>Ga0272443_10000035_pt1 | contig 270167 bp, 232 predicted proteins | sample SSMAcet12_FD_193581 | JGI IMG/M metagenome (GOLD analysis project Ga0272443, IMG submission 193581) | Marine sediment archaeal communities from Little Sippewissett salt marsh, Falmouth, MA, United States - SSM-Acet-12 | ecosystem: Environmental > Aquatic > Marine > Wetlands > Sediment ... | reverse complement strand
GAAGTGGAGGAGTCGAGTTTCGACCGAAAACAGGCTCGGGATGATGGAGCGCGAGGAAGAAGGGGGTCTGCCGCTTGAAGACCCCCTTTTTTCTCGCCGTTAAGTAAAATGATGGCATGAGTTTGTATCTGCGAATGCAGGAGAAAAATTAATCCTACTATGACTAGAAGCAACTGAATGAATTACCTTTTACTCGTGACACGAGAAAACCTCGTCAAGGGGATTTTCCACGGCAAAAACCCCCTTAACAATCCCCCGTGCCGCCGCTCAGACGCCACGGGGCTGTCGCGCGAAACTCCTCGGGCCCTGCTTCGCAGGATCCCTCGTCAAACAAGTCGCACGCAGAGGTGTCCGCCTCCGGCGGACGGGTTTGAGGGCTTACAATTATAATTAACTATATCGAATGAATTTAAATCCAAAGCTGAAAACAATACCCTGGCAGCAATTGTGATGAAGATCGATGATAACAGATAATACACAAAAATAAATTATAATTGACGAAACACAAAATTATGGTAATGTAATAAGGCAAATCTGGTTACAAATGGCAATGTTTCAATTATACAACATAACGGATTTAAATTCCGGTTGATAGCTGGCAGTTCCGTTGACCGTCCGGTTTTCATAATCCAGGGAAGGGTGCATGAAAGGAGTAATTGATTACAAGAACATCTACGAAATGCTGAAAAAAACCTATAAAGAAAATCCTGGTAAAACAGGATTTCGATGGGTATTAAATGACCATGGAGATATGGGCTCGGTAACATGGAAAGAATTTCACGAACAAACACTGGCTGTTTCAAAAGGATTGATAAAACTTGGTGTAAAAAAAGGTGATCGCGTCGCGATAGTAAGTTATACATCGTATAAATGGGTGTTATGCGATATCGGATCAGTGTCCATAGGGGCCAGTGTAGTAGGTATTTATCATTCACTGCTTGCAGATGATTGCAAATATATTTTAAACCATTCAGAAGCAAAAGTAGTATTTGTGGAAGACGAGCAGCAGCTTCAAAAGCTTCTGTCCATTAAGAAAAAGATACCATTCGTTGAAAAAGTTATTCTTCTTGAAGGAGAATACACGGGGAGAGTGAAAAACTGGGTGCTAAGCTTTGATGAATTCATGGAAAAAGGAGTAACAGTAAAAGACAGCAATCTTGATAAAATGATAAAAAATGTAACCCCTGGCGATATCGCAAGCATAGTGTATACCTCGGGAACAACCGGGCAGTACAAGGGTGTAATGCTGACCCATGATAATATCATTTTCACCAGCCAGATAATAAATAAATTTATGCCGGTTCAAGAAACTGATGAAACATTACTGTTTTTACCCATGGCGCATATTTTTGCCCGGCTTGATATGTACACAACGATATTCTCAAATATAACTCTTTCGTTCTGCAGGTCTATCGAAACTGTAGTGGATGATTTGCAGATAATCAGGCCTCACTGGTTCCCCAGTGTCCCCAGGGTTTTTGAAAAAATATTCATAAGAATAAGAGACGGAGTTGAAGAAAAAGGTGGAGTTGTCAAACTCCTGTTTAACCGTGCACTTAGGACGGGATATCGGGTAAGCCGGTTACAACTTGAAAAGAAAAAAATCCCTCCTTTGCTGGCATTGAGATACCGTGTAGCCATGAAGCTTGTGTTCAGAAAAATCCACGAAGCACTGGGGGGCAGGGTTCGATTCTGTGTCAGTGGCGCAGCACCCATGAATCCCGAAGTTACAAGGTTTTTCCATGCGGCAGGACTTATTATTTTAGAAGGATACGGGATGACAGAGAATACTTCATTTACAAACTGCACAACCGTTGACGATATTAAATTTGGATCAGTGGGTCATCACGCGCCTGAAATTGAGCAGATGATTGCTGATAACGGGGAGATACTTTTCAGGGGCAGGAATGTGATGAAAGGGTATTATAAAATGCGCAAAGAGACAAAAGAAACCATTACAAAGGATGGATGGCTGCATACCGGTGATATCGGTTTTGTTGATTCCCAGGGACGGCTTACCATAACCGGCAGGTTGAAAGACATTATTATTACCTCGGGTGGGAAAAACATAGCTCCTTCCCGAATTGAAAGCTATCTTGGAACATCGAAATTTATTAACCAGGTATGTGTTGTTGGTGACAGCCGAAAATACCTGGCAGCCCTTGTGACTCTAAATGCAGACAATGTAGTGAAATTCGCGAAAAAACAAAATATACAATTTGATCAAATAGATGATATTAATAATAATGAAGAGGTAAAGAAATTAATCCAGGAGGAAGTCAATAAAGCCAACGAAAAGCTGGCATCCTTTGAGACTATAAAGAGGTTTGTTATCGTACCTGAATTTACCATTGAAAGCGGGTTGCTTACCCCCACTATGAAACCGAAAAGAAATGAAGTGATGAAGCGATATGAAGAAATGATTGATTCACTGTATGAATAATGAAATACCGGAATAACAATATACGGTTATCAAAATGTAAAAAATACTTGAGTTTTATTCTGATCTTTATACATTATATGTAGAAATGTTAAAAAGCATTATGTGCAGGATACAGTGAGAACAAATAACATACGTCCAGGGAGGGAATCGTATGGAAATTAGTGAAATAAGCGGTGTTGATGCAATTCCACAGGGTTACATGACCGGAGAAGTAAGAAGAAGCGAACAACCTCCGGAAGAAGAGCCACCCCGGGAAGAGACTGTCTCTGAAACTCCCGGTAGAGGAGAACAAATCGATACATACGCGTAAGGAAGAGTATTCATGGCGGTAACCAAGGCTGAAAAAGCGGCATACAATGATTATGTCAAAAGTTACAAGGCAGACATAGAAGAGTCCAAAAAGATCCAGCGTGAGCTTGAGACTAAAAAGAAAAAGATGCCCAATATCGAGGGTTATCTGAATATTGAAATGATTCTTCAGAGTCTGAAGATTATTGTTCTATATTTACAGATGAATGATTCTTCAGTTGAAATGCTGAATGTAAGAAATGAGAAATTCCTCAATGAAGGGAGGAAAGAGTATTACAAGGTATTGCAGTTGATGGAAGAAACGGCTGGAACAGATATTGACCGGTCACTTAAAGAAAATGAAGAATACCTTGAAAAAATTGATCGTTTTACACCCGCCGATATATTAAACCTCGTGAAAGAGATACATGGTGTATTGCAGCTGCTTATTGATAAGCTGGGAGAGGGCTCAAAATGGCGATGGTCTTTTGTTGAATTGCAGGGAAGAACCTCTGTGTTTATAAAGAATATAATCAATTTCAGTGATATACAGAAATATCGCGACCCCCGCAGTGAATATTACAGCGAACGCCAGGAGCTTATGGCTATTTGCAAGAATATGCTGAACGAGTCTGCAAAGAACTATAGAAATAAATATGAACTTTCTACAAAGGCCCCGGAAGACATCCTTCGTTCAATCGAGATGCTCTCAACCCTTCGCCGTATTCATATACTCTTTGGAGAGTCTGAAGAAGCTGAAAAACTCAAAAATACCATAGATGCACTCAGGGCCCGGCTGGATGCTGATGAAAAACAGAAAGAAAAAGACAAAAAGATAAAGCAATAAGACATAATCACCACTAATTAATCCCCATTTTAACAATTTTTAACTTGACGATGACAACTATTTTTATTATTTTATTAGCACTCTACCACAATGAGTGCTAATATTTTAAAGAAGGTACTATTGATGGAGAAGGAATATACGACTGACGATATGTTAAATGAAAGAGAAGCAGCGATTCTTCGCGCCATAGTGTACGAATTCATTTCTACAGGTAAACCTGTTGGATCACGTTCGTTTGTGCAGAAGTATTCTTTTTCGATTTCCCCGGCTACAATGAGAAACATTATGTACGACCTGGAGTTGTCTGAGTATCTTGAACAGCCTCATACATCTGCAGGCAGAGTACCAACTGATAAAGGATACAGGTTTTACGTGGATTCTTTACTGGATACATATCAGCTGGTGATGAATGAAAAGGTACGGATTCGTGAAGAACTTCTTACAAATGAAGTACAGATGGACAAAATATTCATGTCGGTTACACGGATGCTGTCCCTGGTATCACAATATACCGGAATCGCGTTAACTCCCAAGCCTGATTTTACCGTGGTGAAGCATATTGAGCTTGTGTCCATTACCGCGAATGAAATTCTTTTTATCATGGTAACAAGAACCGGCATGGTAATACACAAGAAAGTAAATATTTCTTCAAACCTGACCCAGGATGAGTTGTATAAATTTTCGAAGTACCTGACATCTGAGTTGGGGGGATATTCCATATTCGAGATTAAGAATAACCTGATAGAGACAGTAAGACAAAACAGTGAGTTTGAAGGGTTTATAAAAGATCTATCGCTGGATATAACAGAACTGGCTTTGAAAGAAGAAGAGGAACCGGATATATATATCGATGGAATTGAGAACCTGCTGGTAATCCCTGAAATGGTAGAAGCAGACCGGTTGCGGGGAATACTGCACAGGGTAGAGGAAAAAGAGCATCTTAAGGGTATAATGGAAGAAATGCGTAAAAAAGAAGGAGTGTTTACCCTTATTGGTGCAGAGATCAGGGACGAGCTTATTTCCGGATGCAGTATTGTTGCATCACCATATAAGATTGGAAATCATCCTGTTGGTGTAATTGGAATTATAGGACCAACCAGGATGGACTATGAGAAAGTAGTGCCGCTAGTGGATTATACAGGTAGAATAGTATCAGATTACCTGACCAAAATGTCCAGGTAGAAACTTGATTTGAGAATGATTCAGGAGGTCGGTAATGCCGAACAAACAGGAGAAAGACAGGAAGACGCAGGAAGAAATTAAAAATGAAATCAATGATAATGATAACGAGAATATAAAGTCAGCAGATGATATAGATGAGACAGAGGGTGAGAATATTTCTGAGAAAAGTGATATGAAAGACAAAAAGAGGAAAGAGGAGAGCAAGAAGGATATTGCCATGCTTGAAAAAAAACTGGCTTCCAGGGAAGAAGAACTTGAGAAGAAGGAGAGCGAACTGGCAGCCGTAAAAGACCTGCTTTTAAGAAGACAGGCTGATTTTGATAATTATAAAAAGAGGATTATACGCACCCAGGAGGAACAGAAAAAATTAGCGATCAAGGACCTGTCGCTTGATATTATTACAATAAATGATGACCTGTTGCGCGCGGTAGAAGCAGCAGAAAATGTTCCACAGGATGAATCAATACGCGATGCCCATGATTCCTTCGTTGAAGGGGTCAGGCTGATATCCAATCAGATTGAAAGTGCCCTTAAAAAATATGGTATTGAAGAGATTGATTCCATGAATCAGGAGTTCGATCCAAATTATAATGAAGCTGTTGAAATCAGTACCAGTGAAGATGTTGAAAAAGATACAATAACAAAAGTGTATCAAAAGGGATTCAGGCTTGATGATTATGTAATTCGTAGCGCTAAAGTGTGTGTAACGAAGCCTGTGAAGACTACTGATAAACCCGTCAGCGATAATGCTGATGAAGAGAAAAAAATATGAATATTATGAATAAAGGAGTAAGACGATGAGTAAAATTATAGGAATTGACCTTGGCACTACTAACTCCTGTGTATCTGTCATGGTTGGCGGTGAGCCGGTTGTTATTCAGAACGCAGAAGGACAGCGGACAACACCATCTATAGTTGCCTATACTGACAAGGGAGAGCGCCTCGTTGGTCAGGTGGCAAAAAACCAGATAATTACCAATCCGGAAAATACTATCCGGTCAGTGAAAAGATTCATGGGGCGAAATTATAATGAGGTCAAGGGCGAAATAAGTATGGTTCCCTATTCCGTTATAGATGACGGTAAGGGTGGATTAAAGATCAAAACCATAGCCGGTGAGTTTACTCCCCAGGAGATATCAGCCAGAACCCTTCAGAAGATGAAGCAGACTGCTGAAGATTATCTTGGAGAAAAGGTAACGAAGGCTGTTATTACAGTACCTGCGTATTTTAATGATTCACAGCGACAGGCCACAAAGGACGCGGGCAAGATTGCCGGTCTTGAAGTTGAAAGGATCATCAATGAACCGACTGCTGCTGCCCTCGCGTACGGGCTTGATAAAAAAGAACGTAATCACAGGATAGCAGTATATGACCTCGGAGGCGGTACGTTTGATATATCCATCCTAGAGCTGGGAGAAGGTGTGTTTGAAGTTAAATCTACCAATGGGAATACCCATCTTGGTGGTGATGACTTCGACCAGCGGGTGATGGACTGGATGATCCAGGAATTCAAGAATCAGAATGGTATTGATGTGTCTACTGACAAGATGGCACTGCAGAGGCTTAAAGAAGCCGCTGAAAAGGCAAAGATTGAGTTGTCAAGCAAGATGCAGACCGAGATAAATATACCCTTCCTGACTGCTGATCAGAATGGTCCAAAACACCTTGTGATGACCCTTTCACGGGCAAAATTCGAGTCACTTGTGCAAGACCAGATTGAGTCAACAAAGGAACCCTGCACGAAGGCTCTTAATGACGCCGGAATGAATCCAGGGGATGTTGACGAAATCATCCTTGTTGGTGGGTCTACCCGTATACCGGCAGTATTAGAACTGGTAAAGCGAATATTCGGCAAGGATCCCCACAGGGGTGTCAATCCTGATGAAGTTGTTGCCATTGGTGCCGCTATTCAGGGTGGTGTCCTTTCAGGAGATGTACATGATGTACTTCTGCTTGATGTAACACCTTTATCACTTGGTATTGAAACCCTTGGTGGAGTAATGACAAGATTGATTGAAAGAAATACTACCATTCCCACCAGGAAGAGCCAGGTATTTTCGACGGCAGCTGACAATCAAACAGCAGTGTCAATTCATGTCCTGCAGGGGGAACGTGAGCTTGCATCACAGAACAGGTCAATCGGTCGGTTTGATCTTGTGGGAATTCCACCAGCGCCTCGAGGGGTACCCCAGATAGAAGTTACCTTCGATATCGACGCGAATGGTATACTTCATGTGTCCGCAAAAGACCTGGGTACCGGTAAGGAGCAGAAGATCAGGATAGAATCTTCAAGCGGTCTCAGTGAAGAAGAGATCAACAACATGGTTCATGATGCTGAGGCGCATGCAGAAGAAGATAAAAGGGCCAGGGAGATGGTTGAAGTACGCAACGAGGCTGATTCATTTGTCTATTCCATAGAGAAATTGATAAATGAAAACCAGGATAAGATTGAAGACGCTGAGAAACAGTCTATCGAAGCGGAAATAGCGAACCTTAAGCAGGCACTTGAGTCAGACAATGTCGACAGCATACGTGAGGCCAAGTCGAAGCTTGAGCAGGCATCACATTCATTTGCCGAACGAATATATCGTGAGTCTGCTGCTCAGAATGCTGAAACACAACAGGGTCCCCAGGGACCACAGGGTGACGAAACAGCAGGTGAATCAGGTGAAGCGGGATCAGAAGAATCCGGAGAGAAAGTTTACGATGCCGATTATGAAGTCGTGGACGATGATAAGAAGTAAACTGTAACTAAAAGGCGGGATTTTTCCCGCCTTTTACGCCATTATTGTATATATTATTATTTATTAATAATGATTTGAGTAAAAGTTAAAAAAGATGTACTGACGAGGAGTTTGACATTGGCTACGAAACGTGATTATTATGAAATACTTGGTGTGGCTCGTGACGCATCCCTTGATCAGATTAAGCAGGCATACCGAAAGCTTGCGTTAAAGTATCATCCTGATCGCAACAAGGGAAACGCGGAAGCAGAAGAGAAGTTTAAAGAGGCCACGGAAGCATACGAGATATTGAGAGATCCGAAGAAAAGGGCCCAGTACGACAAGTTTGGCCACGAAGGCGTTGCGGGTTTTGAAGGGTTTGGACGTGGTGCTTACCAGGATTTCTCTGACATATTTGGAGATTTTGATCTTGGTGATATATTTGAGAGTTTTTTTGGCGGTGGCGGATTTGGCGGTCGCACACAGAGGACAAGGAGAGCACAGCGTGGCCGTGATATCCAGTACGACCTTACGATAAATCTTGATGAAGCCGCAACAGGTAAAGAGGTCCAGATCGAGATTCCAAGACAGGAAGTGTGTCATAGCTGTAATGGATCTGGTGCGGCGGCAGGAACCAAGCCCTCTGTTTGTCCGGTATGTAATGGACAGGGACAGGTTCGTCAGACCCAGGGGTTTTTCTCTATCACGCAGACATGCTATAAGTGTCGTGGAGAAGGTAAGATTATTACCTCTCCCTGTAAAACATGCAGGGGATCCGGTCTTGAAGTTAAACAGCGAACAATAACAGTCAAGGTACCCGCAGGTGTTGAGTCAGGTTCAAGGCTGAAGATTACCGGTGAAGGCGAGCAGGGACCTAATGCCGGCCCACGTGGTGACCTTTACGTCATGATTCACATTAAAAAGCACAAGGTATTTGAACGTCATGGAAATGATCTTATCTGCATGGTTGACGTTCCTTTTACCATGGTATGTCTTGGCGGAGAGATCGAAGTGCCTACAATACTTGGTAAAAAAGCGAAGATGAAGATTCCTGCGGGAACTGAAAACGGTCAAATATTCCGGTTAAAAGGAAATGGTATGCCATATCTTGGCTCTTATGGTAAAGGTGACCAGCTGGTAAAGATCAATATAAAGGTACCTAAAAAACTAACTCCCCGGCAGAAAGAATTACTGAAGGAGTTTTCAAAGATTGAAGGTGAAGAAGCCAGTACTTCAACCCGTCAGTTTTACTAAGATGCAACTGGATATATTAAAAAAAAGATCATCACCGTGCTTGACGGGATGATCTTTTTTTTATTAATGCATCAATCAATTCAGACGCTTGATTTATCAAGTGCCTGTTCAATCTCGTTTAATATGCTGGGATCATCGATAGTTGAGGGCACACGATAATCTTTTTTGTCCGCGATATCCCTCATTGTTCCACGCAATATTTTTCCCGAACGGGTTTTCGGTAGACGTTTCACAATAAGTGCTTTCTTGAAACTTGCAACAGCACCAATACTGTCACGAACCATTCCAATAAGCTCCTTTTCAATCTCAGAGGCTTCCTTTGTGCTTCCCTGTTTAAGGACAACAAAACCCACAGGCATCTGACCCTTAAAATCGTCAGCCGCGCCTATAACCGCGCACTCTGCAACATCAGGATGCTGTGAAATAACTTCTTCCATGGAACCTGTTGAAAGTCGGTGGCCGGCAACGTTGATAACGTCATCAATTCGTCCCATTATATAAAGATAGCCATCTTCATCGTAAAAACCCCCATCACCGGTGAAATAGTAGCCATCATACATATCCAGATATGATTCTTTATACCGTTCATCATTTTTCCAGAGTGTGGGAAGTGTTCCCGGGGGAAGTGGAAGTTTTATAACAACTATACCTTCGTTACCGTTAGGCAATACATTGCCATCGGGATCAATAATTTCAACGTTATACCCTGGAACCGGCTTGGTGGGAGATCCCGCTTTAATGGGAAGTGGTTCAATTCCCATGCAGTTTGCCGCAACAGGCCAGCCTGTTTCGGTTTGCCACCAGTGATCAATAACCGGAACCTTCAGAAGATCGGATGCCCAGTGATAGGTATCCGGATCAAGCCTTTCACCGGCAAGAAAAAGATATTTAAAGTTTTCAATATTGTATTTTTTCAGGTACTCTCCGGATGGGTCCTCTTTCTTTATTGCCCTGAATGCAGTTGGAGCAGTGAAAAGAACCTTCACATTATGTTCCGAAATAATCCGCCAGAATACACCCGGATCGGGTGTACCAACCGGTTTTCCCTCGAAAAGTATTGTGGTGCAGCCATGGAGCAGTGGTGCGTATACTATGTAAGAATGGCCGACAACCCATCCAACATCTGACGCGGCCCAGAACACGTCTCCGGGGTTAACACCGTAAATGTACTGCATGCTCCACTTAAGGGCAACCGCATGACCTCCGTTATCCCGAACTACCCCCTTTGGCATTCCCGTTGTACCTGAAGTATATAGAATGTACAGTGGATCTGTAGCATCTACATGTACGCATTCTGCAGGTTCAGCGTTATTTACCGCGTCATTCCAGTCAAGGTCTCGCCCTTCATTAAGTGTTGCGGTGGCCTGTTCACGCTGAAATATTATAATTTTTTCTGGTTTGTGAGTGGCGATATTAAATGCACGATCAAGCAAAGGCTTGTACTCTATTACTTTTTTCCCTTCAATACCACAGGATGCTGAAATCATCAGTTTCGGTTTAGCGTCATCAATTCGTATGGCAAGCTCGTTTGATGCAAATCCGCCGAATACTACCGAATGAACTGCACCAAGACGTGCGCATGCCAGCATGGCAATGGCCGCTTCGGGGATCATAGGCATATAGATAATTACCGTGTCTCCCTTTGTTACACCATTATTTTTAAGTGCACCGGCAAAGAGAGCGACGTTGTCCCGCAATTCTGCGAAGGTGTACTTTTTCTGAGTACCGGTAACAGGGCTGTCATAAATAAGTGCAGTTTGATCTGCCCTGCCGTTCTCAACATGGTAATCCAGCGCGTTATAGCAGGTGTTCATCTTTCCGCCCGTAAACCATTTGTAAAATGGTTTCGAACTGTCATCCAATACACTGTCATATGGCTTAAACCATTGAATCTGACTGGCTGCTTCATCCCAGAACTTATCGGGGTTGTTGATTGACGCCTCATAGGTTTTCTGGTATTCTCCAGACATAAGACCCTCCTGAACTTTGAGTAAGATATTTTATTTTTTTAATGGGATTGGTTACAACATAAACAGTATTCATTTTTATGTTGTAATAACGTTTAACGTGTATCAACAGGCTCTTTTGATGTCAATAATTAAAAAAAGTAAAAATAATTATTACAAGTACATCCCTGTACGTGGACTGGATGTACCTGGAAATAATATACACTTATTATGATCGATTGAAAGGATTGATTACTGAGATTCGAATTTTTCTTTTAATTCAAGAAGTGTCACCACATGTCTGCGTTCTTCGTTTATCAGGTTGTTCAGAATTGTGACAGAATCCGGATCATCCTGGTACATCTCACGTAATTCGGTGTACCAGAGTATTGAATCCCTTTCAGCATCCAGGCCAAGCCTTATGATTTCCTCAAAAGTGTCAATTTTTGGAAGTATTTTATCTATGTCATTCTTGTTTCTAAATACCCTTGAATTGCCCAGGGCACGCAGATACGAGTAATATTCTTCTGTGAAGTAACCGGATTTATCAGGTATATTTGAAAGCATACGTTGAAAAATGTCCTTATGCCGTAATTCTTCTTCGGCTAAAAACCCGAAAATTTCCTTGAATGCCTTGTCTTCCATCTTCTCGCGAAACTTGCTGTAAAAGTAATATCCAGTCTCTTCTATACCAATGGCTACATCAATTAATTCTTGTGGTGAAAATCGCATATATATACCCCTTAAATATTTATTATCTATGTTGTGACATGGGTAACGGTAAAATATTCAATAGTGATCTAAAAATCAACATTTTTAATAAAATCACATAAAAGACGTATGCCATATCCTGTGGCGTATTTTGTCCTATAGCCTCGCTTCTTCGATATCCATGCGGTTCCCGCAATGTCGATATGTGCCCATGGGGTTTGCTTCACGAAATTTTTTAAAAATGTTGCGCCAATTATGGTACCCGCATGTCGTGATGAAGAAATATTGTTGATATCGGCTATATCCGATTTTATATCTTCAGCGTAATCTTCATAAAGGGGGAGTCTCCACAGGCGGTCACCCGTACGTTCACCGGATTCGAAGAGTTCATCAGCAATTTTATCATTCTCTGTCAACAAACCGGCAACTATTTCACCAAAACTGATAAGACATGCACCGGTGAGGGTTGCCATATCAACCATCAATGCTGGTTTCAGCCTGTCCTCTGTAAATGCAAGGGCGTCAGCAAGTATAAGGCGACCTTCTGCGTCAGTATTCCCGATTTCAACGGTTTTTCCATTGTAGGCCTTGAAGATATCACCGGGCTTGTAGGAGTTTCCTGATACCATGTTCTCGCATAATGGAAGCACGGCAATGAGATTTTTCTTGATTCCAAGTTCTGCCACTGATTTTAACGTGTACATGCATCCGGCGGCCCCTGCCATGTCCATTCTCATATCTTCAATACTTTTACTTGGTTTCAGGTTAATCCCACCGGAATCGAAGGTGATCCCCTTGCCTATAATGGCAGCCCACATGTCTGACCTGGTGTTTCCCCTGTATTTAAGCACTACAAGCTTAGGCGGGTTGCTGCTACCCCGGCTGACAGCCATGAAGAGTCCCATGCCCATCTTTTCGATGTCCTTTCCGCTATATACTTTGCATGATACACCCTTGATTGTAGAAAGCTTTTTCGCGTACCTGGCTATATGATCAGGTGTAGTTCTATCGCTGGTGTCATTTATCATGTTGCGGCATTGCAGAACATTCTCACTAATTATTACAAGGTCATTCAACGCTTTTGTGATGGACTTCTTGTCATCGGAATGGATAATAACCTTTTTTAAAAGACCTGGTGCGTCTTCTTTCTTAGTTTTATATATATCGAAATCATAGTTGGAAAGATATACCCCCTCTGCAATTGCGTATTCAACGGAAATCTGTTCAAAACCTGAAATAACTGGTGGAATAATATGTACCATGTGAATTCTATGTAACCTGCATTCATGGGTAACCTTTGCCCCGGCATTTCGTAAACCTTCGATGGTTATATCTTTCTTTTTACCAAGACCGATGATAATAATCATGGGGTTTTTTTTAAGGGGGACAAAAAGAGACGTGGCTTTTTTACCCCTGAAACCGTCAAGATTTATATCATTGATAATATTAGAAATGTTATCCGGAATTGTGAAAGTGCTATTTTTCAAGTCTTCTTCCGTGGTAAAAATTGCAATTGTATTATCAGGATTGGCATCAATAGTTTTTGTATGCGCGGTAATTGTAAGCATCGGTAACTCCTTTATAATACTTCAAAATCCATTCTCATGGTTGCGATATCTACACTGGTGAGTCGCACGGTGACATGGTCTCCCAGGCGGAATCTCCTGCCAAGTCGTTTTCCAATCACGGTAAAATCATCTTCATTAACAAGATAAAAATCATCTGTTAATGTTCTTAAAGGTACCATTCCCTCTGCAGGTTTTTCTTTTAATGTGACAAAGAAACCGCTCTTTACTACACCACTGACAACAGCTTCAAATTTTTGACCAACCAGTGGTGCCATTATTCTGCATGTCTTTAACTTGATGAGATCGCGCTCAGCACTCTGGGCCAGCCGTTCCTGCTGGGATGTCTTTTCACCCATTTCAACAAGTTGTTCTTTTGTATATGGTGGTGCAACCCTGTCAAGAACACTCTTGAGACAACGATGCACAACCAGGTCTGGATATCTTCTTATCGGTGATGTGAAATGGGTGTAATCCTTAAAACCAAGACCGAAGTGCCCAAGGGGATGTATGCCGTAGTATGCCTGCATGAAGGATTTCAATATTACGAAATTGACAACCTGCTGGTATTCCCGTTCCTGAACACTGTCGACGATTTTCTGCAGGGCGATACCAACATTATCTGTTTTCTTCAAGGGTATATTCAATCCCTTTAAAAACTGGGTCAGGGCCGTAAGCTTTTCATCACTGATAGGTTCATGTATCCTGTATAGCGTGGGTATGTCTCGTTCTCTAAGAAACCTTGAAACCGCTTCGTTGGCACTGAGCATAAATTCTTCAATGATCAAGTGACTTGGAAGTCTTTTGGCAAATATTATATCCGTCAGGACCCCTTCTTCAAAAACCATCTCTGAATCTGAAAGCATTAAGTCAACTCTGCCCTGTGTCATTCTTTTTTCTTTCAATGTATCAGACAATTCTTTCATGAGATGTAAACTTTTAGTAAGCTTGCTGCGTTTCTTTGATTTTAAAAGTTCGCTGCTGTTTTTATACGTCAGGCGGTGATTTACATTGATAATACCCCTGTGGCAACTATAAGATTTGATGTTACCTTTTTTGTCAAAAGTCATCTCTACACTCATTGTCAGGCGATCAACACCTTCCCTGAGAGAGCACAGGTCATTGGAAATCTTTTCCGGGAACATTGGTATTACTGTATCCCCAAGATAAAAACTTGTACCACGTTTATATGCCTCCATGTCCAGTTCAGTTCCTGGATTCACATAGGCAGAAACATCGGCAATATGAATATAGAGTTTAGTGCTGTTAAGTTGTTTTTCTATGGATATTGCATCATCAAAATCTTTTGCGGATTCATCATCGATGGTGACTGTAAATAGATTCCGGTAATTTTTTCTGTTTTTGTATTCTGATGAAGGAACAGAATTCTCTATGTTCTGAAGTTCCCTGTATTTTCCATGTGGTTCGGGAAGAGAATGTTTCAGTATAATCCTGGTTACATCAAGAAGAGGTGTTTCTTCCGGAAAAGTAGACTCAACTTCGCAATGAGGGAGGTTCGCGTGAGTTTTGCCAGTCAGTCGAATTATTGCAGATGTATTATTACCAGGTTCATGTTGAGTCCGTTCGGTGGCTGCTTCTACATGTCCGGGCATATCAAGAAGTTCAAATATGCATGCACCTTTTGTTTTCCGGATAAGCCTTGCAACATATCTCTCCTTTTTCCTTGAGATTATCCCGGTTACACGGCCGTAAAGATATCCACGTCTGAAATCATATACCTGAACCCTGACCTTATCACGGTTATGCGCGTTACCTGTATTTTCTTTATTAATATGAATCTCAATACCGTCATCGGTTACAAACTTGCCGTCCCCCCTGCCGGTAACCTGCAGTGAACCCTGTGCGTAAAAGCTGTCTGTTTTTTGATATCTTTTCTTTTCCTTTGTGATAAGACCGGCAGAATGAAGCGCCTGTACTGTTTCTTCTATCCTGGTGATGCTTTTTTTGTTGTTTTTTTTCGAATTCGATTCCTTTTTCTTTTTCGTTCTTTTCTTTGAAACAGGATCTGTTGATTCGATAAGTTCTTTCACAATGTGATGTATTGTGAATCCTCCCTTGCGGGAATTAATATATTCTATTATACGTTTTGATGATATAGGCATTTAAATTGTTATTTTCTCTTGTATTATTTTGAAGTTTTGTCTGTTTCACCGGCAGATTCATTGACGGATGAAGTTGACTTTTTATCGGAATGGGTTTGCTGTTTACTTTGTTCTTCGTCCATTTCCCTGTATTGTTTTTTTATCTCTTCGATTTCTTTCCGTTTTTCATCGATAGTATTGTTGTAGGAGTGTACATCTTTCACCCGACGGTTTATACTGTCTTCGTTAGCCTTGATTTCAGAAGCGCCAAGGGATATCTTTTCAAAGACAATTTTTCCCAGTTCGGTATAGGCCTTTTCAATGGAGTTTTCCATTTTTTTTATGTCCATTGTAAGTTTGCCGATTTTCGCGTATTCTTCTGTTTTGTTGACGAATTTTTCACTGTATTTCATAATTGAATCTCTAGCCTCGTTGAAAAAACTCATTATTTCCTCCTGTATGTCCCGTGTTGAATAAGAGTGTGATTATATATATGCGGGTAACATTGATTAAAAATATACAAAATGCAAGCTCATGTCAACGATATCTTTTTATTATGCGGGAAGAAAACTAACCTTAATCAAATATATCTCAGTTCATCAGTATTATCATTAATAAGTTTATAAAGGGAACGAGTGGTAATTCGTTCTTTAAAGAAATCAGGGGGACTTGAAAAAAAATCAAAAGGTACCTTCTGTGTGGGATGATTGATGCTGAGATAACAGGCATGGAGCCCAATTTGTCCGGTAGGGCCTTCGCGGAGAGCTCCGTACTTCGTATCGTTGACAATTGGTAAACCCGCATGTGCCAGCTGCGCGCGAATCTGATGTTTTCTGCCGGTATGAAGATTAACAAGTAATAATGCGTATTCACTGTTGCTTGTTAATGTTTTGAAGCTGAGAGATGCCTCCCTGGTGGTATTTCCCGGCCTGTCAATAAGTATGGACAAATCACCCTTTCTTAACAGGTGATGGTGGAGTATTGTCCACTGACCGTTATTGTGAATACATTGAACATTCCTATCGGAAATTTTCACCAGGGCCAGGTATAGTTTTATAACTTCACGGGATGAAATAGAACGTGACAACCGACTGGCAGCTTTTGAAGTTTTGGCAAACATGATAATACCGGATACTGGTTTATCAAGACGATGTACCATCCCCAGGAAGACTTTACCCGGTTTATTGTATTGTACTTTAATATATTCTTTCACCACATCCATCAGGGAAATGTCGCCTGATGCATCTGCCTGGGTAAGCATACCTGCGGGTTTTTCAACAACAATGAGATGATTGTCTTCATAATGAATAACGGGTTCTGACAGGGAACTCATAAAAATATTTCCAATAGTTTGTTATAGAACAGTATTGTATTAATAAAGTTGTTGCATATATGCGATGGGGGCAACTATAATTTGTCAACATATTATGGAGAATAAAAGTGTACATGGCTTATGAGATGAAAAAGGTACACAAGTCCCCAATAAAAAGGAGTTCAGGAATGAGTGAAAGCCAGGTTACGTATATTGTAAGTGATATTACTGAACAAGAATTTATTAGTTCGCTTGAGTTATATATAAACAAGGCATATTATCCCAGCAGAAAATGTGAAATAGGGCGGGTGTCAAATCTTAATCTTGAAAGCAGGTCGGGGTCACTGTCCGTAAAAAATATAATTCCATTCTTTCTTGTGTGCAGATCTACAAGTTTCATCCCTTCGAAAAGTAATAGCGATATTCTTAATGTTCATGAAAAACAGACAAATTACAATAATGAAGGCGTATATTTCTTTACACCACATTTTAATTTTTCCTCTGCTTCATTTGAGCATCATAACGCCATGTTCAGGCTTTCTAAACTTTTTAATGCCTGGTATTGTGTTCCAATGGTATACTCGAGAAAAGAGTTTCGAATAATGCAAAACATGAGAATTATGAAGCCACTTCAATATGGTGACTCCAGCGTTATTTCTGACCAGGAAGGTAGTCGAAGAACAGTTCTCCGTGAAATACCACTGTTGAAGAATATAATGATGTTCACTCCCCATGCTGAACTTGACAAGGATGAATTTCCATGTTTATATAGTATTTCAAGTGATGGTTCTACCGTGTTTCATGGAAATGAAGCTGTCATGGAGGCAGGTTCTGCCAGGACCTTTTACCAGTTCATACACGATATGCTGCGTAATGATACGTCTGGCATGTCTCTTGAATCGTATGTAGAACAGATATTTGAATATATTCCTGAAATATTTGGCACATCGTGGTCTTCCCGTACATTAAAGTCAGTTGTACAACAGACAGTAGACGAGATCGTTCAGCTTGATGACAGGGCAGGGCAATCTTTTAAACACCAGGTAGAAGAGCTGGGGGTGTATGAGAAAATGGTGCTGATCGAGAAGCTACTCTCTCAGAATTACAACATATTGCAATACCTGCTGTTGTTCAGGGATTGATGAAGTAGTGTTATGCATATGAAAATATCTTTAACCATTTGATCTTTTTCATGTTTCCCCGGGTACCTGCTCGGGCATCTATGTATAGAAATTTTGTGAAGAAAAGAACATCGACTATGAACATATTACATTGGCTTTATCTACGGAAGAAGACGATAATACCGGAATGCTGAAAAAACTTTTATGTAAAGATTGATCTTCCTGAAGATTTTCCAGGTAAATAAAAAAAGCAGTAGTGAAAACTGCAGGGCTTTGACTGTAAAAATGCACTTACTTGACCCTCCTGAAATAAAAATTATTACACAGTGGACATTGTAATATACGCTCATTATCTTTATCAATGTTATTACATAACATGAATTAAAGAATTTTATAAAGGTTCATTATTCGGGAGGTGCATATATGCCTGCTATAAGGTTAAAGAATTTGCTTGAAGAGAATAACATAAAATATGTTACCATACTACATGATCCGGCGTATACAGCCCAGGAAAAAGCTGAAAGTGCTCATGTTTCTGGAAAGGATCTTGCAAAAACAGTACTTGTTCGAATTGATGATAATCTATCAATGGTGGTTCTTGCCGCAAATGAGAAACTGGATCTTTCCAACCTGAAAAATGAACTTGACGCATCCAGGGTTTCACTTGCTGATGAGAAGCATTTCGTATCCTCATTTCCCGGATGCGAGCCTGGTGCCATTCCTCCTTTCGGTAATATATACGGAATGGATGTATACATCTCAGATGCTCTTTCCATGGACAGGGAAATTGTATTCAATGCTGGATCTCACATTGAATTAATCAAACTGCCAATGGGTGATTATTTAAAAATTGTGCACCCACGTATAATACATTCTGCTGTTACTATTTAAAAAGACAGGTTATAGAGACTTACCTCTTGCTTTCCTCTGATGCAAAACATACCTTGAAAAAAATAATGTATAGATTGACAATATATTGACAATTGATATATTATGATTATAATAATATTTATAACTATATATAAGTTAAAATGGAAAATAAGATGTCTGAGAATTACCAGGTATTGAGAATTCAATTAAATGGACAGGATATGTATATACTCTGGTATAGTGATACCATGGATGGTATATATGTAAATAGAACTACCGGTGCTATTCCCGTATTCGAAAATATTCAAATGCTGAAGGATTATTGTTCTTATAACAGTATTAATGTTATTAATGATGAAATAATCTATTGCAATATTGACCTTATTAGAGGTTGGTTGGAAAAACCTACTGAATATGGTATCAAGTATGATGATTTTTTTCACGTGTGGAATATTATTCATGATGTGGCATGGTCAGTGGAAGACCTGGATGAACTTGAAGAATTATACAGTGATTATTATATACTATATGATAAACTATTCTGGGGCGCGATGATGGAGTCCAGGGAAACACAAAGGTCAACATATACTCAAAATTGGAACGAGGAAGAACTGGAGTCATTACAGGGTATTTTTAAAAAAGGGATCAACTATTTCAGGTATCATAGCGAAATGGTTACAGAAAATTGATATTACACCGTTATATGCGGGTCATCTCAACCAGGTCATCACTATGGGATAAAATAAAAGTCTCAACCCTGGATAAATCATCCCCTCGAAAAGCAGTATGACGTTTTGTTCTGATTACACCTTCAAGTTTACCCTCTTCAAGTAGTGGGATGATACATGTTGTATTTTTTTCAAGTAATACGATAGTTTGCCTGTGCAATTCATCAATGAGATCATCAATTAAAATGGTTTCATGGCTTTTCTTCTTCGCGGGAACATGTATTTTACCTTCATAGTATTCAACACAGGTATAGAATATTTTATTTGTAACGTTGTATTTTTGCAGGGATACTGAATCAGCGTTAATAATGTCCCCGCATTTTTTTAATATCGCATACCTGTCTTCTGTGTTTTCAGTGTGAACGTGTTCCCTGGTAACAGGTATATTCTCTTCTTCACTTGACACTTCTTTACGATCAATTATGATGATGGCTGACATAACCAGTATAATATAAATAATTAGTATAAGTACTGTCTCCAGGGCGAAAGACAACACCTGCCTGTTGGTCATCATATATGGAAAGACGGTTACAATATAATGAGAGTTTACTTCATTGACATATATATAAAACCGTGATTGATCATAATATCGTATTATTAATGGAAAGGAGCTTTTTGGCTGGAGTTTCTTCCTGGTGAAATCAGATAAAATAGAGTCCAGCGTATCCTTTCCAGGTGAATGCCTGCTGTTCTTGCCTGCAATTATGATATTATTATTTTTATCAGCTAATGCCACAATGGCAATTTCTGGAACATTGTTTCTAACTTTCTTGAATGCAGATTCGATCTCATTATTCTGTTCTGGTTTGTCAGTTATTTTGCCATCCAGATGCTTTAAAACTTCACTGTTTTTCAGTGTAATTATAGAAACATATTCTTTCTCCAGTGAACCTGACCTGAGAGCAGCATATATACCCAGTGAAAGAAGGAATAGTATTATACCCGAAACAACCGCGATTTTCTTTTTTCGTGTTTTCATTATTATTTGATTATCTACAATTTATGGAATAGTATCCTTTTTATTTGTATCGGAATATACAGTCCATGAGGTAATTAATTTTAATAGAAAAATCCCTGCAGTGAACTCTGCAGGGATTTTTGCAAATAAAGATATCGAATGTATTATTCTTTAAAGAAAAGCTTAATAGCATCGGTTTCAATCAATGGGTTCTCTAAAAATTTATTTCTTAACTGGATAATATCTTCGATATTGCCTTCCAGGGTACCTGACCCTTTAAGAACATATTGATGTTCCGGGGCATACATCTCTACACCCTTCGCGTCTTCGTTTATAGTTTCCTGTGGATTGTAATTATGCAGTATAATGTTATCGGGTAATGACTTAATTAACAATTTAATCTCTTCACCATATTTTTCAGCATATGCGTTAAATCTGAAATCGAATTTGCAGGTGTCAATAAGCTTTGCTGATTTGATATATTTACGGTTGACTTTAGGCTTGTCCGGATGTTTTTTCAGGGTTGTATCAAATTCTTTCCAGAGCTCCTCTTCCATAATAGTATAGTGCAGCTTGGTTTTCAAGGACAGCCATTCGCTTACAATTTCTGAGAAGGTTTCCCTGGCGATACCCACATCTCCGCTGAACCAGTATTTCCAGTCTTTTTTTGAGCCGAGGATAAAACCTTCCAAAACTCCAAATACCAGGTTATAATGTCCTTCGATTACTACTTCATAATATTTTTTACTCATAATAGATCTCCTCGCTGATATTAAAAGAATATTAATGTGATTAAGATAAATATCGGAACCAGGATTGGTATTGAATACTTGAACATGTATCCGAAAAAAGTTGGCATTGGTATGCCTGCTTCTTCTGCTATAGATTTAACCATAAAGTTTGGTGCATTGCCGATATAGGTCAGGGCACCAAAAAACACTGCCCCAACTGCGATGGCCTCAAGGTATATGTTTTTATTGGCAATGAGATTGTGTACTGCCTGTGGTTCAGGCATGCCGGAGTAAAAACTACCAAGTGCGGTGTTAAAGAAAGTTAGGTAGGTTGGCGCGTTATCAAGAAATCCCGAGAGGATACCTGTAACCCAGAAATAATGAGCCGGTTCTTTAACTGACCTGATAAGTGCTGCCATGGCACCATGTTCACCGGCTTTAAGGATTGCAAGAGCCGGAATAATTGTCATGAATATTCCCGCAAAGAGATATGCAACTTCCTGTATAGGAAACCATGAGAATTCATTGTCTTTTCTTATTGCCTGTTTGGTAAAGACAAGTGATAAAATTCCCATGAGAATAAGAAATCCATCCTTGACGAGATTCTGAATAGTCTGGTGAACTCCAAGAATATCAACAGAACCAAGCTTGAATACACCGCTGAATATTACACCGGCCATAACTCCAACGAGAAATAATAAATTGTGCGCGCCCTCAATTTTTATCGGTTCTTTTTCACCTGAAGTGACCTGTGATTTGTCTTCTTTGGCATAATAGTAAGAATCAATGATAAAGTATATGATAATAATTAGTGCTACTGCGAATCCCATGAACTGCATCATGTATTTAAGTGTCCAGAAAAAGGGTACGCTGTGCAGGAATCCCAGGAATAATGGTGGATCTCCAAGAGGGGTAAGTGAACCGCCAATGTTTGCCACGAGAAAAATAAAAAATACTATGGTATGGACCTTGTGTTTACGCCATGAATTCGAACGAAGTATGGGCCGAATCATCAGCATGGCGGCACCGGTTGTACCTATCCATGATGCCAGAAACGTGCCAATGAGGATTAGCAGGGTGTTGATTGCCGGGTTGCCTTTCATGGTACCCCGAATAAAAATACCACCCGAAATTGTAAACAATGCCCACAACAGAATTATAAAAGGTATATAGTCAATTATATAGATGTGAAGAATTTCATATACCGCGATTCCCTTGTATACAAAAAGAAAAGGGACTGCGAATATCAGTGCCCACATGGCTGAGATCTTTGGAAAATGCTGGTGCCAGAAGTGTGGGGCAACCAGAGGGAAGAGGGCGATTGACAGTAAAATACCCGCAAAGGGGAGAACGGTCCAAAGAGGCAGCTCTTTGCCCAGGTTGTGGGCTGCCGCGTGTCCATCCGCTTCCGCGTGTTCTTCGCCGTGTTGCTGACCGTGATCAAGTTGTGTAACTGTGTCAGCACTTGCGAAAGCCTGGCTGGTTGTTATCACAACCGGTAGAAAAGCAAATATACTGATAACACAAAGCATAGTAACAGCAAGTTTTTTCATGGATTTAACTCCTTAATTTGTATGTATGCCGAAGTGAATCTGATTTATATGTAAGCTGTACGTCCCCAGTTTTACGTACACCATAACCTGATATGTCAGGATGTGTATATGTCAAATAAAAATCCATTTTAAATATTTAAAAAAAGAGAAGTTGTCAAACAATGATTAAAGCATTGTTTGACAACCGTTAATTTTTTATAAAAAAGCGTAAAAAAATGAAAATAGCCATATATAGATACGTATAATGCTATAATCGGTTATTATGGCGAATAACTGCTAATAACGAAAAAACATGATGGTAAAGATTAACCCTTTGGTGCCCGAATAGACGAACAGGGACTGGTGTCTCTTCGTAACATGTTCTTTGAAAACTTGAGGTTGTGTTGTGGTTATTTACATTTAACTGCTCCAGGTCGGGGTTCCAGTTTTGTATGAGCCCATTTACAAGCCTGGAACAGGTACTACGGTAACGGCTGCGTATATTCCTAAAGCTGTTACCCAGGGTATCGTTTGGCCGGTTCGTTACTGCCCTTGAGAACCGGTGGCAAGGAAGCCTGAAAAAACGTAACAAAGGAGTGTAAAATGATAATTAATCACAACATGAGTGCTGTTAATGCCCACAAGACACTGAAATTTACCCAGTGGGAAGTGGACAAAAACATGGAGAAGTTGTCATCCGGTCTTCGTATAAACAAGGCTGGTGATGATGCTTCAGGTCTTGCGGTGTCAGAAAAAATGAGAACCCAGGTTCAGGGTTTGCGGCAGGCTGAAAGAAATACTGAAGACGGTATGTCGTTTGTACAGACAGCCGAAGGGTATTTGGATCAGAGCTCACAGATCATTCAGCGAATCAGGGTTTTGGCTATCCAGGCGGCAAATGGTATTTATACCAATGAAGACCGTCAGCTCATCCAGGTTGAAGTTTCAGCACTGGTTGATGAAGTTGACAGGATAGCTTCTCAGGCAGAGTTCAACAGGTTCAAGATTCTCACTGGTGAATTCTCCAAGATCAATCCTAAAGCCAGTATGTGGTTTCACATGGGTGCCAATGCCAATCAGCGTGAACGTGTCTTCGTTGGCACGATGACCGCCCAGGCGTTTAACATGAGAGACGCAACTGGAAGGGTTGTTCTGTCACTGACATCACCAGGTGGTGCCAACAATTCAATAGGTATCATGGATGCTGCTTTGCAGAAGCTTTCAAAGCAGCGTGCCGACCTTGGTGCCTATTATAACAGGCTTGACTTAACCGCCAAAGGTTTGATGTCAGCGTATGAAAATATTCAGGCAGCTGAATCCCGTATCAGGGATGCGGACATGGCTGAAGTAATGGTAGAATTTACCAAGAACCAGGTACTTGTGCAGACTGGCACTGCAATGCTGGCACAGGCCAACATGCAACCTCAATCGGTGTTACGGTTACTTTCCTAAGTGATCAGACACCAGTCTCAAAAGTGTTCTTTGAAAACTCGTTGTGTTGATTCTCGCTCTCCGGTCGTGATTCCCGCGGCTGTCCATGCATATCGGCTGTTTCGGCAGCCGGTGATGTTGGGAGGGCATCACCGGCTGCCGAAACGTTGTAGCGGCCGATGATGTCTGGATAATGGGCAGTCCGGGCACCATTAAAAGGAGAAAACCTTTGGTCCTTCGGGGCCCTGTTGTCAAAGGGAATGACAGCTGAAAAATCCGGAGAAGTTCTGACAAAAAAAACCGGAACTTCCTGATACAGTTCAAGGGAGGGAGAGTTTTATGAGAATCAATCACAACATGAGTGCCATATTCGCAAACAGGCAGCTCAAACTGGTATCAAACAGGTTGGATAGTAACATTGAACGGCTTGCATCCGGACAGCGTATAAATCGGGCTGGAGACGACGCATCAGGCCTGGCCGTATCTGAGAAGATGAATACTCAGATAAACGGCTTGTTCCAGGCTGAAAAGAACGCCCAAAACGGGCTGTCTTTTATACAGGTCGCCGAAGGGTCTCTTCACCAGGTTAACTCTATCCTGCAAAGGATAAGGATGTTGTCGGTTCAGGCCGCAAATGGTATCTATTCACCTTCGGACCGCCAGCAGATACAGGTTGAAGTATCACAGTTGATCGATGAGGTCGACAGGATCGCAACCTCTGCTGAATTCAACCGTATGAAAATGCTCACTGGTATGTACTCAAGAGGAAGTGGTACCGGTAGCATGTTCTTTCATATCGGTCCAAACCAGGGACAGCGCATCGAAGCGTATATTGCAACAATGAGCGGTAAGGCGCTGAATCTTTACGATGGAGCGTCAAAACGCTCAATCTCCACTGTTGGTCAGGCAAATGCCATGATAGGGTATGTCGATGTGGCTTTAGATAAGCTGAATCGGCAAAGGGCAGGCCTTGGTGGCTACTACAACAGGCTGGAGAATACGGTTCATTCTTTGATGATGTCGCATGAAAACATGCTGGCAGCCTATTCCCGAATACGGGACGCGGATATGGCAGCCGAAATGGTTGAGTTTACAAAGAACCAGATTCTCGTTCAGAGTGGTACTGCGATGCTGGCTCAGGCGAATTTTAAACCTCAGCTTGTACTTCAACTACTCGGATGAGAATAGTTCCATTCTGGTTACGCAGTGCCAACCAGAAACTCCCTCTCCGTTTGCGCAAACGGAGAGGGGGACTTTTTTTCTTACAGGGAGGTATGTACAAAAAGCACTATGTTATACAAGGAGGTAATAACATGGAAATCAGCAAAATTATCAATGGTAAAGCACAGGGGTATATTAATAAAGAAGCAATGCAAAAACCTCTGAAACAGGTTAATCAGAAGGATTCTCAACCTGTCGACAACGGTAGAATGAATCTTTCTGATGATGAAATGAAGAACATGGTGGATACTCTCAATTCAGCAGCAAAGTCGGTTAACAAGAGAATATCTTTTGATTATCATGATAAAACCAGGCGAATTATAATGCGAGTAACTGATTTTAAAACAGGAGAGGTGATCAGGGAAATTCCAGAAAAAGAAATGATAAAACTGGTTGAACATCTTCAGGATATGATTGGGATGTTTCTTGACCAATCACGATAATAGTGCCTGGAGAAATAATGTATTGCGGCTGTAACAGAGTTCTAATGTAAATGGTAAAATATGCCGATATTCTATAGAAGGAGACATATTCAGGTAGTATATTGATATTATAAACTGAATATATTTTCGGTACTAATGTATTGAAAAAATAGTAATTCTCTGAATAGAGAGGGCATTATGCCAGTAACTATAGGTGGTATGGCATCAGGAATTGATTCTGATGCGATAATAGAAAAACTAGTTAAACATGAAGCCAGGCCCATTAAACGATGGGAACAGGATATAAAATTATACAATCATAAGAAAGATGCCCTGAGAGAGCTGGGAAACAGGCTTGATGCCCTGGATAAGGCAGTGAGAGACCTGTATGGTTTCAGGGCTTCTTTCAATGAGAAAAAAGCACTTTCTTCAAACGACAACGTGGTTTCCGCTACAGCCAGCAAGAAGGCAGAAAAAGGCAGCAGGAAGATCGAAGTCCACCAGCTTGCGGCAACACATAAAATTACAACAGATCCCGTATCACAGGACAAAAAGCTACCCTCGGGGAAATTGACCATCGAAGTAGATGGTACCTCTGAAAGTCTTCGTTTCAGGGGAGGCACATTGCAATCACTACAGGAACGCATTAACGAGGTCGCGGGAGAATTGGTTAATACTTCGTATATCAATACTGTTGATGATAAGTATATACTGGGAATTGAGTCTAAAACATCGGGCAAGAAGGGTGAACTGAAGATTAAAGGTGACAAGAAATTCCTGCAGAATATTGGATTGATAAAAGGTGAAAAGGGTGCTGACAAGGAGAAAATGTCGCTCCTTTTTGATGGGAAGTATTTCACAGGTTACACCGGAGAAAAAAAAATTCCCGAAGAAACCGGCAGTCTTTCGGTTGAGAAGGACGGTGAGGCTATATCCATATCCGGTCGATTGTGGCGAGAATATGTACTGCCGTTGGAATATACCGTGAAAGAAGATTCATTCCTGGAATTTAACACGTCCCACAGGGAACAGAAAGAAATTGAAAAAGAAGCTGTACCAAACAGGGTACAGGTTGGACCTGAAGAGAAAACAGTTATAAAGGGTATTGAACTCGAGGGTTATAATCCCTCAAGAACCAGGCCGGTAGAACCTCAAAAAAAGAAAGAAGACATTACAAATATTATGGGTATAGGAGTTGTAGCAGTAGAGAATGGAACCCGTACGGAAAAGATATACCAGCTTGATCCAAAGGCAACCGGCAGGCAGAAAGTTCAGATCGGTAATGATTTCAATGGTAAAAAAATTACTAAGTTAATTTTTTACTGTAATACTGGTGAAGCTGCATTTCAGAAAGCTGAACTGGTGACCCCAAAAAAAGGGGATGGTTTACTTGAACCGAAAAACGTGATTGCCGAAGCAAAAGATGCAAAGTTTAAAGTTGACGGTGTTGACGTTACAAGATCGAAAAATGAAAATATTGATGATGTGATAAAAGGTGTTGTGCTCAACCTGAAGGCTCCTTCGAAGGTGGCGGTAACACTAAATATTGAACCAGACCTTGAAAAGGCCAGCGAGAAAATACAGGCATTTGTAGAGGCATATAACAGTTATTTAGAATACAACAAGCAATTAACCAAGGCGGGTATGACAGAACGGGTTGGTGATTACAAAAAAACTAAACAGGAACAGGGTGCTTTCACCGGTGACATGACCCTTCTGCGGCTTGAGAACATGTTAAAAAGGGCAGTAAGTGATGCCTACCCGAGCAGGGAAGAAGACCCGATTAAAATGCTGATGGAAATCGGGGTTTCAACCGGAGATGTAAATGCTGAATGGGAAAGAATAAAAGAAGGGAAGCTGGTTATCGATCAGGCGAAACTCAATAGCGTATTGACAGAAAAGCCGGATGCTGTTAAAGAGTTCTTTGGTTCTGATTCTGATGGTGACAACAGAACTGATACTGGAATGGCATTCAGGTTAGAAGAGATACTGGATCCGTATGTGCGTACTGGTAAAAATGTTATATCAAGTAAAATAAGTTTACAGGACGAACAGATAGAAAGTACTGATAATCGAATTGAACGACACGCGAGACACGTGAAGAAATATGAAGAGAAACTGAGACAGAAATTTGCGAACATGGAGAAATCCATATCTGGAGCCAAATCACAGGGTGACTGGCTGAAACAGCAGATGAAGGGTCTATCCGGAAGCAGCGATAACAAATAGTATCAATCAAACAGGTGAAGAGGTAACAGGTTTTGGAGCTTTTAATAAATGATCATACGGTCGATTTCACCCTGGAGAGGGAAAAGGATACAGCTGATATAATTACGTCTGTAAATGAATGGGCCCAGGAAAGAAAGCTGGTATTCGCCAGCGTGATTATAGATGGTACCGAGTATATACCTTCAGATATTCCCACAATGGCCCTTGATGAAGTCAAAGAGATAAATTGTATAGTACAGTCTATAGCTGATATCGTTGTTGATTCACTTAAAGAGGGTATCGCCTATTGCACACGTGCTGATGGTGCACTTGAAAACCTTGAAGAGGATGGTCCCCTGACAGAGGTGGATGTACATGACCTGATAGATGGTCTAAGCTGGATGCAGCAAATTGTGCATTCGGTCATATCCATGTTACAGCTTTCTCCGTCAGAAATACGTTTCAGGGACGGAACAGTTCAGGAACACTTTGAAGAATTGTCTGAACTCATCATAGAAATACAGTCAGTAACCGTAGAGGAAGCAAGTGATCAGCAATTTCTTCAAAGATATACGAAAGCCATACATGATATGGAAGAGCTGTTTAAAATTATTTTAATGAGTGAACAATTGAGAGATCTTATTGTTCAAAGTATTGATTCACCTGATAATCTTTTAAAAGGAATCATGGAACTCAAAGACGAAATGCCTGAGATAGCAGATAAGCTTGAAAAGGCATCAATTGCGTATCAGTCTGGAAATGATGAGGGTGGTGCGGAGCTCTTACAGGACATAATGGACTTTATATACTTTTATATGAGAACCTGTTATCAGCTGACACCGGTTTTTGGAATTGATCTGAAAAATATCACTATTGATGGTGAATCAATGGATGACATAAATGCCTATGTAAACGAGTTGCTGAACGAAATTGTTGATGTAATGGAAAACAATGACATAATAAGCCTGTCGGATATTCTTGAATATGAATTAAAACCTCAATTCGAAAAGCTTACCCGCTATCTTGAAAAGTTGTTGACCGAGTTACAATCTTTTTCATGATTGAGTAAATGAATTAAACATGTTATAATCCTACTGTTATGATACAACAAGTGTAGTGAAAAAAGCGTTCCCAAGCATGTTCCATAAGGAATAACCAGGAGGGGACGTTTTTTATTATATGCTTCATGTGCAACAATTACAGGAGAATGCAATGCCAGACTCGTCTAAAGACAGTAAGAAACTATGGGGAGGCCGTTTTGATAAGAAGACCTCGTCTATTACAGAAAAAATTTCATCATCAATTCAATTTGATAAGTTATTGTATCGCCAGGATATTCGGGGCTCCATGGCACACGCGAAAATGTTGAATAAAATCGGCGTGCTGACGGATGATGACTATAAGAATATTATCAGGGGACTTGAAGATATCAGCAACGAGATTGAAAAGGGGACATTTGAATTTTCATCGTCACTTGAAGACATTCATATGAATATTGAATCAAGGCTTACAGAGATTACAGGTGAGGCGGGAAAGAGGCTGCATACCGGACGTTCACGTAATGATCAGATTGCACTTGATTTGCGGCTTTATATCATCGATGCCTGTAATGATATATCTGTTTTGCTTAAGCGTCTTATTCTGGAGCTGGTAACCCTTGCCACCAGGGAAATTGACACGGTTATGCCCGGATATACCCATATGCAGGTGGCACAGCCCGTCCGTTTCAGTCATCATATGCTGGCGCATGCCTGGGCATTAGTACGGGATTTGCGCAGGCTGGAATTTACCCTGTCAAGTTGTGATAACCTGCCCCTGGGTTCTGGAGCCATGGCGGGGGTGAATTATCCAAGCGACAGGGAAATGCTGCGAAAAGAACTAGATTTTTCTGGAATCATACCCAACTCCATGGATGGGGTGAGTGACCGGGATTTCGCCCTGGATTTTCTGTATTTTGCCTCAATGCTGGGAATGCATCTTTCAAGATTTTGCGAGGAACTGGTAATCTGGTCAAGCAGCGAGTTCTCATTTATACGTTTGTCTGATACGGTGACAACAGGTTCATCAATAATGCCGCAGAAACGAAATCCGGATATCGCTGAACTGATACGGGGAAAGACTGGAAGGCTGTATGGGGATATGATAAGCCTGTTTACAGTTATGAAAAGTCTTCCTCTTACATATAATCGGGATTTCCAGGAAGATAAAGAACCCGTGTTCGACGCGGTTGAAACCGTCATGTTGTCTCTTGAAGGTATGATTGAGATGATTTCATCTATGGAAGTAAATTCTGGCCGTTTGAAAGAAACTGTCTATAGCAATTTTTCAACTGCAACTGATCTCGCTGATTACCTCGTACAAAAGGGAGTACCTTTCAGACAATCCCATGAGATAATCGGTAATATTGTAAGGTATTGTGAAAATGAAAAAAAAGACTTCTTTACATTGAAGCTTGAGGAGCTTAAGAGGTTTTCAGATAAATTTGAGCCAGATGCGATTGATGCCATCAATCCTGAAACATCCACAGAAAGAAAGGCATCATATGGCAGCACTTCAAAAGAAAGTGTTCAGAATCAAATTAAACTGCTGCAAGCAATACTGGAGGGGTAAAATTGATGGTGGACAGCATCACAGGACTTGATTTACTTTCTCCTGTTACCGCACTTGTTCGCATGCTATTTGCCCTTGCTGCGGGTTTTATGATAGGCTTTGAAAGGGAGCGGCAGTATCAGCCGGCAGGTTTAAGAACTCACATGGTTCTGGCACTTGGTGCCTGCACGATAATGATTCTTTCTTTATATATTCCCGCCACATTCATTGATCACTTCACAAATGCAGATCCGGCTCGTTTATCAGCGCAGGTGATAAGCGGAATCGGTTTTCTTGGCGCCGGTGCAATATTCAAATATGGATTCAGTATTCGTGGACTGACAACGGCTGCAACAATATGGACGACATCCGGTATCGGGCTGGTGTTCGGAGCTGGATATTATATGCTCGGTGTTATATCAACAGTACTGCTTGTCATAGTATTGCAGGTTTTTGAAAGAATAGAAAACTGGCTGGTAGAACAGAGAAAGATCAGGATATTACAGGTAACATTCTATTCATCTGAGATGACTCCTAAACAGGTTATGAATGTGGTGAAGAAGTTCAAGGATGATATAGAAGTAAGACAGGTTTCCATAACCGAAGATGTTGAGAATAAAACCACTGATATTGAGATTAACTGTAGAATAGATGAAGGTATAAGCATCAGGCAATTATTCAACAGCATAAAAGAACTGGGTAGTATTAAAACTTTGCGTATTGATTAAAGCTCAAGTTGTTCACATAACCACCGTGCCATTTTATAGTCGTGTTCAGTGGTTATCTTGATATTTGTATAACTTCCTTCAACCGCATAAACCCGGTAACCGGCATTACTAACCAGTGAAATATCATCTGTGGCATCGCTTACACCTTCATTTCTGCTTTTCAGATGTGCGTCTGAAATTACTGAATATTTAAATGATTGGGGAGTTTGTGTATAGTGTAGAAATTTTCTGTTCAGGGTTTTCTGTACTAATCTATCGTGTATTTCTGTAATGGTATCAATGGCAGGAACATACACACCTGCCGCGCCGTACTTGCTGGTCATTAAAATACAGTTGGTGATAATGTCGGAATTTATGAATGGTCGGGCCGCATCATGAAAAAGTAGAATGTCCTCCTGATCGAATGGATATGATTGGATGGCGTTCCACGAAGATTGCTGTCGGGTATCGCCACCTTTTACGGTGTACAGATATTTTGATATCGAATATTCCCTGGAAATATTTTCAATTTTATCATGGTAGGACGAGGGAAGTACCGTGATTATGTTGTCAACCATCGGGTGATGCTCAAATGCAAATAAAGACCAGGTGATGACGGGTTTGTCGCCAAGAGATAAGAACTGCTTGGGCTCATTGCCGCCAAGTCTTGTTCCTGTCCCACCTGCAAGGATTATTGCGTAAGTAGCCATTTTGTTAATCCGGAAAATGATTAGTTTTCAGTAATCACAATAATTAAACGGGGATTAAATTATGTAAAGAAAATAATCCGCTGCTGACTCAAAGAGATATCTTTTTTAATTGACATCTTATTTCAGTTCAATGACTGTAATGAATCATTAAAATCAGGATTTAAGGATAATTATGAAGCTTGTAATAAATATACCTTGCTTAAATGAAGAACAAACGTTACCCCTCGTTCTTGAAGAGATTCCAAAGTCGATAAAGGGTATAGATAAGATTATCGTCCAGGTAGTAGATGATGGTTCTACTGATAATACCAGGGAAGTGGCTAAAAAATATGGATGCAGGGTCATCTCACATAAATCCAATCATGGTCTTGGTATAGCTTTCAAGTCAGGAATGGAGGCAGCACTGGAAGATAGCGCAGATATAATGGTAAATACTGATGCTGATAACCAGTATCCTTCCAGGTATATACCAGACCTTATTCAGCCCATTATAGAGAAAAGGGCTGACGTGGTTATTGGTGACAGGCAGACATGGAAGGTGAAACACTTCAGTATATTTAAGCGGTTTCTGCAATGGTTTGGCAGTGCAACAGTGAGAATGTTTACGCAAACTGACGTAAAAGATACAGTATCCGGTTTCAGGGCATACTCTCATGAAAGCCTGCTCAGGTTAAACGTGACAACACGGTTCAGTTACGTACTCGATACCATTATGCAGTGCGCGAAAAAGAACCTGAAGATTGAATCCGTTAAAATAACAACCAATGAGCCAACGAGGGATTCCCGTCTTTTCAAAAATATGTTTCAGCACATACGAAAGTCAGGCTTGAATCTTTTAAAGGTATATGTACTGTATCATCCACTTCCAACTTTCCTGTTTCTCGCTATTCTGTTTTTTATACCTTCATTTATTCTGATTGTAAGATACCTGTATTATTTCTTTACCATTGGCGGAGGAGGGCACATTCAATCGTTGATTGCCGCCACAATACTTTTCATTACCGCGGTCCTCATGTTCATGATGGGTATATTAAGTGACCTTGTAAGAACTAACCGTGAATTGATTGAAGAACAATTATATTTACAGAAAAAACAACGCTATCATAAATAATTGGTAATAACATATGGCTACAATTAAAAAAACAGCTCACAAAAACAAAGGTTTACTGGTGGTGGTAATTCCTGCCTACAATGAAGCTATGAGCATTCATGAAACAATAGTGAACCTGAAAAAGATTAAATCCCGGATTAATAAACTTGGTCTGCAATACAGGATATTTGTTGTTAACGACGGGTCAAGTGATGATACTTCTGAGATTGCCAAAAAGGCGGGTGCTGACCACGTGGTTGAACACAAGTTAAATCGTGGTCTTGGCGCGGCAGTACGAAGCGGTCTTGATGCTGCCCGGCGTGCGAGGGCACTGATAGCGGTGAAGTTTGATGCTGATTTGCAGCATGATCCAAATGATATCCCTGAATTGATCAGGCCTATACTTGATGATACGGCTGACGTGGTATATGGGAAGCGATTTGACAAGATAACCTATAAAATGCCTTTCATTCGAAAAATGGGTAACAGGGTGTTTACCAGGATAATGCGGTTTCTTACAAAATGGCCGCTGGAGGACAGTCAGCCTGGTATATTTGCCGTACACAATGATTACCTTGAAGTATTCAATCTGCCCGGCGATTATAATTATACACAGCAGGTATTGCTTGATTCTTATCACAAGGGAATGCGTTTTGCACACGTATCAGTTAGTTTTAACAAGAGATATACCGGTAGCTCTTTTATCACGTTAAAGTATCCATTTATTGTATTATACCAGATACTGATGGTATTGATCAGTGTAAAGCCCATGAAAATATTTGCCACCCTTGGTTTCTTCATTCTTTTCCTGGGTGCAATTTTGTTCGGAACCGAACTTGTCAGGTACTTTATGGAGTTATCGGATAAACCTGTTGTGCATGTCAACCTTGTACTTGGCCTTTCATTTTTCGGTGTACAATGCTTATTCTTCGGTTTGCTGGCTGAGCTGATTGTAAGAATGAATATCAGGCGAAATTAACGTGATTCACCTGCTGGATCGTTCCACCAACACTAGAAAATGATGTGAAATTATGGAACAAAAACAAAGAACAGGCACATTGCTGACGCCTCGAAATATGATATTTTTTTTAATAGCGGTGACCCTCATTGTCCTTCTGGTTTCTCAGATTGATATAACTAAAACCTTAGAAGCCTTCAGCAAGTCAAGACCTGAGCTTCTTTTACTGGCGTGCCTGCTCTATTTTGCGTCGAACTTTTTTAAGGCATTGCGGTTTATTGTCATCATGAAAGATATTCATGTTGGACTTTTCAACATGTTCAGCATCGTGAGTTTTCATAATTTTTTTAACCAGGTTATGCCTGCGCGTACCGGTGAATTAACCCTTATCTATTACCTGAAAAAAATTGGTAAGGTAAAAGCCACCAAAGGACTCCATTCACTTATCGTGGTTCGAATATTTGATATGATCATTGTGTCAATATTCTTTGTCGTATCCTTTATTCTTTACTTCGGGATACGCCAGTCGTCGGTCTTGCTTTATGTTGGTGTAGCAATGGCAATTATTTCTGTTGTGGCGCTCTTCAACATTAAGTGGATGGTGATTCTCTTTTCAAGGGTGTTTTCAGGTGTTGTATCATTACCATTTTTGCAGAACAGAAAACTGGTTGTGAAAATTCTTGATAAGATAGAGCAGATAGAGCAGGAATTCAGCCAGTTCGATACGAAGGGTAACCTGCCAATGATTACTGTAACAAGTCTCCTTGTCTGGATCGCCCTGTATACCCTGTCTTTCGTGGTAATTCGTGCCTTCAATATAGATATTCTATACCTTCCGGCAATAATCGGAGCAACCGGGGGAATATTGACGAATGTGCTTCCAATCAACAGCTTTGGAAGTTTCGGAACGCTTGAGGCAGGCTGGACAGGAGGATTTTTACTGGTTGGGATGACCCTGCAGGACGCGGTAACGACGGGTTTTGGTAACCACCTTGTAATGTTCACCGCGGGCGGTTTTATAGCCCTTCTCTGTGCGGCTGTGCAGAAACTGAAGCGTCGGTAATGTTTAACCCCAAACTTTTACTACTAGCCTGGCTACCCGTTCACCCAGCAGTGCCCCGTTTTTCCTGGCACGTTCATCAGGTTTGCCCGTACAGGCCACACCATAATGACCCGAAGCTGACATGGGATCCCCCACTACAATCATACCGTAAATTAACATTGCCTGTATTATGGAAAAAAGGGTGGTTTCTTTGCCACCAGAAGGATCGCTTGCAGTAGCAAAAGCTGCACCAATTTTATTTTCCATTTTTCTTCTCAGCACAACATATTCATCAAACATTTTTTTCAGTTCAGCGGCCATTGTGCCAAAATATACCGGTGACCCGGCGATGACACCCTGGGAATTGAGGAAGTCATCATTTGTGATTTCATCACTTGATTTAACAACTGACTCAACACCATCAACTGTTTTAACACCTTCACTGATAGCATTGGCAAGATCCCTGGTGTTTCCTGAACGGGAGTAATATACGATGAGTACCTGCATGAATTCATTTCTCCATTAATCAATTATTATATAGTCAAAGGATACATTAATAATCGGTATATTTCAACAATGAATACCTGCATGCCCACGTAAAATAGTATGGGGTGAAAGATTAAGAAAAAATGATCAATAGTTTGGATAATTATACTTGAATAAATTATACTGTTGTCATGGAGTTTCAATAATAAAGAGAATTATATTCAGGAGTGTTCTTATAATGATATCTCTTAAGGCTGGACGTTTATCATCATTTATTGTCATGGACGTGATGGCAAGAGCGGCAGAGCTGGAGAAAGCCGGAGAAAAAGTTATTCACCTTGAAGTGGGTGAGCCGGATTTTCCTACTCCTGCGGTTATTCAGGACGAAGCAGTAAAAGCCATGCGTGAAGGAAGAACAAAATATACCCATGCTATGGGCCTGCCTGAACTGCGGGAAGAGATATGTATGTATTACAAAAAAAAATATAGTGTTGATATTACCCCAAACCAGGTTCTTGTAACTTCAGGAACCTCCCCGGCATTTCTTTTTGCCATGATTGCCATTATGAATGATAAAGACCAGGTGATTGTTTCTAATCCGGGGTATGCCTGTTATCCGAATTTCATCACGGCAACCGGCGGTGAAATGGTGGAAGTGGCAACTAACCCGGGAAATGGATTTCAATACACAGCGGATGACATTCGAAAAAATGTAAGCGGCAAGACAAGGGCCATTGTTATAAATTCACCGTCCAATCCCACAGGTGTTGTCATGAACCATGAGCAGCTCAGGGAGATTTCTCGATTTTCTGATCAGTATATAATCTCAGATGAAATATATCACGGGCTGGTCTATAAAGATGAAGCCCATTCTATACTGGAATATACGGAAAGGGCATTTGTGATAAACGGTTTTTCTAAACTGTATGCCATGACAGGATGGCGGCTTGGATATTGTATATTCCCCCCCGAATTTTCAGATGTTATGCAGAAAATACATCAGAATTTCATGATATCTGCCAACAGTTTCGTGCAATGGGCCGGTATTGCTGCGTTAACGAAAGCTGATGACGACGTGGAGGCCATGAGAAGCACCTATGACACCCGAAGAAGGTACATGATAGACAGGTTGCGTGACATGGGATTCGTTATACATGTTGAACCAACGGGTGCCTTTTACGTTTTTGCCGACGCCCGCAAATTTTGCAGTGATTCATATGCTGAAGCATTTAATATTATAAATACCGTGAAAGTTGGAGTGACGCCTGGTATTGATTTTGGCAGTGGTGGTGAAGGGTTTCTTAGATTTTCTTATGCCAATTCCATTGAAAACATCAAAGAGGGACTTGACCGCCTTGAAGAGTACCTGGTGAAGAAATAGCATGATATTATCTGCCCTCATGTATTCACTGGCCTTTTCATTCCCATCCGCGGCCCTGTTATTGTTCGTATCCCTGGTACCTTTTTTTATATCTCTTGAAGTATCAAAAACTTCAAGCAATACCATGATGAAGGGGGCCGCTTTCGGAGCACTATCAGGTTCAGGCATAACGTGGTGGATAATCACGGCCGCGTATTTCCAGTATGATGTATCACTGGTTAAATCTGTTTTTCTATTTCTTCTGATAGTGGCCTTACCGATGGCGTTTATCTACATGTTGTTTGCAATGGGGTATTATTATCTTTTTAAAGGACGAAGGAATATTCTGCTGGTAATGGCAGGTCTCCCGTCTTTATGGATCACAGTTGATTATTGTGTTTCATCACTGCCATTTGGAGTGCCATGGATATTTGCCGGGTATGCCGCAGCCCCACTATCAACCTTTATACAGGTGGCAGATACAGGGGGAGTATACCTGTTGTCCTTTCTGATCGTGTTTGTTAATGCAGCTGTATTCATGGTGTTGAAAGAAATCTGCCAGATAAATACTGAACATGGAATAGACGTACGGGCCCTTGTAGATGTGAAACAGGTAATACAAAAAGAGGTGTTGGTACCAGTAGTTGTATTGCTGTTGGTTATAATCCCGGTGCTCATATATGGAATATCCAGTTATACAGGGTGGAGCCAGTATACTGGAGATAGGCCGGGAAAAAGCATTGAAGCCGTTGCAATACAGGGTAATTTTACTTCCCGGCAGAGATGGCAGGATAACAGTATCTTTCAGAGAATTGAAGTGTACAGGTCATTGACAGAAAGATATGTGGATAAAGGCAAGGCCAGCCTGGTGGTCTGGCCTGAAACAGTGGTTAACTCATCAATGATATCCCATGAAAAACTGGCGTTTATCATGTCTTCATTGGTAAACGAAGATTCGATACTCGTAACGGGTGCTGTTTTCAGGCCAGGTGGCAAACAGGTATATAACAGCGCGTATGCTATCTCCGGTAATGGACAGGTGGCAAGGTATGATAAGAATATCCTGCTTCCCTATGCCGAATCTTCTCCGCTGGGTATTGAAATCCTTGATAATTATTATTCCGCACCGAATTCTTTCCAACCTGGTATGACCGTGCCGGTAATTAACACGTCCAATGGGACAATTGGAATATCAATATGCTTTGAGCAGGTATACCCGTCCTACATACGCCGTTCGGTTGGGCAGGGTGCGGCCATACTTGTGAATATTTCAAATGATGCATGGTTTGGTGATACAACCCAGCCAGGGCAGCACTTGAATTGTTCCATTATACGGGCGGTTGAACATCGAAGGTACCTGGTACGGGCTGCAAATAGTGGATATTCGGGAATTATCAGCCCTGCAGGAGAATTGTCCAATGTAACATCACTATTTTCAAGGGAGGTGGTAAAGGGCAGGGTGCGGTTAATAGAACAGAAATCGTTGTATACCAGGTATGGGGACATTATATTGTACCTGGCACTGTTGATTTTATTGTCAATAATGGCGATTGAGGCTTTTAAGAAAGATTAAACCAGTAATCACTGAAATTGACGGGTGCCCTCTTTTATTGCTTCGCGGCGGCGAAATGCTTCAGCCTCTTCACCGAAATACTGCTTCTGCAATTCTTCAATCTTCTTTTCTTTTTGACTGGCGGTAAAATTTGGATTACTCCTCACGTTCTGCGCGGCAGCCCTGTATTTTTCTTCAGTGTCTTTTTCAGCTGATAGTTTCTGGTCAACTTTTTCTAATCTTTCAATTACTTCGGGAGTAAAAAATTCCTTTCTGAATTCATCAATTTTTCTCTCTTTAGTAGTTCCTGCTAATTCGTTAAGGTCTTTATGGTATATTTCCAGCTTTTCCTGGTATTGTTCATATGGTTCACGCATGGCAGACATGGGATCATTGCTGTCATTCCACATTTTTGAATTCAGTTCTTGAAGCTTCTTTTCTTTTTCCGCGCCATACAGTTCATCGTTTTTCATGATGGCGCTTCTACGGATCTGGTAATCCTTCGCCTTGACCTGCGCACCGTAAAGAAGATCAGCAATTTCATCGCCATAATACTGTCTCCTGAAATCCTGCAGGTTTTGCAGATATCGCAGCATATCCTCACTGTTTTTGGGGGTTTCCCAGTTCTTCATCTCGTCTGCAAGTTCTATCTCGTACATGGTGAATTTCTTGTACAGCGCGAAGATGGATTCTGCCCTGTCCTTGTTCATAATGCTTAAAAGGTACTTCCGTACTGTCTCAAGATGCTCTTCAAGGGGCATATCCTTATATTTTCTTTGTAGATGCTTGAAGAACTTAATTGTATATGAATTGATAATATCTTTTGAAAAGTATTTATCAACCCCTTCATCCTCAAAATTTATACTACTGTAATTTATCTTGATGTCTTCCATTGTGATTTCTCTTGATTCGGGAATTACCTGTTTACTGTCAATTGATATGTCATCCTGCTTACCTGCCAGCTGGAAAATGAGCAGTACTACGGTAATCATGGCTATTATAAATACTATCTGTCGTGTGCTCATTGAAAAAACCTCGTTATTTTGTAAAACCGATACTGCTGAAGGTGCTATTAATTGTCAAGCACGTACCTGATCATTTTCGCAAGATCTGACATGCTGAAAGGTTTTTGTAAAAAATTTTGATTGCTTACCATCACGTCACCCTGTTGCTTTTCTGTAAGAGCGTAACCTGATGTAAAAAGGAAGCGTATACCGGGCTTAAGCGTGATTATATTTTCGGCAATCTGTGTACCGTCCATATCAGGCAGTACGATGTCACTGAAAACCAGCTCGATTTCATCACCTTTCTCATATATAATATTCAATGCCTCTTTGCCAGATCCGGCATGAAGAACATTGTACCCTATGAATTCCAGGGCATTTACGGTTATACGTCGCAGCTTGTCATCATCTTCTACTACCATGATGGTTTCTTTCCCGTGGAAATTTTCAGACTTGCTTAAAAAATCAGCTGTTAACTTTCCAGAACTTTCACTGCATGGCCAGTATATTGTAATGCATGTACCATCACCTTTCTCGCTTTCGGCGAAGATGCTTCCCCTGTGCTGCTTAACAATCCCATATACGGATGAAAGTCCCAGGCCAGTTCCCTGCTGTTTCTTGGTAGAAAAAAAAGGGTCAAATATCTTGCTGATGTCAGCCTGATCGATTCCTACCCCGGTATCGCTGATACGAAGAATTATGTGATTACCTGTTGAGCTTCCAAGGTGTGAAGCGGTAAATTTATCATCCAGGTATTGTTTAATCGTTTCAATAGTAATAATCTTTGGCTTGTCGGGGGTTTCATCTTCAAGTATGGCGTCGCGTGAATTGACAACAAGGTTTAATATAACCTGTTCAACCTGGTTCTTGTCTGCTTCGATGAGACAGGGAGACTGGCATAGCACATGTTTGAGAACGATGTTTTCACCGATGAGACGTTGAATCATTGAGTGAAGGTTTTCCAGCAATTCGTTCAGGTTCAGTGATTCGGGGTTGATTACCGAGCGTCTGCTGTAGGCCAGCAGCTGGCTGACAAGCTTTGCCGCACCCTCTCCTGACCTCTTAATTTCCTGGATATCTTCATATACCGGTGAATCTTCCGGTAGAGTCATGAGAGACAGTTCAGCGTTACCGAGTATGATGGTAAGGATATTGTTGAAATCATGGGCTATCCCGCTTGCAAGTTTTCCAACCGCCTCAAGTTTTTGTGATTGCCTCAGTTGTTCTTCAAGTGATCTCTGAATTGTTATGTCCCTCAGGATACCCTGAAATGTGTGCGCCTTTCCCTTGCTGTCCCTCTGCATGGTGGCACTTACTTCTACTATTTTTACCTGCCTGTCCTTTGTGAGAAGTTGAAATTCGAAATTATTTATTGATCCCAGGTGTACCAGTTTCCTGGTAAGCCGTGTAAGGTTTGATTTGTCATATGCCATATCTATAATCGGGATGTTACCTATCTCTTCTGGTGAATATCCTGACATATGTAATGCCGAGGCATTACTGTTTATTATTTTACCGTTTCGGGAAACTATTACGATGCCGTCACGTGAATTCTCAAATAAAATCTTTAACTGCTGTTCGCTTTCTTTCAGCTGGCTTTCTATCAGTTTCCGATAAGTTATATCCCTGATAATTGCGAAAATATAGGTTAGCCCGTCAAGATTAACACTGTGGGCGGATATCTCAACAGGGAATACCGCGCCATCTTTTTTTATATCATAGGATTCAAACATAACCCTTTCGCCAAGCTCCATTCGGTAAAGATCTTCACCGTGAGTTGATTGGGTTATGGTGTCATTTAACAGTGATACTGGTTTTCCGATGAGGTCTTCCTTCGAATACCCGTGCATCTTACAGGCTGTCCTGTTAAGGTTGGCTATCATTAGGGTATTATCGGAAGTAGTTGAAAAGAGAACCATGCCGTCTGAGGCGTATTCAAAAAGTATTCTGAACCGTTCTTCGCTTGCCTGCAGTTCACTCATGTTTAATCGTACGCTTTCAACAAGATTGTTGAATGATTCAAGAACGAATCTTCTAACCGAACCCTTCTTGTATTTACGAAAATCAAGATTTACCGGTGCGTGAAGATTCGTGGATATCAACTCAAATGCCTGAAGCATCTTCACAATAATGTTAAGGTAGGGATTAAGAAATAAGAATACGATAACAATTACAAGAGAGAATACAAGGATTACGTATAACACCATGCTGTTGTAAATGGAATCAGCCTGCTTATAGATGTCATCAAGATATATGGCGGTGCCTATAAAGCTGTCAAGATCCGGGATCGCCTTGATGTAGGCAATCTTCCTGGCAGCTTCCTTTTTGCCTGGCTGTGGAAAATAGTATTCGAAATATCCCTCTTTAGAATTGCTTTTTGCAATTTCAATAAAATCACGGACTACCTGGCTCTTTGTAAGCAGCTGCATGGTATTGCTGTTGTCACTGCTGGTTGAGTCAGTTAGGGGATGCACAATTGATGTTCCGTCCATTCTGCTCATGAACATGTAATCAGGACTGTACTTTGACTTGTACCAGGTATGACGGATTATTTTTTCAGATTCTGATATTGCACTGCTGCGGCTGATTTTGCCTTTCTTGTAAGATTCAACTAAGGGGGTTAATTGTGTGTAGCAGATATATACATATGACCGGATATCATTCTTTCTGTGTTCAATGAGAAAACTATTGTATTTATGAATAGATATCCTGAAGATTATCATGAACGCGATCAAAACAATTATGATGGCAAGAAAAACGCGAATGAATAATCGCGTGGAAAATTTTATCTTTATGTTGGTAGTCAGCTTGTGAAATAAACTTTTCATGGTGATTCACTTATGTGGGCTGTTGAGTCTTCGTTATCAGCTATAGTCATGGCAATGTAGATGTATTTCATGCGCGGTCCTTGTACGTTCGTAATGGAGATCAGGATAATACTGTATATAGATGATTTGAAATCTGCAAGCATATTTTACGGGATTGTCACACGGGCGCTGCCGCTTATCTTGCTGACGCTTGTTTTCGAGATATAGTTACCGATGTCGTCTGTAGGATAATCATCTTCCTCACCATCACCATCAGCATCAATCTTGTTCCATGAGATTATTCCCACCCTGTAGAAATAAACTCCCGGGTCAGGTAGGTTGAAGTTGCTATGTGTAAATGATTGTGAGAATTCGAGATTAGTATCATGAATGAAATAAGAACTTTGCCCAATGTTATACCTGGCACCAACAACAATATAATCCGCGAACTCGTTGTTCGGCTCTTCTGTCATGTATACCTCGTACCCTGCAAACCCGCTACCGCTGCCGCTTTCTGACCATGAGACGATAACATTGGTGCCATCGTAGTACGCATCTATTGAGAACCCGGCACGGTTGGTGAGTGCCCCCTCGATAGCGTCAGATACATAGGAGCATCCGGGTGCCGTGAAAATAGCAAATAGCAGTACTGCGTATAACGCGGTAAATATTTTACTTGATACATATATTCTTTTCATTGTCATTACCCGTTTCATCAGAATCGTATGTACAGGCTTCCTTCGAAAGCCCATTTGTCAGCTGATTCGGTCAGCTTTCGCAGTTCCTGCGAGTAGTTCTTGATGGCCTTCAGTTCAATACCGCACCACGGTATATTAAATGACGTACCGATAAATCCCCCGAAAATCCAGTAATCCTGTCCGGATTCCCTTTGTACGGGAATAGCGGGATCCCAGAAGCGGCTTATTCCCAGGGAGAAGAGAAGGTCAATATCCTTCTGCTTGAAATAATCAAGGTCGGCCCGCGCGTACATCTCCCGGGCCACGGGGAAAGGCAGCCTCTCACCTGTTCGTTTGTCGATGAGTTTTTTACCCGGCTTCTGTGTTTCGATAAAAAGTGAAAACTTAGCCCGTTCGGCGAAGGTACGGGTGACGAGAAATGAAACCGTGTGCAGTGACGCTTCTTTTTTCTCTTCTTCTGATTTGCCGGCAACGGGGTCTTCTGGAAGTTCCTGTACCCATACCGCGTCATATTCTTCATCGTTATACAGCCGCAGCAGGCGGTAGGTTATGGTGAGCTGCGGCACCATGGGACCCGGGTCACCAAGGAAAAGGCTTACAAATGGATTGATGTGCAGGGCGAAGACGAAACGTTCCATACGGTCGCCGATACCGGCGGTATTCACATCCATGAAAGAGAACAGGTTGCTGGCAACGAAATAGCGTTTTCGCATCTCTGAGGATTCTGTGTAATCCATTGTCCCGTCGTCATTTGGTTCGATCTGGTTGTTTATAATGATACCGCCGTGAATGTTGAAGTAGGGCCGGTACAGCAGTGTTGCCGCGAAGATGTCATCAAAAAACTGGGTGTACTTGTAATCAGTCACGGTGGTGCTGCCGGCTGATCCCCGGTCAATCTCCGCCTTGCGGGTCAAGCCGTAGTGAAACCCCGTGGCGGTAAAACCGAACACCAGGCTGCGGGGGTTCCAGAGTGTTTGCTGTGTTTGGGTATCCTGCCTGCCCCTGGGGGGGATGTAGGCGGCCCCGTCCTGCAATCTTTGCCTGGAATTTTTTCCACTGTATGTGCCGGTGAAGGGAAAGCTTATAGTCATGCTGCTGTAGGTGCGTACCAGGGTCATTTCCACCGGTTCGTATTCATCGGAACCGCTGTTATAGGCGTTGATGTTGAAGTCTTTTACCCAGTTTAACTTCAGGTATGTATCGAAGTATTGCTCCCGTGATTCCATCTGGCTCCACCTGTGATAAAAGAGGTCAAGCACCGTCTCACTTCGTGAAACAGCGTTATGAAGGGTGGACGCCTCGTACACCTCGGGGAACAACGGTACTGCGCTTGTAGGTATGATGAGGATGAGCAGTAACAGTTGAATGATGCGATGGGTATGGATTCTCATGCAGGGCCCCTGAAATGAATAATAGGAAACGGTAGTACATGCTGTATCGTTGTATTTAAATGGATTTGAAAATTGTAGTCAACAATAATTGGATTTTGACAGGGCGATCCAAAAAACCCGTAAATAAAATACTTTACAAAAAAATAACATCATTTTAAGTTAACAGCCTGATTTTCAGAACTTCATGATAAGACATCCTTACTAAATTTAACGGATTAATTTCGGAGGTTAACTAATGCTAAAAGAATATACCACTGAGCAGGTGCGCAACGTTGCCATAGTGGGGCACAGTAGTACGGGAAAATCAACGCTGTTTGACGCAATGCTTTTTGTCGGTGGGAAAATTGATAAGATTGGAAAACCTGATGATGGCAGTCTGACCTCTGATTATGATGACGAGGAAAAAAATAGACAGATATCAATTAGAAGCGCGCTGGGTTTTGTAGAGACCGATGATACCAAGATCAACATTATTGACACCCCCGGTATGTCAGACTTCGTGGGTGAAGAGAGGGCGGCGCTGCAGGTTGTGGAAGCTGCCATCATAGTTGTTGATTCTGCTGATGGGGTTCAAATCGAAACAGAAAAGGTCTGGCGTTACCTTGAAGAGAATAACGTTCCCCGCCTCATTTTCGTTAACAAGATGGACAAGGAAAGGGCTAACTACGACAATATAATTGAAAACATTAAAACCAAGCTTGGCGCGAGCACTGCAACACTGTGTCTGCCGCAGGGAGAAGGTGAGACATTCAAGGGCGTTATAGATATAATTGACATGAAAGCCATGAGTCCAAAGGACGGGGGCAAGACTGTCCAGGTGACAGATATCCCCGCCGATATAAAGGAACTGGCTGAACTTGAACGGTCAAACCTTGTTGAGCTCGCTGCCGAGGGTGACGATGAACTTATAGAAAAATTTCTTGAAGGTGAAACACTTACCGAAGAACAGATCAGAACCGGGTTGAAAGAACAGGTGGAAAGGTGTAACCTTATACCGGTAATTTGCGGTTCGTCCATGAAATCGATTGGTATTAAAAACCTTCTGAACGTGATACGGGATTTTGTTCCATGTCCCGTTGTTGGAAAAGAGTACAAAGGGTATCATCCGGATAATCATGACCAGGAAGTTACCGTGACCATGAAGGCTGACGAGTCCTTCAGCGCCGTTATCTGGAAGACCTATATCGATCAGTATGCCGGGCGCTTCAATTTTATGAAAGTTATTTCCGGCACATTGCTTCCGGATTCAGAAGTACTCAACGCGAACAAGAATGAAAAAGAACGAGTATCAAAACTGCATACAACCATTGGCCACAATAATGATGACGTCCCAAAGCTTGCGGCCGGTGATATAGGTGTGGTAATCAAGCTGGAAAAAACCGCTACCGGGGAAACACTTTGTGACAGTAAACACCCGGTGATTTTGCCGTTAATCAAGCTTCCCCATCCTGTTTTTTCTTACGCTGTTGAATCAGCAAAGAAGGGCGATGAGGACAAGATAGGCCAGGTCTTCTCTCGGATAACCGACGAGAATCCTACTATTACCTACCAGTTCAATCCTGAAACGAAACAGACCCTGCTTTCAGGTATGGGTGAGATGCAGCTGGATATAGTGCTCAAGGCAATCAAAGAAAAGAACAAAATCGAGCTTGTTACATCTGAGCCTAGGGTTGCCTACAGGGAAACAATCACTAAAAACGCTGATGCCCAGTACAAGCATAAAAAACAGTCAGGCGGGCATGGTCAGTTTGGTGAAGTATATATCAGGGTAAAACCTACCGAACGTGGTAGCGGCTTTGAGTTCATTGACAGTATCGTTGGCGGGGCTATTCCACGTGGTTATATTCCCGGTGTGGAGAAAGGTCTCAAGGAAGGCATGCAGGAAGGTGTTCTGGCAAAGTATCCAGTTGTTGATGTTTCTGTTGACCTGTACGATGGTTCCTATCATCCTGTTGATTCTTCCGAGATGTCATTCAAGATCGCTGCCAGGGGAGCCCTTAAGAAGGCAATGGAAGCTGCCGGACCCATACTTCTTGAACCGGTAATGGAAGTTGAGATCTTCGTTGATAAGGAATACATGGGTGACATTCTTAATGATATCACCAGCAGGCGGGGAAAAGTGCTGGGAATGGGCACCAAGGATGAAAATGATACCGGTGGCATATCTGTTGTAAAGGCGCAGGCACCACTTGCCGAGATGTTACGGTATACAATCGACCTGCGGGCAATGACCAGTGGTAAGGCAACATTCGAAATGAAATTCTCCCACTATGATCCTATTTCAGGCAGGATTGCCGATAAGGTAATAGAAGATAGGAAAAAAGAGCTTGAAGAAGAATAATTTCTGAATTCGCGCAAAGAGAACATGATGGAATGGCCACCAAGCGGTGGCCATTCCTGTATTCACTTGACAGTATTGTTCTGCATACGTACGTTTACCGTGTAACAAGTTGATATAAAATATATCATACAAATGATCAGGGGTTTAACGGAAACAGGAAATGAAAATAGTAGTTTTTGAAGATACACTCGTTGATGATTTTTATCCAATCACCCTTACACGGCCAGTATGGGATTTACGTACTGGCACCTGTACGATGGGGGAGCGAATAGGGAAATGGATAGATTCTTACCTTTCTGCCAGGAAAAGCTGTTCAATGTACCTGTATTCACGGGACATGGTTGCAGAGGTATTCAGGGAAAGGTATAGTGAGTATAATATAAATTCAAAACTGCAGCTGCCGGACAAGGCAAAAGACATTGTGTTTATTAACGCCCGATGTATTCCCTTTATCGATAAGTATTCACTGGAAAAAAACGTTTTATACGCGTCAGGTGAAATTCCACTGTTGCTTCACCTGGACAATGAGAATTTTCCTGAAAAACTGGGCATTAACTCAAACAGCGATATCCTGGAGTTTCTTGGCTCCCTTATAGTCAGGAAGGAGGAACGTGTTCCCTTCAGGTGGATTAAAAACTTATGGGAGCTTGTGGATGGGAATGCAGGCATTATTATTGATGATATACGGGCATACCCGCCGGAGTTTGAAAGACAACCGTCTGAACACATTGCCGTAATAGGAGACCCATCATACCTGTACATAGAGCAGGGGGTGGAAGTTGATCCTTTTGTAGTGTGTGATTGTACAAGGGGCCCCATCCTCATCCAAAAAGGGGCAAAGATTGCTTCATTCACCCGCATAGAAGGTCCATGCAGTATTGGTGAAAATACACAGGTGACCGGTGCCAAGATCCGGGAAGGTTGTTCTTTTGGTCCCCAGTGCAGAATTGGTGGTGAAATTGAAGAATCCGTATTTCAGGGATATGTAAATAAATATCATGAAGGGTTTATTGGACATTCTTTTATTGGGGAATGGGTGAATCTCGGTGCTCTAACCAGCAATTCCGACCTGAAAAACAACTATACCCCGGTAAAGGTTACCATGGGTGATGGGAGGGTAAATACAGGATTGTTGAAAGTAGGAGCCTTTATTGGCGATTTCACCATGACCAGTATTGGAACCCTTATCAATACTGGCTCTGTTATGGGTCCTGGATCCATGATCATACATGGCGGATCACTTACACCTGATATAGTACCTCCATTTACATGGTATAGTAATAATGTCCTGACGGAGACTCCGAGATTTGATAAATTCATCGAGTCATGCCGCATGATGACCTCACGCAGGAGTGTGCAGTTCTCACGGAGTTATGAAAATATGCTTACCGGGATTTACGATTCCACAACCCGGGTACGGGGAAAAGCAATAGAGAAATGGAACAGCAGGCTGAAATAAAATTTACACTGGTGTTTGTCGTGTCCCTGTGTCTTCATGCGGTTATAGTTGCCGGTATGCTGATGCCCGACTATCAGAGTATTCTGCAGAGGGAAAACATGATGGAGAAATCCTTTGCGGGGCGGGACATTATTGTCAATGTTAACGAAGACAATAAAGTTGTTCAGGACAGGCAGACGCTCCTCTCGGAAAAATCTTCAACAGCGAAAGGTCATATTACCAGTGAAAAGGGGAACAGGTGGTTGAACAATGCTCTTGATTTCAGACTCAAGAAAGGCTCAAAGAGCAGGGGAAGAGCGGTAACACGAAGCAGCAGCGCGTCAAAGGACAGGGCATTACTTCTCAATGACAATACTGAAATCATTATCAATATTATGAAAGAAGTATCATCCGGGGTATACGGTGCAACCGGAAGCAGGGATTTCACCACCATTCCGGATAAATATGATATCACCCCTAAAAACGCTATCTATTATACCAACGATGGAAGGTTTTCTTTTAATACAAAGAAATTCAAACCTTTTAAATATTTTAAAGAGATGAAAGATAAAATTGCCTCCAACTGGCATCCCCCGATGGCAGCAAATGCCAGCATACAGGGGTACGCCCCGGGGCATTTCAGGATTATGGCATTTCCCAGCCAGGAGATAAAACTTTACTTTACCATGGACAGGAAGGGGGAGGTGAAGAACGTAGTAATCGTTGACTCAATGGGGCATAAACCACTGGATGAATCCTGCCTGGACGCCATACGTCTGTCAAAAAACTTTGGAAAAGTTCCCAACGAGATTGAAGGTGAAAAAGTGGTTATCCCCTTCATTTTCAGGATAATTACAAGGTAAACCCGTTTACCGGTTCACCTCGTTTACCAGGTCTTGAATTGACACCCCTTTAAGAATTTCCTTCCTTGTCTTCTGCATACGGCTGAAAATGTCCTTTAAATGTTTCTTTAGCCTGTCGGTTTTACTGACGGGTATTTTTAAGGTCACATCATAAACCATGTCAACGATTTGCAGCACCGAAATATGATCCGCCATGGTCGCGGGGATATACCTGTTGTCCTCGGTTTGCAGCAGTAATTTTTCATTTATAAACATGTGTATGAAGAAGTCCAGTTCTTCATAATCGTTCATACTGATGGGAAGCAGTTCTTTAAAAGATGAGGATCCCTTTCCTTTCTGAAACCTCGCGTGTATATGTGTAATAATGGCAATGGCAGAATAAATATGCAGATCTTTTCTGTCGCTGAGGGCCCGTTTCAGGTTTCTATAGCTGAGTGGATTCATCAGCGTGTAAGAAACCTCTGCCCCGTACAGGATGATAACCGCCGATGCGTACACCATGATCAAAAACAGCGGGAAAGCCGCCAGTGAGCCGTAAATGGCAAATGTTCCCCGCGCGAATGCCTTTATGTAAAATATAAAAAGAAGTATGAATATCACCCATATCCCACCGGTAAAGGCTGCCCCAATGGCTGATGGTTTCATGGGGACCTTCGTATTGGGTAACACTATGTACATCAGCATGAACAGGGCCCAAATAAAAATGAAAGGGGCGAAAAAATTCAGCAACACAATGACAAAGCTGGTTCCTTCTATGCCTGTCCATGTTTTTCCCAGGTCGATTGAGTGCATCAGCATTCCCTTGTCGCCTATGCACCACAGGTTGCCGTTATTCATGCCAATTGAATTTATGCGGCTTCCCGGAAGTTTTTTTCGATTCCAGTTGTTACCACCATTAATGGTATATAGCAGGGTTCCGTCATCACCTGCTGCAAATCCTTCCCTGTGATTATGAAAATAAACGGTGTAGTAATTATCCTCCCGGAACCTGGTGGCTTTCCAGGTGACACCGCCATTTCTCGAGACAAGCAGTACACCCTCGTTACCTGCAAGCCAGATGGTTGAATTGTTCAGAATGAAACTGTCATTCAGGTTAACAAATCGTCTTTTTCGTTTTGCCTGATTGAGCTGGCGAAGATCCCAGTCCACACCACCGTTGGTGGTGCGTAATACATGGCCGTTATCACCTGCAATTATTCCATTAGTGCCTGAAAAACTTATAGAATTGAACCCTGATCGAATGTCCCATTCAAGTGATTGCCATGTCTGCCCTCCATCTGTAGTTTTCAGCACATACCCGTTGTCCGCGGCTATAAACCCCCTGTTTTTGCTTATCATGTGAATATCATTGAAATTGAAGGTTCCCCATTTCTCCAGCGTCCATGTTTTGCCCTTGTCGAGGGTGGATAGTATTATTCCGCTTTTCCCTACGATCCAGCCACGATTATCAATAAACTGGATATCATGAAAGGTTGATCTTTTATATTCAAATTGTTCGATTCGATATTCTTCTGGTTTGAAGGTATTTTCATCGGGGTCGTATGAGAATACCCTCTGATTATCGAAATCAACAATTTCAGGTTTAAGCATGCTGAATTCAAGATTATTCTTATCATTGTACATGATGGAGGCTTTGTTTCCCACTACCCAGTGACTGTTGTTGCTGTGTGACATGGCGAAATACTGGGGAGCTGAGAAGGCAGTGGATATCTTAGTAGCAACGGTTGTGCCGGCAATCAGCATAAGGGGACCAAGGGTCAACGCGGCCCAGTAAAAAATAATTTTCATGAAAATAGACCGGCTTTTTTTTACTTTCCATATATCGTTTAATGACTTTTCCAGTGTCCGCAAAACTGCGGTTGCAGAGAATATAAGCACTACGGCACCTACTCCCCCAATCTTTCCCGCGTTTTCTATAAGACTTGTGATGGTTTGAATAAAGGGATCAATATTAAGTTTAATATTATGTTCTATCATAAATAGGGTAATACGGCGGAAAAGTTCATCCTTTTTATCACCCACCCCGTAAAAGACTGAAAAAAAGGTTAGTGCTACTGTTAGGGTCGGGATAAGAGAAATAATAGTGGTATAGGCAATGGATGAAGCCTTAGTGGGACAATCGTCTTTTATGAATTTTCTGGATGCGACGATGAAGACCTTTATTGCGTTAATGAGTTTTGTGTATATCAGGTTATAGGTATGTTCACCAAGGTAGATTTCATCCAGAAAAATTTTTATCTTTTCTTTTATCTGGTCAATTTTTGTAAATTCCTGTTCTTTTTGCGCCATCAGGTTTACCTCAAAGATCAATTATTGAAATGAAAATGACAATAAACTATAATTGCTTTCATTATCAATGGTCAATAAAAAAACAATTGAAATATCCCAAATGGTAAAATGTAACTTGACTCAAAGATAGCCGGGCAGGTAGTATATCTGGTGTTTGTGGTATCTAATAAAAAAAATACATTGATGGTGGTATGAAAAGACAGTATTCTGCTTATATATTTACCTGCGTTATAATGACATGGCTTATGATCTTCTATGCCTGCAAAAAAGACGTTCCAGTCGAAACTGAACCTAATAACACTTTCTCTACGGCAAATGAAATATCAGCTGGAAATCCCATTGAAGGGTATATCCAGGAAGTGGAAGACAGGGATTTTTATGTTCTTAAGCTTCATGAAAACGTTCACCTTGATATTCAGTTATCACCGGTCAGGGGGGTAAATCACGCGATACGTGTCTGGAAGGACACCGTTAATGGTCCGGTTATGATGAAATACATCGATGACTTAAGAAAATCATCGCCGGAACGGATGCGGGGATTATGCGCAGGACCAGGTATTTTGTATCTTGAAATAAGTCATGGTAACAGGGATGTACCCAGGGCAGAAAAGGAAATACCTTACAGGCTTCTTGTCATAGCAGAGCACCTGGTAGATTATGAATGCGAACCAAACGATTCCAGGTTAGCAGCGAACCCTGTTTCCGGGGGGATTGGTACGGAAGGATTTTACTCCCCTTCGTTTAATAAGCTGAATGAAGATACTGAACACCAGTCAAGAGAGGAAGACTGGTTTACCTTCAGCATTGACTCTACCGTGACTCTGCCCCTGTTGTGCGATGTTGAGATAACCGGCGTGTCAGGCATAAACTGCGTACTTGCGCTTTTTGATGGGCAGGGCAATGAACTGGGAATGGCAGACGCGTCACCGAATAATGAAGGTGAAATGATACGGGGCGCGGGCCTTCAGGAGCCCGGCACCTATTACATTATGGTAGCCTCGGCTGATTACCAGTCAAACAACGAGGTTCCCTACATGCTTTCACTCAATACAAGGGAATATGACGCTGGTCTTGAAATGGAACCCAATAATAAGAGAACCAATGCTACCCTGATGTTGCGTCAGTCAATCTCTGGAACAATTTTTCCCGATGGCGATATCGATTATTACATCTATAAATCTGGAACAATGGCAGACTATTTCAGGATATCTGTTGCCCCTCCCGATGCAATGGATGTGTCATTTACTGTGGAAGATGAGAGAGGAAAAGAATTGTTCGAAGTTGATAATGGATCATCAGGAGAAAAAGAAATTTATCCCAACACGTGGTGTGAAGGTGATATCTATGTAAAGGTAATGGGAAAGCGCGGTCAGTATAGTAATGATCTTCCGTACAGCCTGGCAGTATTTCGTGTGAATATTGCAAACCTGCAGGATCGTGAACCAAACGATAATAAGGATTCAGCGGTTACTGTTCGGGGGGACACATTTTCCGGGTTTTTGTCTTACCGTGGTGACAGGGATTATTACCTGTTAAGATATCCTCTACGATCAAGAAAAGAGTTCAGGATAAGTGGAATAGAAGGAGGGTCATTTACCGTTTCCGTCACAGATCCTCTGGGCTATATTATTAAAACTGTAGAAGTAAGCGGTAAAACCGAACATGTTTTTTCCGAAATGGTAGACAAGAGCGGTTATATTATTGTAGAATCCATAATTGAGAATTACGATAATCCCTATATGATACAAATCAGTGAGGCAAGATGAAAAAAGGTAGCATACTATTGCTTGTAATATGTGTTGCATTGCTGTCAGTCCAGGGATGCAAGACCGTTCCAGAAAAAAAAACCCGGCTTGAGCCCGGTGAGCCCTTTGAGCCAGTTGAACCGGAAAGGGTGCGTGAATATAATTTTAAATTGATTACCGTTGATGAATCAATATCCGGCCCTGATGAGGATCAGCGTTCATATTACCGGGTATTTATAGATAAGATTGACATTGGCAGAACAACTATCGGCCTTGAGTCACAGAAGAAATACTTTGAGACGAAGCTTACTTATAACAGGCATCTGCTGATACTTGAGAAATGGGTACTGGATACAAGAAAAGAGCGTTATGTGAAGGTTAACAATATTCACCAACCACGCCCTAATTACGTATATTTCGAGATCGACCCGGAAACCATGGTAGAAGTAACCATGGTATATGATCTAAAAGAAAGAAAGGCTGCATTTACAGTATCAAAGGAGGATTAAACGGGATACCGTTATATTAAATAGCATTTTCATCCTTACCCGCGTCATCTTCTTTTTGAGATATCTTCTTAGTGTAATCATTATAAAACTGGCGTGTGGCGGCAAAAGGCAGTTCGTAACTCTGTGACGCGTTCCAGAAAATAAATCCTTTAATTTTAGCATCATGACACGCCTTGATTTGTTCAGTCATGTACTTGCTGAAAGACATACCTGAAATTGAAACTTTAATATTAAAGGCCTGGATGTAGGTGACAATATCCGCGTGCTTTGTGCGTTCCCTGGCATTCTTTGATGTAATGTAAACCGTGTGATAGGGATTTGACATCAGCTTTTTGCTCCATGTATAGTGTGAAGGGTACGCCATGGGGCATATTATATCCACAACCTTATCAAGTCCTTCCATTCTTTGTCCTATCAGGTCTCGTTTGTTCAGGGGTATTCGGCCAAACACATCAGCAGCTGTTTTCACATTATATTTCTTTAAGGCTTTCCTGGCATTCCTTAGAAATCCTTCTACCAGTTCATACCTTTCATTCAGGCCTATATGTTTTAAATGACCATGATCGTTAAACCTGATGTAATCAAACTGTATTTCCTTGAATCCAATGGCGGCAGCTTTTCGGGCAATTTCAATTTTGCCGTCAATATACGCCTGGGGAACTGGATATTTTCTCAATCCGTCGGTAAAAACTACTACACGGGCTACAGGATGGAAACCTTTTGATAAAATGTAATCAACATTTTCTTTTGGTATTACACAGGAATTATTCCTGGTATTATGCACATCTATAACCAGCGTGTTGAAATTTGCTTTTTTTGCTTCACTGATAAAACTGGATAACTTTTCAATATTTCTTCCTGAGTAACTGTTAAGGTAAATACCCCTGTAGAATTCGGGATATGAATAGTTATTATCTGATTTTTCAACATTTGAAACAGTTGATGCTTCCAGCGTAGTTTCAGGGTTCACATAGTTGAGTACCGCATCATGATTGAATGTAATTAATGCCGCAATAATTGTGATAGTAAGTATGGACGATAGAAGAACAATTTTTTTCATTATTTTTCCTTTCATGTGGATGTTGATGGTTACCATTTTAACGTATTTTTCGGTACTCACCATTAAAAAAACAAATCATTAAGGCAACAATAATTTTATTTTATCATTCATAATTTGGAATCGCCCCCTTCGCTTGATAAACGCAGATTAACACAGATAATTAGTGTCACACGTTACTTTTCACTTAAATGTGTATACCAATGGTGAAAAAATTTATTGCGGCGTAGACATATATAACAATGTTGTGCTTGTTATATTTTCTTTCCGTGTACAAAAAATATGTATATACTATTGACGTATGTTTATTCTTATTGTAACTTAAGATACATGGTATAATTCATGCATAATGATATTATATATTATAAAGATTTGTTGACATATTAGAAGAGGTAGCTTTTGATTGGCATGATACATCCTTCCTGGAATAAATAGTAAAGTCTTACGTCACTGGAAATCATTTCTTATCAGATATCAAGGGGATTGCCATGAGCATACTTCAGAATATCGAATCAGACCTCAAAAATGCTATCAAGAATAAAGATGAAATTGTTGTAAGTACACTTCGAATGCTTAAATCTGATATTGCCTACGAAAAAGCCAGGGGATCAGAAGATCTTAATGAAGACCAGGTGCTGGAAATAGTAAACAGGGCGGCGAAAAGAAGAAAAGAATCCATTACCGAGTATGAAAAAGCAGACAGGGATGATCTTGCGGAGAAAGAGCGTACGGAACTTTCCATTGTTCAACGATATCTTCCCGCGCAGATGAGTGAAACAGAAATTGAATCAGCAATTGATGATATCATTTCTTCCATGGGTGAAGTATCTCAGAAAGATTTTGGGAAGATCATGGGACAATTGATGAAAGATCTCAAGGGCAAAGCGGACGGCGCGCAGGTTAAATTGATACTCCAAAAGAAGCTTTAAAATCTAGAAAAAAAATTATGAAAGATCCTGGATGATCGTATCATTTATATAGTTAATAATGAAATAACAAGAGGTAGTAAGTGAGAATACCTCAGGAAACCATCGATCTTATCAGGGATCGGGCACGAATAGAGGATGTAGTTCAGCGCTATATTCCATCTTTGAAGAAAAGAGGTAAAAATTACGTTGGTCTATGCCCTTTTCACAAGGAAAAAACCCCGTCATTTACAGTTTCACCTGATAAACAGATATTCCGCTGTTTTGGATGCGGAGAATCGGGCAACGTGTTTACATTTATCACCTCAATAGAGAAGGTATCTTTTCCGGAAAGTGTAAAAATTGTTGGAGATTATGTCGGCATATCGGTTGAAACAACTGAAGATGTTAATAAGGATACCGATTATGACAGGCTTATTGCCATAAACAGGGGGGCCGCAAAGCTGTATCATAATTATTTATTTTCACCGGATGGAAAGGTCGCCCTTGAATATCTTGATGCAAGAGGAGTATCCCGGGATGCCATAAAGGATTTCAGGTTAGGATATGCGCCGGATTCGTGGCAATACCTGGCGGGCAACCTGAAAAAACATAATATACCAGAAGAAATCGCTGAGAAGGCAGGTGTACTTGGGAAAAGTGAAAAATCAGGTTCCAGGTATTACGACAGGTTCAGGAACAGGATAATTTTTCCTATATGGAATCAAAAAAATGAAATAATAGCATTTGGTGGTAGAATATTAAAAACCGGCGAGCCGAAATACCTGAATTCACCAGAATCTTCTATTTTTCAGAAACGAAATACACTGTATGGCTTTAATTTTGCCAGGAAGCATATCGTTGATATGGACAGGGCCATCGTTGTAGAAGGATACCTGGATGTGATCGCCTGTCATCAGGCGGGAATTCAGAATGTAGTGGCCCCTCTTGGCACATCACTTACCTCTGAACAGGTAAAAATTCTGGCAAGAACCTGTAACGAGATTGTGCTTCTTTTTGATGCGGATTCGGCCGGTATAAAGGCATCGTTGCGATCACTGAACGTGCTTGAAGATGTAAACACCGAGGCCCGGGTTGCCGAGTTGCCCGAGTCAGATCCCTTTGATTTTATTGTACAGAAGGGAATACGTGAATTCATGGTAATTGTTGATGCGGCAATCAAGCCCAATGATTTCAAGATATCGCGTGTTTTTGCCGATTATGGAACGAAGGATCAACAGGTATTAATACACGGCCTGTTTGAGGTTATTGCAGAAATTTCTTCTGACATCGAACGTGTTTCCTATTTAGATGAAATAAGTAGTAAATTAGGAATTGATAAAAGTACAATACGATCTGATTTCAAAAAGTATTTATTGAAAAAAGGCAACAAACCTGCAGTAATAGAGAGCAGGCCAAAACCATTTAAGAATCCAGAAGGTTTTTTAGAAAAAAGTCATCGTGAACTTGTCATGCTTTTATGTCAGCATCCAGATCTTATTGAAAGCGCGGTAATCGATTTTACTGAAAATGATATGAAAGACGCGGCAGCTGGTAATATTTTCAAAAAGCTGGTTGCGATGAATGCTGCAGGAGAGGAGATAGCCATTGATCGGCTTTACGATTTCTTCAACCAGGGAGAAGAAAAGGATATCTTAAATGAAGCACTGGAAAAAGAATTCAGCGTTGAAAGGCCGGCAGAAGCATATACAGAGATTTATTTAAATATTAATTTGTATCGTATAGATAAGAAAATCCAACATTATGCTGACCTGATATCTGATCCTGAAAACAAAAGCGGCAACATGGTACAGTATATGACAGAAATTGAGGTATTGAGGAGAGAAAGAGAAAAGCTTTCTTCTTTTATATACAATAGAAAGGTGCTGTAATATAGTTTATAGCATGTTTTTTTAGATATATCGTATGTGCCTGGTAATTTAGTAAGTTAGTTTGTATTCAGTCTACATGAAAGAAAACTTTGCAAGGGTAATATAGCATATGGCAAAAAATGATTTGTTACTTGAGAACATACCGGAAGTAAAAAAGCTAATCGAGCTCGGTAAAACTAACGGTGAAATCACCTATGATGAGCTAAATGATACAATTCCGGATAAGCTGCTTAATTCAGATAAGATTGATGATATCTTTATTATGCTCAATCAACTGGGCATTGAAGTAGTTGAAGAATCATCCAAGAAACCTGAAGTTACAGCTACAACAAAAAAGACTGCCAAGGCAGTGGCACAGGCCAAAAAGGCGGCAACCAGCGCGTCTAATTCGGATGATCCGATACGCCTGTATTTAAAAGAAATCGGCAAGGTCTCGTTGCTCTCGGGAGAACAGGAGGTCGATCTTGCCAAGAGAATTGAATATGGCGAGAATCTTATTGAAGACGCGGTGTTAAATTCAAGTCTTCTTATTAACGATCTCATCAAGAATCATTCAAAAGTAAAATCGGGAAAAATTAAGCTTACCGAAGTTCTCAAGGTCAATAAGTTATACTATTTTTCATCTTTTGATATGAAAGACCTTGAAAATCGGTATGACACTCACATGAACGTTATAATAGCCGAAGATAAAAAGATTCTGCAAATGCAGAATAAGATCAAGAAACTCAGTGAAGAGTCAAAAAAAGCAAAAGAACTCAATGAGGTAATTGAGGAATCACGAAAACTTATTTACCAGGCGGTTGTGGATATATGTATCCATGAAAATGAGATCAATAAGCTGGCATCCAAGATACAGTCCATGGTGGCACGGGTAAAAGAAACCCAGTGTTTCTTTGATAACGTTGAAGAAGTTCATCTGAGAAATATAAAAGAACTGAAGCAACTGGCAAGAAAAGTTGAAAAGAATGAAGATCGCAAGAAAATTCTTGATGAGCTTGGATTCTCAAAAAAAGACGCGCTGCTCGAGCTTGTAAAGGATATTCGTAACAATGAACGAAAGATACGCAGAATTGAGCAGGAGGCCGGTTCCACAATTGACATCATACTTGAATGGGGCAAGCAAATAGACCTGGGGCAGAGAAAGATAGCCCTTGCGAAAAAAGAACTCATTAACGCGAACCTCAGGCTTGTTGTATCCATTGCTAAGAAGTATGCCAACAGGGGGATGCATTTCTTCGACTTAATCCAGGAAGGAAATATTGGCCTTATAAAAGCGGTCGACAAGTTTGAATACAGAAAAGGGTACAAGTTTTCAACCTACGCTACCTGGTGGATACGACAGGCCATTACAAGGGCAATATCTGACCAGGCGCGAACTATTCGTGTTCCGGTTCACATGATAGAACAGATAAATAAGGTTATGCGTGAGACCCGACTGTTTCAGCAGGAGCAGGGCAGGGAACCCCTGCCCGAAGAGCTTGCGGACAGGCTGGGATGGGCGATAAGTAAAGTAAAAGGGGTTAAAAACGTTGCCCGCGAACCCATCTCACTTGAAACACCTGTTGGAGAAGAGGAAGACTCTCTACTTGGTGATTTTATCGAGGATAAGGAAGTTGATTCACCGGTTAATACAGCGGCCTACCGGCTATTGTCTGAACAGATAAACTCGGTGTTAAATACCCTGCCTGCACGCGAGCAGAAAGTTATCAGGATGCGTTTTGGACTCGATGACGGGTATTCCCATACGTTGGAAGAGGTGGGGTACGTCTTCAAGGTGACAAGAGAGCGGATCAGGCAGATAGAGGCCAAGGCATTACGAAGGTTGCGGCATCCTACCAGGTCACGAAAATTGAAAGATTACCTTGACTACATGTAATACCAGGAAGTACAATGCCATCTGCTATTGAGGGAGTTGTAATACTCCCTCTTTATATTTATACTATCTATATGAAAGTGTACTTTTTACAATAACTGAAGGCATGAATAAGGATATTGCATGAACGTGCCGGAAACATCTGTAGTTACATCACGGTCAATTGATTATACGAAAGTTGCCATTATCGGTGCGGGTTCGTGGGGAACAGCTGTCGCAAGAGTTATTGCTGAAAACCATCCTGAACTCAGGGTTGTTATATGGGCCAGGGAGAAAGAAGTTGTAAAGTCCATCAACGAGAGACATGTTAATACGATATTTCTTCCACAGGTAACACTGCCGACAAATATTGAAGCAGTTTCCAGTCAGCGCGAAGCATTACAGGGAAGTTATGCCATTCTTCTTGCCACCCCGTCAAGGGTTGTATATGAATTCTCACAAAAATTAAAAAAATATCTTCCTGAAAATGCCTATCTCGGGTACCTGTCAAAAGGTTTTTGTCGTGTGCACAACGATATTCTTACTATTTCACAAACAATCGAGAAAGTTATTCCCTCAGCCGCCCATGGATTGACGGCAATTTGCGGTCCAAGTCATGCAGAAGAAGTTTCTAATCGATATAATACTACGTTGAATGTGGCAAGTCACTCACAAAGAGCAAGGAGAGAATTCTCAAGGCTATTGCAGTCGTCTTACCTGGAATGCAGGGAAACCGATGACGTTATCGGTGTTGACCTGGGAAGTACGTTGAAAAACCCGGCTGCTATCGCGGCAGGTATGCTCAGCATGTTGCCCGCGTGTGGTGATAACATATCAGGTTCACTTATCTCCGAGGCATTGCAGGAAATGCTTGTTCTTGGAAAAGAACTTGGCGCCAGGGATGAAACTATTCTGGGTATCGCCGGTCTTGGTGATATGGTTGCTACTGCGCTGAGCAAACACAGCAGAAACCGCCGGTTTGGTAAAGACATTTCGTCTCAGATTCAGCGTCGGGGATCAAGTATACGGTTTTACGACAGGCTGGTAATGAGATTCAAACCGGAGCATGTGATTGAAAAGATGAGTCAGAGGCTGAATTACCTCGCCGAGGGAGCATACGCGATAGAACCAATTATCGAGCTGGCCGAATCAAAATCGATCAAGATCCCGGTATACCGGGCTCTTTACGAGGTACTTCTAAACAAAAGGGATTCACAGCTCCTGGTTGAAACTGTAAAAAATCCTGCTAAATTTGATGAGCTTTATGGTCGTGTAAAAATTCAGACACGTGAGAAGAAGAAAGGAATGGAGCAGGCGAGTGCCAATCTCTTTGAAAGTGTAGTTGTTGAACGAACTATTTCACGCTTAAATATTCCTGAATACCGTGAAAGCATTATAACATCCGCTGAATTCATGGCGCGTCTCATGGAAAATTCGTGTGTTGATATTTCCCGTAACGACTGCACTGCCAACCTGTACGCGGAAATATCAGATAAAAATTACCAGGATCATTTAACAAAAATAATTAAACAGCATTACCGTAATATTTGTGACAGGCATTCTTCCATAGTATACAGGATCGTGAATGTACTGCTCCGTTGGTATGCAGTATATGTTAAAATAAGGACAAAAGAAAGCATACCTGTGAAACCTGTGCTGGTTGATGGAGAAATTGAAAGTGTCACAAGGGTGGGTAGAAACAGTACTATTGTATACAGCCTTGAAGGCTCTTATGGATATAATGCCCTGTATGTGATGATGGGTATTTCAAAATATTCCAGTCTGCCAAGGCCACGAATATTTATGGATGAACGTGGTGTACATTCTAAATTCTTGAAGTACATGCTGCGAAAATCGGGAATGTACATGGTATGTCCCGATAAACTGGCATCCCCGGTGTACAGGGAAGTTTTATTCCAGTATTTGTGTACCATGGTTGAACATGGTGTTTCTGTGTGTTATATACATTCGGGTAAAAATGATTCAACCGGTGACGGGGCGTTGTTGGAACAAATGATGGAATTGATACATACAACAACTGAAGAAATTGCCATCGTACCAGTATCCATTACATTCTACAAGGATAGAGTAAAACATAAACATGAAGGTCATGATGTTCCCTCAACCGGTGAGGTACTGGCAAACCAGGCAAGGATGTATCTTGCACCACCATTGAACCTTTCTGATTTTTCACACGCTGAGCATCCGCTGGATGACATCAAACACCTTGTTGCCGTACGTCGACTGGAGAATCTTTCACTGTATGAGCACCATATTCTGGCATATGTGCTGCAAAACAGAAGTAATGCTCTTACCATTAAAGAGGCCAGGAAAGAGGTTTCTGAATTGCTGGCCAGTAAGATACGAGGATGCGGGTTTACCGCAAGACGTATTGTTTCAAGGGGAATGAACTTCTTCCAAAAAAATAATATTGCCGAAATTGAAAATGGATTGATACGGGTGGTTGAGAGAGACTCTGTTGACATGTACGCTTCACATTTCCACGTGTAATGTCCACTATCCGCACTTATTCTTTAAGTAAGAAGCTTAAGCAGGAGGCTGTATACTTCATCAAGATTTTTGGCGTCATAGAAGCTGCCAGATTTTCTATCATCAACCGGTTGTTGAAGTATTCTGCTGCTCCATCCACCTGTGAATGAACAGCATATAACAGGTTTTCCGTATTGCCATGCGTACGCCAGTTCAGATAAGGTGCCGGATTTACCACCAATGGAGACGAGAACATCACCTGACAATACATTTATACTGTTCCTGGCGAAACCGATTCCGCTTGGTATAACGATTGTACAATAGGGATTTGCCTCGTCAAACTGATGTGAGGGGGTGATGCCTACAACTATACCACCTGCTTCAGCCGCACCACGGGATGCGGCTTCCATAATTCCGGTTCGGCCTCCTGATACCAGTACCCATCTATTATCTGCAACAAATTGACCGATGTGCATCGCTGTATCAATATGACTTGACGCGTCACTGGAGCCTATGATGACTACCTGTTTAGATCTCATATTGATTTCGTATGAAGCAGACTCTGGTCACTGTATATTCTGCTCCAGAAAGTATAGACATCTTCTTTGTTGCGCAATGTAACAGTATGCAGCTTGTAAGGTATATTGATATTATTGTACACAAAGTCAATGATATGCCGCTGTTGTGTGGAATCACTTTCATTTGTGGGGAGAATTACAAGATATTCATTAAGTGATATTGGCTGGCATTGAGCTTCGAAATGGTCTTCTATCTTTTTTTTGATAGTTCTTGATATCTCAATAATGGAATGAACACCCATGTGATCAAAGGTTTTATGCAGTGTTGAAAAAAGAAAAAGTCGTACTGTAATTTCTTCTTTTTGTACCAGTTCGAGAAGCTTTTCCCTTATGTAATGGCTCAGACGATAACTGAAATCAAATAGAATTGGCTGGTTATTGTCCAGCAACAGGGAAAGAAATTTCTTATTATAACCCGCGAACTGCAAAAAGACATTTACAGAAAAATAACTGGATGATGATGCCGAGGCGAATAATAATATGAAACGGCTGTTGATGGCGATTGGCACCAGGAACAGGGTGTGACCATCAACTTTTTTATCAGTACTATTCAGCAGTTTCATTTCAGCTGTTGCCGCGAAAGATATTTCAGTCTTGTTATTCTCGATATAATCGTTAAGTATTTTCTGTAATGACGAATTGCCACACGAGTAAACAACGTCAATATTGTTTGCGGTTAAAATATATACAGTAGAAAGAAGTGAGAAGTTTTCCACGTTGTGCATATAGCATAGATTTCTGGATGAATGCAGAATCCCATTGCTTGTATCAGCTTTTCCTGCCTGAGACGTGTTATCGATCGTTCTCAGGTATTCCTCATAAAGCTTTTTGGCTTTTTCCATGTCGATGCTGCCACTGGAAAAATCCTTGATGGTGGTATGAATTGAACGTATTACACCTGGCAAATCTTTTTTTGACATTCTACATGGCTCTTGAAAATGAAATATTTAATATGTTCTATTATTATCGACAGACCCTGAATTATCAACCATAATTCTTTATCACGCGTGATTCACTGTTTCTATTTATTACATCACCTGGCTACATCATGGCGAATTCTTTAGCAGTTTTATACAATCTGAAACTTCCGAGGAAAAGTATTATACTGCCGGTTTTACGAATAGAGTCCAGTGATCGAAAGAGTGTATTTCGTGTACGAGTGATTGTCATATCCTGAAATTGTTGCTGATCATCGGATGAAGGCTGGTAACATCGATGATCATCCAGAACATGGTAGAAAATATTCGAGAAAGCATACTCTTTAACAATTGAAAGAATTCGGGTATGATCCTTGTCGTTCATTAGACTGAGCACTATGGAGATGGGATAACCGGTATAGCCTGCGAACATGCTTTGCAGTACTTCTTCAACAGCTGCCGGATTATGGGCCGGATCAAATATTATCTGCTGATTATCCCGTAATTTTTCAAAGCGACCAGGAATTGAAATGGACTTCAACGCCATACGGATATTTTCTGCAAGGTCTTTTCTGACAGTTTTATCCAGGATACACGCGGCAGTGATGGCAAAACCTGCGTTTCGTGCCTGTACATGACAATTTATGGGTAAAAAAATATCAGGAATTTCAATGCAACCGGTCAAAGGAGAATCACAGGTATAATTAAAAATGATGCCATCTGTGTTTGAACGTATACACGTGACATTGAAATGGATTCCTTCCTGTAATAACGGTGCGGAAGCGTCTGATGCTTGATTGGCGATCGCCTGTAACACTTCACTGCTGCCACGGGAGTTTATTACGGGGATTCTTTTTTTTATGATGCCGGCTTTCTCAGAGGCGATCTGCCCCATTGTGTCTCCAAGAACCCCCATGTGATCCATTGATACCTGTGTAATTATTGTGACTGCGGGTGTTATCACGTTTGTAGAGTCAAGTCTTCCCCCAAGGCCTGCTTCCATTATGGCCATATCAACCTTCATGTCCCGAAAATAGCAGAGGGCAGCCCAGGTAATAGCGTCAAACCAGGTAGGTGAAATTTTGTTGGTATCCAGGAATGATCTCAATTGATCAATGTAACCTTCCAGGGTATGGTTGGATATGGGATGTGTATTAATCCTGATTCGCTCGTTCAGGGCAAGCAGGTGAGGTGATGTATACAGGCCGGTAGTTATTCCCCGGCTCTCCAGTATTTTAGCCAGTATCCAGGCTGTTGATCCCTTACCGTTGGTTCCTGCAATGTGTACATAGGTCCCCTGTGATTGGGGATTGCCTGAAAGGGACAGCAGTTTCTTTATGGACGTGAGATCATACCCCGTGAACTTTCCACTGCTCACTGATTCGTTGTTGACCAGGGATGAGAGTATTTCAGAAATTCTGTCCATCTATCTTTGGATGCCTGCTTCAAGGGCCTGCCGCATGATGTCTACCGGTGCTTCTTTACCGGTCCATATGGTAAATTGCTTGCATGCCTGGTGCAGAAGCATGTTGTCACCGGTAAGTATGACACAGCCTTTCTGTTTTGCCAGGTTCAGCAAACTGGTGATTCGTGGTGAGTACACTATGTCAAAAACAACTTGATGCTTCAGAATTAAATCCGGGGGAAGGGGGGAGCTTTCAGTGTCCGGGTGCATTCCCACCGGTGTGGTGTTGATAATAATATCCACCTGTCGCATGATTGACGTATCAAGATCAGGTATGAGAGAAGTTTCTACGTTGGCACCTGTTGCGTTTATATCATCTGCAAGTGCGCGAATACGTTTGGCATTTCTTCCCGCGATTAGCAATTTAGCGCCATGCTCTGCAAGGGTGAAGGCGGCAGCGCGAGCGGAACCCCCGTTTCCCAGAACAAGTGCAAGGCGGCCGTTTACGTCCACCCCCTTTTCTTTGAGGGTTTCTGTAATACCGGTTCCATCGGTGTTAAAAGCGTGAATGCTGCCTTCATCGTTGCGCAGCGTGTTTACCGAGCCGATCTTTCGAGCCAGCGGATCAATATGCCGGCAGGATGCCATCACGTCTACCTTGAATGGAATAGTAACACTTGCCCCGCTGATGTTCAGATGGCGCATGGCGTGAACAGCATCGGTAATGTTGTCAGGTGCGAAGGCGGTATAGACGGCGTTGATACCCACGTGTTCAAAGGCAGCGTTATGCATGGCTGGAGATAACGAATGGGTCACCGGCTTTCCAAAAATGCAATATAGCTTTGTTGACGCGTCAATCTTCATGGGGAAAAATCCTCCCGGTTTTACGGTCAACATACTCTGTGCTGAATGATGTCTGTTCTACCACCATAAAGAAACCCTCACGGTCAATCCTGAAGCCGTTGTGATACGCTTTTACCATCACCGCTTCACCTGGCTGTAGAATTACCTCGTTTTCAACGCCATCTTCGCTGAGCAGAAGGCCCATCCTGCCGCCGGTGCATATAAACAGTTCAGAACATGTATGCTTTTCAAGCACATCAATATCGGCAGAGCTGTAAAACTCGGGCAAGTACACGCCAACCCTCCAGCTGCCACTGTCTTCAAAGGGCACATGCCATCGTCCATCAGGCTGTAATGTAATTATTTCCATGCTGAAATACTATATACAGCAAAGATCACTTCAAGTAATTTTTATTTGATATTCACATATTATTTATATTGATAATCATGGGCCCCTGTTATTATCATGTCCAGTGCGCCCGGGCGCATTAAAAAGTTCAAATCACAAATGAACAACCAGGCTGGAGTCATCGATGGAAAAAATTGGTATAATTGTTAACTTCAACTCGCGGCGAAACAAGAAGGCCAGGCGTGATCCTGTAACAGTGTTTGAGGAGATCGGTGGCGAAAATGTAATTGTAAAACCAACGTATTCCCTTGATGACATTTACACGGCAGCCCGTGAATTCAAGGAAGCGGGGGTTTCTTATTTCGCGACCTCCGGCGGAGATGGAACTATACATCATGTGCTGTCACGGTTCATTCATGTGTACGGTGAAGAGAATGTGCCTCCAATGCTGATACTCAGGGGTGGAACCATGAATAATATATCCAGGAGTATTCGTCTGAAAGGCCACGGGTATGATATACTTAAAAGGGCTGTGAAGAAATTGCAAAATGGACAACCCCTGGATCTCCACCGGAGAGATACCATCAGGATAAATGATTTATACTGCTTTCTTTTCGGTAACGGCATTACCTCTGATTTTCTGAAAGAACTATACAACAACGGAAAAACCTATACGAAAATATTTCATTTGATCTACATGGCAGTAACCGAGGCCCTGGGCTTAAGAAAACAACAACGTCTTCTAAAGGGGGTGGACGGGGCCGTGACCATCGACGGTAATACACTGCCATATACTCATTTCCTTGGCATCCTGGCTGGAACTGTTGAAGACGTGGGAATGGGATTCTCTCCACTGCCCGAGGCAAACAGGATGGAGGGATACTTTCATATCATTGCTAACGGCATGAAACCCTCTGCTGCCGTTCGGCAGATATACAGGTTGAAGAGGGGTGCACCCATGAACCATGCCATGAATTTTGACGGGCTTGCCCGGGAGGTGCACCTTGAGATGTATCTCCCTTTCACCTATACCATGGATGGAGATCTGTATGAATCTGATGGTATACTTGATGTATCCGCGGGCCCTCCTGTCAATCTTGCATGGGCGTAAATGTGTTTACCCGATTTTCTTGTCAAGTACCAGTGACATGGGTGCAAGACGCTGCATCAGCTGGTTAAACTTGTCCGGTCGTAATGACTGTCCGCCATCGCACATGGCCGCAGAGGGGTCGTGATGGCATTCGATCATCAGGCCGTCAGCACCCGCGGCCAGGGCAGCCATTGATAACGGCTGAATCAATTTCCAGTTTCCCGCCGCGTGTGAAGGGTCAACGATAACCGGAAGATGTGTTTTCTGTTTAAGAAGAGGTACAGCTGATATATCAAGGGTGTTTCTTGTCTCAGTCTCAAAGGTACGTATACCCCTTTCACACAGTATAACATTCATGTTCCCTTCAGAAAGGATGTATTCTGCCGACATAAGAAATTCCTGTATGGTCACCATCATTCCCCTTTTTAGAAGTACAGGTCTTTTGATCTTTCCCGCTTTTTTTAGAAGTGAGAAATTCTGACAATTTCGCGCTCCTATCTGGACAATATCTGAATATTCAGATATGACTGAAAGATCATCCGCGTCAAGCACCTCGGTGATAACAGGCATATTAAACTGGTCTCCGGCTTTGCGCAACAGTTTAAGTCCTTCAATGCCCATACCCTGAAAGGCGTAGGGGGATGTGCGTGGCTTGAATGCTCCTCCCCTTAACACCGAAGCGCCCGCTTCTTTGACAAAGCGGGCGGTTTCAGACAGTTGTATCTTGGATTCTATGGAACAGGGGCCGGCAATAATATTAATGGTATCGCCACCTATTGAAACATCGTTGGAAAGATGAACAACAGTACCCGTATCCTTGATAGTTTTGCTGGTTAACACGTAGGGAACATCAGTCTTGAAGAAGGAATATCCTGATTGAATATTGTATTTTTTAAAATCTACTTCACTGATATCAAGAACAGTGCGTATGTTGCCGTTACTTGTCTGCATTGAATATGTTTTGTGACCACTGTTCTCCAGTATATCGATCGATTTTTGAATGTGGGGATTGTTGTTTTCCTGCAGTAATAAAATCATGATATTCCTCCGTTTTTATGGTACTAAAAAAGACCGCCTGGAGGTGGCGGTCTTTTCACGCGAAACTAAAAAGGCCGCCAGGTTCTCACCCGCGGCCTTTGAGCATTACATCATTCACAAAAGCTACAGGCAAGCTTTGCCGTAAAAATAATAAAACCAAAAATAGTTTTTGTGAATGTTGTAATTTTGTTCTTTCATTATTATTATAAATTTCCCAAATATTATATCCATTTAAAACAGAATTTGAATATTGTCAATTAAAAATTTAAAAATAGCTTATGAAAAAATAGTAAATATTTTATTGACGATTTTTCATAGAATGAATACATTATAGTCAATACAGCAACTTGATTGTTTTAATTCAAAACGTTAATCGGAGTATTATTAAAATGAAAACAAAAAAGAATACCGGCAAATCAGATTGTTACCAGGCTGATGGCTGGTGCCTTACTTCCAGTGAAAATATATGCCTTGCAAAATGTATATTCGATAACGGATATAGAGACGAGATTAAAGAAATCAATAAACATGAAATTATTGTAAAAATATCAGAAATACTGGGAGAAACGCCATCAGACCTGTGCAGGGCTGAAGAGATATTTGAACAAATAAAATTTGATATAGCAAACTACATTATTCATCATGAATATAATTGCGAAAGGGGAATCAACGCAGACCTTTTGTTATGGCTTGACAGTAAAACCAATCCGGCTAAAATGAAGAAACTCAATAATTTCATAGAGAAATATATCAAGTAGTTGAATAATTTGAATAAACCTCGACTTCTGCTTCATACATGCTGTGCCCCCTGTGTTGCCTATGTATATCGCCTGTTGCAACCTGAATATGATATAACAGCGTATTTTTATAATCCAAATATCGCTCCGTACGAGGAATACAGAATACGACGCGATGAACTGATACGTTTCGTGCAAAATGAGTCATTCCAGGTAATTGAGGGTGACCGTGATCATAAAAGATGGACTTCGCTTGTGAGAGAGTACCGGTTTCTTGGAGAAAGATCGCCACGATGCCACGAATGTTACCGCATTCGCCTTGAGCAATCTTTTAAGTATGCTGTACACAATAATTACCATGTGGTAGCAACGGTGTTGTCCATAAGCCCTCACAAAGACGCGGATATGATCAATCAAATCGGATCAGAACTTCAGGAAAAGTATGATGTTCCTTTTCTCAAGGATGATTTTAAAAAGAAGGACGGGTTTAAAAAATCCCTTGAGATATCCAGGGAATATAATTTCTATCGGCAAAATTACTGCGGATGTATTTACTCCAAACGGGAAAGAGATAAAAATTCAGTTTATTCCAGGTAGCTTCAACACTTTAAATTCATGAAACCGCCCGCTTTGCTCGACGCCGTGCTGAACGAAGCCGAAGCATGCACGCAGATGAACACAGGTGATTAGTAAGAAATAGTGATCATCTATATACCCAATTAGGATCACGCGGAGACGCGGAGACGCGGGGGAGGCTGGAAAAATCTCCGCGTTCCCCGCGTCTCCGCGTGATAAAATTATTATCAATTTTCAGGTTTTCGAAAATTTCATACTTCAGTATTCAATCAATTCTAATCACACATCATCTGCGTGCATCTGTGTGTATCTGCGGTTAAAAAATAGAGAAAAAAATTTTATGTTCGGGGTGTTTTTTTCGTATGTACAGGTAAATACCTGAAATATATACGATGGAGTATCTAATGTTACATGAAAAAAACACCAATAGCGAATGCCGTTATAACAGCGATCAGCAGAAAATCATACACGCACACGGCGGCCCACACCTGGTACTGGCAGGTGCGGGGACGGGTAAAACATTTACCATAGTTGAAAGGGTGACATACCTGATTAAAACAGAACGATACATGCCGCAAGAAATACTGCTTTTGACATTCAGTAAAAAGGCTGCAGAAGAATTGCGTAAAAGAATTACAGCACGCTGCACTTCAGAATCAAAATCAATAACCGCGAAAACATTTCATTCTTTTGCCCTGTCACTTGTACAAAAATATGGTGGCCGAAATGATATTAAGGCATCATTTTCAATAATGGATGAGATCAAATCAAGGGATGTATTATGTACGCTTGCAGGATCAATGAGAAGTTCATTCAACGGCATACCAGTACCGGTAATATTATGGCTGTATTCACAATATAATATGAACAGGGAATTTATAATTAAGCGTATGATTGAGAAGAATATACTGGGTACTATTGAAGATCTGAACAAACGCTATAAAGACTACAAACAAGAACGGGGGCTTGTTGATTTCAATGATATGATGCGTCAAGCTGCAAGGCTTCTTACAGAAGATGATGCTGTCTGCCGGGAAGTGCAATGCAGGTATAAGTACATTCTGGTTGATGAATTTCAGGACACCTCGGATTTAAACTTTTCATTGCTCTCCCTACTGGTATGCAGTAAAAAACCGGGATTGATGGTTGTGGGTGATGACTGGCAGTCTATTTATGGATTTCGTAATGCCAGGATTGAGTACATAATTAATATGAAAAAATATTTTCCGGATGTGAAGGTATTGAGGTTAACTCAAAATTACAGGTCAAGAAAAGAAATACTAACATTCGCTCACAGAATCATTAAAAAGAACAGGTTTCGTTCCAGGAAAAAAGTTATTTCGGTTAAGGGTAAGGGTGGTTCGGTAGAAGGATTACGGGTGCGTAGTTTCGAGGAGGAGTTGCATCTGCTTGCCGGGATCATGAAAGACCTTCGTACACAGGATTTAGAAACAGCGGTTTTGTACCGTAACAACTGGCAGGGAGAAAAGATACAGTCGGTTATTAAAGAAATGCAGGGTGAAGGAGAAGACGGTATTCACTGTATGACCATTCATTCATCCAAGGGTCTGGAGTTCAATACTGTTATTCTGACAGGTCTTCGCGACGGGACATTCCCAAATCCTGCCACTGATATCGAAGAAGAAAGACGGTTGTTCTATGTGGCATGCACACGTGCAAAAGAAAGGCTTATAGTGTTGTATCATACTACAGGGGATGATGAACCCGGGTTGTTCGCACGTGAAGCTGGATTTTGAAAATCGTTGGATATTTTCAGTTGACAATATATTTCGTTGTGCACATAGTTGAACAAATGAATAACTGCCGTGGTATATGGTGGATTTCTTCTTTGAACAGCAAAAGGAGCAGGATATGGATGCATTTATAACCAACTTAGTAAGTGAATATCATGAAGCTTTTCTTAAAACCCTCGAAATCGGTACTATAATTGCCGTATGGGTAGTATTTGCCGGTTTTATACGATTCGGTATTGCAGTATATCGCAGAAAAAAAGGGATTTATCCTCCTGCTGAAAGCATGAGAGAATCTCACTGATCAAGTAATTATCTAACATTAATATGAACAAAAGGCGAACAGAAAACTGTTCGCCTTTTGCGTATAGGATAGGATTGATATTATCTACCTGTTCTTCATTGTATTTAATGTTTCGCGAAGTTTATCCAGCTCTTTGCCGTATTCAGACCAGTTCCCATCACGCATATGCTTCTGGGCATTCATGTAATGCCTGTAAGCCCTTGTCGCATAGTCCTTGAGGTCAGTGAGTATGTCCCCTGGAGCATCGCTGTCTGAAGATGAATCCTGCCGGCCAATGAATAACTGTTCAAGGGCTGTTGCAAGGTCTTTTTCCATAACCATTTTATTGGAGTAAGATACGATTACCCTTTTTAGTTCAGGCATTTCACTTCTTTCTGCCTTAAGATAGAGGGGTTCTATAAAGATCAATGAATCTTCAACTGGTATTACCAGCATATTACCCCTGATGACGGATGATCCCTTCTGGCTCCAGAGTGTTAATTGTTTCGATATTTCAGCGTCCTGGTTAATTCGAGCTTCAATCTGCATGGGACCGTAGCTGAGTTTATCCTTTGGTAACTGGTACAGCATAAGTTCACCATAATCAGGTGGATCACACTTGGCGATAAAGAAACCGATCATATTATCTTTTTCACGTGGTGTAAATGGAAGTATGAGTATATATTCGTTTTTTTTCTGACCTGGCAGTGAGGAAACCATGTAATAGCTGTGCATCAGTTCCTGCGTGTCCTCGTACACCTGGTTGGGTATTTCCCACAGGTCTTCGTTGTTATAAAAAACATTGGGATTTTTCATGTGGTATTTCAAAAGAATGCGGCTCTGTATGTTAAACAGGGCCTCGGGGTAACGAATATGCATTTTCAGGTCATCAGGCATTTCACTACCGGGTTTGAAAAGTCCTTTGAATATACGTGAATACACCTGTATGATTGGATCCTTGTCATCCATGATATAATAATTCATAGATCCATCGTATGCGTCTATTACAACCTTCACCGAATTTCGTATGTAGTTAATGTCTCCCGAAGAAGTTCTGGTAGGTGTGGAATACGGGAATTTGCTGGAGGTAGTATAGGCGTCTAATATCCAGTATAGTTTACCTTCAGATAACACGATATAAGGATCACCGTCAAAATCAAGGAAGGGTGATAGTGTGTTTACCATCTCCTTTATATTTCGACGAAACATGATCCGGCTGTCATTTTCGATGGTGTCAGAAATCAGTATGTTAATATCGCCGAAAGAAATGGCGTACAGCAATTTCTTGAAAAAGGAGTCAAGCACGTCGCCGCCTTTCCCCTTGTATATTGTGTACTTGTTTGAGTCTCCCGCGGGATAGTCAAATTCACCAGGTTTTATTGAAGTATTTGTAATAACATAGGGGTTCTTGTGCTCTCCATAATACACCTGTGGCCTGTCAACTGACAGTGGTATCTTTGTTTTAGTGGGAATGTCATAAATGAGCATTTCCGGCATTCCTTCAGGTGTTATCCTGTCCACCCTGTTTGCTACGATACTGTAGCCATGAGTGTAAATAAGGTGCTGGTTTATCCATGATTTACTGTTTTCCGGTAACTGGCTGATATCAAGTTCACGGGCGCCAAGTGTCATGGCGAATTTTTGACCATTTACCGTGTACCTGTCAACATCGATGTCATTAAATGTATAGTAGGGTTTCAATTCCTGCAGCTGTCGATAGGTCTGCTTAAGCGGCCTCCAGTCCCAAAGGCGAATATTTTCGAAAACAGCGGCATTATTCTTAATATCAGTGTAGGTGAGGTTATTCTTGTTTTCGAAAGGTACTTCTTTTACCCGCTCTATATCATAGGCCAGCCTTGTGAACTTGATATTATTCTCAATAAATGGTCTTTCCTTTGAAAGTTCATTGGGATCTACAACAAAACGCTGTTGTAATGATGGAAATATTGTACCCAGTAAAAAATATGCAGGAATGATGGCCAGGAGAACAAATATTGGAAGCTTGAAGCTGCGTATAACAATATTTGCAAGTAGTAACGCTGCCGCGGCAAATGATATGATCATGCAGACATTATAAGCGAGAAGCTGGGCGTGGACGCCTGTATAACCGGCTCCGAAAAAATCACCCTGGTTAGAGAAAAGAAGCTGGTACGCGGAGATTCGGTAGCCGATTCCAAGCAGTAATACCATGGAACCAAGAAGTATTGAAAGATGGGCTCTTGAAAAACGTGAAAATTCAACCTTGCCGTTATGAACGAATATACCACTGTTGAGAATATGAAAGGCAGTAGAGAATGCTGTTAAGATCACCAGTGCGATCATCGTCCAGCTGTAAAGGAACTGGTAAAATGGCAATGAAAACACGTAAAATCCCAGGTCATTGTTAAAAATTGGGTCGGTGGGAAAACCTGAAAAAGATGCTGCATGCACATGCATCAGGTATTCTTTCCAGTAAGCTGAAGCCGCCGTTCCCATGAGAAAACCAACAAACACTACACCAATGGTAAGAATGATGAGAGCAAGCTTCCTGGGGGATCCCACCACTGGGAGTTGCAGCCTGTCAAGGATGTTGTTGGTAAATATTCTGCCACGTCCGCCAAGCAATCGTATCAACAGGTAATTAAGAAAGAAAAGAAAAATAAATGCTGCTGAAAATGCACCGTGAACGTTGAACTTGGTGAAGAAAAGTGTCCAGAATATGTTCAGGCTGTCATAGATTGCGAACCATCTGAAATCAACGTAAAATTTTGATATGAGCTGTATGATAATATACAAAATGATTACCAGTGCTATTCCCCATCCAAAACGTTTATTCATTGTTACTACCTCTTTATATTTATGAATATTGTGTTATTTCTCTAAAATTATTGTTCAGCTTAAAGCTTTCATACGGGGCAGGCATTTGAAATTTTACAAACCAGTACTATCCCGTATTTTTCTGCAACCATGGTATACGCTTTTTCCAGCGCCGTAAACAACTTTGAACTGTCACCGGTAATAATTGTACTCATATGCCCCATGTTGACAGTGAGGTTGGATTCTTCCAGCACGCCGATAAATTCGTCAATTATGGGGCCGATAGCGTATTCTCCAATAGGGTAGAGGCTTAATTCCATACTAGTGGTCATACCCGGCACCTCCCCACGATAAAATTGCCAAAAAAGGGAAACAGGTTTTTCCCGATTGCTTCAAAAGATGATGAAAATGGAATTGTCCATCTATATGGCAGCATAAAGGTAGAACCCTTGATGGTTACATCCCCTTCAATTGACAGAATTTTCTTCAGTTCAAACCAGTTGAAAAAGTGTGCATTCCCAAATACCTGGTCTTTGTCACCTTTCAACCTGCGTACCAAACCCATGTAAGAGAAGGAGTTCAGTACTCCAGTGATAATAACTCCACCCGGACGAGTCAGCAATGCCATTTTGTGTATTGCTTTCCTGTAATCAGGAATAAACTCAAGTGACGTTATGGCAATAGTTATATCAAACTGCTCATTGAAATCAGTTTCCATGAAATCACCCTGAATAAACCTGGCATTATCAAGATTCTTTTCCCTGGCAGATTGTATCATCAATTTGGAAATATCAATACCGGTAACGGAATATCCACTATCCACCAGCCATTTTGTCCAGTGACCTGTGCCTGATCCTATTTCAAGTATGCCGGGATGCGACGAAGGTGATGGTAAAAGAGGAGAAATGGCGTTTTTTTCCAATTCGTCAATTTTCATTGTTACGGGATGCCTATACCATTGGTCATACGATCCAGCTATGTTGTTAAAGTCAAACAATGAACCCTTCACCACGTCCAATTCTCCTGTAGTAATATCAAAAATTAAGTTATTCTAATGGGTATTTTCTTTTTCGTCAATACCATAATATTGCCAGAGAGAGCCTGGTCTTTACAGCATATTCTATTGTATGAATGGGATAACTGAAAGAGGCAACCATAATTTTTTGATATAAAAAAAAGAGACGCACTTATATGCATCTCTTTTTTTTACTGGTATTATTTCACCGTACCGTGATTCGGGTGTGGATGATAATAATACGCATCAATACTTCTCTGTTCAATCTCGCTTTTTTCAGTAAACTTAATAAAACTACTGGAGATGAGTGAAACGGGACCTTTTGCGGGTGTTAACCCCAGTTTTCGCAATTTCTCTTCAATAGACTTGTAGTTTATAAGCTGAAGATCATATGAAACTTTGATTCGTCCCTTTTCTGGCCGCATATTGATGCTGTGTATGCCCAGCAGGCTGGAAAGTACATCCCGAAGCCTTTTGTGCTGTTTATCATTAATTCTTCCTCTCAGGAAAAAGGTATGTGATCGTTTTATATCCCTCATGGCGATACCTCTTATATTCAATATTTTCATATTTCAATGAACCGTGTGTAATTTAAATAACTAAATGTAATATACTTCAATGCTGAATATAAATCAACAAATTTAGTAAATAATAAGATACTTTAAAATCATTCAGCAAAAAAATTCACAAATTAATCTATTAGTTATATGTACTTTTGAAGTAAAAAGTGTTACATTTTTCATTCATTTTATTGCAGAATACATGAAAACATGAATAATATAATAAATACTAAAGAGGTACAGAATTATGGCAGAGATAATGCAATTTGATTCAGGTGAATTAACCCGGGAAGTTGTTGCATCAATTAAGGGACAAAAGCACATACATGTGATCTTTTCAACCTTTGGTGAACGTGAGGCGTCGTTGATATATGAAAAGATCTCACTGTTACGTGAGAACCTGGGTAAACTGGTTGATACAATTTACCTGTCACACAGGCGCGCGGGTAACGATGAAGAAGAAACTGAACAGATGGCGCGTAAAGCTGATCATAACGCAGAGATACTTATTTGCAACAACCTGGAAGTGCCGGATATGGGAGAAGAGAAAGGTAAGGGGGCGGATATGCGAAGGGCCCTGTATCATATAAATACAACGAAGGTAAAAAGTAACCCCGATGATCATATAGTCATATTTCTTGACGCCGACGTGGTGCCTCAATACTTTGGGGCTCACTTTGTAACCGGTCTTGCGGGTGCCGTATTAAAAGGTAATGATTTTGCCAAGGCAAGTTTCTGGCGGGAAATGGGACGGGTAAAGAAATATGTAGCCCAGCCCCTGTTCTCGGTGATAGATCATCCCGGACTGGAAAAGCTGTCCCGGCTGGCATATCCTCTTTCAGGCGAAGTGGGGGGAACAGTTTCATTTTTTAACAGTGTCAATTTCTGGCAAATATATGGTGTTGAAACAGGGATAAATATTGATGCCAGTATGCACAACTACAGGGTGGCGGACGTCAACCTGGGCCTGTACGATCATGAACACCATGGAGATACAGGTATACAGAAAATGTCCTTTGGGATAATCCGTACATTCATACGGCAATGTGTTGATTACGGCATACTGGAACTGAAGGACGGCGCAAAAATCAGCGACATGTTCAAAGCATCCTACATCGATGAGAATGCCCAGAGGCAGAAAATGGAGTTCAACCTGGAAGAGAAAAAATACCAGCCCCTTGAAAAAATATTATAACAGAAGGCTCATTCCGGAATGGTAGGAAGAACTATCATTAGTTTTCACCCAAAGAAAAGTTCATAATATCATATGCTTTAAATACACGAAACCGCCCGTTTCGCTCGATAAACGCGGATTAACATGAATTATCGTGAATATTTGATAATTAATACAATCATCTGTGTTCAGATGCGGTTAAAAAAAATTTGTAAATTGCAATCTTCGCGAACTTTGCGTACTTAGCGTCTTAGCGGTAAACTATTCTTTCACAAGCGACCGTAATACCTTGATGCGGGCGGTGAGGGTATCCAGCGAGTCGGTGAGTGAGTCAGACTTTTCCGTTACCATCCCTGTAATTTCAACCAGTTGTTCAATTGAGTTGGTTACTTCCTGTATGGTAACCTTCTCTTCTTTCGTAGCAGTGGTGATATTGGAAGAACCAGTTAGTATTTTCTGCATGTTTTGTTCAATTGTTTCGGTAAGCTTTTCCTGTGAGATGCACAGGTCAAGTATGGTATCTATTCCCACATTAACATTATTTACCGCAGTTTCCACGTCATTAATGGATTTACCGGATGTAACAATGAGTTCTGTCTCGTTTTCAATATCTGCAACGGTTTCAAGTAAAATCGACTGAATAGATTTTGACTGCTGAATCGATAATTCAGCCAGTTTCCCGATCTCGTCGGCAACAACCGCGAACCCACGTCCGTATTCACCCGCACGTGCCGCTTCAATGGAAGCGTTGAGAGACAACAGGTTTGTTTTTTCAGCGATATCATTAATGATTTCTGTAATCTCGCGGATATTTCCCGAAGAGTTCTTGATCTTTTCCATGCCGTTTCGAACCTCTGAGAGTTGTGTCCTGGTTTCCGACGTCTGCCCCTGGCTTTGATAACTCAGTTTCACTGCCTCTTTTGCGGCTCCAGTTATATCACTTATTCCGTTAATATAGCCAAGGAGTAGTTCCTTGTTGTCATTAATAACATTGTCCTGTTCGCTGGCACTTGTGGCGATCATATCCACGCTCGAAGCAAATTCCTCCATGGCAGCGGTGGTCTCTTCAAGATTGCTGCCCTGGTCATTCATTCTGTCCTGCAGAGCGCTTGCTGTTTCCTTCACCGATTGTGAAAAAGTAGTAAGCTCTTCAATAGATTCCTTTACATTCTGTATAATTGACAGGAGATCGCTGTTCGTCTGCTCCACGTATTTCTGTGATTTTACCAGGTCTTCGGCCATCTGCGTGGAACGCATGGACAATACCGCCCCAAAGGCTATGATGAAACCGGGGTATCCAAGGTTAATCCAGAAATAGTTGGAATAAATCACCCCGGCGACGGTAAGCGAGTCATGTCCAATGCATATCATGATAAGAATATATCCGAAAAGCAGGGGCAGGGCGCCGCGTACTTTATTGAGAAGGCCGCGTGTGATAAGAACACCCCATATTACCTGTAGTATTATGCCGAAACCACCTATAAAGGGAAATCTCCATCCGGTCACCGGGTTATCCGCCGTAGCTGTAATGCTGATAATTATTGTGATAACGGTAAGCCCCGTGAGTACCAGCCGAACCATACGGCTGGTCTTTTCAAGCATGCGTTCAATAAAAAAGAACATGAAAAGGGCTTCAAGGGACAGCAGGGCATAGTACAGCTTGTCCTGGGTATTGAAATCCATGATAAAGTATTCAGGAAGGTAAAAATGCATGGCCAGGAAACACCAGATTAATGAAATAATTCCAAAATAAAGAGTTAAGAGATCTCGATTTTTCAGGTAAAAGTAAAAGATCAGAATGCTTAAGATTAATGTGAGAAAACTGGTAGCCATGGCTACATATTCAGCCATCAGGCGTCGAAAGAAAGTAATTGTTTGTGCATCACGAACTGAAGTTATGAGGGGTTCGCCGTTGTATTCAGCATTTTGATTACTGAATACCCGTATGGCGATAGTATTCTCTCCATCGAAGTTTATAATATTTCCCGGAATGATATAGTACCTGAAATTGTTCCAGTTTGAATGAAAATCAGGGTACTCACTGCCTGCTGATCCGATCCTGTACCCGTTAAAGTATGTATCTTCGACATCCCATATTTTACCAAGGGTAAAGGCGTTGTGTTGATTTTTGAATGAAGATGGTATGGTAATATTTTTTCTGAGCCAGAGAGTTTGCCTGCTTTTTTTGTCTGTAAGCTTTCCGGGAAGATCAATGGTATCCCATCCGCTGTGGTTATATTCAGGAGACTTGAAGGCTGCATTATCAAGGGTGCTGATTCTCCATTGACTGCCAATATTCATGGAGTCGTCACTTGTGTGTGTACACTGTATGAAAAGCAAAGATGTTATTATGATTAGTGAATAGCATACCAGTTTCTTCATGAATTATAATATTCCTTCAAATGATTAGTATAGAATGATATACCGGGTATCTAACCTATACCAGTATTATATAGTACCATTATATGTTGCAAACAAAATTATTTTCATAACAGGCTGATATAAAAAAAAAGGATGCATTTGCTTGCATCCTTTTTTCACACAGGGGGCAGAAGTTATTATCCGGTTTTCTTTTTCATTCTTTCCATTTCCATCTGCCGCAGCTCTTTACGCAGTATTTTGCCAACACCGCTCTTGGGCAATTCATCTATGAATTCAATCATTTTGGGTACCTTGTACTTGGCAAGCTTATCCTTGCAGTAATTAATGATTTCTTCTTCTGTCAATGAAGCGCCGGATTTGAGAACTACGAAGGCCTTTACAGTTTCACCCCTGTATTCATCAGGGATACCTACCGCGCATGCTTCTACGATTTGCGGATGCTCAAATAAGACTTCATCTATATCACGGGGATATATGTTGTATCCACCCGCGATTATCATGTCTTTTTTCCTGTCCACGATGTAGAAATAACCATTTTCATCAAGCTTTCCTATGTCACCGGTATACAGCCACCCGTTTTTCAATGTCTTTTCTGTTTCTTCGGGCATGTTGTAATACCCAATCATGACCTGCGGACCCTTGATGATAACTTCACCCGGTTCATCGGGGCCCACATCACGTGTACCATCTTCAAGGTCGACAAGTCGCATTTCGGTATCAGAAATGGGCAAACCGATTGAGCCGGCCCGGGTTTCACCACCGTACGGATTGATGGTGGCCACAGGTGATGTTTCAGATAACCCGTAGCCTTCGCATATCTGGGCACCGGTCTTTTCTTCGAACTCCTTGATTACTTCAACAGGAAGTGGTGCCGCACCTGAGAAGCAACCTTCTATTGATGAAAGGTCATATTTGTTGATATCAGGATGATTCAGCACCCCGACATACATTGTAGGTACAGCCGGGTAAAAATTTACATTGTATTTTGACACGGCTTCAAGAATGGCATCCGGTTCGGGACGGGGTATAAGCACATCTGTCCAGCCCTGCCATATACTCAAATTCATAACTGTTGTCAGTCCGAATGAATGGAAGAAGGGGAGAACACCAAGTTCTGTGAGTTTTCCCTTCTCGAAACCCGGAAACCATGCCACTATCTGCTGAACGTTGCATGACAGGTTTTTATGTGTGAGCATAACACCCTTGCTTACACCGGTAGTGCCGCCTGTGTACTGCAGGCTGGCCAGGTCTTCAAACCTTGCCTGGTTTCCCGGGTCATCATCTGGATATTTCTTCAGAAGATCAGACCATTCATACACATTCTCGGTTTTCGGTATCTTTTTATGCTTGTCTTTGGCAACAATGGGAAGCAGCTGTTTTTTGGGAAAGTTCAGATGATCACGTATATGGGCTACAATAATCTTTTTAACCGGTGTCTTTGGCATTAATTCAATCATCCGTGGACCAAGAAGATCCAGGCAAACAAGAACAGATGATTCGGAATTATTTAACTGGTATTCAAGCTCCCTGTCAGAATAGAGGGGATTATTCATGACAACAACCGCGCCAATTTTCCACGCGGCATAGGTGGCTATAGCAATCTGCGGTACATTGGGAAGCAGCATTGCAACCTTGTCACCGGGCTTGACACCCATGTCGATAAGGGCATTGGCAAAACTGTTTACCATTGAGCGAAACTGTTTGTATGTTATTTTCGCGTCTATGAAAATGAGTGCGTTATTGTCGGGGAATTCATCACAAGTTTTTTCCATTCCATGTACAACAGTCATTACCTCATACTTGAGTGATTCCGGTATCCCCGGGGCATATGACTTCAACCAGGGTCTTTCCATTGAGAACCTCCTGTATATGTGTTTTATTGAGAAAGTGCCGCGGGATTAAAGAAGATAGATTTTCTCATATTCATTAATGTGTAGATTAAAAAGTAAACAATGTCAATAAAATAATTACATATCACATAAAATATATATTGTTAACTATAAATTGACATTACTATTTGACAGTTTATAAAAGTATTATCACACAGATAGTAGCTATGTGATTCATTTCTTTTTTATGCTTGTCGGGGTTATAATGTAGCTGTATCCTGAGCATATATCAACAAGGCAGGTGGCGAAGTGAGTTTAAAAGATTATTGCAGTGGCGAAGGCATTCATCGGCGACACATATTGATAGATACATATCCTTATGGTTCCGAGGAAGGGGCCGTGATCGTTGAGGGGAAACTTTTCGAAGACAGGTTACAGCATTATTATCTCACAACCGGAGAAAAGCGGGCTCCTGGTCCATTGCATCATATGATATTGCGAATCCTTGTGAAAGGTCCACAACTTCAGATACAGGATATTGAAATCGAGATGAACGAGATCCCCAGGGAGGAATGTGCCGAAACTGCCGGTTTCATGGAAGCGGTCAGGGGTATGAAGATAGGTCCTGGTTTTACAAAAGAAGTACGTGCCCTTCTCGGGGGAACGAAAGGATGTGCCCACCTTGTGGCATTGCTGCTTACCATGGCACCGGCGACAGTACAGGGATTCTGGGCATACCGGGCAAGAAAGCCTGTATCCGGAGAGTTTAAATCAGGGGGAACACTTTCAAAGTACCTGGAAAACACCTGTTATGTCTGGCGTTCGGACGGGCCTATGATGGAAAGATTACGGGAACGCTTAAAGAGGGACGATACGGAATAATTCTATTTTGTTTGTCCTGAATGGGTGTATTTCAGCACCTTCACTTTCTCCAGGGTAATCATCCCTTCGTGTACTGTTTCATCAAGGAAGGGCAGGATAGTGTTGATCTTCTCTTCCGTATCAACAATTTCTACGACTATGGGAAGGTCTTCTGATAATCGCAGTATTTTAGCAGAATGAATGCGGCTGTCGGCTCCAAAACCCAGTATCCCCTGCAGCACGGTGGCGCCAGCCATATTCAGTTCACGGGCCTTCATGACTATCTGCTCATACAATGGTTTGCCATTCAACTTGTCCTGTTCGCCAATGAACACCCGAAGCAGCATGCCTTCTTCCGGTAATTTCATTTGTCCTCCTTATCAACCTGTAACCATCATTAATGCTTTGCCGCCTGTGTAACCCGCAAGGGCAAGAATGATCCCGCCAATATTATTTAACAAAATATTGGATACTGCAAGCGTGATTTCGCCATCGTTAAAAAGCCTGAAGGACTCAATACTGAAAGTGGAGAAGGTAGTAAACGCACCAAGAATGCCAATAAATACAAACTTTCTCATGTCCGGTGATATCGTGGCCATGCGGTTGAAAAGAATTCCAGAGAGAAAACCAATAAGAAATGAACCGGTAAGATTAACAAGGGCCGTGCCCCATGGAAATGTACCTGGAAAAAGTGAGTGTGGAATGCCTGAGATAATATATCTTAAAACAGCCCCGATGGCTCCGCCGAGGGCTATATAGAATAAACCTGACATTATTTATTCTCCATTATAATTAGTTCGACAACAATGTACCTGCATATATATTTGTCAATAAACCTTCAATGTTAATTGGAAGTAAAAACCGGGTATATCAAATATTATAAATTGTTGGCATGTAAAATATATGATATATTAGTAATGATTTCAATGTTATATTTGCTCCATAATGCATAAGAAATAATATATCGTGGCATAACGTGCTACAAAAGTGAATATAATGGCTACTAATGTAAAAAAACAATATGTATCCAGATTTTTTTATTGAAAATATAAATTTACATATAAGGATTGGTTCTGAGTCCCATTATTAATATTTAAATACGAATTTATATATGATTTAATGATACTTTTTTAAAAATCAGAAGGGGTAATATGGGAAATTTAGGAACGGTTGTAAGTCAGGTTGTTGAAAAGTACAACAAGGACAAGACCAGGCTTATGGACATCGTTACCGATGTGCAGAGTGAGCTTGGATATGTCTCGGATGAAGCCGTTGTTCAACTGGCAAAAGCTCTGGGTGTTTCAAAGGTGGATGTAGACGGGGTGGTTACTTTTTACCATTTCTTCTCCAAGACACCTGTGGGTAAATATTCAGTATACCTGAACAACAGTGCGGTAGCTAACATGAAAGGACGGGCTGCCGTGGCAAAGGCTTTTGAAGAAGCGGCCGGTTGTTCTTTCGGAAGAACAACAGAAGACGGCGTAATTGGTCTTTTTGATACTTCATGTATCGGAATGAATGACCAGGAGCCGGCAGCAATTATTAATGGTGTGATTTTTACAGACCTTACACCTGATAAGGCAAAAGAGCTTGTTGCCGACATGAAATCCGGAAAAGAAGTCAGTGAACTCGTTAAGAATTTTGGTGATGGAAATAACCAGTCTGACTTGATCAAATCAATGGTAAATAACAATATTCAGAAAAAAGGCCCTGTTCTTTTTGCGCCTTTTGAAACTGGATCGGCCCTTAAAGCAGCTGTCGCGAAAACTCCTGATGATGTAATTGAAGAGGTAAAACTTTCCAATCTTCGAGGACGGGGCGGCGCGGGATTCCCAACAGGTATGAAATGGGATTTCTGCCGGCAGGCTGAGGGCGCAAAGCATTACGTGGTATGTAACGCTGACGAAGGCGAACCGGGTACTTTTAAGGATCGTGTAGTTCTAACCGAGATACCTGAAATGCTGTTTGAAGGTATGGCTGTGGCTGGTTACGCGGTTGGTGCCGAAGAGGGTATTCTTTACCTCAGGGCTGAATATCTTTATCTCAGGAAATACCTCGAAAAGGTACTTGAAGATCTCAGGTCTAAAAACGTATTGGGGAAAAATGCCGGTGGTAAAGACGGATTTAACTTTGATATACGAATCCAGATGGGTGCGGGTGCCTATATTTGTGGTGAAGAATCCGCGCTTATTGAATCAGCTGAAGGAAAACGTGGTGAACCCAGAAACAGGCCACCATTCCCGGTTCAAAACGGGTATCTTGGATATCCAACTACGGTAAACAATGTTGAAACATTCTGCTGTGCATCACGAATTATGCTGGAAGGTGGCGAATGGTTCAAGAAAATGGGAACAGCCCAGTCTTCTGGAACCAAACTTCTCAGTGTATCAGGTGACTGTAAGAAGCCTGGTATATATGAAGTTGAATTTGGCACAACTATACAGACACTTCTTGAAATGGTTGAAGGACGAACTGCCAAGGCAGTACAGGTTGGCGGGCCTTCCGGAAACTGTGTTGGGAAAAAAGATTATGGAAAACGTATCTGTTACGATGACCTGGGAACAGGCGGTTCAATGATTATCGTGGGACCGGATCGTGACCTTTTCGAAGTTATACACAATTTCATGGAATTTTTCGTTGAAGAATCCTGTGGATGGTGCGTTCCATGTAGAGCTGGAAACCAGTTGCTTCTTGACAAACTTGAGAAGGTAATGGCAGGAAAAGCCGTTGGCCAGGATTTAAAGGAACTTGAAGAGTGGAGTAAGATGATTAAAGCAACCAGCCGTTGCGGCCTGGGGCAGACTTCACCAAATCCTATCGCCACTACACTCAAAAATTTTCCTGAAATGTACGAAGCGAAGATTCAGAAAGGTGTTGATTACGTTTCTGAGTTTGATCTCAAGGCTGCTGTACAGGAATCTTGCAAGGCAGCAGGAAGAATCCCTAATATAAAGGAACATTGATTATGAGCGAAATAAATATTACAATTGATGGCAAAAAAATTAAGGCAAAAGCAGGCCAGACCATTGTAGAAGCAGCAAGGGAAAATGGTGTATACATTCCAACCCTTTGTGACTACGAGGGGATCAAGCCTGCGGGAACATGCCGTATCTGCACGGTAAAAATTGGCGGACGAAACATGGCCGCCTGTACAACCCCGGTAGCAGAAGGTATGACTATTGAAAATGACGTTCCTGAATTAAATGATTTCAGGAAAGCTATTGTTGAAATGCTTTTCGTTGAAGGGAACCACATGTGCCCTGTATGTGAAAAGAGCGGCAACTGTGAATTGCAGGCCCTGGCATACAAGTATACTATGCTGGCTCCAAGATTTCCCTATCTCTGGCCACAAAGAACAGTGGATGCGTCATTCCCGAAAATTCTTATAGATCGCAACCGTTGTATACAGTGCCTCAGGTGTGTTCGCGGCGTAACAACAGCTGACGGTAAGCATATATTCGGACTTGTGAATCGCGGGGGAAAAGCGATAATATCGGTTGACCCTGAATTAGCTCAAGAAATGACCGATGAAATGGCAGAAAAGGCCATGGAACTCTGTCCAGTAGGAGCCATACTTAAAAAAGAAGTTGGATATGCTGTACCAATCGGCATGCGTAAATATGACGGCAAGCCAATTGGCAGTGAATACGAAAAATAATCAGGACATACCGATTACGGAGGATTAATATGAGTAAACCAGTTGTAGCAACAGCGTCTCTGGCGGGATGTTTCGGATGTCACATGTCCCTGCTGGATATTGATGATAGAATTTTAAAACTTATTGAACTTGTTGAGTTCAATAAGTCACCCATTGATGATATCAAGACTTTTACAAAACAGTGTGATATCGGCCTTATTGAAGGTGGATGTTGTAACAGTGAAAACGTGGAAAATCTGCGTGATTTCAGAAAGAATTGCAAGATCCTTATTTCCGTTGGTGAATGTGCCATTATGGGTGGCCTTCCGGCAATGAGAAACGGTATTCCTGTCAAGGAATGCCTGGAAGAAGCATACTTAAACTGTCCGACGGTAGATGATAATATTATTCCTTGTGACGATGAGCTTCCGATGATTCTGGACAGGGTATATCCATGTCATGAAATAGTTAAGATTGACTATTATTTACCTGGCTGTCCTCCAAGAGCAGATCTTATCTGGGAAGCACTTGTTGCACTTCTTGAAGGCAGAGAATTAGATTTACCGTACGAAGTAGTTAAGTTTGATTAATCGGAGAGAGAATTATGGGTAGAAAAATTACGATAGAACCAGTAACAAGGGTTGAAGGTCATGGAAAAGTGACTATTCAGCTTGATCCACAGAATAATGTAACAGATTCAAGGCTGCATATAGTTGAATTCCGTGGATTCGAAAGATTTGTACAGGGGCGTCCATACTGGGAAGCACCTGTACTGGTACAGCGTCTTTGTGGTATATGTCCGGTAAGTCATCATCTTGCGGCGGCAAAGGCACTGGATGTTATTGTTGGTGTTGGACCTGATGGTCTTACTCCAACCGGTGAGAAAATGAGAAGACTTATGCATTATGGGCAGACTTTTCAGTCCCACGCCCTTCATTTCTTTCACCTTGTATCACCTGACCTTCTGTTCGGTATAGATTCTGATCCGGCTACCAGGAACGTTATCGGTGTTGCCATGGAACATCCTGATCTTGCGGTACAGGGCGTTATGATGAGAAAGTTTGGCCAGGAGATAATCCGGGCTACGGCTGGGAAGAAGATACATGGTACCGGTGCCATACCGGGTGGAATCAACAAGAACCTGAGCATCGAAGAGCGAGACGAATTCTTAAAAGGTGCTGACCCGCTGAATATCGATAAGATGATCGCATGGTCACAGGGTGCCGTTGATTTTTTCAAGGACTTCCACTCAAAGAACAGTGACATGCTGGATAACTTTGCCGCATTCCCGTCAAATCATCTTAGCCTTGTTCGGAAAGACGGTTCTCTTGACCTGTATCATGGTGTTCTGAGGGCAGTAGATTCTGAAGGCAAGAAAATTCTTGATGATGTGGATTACCAGGATTATCTGCAGTACATTGGTGAAGAAGTTAAGGATTGGAGTTACATGAAGTTTCCTTACCTCAAATCACTTGGTAAAAGAGATGGATGGTACACGGTTGGACCACTTGCACGACTGAATACCTGTGATTTTATCGACACTCCTCTCGCACAGAAAGAATTTGAAGCCTACAAGGCATATACAAACGGTAAACCAAGTAACGCGTCAATGCATATGCACTGGGCCCGTCTGATAGAAACACTTCATGCTGCTGAAAAGATGAAAGATCTATTGAATGATCCGGATCTGCAGGGTGATGACCGTGTTGCTAAGGGCACAAAGACAAACGAAGGTGTTGGTCTTCTGGAAGCGCCTCGTGGAACCCTGTTCCATCATTACAGGATTAACGATAATGACCAGATTGAAATGGCTAACCTTATCGTTTCAACGACTAATAATAACGAACCCATGAACAGGGCGGTTAACTTTGTTGCAAAACAGCAGATAAACGGTAAGTCAGAAGTTACCGAAGGTATGTTAAATGCTGTTGAAGTTGCCATCAGGGCATATGACCCATGTCTGAGTTGCGCGACTCACGCACTTGGCAAGATGCCTCTCGAGCTTTCCCTTGTGGATGCTGATGGGAACGTAATAGACCAGATAAGGAAATAGATTTGAAGCATTACCAGAAAATTTTGATATACGGGTATGGTAATCCCGGCAGGCAGGATGACGGACTCGGTCCCCTGGTGGCAGCGTCAATTGAGAAACGGGCGGATGAGTTTCCCGGTGTGGAATGGGATTCTAATTATCAGCTTAACATCGAAGACGCCATGAACATCAGGGATTATGATGCTGTCATCTTTGCCGATGCTTCTCTTGATTGTCACGAACCGTTTGAATTGTACAGGCTTCAGCCGGCTAAAGAGATAACCTTTACAACGCATGCAATGTCAGCTGAATCTGTTCTTGCCCTTGGCCAGGATATATATGGGGAAAATCCAGAGTGTTATATGCTGGCAATACGGGGATATGAATGGGAAATGGGTTTTGAGAAGCTTTCGGACAGGGCTGCGGCAAATCTTGACATGGCCCTCGATTTTCTGGTATCATTGCTTACAGATGATTCTCCGAATGCATTTGCTGATGCTGTAGAAGCATCAAAGGCAATAAAAATATGAATACGCAGGAGATATACTATGTCAGATAAGAAAGTAATATTGGTTATTGATGATGATCCGGATATTCTTGATTCAATAAAAGCTATTCTCGGTGCCAACGGTTTCGAAGTTGAAACAGCTATGAGTGGAAAGGAAGGTACTGAAAAGGTAAAATCAGTTAATCCTGATCTTGTACTTTGCGACATGATGATGGAAAGAATCGATGCGGGAACAAAAGTGGCCCAGGATATTCGAAAAAACCACCCTGATATGCCGGTATTTCTACTCAGCAGCATAGGTTCGGCTACCGCCACAAATATCGATATTGATAAACTTGGATTTAACGGAGTATTTCAGAAACCGGTAGATCCTGATAACCTTATCAGTGTTGTAAAAGACGCGCTGGGTATGTAATAATATTTGTACATCTTAAAACTAAGAAGGAGGCATTAGCCTCCTTTCTTGTTGTGTAATAAAAAAAAGTTGAGTGTAAATACAGTATACGATATCATCAATTTTAAAGAAAAGGTTGTGTATTGAATTTAATGTGCAGGGGGAATAAATGAAAGAAAATCTCCGTGGAATAGAGTTCATGGTAGGTATTCCATCTTACATGGAGTCAGATTCAATATCATATGTTGTTAAACAGGTAGACGAAGGTCTTTCAAAGTATTTTGATAAGTACAAAACAGTAATCGTTAATGTGGATAACAACAGCGAAGATGACACAAAAGGCGTTTTTCTTAATACAGAGACAACTACTCCGAAGCATTACATAACAACACCCGGTGAGGTTAGGGGCAAGGGGAACAATTTTCTTAACCTTTTTAAATTTGGGGAAAAACATCTGGATACACTGAAGGGTGCTGTGGTTGTGGATGCCGACTTGAGGTCTATTACCCCCGAGTGGATAAAACATCTTGGAGAGCCAATAATAAAAGGGTATGATTACGTACTGCCCAGGTATTCACGACATCAATTTGATGGAACAATTACCAATCATATATGCTATCCTCTTCTGTACGGACTTCTCGGGGAAGACATCAGGCAACCCATTGGTGGAGAGTTCGGGTTCTCGAAGAACCTGATGAAATACTGGCTTGATCAGAAATGGATACAAACGACTAAACAATATGGAATTGATATTTTTATGACTATGCACGCCATACTGGGAGGATTCAAGATTGCAGAGGCAGGATTGGGTGCTAAAATTCACAAGGCTAGTGCACCAAAACTTGGTCCCATGTTTACACAGGTTGTTACCACGTTGTTTGATACTATACTGGCCCAAGAAAAAAGATGGCTTGGATATCCTATTGTGAGTCCCAAAAAAAAGAAATTGTTTGGACTTGAAAAACTTGATCCTCCACAGGAACTAAAAATAAACATCAGGGAAATGAAAAACAAGCTGCGCGAAGAATACGCACCGAGGGAAAAAATACTAAAAAGATACCTGAACGATTACGCGATATTTACCCTCGATAAAATGTTTGAAACGGATCACTATGAACTCGATCTTTTCAACTGGACACAGGCGGTGTATCAGCTTCTGCACAGGTACAGCATGGGGTCATCGAAAATCAAGAAGGATGTTGTAGAATCCCTTAAGCCATTGTATTTCGCTAGGTCGGTTACCTTTGACTACATGACATGGCGGTATAATGTGCAATATGCTGAAGAAGCCATCCTGTCTCAGGCAAAGGCGTTCGCCTCACAGAAACCATATTTTCTGGGGTTGTACCTTCATGAGGCTATGAAACATGTTAATAGTATAAATAATAAATAGTCTTCGTATTTACAGGAACTTGTAAACAAATGTGTTGAATGGACATCCATAAGGGTGTCCATTCGCATTTTTAATATACTTTTACTTGACTATAATTGTTTAGTAGAAATAATAAGTTTGATATGTAATATTATATGTCAATATATGGAGAAATGAATGAAAAAGTTTTTTTATCCGGATAGCATGGTGGTTGTTGGCGTTTCAATAACGAAGATTAACCTTGGTAGAATTATTTTATTGAGTAATCTTCAGCAGGGATATGAAGGAAGGCTGTATGGTGTGGGAGCAAGAGATGGTGAAGTTGATGGGGTAAAGGTGTACCCGGGTATCGAACAACTTCCCGAGATACCCGATGTTGCAATCCTGATTACCCCCGCGAAGACTATTCCCGATGAGCTTGAAAAATGTGGTAAGAAAGGTATTAATCGGGTTGTCATTGAATCTGGTGGTTTCAGCGAGTTTTCAAGTGATGAAACCGATCTGGAAAAAGAAGTGCTTGCTATCGCCCAACGTTACGGGATCAAAATAATCGGACCTAACTGTATTGGTACTGTTAACTTCGAAAAACATATGATGATGCCTTTCGCTTTTTTTAAAAAAGTTAATAAAACAGGTAATGTTTCACTTATATCGCAAAGTGGAGGTGTAGGGAATACATATCTTCACGGACTCCCGGAGAATCATATATTCCTGGCAAAATTCGCAAGCGTAGGTAACAAACTTGATCTGGACGAAGTTGACTTTCTCGAGTATTTTCTTGAAGACCCTAAAACAGAAATTATTGTTTGTTACCTGGAAGGATTCAGCCGTGGCCGTGATTTCTATAACCTTGCGATGAATTCTCAAAAACCCGTGATTGTTCATAAGTCAAACAGGAGCCCGGAAAGTGCCAGTATCGCCCAATCACATACAACGGCACTGTCTGCAGGGGATGATGTGGTTGATGCCGCGTTATCCCAGTCAGCGGTAATTCGGGCTGAGGATGAGGATGAAGTGATTCGGGCAGTGAAAGCCATGAAGCTGCCTCCCATGCGGGGAAAAAAAGTGGCAGTGCTGTCAAGGTCTGGCGGTCATGCCGTAATTTCTGCAGACGCATGCGTGAAATACGGGTTTGATATGATATCATTTCCTGATTCGTTCCTGGAGGCAATACGGGGAATGTATATCACGAGGGTCATAACCCATCAGAATCCCCTGGATCTTGGTGAAATATTTGATTACACCATATTTACAAGTATTCTTGAAGAGGCATTGAAACTTGATGAAATTGATGGCATTCTGTTTAATCACCTGTATCAGGCTGAATACGAGGCTGAAATGTCACGTACGTTTCTTGATAGTGTTGATAAGCTGGTAAAAAAATATAAGAAACCGGTAATGGTTACAATGATCTCTGATGCAGAAGAGTTGCTGGATATTAAAAAAAATCACCCATTACCGGTCTTTTCAACACCGAACGATGCTGCACATGCTCTCTTTATTTCTGCACAATACCATGAAAGAAAAACACAACGAGATAACAGGGGAACAGAAAATCATTCCATCATCGATCTTTCACGAATTCGTGAATTTCTATTACAATCAAAATACCGTCAAAGACAACCCCTGCTTCATGAGAATCTTGAAATGTGTGCCATGGCAGGGATCCGATCCGTGCGCGGAAAAAGAATATTCACCATTGACGAGCTTCAGGATGTATCAATCGGTTTTCCCCTGGCGGCAAAACTTGTTTCATCAGACGCGTCTCATAAATCAGATGCAGATGGTGTGAAGTTGAGTATTAATGATTATGATGAACTATCTGATATGATAGCAGAAATGAAAATATCCCTTGAGAGCTATTTACCCGGGGCCGATTTCAGCGGTGTCTATGTTCACGAGATGGCAACCGCGGGTGCAGAATTTTTTGTTGGAGCAAGAAGGGACCCGGTTTTTGGTCCGATTGTCATGACAGGTATGGGAGGCATATTTGTTGAATTGTACAGGGATGTGGCTATTTGTCTTGCCCCCGTTACCATACATGAAGCGTGGGACATGGTGCAATCATTAAAGTCATATCCCCTGTTTCAGGGATTCAGGGGAAAACCGCCACTTGACGCGCAGTCTCTTGTGGATGTAATCATGCGGGTAAGTGAACTGGTCACAGGTGTGAACGCTATACATGAAATAGACTTGAACCCGGTTTTCGTGTATGATGAGGGCAAGGGGAGCACCGTAGTTGATTGCAGGATTTTTCTTCAAGATGCAGCCACAGTAGATCTTATCACCTCGTAATGCAACCTGTAGCAGTTTGTCATCTCTTTCTACGCAGGGATGACAAACTGTAAAAATACTCACGGATAATTTGAAAATATATATACTAGTACTACGATTAATGATATACTATTTAGTGGCAGGGGTACAGTAAAACCACTTTCTTGCTGCTAAATTGCAATTGACCGGCATTGTTGTTACTGGTATACTATTGTATCTGTTAGGGTTGTTTCATAACAACACATGCAGAAAAATATATAATTAAATTTGAATTGACAGGATTCGGTGATAAAATATTGTATGTACATTCCATGGTAATATATACATATGGAAGGGCAGGGGGACATGGGGAACGATTCTATCAAACTCTTGGAAGAAATTAAAAAGAATTATCCGGAAAAATTTCTCCCGGAAGAAAAGGTATTCAGTCATATCCACCGGGGAGATCGCATCTTTATAGGTACAGCATGTGGTGAGCCTCAGTACCTCGTAAACTCACTGGTTCAATACACCCAATCATATCCAAAAGCTTTTTTCGATGCCGAGGTAATACATGTGTGGACACTCGGTGTTGCACCCTACACGGATGAAAAATTTAAACATAATTTCAGGCATAATTCATTTTTCGTGGGTAACAATACCAGGGAAGCGGTGAATACCGGTATGGCTGATTATACACCGATATTTCTTTCCCATGTGCCATCGCTATTGAGGCGTGGAATTATTGAAATTGATGTAGCACTTGTGCAGACTTCAATGCCTGATTCTCATGGTTTTTTAAGCCTTGGGGTTAGTGTTGATATTGTCAAAGCTGCGGTTGAAAGCGCCCGCCATGTGGTGATACAGGTTAATTCAAAAATGCCAAGGGTACATGGTGACGCCTTTATACATATTGAGGATGTGGATTTTGTAATCCATCATGATGAAGATCTTCTGGAATTTGATACCGAGATACCTGATGAGCTTTCCGACAAGGTTGGGAAATATGTTGCCCGTATAATTGAAGATGGCGATACGATTCAGGTTGGATATGGCAGAATGCCCAATGCAATACTGAAGAATCTGAGCGGAAAGAAAAACATTGGGGTACATACCGAGCTTCTTTCTGATGGTATTGTAGAACTTATAAAGGCCGGTGTTATAAATAATTCTGAGAAGTCAGTGGACAGGGGTAAGACCATAGCAAGTTTCAGTATGGGGCATAAATCTACATACGAGTATATACATGACAACCCCGGAATTGAGTTCAGAAGTATTGATTATACAAACAACCCCCTTGTTATTTCACAGCATAAAAAAATGACCGCTATAAACGCCGCATTAGAAATAGATTTAACTGGCCAGGCGACCGCAGAGTCGATTGGTCCAACTTTTTTCAGTGGAATTGGAGGACAGGCTGATTTTATGCGGGGTGCAGTACTGGCACCCGGTGGGAAAACCATTTTGACTCTACGTTCGACTACGGAGGATGAGGAACATTCGCGAATAGTGCCGTTTCTGCCCGAAGGGGCGGGGGTAACCCTTAACAGGGGTGACGCCCATTACGTGGTTACAGAATATGGAATCGCGTATCTTCACGGTAAAAATATTCGGGAAAGGGCTATGGATCTTATTGCCATAGCGCATCCGAAATTTCGTCCATGGTTGATTGAACAGGCGAAAAAGAATGGTTTAATCTACAGGGACCAGGCTTTCATTCCCGGCAAGCGGGGTGAATATCCTGAAAACCTGGAAACGTACAGGACAACGAAGTCCGGAATCAAGCTTCATTTCAGGCCGGTGAAGATCAGTGACGAAGAATTGCTCAAGGATTTCTTTTACTCGTTGTCTGACCAGAGTATGTATCGACGCTTCATATCTACACGTAAAGATATGCCTCATGAGCGGTTGCAGGACATGGTTGTTATCGATTATACAAAGGAGATGGTAATTCTTGCAGTAATTGAACAGGGCGGAAAAGAAATCGTGGTGGGAGTGGGCCAGTACGGCATCCAGGAACATCAGCATTCCGCCGAAGTGGCGTTTGCGGTAAGCGACGATTATCAGTACAAGGGGATAGGTCAGGAATTATTAAAATACCTGACACAGCTTGCAAAAAGAGATGGTCTTCTGGGGTTTACGGCAGAGGTGCTCGTTGAGAACAAACCAATGCTGCACTTATTCGAAAAGATGGGATTCAATATAGATAAAAGAACTAGCGCGGGAGTGTTTGAATTGAAGATGGAATTTAGGGGAGATGAACAATGAAATCAAGTAACTCTGACATTAAAGCACTATTTGAACCAAAAAGCGTAGCAGTAGTAGGTGCGTCCTCACAGCCTGGAAAAATTGGTTACAGTGTAACCAGGAATATACTCCAGGGAGGATTTAAGGGTAAAGTGTATCCTATCAACCCGAAGGGTGGTGCCATTCTTGGCATGGATGCATACAAGAGCGTGGGTGATATTGGAGCGCCTGTGGATGTGGCGTCAATATGTGTGCCTGCAAAATTTACATTCGACGCGGTAAAAGAATGTGCGGACGCTGGTGTGAAGCACGTTCAGATTATTACGTCAGGTTTTTCAGAAGTAGGTGAAGTCGAACTGGAAAACAAGATCGTTGATTATGCCAAAAGCAAGGGAACACGTATTCTGGGGCCGAATATCTTTGGAGTATTCTCATCATCTGGAAATTTTAATTCTACTTTTTCGGCCACTGAGGTTTTAAGGGGTAATGTTGCGATACTTACTCAGAGCGGGGCCCTTGGTATCGCGATGATTGGTAAAACAGCCGTAGAAAAAATGGGCCTTTCAGCAATAGTATCGCTGGGTAATAAGGCTGATGTTGATGAAGCTGATTGCCTGGAATATATTGTGCAGGACAAGGAAACAAATGTTGTTCTCATGTATATTGAAGGTGTAAAGAACGGCGAAAAATTTATCGAGGCGGTACGGGAAGCATCAAAGGTGAAACCTATTGTCGTATTGAAGTCCGGTCGTTCTGCGAGAGGGGCCATGGCAGCGGCTTCACATACAGGTTCACTGGCGGGAGCGGATGAAATATTCGATGCCGTTGCAAAACAGAGCGGCTTGCTCAGGGCTGAAAGTCTTGAAGAAGCTTTCAACTGGTGTAAGTTCCTGGCGTACGCTCCAATGCCGAAAGGAAGAGACTGTGTAATCGTTACCAATGGCGGTGGCATCGGTGTTATGGCCACAGACGCGTGTGAAAAGTATGGTGTTGACCTGTACGACGATCAGATTGTTCTTAAAGAAGTATTCGAGCCTGCCACACCTGATTTTGGCTCAACAAAGAATCCTGTTGACATTACCGGTGGGGCCCAAGCAGCGGATTACGACCTGGCCCTTTCTGCTCCCACAAAAAGTGATGAGATGGATTCTACACTTGCATTGTATTGTGAAACAGCAACATTCGACTCTGAAAACCTTGCTCCGATGATCCGGGATACATATTCGAAACATATGGCAAATGGAAAACCAGTTGCGTATGCCATCGTTGGTGGCGAGTCTGTTGAAGGCGCTATAACTGAACTTAGAAGAAAAAATATTCCTGTATTCCCCGATGTGTATGAAGCCGTATCATGTATGGGTGCTTTATACAGGTATCAGAAAATGCTGAAAGAAAGAGACGAATCGGTTGACGAGGTTGAAGTAGACATCAAAACCATCGACAAGATAATTGATGCCGCCTTAGCAGACAACCGTACATTTCTTCTTTCAAATGAAGGGCAGGATGTTATGGATTCTGCCGGGATTATCATACCGGGTGCAGGTATAGGAAAGAATATTGAGGAATGTATAAATCTCGCGGAAGAAATTGGCTATCCCGTTGTAATGAAAGTTGTTTCACGAGATATTCTGCATAAGAGCGATGCCGGTGGTGTAGCATTGGATATATTGAACAAGGAAGAAGTCATTGATGCGTATGAAGCTATCATGACTAATTGCAGGGCCTACAAAGAGGACGCCGTTATCGAAGGCATCGAAGTAACAGAGATGGTGCAGAAAGGGGTAGAGCTTATTGTGGGTGCCCGACAGGATCCACAGCTTGGACCAATTGTAATGTGTGGACTCGGTGGTATTTACGTTGAGGTTATGAAGGACGTTACATTCAGGGCGGCAAAACTTAACAGGAAAGAAGCAACCGAAATGCTTTCTGAAATCCGATCATACCCTCTGCTGCTTGGGGTAAGAGGTGAAGCAAAACGTGACATTGATATAGTTGTTGACACTATTATCAAGGTTGCTAACATTATTAGAAAGGTACCAAGGATCACTGATATAGAAATCAACCCTGTGGTTGTATATGAACAGGGAAAAGGTCTAAAGGCTGTAGACGTCAGGATATTAATTTCTAAATAGTAAGTAAGAGGTGTCATTTATGGATAAGCTAGTTATTGCAGGTACCAGAAAAAGCGCCGGAAAAACAACGATTTTTACAGGACTTGGAAAGGCTCTTGGTAAAAAAGTTGCGTATATGAAACCTTTCGGCGACAGGTTAATATATCGTAAGAAACGATTGTGGGATTACGATGCGGCTTTGTTGACCAATGTCTTTGGTCTCGAAGAAAGCCCTGAGGATATAACAATTGGTTTTGAACATGCAAAGCTTCGATACGTTTATGATGAGGAACGGGTAAAGGAAAAACTTCACGAAATAGCTAACAATGTGGGAAAAAACAAGGAAATGCTTTTCGTTGAAGGCGGACGTGACCTGGCATATGGTGTTTCAGTTTACCTGGATGCCATATCAGTTGCTCATTATCTTGATGGGAAGCTTGTGCTTGTAGTCGGTGGAAACGATGATAATATTGTTGATGATATCACCTTGTTCAAGAAATATGTTGATGTCAGCAATGTTGATTTTGCAGGTGTTATCATAAACAAGGTACATGACATCGAAGATTTTAAAAACACTTACGTTGAGAAGATAAAGGAAATGGGTGTCAATGTCATAGGCATTATCCCCTATGTCCCTGAATTGTCGTATTTCACAATGGATTATCTTTCAGAGACGCTCTTTGCAAAGGTTATTGCAGGAGAAGCCGGTCTCAACAGCGTGGTTAAGAATATTTTTGTCGGAGCCATGTCATCTAACGAAGCTTTGAGAAACCCCATGTTCAACAAGGACAGCAAGTTGTTGATAACCAGTGGTGACAGAAGTGATATGATACTTTCCGGTCTTGAAACCAATACCGCAGGCATTATACTCACTAACAACATACTTCCACCTTCGAATATTATCTCAAAGGCTTCGGAAAAGAACATTCCATTACTGCTGGTGTCAAGTAATACTTACCAGGTTGCCAGCCAGCTTGAAAAGATGGAAGCACTTCTAACAAAGGATAATACTGAAAAAGTTAGCATGATCGAAAAGCTCATTGCTGACAATGTGGACGTTAAATTACTGTAAAATATATTGTAATTAGTTAATATCAAAAAAACCTCCCCAAAACCGGGGAGGTTTTTTTATCTGATATAGAAATAGAAATTAATTATATAATGAAATACTAATACTTGACGCATGCAGTATTAATATGTACATTCATAATATACCTTATTGGTGTATTCAAGAATTTTTTCACAAGCAGCTTATAAAGGAGGACTATATGTCAAGAAAGACATTTTTCACAATAGCAATTCTGTCGGCCCTGTTTCTACTTGTATCAAGTGGTTTCGCGTACATGGGTCACGGAAAACATGCACATGGACGGTATCACTGGAATCCGGATGCTATAGTAACTGTAAAAGGTGAAGTAATCAAAGTTGAGACCACTACCATGAGATGTTGTGGAAGTGATTACCATGGTGTACACCTTTACTTAAAGACGAAGGATGGAGAACTTGAAGTTCACCTGGGTCCCGAAGAATTTGTGAAGAAAGAAATAACAATAAAAAAAGGAGACCAGCTAACAGTTAAGGGGTCAAAAAGTGAATATAATGATACATCGGTTATTTTTGCCGCAACTGTCACAAAAGATGGGAAGGAAATAACATTACGAAATGATGATGGAATTCCTGTCTGGGCAGGCAAAGGGAAGCACTATATGAGAAACAGGTGAGATATTGCAAAATTCTGTGCCGGGAGGGTAAATGTTTCCCTCCCGTTATTTACGAAAACCACGTGGTGGAATCACCAACAGGGATATAATCATTAAAATAAAGAACGCTATATATATCAATAAAAAAACCCCGGGAGGTAAATTGTAAAAAAGAAGTGTATGTATCCAGTATGGTATAAAACCTTCTTCGTACAGGGGGCCCGAAGTGCCGCGAATTGTGTTTTCAAGCCAGGTTAATGGGCATACGATGCCGAAAATACTTTCTATAACGACAATTCCCATTGCAGAACGATGCAGGTACTCATCCCGCTGGTTATACTGATTGTATTTGTGATTCTCTTCATTCAATTTAAAAACGCATCCCATCTTCTCTGGGTTATGTCAACAGCCATATTCTTCGCACCTCTTGGCGGATTATGGTTTATGTATCTTTCAGGTTACAACAGGTCTGTGGCATCGGATGTAGGTTTTATCGCCCTTATCGGGCTTGCCGCAGAGACGGGTGTTATTATGCTGGTATACCTTGACGAGGCATTCAAACGGTACAGGGCTGGAAAGTTTTCCAGCCTGCGGGATGCCGTTATGCATGGTGCAGTGATGCGTGTTAGACCTAAAATGATGACAGTTATGACCACCATGCTTGGATTATCACCCATATTTTTTGGAACTGAGCCTGGGAATACTGCCATGCGTAGAATTGCATCCCCCATGGTAGGTGGTCTTATTACTTCAACAATTGTAACATTAATTCTCATTCCTGTGATTTATGAATGGTGGTATGAGAGACAAACAGGCACGAATTAAAAAATAGAAGGAGGATGTACGAATGAAAAAAATATTCATACTGATGATGGTGGTTATGGTTGTCGCGTCATTTTCTTTTGTTTCATGCAGCAAGGATGGCAGCGAAACAAAAGAGAAAGAAAAGATAACATATGGAGATGAAAGCGGGCAGACAACATGTCCCGTTATGGGAAATCCAGTGAACAAAGATGTGTATGTTGATTACGAGGGAAAACGTATATATTTCTGTTGTGAGAGCTGTGTCAAAAAGTTCAAGGAAAACCCTGAAAAGTACATGAAAAAACTTGAGGGTGTGAAACTTGACGATGCTCCTGATACATCATCATAATAAAATAATACATGTGAGTACTCTATTTTAAGTGGGGTACTCACATTATATTGCAAAGGAGAAATTATATGAAGTTGTTATATTTGATTATAATACTCATGGCAAACGTCCCTGTTTTCGCCTATAATCATCATCATGGTGACTGGTGGAACAGGGGTATGTGGCCATTTCATAATTACGGCTATGGAGGTTTTATAATGTGGATAGTGTTGATAATAATAGTAGCTATTGGTATCTACATGATCTGGCAGTATTCGAAAGGAAAAGGATTTGCTGGACAGCAACCTGCAGAATCAGCCCTTGATATATTGAAAAAGCGGTATGCCAGTGGGGAAATTGATAAAGATGAATTCGATAGAATAAAAAAAGAATTATCAGAATAAAGCAACTCATATTCAGGTTAATTGTATTTGAGTTTTTTTCTAGAAAGACTATATTCTTATTGAAAAACCCCTTGTTAATCGCATAATCTGGTTATATAAATTCTATGCCAGGAACATTGATGAAAGATACTACAATTAACAGCTCTATATTCCAGGATTATGCAGCCAGGCAACTTGTTGAAACAATGAACGAGGGCCTTGTATGGCTTGATGATAAACATTACATAGTATATGTTAATTCGCGATTTTGCCGTATATCAGGTTTTTCTAAACATGAATTACTTGGCAAACCGTACCTCGATTTCATATTGCCTGAATCACTTGACCATGTTTCAGAACAACTGATGGAGAGAAAAAGCGGTTATTCAGGGAGATACGAAGCATTTATAAAAACAAAAGACAATAGCAGATCATATGTGCTTGTTTCTCCCAGTGCGATTTTTAACGAGGAAGGTGAGTTTTCAGGAAGCTTTGCTCTTTTTACTGATATTACAGAAAGAAAGCAAATGGAAGAGGATTTACGTGTATCACAAATCAAGTATTCAATTCTTTTTAACGCTTCGCCGGTTGGAATAACATTATCCGGGTTTTACGACGGAAAATTCGAGGCGGTGAATGAACGTTTCTGTAATATAGTAAATTATACTTTAGAGGAACTGGTTGGAAAATCATCAATTGAACTTGGTCTCTGGGTAAATGCCTCGGAAAGATCCATGGCGGTTAAAAAGGCCGAGACAGGTGGTTCGGTACGGGATTATGAAATTCACTTTTATACAAAGAATGGTGATATACGTATATGCCAGTTATATTCAGAAGTGATCACTATAAATGGAAATAAGTTTGTACTTTCAAACATAGTGGATGTTACCGAGAAAACAAATATGTACCAGAAATTACAATACTCTGAAGAGAAATTTTCCAGGGCATTTCATGCCAGTCCCGAGGCGATGTCAATAAACAGTCTTTATACGGGAAAATACGAAGAAGTGAACGAATCATTCTGCCAGGTGACCGGTTATTCCCGTGCCGAGGTTATCGGTAAAAGTACCGTGGAGCTTGAAATCTGGGCTAACCCGGTGCAGCGAAAAGAGATGATTCACACTCTTTTAGAGGGAGATATTGTTCGACAGCAGGAATGTGATTTTAAGAAAAAGGACGGCACAATAGGTACAGGACTTTTTTCGGCAGAAATGATTCATTTTGATGGAAGAGCATACGTTCTCTCTTCGGTGCTTGATATTACCCTGAGAAAAAAAGCTGAAGAAGCACTCAATACCCAGAAAGAACGACTTCTTGTTACGTTGCAAAGTATTGGTGATGCTGTTATTTCTACTGACATTCGGGGAAATATTATAATGATGAACCAGGCAGCTGAAGAGTTAACAGCGTGGCCACAGTCTGAAACAGTTAATATGAAGCTGGACCATGTTTTTAATATTGTCGACGAAGGAACAGGTAAAAAACTGGTAAACCCGGTTGAAAAGGTATTGAATACCGGTGAAATAATTAAACTTACCAATCATACCGTTTTAATAAGCAAGAACGGCAGAAAAAGAATTATAACATATAATGCCGCTCCTATTAAGGATGAGGAACATACAATATTCGGTGTTATACTTGTGTTTAGAGATGTAACTGAAAAGATAAGAATTGAAACTGAATCAAACAAGTTGCAAAAATTTGAAGCTTTAGAACTTCTTGCGGGAGGGATAGCCCATGATTTTAATAATATATTGACTGCTATCATGGGAAATGTAAGTGTTTTGCAAACATACCTGACTGACAATAATATGGCAATGGAAAGACTTGAAGATGTAACGACGGCAGCAACACGTGCCCGTGAATTGACCAGGAGTCTTCTGACATTTGCAAGGGACGGAGTTCCGTTACGACGAAAAGCGGATATTAAAGAAATTATCCGTCAATGTGTTGATATTGCATTAATCGGATCAAGTGTGGAGGTTCAATATTCCATGCCTGATAATATATGGCCGGTCAGCATCGACACCACCCGAATGGGGCAGGTGTTTCAAAACCTGGCAATTAATGCCGTTCAGGCAATGCCAGGAGGTGGAACACTTACCGTAGAAATTGAAAATTGTTATGTGCATACTGTAACGGATATGGCAATCGATCCGGGCATGTATATTGTGATCAAGGTTAAAGATACCGGAAATGGCATACCTGTAAAAGATTTGCCAAGAATATTTGATCCGTATTATACCACAAAAGAACATGGTTCAGGACTTGGTCTTGCTACAGTTCATTCCATTGTAATGCAGCATAATGGTCATATTAAAGCAGAATCTTCATTACACACGGGAACGACATTTACCATATGGTTGCCCGGCTGCCAAAAAGATCAGGATAGTTGTCCTCACATTACTGGTAACGAGGTGAACAGGTTGCAGGTATTAATTATGGATGATGACGAGATGATACTCGAGATTGGAAGAGAAATATTCTCAGTATTGGGCCATGAAGTCGAATGCTTTGATAGTTTCAAAGACCTGGAAGAACAATACAGGAATTATCGGAAAGATAACATTAATACCATGGTAATCATGGATATGATAATGCCAGGGCAGGATGACATACAAAGTTGCCTGAAACAGCTGAAAAAAATTGATCCTGATGTTATTGCCTGCATCACAAGTGGATATACTGATGATGAAAAAATGATGAATCCCCGCAAATATGGATTTGCAGGTGCAATACCAAAACCATACAGGATAAAAGATATAGAGACGTTAATGGACACAATAGAAACGCAAGGGGAGTAAGTTGGATTACTACCTGGTAAGTATAGAAAAAGACCTGTCATTCTGTTGTGAAGAAGAAACCTGGAAAGAGATATTATACCTTGCAGAGAATAATGGATGGGAACCCGAGAGGACTATACTTGAATTAAATTTTGAAATTGAAGAAAACTGGGATCCTGATATGAATTATGCGGAAACAGTTTTCATAGTTATTCAATCCCATATGAGATGCCTGGAATGGGACGGTAATTATACCGATGCCGAAAACCAGGTGGTGAAGGACACCGATGCGGGGCAAATGTTATGGGCCCTTGATGGGATTGATATTGATGATGGATTGGCGCAGGTAATGGAAGCAGGAAGTTTTCGAATTTGTGGTTATTAAAAATTGTTTACAAGTATTAACAAAAATATGTATGGTCAGTGAACACATATTTATGCTTTTATTAACAGTATCCGGAGGAAATCATGAGTTTAGTTGAATGGAAAAAGGACGAAACTGTAGCCATACTTTCAATGACTGGTGGAGCAAACCGACATAATGTTAACTTTGCACAGGCCATGTTGAAAGCCCTTGACGAGATTGAAGCTGATGGTGAAATAACAGCCCTGGTGCTCACATCAAATGATGAAAAGAACTGGAGCCAGGGTGTTGATGTTGAATGGCTTGGTCAGCGAATGGCTGAAAAAGACAACCAGGCTATCAAGGATTTTATGTATGGAATGAACAACGTGTTCAAGAGATTATTACTATACCCTGTGCCTGTAATTGCTGCAATAAGCGGCCATGCTTTTGGTAATGGTGCAATTCTCTCATGCGCGTGTGATTTCAGGTTTATGCGTGCTGATCGTGGTTTTTTCTGCTTCCCCGAAGTTGATCTTGGAATACCATTTCTGCCTGGCATGATTGCATTCGTAAAGAAAAGCCTGCCATATTATATTTTCAACGAGTTAAAACTTACAGGAAGAAGAGCAACAGCCGCTGAGCTTGAAGAGCATCATATTATTATGAAATCATGTGCCGACGTTAATGAGCTGATGAAAGAATCAGTAGATTTCGCGAAAACATTTCAGAAAAAACGTGGTATATTCGGAGAACACAAGAAACGGCTGCATAAGCATATAGTGCAGATCATGGAGAGTGAAGATCCGGAATTTATTGAATCATTGTTTCTCTTCGTACAGGATTGAAAAAATTGAAATTCCAGTTTTTACAGGGGGCACAATCCAGGATGAAAATCTGGATGTGCCTTTTTTATTTCTGGTATATACTGAGTGATGCAACCCATTAATGTCGATATTTTCACAGTTATTGTACTTGCGCTTGCACCTGGCCTGTTCTGGGCATGGATATTCTGGATGCAGGTCAGGGGTAAAGGTCTTTCTGTAAAAATACATATATACCTTTTTTTAGCGGGTATGGCAATACTTCCACTGGCAGCTGCTGTTGAATATGTGTTACCATTCAGCCGGATAGTTTCCATGACAATAATGGTACCAATAATCGAAGAATCCTGTAAGCTTTTGGTGATGTATATACTGGCAAGCCGAATGTTGAAACAAACGTCTGCGATAAAGGGAGTTGGATACGCGGTTGCCACCGCCCTTGGATTTGCCACCGCCGAGAACATATACCTTGTTCTATCTGCCTACATTGTACCACAGATCATGCTTGGACAAAGTGACCCGGTATTTGCCTTTGGTTTTGTGTGGAAACTTTACATATTACGATCACTTTTTACTGTTCCATCACACGCCTTATGGGCATCATTCTGGGGGTACGCACTGGGCAGAGAATTAGTCTTTAACCGTGTAGTATTTGCCGCATGGTTGATGTCTGTGATTGTTCATGGCTTATTCAACCTTGTGGTTATGAATTTTCCACCCGGAGCAATCGTTATGCTGCTTGTGTTTATGATATTGTGGATAATTTTTTATGTACTTGTACAATAATCCTTTAAACTACTTGAAAAATATTGTATAATCATTATCATTATGCGCAATTATTCATATTGGAGACTAATCCGCTCTTAATTGATATTCGCGGAATTTTTATGGAGGTAGGATATGACAGCGGTGTATATAATAGCAGGTATACTGGTAGTAGTGTTACTTTTCCGGATGATAAAAATTGTTCCTGGAAATTCTATTTGCATAGTAGAAAAAAAATCGATCTATCATAAAACATTACAGCCTGGATTTCATGTAATAAGCCCACTGTATTCACAGGCAAGGATTGTCCCTGTTGAAGAGAAATCCACGAATTTTAGCGGCGAGAAAATGAATACCAGTGAAGGTAATACTGTAGAAGCCGCTTCAACAGTTAATTATAAATTATGGGATCCATATAAACCGTTTTTTGAGTTCGAAAACCTTGATGGCGAGGTGATGCAGCGGGCAAAAGATGAACTTAAAAAAATAGTGTCTACATATTCAATAGATGCAGCATTCATTTCTCTTGGTGAAATTGAAGATAAACTTCAGGACAGGATGAACAGTTTCGGCAAAAGTTATGGAATGGAATTTTCAAAGGTAGCAGTTAATTTACATTAATTAGCTCTTTTTTCCATTTCATTACTCAGGTGTTCATTGCTTGTGCTCATCATTATTGTATGTGATGGCCATTCCTTATAATTTTTAAAGTACTCTGTCGCCATTCCCAGTGCTTCATAGGATGGCAGATACCGGGTTCTTCCGTCTTCTGTTTTTATACGGACGGTACCAGTTCGTATACAAAACAGCATACCGTTCTTGATGAGACGGTCAAAAAGGTCCGCGCGTTTAATTCCTGCTGCCTCGGTTTCACGAAGTATCTTAATCAATTTCTGGCAGTAAAATTTAATATAGTATTTATCCCGGTCAATCACATACATGGTAAGGTTTTTTCTGTCCAGTTGATATGGATAAAGATCATTGAAAATAAGAACCTTGCCGCTGCGAACATAATACTTACCAACGAACATGATAAACCTGAGCTTGATGCTGTTCATGTAATAATCTTCAATTATATTTAGGTGTTTCTTTCTCTTCATGGCTTCGGCAGGAGATGAGGGAGGGGGGATGTCATTGTCCTTGACATCTATAATATCATCTATGTCTTCACCTTCCGGAGGCCTGATCGCGCTATAGCCATATCTTTGGGCTACACCAGCGGGAATCCCTACCCTGGTTGCATATATTTTATACCAGTACCTGATACCAGGTTCCACATCATTGTCAGTATATTTACTTTTGGATATTTCATCCAGTTTTCGGTAAGGGCCGTATTGATATGCAGAACGATATACCTGGTAACCGTCACAATTATCCGAACAATTCCATGAAAGAATTACCCTGTCATAGTAATTTCCCCTTGTGGTATCCAGGTTGTACACGTAGGGAAGGTTACCGGATAAGAATAGATTCACTCTTCCCGCAAGGATCCTTCCGGTTTCACCGGTTTCATTGAATGATTGTACGAGTTCATCTGTTTCGTAAAGGAATTCATCATCACCACGTGAGTATATTTTTGTCTCTATTTCAACAGCACCCTTAACATTCACTATCCTGCCCATAACCAGGTGACTAACTCCAAGGTTAGCGGCTATCTTGTTGTATGTATTCCTGTAAGAAGCAGGAATTGTTTTTCGTAAGCTCATTGGATATCTTACACCCTTCGTACGATTGGTTGACGTAGTGCTTACTGAAGACTGTTGCTCAAGGTAGCTGCTCATCGATTTAAATAAGGCGGTCTGATATGACGCGGAAACATGGACTAGTTTGAATGGAAGTACCGCTAAAGATGTGGTTTCCCGGGCAGAATTACTGTTGACAGTAGAAAGCAATAGTATACACGCAGAGATGAGTAATAAAACCTTTTTCATGTTAATCCCCGGATAAAAGATATAATAATAATTATGAGTACACTGTACCATATTCAGTATATAGAAAATATAAAAATCATACAAGAATTATTAATATATGGCTGGATTAGCCCGAAATAGTTTTCTTTCAAAGGATACGTGCTTGACGATAAAAAACTCAAAAAAAATAATCCTAGATTTTGTCACTTTCAGCTTGAAAGCGGCACTAAACAATTCTGAATCAGCACAGGTTCTGTATGCAAATCTTCCACTTGAGATAAACCTGGTGCAGTGGGGTAGGGAACTGTATGGTGATACACAAATTCACTTACCCGAACGAAACCTGGTTTCAGAACTTGAAACAGGCAGTATTGCCTACAGCTCAAGGGGAAATTACCTGTGTGTATTTTATGGTCAACAACCAGCATGGCCTGTTGAGGTTGTTGGAAAAATTGATGGAAGTGAATGGGAAAAACTGAAAAATGAAGACGCACTTACCATGCTTCGCGTATATGCTGATATAATCTGATACATGGCCTGGAGTAATTGAACATGCTGAAAGTTGAAAACCTGTCAAAGGGTTACGGGGCAAGAACACTCTTTGAGGATATAAATTTTACCATAAATCCCGGCGAAAAAGTCGGCCTTACCGGCAGAAATGGTCATGGGAAAACCACGTTGTTTCGTATTCTTACTGGTGAAGAACAGCCTGACGAGGGAACCATTACCATGCCGGGGTATTATCGCCTTGGATACGTGCAGCAGAACGTGGGGTTTTCCAATGGTACGGTGCTTGAAGAGGTGATGCGTGGTTTGCCTGAAGATGAAATGCACAGTCACTGGAAGGCTGAGAAGATATTATCAGGGCTTGGATTTACCGAGGCTGGAATGGGGCAGAAACCGAAAATATTCTCAGGAGGATTCCAGGTACGGATGCAGCTTGCAAGGGCCATAGTATCAGAACCGAATCTCTTATTGCTTGATGAACCCACAAACTACCTGGATATTACATCCATACGCTGGCTGGTTCGTTTTCTAAAAACGTGGCCCTATGAACTGATGCTTATTACCCATGACAGGCGTTTCATGGACAGTGTGATTAACCATACTATTGGTATACATCGTCAGAAAGTGCGCAAGGTGGAAGGAAATACTGAAAAGCTATATACCCAGCTTGCACTGGAAGAAGAGGTGTACGAAAAGACTAGGGTTAACGATGAACGTAAGAAAAAAGAGGTAGAACAGTTTATAAACAGGTTCAGGGCAAAAGCCCGTCTTGCTAACATGGTACAGTCCCGTATCAAGTCCCTTGAAAAAATGGAAAAAAGGGACAGGCTTGAGAAGATCAAGACGCTGGATTTCGCCTTCAGGGAGAAACCACATTCGGGAAAATTTGTTATGACGGCAAACAATATTTCTTTTGGATATGAACCAGACAAACCGGTAATTAAAGATTTCAGTATAAGTATCACCGCCCGTGACCGAATTTGCATCGTTGGCCCAAATGGACGTGGAAAAACTACACTGCTAAAACTTCTTGGTGAGAAACTGCGGCCCCAGTGTGGAAGCATTGTCACACATCCGCAAATGGAGATTGGCTATTTTGAACAAACCAACGTAAAAGAACTGGTGGACACAAGGACTGTAGAAGAAGAGATTCTATCCGCTGGCGGTGATATTGACCGTCAGCTGGCAAGGAATATATGCGGGGCCATGCTCTTTGAAAATGATGATGCCCTGAAAAAGATTGAAGTGCTCTCTGGTGGAGAAAAGAGCAGGGTAATGATCGGTAAGATACTCGCCCATCCGGTAAACCTGTTACTGCTTGATGAACCTACCAATCACCTGGACATGGAATCATGTGACGCGTTGCTTGCAGCAATAGATTCTTTCGACGGGGCGGTGGTGATGGTTACCCATAACGAGATGTTTCTTGACGCACTAGCCGAACGGCTTGTTCTTTTCCAGGGAGAAAGGGTATCGGTCTTTGAGGGTGATTACGAGTCATTTCTGGATAAAATCGGGTGGGACGAAGAAGCTGATCAAAGGAAAAACGACAGTAAGAACACTGAAAACCAGTCATCCCAGAAGATGAACCGGAAGGATGTGAGAAAAATACGGTCTGATATAATTACAAGGCGTGCAAAGACACTCAAACCAATTGAATCAATGATGGAAAAGATCGAGAACAGGATAATGGAACTTGAAGAGAAACTGGAAGAATTGAACAACCAGATGATAGAAGCATCAGCAGAGCAGAACGGAAACAGAATATCTACTCTTTCACAAGAGAATCACTCCATGCAGGAAGAACTTGACGGATTATATGATGAGCTTGACATACTGATGGAAAAGCGCGATAGTGAATACAGAAATTTCCAGGAAGAGCTTGATAACCTTGAGCAATAAATAAAAGACGGCAGGAGTTCTTTAATGAAACTGGCCATTACCGCGGATGTACACATCAATTCCGAGAAACCTGAAAGGCTTGAAAATTTTAAACATATACTGCAAAGCATAAAAAAAAGCGGCATCACCAGGCTGATAGTGGCAGGAGATCTGTGTGATGATGAGTCAGACGCGCCAATTTTGCTGGATGCATGCCTGAAAGAACATCCCGGTGTTGAGGTGCTAACCATTCCCGGGAACCATGATTATTTCCTGGCCAATCGTCTTTTCAGTGCCCCCAATATAAAGGTATTTGAAAAACCACAGGTGAGTAAAATAGGAGATAGAAGCTTTCTGTTTCTCCCCTACAGTGACGGAGAGACAATGGGGGGAATAATAGAAAAATCGGGCCTGCAGACAGAGCTTGAGCCCGATGGCTGGATACTGGTTTCCCATGGGGATTATGGCCGAATAAACCGTGAGGCGTCAGGGCATGAGTTGGGGTATTTCCCACTGGCCGGGAATGACATTGACCTGTTCAGGCCCAAAAAAGTAATACTGGGTCACATTCATCTACCCGGCCCGGTATCTGAAATCGTAGTTTATACGGGATCCCCATGGCCTCTGGATATCAATGAGACCGGCCAGCGACGAATCCTTGTGCTGGATACCGAAACAGGCCACCTTGAACCGCTGCCCCTTACCGGCACACCGGTGTATGCCCGAATTAACTGTGTCATTATACCCGATGGAGAAGAACAACAGCAGCTTGAACAGCAGATAGGAAGGGCAATTAAAAAGGAAAAGGCCTTGTATTCGGGTAAGAACTTTTTAGAAAAGATCGTTGTACGTGTTCAATGCCGTGGGTACAGCACAAGCCGCGATAAAATAGAGAACCAGGTAACAGGTGTGCTTCAGTCTCATGGTATTAACCACGAACAGGTAGATAAAATAGATATTGATGAACTGCGGGTGGCAGACAGCGAAGAACACCTTGTGCTGGCAGCCAGGGTAACAGAATATATACAGTCCCTGAACATGTCGGGAAGGGATACTGATACCATTGAAGCATTACGTCCGGAGATTACCGCCAGGGCGTACAGGATACTATTCGGGAGTTGAGGAGAAAACAATGCCGGTGCATATAACAAGGATATCCATGCAGGGCTGTGGACCTGTGAAGGACATGGAAGCTGATCTTTCTCCCCTGACGCTTGTCTATGCGGGTAATGAACGGGGCAAGACCACCCTTGTTGAGAATATGCTGGCCTCCCTTTTCAAAGATCATAAGGACGGCATGTATCCCGGGGTGCGGGGGGACAGTTTCATAGGACGCAGCCAGGTAACCGTGTCGATAGACGGCAATAAACCTGAAACCTTTACACCGGGAAATCGTAAGAAGACGCTGGATGAAATTCTGGAAAAGGGAGGGGTTTCACTACCCAAAAGCCTCTTTAACCTGCTTTTCGTACGGGGTGCCCAGCTGGAAATAGTACCCGGGTATGGAGGCATTGATCGCAGGGCAATCAAAAACCTTCTATCCAGGCAATACGTGTACGATGCCATACTTGACCGACTGGAACCAGAGATACACTATACCAGGATTGAAGATGGCCGCATCAAGCCAGACAGGAAGAATGGGAAATATTACAAGATGTACGACAATACTGAAGAATTGAAAAAGGCCGAAGATCTGTCACGGGAATTTCATAACAGTCTTTCACAAACACGCATGGTAAAGCTGAACAATACACTTAAAAATCTTTCAGAACGTATGAAAAAGATGGACCAGGCAAAACGGCATCATGCGTTTTTGTTAAAGAGAGAATCTGATCAACTGCAGGCATCACTGTCATCCATGAATGAACAGGAAATCGACCGCATTGAGGATGCCATTCGGGAGTATTCACGACTTAAAAGCCAGCTACAGGACATGAACAGCAGGCTTAAAAAGTTCGGCAACCTGGAACATGATATTCGCTGGCTTGAAGAAGCAGAAAGGGAATACAAGCAGTGTCTTTCGCGTTCTTTTAACCGGTGGCAGGTAGTCTTCCTGTTTGTAACCATGGTGGCTATGCTGTCTGCCATACTGTCATTTTATTTTTTCCCGAAGATGCTTTTTCCCTTTTTGGGAATATCATGCATATCTCTTTTGCTGGCCATGATGTTTTCATTTGTCTTTCGAAGCGAGTTTACACCTGCGGCGGCACAAACCACGATGGAAAGTATAGAAAAGGATTTTAACTACAGGTATGGCACTCCCCTAACATCCATAGCTGATTTTCGGGCGTTGAGATCGGGTTTGGAACAGAAATCGGGACAAAAACAGGCACTGGAAGAGAGTGCGAGGCTTGCCCATGAAAATGCCCGTGCACTCGAAAGTGAAATACCCCTGCGCATGACATCCTTGAACGAGGGTGAAGTGTCCCTGGAGAAGTCAGCTACTATACTGCAGCAAAGAAAGCAGCAGGTGCAGAAAGAGAAAAACAGGCTGGCAGAATGCCGCTCAAAACTGGAAATACTGAATGTACCGGAGAATGAACAAAGCCAGCAGCCGGCAGATGAAACATATTCACCCGCGGCTGAGGTTTCTATTCGCAAAGAAATGGAGCAATGCCGTGAAGCTATTGACAAGGAAAGGCAGGGTTTTGAAATACTTTTACGGAAGCTTTCTGATGTGGTAGGATCTGACACCGCCCATTCAGGTTCACTTGAAGCAATATCCGAAAAACTTGATGAAGTGATTACACAACTTTACCGTGACCGAAGTGAAGCCTATGCCGAAATCGTTGCAGGAGTTGCGGTACGTGATGTTATTGCAGACTTTCAGAAACAAGAAGACTCCCAGATTGAAGAATACATGAACGACCCTTCAATTACAAGCTCACTGGAGAAACTTACCGGAAGGTATACAAATATATACCTTGATGGTGACAGTATTCGTGTGGGTGATGGCACCATATCATATCCCCTTGAAGAACTTTCTACCGGTGCCAGGGAGCAGGTTCTCATGGCCCTTCGCGTAGGAATGGCAACCCGTATTTCAGGCGCAGATTCCCTTTTTCTTCTGCTTGACGATGCCTTTCAATATTCCGACTGGACACGCCGGCAAAATCTTGTTGAACTGTCGGTTACCCTTGTTGAAGATGGGTGGCAGGTCATCTACTTAACCATGGATGACGATATACGTGACAGGTTCCTGGAGGCAGGTGAGAACATGAGTAAGAACTTTACCATGATCACCCTTTAGATTGTCCACCGGGTAGTGTTATTGTGAATCGTGCCCATTCACCAGGTTCTGAATCAACGCTGATTGACCCGTTATGTTTCTCTATTATAGAGTTGCAGATGAATAGGCCCAGTCCTGATCCTTTCACCCCTTCGGTTCCCTTCTGTTTCAGCCTGCTGAACTTTTTGAAAAGTTTTTCTTCAACATCCTCTTTGGATATACCAACACCCCTGTTGAAAACAGAAAACACGCATTTTCCGTTTTCATCTTTAACATCAACCTTGATGGTAGTATCTTTAGTTCCGTACTTAATGGAATTGTTCAGCAAATTGGTAACAACGATTTTGAGAAGGTTAGGATCACCATTTATTACAGGAGAAGCCGAAAATTCAGCTTCGATTTTCATGTTTTTAATATTATTTTTGTATTCGGGTATCTGGATTACAGGGAGCACCACGTCATCGTTGAAATTCAGTTCCTCTTTGAATGATTTCAGCTCATCCATTCCCATGCTGGAAAGGTCGATATAGTTCCTGATAATATCTTCGAGGTACTGGCAGTTGCGTAGTATTGTCTCCACCGTTTTCTGCTGCTGAGAATCAAGGTTACCGAAATAGCCCTTGTACAGTGTCTCGGCTGTTGTCTGCATCACAGAAAGGGGACTTTTCAACTCGTGAGAAACTATGGCCATAAGGTCAAGCATGTTGGATTCTTCGCTTTTGTTGTCAAGGGCGTTAACCGCGTTCTGAACAACTGATCGCAGCTCTTCCGGGGTGAAAGGTTTTGGCACGTAATCGAATGCCCCGGCCTTCAGTGCCTGTCTTGCCGTTTCAACAGTGGCAAAACCAGTAAAAATAATTACCAGTGTTTCCGGATACCTCGTCTTGAATTCTTCAAGTACCTGCATCCCGTCCATACCCGGCATTTTCAGGTCGGTAATGACGATGTGATAGGGATTTTTTTCTGCGTATTCCAATGCTGTTTTTCCTGAATACGTGGTATCAATATTATATCCTTTTTTCTGCAATATCCTGTTGGAGCTTTTTAGGACAATGTCCTCGTCATCAACGATCAATATACGTACGTCTTTATCTTCCATTGTAATATCCTTCATGAGTGTTATTATACTCCATTTTCATATCAATCATTAATCGGCAAAGTAATAGTAAAGGTGGTACCTTCACCAGGTGTACTCTGTACTTCGATATTACCGTTACTTCTCCTGATGATCCCATACGTTACCGAAAGGCCAAGCCCGGTCCCCTTGCCTGAATCCTTCGTGGTAAAGAAGGGATCAAATATTTTTTCGATATTTTCACTGCTTATGCCGCTTCCAGTGTCACTAATTGTTATTTTCACCGTATCGGTTGACCTGTCATAGTCGGAGACAAGGTCAATTGTGCCGCCATCAGGCATGGCATCAGCGGCATTTACCATGAGGTTGTTAATCACTGATTTCATCTGGTCAACGTCAATGTCCATGTCCGGAACATCCGGATCGAAATGTTTACGAATTGTAATATTATGAAAATTGATGTGCTTGTCCAGTATCTGTATAACGTCACTGATGATCCGGTTAATATTATCAGGTCTTTTCTCCAGTTTGGTTGATCTGGCAAAATCCAGTATTCCCCTCACTATGTTTCTGCAGCGAAGTGTTTCGCGTATTATAACATTGAGGTCTTCTTCAAAATCTGTTTCTTTAAGGTCTTCCAGCAACAGGGAGGAGTATGTAAGAATACCGGTAAGAGGATTGTTGATCTCATGCGCGATGCCTGACGCAAGACGGCCGACAGAGGCCAGTCTCTCGGACTGCTGTATCTGCTTCTGTGTATTCTCCTGCAGCTTGATGTCCCTCTGGGCGATGGCGTTGGCCATCTGGTTAAAAGTGTAACATGCGTAACCTATCTCGTCCTCGGTGCTGATCTCTATCCTGTGAGAATAATCACCGGCACCTATCTTTTCCGATGCTTTTACCAGTGAACGTAATGGCCTCATGATATTTTGTAAAATGTATATGGTGAGCGCAATTGCAAGAAAACCTGTTATCATCATAATGATTATGAAGTTTATGGCGGTGTTTTTCTTCATCCTGTCAAACTTTTCTTCAAGAATTCCCACGTATAATATGCCGATAGCTTTTTTGTTAATATCAAAAATAGGACTGTATCCTGACAGGTACCACCTGTTTACAACGAAGGCCTTGTCAAGCCAGGTTTGTTTGTCCCGTATGACCCTGTCATACACTTCCTCGGAAACCATGGTGCCCGTGGCACGGGTGCCGTCCTCGTATTTTACGTTGGTTGAAATACGTACGTCATCCATGAAAATAGTAGCGGTTCCGAGGTCATACCCTTCAATGGTTTCTTTCTTGAAAACCAGTTCTTTCACCCTGTCCACGAATTCGAAGTTATTGTTGAGCAGGCTGCAGCCATAAATAATGCCGATAAGTTTACCCTGGTACAGTATGGGGCAGGTTGCCATCAGCACCATGCCGTCATTCACTTCCTGGCATTGCTGTGGGCGGGCCATTGGTGTTGGTTTTACACTGATGTGTGCCTGCGCAGCCAGGTCGTCCCCCTCCCTGTTGAGATGCTGGCTGGATACCAGACCCGTACCATGAAATGCCTTTGCCTCGGCTATGGTTCGGTTGATGAATAGATTGTCTTTCACATTGTCGCCAAACCGGGCAGGGTTTCTTGCACAGGCAATCACGTTGCCATTTCTGTCCGTGATGTTAAGTATATCAAGATCCAGTTCATCCCTTACCTCCATAAGCTTTCTTACGATGAGGCCGCGGTCGCTGGATACCATGGCCCTTTTTATGTATTCCAGGCCGGCAACGTGGCGGATGAGAGAATCCATAAGGGTGATCTTGTCGTTGTATATATACCTGGCGGTATCAAGATCGCTTCGTACCATGTCAAAGGCCTGTCCAAGTACATTCTTTTGAATGACCTGGAGACCAATGATTGTTGATGTAATACCTGAAAATAACACAATGATCAACATACTCACAAAAAGTTTCAGGCGGATCTGCTTCTTCCTGAACCGTAAAGGTGTCATCGCAGTCCTTCTTTATAATTGGTGTGTATCAATACCGGCCTTTTATGGGTACCAGCCGATACCTACACATACTCATTGACCTTTTCCACCAGGTCATCAATTTTAACCGGCTTGGTGAGAAAATCGTTGATGCCGGGTAAAAATGACTGGTCCTCGTTAAGGGAAAACCTGTTGTTGGTAACCTGGTTGATGGCAGTAAGCATTATTATGGGTGTGTCCTTAACCTCCCGATATTTAGATGTTTCACGGTCGCTTCTTACCTGGTAGGCCATTTCGAAACCAGCGGTATCAGTCTCCATCATCACGTCCAGTATCATAAGGTCGGGTCTTTGCTGTAACAGTGTCTGCAAACCCTCGCTGCCGCTGTATGCGGCTACCACATCGTAGCCGTTCATCTTAAGGGCCTGGGCAAGACTTTCCACCAGGTCCCTGTCGTCATCCACTATGAGAATTTTTTTAGCCATTATAATCTCTCCACGTTGAGAATTTTCCCTTCATCAGTCTTTAAGTAACTGGTATATGGTATTTCGTTCTTCCCATGCCTTGTTACTCTGGTACATATCAATGGGGAATTCCATCTGTTTCAACTCAACCGGTGCCGCCTGCTTGTCAACAAGACCCAGTGCAAGCGCAACCCCGTAAATAATTGCTTCAGGACGGGGAGGACAACCCGGAATGAAATAGTTTACCGGCACCACCTTGTCTGCACCACCGGTTACATTATACGTATCAAACCAGCATCCTCCGCCTGTTGCACATGATCCGATGCCGAATACCAGCTTGGGGTCGGGAATGGCATCGTAGGCTTTCTTTACCAGTGGCAGAGTTGGACGGGTAACCGCCCCCGAGATGAGCATCACATCGGCATGTCGTGGCGATGCCACCAGCTTAATGCCGAAACGTTCCACATCGTAATACGGAGTAAGGATGTTCAGTATCTCGATATCACAGCCGTTGCAGGCCCCCGAGTTGCAATGATAGACCCAGAGTGATTTGGGAAATGCTTTTTTGGCTATCTTTGATAACATGGTTATTCTCCTGCCTTTTCAGGTCTCTTGAAATTCACGCTCTTTTCGTACAGCCCCTTGTCGAACTGCTCGCTTGAAACGGGAATGACCGCCCGGGCTTCGATGCTGTCATACCGGTATCCCGTGAAGCTCAGCTTGTCTATGGTATTGGTGATTTCGTGATCGTAGCATCGTCCGCATCGCTGGCAGGTGAGCATGAAAAGCTCAATGCTTTCATTTATGTCTTCCTTGTTGTCGGTTGCCAGTTCGAACTGCGGGGTCATGGTGATGGCGTCTTCCGGACACACGTCAGCGCATCGTCCGCAGTAGGTGCAGCGTGAACCGTCGTATACCATTACCCGCAATTCCTTGCAGAGATCACGTATAAGTATGGTTCGTGCCGGACAGTGATTGGCGCATCCCCCGCAGCCGATGCATTTGTGATGATCCCAGTAAGGCTGTCCCCTGAAGTTCTCGGGTACGGGACGGGGTTCGAAGGGATAGGGCAGTGTCACCTTTCCCGGCTTCATTACCATGAGTATCTGTTTTATTTTACTTGTTAACCACACGGTGTTACTCCTTTTCTCTCAGTGTTTTCATATTCCGTATACCGATAATCCCACCGTGGCGATAGCCGCGACGATAAGAACCGCGTAATACTTCACTGCCTGGTCTATTCTAAGCCTCGGGTTGGTAGATCCGATCAACGAAATGAAGACGAACACAACAGCCACTTCTGCAAGTTGAATGGCAAGATCAGCAACGAAATAACCCGTTGCGATATAGGGTATAAATACAGTAACAAAGAGGGCGGCATAGAACATCTGTTTCAGCATCATGGAGTACTTAAACAGGGCGTAATTTGGGCCGCTGTACTCGATGAATGGACCTTCAAGTATTTCGATCTCGGCCTCGGTAGTGTCAAAGGGCTGCTTTGCCACGAAAGCCTGCAGGGCCATGAGAAAGATGACCATCATGATGCCGGCTGCCCAGCTGTATCCCTGCGTGGTAATGCTGAACATGGTGGAATCTATTCCAAGACTTTGCACCTTCACCGCCCCAAGCAGGAAAGTCATGGCAAGCACGGGCTCAATCATTATCATGGTTACCATCTCACGGCTTGCCCCGATCACGGCGTAGGTGTTCTTGCTGGCCAGTGCCCCCAGCATAATGGCAATGCCGCCCAGGGTAAGCAGGTATATGATGGTGATAACATCCGCATACCCGGTAAGAAAGTTTGCACGGTGACCCATGGGAAGCAGCATGATAACACTCAGTATGGCCGCGAATGACATCATGGGGGCAAAGTTGAACAGCCTGTTGCCCGGGTTGATGTTGTCCTTGCCCAGCAGTTTTAGCAGGTCATAGTAGGGCTGGGTTATGGGCGGTCCCTGCCGTGACTGAACCTTCGCGGTAAGTTTTCGTATTATCCCCTCGTACAGGGGGGCCAGGGCCAGAAACACAATAATATTGATGAATACCAGCAATATGTCCATGGTTTACCTTCCTCTTTTTCCGGATTTTCGCGACATCTCTTCCAGTTCGTTGCTGGAAAGCATGTGACTGTTGCCGCTCTCGTCTATTACCGCCAGCCTGTCGGTGCATGAGAAGCACGGGTCGATACTGCCAACAATAATCGGCACGTCGGCCAGCTCGTTGTTGAGTAACATCATAGGCACTCCCTGCAGGTTGGGATATGTGGGTGCACGTACCCGCCACCTGTCAGGCCTGTTCTCGTTGCCGGTGATAAGGTAATGAATTACCTCCCCGCGGGGGGCCTCAACTGCAGAAATGGCATGAATGTATGGAGTGATGTCCTCGTCCACTTCTGTAAGGATGGGGCCGTCATCGGGCATCTTGTCAAGCACCTGCCTGATAATATTGATGGCCTCAAAAGTCTCAAGTATGCGCACAACAACGGTGCCCCACACGTCACAGCTGTCCACAACAGGAACATCGAACTCGATGGCATCGTAGGCGGCGTATGGATGATCACGCCGTGCGTCTATGTCAACGCCCCGGGCGCGGGCAACCGGCCCAACCAGGCTCCATTTGATGGTGTCTTCTTTTGATATGTAACCCACATCTTTGGTTCGTTTGTGTATGGCGGTGTCTTTCACAATGGCCCTGTGGATCACCTTTACTTCTTCTTCAAGCTTGTCCATAACAGCCATGATGTCGTCCTTGATATCTGGGGTAATATCACGGCGTACACCGCCGATGACGATCATTCCATAAGTCTTTCGATTACCGGTGATACGTTCTGAAAGCCACATCACCTGTTCACGTACCCGCCAGGATTGCATGAATACCGTGTCAAAGCCGATAAGATGACCGGCAACCCCAAGCCAGAGAAGATGGGAGTGCAGTCTTTCGATTTCCAGCATAATTGTACGAATGAATTCTGACCGCCTGGATATCTTAATTCCTGCCGCGTCTTCAACAGACTGTGAATAGGCAGTGGCGTGTACCGAACCGCAGATGCCGCAGATTCGTTCGGCTATATAGGGAACCTCGTTGTAGGTAACCTGGGTGGTGCAGAGTTTCTCGATGCCTCTATGGGTCATAAAGCCGCGGTAATCGGCTCCCTTTACCGTTTCGCCGTCAACGTACACCGCGAAGTGGCAGGGTTCGTGCAGCATGGGATGAAAGGGGCCGATGGGCACGGTGGTGCATCCTTCAGGTGCCTCGTCCAGCTGGTAGGCAACGTCTTCGGCTGCCGGCGGCATCAGGTTCCACGGTATTTCCTTGCGGAGGGGGTGAATCCCTTCCGGCCAGTCGTCGGCAAGTATGAGCCGTTTGGGTTTTGGATGACCGGTAAACTTCATACCCAGAAGATCGATGTACTCCCGTTCCGACCAGCCCGCGTTGGGGATGTCGGGGGTAATAGAATCAAGTTCGGGATTATCAGCCGGGACAGAGGTTCTGATGTTTACAAACAGGTTCTCCTTATCGAAGGTGAATGAATGCACCAGCCCAAGTGTGCCGTCCCTTTCTATATTATCATAGCCGGTGCTGACGAGATATCGTCCACCCTGTTCTATGATCTCGTTGGACATCTGCCGTATAATGCTTTTGTCCACGTCTATGAAAAGCCGTGATTCCATCGGTTTTTCAACACCTGTTACCTTTTCACTGAACTTTTCAGTCAGATGGTTTTTTACCTGTTCGATGGATGGCATAATGTACCTCTTCTAATCGTTAAATTTTCCATTTATTCTTTCACGTTTCCACCGGTCCACCGCAGCATGGTGCGCAATCCGGCGAACATGTTTCTATTCTTGTACCTGTTAAGATCATTAAGTTCCTGGTATCCGCACAGCCACGTGGGGGCCGTTCTTTCCTGTGATCCGCCGGATTTACGAAGCATCCATGCCAGGGCAAATGAACCAGCCCAGATGGCAAGCATCACCGCCGGTACCGCAACAGAATTGACTGAGGTCTGAAGACCGGGAACCTTAAGGGTGACACCCATGGCGCTGGTGAATATACTGTCAGTCAGGGCAACACTGTTGAAAGTGTCAAATACCGTGGATCCCGCCGAGTTTCTGAATACACCCATGATGACAGTGTAGTAGAAGTATGGTATCAGACCCTGAACCAGGCAGAGAACCCCAAGAATGACTTTTGGCAGAAGCATTCCAAATGGTACTTCCCTGGGTTCTTCTTTGCAGCAGAACTCAGAACCGCTTGAGGCAAAACTCATGCCGAAGAACTTGACGTAGCAGGCCAGGGTAATGGCGCTGGTGAAAAGGGCGATGATGCCGAAGATTACCAGGAAGAGCATCTCGCTGCCTGCCAGCAGTGAGGTGGATATAATAGTCCATTTGCTTGCAAATCCGCTGAATGGGGGTACACCCGCGATTGAGAGAGAGGCTATACCGGCGATTATGGCAGTTACCGGCATAAACTTCATAAGTCCCCCAAGCATGTTCAAGTCCTTGGTGTGGGTGGCATACAATATGCTGCCGCTTGAAAGGAAGAGCAGCCCCTTGAATACGGCATGGTTGAGTACATGGTAGAGCACGCCGATTATTGCCACCATGCCGAGAAGCTTCATGAATTCAGTCTGTGCGTTCAGCATGAAAAGGGCGGCGCCGATGGCGAATATGATATATCCTATCTGGCCAATTGAACTGTATGCCAGCAGGCGCTTGTAATCGTTTTGTTTCATGGACTGCACGGTGCCGATAAACAGGGTTACAACCCCGAAAGAGGCGATGAGGCTTCCCCAGAACATGGGATTGAAATGAAACCCTTCAGTGTGGGGCACCATCCAGAAGAATGTTCGTATGATTCCATACACCCCGGTCTTGATCATCACACCTGAAAGCAGCGAACTGATGGGAGAGGGGGCAATGGAGTGTGCGTCAGGCAGCCAGAGCTGACCAAGGGGGAACACCCCTGCCTTGAAGCTGAAGCCGAGAAGCAGCAGTCCGAATACCAGCATGGGGGCAATACCCGTGGTCATGCCCAGCCTTGAAGTGAGAGTATGCAGCGAATCACCCATCAGGGCACCGTCGATGAGAAATGTGGCGCCGAAGATGATGAGCCATGCAAGCTCCATGAGGCCCAGGTACTTGTTGGCGTTTCGAACGTTCTCACGTTTTTTTGACTCATACCTGATGAGAAAGTAGGACGCGATTGTCATCAACTGCCATGATACGGTGAAACCGATTGACAGGTCATCAACGGTGACGATACCGATCATTCCCAGTATGAACAGGGGAAAATGGAAGTAATACCCCCGCACCCCGTAATCGGTATAATGCTCCATGTACCTGATGGAGTAGAAGGCGCTCATTATGGCCATGAAGGCGATAATTGCCATGAAAAAGCCTGAAACCCCGTCTACCAGGAAGTATACACCCATACCGCCGATAGATAGAAACTTCGATGACTGCGAGGCGGTTGTAAACACGGTGGTAGCGGCTATATTCATCAAGATGATGCCGGCGGCTGTTACCATCAAAAAGTTGAGCCAGCCGGCCATTCTTCGCATTCCGCCGAACAGGGGAACCACAAGCCCGGAGGCAAGCAGTATTCCCATTGCCAGTATCAGTTGCACGTAAATATCAGTGTTCATACACACACTCCTTCTGACCGCGTGATAGTATTTCGTTTATAAATTCAATAATGATGTCTGCCTGTTCCATAACCTTTGCAGAAAGACCTTCACCGAAATCAGCATTTTTTACCGATATGCCCAGCAGGTACACGTTCTTGCCGTGGCGTTCAAGTATCTCTCCGGACATCTTCAGTGACAGCTTATGGGTTGAAAGGTCGTTCAGGGTTTCGTTGAATGATCGCAGAGGACCAAAAAATATGCTGCCCTCGGGCGCCCCGGTGCTGATGGCATCGATAACAATGACATGTTCAGAACTTCCCTCGGCTATCTTGAACACGTATCCCTCTATAATGTCCTCAACGTTCATGATGGAGACGCTGGTGTCAATATCACTGTTGAGCCTGTCAACAATGTACAGTCCCACGGCGTCGTCCTGTTTCAGGTAATTTCCCATTCCCACGATGCAGGTGGGCCTGGAGAGTACCTGTCGTATTTCTTCGATTTTTGACATTATATCTGTTCCCCGAGGGTCTTGATCTGCCTGTAGGTGTATACCGGTCCGTCAGTGCACACCAGGGTTCGGCCGATGCCGCAATGCTGACACTTCCCCACGCCGCATTTCATGTGGCGTTCAAGGGTTGAGATGATATGTTCGTCGCTGATGCCCCTGTCCATCATCTCCTTGATGACGGCGTTGAACATGATAGGTGGGCCGCAGACGAATGCAACGGTGTCATCCACCGGCAATTCCATTTTGTCAAACAGGGTGGTGATGATACCGGTGTGTCCCTTCCAGTCGGGTGTGGGGTTGTCCACGGTAATGAATGTTTCGAACCCGTCGATGTTCTGCCATTCTTCAAGGTTGTAACTGTACATGAGGTCATCCGGTGAACGTGACCCGTACATGAGTATGATACGGCCGAAATCTTCCCTGTGCTGCAGCACGTTCACAATGGATGAGCGCAGCGGGATAAGGCCGATACCTCCGGCCACGTAGACAACGTTCTTTCCCTTGATGTCCTCAAACGGGAAGCCGTTACCAAAGGGGCCCCGCACGCCCAGCTTGTCTCCAGCCTGCAATGAGTGCAGGGCGCCGGTTACTTTACCAACGGTCTTAACCGTGATATGAAAACGGTCATCTTCGGGACTTGGAGGCAGAGACACGGCAAATTCACCGGAGCCGAAAACGGTGCACATGATAAACTGTCCGGATTTGAACTTAAAGGTTTTATCTACTTCCTTGTTGTCAAAGGAGAGATAGAAAGTCTTTACGTCCTGAATCTCTTCTTTAATTTCGTCTATGGTGGCTATTTCCGGTATTGTTACTATTTTCTGTATATTCATGGTCTTCACCTATTTGCTGATTTCTCGTCGAATATATGTTACCACGTTTGGCAGACCGATATCCCCGGGGCAAACCCAGGCGCATCGTCCGCATCCCACGCATCCCGGCCTGAGATACTTCTTCGACTGTGAATATGAAAGCTTGCAGAAGAAACGCTTGTTTCTGCGGTCTTCTACTGGTTTACGCGGGTTGTGTCCCCCTGCCATTCGTGAATAGCCCTCGTAAGAGCAAGAGTCCCATGTTCTCAGGCGAAGGGATTCTCCGTCTTTTCTGTTTATGTCTACCACGTTAAAACAGGTGCATGAGGGGCAGACGTAGGTGCAGGCGCCGCACTCGAAGCACTGGTCGCCGATGAATTCCCATACAGCTTCGTCGATAAAACCGGTGGTTACCCGGTTCATCACCCGAGATATCCATGCCTTGTTCTCAACGGCGATGTCCTCAAAGAGGGTTATTGACTTTTCCACCCTGACTGTCTTTTCCCTGGAGTGTTCTTCGGCGGCCTTATCGAGGTTCATGGCTTTTGCCAGGTCTTCTCCCTTTTTGCTACCGGTTTCTACCAGGTAGTACTGGCCGATATCGGTAAGGTTGATGTCATATCCTTCTTTGGCGTCGGGTCCGCTGTCGGTGCAGACACAGAAACATTGCTTGAATGGGGCGATACACGTATTGGTAACGATAAACATCCGGCTTCTATGCTCACGGTACCAGTCATCTACAAACTCCTGTCCCAGGAAGAACCGGTCCATGCAGAGAATGCCTTCAAGGTCGCAGGGACGCAGGCCGAACAGGGCCTTGCGACTTTCATCGAATACACCGGTTATTTCAGCCTTTTTCTGATCAGCGTCATACCTGTACTGCATGATGGTTTCCATGTGTGGAAAGAGTACGTGCTTTGGTGGCAGGGTGGGTATGGGGGCGGCCATGTCGATATCGTCGATGTTGTCCACCCTGTCAAAGAATGCCTGCCCGGTGCTGTCTTCAACAACGGGGCCGTACATGGTATGGTCTTTTGCCAGCTCTTTTGCCAGGTTAAGAATATCGTTCTTTTTAATGATGTACATAATCACACCTTCTCTATTCGTACTGGTATTGTGGCGTCTTCACCTTTTTCAACGGCGTCAATGTGTTTTGAAAGAAATGCCGTAATCATATCCCGGATAAAATAGGGGATATACGCCCTCCCGGGAGCAACTTCGTCGGATACTTTCGCCATGATTTCCATATCACCACCTGCCGATACTACCCTGACGGACCAGCGGTCACGCACACCCAGTTTTTTCGCGTCATCCGGGTGGATCTCCACGTATCCGTCAGGGTACAGCAGGAGAGTAGCGTTGTACTCTCGTAAGGGTATATGGGTTTTGTGCATCAGGTTGTTTTGATGCCAGTAGTGTTGTGCCTTACCCATCATAAGAAGGTAAGGAAATTTATCTGTTACGGATGGTATATCCGTGTCCATTGATATCTTTACAAATAACGGCTTGCGGGGGGCACTCTCCAGTGAATAGCGTATGGTACCGTCGGGCTTACTGGTATTGCATGGCCATTGCAGACCGAATGAAGTTGAAAGACGATCGTATGTGATTCCTGAGTATGTGGGTGTCAGCTGGCTTATCTCGTTCATTACGTCTGAAGGTGATGTGTAGTTCCAGTTGGCACCCGCCTTGTTTGCAATGGTCTGCAGCAGTTTCCAGCCCGGCATCACGTTAGCGTCCCCATCCATTTTTTTACTTGAAAGCTGCACCCTGCGTTCGGTGTTGGTGTAGGTGCCGTCGGTTTCGATATAGCTTGTGATGGGAAGCACCACGTGTGCGTAATCCTGGAAATCATTTCTGAAGGCGCCGATGTACACGATGTACTCAACCGAGTCAAGGCTGTCGCGGTACTTGATGATACCGTCATCATGGTCGGTTACCACCAGGGCCTTTACGGATCCATTTTTCATCATGGTGTCAAAGTCGAAGCCCCCGTCGGCGGGGAGTGCCTGTTGCCAGGCGCTTTCAAACTTTGTGCGCACTTTCTGGTCTGCAAGGGATTGGAAACCGGTGAGCAGGTCTGGTGCGCACCCGGTGTCAAAGCTTCCCTGCAGGTTGTTGATGCCGGCGATGGGGTTCACGCCGCATCCTTCTTTGCCGATTTTACCGGCAAGCAGAAAGACGTTGTAGATAGAACCGATGGTGTCGCGGTCCAGGCCGGATATGCCGGAGGTAAAAAATGACATGGCGCTTTTACTTTTGGTAAGAAGTTCGGCAAGCCGGGTCAGCTCTTCAACCGTAAGCCCCGACTTTTTCGCGCCGCTTTCAATGTCTACTGCCTGTATGCTTTCGATGAATTCGTTGTAGTTTTCAGTGTTCTTCTCGACGAAACTCTTGTCGTAAAGATTATTTGCCACCATCGCCGATGCCAGCGCGTTGAACAGCACTTTCATGGATCCGGGATTAATTCGATAGAAGGTGTCGGACAACCTGGCTATCTGCGTGGTGCGGCTGTCCAGCGTTACCAGGGTGGCGCCATTCATGGAGGCCATGTGCAGTTCGCTGCCTATGATGGGATTCTGCCGGGTGATGTCCATGCCCGCCACAAGCAGCACTTCGGATTTCTGTATATCCCCGATAGAACCTGTCATGCCGGGAAATCCCGTTCCCTCGTTCAGTACGTCAAGGCTGTTGCGATGTCCCGACTCGGTATCGGTGCTGATATTGTTGGTGCCGAACACGGATCGTGCCATCTTCATGAACAGGTAATTTTCCTCGTTGGAGGAGCGGGGTGATGCGAGAAATGCCGTTTCGCCTGGGAGGAATTTTTTCAGGCTGTTCACCGCTTCGGTTATGGCTTCTTCGTATGTCACCGGCTGGAATGTGCCGCTCTTTTTTACCATGGGTGTGGTGTTTCTGTCCGTGGTGGAGAGCAACTCGTGTATGTTCCAGCCCCGCACGCATAGTCTTCCCCTGCTTACCGGATGATTCCGGGACGGGAAAACACCGTCAACCCCGGACTGGCTCACCTTCAGAAAGTGTCCGCATCCGGTGCCGCAGAAAGTACAAATTCCGGGTTTATAATCCATGCTGGTCCCTCGTTTCTTTTAAACATTATGCCGAATTGAGTCTGTTAGATATATAGCACCATATTGGATATCTGTAAATAGGGGGGAAACACTGTTTTGGTGTAGGGGAATTCCCCTACGGGTTATATGGTGATTTTATGTGGCATGTTGCCAAACGGGGTAACACAGAGGTCACGAAGAGAGGCTCTGAGGGCACGGAGAGGTGGTGTCAACATACGCATGTCAACGCTTTACTCTACCTCCATCCCGATCATGCAGATATCATCCTCAAATTCAACATCTCCCCTGTGATCATTTAATGCATTATAGAGAGTGTTTATAAACTCATGAACGTTCAAATTTGAAAGTTGTGATATTAATGATTCAAACTCTTCTAGAAACATCCTGTTTCCGCTATCCCTGGTCTCGGTAAGGCCGTCGGTGTAGAACAATACTTTATCCCCCTTTTCAAGGTGAACAATCTTTTCTTCGAACTGACGATCGGGAAATACACCTACCATTATTCCCCTGCTTTTTAGTTCTGACAGGGTACCGTTATTTTTGAGAAGTATGGGATAGGGATGACCTCCCCGGGCATAGGTGAGAGTGTGTTCAAGGTTGTCATAAATACCGTAAAAAGCAGTGAGAAAATTCCCGGGTATCATTCCCCTTATATTACGGTTGATGTATGCCAGCATGTCCCCGGGTTTAAGCCTTGTGAGGCCAGCTGTTTCAATTAGTGTTTTCACCATGCTGGCGATCAGGGCAGCATGTACTCCATGACCAGAAACATCGCAGATAAAAATACCGGTGAGATTGTTGTTCTTGAAACGTAAAAAATCGAAAAAGTCTCCACCGATGCTTCTCATCGGCTGGAAGATAAAATGGAATTTCATACCCACAACAACAGGTGCATTACGGGGAATGAGATTATTCTGCACCTTCTCTGCAAGTTCCAATTCCAGCAGTAATGTCTGGTTGGTGCTGTCAATAATCTCATTCTTTTCGTCGATTATCTGACGGGTTCTGAATTCCCTGAAACGCATTTGCTCATAGAATTTTACAAAGAGGAGCATCCCCACCATAAATACAACAGGGTTAGATAAAGTTATTATCACATCACGGGAAATATCGTGAAGAGACAGAAACAAAACAAAAAATACAGATGGCACCAGGTATACGGGCAAAAGAAAACGGAAACCGCCGTTTGAGAAAATGGCCACGGCAAAGATGATCATAATAAGACCCATCAAACCGTCCCTGAAATAAGGGGTCCCCTGTGTGTAATGTACCAGGGCGAACATCATGAGCATGGCGCTTCCCAGAAAAAACTGGTATACTACTTTGATTAAGGTAATGTATTTTACTGAAAGAATGAATGATAGCAGAAGAAAAATAATGGCAAATACAGTGGGGATCAACCTGAAATAGATAATTGAGAATGGAAGGTCAGCTAAATACAGGTCCTGGTAAATGAAATAGGGAAGTGAAATACATGAAAAAACAGCGGCAATTCTTCCGACCCGTAATAACCGGTTATAAAGAAATTCCCTGTATTTCTGTTTTACCATTAGTTCAAAATCTCCTGTAACACCATCACCTGCAACCTGGCTGTTTTCAGGTGAATCAATATACCCTGTTGAGAACTTGTTGAAGATTTTCTTAATGAACATAGTTCTTTATATATGAGCCTGTTAGATTATTTCCTTCACACACATATTGTGGGATAATAAATCTATTATTGCAAGATAGTTTTAAAAATAATACACTTCAATCACATAATGGCTTACTGGTGTTAGTTTTACCAAGAAGGCGCAAAGGACGCAGAGTACCGTTAAGAAAAATCCAGACCGATATATATAATGACAGAGGCTTTCATCATTTTTTAGCGCCTTTGCGGTAATCTTTTGAAAATAAAAATACTAAATCCCCAGAATCATATTACAGTAATCCTGTAATTATGAATATACATGAATTCCAGGGGAAATATTGAACAAGCTCCATGACTTCATTACATTACACCCATGAGAATACTGGTAAACCTGACCATCACCATTCTCCTGTTACTGGGGAATTACAGGATCATCACCACTATGAACCGCTTTACAGATAACCGGGGCCAGGTGCTGCTCTGGATTCTATTCTGGACTATATTCTGGGGATACATGTTCTACAGGTACAATAGAAATAAAGTGAAACGTGAGAGGTGAGCAGTGATCAGTTATACTCTTTTTTTAACTATTCACTCTTCACGGTTCACTGCTCCCTCAAACTCACCCTTTCTCAATCATCCACTGTACCGCGTATTGCAGAAGGTCGGCTGATGACTCCATGTGAAGCTTGGTCTTGATCTTTTCACGCATGTTTTCAACAGTCTTGATACTCACATGCAGTTTCTCGGCGATGTGCCTGTTGCCAAGGCCGTGACCGATAAGCTGAAATATCTCGAATTCACGGTCGGTAAGCGAATCGATGTCAGAGAAACCGCCATCAGAGGGTTCGGCTGCCAGGCTGTTTAAAATACTTTCCTTGATAGAATCAGAAAGATAGATCCCGCCATCAAGAACTGTTCGAATGGCCTTTATAATCTTTTCAGGTGGTTCCTGCTTCATCACGTAACCCCGGGCTCCCGCGCGAATGGCACGTTCACCATAGAGCTTTTCATCAAACATGGAAAGCATCAGGGTGTGAAGTCCGGGATAACGGGTTTTGAGTGCCTTCACCAGGTCAAGGCCGCTTGAACCGTCAAGGGACACGTCAACAAGCACAAGATGGGGTTTGTCACGGGCAATAAAGTCGATGGCTTCGTTTACGGTGCTAACCTCGCCATGTACGTCCAGACCATCCGTTCGTTCAATTATCTCCGCCAGGCCCTGCCGTACGATGGGATGATCATCAACGATAAGAATTCGTGAGTTATCCGCAGAAGGATGGCCGGAAGAGGATGGCTTATCACGATAGGTATGGGGAACAGCCCCATCAGGAGTTTTCCTTATATTGCAGGTAACAAGTGTCCCCCCGCCGGGGTTGGGCTGCACCTGCAGGGCGGCACCGATAATCCACGCCCGGTACTGCATAATATTCATACCCATACCGGCGGACATGTCAACCTGTTCTGAAATACCCGATCCATCATCGGCCACTTTCAGAAGAATGTAATCACCTTCATCGGCAAGGGTGATTACAATATTTTTGGGATGGGCGTGCTTGATTGCATTATTCATTGATTCGCGTATAATATAATACAGATGTGTAGTTTCAATACTGTCATCAAGTTCGGCGGTATTGTCCCATTGTAAAATACAGGAAATGCCGTAATCTGCCTGGACCCGGTCACAGAGGTTCTTGACCGACTGAAAAAGCCCACCCTGTTCAATATCGATGGGGGAGAGGCCGCGGGCGAGCATCCTGGTATGCTCAAGGGCCTGGTGAACCAGCGATATTATCTGGTCAACGTCACGAGTCTCGTTCAGGTTCTTTTCTTTAAGCTTCAGCTTCAGAATCTCGCTTTTAAAGGTGATCCCCGCCAGGTGCTGACCCAGTCCGTCATGCAGGTCCTGGGCGATTCGGCTTCGTTCCTGTTCGTTTGCCTTCATCACCATCTTCTCAAGCTGCCTGCGTTCGGTGATATCAAGCCCAACCACGATGTAAAAATCAAGCTTATCGTCTTCATCGAAAATTGGCTTGGCATGCCATTCAACGGACAACTCCCTGCCGTCGCTGGTGATAACGGTGCTTTCAAATACCCGGGTTGTGGTGGAACGAACCAGGTTTCTGAAATGGTCCATCAGCATATCATGTTCCTGGGGAGGGGTCAGTGTCTGAAGATAATTGGCATCAGCTATCTCTTCCTGGCTGTACCCTGTTGCAGAAAGCATAGCCCTGTTCATCATCAAGATGTCACCACTGGCGTCAATTGCCATGAAAAAAGCGGGAGAGGCTTCTTCAAGGGTACGAATCAGGTTGCGGTCTCTTTTCAGTTTCGCACGCGTCTCTTTCTGCTCGGTAAGATCACGTGCGATAATTGAACAGCCGATAACCTGGTTGGTTGAGTCGGTAATAGGAGCCAGGGTCAATTGCATGTGTACCGTAGATCCGTTATTGCGCATGCCCACTGACTCGTAATGTTCTATGGTTTCACCATCGGCCACACGTGTTACAAGCGTCGGAAACTCATCAGGCTGATATGGGGGAGAGAGCACTCCGATGGAACATCCCTTGATCTCTTCTTCAGGGTATCCGAAAATCCGGGCGGCGCTCCTGTTCCAGCCGGCCACGATGCCATCAGTTGTTGTGCCGATTATGGCATCGTCCGAATTGTCAAGGAGGGCGGTAAGACGGGTGCGAATCTCATCTATTGATTTACGCTCGGTGATGTCCCTGGCCACACTTAAAATGGCACTGGTATTCATGTAGGTAATGGGGGTACTCATTAATTCAAAGGTAACAGTGTCATCGTCAGCCGTGAGAAAAGATATTTCATATGTTCCCGACCAGCGGGAATTAACCGAATTAAAATAACTCCGCAATGATTTGAATTGACTCTCACCTGTCAGCGAACCAAGTTGCATACCCACGAGAGCATCCCCCGGGTATCCCAGGATATCAGAGGCCGAACTGTTCACCTCGAGAATTATCCCGTCTTCATCGTGAATGAACACGGCATCAGAAATACTGTGAAACAGTGATTGATACCTGTTCTGAAGCATGTTCTTTTCTTTTCTCAAAATGTCTTCAGCATGCTTAATCCTCAGCATGGCATTGATCTGTGCTTCAAGTTCGGCAGGATCAACCGGCTTGGTAAGAAAGGCGTCGGCGCCGATCTTAAGACCTTCAACCTTGCTGTCGGTATCAGTTTTTATAGCGGTAAGAAAAATAACAGGAATATTTCCCGTTTCAGGATCAGACTTCAGGGCTTTACAAACCTGGTACCCGTCCATCCCCGGCATCTTCACGTCAAGAATGATGGTGTCAGGTTTTTCAGCAAGGGTGAGGGTAAGTCCTTCTTCACCCGACTGGGCAGTGAGAATCACGCAACCGGGAATAAGGTTTTTAAGCAGTGCCTTCATGGTGACAAGGTTGTCTTTCTTGTCATCAATTACCAGTATGGTGCTCATCATGTGTCTCCGTTATCTGGTTTCCCGGTCAGCCTGTGTACCAGGGCAATAAGATCATCTACCGGAAAAGGCTTGGTTATAAAACCGTCACAACCCGACTTGCGAATGCGTTCATGCTCATGTGCCATCGCCGAAGCGGTGATGATCAGCACCGGCAGCCCCCGGGTTTTGGGGTCATCTCTAAGATGCCGTAATACCTCAAGCCCGTTCATGTCTGGAAGTGACAGGTCCAGCATTACCAGTCCGGGCTGAAGTTCCCTGGCAAGGGTGATGCCCTCCATCCCTTCGTAGGTAAATACCATGTGATATTCACTGCCAAGAAGGGCCCGTAAAATAGTCATGTTGTCAGGGTCGTCGTCCACAACGAGAATTGTTTTCTCATCAGCTCCACCGGCAACAGCAGGGAGGGGGACGGGGGCCGAATCATAAACCGGCAAGTTTTCTTCACCCGGCCAGTGCACCGGCATGGAAACCGTAAGGGAAGAACCTTCACCTTCATGACTTTCAATGGAAAGTGACGCGTGAATCAGGGCAGCCGATCTCGAGACGATGGTAAGCCCCAGCCCCGTTCCGGGATATTTTCCGGCAAGGGTGGCGTCACCCTGATGATATCCTTCAAACAGGTGTGACTTATCCTTCTGGCTTATACCGATCCCGGTGTCTGTCACCGTGATCAAAACTCTATCGTCTTCATTATAAACACGTACGGTGATAGACCCGTGTTCAGTATATTTTACCGCGTTATCAACAAGGTTGGTTAAAACCTGGTACAAGCGGGACTCGTCGGTAGTCACCCGGGGGATGTCTTTTTCTATCTCCCTGTGTAACGATAACCCTTTTGCCTGCACCTGTTCTTCGAAACGGTCGCACACGTCCTCAACAATAGTCACTGCTGAAAGGGATGTGGGATGGATGTCAATGATGCCGGTTTCAATCTGTGCAACTTCGACAAGGTCGTTGATCAGCTGTAAAAGCCTGGCGCCGTTACGTTCAATAATTCCAAGGTATTCTTTTTCATCGCTGTCAAGACGGTCAGAAGCCTGAAGGGATAGAACACGGGATAAAGATATGATTGAATTAAGAGGTGAACGAAGTTCATGGCTCATATTTGATATAAACTGTTTATTGAAATACTGTTTCATGATTCATGCGCGCGTATATTGGTTTTTAGAAGGTAGAGTATATTAAAAAGATTGGTGATTCCACCAACGAACCGTTCCTTGGTCATACCGGTAGGAAGTGAGTCTATCTCATGACGTATGTCATCGGTTGCTTTCTGCAATTTTTCATAGTGTGACCATACATTACTTACCCCTGCTTCATGTACCAGTCGCGAAAGGGTTTCTTCAATGGAATTAATATTAAAAAACATATGACGATAGTCTTTTCTATACCTGCTGTCAAGGACGTTCAAAATTTTTTCAACCATGCATATCCGGGTAACCTGGTAGCCGATCTGAATATGGGTGCAGTTCCTGTTGCTGAAACAGTCGGGATAACGGTCAAAGTACACCTTTCCAAGCTCCAGCATGTCCTCCCTGCCGAAATCAAACTGACCGTTGGTATCAATTACCGCGTTTCTGAAAGCATCAACGTCTTCATGTTCCAGAAAAAGGGCAGCCGGTGTATTCATAGGTTTGTAACCCCCGCATTGATAGCACAAATATGTCCTGCTAAGTAAAGGATATCACATATTTTCATTTTAACAGTAGAGTTTGTACAGTATAATTTACGACTATAATCATTATTAACTTCCTCCTTTGCTCGACGATATACTGAGAGAAGCCGAAGCATGCACGCAGGTTAATACAGATGATTAGTGAATAGTGATAGGTGAATTAAAAAAACAGGTATTGCATAGGATGATAATTAGTATTTCATCAAAAAGTCATTGCACATATATGTAATCATAGTAATGCTAAAACACAACTTACATGTACCGGGGATACACGCATGAAACAGGAAAACGATAAAATACTCATTGATACAGCCAGGCTGGCATCTGATTCACTTCAAAACGCGGAACAATTATATAAAAAGATAAAACAGCTGAAAGTTGTGAAAATGGCAGACATGCTCGGGGTGAAAGACTATTCGGAAAAAAATCATTCAATACAAAACGTATTCACCGACACAACATATCCGATTAAAACCATTTCAACTGTGATTGAAGAGGGCACTATTATTGTGCCGCCCGAAAAATTAACACACACGGATAATGAGGATGCAGTGGAAGTGCCGGTGATAGATCCCTGGCAGGTGCAGACGTTGCGCTTCAGTGAAGACAAGGCTCCAAGAGTAACGGTGACCAGCCAGGTGATGCAGAAACACGGTGTAAAGGGTGGTGATATACTGCTGGCAGTTACAGGCCCATATGCCGGTGCCTCGGCCATCGTCCCTCTCTTTCACGGCGGCGCGTTACCCGGAGCAGGTTGCGTGGGGTTGCGGGCAAAGTCTGAAACATGCGAGTCGTTTTACCTGTTAAATGTACTTCACTTTCTTTATAATACAGGCCTTATCCAGAAAGAAAAGAAAAATGATTCGCTTGCAATGGAAACACTGTTAGACACGCAGATTCCGGTTCCACCACGTGAAATACAGGACGGTATCGTTTCACTTATGCTGACACTTTCGGGTGTCATGGTGGCGCAGGAGGCATGTATAGCCGAGGCCGCCAGGCTTCAGTCAATTATTGAAGGTGGTTAAATCCAGTCATATTTGTCACCCGCCGGGGTTGTATTTCCCGTATATTTTTGATATAATTTTATTACAAAAATATACGTCTGGAGGTACCTATGGGTAAGCAGTTATCGTTTACTGGAGTAGAGAAAGAATTCGCTCCCATCCTGAGAGACAAGGTGAGCCGGGCCGAAGACAGGGTAGACCTTGAGAATCATTTTGCCCGAACCGTGACAAATTTCTTGAACAGGGTCTTCGAAGATAACGACGTATCCATTACAATCGAAGACATTATTTTCACACCGGAAAAGGACAGTTTTTTTGAGCTGAGTGACAACCTCAAAAAGAACAACACGTTTGCAGAGGTATGGGAAAACTCAGACCTGCACGGTGTGTTGAAAAGATTTTCAGAGACAGCAAACAGCAGGTATATGCACCTTATAAAACATCCGGAAAAGACTGAGAAAAAAATTCGAAATTAGACGATTCACTCTGCGGGATCACGGCCAAATAATTTCAGGCTGGCATAGATCAATATTGTGCCAATTCCCAGGGACATCCACGGGGAAAATCCGTATCCCGCAGGCAGGTATCCGATGATACATGCGATGAAGCCAACAAATAGCGCGTAAGGCATCTGCGTGGCAACATGGTCAATATGATCAACACCCGAGGCCAGTGATGACATAATTGTTGTATCTGATATTGGGGAACAATGATCACCAAATATTGCCCCGGTTAATACGGCTCCCGTTGACATTATAATGATGGAGTACATGGCCTGTTCAGGCATGCCTGACATCTGGCTAAGGTTCTTGCCCAGGGGGATGATTATGGGGAAAAGAATTGCCATGACTCCCCAGCTTGTTCCTGTGGCGAAGCTGATAAAACTTGCGGTTATAAATACAACCAGTGGAAGTATTTCAGGTGTCAGCACCAGGCTTGTAAGTTCGGTAACAAGCTGGGCGGTTTTAAGTTCTTTTATAACCGTGGACAGGCCCCATGCCATGGTAAGTATTATAACAGCCAGCACCATGGAGCGAACCCCGTCAAGCCATGCCCGCATTGATTCTTCAAATGAAAGGGAACCGGTAATAATTGACAGCAGTATGGCGGCAATTGACGAAGTGAGTGCACCCCACGAAAGTGAAGCGAAAGAATCCGCATTGCTTATCACCGTTTGAAAGGTTGCCTCTATACCGCTTGAGTTAACCTGTTCAAGCCCGGTTACAACAAGGCCAGCGATAGTAGCAAAAATGAGGGTGAGTATTGGAATAATAGCCACAGACCAGTGTGAAGCTTCTTCAGCTTCAAGGTCGTCTTTCATCAGGGGATTGGATCCGGGTTTAAGCACATGACCTTTTTTTCTCGCCCTGATCTCGGCCCTGAGCATTGGACCGAAGTCACGCTGCATAAATGCAGAAAGAATTACGAATACCAGTAAAAGTACCGCGTAAAACCTGTATGGGATTGACTGAATAAAACACATGTAGGCATCTATCTCTATACCCGAATCTTTAAAGGCATCAGAAATAAGACCAAGTTCATATCCTATCCATGTACTGATAAGTGAAATACTTGCAACAGGCGCACTGGTTGAATCGATAATAAATGAAAGCTTCTCACGTGAAATTTTCATTTTATCAGAAACAGGACGCATGGTATTCCCCACTATGAGGGTGTTGGCGTAATCATCGAAGAAAATGAGGCAGCCCATCAAAAACGTGGAGTGTTGTACACGGGAGGGTTTGAATGCAACCCGGGTAATACTGGTCACCAGACCCTTGAGTCCGCCGGACTTGTGAATAACTCCAACCATGCCACCGATAACCAGGGAAAAAAGAATAACCGCGGCATGAGACTTATCCGCAATACCTTCAACCATGTAGGTATCAATGACGCGAAGCATGCCGGACACCGGTATACGCAAAAAATCATACCAGTGGTGAATATCACCGGGAACAAGGGACATAGCTCCTGCCCACATGCCAAGAAAGAGAGAAAAGATAACTTCCCTGGTGATAAGGGCAAGCCCGATGGCAATAACCGGGGGGAGCAGGGGAATGCCCCGATCCAGGTTATCAAAACCGAAAATAAGTATGCCGGTTAATAATGTTACTCCAAAAAATATCAGGGTATAGACAAACTTTTTCAAACCGGTATCCTCTCAGGCAATCATGGGGTGCAAATATACCATGACACGGTTTCTGCTACATCGACAATATTCACTGTGCTGAACCGGTCACGCATCTCGTCAGGGGCGTGTTGAATAAATCCATGGTAATCTCCCCCTTCCAGGTATTCTACCAGTTCGATCATCCAGTGCCTGTTCGGGTTGAAATCATGAAAGAGTACTGTTTTAGTTGCAAGTCTTTTTGTTTCTTCGTACAGTTTTAGTCTCTCTTCGGGCATCAACCCGTGGGCTACGTAACACGCAGATACCACGTCAAATGATCCATCTTCAAATGGAAGGCCTTTGATGAAATCATGGGTACTGAAGTGTGGGGCGATGTGTGGTGAAAGCTTCCTGGCTTTTTGGATCATTTTTTCAGCGGCATCAACACCGGTGACAGAATATCCTTCATGGAAAAGATGATTGAGAAATGCACCGGTGCCACAGCCGATATCCAGTACACTGGAGATATTACTGGAAAACAACGTATGTCCATGTTCCTGAAAAATGCTTCGATAAAAACGAACCTGGTAACCGAAAAACAGCCTGTAGACAGGGGCGATGCTGTTAAATATTCGTATGTGACGGTTGTGAGGGGTTTCCTGCACCGTGAAGTGTTACCTTGTGAAGGTTATGCGTATATCAACGATTTCAGGCCTGTTTCCTGTGCGTACAGGCGGTCCCCACGTTCCATACCCTGATGATACGTAATAATGCGTGGCATCTTTTTTAAGGTAACCGCTGCTTAACTCGTAGATGGCCGAGGTGATATAATTAAATGGCCACATCTGACCATGATGGGTATGGCCTGAAAGCTGCAGGTCAACACCATTTATCATGGCTTCTTGCAGCTTGAAAGGCTGATGATCCATCAGTATAACCGGCAGGTTGCCGGGTACGGTTTGCATTATTGCCTGCAGGGACTTGCGTTCATCCCCATTGAAACGGTTTGCCGTTCTATCCTTTCGCCCAACCAGGTATATGCTTTCGTTGATTTTCACCGCCTGGTCTTGAATAACGGTTATGTTATGATCATTCATGTATTTTATCGCGGCTTCAACACCACCGATATACTCATGGTTCCCTGTCACGGCGTACACCCCGTATCTCGACTTGATCTTACGCAGGATGTCACCCATGTTGTTCTCGATAACGGGAGTAATGTCCTCGTCAACGATGTCTCCTGCGAAAAGAACAATATCCGGATCGAGATTATTGATCTCGCTCACCAGGCGTTCAAGACGGGAGTTAGAGATGATGGTACCCAGGTGGATGTCAGTGGCCAGTACCGCGTGAAGGGTGTCCATCTTTGCAGATCTTGCGGGGATATCCAGTGAAAGTTGGCGTATGCGGGGTATACAGGCATTCACGTAGCCTGCAACAATGACAACTGTTGAGATGGCAAGAACTACGATGGCAGTGACCTGTTTCGCTTTCTGTATATTGTCCTGTATTATCGCGGGCATGGTGCCGGTTAGATTGGCAAGTCCCCTGAGTATATCAACGAAAAGAGCGCCAAAGAACAAATATGCCATGCAGGCTAACCAGAAAGAACCTACCCAGATACATATATCGCTGGCATGGCATACATCAATACGTTCAACAATACGGCCAATCCAGTATGAAAGGGCAAGAACCAGGAAGGTAATGCTGTACCCGTATTTCCATGCGGTAGTTTTGGGAATAGCCTGCCATCCCCTTACGAAAATATAGTAATTGGTGGCAATATATACGGCCAGAACTATGGAAAGAAATATGATAAAATCACTGGTTTTCATAGTGATACTGTAGCACCTGTTGCGGACATTGTCATTATAAAAAATTTCCCCTCCGTAAAAGGAGGGGAAATTTGAATTTCTTGAATATAGCGGGTCAGCTTTTTAATATGTATGCATGAAGTCTACGGATATTGATGAATCCTCATCACTCATACCATAGTAGAAATGAACGATGGTTGAGAGGTTCCATGCGATTACAAGACCGCCACCATAACCCTGATGGTAATCAACCCATCGTGGATCGGTGAAGGGATCGTCCCACTTGTTGTACACGTTACCAACATCGTAGAAACCGGTGAGCTTAAACTTGAAGTTCTGCCCGCCCGCGTTTGCTTCGGCAAACTTGAAACGAAGCTCGGCGTTACCCAGGGTCATGGTTTTACCAACGAACCTGTCAGCCTTGTGACCGCGAAGTGTCCTGTTGTTGCCAAGGCCGTTTCTCCTGTTGAGAAGAAAGCCGAAAGTGTTCATTTCGAAGAACGGTACATCACTTCCGTTGATATCAGTGTAGCCTACACGCATGGCCAGCACAAGGGGCTTGAATATCTGCAGGTAGTACCGTGCGCCGAATGTGTTTCTGTAAAAGTCATAATCTGATCCAAGGTACTCTGTGCCCACCTCGTAGGAGTAGTCCACGTAGTACCCATTGTTTGGATCCGGTTCGAAGTCACGGGTGTCATAGCCGAGGCCGAAACGTGCGAAGTTTGACCAGCCGCCATCGATACCATTGGGTTGTTCCTGTTCAATAAGTGTTTCTGCCTGGTCATCACCATCAAAGTCTTCTCCACCCCATGTGTCGATGGTAACTTTTTTGACCTCGAATCCAACAAGTAAACGCAGTTCATCTGTAAGATTACGATATATGTTGAGAAAGTAGCTTGGTTTTGTATACTGGTAGTTATAGTACTTCTTGTATTCCTTGTTTTTATCAGCATAATCGGCGAAATCTGAATACTTTTCGAATTCCTCATCTACACCAGCTGTCGTATCAATTAATACAAAACCCTGCTTGGCATTTTCAGCTCCAAGGCCGAAATAATTGGCGTTGATCTTCTTGTCAAAGGCCACCGATGTCTTGATCCTGAACTTGGTTCCCGCTATGTAGGGCATATCAAGATTGAATTCATGATACTGGTACCCGTTAGTGGTTTGATAGAACTGGGCATACATCTGCAGCTTGTATGGTGAATAGGCGAAATACTCGTCATCCCGTGCACCGTTGTTGTACAGGTAGATACGGGCACCATACCCCAGGCCGTTGTCACTGTCATAGTTGATCAGGGGCAATCCTGTTGGATACCATCCTTCCTTTTTCTTTTCCAGGTCTTCCTCACCCATCTTGGTAAGCGCGAAGCCCTGCAATGGTACTGCAATTATTACAAGTACGCATAAGAGCTTGATTAAGATGCTTTTTTTCATTGGCCCTCTCCTTGGCAAAAATTTAAATAAGTCAAGATTATCCTTGTGAAATAATACATGTAAGTCAAACTGCTTTATTTTAAGTGAGTTTTTACATGCAAAAATGTATAAAGTCAATTGAAAAAATTAAATCGTTATCAATTTTTTGTAACATTTTTACGTGTAATTACACGGCTATTTTAGTAATAAATCTTTGTATGTCAACATATTTATGTAATCAGGTTTTCTTCTGGGGAAGGGTATGCAGCACTCTCACACAAAAGCATACAGCACCATGGAGCTGGTGAGGGCAAAGTTGCCCGCGTGAATTTTTCCCCGGTAATGGTAGCCTGTAATGCGAAACCATTGCAGGTAGTCAGTGATAGAATTAAAATTCATGCGTGATTTTTGCAGCTTGGGCAGAAGACCGAAATCAACGGGGTGAAAAACTTTTACACTGGTGAAACCCACCTGTTCAAGGGTGGCGGTGAGATTGCGTTTTGAAAAATAGGACAGGTGACCGGGAAGATAATAACCATACTCACTGCCTTCCTTTTGTGCCTGCAAGCCCTCCATGTTGGCGGTCTGTATAAGCAGCAAGCCGCCTGGGCGGAGAAGCTGCCTGCATTCCTGTAGAAGGAAGGCAGGATCTTTCATATGTTCAATGACTTCAACCATTGTAATCACATCGAAACTGTTATGGTTGAATGGATGATCGTGAATTGTGCCCCGGTGTATTGTATTTCCAAGGCGGTTACGGGCATGTTCAGCCGCGTAGGGGGAAATCTCGATACCATGGGGTACAAACCAGGGGGATGCGGCAGAAAGAAATCCGCCGAAGGAGCAACCGATATCAAGGATGTTGCCGCCGGGCACATACCTGCGTATGGTCTTCAGCCGGGCGTTCCACACGAAGCGGGCAAAATGTTCTGCACTGCGTTCATCATAATATGTATAATCGGCGGTACCCTCGTAGTATTCACGTCCGTAAAATTGCCGTATAGTTTCATCTTTGAATGGTGGGTTCATGAAAATGAAACCGCAATCATGACACCTGTCCACCGTGAAGATAGGTGACTGGTGATCTATGCGGTAATGAAATGATATGTCATGGCTGCCGCACAGTGGGCAGGCTGTATGCGGTGTATCAAATTGATTATGCTGTTGCAATTCATGAGCTTTCATGCTTTTTTTGCGGCCCTGTAAAACCAGTGTGAGATCCTCGTGTCCATGCTGCCGATAAGGGTGCGCTCCATGAGGCCGTACTCAAAGCTGTGAAATATACTGAACAGGCTGGTCATCTCTTCTTCGTCGAAAAATGACATGCTGGCCCCGTGAATATCGGCCCTGTCGGTCTCCCAGGTGTTGTTTCCCTTGTGCCGACCCCGCCTGGTGTGGGTGTCGCGGTAGCTGCGAAGGGTGCCGAAAAGAATTCCACCGGGACGTAATATTCTGTGTATCTCGTCAAGCATTACAGGGGTACTTTCTTTACCGGTGTAATGTAACGATCCCCAGGCAATGGCCAGGTGTATGCTGTTATCGGTGAAGGGCATCTGGTCAATGTTTGATTGCAGGTACCATCCGGGAATATGTTTCCCGCAGGTAACCAGCGCGCTGTGGCTCAGGTCTATGCCGGCCACCTGTTTGATACCCAGGTCGCGAAGAAGACGAACATGTCTTCCGGTGCCGCAGCCAAGATCAACCCCGCGCAATACACCGGGATTTCCACTGGCCTCAACGAAGGGTTTCAGCATGCGTACAAGCTGTTCGTCGGGGTACAGCAACAGCGACCTGTCCCTGTGGTAATGATGTTCCCATTCATTCATCTTCATTCAAGTACGATGTCCATTTTCTCAAGTGCCCTGTTTGATTTTGCAATTGTTTCGTCCACAGTGCTGCCCCTGGTGATAATAACACCAAGGCGGTCATGATTTGTTTTGGGTTCAGACAGTTTGTCTCCCTTCTGTTTGAATATACGGGTATACAAGAGTCCCTTTCGGCCGGTTGCTTTAAGTTCGTTGAACGAGGCAAGGGAGCCACCCCCTCCAAAGAGATACTTTACGGTTACAACAGGTGAAACTCGGGGTGCGGGAGGAGGGGTAAACTTCATTCCAGTTATTGAGCGTATCACCTGTTCGAAAATGTTATACCCGGTTCTATCAGGAATGGCAATATCAGCCAGGAATTCACCGCCGAATTCTGGTACCGCCTCGATCACAAATGGGGTATCGTTGTGATCTATAATAAGTTCGATGACAAGGGGTGAACTTTCAATACTGAATGCATCTGTGATGGTTTGCCCTATGTCGGTGAGTTCTTTTATTTTATGCGAGTAAACGGAAGGCAGAATGTGGATGCGGTCAGTAAAGTAGGGACGGGGTGAACGAATTTTATCAGAAATATCAACGGTATAAAATATACCCTTGTGAACGATTCCGATTACGATAATTTCATCCCCGGCAATATATTCTTCAAGCAGAAAACGTGTGTTGGACCTGGCAGCAGAGGTAACCAGGTGTCGAAGTTCTTCAGGGGTGTAGACAAGAGATACGTGATGTTTACCATGGCCGGTGAGGGGCTTGGCAACCAGTGGAAATTTCATTTTTGTGGCGACATTATTCGCGTTACCCGCGGTAACAAGCCTCCAGGCAGGAGTTATGATGCCATGCTTCACGAACACACGTTTCATATCAGATTTATTGATAAATGTGTTGACCATTTCCGGAGGCAAATACGGCTGCTGCAGGATCTTTGCAAGGTATGCCACAGTTTTGATAGATTTGCCGTACGAACGTGAAAGAACACCCTTCACATCACCAAGTATCAGAAACTCCATCATTTTTGAGTATATTTCTTTCGCATTCAATACAGATTCATGAATCTTCATATCACACAGCTTCAGTCCGGGGGCGAAAGGGTCCCTGTCAACACCTATGAGTTGAAATCCCAGCTTCCTGGCTTCTTTTATAATAGGAACCTGGTTTGTACCGGCACCTATTGATACAAAAAGAGGAGGTGCTTCATTGCTGGTCATATGGCCTGTTCCGGGTAGTTGTTTGTACATGCATATATCTGTCTTTATCTTCGGCAAATATAAAATTAACCAGCAGGGATATTATACTGATAATTAGCGCGGCAAGTATGGCTGTCCATAGTGAATCGATGGTCCAGTCTTTCATGATGCTGCCGACAATAAAAAGAACGATACCGTTAATGACGAAGGTGAAAAGGCCAAGTGTCAGCACGTTAAATGGAAGTGTAAGTACGAAAAGTAAGGGCTTAATGGTAATGTTGAAAAGGCCAAGAAAAGCTGCCCCAACGATGATCATCCATACCGAAGCTATGTCGAATCCCGGCAGTATATATGTGGCAAAAAATATGCCAAGAGATAATACAAACCATTTGCGTAAGATAAGAGCCATGTTAACCCCCGGATAGTATTTATGTTGTTCTCATTTTGACATCATTATATACATAAATGTCAATAATAAAAGAGGAGACATCCTGGAATGTTGAGTATATTCCTTCCATTAATTGTTGTTGGGGATCGAATTATATAGTATATTAGCAGATGCGCAATTTTTTTAAATTTAATGTTGTACGCCGGGAGTAAAAGTCTATTACTTGTAGACAGAATGCGACATATATAGTATTATATAGTAGATAGATCAATATTTTTAGATGATGGTACCTGTATGTTATGTGAACGATGTAAGGAAAGAGATGCAACCGTACACCTGACCGAGATTATCAAGAATGTGAAATCAGAAATTCACCTGTGCGAGGTATGCGCCCGCGAAATTGGGCTCAACGCACAGCTTTCAAGCTTTTCATTGTCAGTTCCCGACATGCTTTCATTTCTTGATGTGCATGAAATTGATGAGCATGGAGATACCACCGCCTGTGCTAGCTGTGGTTTTACATTCACTGACTATAAAAAAAGCGGAAAGCTGGGGTGTCCCGAGTGTTACCGGCATCTCAGGGCTTCGCTTCATTCGGTATTATCCAATTATCACGGAACTCCCCAGCATGTGGGAAAGGTTCCTGCTAACTTTATTGAACAGGGCAACAGGGGTTTGATGCTCCTTGAGAAAAAGGGGAAGTCATCAACAGCAACCATGACACTTCAAGAGTTGAAGAAAAAAATGCAGAAAGCAGTTCATGAAGAACGATACGAAGAAGCGGCAGTATTACGGGATGAAATTCAAGGTCTCGAATCTGGAGATAGTGAGTAGAGGAAAATATGTTTGATCATCTTCTGGAAAAACCGGGTTTCTGGTCACGTTCGGGTCCCTATCCCGAGGTGGTATTGTCAACAAGGGTGCGACTGGCAAGAAACCTTGCCACATTGCCATTTCCCGGAAACATGGGTACTGCTGAGACAGATTTCCTCAATGGCATGGTTGACAGGTTGATGCAGCATGCAGAATTTTCAGGGAAAATGAGCATAATCAGGATGGACCAGTTATCCATTGAGGATAAACGCTTTTTACGTGAGAGAAACGTAATAACCCGTGAACTGGAATTGTCAGATAAGAGCTCGGTGATGATGGCCGATGATGAAGAATTCATGGTGCTGGTCAACGAGGAGGACCACCTGAGAATTCAGGTTATCAAGCCGGGTTTCCAGTTAACCGAGGCCTACATGTTAGCCAATGTTGTTGATGACGAGATCAACAGGCACATCTCGTACGCTTACAGGGATGATTTCGGTTACCTTACCGCCTGTCCCTCAAATGCAGGCACAGGAATGAGGGTGTCAACAATCGTCCACCTGCCCATGCTGTCGCTGATGAAAAGCATTTCTGAGGTGATAAAGATGGTAAAAGAGGCAGGGGGACAGATGAAGGGTACAATGATCCAGGGCAGCCGAACGGTAGGGAATATGTTCATCCTTTCTAACAGGATAACTCTTGGAGTATCAGAAGTCGATATTATCGAGGAGATGGACAGAATCACCAACATGGTGATGGATCTTGAAAATGAAGCAAGGGATGATTACGGGGTTGAGCACAGGAGTGAACTGGAAGATGCAATCTGGCGTTCGCTGGGGGTTTTGAAATTTGCCCGTTCAATCAGTTTCGTAGAGGCAATGGAGAATTTATCACTGGTACGGCTTGGTGTCATATTGTCAGTGATCAAAAATATTGATTTGTGGAAAATTAATGATTTAATGGTTACTATACAGATGTCACATCTGCAAAAACTGGTCAGCGTAGAGTTTGCCAGCGTAGAAGAATGTGACAGTTTTCGGGCGGCTTTTTTAAGAGAACAGCTCGAATAACAGGAGTTAATTATGTTTGATTACACTAAAAGATCTAAAAAGGTATTAGAGGTTTACGCGCAATCAGAGGGTCGAAGACTTAATTCTGATTCCCTGGGGCCTGAACACATATTTCTGGCCCTTTTAAAAGACGATGACTCAGTAGCTGCACGGATTCTCAAGAATATGGGAGTTAATTTTGAGCTGCTGAGAAAAAATATAGAAATGTCAGTAAGAAAATCAGGTACAACAATTATTCTTGGAAATGTTCCACTCAGTGCGAGGTATAATCGCATAATCGAGATATCCAAGGATGAAGCCCGCAAGTTGAAAAACAATTATATCGGAACCGAACACCTGTTACTTTCAATTTTCAGGGAAGGGACATGTGCTGGTATCGACAATCTTATACGGGCGGGTATTGATTATAACGTGGTAAAGGCCGAGATTCTAAAAATCCTGGGAGTTCAGACACCGGGATATACCAGCACAAAGGGTTCTGAGAAAAGTAAAACCCCCACGGTTGATGAGTTTGCCCAGGAGCTTACCAGGCTGGCGGCGGACAATATGCTTGATCCCGTTATTGGAAGATACGAGGAGATAGACCGTGTGATAAGGATTTTGTCACGCAAGACAAAAAATAATCCCGTGCTTATCGGAGAGGCAGGCGTGGGTAAAACCGCCATCGTTGAAGGGCTTGCCCAGCGAATTGTCAACAGGCAGGTGCCTGAGCCACTGCAGAAGAAGCGTGTCCTTTCACTTGACCTTGCATCAGTAGTTGCGGGTACCAAGTATCGCGGGGAGTTCGAAGAACGGCTTAAGCGTATCATGAAAGAGATTAAAAGTGCGGACAATATCATCATTTTCATCGATGAGCTGCATACCATTATTGGGGCAGGAGCCGCTGAAGGTGCCATTGATGCGGCTAATATTTTAAAGCCTGCTCTTGCCCGTGGTGAATTGCAGTGTGTGGGTGCCACAACATTGAACGAGTATCGGCAGTATATTGAGAAAGACGCGGCCCTCGAAAGGCGTTTCCAGAAAGTTCTTGTTGAAGAACCGAGTGTTAAAGAAGCAACCGAAATTCTTCTTGGGCTGAAAGAACGTTACGAGGAACATCACAAGGTTAAGTATACAGAGGATGCCCTGAAGCAGGCTGTTGTATATGCCGACAGGTATATACATGACAGGTTTTTGCCAGATAAAGCAATTGATGTTATTGATGAGGCAGGTTCAAAGGCAAGGCTTGAAAACTGTGACAGGCCGGGCGATATTGAATCGCTGGAAGTTGAAATTGGTGAATTGAACGAAAAGAAAAATGAACTGGTGAAGGCACAGGAATACGAGCAGGCGGCTTCACTCAGGGATTATATCAAGGAAAAGAAAGTATTGCTGTCTCAGAAGGTTAATGACTGGCAGCAGAAGATAAATGACTACGAGATCGTTGTGGATGACGATCAAATCGCTACCATCGTAGCCCAGTGGACAAAGATTCCAGTTGAGAAGATGGAAGAGAATGAAACGCAGAAACTGCTTCGCATGGAAGACGAACTCCACGAACGGATTATTGGTCAGGACAGTGCCATAGAGGTGGTGAGCCGGGCAATTCGCAGATCACGAACCGGGCTCAGAAGTGCCAACAGGCCAATAGGATCATTTATTTTTCTCGGACCCACTGGTGTTGGTAAATCAGAACTGGCCAAAACCCTGGCAGAATTTCTATTCGATGATGAAAATGCCCTCATTCGGCTAGACATGTCCGAGTACATGGAAAAACACAGTGTGTCCCGGCTCATTGGAGCTCCTCCAGGATATGTGGGATATGATGAAGGGGGGCAGCTTACCGAGAAAGTAAAACGCAGGCCATATTCGGTAATACTCTTTGACGAGATAGAAAAGGCACATCCTGATGTATTCAATATACTGTTACAGGTTCTTGAAGAGGGTGAATTGACCGACAACTTCGGATCGTCTACCAGCTTCGTGGATACTGTTATAATTATGACATCAAATATAGGAAATCGTGAATTTAACAAGATGTCCAAGATGGGGTTTGGCAACGAATCCTTTGAAGAGAAGGACAACGAAAGGGTTGGGGACGAGGTGAAGCAACTCTTCAGTCCTGAATTTCTTAACCGTGTTGATGAAACAGTATATTTTCATAAGCTTGATCGTAAGCATATACGAAAGATCGTCGACCTTATGCTTAACGAAGTGAACGACAGGCTGGCTGAACGTAACCTGGAACTGGAATTTTCACCCCGGGTGAGAAGTTACCTGGCTGAAAAAGGTTTTCATGAAAAGTTTGGTGCACGATACCTCAGACGAACTATTCAAAGTGAGATCGAAGACGCCCTTGCGGTTGAACTTCTTAATGGTAAATGCGCCGGATTTTCAAAGTTGTACGCGGGGGTCAAGGGTAATTCAATTTACTTCAAGCCCATGGAAAAGAAAGAAGAAACTAAAGATAATAACGACAACAGGGATGATTCCCTTGAAAAAGTTGAGACTCATCACTGATTGAATAGATAAGAGGTATGGAGGATAAAAAGAAAGCGGGTTCCCGGCGGTTACAAAAGAAGTTACAAAAGAAAAAGCGTCCGCCCCGATCGGAACCACGTTTTTCCATGTCTTACAGCCAGATAACTAGAAAAATCAAGAACCGGTTTTTCCTCCCACACTTCCTGCGTGATATAAAAAGTTACGGGTTGGGCGAGTTTTCAGATGGGAACAAGCTTACCCTTTTTACAAACGGTGATGCATCATTCAACAGCTTTTTCAACTCCGTACAGAATGCCCGGTTAAGTATTAACCTTGAGACATATATTTTTAACAGCGATGAGCTGGGCTGGACGTTGGCCAGGCTGCTTGTTGGGAAGGCGCAGGATGGCATAGAGGTTAATGTCATATATGATGCTATCGGATGTATAGCCACATCTCCGGCGCTGTTCACCTATATGCGGAAAGGAGGGGTGGAGCTTGTGAAGTTTCACCCTCTCATCCCATGGCGAAAGGTATGGAATATCAGCTTCAGGGATCACAGAAAAATCCTTGTGGTTGATGGCAAAACAGCATTTGTGGGGGGTATGAATATCGGCCTGGAATATGCCGGTAAAAAGCTTAAAGGTCAAAACTGGCGTGATACGCATCTGAAAATTGAAGGTCCCGCGGTACGGATGATTGAGTTTTTTTTCATGGAGAACTGGCATCGTCAGGGAGGGGCCATGATTAACTTCAATAAGCATTTCCCACCAGTCAAAGAAAAAGGCAACACGCTGGTCATGACATTAAGCAGCATGTCGCGAAAGGGGATCAAGCCCATTCAGCTTGCCTATCTTACCGCTATAAAACACGCCCATGAATCCATATTTATCACAAACGCTTATTTTATACCCGACAGAAAGATATACAGGGCACTGGTAAAGGCTTCCATGGATGGAGTAGATGTACGTCTAATACTGCCAGGAAAAAGCGACCTGCCCTTTGTGCAGTATGCCAGCAGGTACCTCTTCAAGAGATACCTGAAGCATAATATTCAAGTGTACGAATACCAGGATAACATACTGCATGCGAAGACAGCGGTAATTGATGGAGTATGGTCAACCGTGGGTTCATCAAATCTTGACAGGCGAAGTTTTAAGAAAAACCGTGAAATAAACGCCATCGTTCTGGACAATGAATTCGGTAAAGAGATGGTGAATACTTTTCATGATGATCTGAAAAAAAGCCATGAACTGCTGTTAGAAAACTGGGAAAAAAGATCACTTTTGCAGTTTTTTCTTGAATGGCTTGCCTACAGGTTCAGAAACCTGATGTAAAACTTAAGATGATTATAACTGGTTTACAATACTATCAAAAATCGCCCACAGTATGTACATACGGCAATCCTGTTTAATTCCTTGATATTGCTCATGTCGGCTGGTGGAATAACCATGTGGCAGCCGCTACATGTATTTTTCTCAAGAATGGCAAAGGGATTCTGACATTTTTTACGCATCCTTTCGTAATAAGTCAGTGACCTGTTGTCGATGAGCTTGCGAAGTTCATCGATTTTTTTCCGGGTAGAATTATCCTGATCTTTATTGTCAAAATAATTGTATAGCCTGTCTAGCCTGATTATCAGATCGAGATCAGATGATGGTACACCAGCAAGGTTATCAATAATGGCATCTTCTGCGTCTGAATGTTCAGATATGTTATCCAGGTATTTTTTAGATTCCCTGTTTAATACTGTATATATTTTCGCAGGTGTGCGTGCTTCGTCGATTAATGATTTTTTTTCAGGATTGGAGAATATACGGGCCATCATACCAACCAGGTATAAATATTTTGTACTCAAGCTGGTTGGGAATATGCTCAGCATTACATAATTTACCGGTTCACCATCATATGATTGGTAATCAAGGGGCTCAGCGCAGATGCCAAACACCGTATAGAGGTCTTTTACCGAGTCAGTTCTGGCATGTGGAATGGCAAAACCACTGCCTATACCGGTATTTTCAAGAGATTCCCTGTGGATTACCTGTGCGTAATACCTGTCCGTGTTGGTAAGTTTTCCCAGCTCTTCAAGCTTCTGTATCATCTCTTTGATCACCAGCTGCTTTTCATTAGCCTTAACTGTGAAAATGTTCTCCTTTGGGAAAAGGTCAAATAATTCCATGAATAAGCGCTCCTTTTGAGGGTGAAATTAATATTTTTATTGTAAATAAGTTCATAAGGAGTTGATAACAGTAACAGGATTTTTGTAATAGATTATCTGTTTCCGTAATTGGTTGAACCTTTAATTAATGTAGCGCATATATAAAGGTTCAACCAACAATAATGTGAATATTTGCAGTCTTTGCTGTCAATAATATATTTTTTAGTATGGTAGATTGATGGTTTACATGATTTGATCAACATGCAGTAAAATGCACCAGGATTTAATATATGAAAATAATGATAATCATGTTGTATTCTTTAATAGTAGCGATATATATCCTTGCCGGATGCTCACACATGGGTGTGGCACCCGGTAATGAATGTATGCAGAACTGTTATTATGCCAGGCTGGATTGCCTTGAAACATGCCAGTCAAATACGGCGCATGTGACCTATGGGTGGAAAAAGTCAGGCAGGGGATTCACCAGTGGTATTGTGAACTGCACGGGACAATGTGAAGCGCAATATGAAAAGTGTATGGGTATTTGTAAAAATGAGTGACTAAATATTTCTTGACTTTCTGATTCCACAGGTTAGTCCACATGAAGACAATAAACAAAAGGCATGAAATTAATGATAGAAATATTACAGCAGGTTAGCGGTATAATCTGGGGTGTGCCCCTGATCGTACTCTTACTGGGTACGGGTGTATATTTAACATTTCTATTGAAGGGGTTACAGTTCAGAACGTTGATTTCTTCACTGAATCTCGCCCTGATTAAACGTAAGGAGAGCGGTGAACATTCCGGCGATATAACCCATTTTCAGGCTCTCATGACAGCCCTTGCCGCCACTGTAGGTACGGGTAACATGGCGGGTGTGGCGTCTGCTATAGCTGCGGGGGGGCCGGGTGCACTTTTCTGGATGTGGGTAACCGGTTTTTTCGGAATGGCAACAAAATACAGTGAGGCAGTGCTTGCGGTAAAATACCGACAGGTTGACAAACTGGGCACAATGAGTGGCGGACCCATGTATTATATCGAGAAGGGACTGAAACAGAAATGGCTTGCCCGGCTTTTCGCGGTATTTGCAGCATGCGCGGCATTTGGAATAGGCAACATGGTTCAGTCAAATTCAGTTGCAGATGCCCTGCATGCCACAACAGGTGCACCTCACTGGGTTTCAGGAGGTGTACTGTTTGTATTTACCACACTGGTTATTATGGGTGGAATTAAAAGTATTGCAAGGGCAACTTCGTTTATTGTTCCCGTGATGATAGTTTTCTACATGGTTGCTGGTATTGTAATACTTATTCTCTTTTATGATCGCATTCCAGGGGCTTTTAATCTTATTTTCTATCATGCGTTTAATCCAACTGCAGCGGCTGGCGGTTTTCTTGGGGCAACCGTAAAAATGTCGGTGCAGATGGGTGTGGCACGGGGGATCTTTTCAAACGAATCCGGACTGGGTAGTTCTCCCATAGCTGCCGCGGCGGCAAAAACAGATGAACCAGTTCGACAGGCACTTGTGTCTATGACACAAACGTTTATTGACACCATAGTAGTATGTACATTTACCGGTCTTGTGATACTGGTTACCGGTACCTGGAATAGCGGTAAAGACGCGGCAGAACTTACCGAATTCGCATTCAGTACCGGTCTGCCTGGTTCCTGGGGAGGGCTTGTGGTATCTGTAAGCCTGATCTTTTTCGCATACTCCACTATACTTGGGTGGTCTTATTACGGGGAGAAATCAATTGAATACCTGGCCGGAGAAAGGGCGCTGAAACCATACAGAATTGTATGGGTGATAGTTGTATTTATCGGTGCCGTTGTCCATATCGATTTCGTGTGGATATTCTCAGATATTATGAACGGTCTCATGGCATTTCCCAACCTCATTGCGTTGCTGGGGCTTTCGTTTATAGTACGTAGTGAAACAAAAAAGTATTTTTCAAAATATAATGAGTAGTGCTGTCAGAGGGATAATGTTATTGAGAAGAATCACTGTTCTCCTTTTCATCATAGCGTTGTGTACAACGTTATCATGTCTCGACTTCGAGGCGGTAAGGGATCCGGGCACGTTGTATGTGCACCTGGGGGCAGAACCCGGCCACCTGAATCCTGTTACCTCAACAGAGGCAGTGGCAAGTTCCATTAACCAGCATATCTATGAAACCCTTGTAGATCGGGATTATGATACACTTGAGATCATACCACAACTGGCATCGGACTGGAAGGTGGCATCCAATCTTCTTACGTATACATTTTATCTGAAAAAAGAGGTATACTGGAGTGATGGTGTGGAATTTACCGCTGATGACGTGGTATATTCTTTTAAAAAAGTAAAAGACCCGAAGGTTGCCAACGGACCGTTAAAGGTTTATTATATAGACGTAAAGAATTGCAGAAAGCTTGGTAAATATACTGTTCAATTCGAATATTCAAAACCCTATTTTCTTGGGCTGGAGATATGCGGATCAATACCTGTTGTACCCAAACATATCTTTGATGACGGCACCGATTTTAATACACATAAAAATAATAGAAAACCAATTGGAACAGGTCCCTACACCTTTAGCAGGTGGGATACTGGGAAACGTATAGTGCTTGAAGCCAATGACCGCTGGAGAGGAAAAAAACCTGATATAGATAAGGTCGTATACAAGATAGTTTCCGAATCAAACGTGGCCCTCCAGATGTTGAAAAAAGGTGAACTGGATATGATGTCTGTTCGCTCAATACAATGGGTACGTCAGACCAATACCGAAAAATTTAAAAAAAATTTTTACAAGCTGCAATATTTCCAACCGAGTTACAACTTTATCGGATGGAATGCCAGGCAATCATATTTCAATGATAACCGTGTAAGAACTGCCCTCACTCATCTGATAAACCGCAAAGCTATTCTTGATAAACTTTTATTCGGTCTTGGTAAAATTGTAACAGGCAATTTTTACATATATGATAAATACTATAATCATTCAATCAAATCATATGATTATGACCCGGATAAGGGAAGAGAACTGTTGAAAAAAGCCGGATGGGTAGACAGTGATAATGATGGAATTCTTGATAAGGACGGTAAAAAGTTCTCATTCGTATTTACCATTTCAGCCGGCAGCAAGTTTGCTGAGCGCCTGGCAACAATAGTAAAAGAAGACTTGAAGAAGGCCGGCATCCAGATGGAGATTAACCGGTATGAGTGGGCGGTGTTCGTGAAAAAACTGCATGAACGGGATTTCGATGCCGTCACCCTTGCGTGGTCACTCTCCTGGGAAGGCGATCCTTACCAGTTGTGGCATTCATCGCAAGTCAAAGAAGGCTCAAATTTTTGCGGGTTCAGCAACAGGGAGGCTGACCGCATCATAGTACATGCCCGGCGCGAATTTAACGAGAAAAAGAGAATCCGCATGTACCGGAGATTTCACGAAATCATTCATGAAGAGCAGCCATACACTTTTCTCTATTGTACTCCCGCCCTGGTGGTGGTTAGCAAGAGATTCGATAATGTAATAGTTCACAAGCGTGGTTTAAATTATCATGAATGGGAGTTAAAGAGAGACCGATGAAATGGTACCTGGTAAAAAGATTGTTCCTCATAATTCCCACCTTCCTGGGAATTACCCTGATTACCTATTTCATGATACGTCTTGCGCCGGGTGATTATACTACATTAAAGGCAGGACTTCAGGGAGAATTGCGGTCCGGTTCAATAGGCCGGGAAATTCTCGAACAGGAGAAGAAGTTATACGGACTTGATAAACCCATATACACAGGGTATTTTGAGTGGGTTTCCAAATTCATCATGCTGGATTTCGGTGTGTCCAGGAAGGACGGGAGGCCTGTCAGCACTCATATTGCCGAGGCTCTGCCCATTACCCTTACATTGAACATACTTTCTATTATTATTGTATACATTATATCAATACCGGTAGGGATCATGTCAGCGGTGAAGAAGGATACGTTATACGACAGGTTGTCGAGCCTTGTCTTGTTTATACTCTACTCTTTGCCCACATTCTGGGTAGGGTTATTGCTGCTCATGTACCTGAGTGGTGGTGAATATTTCGACCTGTTTCCTTTAAGCGGTATACAGTCAGACTGGGCTTACAAGCTTACCCCCTATCAAAAATTCATGGACCTGGTGTGGCACCTGGTTCTGCCGGTGATAACATTGACTTACAGCGGATTTGCCTTTCTGTCCCGTTATACCCGTGCAAATATGCTGGAAGTTATCAATCAGCAGTACATTATTACCGCCCGGGCAAAGGGTCTTTCCAATTACAAGGTGATATTTGTGCATGCCTTTCGTAATTCGTTGATTCCACTTGTTACATTAATGGCCACGCTGCTCCCAGCCCTGCTGGGTGGGAGTGTTATCGTTGAATCAATATTCACCATTCCCGGGATGGGTAAACTGGCATTTGACTCTATCCTGGCCCGGGATATTCCGGTAATCATGGCTATTGCGTCCATTTCAGCTCTACTTACACTGGCAGGCATACTCCTGGCAGACGTTGTATATGGTCTCGTTGATCCCCGTATCAGGCTGGAGGCTAAGCTGTGAGCAAGCGAAAAGGATACTGGAATAATGTCTGGAAGGAATTCAAAAAGAACAGTCTCTCGGTTACGGGCCTGGTGGTTGTTGCTATTCTTTTCATGATTGCTATATTCGCACCATTGCTTGCCAATAATAAACCCTATATATATATTACAGATGATGATGTATATTTCCCCATAATCATTGATTACGAGGAATTCAGGGGCAGGGATCTGAAAAAAGACCAATTTGAAGGATTTAAAATATTTCCCCCCATTCCATATTCATATTCAGAATATGATTTGGACGCAATTGTGCTTCCACCTTCAAGTGCTCACATACTTGGTACCGACGAGCAGGGAAGGGATCTTGCCGCACGTATGATTTATGGGGCACGTGTATCAATATTTATTGGTTTCGTAGCTGTATTTATTTATGTTAGTATTGGCATTCTCGTGGGTGCCCTCGCAGGCTATTACGCGGGATGGGTAGACATGGTGATTTCCAGGATTATAGAAATAGTCATGTGTTTCCCAACTTTCTTTCTTATATTGACAATACTGGCTCTGTGGGGACCTAGCCTCCTCAGTGTAATGGTTGTAATCGGAATTACAGGATGGACGGGGATAGCCCGTATCGTTCGAGGTGAATTTTTCAAGCTTCGGGAACAGGATTACGTGATTGCCTCAAGGGCACTTGGTGCAAGGGACCTGTGGATAATTTTTAAGCACATATTGCCAAATGCACTGGCCCCGGTGCTGGTATCAGCAACTTTTGGTATTGCCACCACAATACTGGTAGAGTCTTCATTAAGTTTTCTTGGATTCGGGGTACAACCTCCCACACCCAGCTGGGGTGATATACTGTCACAATCAAGGGATTTCATGGATTTCGCATGGTGGTTGACAATGATACCTGGCATTGCCATCTTCATCACAATTACATCCTATAACCTGGTTGGCGAGGGGATACAGGATGCTATTGACCCGAAATCATACAGGCGTTAAGATGGATGTATATACATCAATTGCAGCAGATTTATTAAATAATAATTGTACATGATGAATATTCAGGGAGGTCCAAATGAAATATTATAAATTGTTATTATTCATAATAAGTGCGTGTTTTTTATCATGTAATACTTTCATAATTCCATCGGTTGATTATACAGAGAAAATGCCACGCGAGACGGATGTACCTGGCTGGACAATATTTGAGCAAACAACCGAGGTTACATCTGGTTCAATTGAAAGCTATATTAAAAATTTTCCACCTTATTACAAGGTTCATAACATTAAAAGAATATTGAGAAGCGGGTATCAATGGATCAATGACGATAGCATAAGGCTCACAATGGAGGTTTTTCTTTCCTCATCTGCACTGGAGTCATTTGGGATTTATTCACGCGATAGAAATTTTCTTAATGAGGTTATGGTCCTTGATCAGGATAGATTTGTGAGTGGTGCCACCTATCACGAATTATACGGAAGGTATTACGTGGTTATCACATCCAGCAGGCTGTATGATTCATTTCAGAAGCATTCTGGTGAACTTGCCGGTGCTCTCAAAAAAAAGATAGAAGAGTCAGCAACTCTTCCCGGGTATGTGCTATTATTCAGCAGTGAAAAAGATGAAAGGGCAACACAAAACCTTACATATTACAAAAATGGCATTGTTGATGTACCCGGGCTTGATTCGGTGTTTGTAAGAGATAGAAAAATCGATGAAAAAAGTATCAGGATACTGTTCAGTAAAAGGGATTCCACATATAATGCAGTTCAGGATTTCTCGGCTATGCTCCAGTTAAAAGATAATCCATTTGTATTAACAGGTGCGGCGGACATGCAGACTGCATTTAGACAGACAGATGAAAATACATATTCTTATATAGGACAGTACAGAAAATGGATTTTTGGGGTGTTACAGGTTGATACCCTTGTAGATGCGAGAAAACATGCATCGAAGCTGGGTGTCGAATTGAAAAACTTCACAAAAAACGATTAAGAAGGTTAGTACGGTAACTGATGGATACAAATGCCATAGTGAAAAAAATACTCAAGTCAATTGAAGATGAGTATCATCTTGAGAAGCATACGTATATTAACTTGATCCAAAAAAACCTGGAGGGAATGACAAAGTCATCACGTGAGTGGTTTGGTGACAAAATACCAGAGAATTTCAGCATGTATCTTAAGGCTATTAATTCTGCGGTACAGAAATACCTGGAGCAGTCACATAGTGTAGAAGATTTTATCACTGATATAGCACTTGAAAGTATTAAACCACTGGCATTGATAAACGATGTGGTAAAAGAATATAGTACCATGTGGGGAATTGATAACATTCAAATTGCAGATGAAGAAAGTGAAACCATAGTAAAATCATCCGAGAATATTTTCAGTGACTCAATTTCCCAACTATTTCTGGTTCTTTCACAATTCTGGGAAGAAGATACTGCGTGTAAAATCATTTCCGCAAGTGATCGTTCCAATGTTCATTTGAAAATACGGGTGAACAATATCGGTGAAGAAGCTATGGATACAAGAAAGATATCCAGGCTTGCCTATTCATATTACGTGGGTGATGATTTTGTAATACGTCTTGGCCTGTTGACTCCCCTGGAAAATTTACGGAATACTGGTGCCATGGTAAAAGTCAGTTCCGATAAGAACCGAAAAGAGCTTGTTATCATAATATCGTATCCTTCAATTGAATTTCTAAATACCATTGACAGTGTACGCAGCAATGCGGGCATGCAGGTTAAAAACAGTGGTGAGAAAAGATCGGGGAATCTTTTTATAGACATTGATGATTCTATAATCGCGATGGTGATGGTGGAGGAATTGAAGGAATCCGGGTATGATATTAGAGATGTATCACCGGACGAAAAAGTTTCCGAGGAAGAGGTACAAGAAGCGAAAGCATATATTATTGAATATACCAGGGTTTTAAGTAAATACGGGACTCTTGGAAGATTTCGGGCAAATGTCCCATCAAATCTCAGAACCGTACTGATCTATGGAAGCGATGATATACTTACTATTGACTGTGACTGCAAACAAATTTACTTTCTAAAAAAGCCTTTTGACGTTGATGATGTGCGGGTACTGGTTGAAGGATTTCTGCCATCTCCAGTATGAAATATTTCTATTGCAGCTGAAAGTGAAATGTATTATATAATCGGAGACATCCATGGTTGTTATGATAATCTGAGAAAACTGTACGAAATGATCTCGTACAGTATAAATGAAACAGATACACTGATATTTCTCGGCGATTATATTGACAGGGGTGTAAACTCTTTTGAGGTTATAGAATTTTTAAAGATACTTGAAAAAAATCACACAACGGTTTTTCTGAGAGGAAATCATGAAGACATGTTTCTTTCATATTTGAAGAATCAAGATACCAGCGGATTATACCTGTATAATGGTGGAATGGCAACCTTGAGAAATTACCGGGAAAAGCAGGGGTATATGGCATTACCCGAAAAACATAAAGATTTTTTTAATTCATTACTTTTCTATTATGAAACAGATGAGTTTGTCGCGGTGCATGCAGGGTTGCGACCGGGAATAGATGATATTACAGAACAATCAGAATATGATTTGATATGGATACGCGAAAATTTTTTTTTATCATCATATAAATGGTCAAGGCTGGTTGTGTTCGGACATACTCCAACACAACATATACCTGGAGGAAAATGGGGTGAGGTATATTTTAATCAAGAGAAAAATATAGCTGGTATTGATACAGGAGCTGTTTACGGTGGTAAACTCACCTGTTTGCGGCTGCCAGACAGGGTAATTTACCAGGCATAAGTGGTATATCAAATAAAACAACAAAAAATGTAATCATTTGAGTAAAATATATACATTTGTACACAATGTTATGCACACGTGTTGATAACTTTATAAATAAAAAGCGTATGGAGGGGGGATGATATTTGGAAAAAGTGTATTTGGTTCAATGGTTATGGGAATAGTCGTAACCATGGTTATTTCTTGTATGGGATGTAGAGATAATGTGGTTACCAGCAGGGATAATGAGTCAGGTATATTGAAAGTTATGACTATCAACGTATGGTCTGGCCTTGATTACGAGGGTACACTTACAATGGGCGAGTATGAAACAGAAGAGCGTCGCATGAAGCGATACAGGGCGCTACTGGAAAACATTCATCGTGTATCCCCGGATGTAATCGCGGTGAACGAGGCTAATTATCTGCCTGATTACGTTGAGAAGCTTGCCGAAGATCTTGATTATGATTACATCTATAATGTGGGTATAGCGGGTCTGCAAGTATTTAGACTGGGAATTCCATGGAACTTGAAAGAAGGCGATGCCATACTTGCAAGAAAAACACTTGGGTTAACGAAAATTGGTAGAAAACAGTTATCCGGCGGCGGTTTTATATGGAATAATCTTTCGTTCCACACATCAGATGCTACTCAGGTACTGGTTGGAAGAATAACATGGAATACACAGCCTGTATACCTGGCGGTAACTCACTGGCATGCCTCACCTGGTGATACGCCTCGAAACAAAGAATTACTCAAGAAATTAAAAGAAAAATGGGATTACAGTGATGCTGAATATAATGAAGCCATCAGTTCACTTGAACGGGATAATAAGTGGAGGATGGATGAATCCGAAATAATGTCCGGATACATCAAAACCGTGGTTCCTCCGGGAAAACCAGTAATTCTAATGGGCGATTTTAATGCCTCAATTGAGTCTCCTGAGATGCAGTATTTGCTGAACAGGGGATATTCAGATAGTTTCAGTAACGTTACAGGTAAGCCGGGATACACCTGGGATCCGCTGAGAAATATAAATATTCAGGAATATTATACTGAAAATATCGAAAAGAAATTCAAAGATTTATATGCACATTTAAATCAGTACAATGAAATGGAGCGACAGAGAATTGACTTTGTACTGGTTGGTGGTTCCTTATCAAAAGAATCGGTTGTGGAATCAAGTGTATGTACCGATAATGTACATGAGGATGTGCACCCTTCAGATCATTTTGGTGTGTGCGCGGATATTCTCATTAAATGAGTTTACAAAACATTATTGCTGAATAATACTGATCAGCCAGCAGTATACACTTCTTAACAGGCAGGGGTTGAAATGGGTTTTGTTAGTTTTATTTCGAGGACGATAGCATTTACTTTTGCCATTGCGTTTGTTACAGTTCTTGGCGGATGGATGAGTGCGGTATTCGGATATTTTCTTGGTACATCATTTATTATAACTTCCTACGAAGAGATACAGTCTACAATGGTAAAATGGCTGCCCCTGGCTGTACTGGTTCCAACTGTGCTGCATTATGTACAGTTTGGCTTGCTGACACCCCTGAAAATTCCTGCTTTTTTCAAATCCCTGAGAAGAATTAATAATTCTTTCAAATCGGGTACTCTTGATACTTCACTGGACAACCAGGAGATTCATGATCTGTATGTTGACATGTCACATCTGCCCATGTACAACATGATTACAGCCAGTTTATATGGCGCGTTTTGCGGTCTCCTTCTTATAGTGTTAGTCTATTTCGATTACTATACATCTGGAGAACTGGTAGAATATAAGATAAAAATTGTTACAAGGGTTATAGCCGTTGCGGTACTGGTTGTTGTTATACTGTATGGAATGTCCACCTACCTGATAACAGAAATACTTATCAACCGGGGAAGAGCACAATGTTACAATCAGATGCGCATCAGGGGAATGGACGTATACCCAAGGGGGCTGATTGGACTCAGGGTTAAATTCAGTTTTTTCGTTGTGCTCATGGTTATTACTCTTTTTACTTTTGCCGCCATGATGGAACAGTTTAGATTATACCAGGTTTCCCGTTATGATGTCATAATCACTTATTTTGTAATATCAATCATTGCCGGCGTATTTCTCATGTATGTTAACTCAGATTCAATTATGCGTGTTCTTAATGAAATGGCGATTGTGACAAGGCGTATATCTGAAGGTGAGGCCGCATCATTTCGTGTGATGTCATACGAAGAAGAATTCGCAGCAATTGAATATTCAGTCATGGAAATGGCATATGAAATCCAGGAACACCGTAAAAATCTCGAGTTGAAGGTTGAGCAGAGAACAGAGGAGCTGCAACAGGCACTTGGTGACCTGAAAGACAAGGATGACCTTATACAAAAACAGCTGGAAATTGCTGGTAATATACAGCGGAGCATACTTCCTGGTAAAATTGATGACTGGAACGAATTAAAGTTTTCGGTCAGGTATATTGCCATGGAAAAAATTGGTGGTGACTTTTACGACGTGTATCAGCTCAAAGATGACAGGTTGGGAATACTTATCGCTGACGTATCCGGCCATGGTATTCCAGCTGCGCTGGTTACATCAATGGCAAAGATTTCATTTGGCAACGCATCTCTCCAGTATGATTCACCAAAACGAATTTTTCAGGATGTTAACCAGAACATTCTTGAACATGTAAAAACGCAGGACTACCTGACAGGATTTTTTGTTACTATTGATGATGAATATAACGTGATCTATGCAAATGCCAGTCATCAGAAAGCTATCCTGATACGAAACGATGAAGGCCGTATCGAGCTTCTGGATACAAATGGTCTATTTATCGGTGCCGTAGAGGAAGCAAGGGAAACTTACGAAGAGATGGCAACAAAGCTGAATTACGGTGACAGGCTTGTGTTATATACTGATGGTATACCCGAGGCTGTTAATGAAAACCGTGAAGAGTATTCAACAGACAGGCTACATGATGTTGTGTTGAAGAACAGGCATTTACCAATGGAGGATTTTACAAGTTTTATTATTGAAGATGTACAAAGGTTTATTGGTAACTCACCGGTTGAGGATGATATTACCCTGCTAGTAATTGAATTAGCACGTGATGAGGCGGTTGATATAATACGGCAGTCAAAGAAACTTGTATCCGAGCACAAGTACTACGAAGCGATAGATTATCTCGAGAGAAGTCTTACCCTCTACCAGGACAACAGAAAATTGCTGTATAATCTTGCAAAGAACTATTTCAGGGTAAATAATTACGGTAAAACGGTTGAGTGCGTAGAAAAATACGTTGATATGGACAAGAGAAATAAGTACGCGTATTATGTCGGGGGTGCTGCTTATTACCAGATGATGAATTATGAAAATTCCATCAGGTATCTTGAAAAAGCACAGAGTTTAGATCCCAACTTTACTAATGCTCTTTTCGCGCTGGGAATGGCATATAAGAAAAGTGGCAAACTGGATGATGCCCTGCGAACATTTGAGAGGGTTGTTAATATTGACCCTGACAGCAAAATGGCCCTGTTTGAAATAAATGAAATCAGAAAGAAGGAAGATCAAAATTGATCATTATTGTCCTTTTGTCCTTTAAATGATTTTATTTTTATCGAGATCAATAATGTGGCTGCAATAATAAAGATAGCAAATACAACGTATTTATACCTGTCCAGGTATGGTTCAATTAGGCGATAGTTATCTCCAAAGAAGTATCCCAGTGAAAAAAGAATAGTAGAAGTTATGATAAGAGCAAAAAAATCTATAATAAGAAAACGATGAAACCGCATCCTGGCTATACCTGCTGATATAAATAGTACATTCCGAACGCCAAAAGGGATAAATCTCCCGAAGAAAAGTGTTTTTTGACCATAGTGATGAAAATACTCTTCTACCTTGAAAAGTTTCTTTTCTGAAACAAATCGTCTAATTATTTTTGTTTCCATAACCTGTCTTCCGGCATACCTGCCGATGGCATATGCGATAATATCACTGGTATATGCACCGGAAAAACAACCCAGAAAAATGAGCATGGTTTTTTCAGGGGTAATAGTTGCCGCGATAGATGCGGCAATAATGAATACCAGGTCTTCTGATACGGGCAGGTTGAGGCCGGCCAGAATTAACAGGCCAAATGCGATAAAATGTGTATATGGTGCAAGGTTATAAAGAAGTTCTGATAGATGTTCCATGTTATATTATTATGGCGATCATTAACCATGAAAAGAATTATTCAACAACAAATGGTTCATACCTGATGGCCGGGGTTCCTTTTTTTACCCAGATTCTTATTCTTAAAGCGCTTTTTCCGAAATCAGCAGATATTGTGTCAAGTTCTTCAAAATAATCTATCGATTCAACAGGAAATTCGTAAAATTCTGTTTCACTTGTGAATGGATCTGATACAAGAACAAGCTTTTCCCTGTCTACAGGATGTCTCTTCGGTGTTCCTGAAAAGGAAGTATGTGTATTGAAAAAGTTTATCTCGCGATACTTATCTATGTCATATTTATTTGCTGTTTCGAGAAGTTTTATAGCTTTTTTTTGTTCTTCCATGTGTACTCCTCCTCATTCTACAGGTTTTCTTCTGTGATGTTCCAGAAAATATACATACCATAAAAGAACCACTATATTCAACAACAATTCACGTGTTTTTCATTCAAATAATTTATTATCAGGTTGTCTTGATAATACCATAAGAAAAGTTATAATGTACGTTGTGACAAAATGTTCTTCGATGATCTGAGATCTAAATGGTTGTACAATTAGAAACATACCCTGTAAATATATTGTAAACAATATTTTCAGTATTTTCTGCGTATAAAACACATTTTTGAATGACCTTAAAAATTCTTGACTTTACTGGTTCCCATCTTCAGTAATATCACAATTAAGTTAAATACAATTATTATTGTGAAGAGAAATACTTATAGCATGAAAAAAATAAAGCAGCATTCAATAATTGCCATAGCATTATTTTCAATTATTATCGGGTTTCTGGTTTTTCTGAGAATATTTTTTTCATACATGTACCCGGAAAAGATGTTAAAGGATTCTGTCAGGGAATTCTTTATGGATAATTTCAACAAGGCTATAACCCTTGATGATGTAGATGTAACCATTGCCGGGAACATGGTAGTTAAGAATCTCAACGTATCAATTGCCAGCGATTTCAATGATAATATTAGTTTAATATCGTGCAGCGAAGCTATAATTGACATGAAATTTATTCCAATGCTGCGTGGTGAGCCTGTAGTAAACGGGATGGATTTTCGAAGCGCAATGGTGACAATCGTTAAAAATTACGGTAAGCCATATGCTGAAACTTTCAATAGTATATTTTTATCAATTAATGATATAAATAACATGAAATCATTAGACCTGTCAAATTTCCGGCTATCGTTAAGCGGTACCATAGTATACAGGGAGATATTACGGGATGACAGGTTTGAAATGAAGATACGAAACGTTAACATGAGTACACGTTTTACCGATTCACGAATAACCTATGATGCTAGTGGTACCCTGTTGCCACATGGAAGCGTTGAACTGGGAGATGGTTCAATTTCCATCGATGGTAAAATAAACCTGGATAAAGGTTATATTTACAGGGATTCACGTCATTCAATTAGAATGAACAATTTTGACGCTTCATATGGGAACATATTCATAAAAGAACATGATATAGCAAAAATAAACGCAGGTGGTGGAGTTAGCCTTGATGGAAAACTGGTACACGGAGGTAACAGCCTCACTGGTCAGTTGAAATTTGAACTTAACAATCTTGGATTATATTACCGTGCAGATCCAGCTCACCCATTTGCCATAGTATCAAATGAAAATTGCAATGCTTCTGTAGCATTTGCAGTTGATCTAACGGGTAATAAAATAACCATTCAGGAATATTCCATTTATGATGACAGAATCCGCATTGAAGGATCGTGCGGATATGAAAATAATGATCAGAAGCATTATGTTGAATTGGAAATGAAATCAAACACGATTAATCTTGAAGATGTTTCAAGGTACCTGGTTCCTTATCAGAATCTTTCATATGCTGGAAAATTAAATCTTGATTGTAATATCGGCTACAATATCAGGGAACGTCAGGCAGATAGATTTCATTTAGATGTGCAGATTGATAAATCTTCAGCCAGTGTTTTTAAAGATGGATCAAATATTTCCATCTTCAGGGATGGTATACTCAAAATAAAAGGACATCCTGAGAGCCTGGTGTTGAAGATGTCTGCTGCCAGAAATCGTTCTGATTTGACATGGGAAGTGTATTCTGATGTTAATACATGGTATCCATTTTCTGCGACTTCAGTAATGTCACTAAAATCTTCTGTTATGGAACTTGATAATATTTCTAAACTTATTGTGACCGGTATTTCAAAACTCTATGAAAAATCATTGATTGATGCCAAACAGGGGTATGATGAAACCTATTTTACGCAGACTCCTGCCGGAGATTTCATGATACATAACGATGTTGCCCTGAATATTGTGTTTAAGAAAGTACTGGCAGGAAAAGCCGCTCGAATTGATAATTGTATACTTTCAATGAAAAGCGACAAGGGACGTGTAAGAGTAGAGCGGTTTGAAATGAATGGATATAATGCACGGTATGATTTTGATTGTGAAGGATATTTTAACCGGGATTATCCATTATTCTCCATCTCTGGAAGTGTGAATTCTTTTAACCTGGATGATTTTTGCCGTGATGCGGAAATAGGTGCTTCCACGGGAACTCTCTCGCTTGCATTTGACTTTGAAGTGAATGCCTACCGGTTATATCACCTCCTGAATAATGGTCGTGGAAGCTTTAATTGTTCCGTCAGGGAGGGTAAAATTGAAGGCACAGGTATACAAAAACAGCTTCAAAACTTTTTAAGAGAACCCGGTTATGATTTGCACACCCTTGACCTGATAAATTATACTTACGGGGATCTATCAATTAGACATTATGGACGAAACTGGTATGTACGGAACATTGAATTTCATGGTGATTCATTACAATTTAATGGAAGAGGCAGTTATGTACTGGAAGAAGGACTGAATATACCAATATATGCCATTGTTTCTATGCAGGTCAAAGAGAAAGATGCTGCAGTAAAAGAAAAACAAGAAAAGAGGGGAGTTCCCCTTGTAATAAAGGGCTCTCCCCGTAAACCCATTCTGAAACATAGAAAAGAACAGGAAAAGAAAAGTTTAGTTCTCTTTAATGTCAATTAATTCATAAATCTTAACGGGACGTTCTTTACCTTTAACTCGTACCAGGTCAAGTTCCCGGGAGATTATATGATCTTTTACCTGTTCGTAGGTAAATTCGCTTATAATTATGTTTGTTCCATATTCCTTGTTCGTACCTTCAAGTCTTGCTCCAAGGTTCACATTGTCTCCCATTAGTGTATAATCCATTCTTGAAGAAGAACCCATATTCCCCACTACCATTTCGCCGGTATTAACGCCAATACCAATGTAGAGTGCGGGTTTTCCCTGTTCATCCCATTGCGCATTCAACTGATTCAATTTTTCCATCATTTCCACAGCGCATTTGCATGATCGTAATGCGTGATCATCCTGTGGTAATGGGGCACCCCAGAAAGCCATGATTTCATCTCCTACATACTTATCCAGTGTGCCGTCATACTGGATAACCAGATCTGTCATTGCCTGAAGGTATTCATTAAGGTGTTCAACCAGTTCTTCCGGGGGCATGGTTTCAGATAAAGAGGTAAAACTTCTAATATCTGAAAATAATACGGTAAGAATCTTTTTTTGACCGCCTAGTTGAAGCATCTTTGGATCTTTCAGCAGTTCATCAACAACTGATTTTGATACAAATTTTGAAAATGTTTGCCGTATGTATTTCTTTTCCTGTTGTTCGGTTAAAACACGGTATGCAAGTATGAAAGAGAAAGTTCCGCCAATTTGAATGATTGGGGTTGTGAACGCGCATATTAAATTCATGGTATCAAAAAGTATATAACTGCCAATAACGTATAGTAAGCCAAGAACAACGGCGAAAATGACTGAGAAAATAATGGAAAACCGGGGAAGTAGAATACCCATTAACAGGGCAAGAACCAGCATTATTATTACATTCTGCAGTGGTGTAAACTTTATTATGAAATCCTGGTTTAGAATGGTATTGAGTGCATTGGCATGGTGTTCAATACCAAACAGCTGTCCATAAGGAGAAGGGTGGATGTCCGTTGATATACCGGTTGATGAATACGCGGCAACCAGGCATATTTTATTTTCAAGTGATTTGTGTTTATATTTACCTTCCCTGGCAAAATAATAATAAGAATAGCTCTGGAAACTACCGGGTCCCCCTATGAAGTTGATATCCATGAAGCCTTCGTCATCAATAGGTATGGTAATTGTTCCGTCTGAGGATGGTTTTGCCATCTTCTCGGGGGGGATGTTCTTCAGCTTTACATACTTTCCAATTTGAATTTCAACATCATCTTTGGTGATTCCATAGTAGTGCATCACAATAACAAGGTCAATTGAAGGATAGTAAAATCCACGATATTTGATGATGACAGGGAGTTGTCTGTTCACTTTATCTGAGACATCAGGTTTAATGTTGGCGTAGCCGATACCCTCTGCTGCACGTGCAAGCATGGGGGTTGGTGGTACTGCCTCTTCAACCCACGGCATTTTTGTGTCATCCGGATCAACAGGAAAACGGTACTGGTTTAATATCTCCATTCGCTCATCAATGTCAGAATATTTAACGTGAACTTCTTCTGTTTCAAATGGAAAGTCAAGAAACACATTACCGGACTCACGAATCGCTTCGGCGAACTCTGTTTCGTGTTCCTTATGATCAAGAAACATGATATCAAAAAAAATGGATTGTGGATTTCCAGAACTGACAAAACGGGTAAATTTAGCGTGCATGTCCCATGAAAACGGCCACCTTATACCCTGTTCAGAGAAAGTACGTATGGTACTTTCGTCGATGCCCAGGATTATAATATCTTCCCTGGCCTTGGGGTTTCTAGAACCCAGTTGAACTCCTTCCTGCAGCTTCTCTGTTTTTTGAGAGGGGTCTCTCAGGTAAAATCTGAAATCAATAGATCCTGACTCGAGGCCGTCAAAGAGACGTGTTTGACTGTATAAAAAAATTATTACAAGGAAAAACAACAGGGTTATACCCAGACCAATAAGGTGGTTTTTCTCGAATTTCATGACGAACCTCGTAACAGGGATAGATATTAATAATGAATTAATAGACTACCTTTTTTCTCACGGGTAGATGATATTTTCAAGTATTTTATTTTTTGGTATTAATACAATTCTTAGTATTGCTGTTTCAAAAGTTCAACAAAATACGGATTCTATTCACGAATGCGCAGTTGTGACAAAGTGTTCCCGGGCAATACAACCGGGTTAATACTGTGAAGTGTGAAGATAAATAATTGACAAATTGTTAGAAGATTGTTTCAGATGTGGCATAATTAGATCATACTTCATTCCGTGCGCGGTTTTGTAACATCCCGTTATTGTTAAGGCAAGAAATCATTAATGCAGGTTATTATTATCGAGGTGACATTTTGATATTAAAAGATGCTGTTCGAGATTTAGTTGAGAATGCAGTAAAAGACATGGCAGGTGAAACGGGAATTGAATTGTCCACGTTACCTGAAGCAAAAATTGAATATCCACGCGATGAAAAATTCGGCGATTATTCAACACCTGTTGCCATGGAATCCGCGAAAATTCTCAGAAAATCCCCTATTGATATCGGCACCATGTTAAAAACCCATATAGAGGGTGGCGGTATAATTGGTGACGTGGAAGTGGTAAAGCCCGGTTTTGTAAATATTTTCATATCACTTGATTTTCTTTTTGAAAATCTGAAAACCATAATTTCTGAAGGTGATAATTATGGTAAGAATACACGGGAGAATCCCCGTAACATTAACATCGAATTTGTGTCTGCGAATCCCACGGGACCACTAAATGTGGTTTCCGCACGGGCTGCAGCTGTGGGTGATACACTGGCAAACCTGCTTGAAGCAAGCGGCGACAGGGTGGACAGGGAATTTTATGTAAATGATTATGGAAACCAGGTGTATCTTTTGGGGAAGTCGGTTCTGTTCCGTTACCGGGAATTAAAGGGTGAAAAGGTGTCATTCCCGGAAAATGGATATCATGGAGAATATATCAGGGACATAGCCGCATGGATTGCAGGTGAACATGAAGATGAAATCAACGCGTTTGAAACAGAAGAAGAGATGATCGAATACTGTTCTGACCGGGCAGTTGAGTACAATGTAAACGGACAGAAAAACGATCTGGAAAAGTTTAATGTGGAATACCAGACGTGGTTTCACGAAAAGAACCTGCATAAAGATGGTAAGGTTGAAGATACATTCTCATATCTGCAATCATTAAATGTGATATATGAAGAAGAGGGGAAACAATTATTTCGAGCAACCGATTATGGTGATGACAAGGACAGGGTGGTCATCAGGGATGATGGCAGGCCTACATACCTGATGGCTGATATTGCCTATCATCTCACTAAAATTAAGAGACAGTACGACCTGGTAATTGATATATGGGGACCGGATCATCACGGTTATATTTCACGACTTGTTGGTGCCATGCAGGCCATGGGGTATGATGAAAATAAATTTAGAATACTCATTGCCCAGCAGGTGAACTTGATGATGGAAGGTGAAGCGGTTAAGATGTCAAAGAGGCTGGGTAAATTTTCAACGATGGAAGACCTTATCGATGAAGTTGGTGTTGATGTGGCGCGTTATTTCTTTGTGATGCGTTCAATGGAAAGCCATCTGGATTTTGATCTTGATCTTGCCAGGCGTCAGAGCTCTGAGAATCCTGTATTTTACCTGCAGTACGCGCACGCGAGAATATGCTCGATTTTTCGTGAAGCTGAAACAAGGGGTATAACCTATGCCCCGGAAAAGGCAGTTGAAAGCATGTTAAATAACCAGGAGTCAATCTCATTAATGAAATTACTTGCAAGGTTTCCTGAAGAGATTCGTGATGCTGCTGTCACCTGCGAGCCCCATCGTATGACCACGTACCTGATGCGGCTGGCCCAGGGTTATCATAAATTCTATACCGAGCACAGGGTGTTATCAGATGATTTGAAGGCCACACAAACATATCTTACCCTTTGCGACGCGGTACATATTGTAATGAAGAATGGGCTGCATATACTCGGCGTTTCCGCTCCTGAAAAGATGTGACATACAGTTATTTTTATGTTGTGTTTTGCGTATCTTGTTGTGTATAATGTCACAAAAACACTTCGGCCTGGTTTATAATTATGATACGTATAGCACTTGTGGCTACCGGCAGCGAACTTGTTAATGGAAAAATACAGGAATATAATAATTATTACCTGAGCAAAACACTATTCTCCACCACTTGCGAAGTTGTTGCGCATTATACTGTTGGAGATAATCCGGAAATGATCAACAAGGTTCTTCATGATGCTTTTTTATCAGCTGATATTGTAATTATAACGGGGGGACTTGGCCCAACAGATGATGATCGTACTGTAGAAGTGTTGCAGAATATGCTTCAATTCGAAACATCGGTACATCAACATGGTTTGCGTCAAATAGAAAATTTCTTCAGCAGTATGGGAAGAAAGGTATTACCCGGTGATTTAAAAATGGTAACCGTTCCTTCTGATGCTGATGTATTTGATAATGATATCGGGCTTGCAGTTGGATTTGCCCTCCATTTGGAATCAGTAATTGTCATCGCTATGCCCGGGGTGCCCCGTGAGATGGAATACATGTTCACAAACAGGGTGTATCCCTATATAGAATCAAAACTGAATCCAGTAAAAAGAGATTTTCTGGAATTCAAAACTATTCTGATGCGGGAGGCCGAGGTTAACAATCTTGTGGGTGCACTGGCGATTCCATTTGAAAGTGTTACATGGGGTATTACCACAAACCTGGGAATAAATCGTGTCCATTTCTATCAAAAAAATGGTACTACGTTCCCGGCCCATGTGATACAGGCAGAAATGGAAAGGGCTTTTGGTGAGAACCTCCTTGCGGGTGAATGCAATTCCATTGAAGAGGAGTTGCTGTTCAGGTTGTCCAGCCTGAAAATGACACTTGCCGCAGCAGAGTCATGTACCGGGGGACTGGTTGCTAAAAAAATGACGGATATACCAGGTTCGTCTGATGTATTCAATGGTGGAGTAATTACGTATAGCAACCAGGCTAAGAAAGAACTTCTGGGTGTATCCGAATCGGCATTGAGGAAACATGGTGCCGTAAGTGAACTGGTTGCCGGGCAAATGGCTGAAGGAGCACGTAATAAGCTTGGAGCCGATATTTGTGTGTCCACTACAGGTGTTGCCGGACCGGGGGGTGGTTCACCGCAAAAACCTGTAGGTATGGTATGCTTTGGACTTGCTACTTCTGAAGGGTTGCAGACATATACTGAAAAATTCACTAATGACAGGTTGCGTAACAGAGAACTGGCTGCCATTTATGCGATGAATCTCGTGAGAAATTACTGTTCCAGGATTACATAATGCGTAAAATATACAGTATAACATTTATATTAATTGCTTTATTCAGCGGAATTGCAGCCGCCAATTCCAGTTCATCACAACTGTTGGAACAGGGAATGGAAGCGTTTAAATCCGGGAATTATGGATCTTCGGAACTAATATTTCGAAAGGTAGTTGATACAGATGACGAATACCGTGACAGGGCATGGTTCTATCTTGCAAGGTCTATATTCAATCAGAAAAAATATAAGTCTGCCATATTCGAATTTAACAGGTTTCTGCTGATTTGCTCAACACCTGAATTATGTTCTGAAGCACGTTACTGGATTGCAGAAGCGTATTTTTATATGAATGATTATATTAAGGCTATAGAAGAATACCGACGATTTATTGCCAAGGGTATTAACAAGAAACTAATAGTAGCCTCGTATGACAGGATAGGAGAAGTTTATTATAACCAGGAACGGTATGATGAAGCAATAATCGAGTGGAAAAAGGCGGTTGCCCGCAGCGATAAAAAATCCAGGGACAATAAAAGAATTGTAAAAATTGGTGAAGCGATGTTCCAGAACAAAAAATACGAGGAAGCACTGGAACTGCTGGAACCATTGATGTATTCACTAGGAGATATAAAGACAGCTTCAAGGGCCCGGCTTATCGTGGGGCGAGCGTACCAGTTGAAGGGAAATCATGGGAAGGCACTGAGGATATTTCGCTCAATACCGGATTCACTATTAAAAGAATCTCCGTTCTATGATGCCCGCTATTACAAGGCATTATCTTACCTGGAAATGAATGAAGTATCAACAGCACGATTTTACCTGGAATCGTTTATATTAATTGCTGAAGATTCACAATGGTACTATAACGCCAAGTATCAACTGGGTAAAATGCTGGTGGGCACAAGGCGTGAAGACGAAGGAATTGCATTACTTGAAGAAGTTCGTAGAGAAACAGTAAACATGGAGTTGAAAAGCCAGGCGTCCATGGTATTGAGTAAACTTTACCTGGATAGCGATCCCGAAAAAGCAATTCCCTACCTGGAGGATTCGGTATCTGTTAATGATCCGGAAACACAGAAAAATACCATGTTGCTGCTTGCAAACGTATATCTTGACGTCAACCGTTTAGAGGATGCCGAAAGAATACTTGAATACCTTTTTTCTCAGCATACGTATGATGAGGATATTGACCGGATACAGTTTCTGCTGGCCAGGGTATATATGAAACAGGGAGAGGTGGAGAAAGCGCTTGCCGGGTTTGAGAAAATACGTGAGCTTAATCCTTTCTCTGAATATCTGAATGAATCCAGTTATTTCCTGGGAAAAGCGTATTACGAGAAAAAGGATTACAGGAAATCAATCGAATTACTGCAATCATATATCAATTTGAAAAAAGCATCATACAAGTACGAAGCGTACAGAATTATGGTACAGGCTTATTTCAGCCAGGGAAATATCAAAAAGGCAGAATCAATTGTAGAGTTACTGATGAAATACTACTATGGAAAGGATGACCTGGCAGCTTTTCTCTATGACTTTGCGAATGATTTACGACAAAATGACGGTAATGTTACAAGGTATGAAGATTTTATATTGTCACGCTATCCTGATTCAAGGTATTCCGGTAATATATTGATCAACAGGGGTGATGAACAGTTTAAGGCCGGCAAGTATGACGCGGCGGCATACTATTATAGAAAATACCTTGAAGCTCCAAAAAGAGAAAGGGAGCAATCTGTATTGTTGTATTATATGATCTCCAGCTACAATGCGAAAAAATATCGTACAGTGGTTAACCGACTTAATGATGCTGAAATTGTCAATGAATCAAGCCACACGGGTAAGCAATTGAAAATTCTTCTGGCAAAGAGTTATTACATGTTGGAGGCGTATAAGACCGCTTATACAATTTTTATGGAGATTCCCTTAAACGACTTTAAGTCTGCAGATCTTGTAATGGTTGCTAATTCTGCATTAAAACAGAATGATACCGGTACAGTGGTCAACATTGTTAACACGGTAAGAGAAGATAGTGAAAATTATGCCGAAGTATTGTTTGAATTGGCATCATATTATAAAAAAATTGAATCATATGAAAGCGCAATGGAGTATTTTTCGAGATTGATAATTGATGTACCAGGTTCAAATAAGATCCTTGCAACAAGGTTCGAACTGGCAGACCTGTATATTGAAAAAGGAAAATACTCCGAGGCCATAGAACTTGTTGAAAACGTTGAAGAAGAAGAGTATAAAGTAAGAAAACAAGCGGTTAAAATTCTTTCATATTTTGGTATGGATGAAGATGACAAGGCAATAAAGATTGTCAATACGCAACTGGGGCAGATTTTGAAATCTATTTATGCCGAGCAGGTGCTTCGAAAGTGTCTTGAATATTATTATAATCGTGATGACCTGGAAAATGTTAAACAATACGCTCGAATGCTTGTTAAGTATAGTGGCAATACAACAATAATAAATTATTACTATGCCAGGCTTTATTTAAAAAGGAATATGTATAAAACCGCCTATTATTTCTATTACAAGGTTGCACAGGATCAGAGTGAATACTGGGAAGAAAGTACATACTACCTGGGGTTGTTAAGTTTACACGTGTATGACAATCCATCCCGGGCTTTCGGATATCTTGAGAATGTTGCCAAAAAGAAAAACGCAGAAAATGATTACGTAATAAAATCACGGTTGCTGCTTGCAATCCTGTTGAATGAATGGGGCAAGATTGACAGATCCAGGGAAATATTGAATACATTGCAATCAGATAGCATGAATATATTAACGCGGATTAAAGCACAGAACCTGTACGACTATTATGGATATAATAAAGATAAGAAATAAACCGGGAGAATAAAATGGATAATCGGTTGAAGATTCTGGTGATTCATGGACCAAATATTAATTTACTGGGAACACGAGAGCCAGGTATTTATGGCAACCTCACTCTTGAAGAAGTTGATAGTGAAATAAAAAAATTCGCCTCTGATTGTGACATTGATATATCAATATACCAGTCAAATCATGAAGGGGACATTATTGATGTAATACAGAAGAAAAGAGATTATAATGGTCTTGTTATAAATCCTGCGGCATACACACATACGTCCGTTGCCATATATGACGCACTAATTGCGTGTGAAATCCCCGCGGTTGAAGTGCATATCTCAAATATTCACGGTCGTGAGTCATTCAGAAAAACTTCACTAATTGCTCCCGCATGTGTCGGCCAGATATCCGGTTTCGGATATTATTCCTATATACTTGGAATACACGCGATAATAAATCACATAAAAAACAGTTAAAGACAGGATGTATATGAAGCGGCTCAGGCGTTTGAAAAAAAAATTAATTGATAATGAAACCATACCATACCTTATTACTTCAATTCCGAATATACGTTACCTCACCGGATTCGAAGGTTCTTATGCGAGTATGGTTATAACCGAAGATTCGTATTACTTCATATCAGATGGCCGTTACCAGGAATATGCCAGATCAATTCTTCCCCGTAAGGTCACATTCATTCTTCAGGATAACGGATTGATACCCGCGGTGAAGGAAATTTTGGACAATGAAAACGGAAAAGAGCTATACCTGGAAGAGCATTCAATACCTCTTAGCCAGTATTTTCAGTTAAAAGATTCTTTGAAAAAAATTAAGCTGAGAGGTGGGGGAGATGTTGTCAACGAACAGAGAATGATTAAGAATGAAAGTGAGATAGCATTGTTGAGAGAAGCAGCTTTAATAACAGATGGCTGTTTTTCACACCTGCTGGGTATAATTAAACCAGGCATGCTTGAGTGGGACATATCCGTTGAGATAGAACATTATTACCGCACACATGGAGCAAGCAGTTCATCCTTTGAATCAATTGTCGCATCCGGTGCTGGTTCTTCAAGACCGCATTACAAAACAGGCGATTCGAAAAAACTTGAACCGGGAGACATGATATTAATAGATATGGGATGCAAATATAAGGGGTATAATTCAGACTTGACACGAACTGTCTTCCTGCGTAGCATTACCAGTGAATTCAGGCATATATACAACATTGTACTGCGAGCACAGGAAACTGCTATCAATTCTATACGTCCGGGAATTACCACCGGGAGTCTTGACAAGAAGGCACGGAATGTGATTAAAAATGAAGGCTATGGGGAATTCTTCAGTCATTCCCTCGGGCATGGTGTGGGTCTTGAAGTTCATGAACTTCCGGCAGTAAAACCGGGAGGAACAACTCGATTAAAAAAAAATACCGTCATTACCGTTGAGCCAGGTATATACATGCCCGGAAAGGGTGGTATTCGTATTGAGGACATGGTTTCTACAGGTCCAGGTGGTCCCGAAATAATGACAGGTTCATCAAAAGATATTATTATATTGTAAACAAGGAGTGACCAATGATTTCAAGTAACGAATTTAAAAGAGGTACTGTTATCAGGTTAGACGGCAATCTCTATTCTGTGTTGGAATACCAGCATGTAAAACCTGCGAGGGGCGCTGCTTTTGTGAGAACGAAACTGAAGTCCCTTACAAAGGGATCAATTATAGACAAGACGTTCAGGGGCGGAGAAAAAGTTGAAGATGTAAGGGTCGAAAAAAGACCGATGCAATACCTTTATGACGAAGGTAATGGGCTTGTTTTCATGGACAACGAGAATTTTGAGCAGGTTTCAGTTGATCGTGAACTCGCAGGTGACCTGATGAATTACATCAGGGAAGGCGATATAATAGAAATCTCGATGCACGAGGGGAATCCAATATCAATCGAGCCTCCAATATTTGTTCAGCTTGAAGTAACATACGCCGAACCGGGCGTGAAGGGTGATACTGCCACCAATGTTATGAAAAATGTAACAGTGGAAACCGGCTATACCGTTCAGGCCCCACTGTTTATTAACGAAGGTGACATTCTAAAAATTGATACACGTAACGGTGAGTACGTGGAAAGGGTAAAAAAGTAAATGGATTTTTTCCAAACAGTTAAAGGGTGGATTAACATGAATCCGGGCAAGGCACTTGGTGCCATGGCCGGTTTTCTGCTGGGTATACTACTGTTTACTTTCGGAGTAATGAAGACTGTGGTTATAATCCTCCTGGTTGGTGCGGGTTTTCTTCTGGGTAAGGCCAGGGATGATAACGTGTCTATTGTAGACGAGCTTACAGGTCTCTTTAAAAAAAACAGGGATAGCCAGTAAAATAGTGTGGATTCAGGAGACTATTCACTTGTCAAGCAGGCATATACGGCTTATGCTGAAAACCGGTATGGTGACGCAATTGTAATACTGGAAAATAGCGCGTTGCGTTCTGGTAACAGTTACATGCTGTTTTTATTATCTGTCTGCTACCTTCATGAAGATAAAATCGGCAAGGCTGAAAACATTATTCGGAAATTGAAACTTTCTGATCCTGCCTACGTGCCGGTATTATACCTCGAAGCTTTCCTGGTTATGAAATCAGCAGGTGATCGTGAATCTGCAATGTACAGGTATGTAGAACTACTGCAGAAGTATCCATCTGACAGGGTATTAAAAAAATCATTTAAACGTATACAGGCTGCAACAGATTTCCAGGCATTTCAGCGGAAAGCCAGGTTGAGGGATTTTGTACCGGTGCCAAAACTTAAACGTGTAAGAATAGCCAGGAAAAGGGTTTCAGTAAAACACAAAACAAACCGCAAATTTAAATACCTTCCACTTTCGGTCATATTTATACTACTGATAATTCTTCCAGGTATCCTCTATCATCAGAATATTACGCAATATTTAATCAGTATTGTGAAATTAATTGGCATTAATGAAAAAGAACAACCGCAACATGGTAAAGATGTTATGGACATGGTTACCCTGAGTGGGGAACATTATGATATTATTGAAAAATATAACAGGAATAAAACCCCTGAATTCTATTATTCCAGTGAAAGATTAAAACAAGACTTCAAACGGGCAAAGGAAATGATAAAAACGGGACATTATAATGATGCTCTTATCATTTTAAACAGGATAAATGCCAGCAATGTGCATCACAGGGTTAAAGACCGGATAGAATTTCTCAGGAAATTTGTCCTTGAAATTGATGATAGACCGGTATCAGGTTACACCTATGAAAGGTTGAATGAAAAACCTCACCTGTACAGGGGTGTAAAGATACAATGGAAGGGTAAAGTAGCTAATCTGAAAAAAAAGAATGATCACATTGTATGTAACCTGTTGATTGATTATAAAAACAGTCACCGGTTCAGCGGAGTTGTAGAATTGTACGCAAAAAAATATCCAGGTGAAATCGAAAATGGAAATATGATAGAAACAGTAGCAACATTTGTAAATGCAATGGGTGAAGACAACAGGATGTACCTTGTTGCTGAAAATATCACAATAATATCGGAGTAATGCGATAATGGTTTCAAAGCCACTTTCAAAGGTAGCAGCATATAAATGTGAACAATATGATATAGACAAGATAAAAACTCTTTTCCGAAAAGCCTCACAGGAAATAGATTTTGATTTGTCCTCAATGCGTAACATGAGGGTGGCAATAAAGCCGAACCTGCTTCGGGATTCATCACCCGAAAAAGGAGTAGTGACACATCCGGTGTTTTTCCAGGCGGCAGTGCAACTGGTAAAGGAAAATGGAGGTATTCCGATTCTTGTTGAATCCCCTGCGGTTCATTCTCTTGACCGGGTGTTTAAGAAAACCGGTTATGATGAAATTATTCGTGAAGAAAATATTGAGGTGGCTGATACATCCCATGTTAAGGTAGTGTATAATGAGCATGCCAGGCGCTTTAAGCGTTTCGAGCTTGCAGCCGATGCTGTTGACGCGGATATTTTATTAAACCTGCCAAAATTTAAAACACATGGTATAACCTATATTACCGCGGCGGTAAAAAACCTTTTCGGTACCATACATGGCCTCAATAAATCACAATGGCATTTGCGTGCCAGTACAAAAGAAGAATTCGCGACAATTCTGCTTGACCTATATGACGCATATATACATCACATGAATAAAACAGTACTCCATCTCGTTGACGCGATAACAGTCCTCGAGGGAGAAGGTCCTGGACCATCTGGATCTCCTAAAAGTATGAATGTAATAGCTGCAGGCCTTGATGCTATAGCAGTTGACTATGTACTTTCTAAACTTGTACAGATTGATGTCAACCTGGTCCATACTGTAAAAATGGGAGACAGCAGGGGCCTTGGACAGGGACGTGAAGAGGCTATATCAATACTTGGTGATCCAGTTGATTTACTGCAAGTTACGGATTTTAAACCAACAAAATCAAGTCTCAGCTCGGACTTGATGAGATGGCCCTTCACATCACCGGTAATGAGAAGTCTTTTTGTACAACGGCCGGTACCGTCGGAGGAGAAATGTACACTTTGTTATCAGTGCAAATCAATTTGTCCGGCAGGGGCTATATCCAGGGCTGCCGAAGGGGAAAAAATACCGGCATATGATTACAAAAAGTGTATCCGTTGTTATTGCTGTATGGAAATATGTCCCGAGTCGGCAATAGATTTAAAAAATGGTAAATTACAGTGGATGTTCAATATTGTTACCACATAAATGATGGAGGTTTAATATGCCTGCGCCCGCCTTTTCGAGAAAAATACTGGTTTTTGAAAGCCTGGGGTTTGGTCTAATAATAATATTTCTATGGCTTGAAGAAATTCTTGATATACCTCATTATATTATGGGTGCGCCATCTACACCTGTAAACCTTCCCGAATCCCTGCTTGAAACAATCGTAATAATGATCTTATATGGTATAATATTGTATTATACCATTAAATTTTTGGCAAAGATACGCCATCTTGAAGGATTTTTACACGTGTGCTCATTCTGCAAACGAATAGAGGTAGATGGTGAGTGGATAACCCTGGAGAAATTTATGAGCAATTATAGTGATGTCATCATGTCACATGGATTATGTACAGAATGTTTGAAAAAGTATTATCACAAGGAATAATAATTAAAAAAGGATGCTTACGCACCCTTTAATAGTGTTTTATATGTTTTAACGTAGCGGAGGAGGGACTCGAACCCCCCACACCACGGATATGAGCCGTGTGCTCTAACCTACTGAGCTACTCCGCCTTATTAGCGCGGGCAGGATTTGAACCTGCGACCTTTGGGTTATGAGCCCAACGAGCTACCAGCTGCTCCACCGCGCGATCTTGAGACAACCTATTCAGGTTGCTATCCATTGTCAACCTTTTTCCCCCTGGACTTGGTTAAATGGATTGACTTTTTGAAAAAAAATGTAACAATAGTATATAGTTGTATAATATAGTAAAAATTACATATTGTCAAAGAATTACTTACATGATAAATCCATTGAAATATTTTACCAACAGAAAAGTTGGACTGGTACTTGGAAGTGGCGGTGCGAAAGGGATATCCCATATCGCCGTGATAGAATACATTGAAGCACATGAAATACCCATCCATTTTATATCCGGTTCAAGCATCGGCGCAGTAGTCGGGGCATTGTATTCAGCAGGAAAATTGAAAGAGTATAAGGATTTCCTGCTGAACCTTGAGTGGAGCGAGATGATTACCTATTTTGATCCGGTATTTCCTAAATCAGGTTTGATTGAAGGAAAAAAAATAATTGAAATGCTGGAAAAATTTATTCCACGGGATTACCTGATCGAAGATCTGCCAATACCATTAAGTATAGTTGCTACGGATTATTACACTGGTATGCCGGTAGTATTCAGGTCTGGCAGGGTTCTTGATGCCATTCGCGCAAGTATATCCATACCAGGTGTATTTATTCCCATGCGTTATAAAGACACATTCCTTGTTGATGGTGGAGTGGCCAACCCGTTGCCCATAGATATTGTAAAAGGCATGGGGGCCGGAAGGGTGATAGCGGTAAACCTCCATCCTATTATTCATTCCGGCAGTAAAAAACTAAGAAACATGGTGGAAAGTAAAATTAAAACTGTTGAAGGTGATTCGAGTCAACTTGAAATGATATCTGAAAAAAATAATATGAAAGGACAAGATATTAAAAAGTCTGGAACTGACAAAAACTGGCTTAACTCGGTACAGAAATGGCTTGGAATTAATGCCAATGAAAAGTCAGGAACGATCAAGATGCCGAATATTTTTGAAGTGATGTACCAGACGGTTGATATCATGGAATATACAAACACTCTTTTCATGATTCGCTATAATCCTCCGGCTGTATTGATAGAACCCAACCTGGTTGATATGCCCACACTGGATTTTACAAGGACATCTAAAATATTGACAGAAGGGTATTCCGCGTGCAGTCGAAATCAAAAAGCTTTGGATCGAAAAATTAAATGGTGGGTGTAAGATATGGATTCGGGAAATCAAACAGTTAAGGGAGTAACACTTCAAAAGCTTCAAGAATCCATTGCAGGGTGTACAGGATGTAAACTATCAAGACCCCGTAAAAATATTGTATTTGGCGAAGGCAACCCTGATGCAAAAATAATGTTTATCGGTGAGGGTCCAGGTAAAGATGAAGATATACAGGGGCGCCCTTTTGTTGGAAGAGCGGGAATATTGTTGACAGCCATAATTGAAAAGGGAATGAAGATGGAAAGAAGCGATGTGTACATCGCGAACGTTGTCAAATGCCGACCCACGGTGAATCTCGAGGGTACCCGTGACCGTCCACCTGAAGATGATGAGAAGGAAGCATGTGGTGATTACCTGAAAAAGCAGATATCAATAATCAGGCCCGAGGTAATAATAACCCTGGGGAATCCATCTACCCGTTTTTTGCTGAATACAAAACAGGGTATCACAAGAATGAGGGGAACATGGTATACTTATGATGAGATTCCCGTGATGCCGACATTCCATCCATCGTATATATTAAGAAATGGTGGCGACAGCAGTCCTCTAAAAAAACAGGTTTGGGAGGATATTAAAAAAGTTCTTGAATATCTTGAAAAAGGTACGCGTGATGCCAACGGCGTTAATATAGAAAATGCTGATCAGATAAAATTAACAACAAGGCATAATAACGATACAGTTCAGGGATCACTGTTTTGACTAAAAGATTTTTACTTGAAATTTCAAGGTACAAGTATACAATAGCCACCCAGAACAAGAAAAACAGTATATTTATAAAATATTGTATATTTTTAGACGGGTAATCGTAACAAGCCTCCCGGATGGCAGGGGAGGTTATTGTCGTTTTTATGGAATTAACAAACAATAGTGATGAATAATTAAATGGAGGTCATATGTCAGGTGCAATAGATGTACGTAAGATTGATGCGAATGATAAAAATAAGATCAAGGAGTTTATAAAGCTACCCTGGAAAACAAAAATATACGAAAATGATCCTGCATGGGTTCCGCCCCTGATAGGAGAACAGAAGAAACTGTTTAATCCTGACAAGGGATATTTCTACGATATAGGCGAAGTGCAGTATTTTATGGCATACAGGGATGACAAACCGGTAGGCAGGATAACAGCGCATATAAATCACCTGTACGAAGAGAAATATGATAACGAAACGGGTTTTTTCGGTTTTTTTGAATGTATAGAGGATCAAGAAGTTGCAAGCGCTCTTTTCAGTGCCGCGGAGGAATGGCTGAAAGAAAAAGGAAAAACAAAAATCCAGGGACCACAGAGCTTTTCAATTTATGATGCTGTTGGGTTTGAGGTGCAGGGTGAAGATATAATGCCGGTTGTAGGCCTTTTTCATACAGCTCCGTTTTTCAGAACACTGGCCGAAAAATATGGGTTTGAAAAGAAAATTGACTGGTATTGCTTTCTTGTGAAAAAGATCGATGATTTTAAACCTTATCTTAAGGATGTTCGTGAGAACATAATGAAAGAACAGGATGTTACCTACAATTACCTGGACAAGAAGGAAATAGCCAACAGGGCAGATGAAATTCATCAAATATTTAACGCGGCATGGGATAGTAACTGGGGTCATCTGGATCTTACCAGGCAGCAGTTCGACATGCTTGTTGAAGAGTTAAAAATGATAGCTGTTCCTGAATTGTGTATTTTTGCTGAAAAAGATGGTAAAACAGTGGGATTTATTGTTTCACTGCCTGACGCGAACCCGGGACTGGCAAAGCTGAATGGTCACCTGTATCCATGGCGTTTAATTAAGGCTTTTCGCGAGATTAAAAGAACCCGAAAAATTAGAACTGTGATTATGGGTGTGCTTCCGGAATACAGGGGGCAAAAGATAGATGACGTGTTTTACCTGTTAACCATTGAAAATGGTATTCGTCTTGGGTACACTCAGTCAGATTGTTCCCTGATCGTTGAAACAAATCAGAAGATGATTGGTGCGTTAAAGCCCCTTAAGGGAGAGATCTATAAAACCTATAGAATTTACGAAAAGACGATTTCATAAGTTCTAAAGAAAACACAACAATAATAACAAAGCCATCCTGGTTATAAAGGGTGGCTTTGATTTATTATCAGATCAGTATATATTATTAAGTTATTAACCTGTTTACATTCTCCACCAGGTTGAACGTAAGTTTTCGCCCGCAGGCTGTTCTGCATAATATTCTGTGCCGAAGATGTACAACCTTGCAAGGGCCGGTCCATAACGGTATACGACTACGGCGATTATAAAACCAGCAATAAGGTCGGTAACGTAATGATACCTGAGGTATACCGTGGAAATGATGAGCAATGTTCCCCATGCGAAACTTACAGGGGCAAACCTTCTATAATATCTATATGAAAGCATTACGGTAAGGACGGATATGAGGGTGTGGCCGCTGGGACAACAATCCCGGGTTATACCACCTGCCTTCAATATGAAGCTGCGAAAAAAATCAAAAAACAGTATACCTGTCAGCGGTTTTGTCTGGAGATGATCAAGGGTAAACCGGGGGCCGATGGCAGGAAATATATAATACCCGATATAAGAAATGAAAAAACCAATTAATATTGTAGATGCCAGTATATGAAAGTCAATCTTTCTGCCCTTCATGTACAGTATAAATACCAGTAAAAATGGTAGAAAGTAAAATGATACATATACAGCCTGTAATATTTCGGTCAGCACCGGGTGAGTGAATCGTTCAAGCAGTATGGTTGGGTCATTTCCAAGAAAAAGGATCCTGTCAATTTTAATGATGATGCTGTCAATATCAGTACCATTGATCAATGGTACAAGTGTATTGTGTTCCATGTAAATAATCAATAACAGAATTGCAACGTACCAGTCACGAAAGGTAGAATATGTAGCATTATTGATTGTGCGATTCATGTAGTTAACAAGAAGCACAAGGGCCACAATTCCGCTGTTCAGCAGAAATATATGGGGAGCGAGCCTGATATCAGAGAAGGTGACAATTAGAACATTAAGGAATATGGCCATTCCCATTGTCAGTAATTCTTCAAGGTGAAAGCGTTGATCATATTCCCGGGTAAATCTTTCAAGCATCATCCAGCCAGGCCCCACATTATTCACTATTTTGCCCGTAATTTCGATATATTCATGTATTTCATTTTTTTAACAGGCGTACATATTAATGCAGTATATACGGTAATATACTACATTTTCAAAAAAAGAACATAACAATATCATTTGTGATGGTATTATATTTTTTGATATATCTTTTTGCAACCAAAAAAAGTATATTGGCTACACCTTCATGTGCATTGTGAATTATACCCGGCTAAGCATCATCAGTATCAATTATTTCTTGCAATGGGTAATGCCAGCCGATTATATTGTGCTTTCATATTTAAATACCTGGAGTAAATATATGTCTTCGATGGACTCAGAGAAACGGCGATATGATGAACTGGTTGAATTATTAAAAAAATATAACTATTACTACTATAATCAGAATCAACCCCTTGTGGATGATGCCACCTACGATGAGCTCATGGAAGAACTCATTGAAATCGAAAAGGCTCATCCTGAATACAAACGTGAAGATACACCTTCAGAGCACGTAGGTGGAGAGGTAAGTGAAACCTTTTCTGAAGTGTCACACGATCCTCCAATGCTCAGTCTCAGTAACATTTCATCTGAGAAAGAATTGAGAGATTTTGATGCAAGATGCCAAAAAGGTCTTGGATTGCAAAATATTGAATACTCAGTTGAACTCAAATATGACGGGCTTGCAGTTGAGTTGAAATATGAAAATGGTTTATATACGCAGGGTTCTACCAGGGGTAACGGCCAGGTGGGTGAGGACGTGACTGCCAACATCGCAACCGTGAATGTTCTTCCACTGCGACTGGAAGGTGAAAACGTGCCCGGGCTTCTGTACTTAAGGGGTGAGGTGTACATGCGCCATAAGGAGTTTGAGCGAATAAATAGTGAACGTCGGGAAAAGGAGCTGCAGGAGTTTGCAAATCCGCGTAACGCGGCAGCCGGTTCGTTACGCCAACTGGATCCCGCTATCACCAGGGAGCGAGAACTGGATATGGTGTTGTACAGTATGGGTTCAGTAGAACCCGAAAAGATGGTAACATCACAAAAAGAATTAATCTCTCTGCTGGAAAAATACAACTTTCCGGCCCCTGCCCATCACGTATTGGGCAATATCGATGATGTTATAGATTTTTATAACCAATGGCTTGAGAACAGGCATGAGCTTGATTTTGATATAGACGGGGTTGTACTAAAGATTAACAATTTTGAATACAGGAACACCCTTGGAGCCACATCAAAGTCACCACGATGGGCCATGGCGTGGAAATTTCCAGCCCAGGAGGCAATATCCAGGATAGAATCTGTAGATGTACAGGTAGGTCGTACCGGACTGGTTACCCCGGTGGCCAACCTTGATCCTGTGAATATCGGCGGTGTGCTGGTGAGCAGGGCAACCCTCCATAATTTCGATGAAGTTAAGCGTCTAGATGCCAGGGTTCATGATACCGTCAAGGTTATTCGAGCCGGAGACGTTATACCCAAGGTTGTTGAAGTATTGAAGGATAAGAGAGGTGGTTCAACCGAATCGATCAATCCGCCTGATGAATGTCCCTCGTGCGGTTCCACCTTGAAAAAAGAAGACATTTACATCAGGTGTATCAATCCACTGTGTGAGGCAAAGATCTTTGAGCAATTGAAATTTTTTGTGTCTCGGGGCGGTCTTGATATCGAGAATGTCGGCCCCGAGTTATTAAAACGCCTGTATGAAAAGGGCACGGTGAAGGACATGGCAGACATCTTCACGTTAAAAAAGCTGGATCTACTGGAGCTTGACCGAATGGGTGATACCCTGGCTGATAAAATACTTGAATCAATTGATAGCCGAAGAAAGATAACGCTTTCGACTTTTTTAAGAAGCATGGGTATACGAAACGTTGGTGATCATGTTGCGAAGGTGATTGCCAGAAATGCAGGGTCAATCGAGAATATCAAAAAAATGTCTGTAGAAGAACTTGAAAAAATAAAAGAAATTGGACCCGAGGTTGCTGATTCAGTATACAGGTTCTTTCATGATGATGACGCACTGGCTCTGATAGAGAAAATGAAAAACGCGGGTGTGACAATAGCGGATGAACTGCAGAAGACTAAAACAGGTACACCTGTGAGCGGTAAAACATTTGTATTTACTGGAGCCCTCGAATCGATGAGCCGTAAAGAAGCTGAAGATTTGATTGAAGAACTGGGAGGACGGGCAACCGGTTCTGTGAGCAGGAATACAGATTTCGTTGTTGCCGGCGAGGATCCCGGGTCAAAACGTGATAAAGCGGAAGAACTGGGTGTAACAATACTACACGAGAAAGAATTTCTGGATATGACAGGTAAGTCATAATGAAAAAATATATAGAACTGGCGAATAAGCATTACTACCTGGCAACAGCGATACTCATGTTCTTGTCCGGTATCACGGCGGCCACCCTGGCTTTACCTCCACTGGCGTTGCTTGCCTGGGTGTCCCTTGTCCCACTACTTATATTCATACAGGGTAAATCATTAAGGGAGGTGTATTTCTACACCTTTATCACAGGACTTCTTGGTAATTACCTGCAATACCGGTGGATTGGTGATTTTGGTGCCAACGTGGCAGGTGGAAACATCGTGATCGTTGGCTTTGTTATTCCAAGTCTTACCGTGTTCTTTGCCACGAAAATTCTCGTTGCAGAATGGCTTTCACGAAGGTTTGAGTCATTTAGAATACTCCTGTATCCATCGGTGTGGATAATGGTAGACTGGATTCAGTCTCTTGGACATCTTGCCTTTCCATGGACATACCTTGCGTATTCGCAATATACTTTCACGTCCTTCATCCAATCCGTATCTGTTTTTGGAGTTATGGGAATTACCTTCATCATGGTGGCCTTTAATACGTCGGTGGGGGAACTTATGCAGTATTACCGGGATGAGCAACCGGATAAAAGGCTGCTTTTCCGATCATTTCCTTTTCGACATGTGGTCGTCATACTGCTCGCAATTGTGTTACTGTGGTCATGGGGTTTTGCCAGAATGGCCAGCTCCAGGGATTACGGGAAGCCTGAACAGCGTGTTGCCATGGTACAGTCATGTATTTCTCCATGGGAAAACTGGAACTTGAACAAGTTCATGTACCTGAAAACGCTTGAGAAGCTGACAAAGAAAGCCATGGAGCATGATCCTGACGTGATAATCTGGTCGGAATCTGCAACCCTTGAAAGCATATCCTTCGATTATTTTAACGGGCGCCCCGGTGCCTTCGAAAAGCAAGTACTCGACCTGGCAGCGGAGCTGGGAAAACCCCTGCTTACCGGCGAAATCGGTATTATTGTAGATAACCTGGCTCAACGGTATTACCCACAAAACAACATGGTGCATATCAACGGGGAAGGTGAGGTGGTGAGCACTTATCCCAAGAATCACCTGGTGCCGATGGGAGAATGGTTTCCCTACGAAAAGTGGTTTCCTTTCGTGCAGAGAATAATATACGCTTTCGGGGGATCAGCCTTTGTACCGGGTGATATGCCTATGACGTTTAACGTCAATGGGTACAAGACCGGAAACCTGGTATGCTACGAGAACATATTTTACAGGATGTGCCGAACCTACGGAAGAAGGGGGGTGGACTGTTTCGTAAACATTACAAATCTTGGATGGACAGACAACCCAACCGGTCATATGCAGCACTTCGCATTTTCGGTTTTTCGGGCCATTGAAAATGGAAGATGGTTTTACAGCGCCGGAAACACCGGTTTTACCGCCTTCATAGATCCATATGGACGAATAGTTTCGTCAATACCATTGATGAAACAGATGTATTGTATTGGCAACATAGACTTCTCTTTGAACCATGATACACCCTATCTTGTAATCGGTGATATGCTGTTATATGCCGCAATATTGCTGGTGCTGATGACCGCAATCATCGCGGGTTCTGCTCATTTTCGGGGGAGGCAATAACAGCTTGATGTGACTTCCTGAAAATGATATACTGTGATCTAAAGGCACGCGTCGATTTTGCCGGTATAACAGGGAGCAGGGAATGCGAATAATATATTGTACCGATGTACACGGGGCATTTGAACGGGTAAAAGATCTGTTATATGATACAATCGCCGATATATATATAATCTCTGGCGATATAATCGATATCCCATTTTATAACATGGAAAGCGCTATACGTTACCATGAGCTGCAGACGTATTTTCACGGTATTCAGCGCCAGATGGAAAGGGAAGACCTCGTCGTTGAAGACTTCGTTGACGAACTGCTTGAACTGCCTACCTCAACAGAAGAGATACAGGAAGCCGGTACAAAATTTCAACAGTATACTATACGGGCCAGGCGTGTGATGCAGCAGAAATACAAGGTGCTTGAGAACCTGTTCTCATTAAAAACACAGGCTACTATATATGCACTCCCGGGAAATTACGACATGGACTTCAAGTTCACTTCTCTTCACGAACGGGATTTGCATATGCACTGGTACCAGTTAGGAGATCTGAAAATAGCAGGGTATGGTGGTGCCGATATATTTACTGCTGGTATCCCGGAAAGATATGTTGTACCATACAGGGCGGGTATCGGTGTTGATGATCGTAAAAACGAGATGTACAAGTTCTTCAAGGCAGTTAAGCCCAATATAATCGTTACTCATCAGCCTGCACATGGCATACATGACTGGCTGTCTCCCGTAGGGCCAAGCGGCTCACCGGCTTTACGTACATACTGCGAAAATAATCCTGTGCTTTTATGTTGTACCGGGCATATACACAGGGCATGGGGATTTAAAGAATACGAGGGAACCGTCTACATTAATCCCTCACCATTTGGTGATGTTACCACGGTAAGTGGAGATGTGTCAGAAGGTGGCTTCTTTTACCTGGTGGATATTGAAGACGAAGTGGTGAACAGCATTACGTTTAAAAAAATATTTAACGGGCGGGTACACGATATAGCCGAATATGCACACGGCAAAGATGGCTGGGAAGAACACATAATAGACCAGCATCGGTATGATGCCAGGAAGCGTAATGAAAACGTAGACATGAAGGTTGAAAAATATTCCCATATTCCGGAAATTGAGCTTTTTAACGAAATAAAGAACTTTTTCAGAATGTTCCAGACAGGGGAAACAGAGCAGCGTGTTGACCGCCTTGAAGAAGTGGTCAAGCGGCTTGAACCAAAAATTGAGAATCTTGCAATGGACGTGGTTGGGTCGGTAAACGTTGGGCTTTCACAGCCAAGTTCAGATATTGACGTGGTGTTATATCTTCGATGTGACCGTGACTGTCCTGACAATGTAAACGATTGTGCCAGCAACAGGAACGCGGAGAAAATGATACGTGATGCCCTGGAAGAAGAGTATAATTTCGAGATAATTGATTGTGTAAATCTCAACGAAGTGGAAAAAGGTATACGGCAGAAAAACTATGAATCGGAAGTGACACAGCGATTTGTTGCCTACCGTTCCATTTGCAGACCGATAAATTACAGGGTTATCGCACCTGTAGAAGATCTTCTTAACGAAGATATTGAGTTCAGAAAGGAGTTGGAGGGGAGTATAAGGTCATATTTCCAGATATTTGTTGCCACCACCAAGCATGTTAATTCTTTTACAAAATATGAAAACAGGTTAAAAACAATAGGCATTCACCTGCCTGATGCAATACGTGATAAAATACGCATGTATCTTCAGCAGAAAGAATTGAAAGAAGAATGATGCATTTTAGAAAATTGGTTGCATGATATTCATAAATATGCATATAATGCAACCATACAGGTAGCGCAAAGGATGCGGTGCGATTGTTATGAAATGGAGGTCGGGAAATGAATGGTGATGTACTGATTCAAAATATTATTAATCTTTTTGTTATCGCGATAATACTTGAAGCTGCCGTTATGGCGGTATTTTCAATGTCAGCTCTGAGGGACGCTTCTTCGTCCCGTCCTATTGAGGCAACCAGGGATGCAATAATTATTTTGATCGCCTTTTTTCTCTGTTACAAGGTAAATGCCCTGCAGATATTCAGGGGAACAGGATTGCGGTTTCCAGATATATTTGACGTGGTAATCAGCGCTCTTGTGCTGACGAGAATGACAAACTTCGTGAGAGGTTTTATGTCCCGTTTCAGGCAGGAATGATATATAGTCAGGACAATAAAATTCTAAGGCAGATACTTATTTGCCTTAGCTCATCGTTTAGTTGCTGATGAGAAGCACTACAGATTATTGAGCTGGTCTTTGTGTAGCAGGTACAATTATACGTCTGTCATACCTGGTTTACTTTGTGTTCTACCCCGGCAGCCTCACCTTCCATTACCTCGTTATACTTATCAAGAATAGCGCCGGTAATCATGTCCCTGGCTTCCTGGGTAATTGGGAAAAACAGGTCGATATATTCACCGTTTTTCCTCTTGTTTGAGGGCATTCCGATGAATATGCCCTTGTCACCCTTAACTATTCGCAGGTTCTTTACTACGAATTTGTCCATAAGAGTGATGTTGGCAAATCCAAGTGTTTTCCCAAGGTTTTCCTTAGGGAAAACCCTGACTTCGGTAATCATGTCATTCATGTGACCACCACCGTACCCTAAAAGATAGTTGTTGTCTACTTATTGTAAGACATAAAGAGTATTCAAGTCAAGAAAAATATTACATTAAAGAAGATTTCAGCATAAAGTAAAAAATGTTGCCGAAATCGTAAAAGACTTGTTATATACTGCAGCAATACCATATGTAGCAGTGAAGAAAATATTAAGCTTATTATTTGCAAAAGCCAGGGGATTCATATGCGTCGATTGATCAATGTGTATTTTAAAAGAATTACATTACTGGTAATATGTATAATTATAGCAGGTGGGTACGCTGTTGCTGCATCGTCACCAACAATTGCCGTGCTGAACTTTACCAACAATACCGGCAGTAAAGGGATGGATTATCTTTCAACAGCACTTGCCGACTCAATCTCGGCCACACTGTCACAGTCAGAAGATATACAGGTGGTGGAAAGATCCAGGTTGTCAAGTGTGATCAACCAGGTGGAACTTGAAAAAAGTGGAATGTTTAATAAAACTGATATTAGCAGGGCAGAAAGGATGACAAACGCGGATGTCCTTTTGCTCGGGTCATATACCGGCACTCCTTCCAATATTACCCTTATTATAAAAGCAGTTGATATCAAAACAGCACTGGTATTGAACGGCAGGGTAGTAACAGCCCATCTTTCTGAGCTTTTTGACAGGGCAAACCAGGCTGCCGGTATAATCGCGGCAGTGGTAAGCACAAAGGATGTTGGACGACTTACGGTAAGTACATCACCTGATGAATGCGATATATATATCGACGGCATGATGGTAGGACAGTCTCCACTAATTGAATATAAACTGCCCGCGGGCGAACACAGGATACGTGTTGTAAAGAAGGGATACATAGATGACGAGGTAACACTGGCAATACGAACTAACGGATCAGCAACATGGAACCCGGTATTGCCGGAGAAACAGGTGCTCAATCGTAGTGAATTCAGTGTTGGTGTATCAGCCCTGATACCAGCCAATAACGACCTGACCCCTTCACCGGTGTTCCTTGCTGCTATAGGTCATAACTTTGACAGGTGGCACATCTCCGGTGAAATAGGATTCAGCAGGATCAGTCATGACCAGGTTTTCGAACATCTCGGAAGTGAGGTTGAACAGGACAGGTGGTATAATTATACCTCGCTGAACGGTCATATCGTATATATATTATATACGGGATGGAAACTCGTTACACCGTATGCCGGTGTCTTCGCGGGATATGGTAAATTAGTAGATTACCGGAGTAATGAAGCGTATGAAGATGGTGAAGAAAAACTGCGAAGTCATAACCTGCTAAGCCTTGGAGGTCGACTGGGGGCTAATATACTTAACTTTGGAAAATTCAGTCTTTATATTGAAGGCAGGTATTATTATACACCAACCCTTGTAACACGTGATGAATACCAGAGCCAGGGGGTTTTGGGGGGCCTTGTTAAAAATGAACAGGAATACAGGTTCAACTATGTTACCCTCGGTGGCGGGTTGAAATATTATTTTTAAAAGTACGAGGTGAATGAAAATGAAACGGATAATATCCATATTACATATAGCTGTATTACTATTTGTTGTAAGTATCTGCATGAGTTGTGATGTAGTGCCGGAAGACCAGGGTCCTGTTATATTCGATGACGTGGAAAGGATTGAGCTGGATGATTATGATGGCACCAGATTTACTTTTGATGTACCAAATGGGGTCTCGACAGTTGTTCTTGGAGTGTTCCATAATACGATTCAAACTCAAGGACAGACCATTCTTAATGAAGTTGATTTTGCTGGAGGTAATAGGACAGGTCTTCCTGGCTATGTAAAAGGTGAGGTCAATAAGTCAGCATTGTATGAATATGACCCCGGTACAAAAGATTTTGATCCTACTTTATCTTATAATACTAATGGTTCATATTGGTGGGCAGTATGGGGTTATGATTCAGACGGCAATCTCACCCATGCCAGCGAACAGGTAAATGACACTATTAATTTTTAAAAACTCTTTCCGGATTCTTGGGAATTGAAAATAGTACTTTATAACAAAAATCTATGAAATTGAAATTTATATAATTTTTAACCGCAGATACACGCAGATGAACACAGATGATGATGATAATTATCTAATATTCATTATAATCCGCGTTAATCTGCGTTTATCGAGCGAAGCGGGCGGTTATATATATATAAAGCCTTATTATGTCGTAAGCTTTTCTTTGGGAGACTAATCATAATTTATATTCATAAAATAAATTATGATAGTTATTCCCAATATTCCGGAATGAGCCTTTTTAAAAGATAGTCTTAACAAACTCAACAGGCAGTCCAGGCATTCACAGGCTTCATGCGAGGCCAACAGGGTGAGCAATAACACCAACTTTTTAACTTGACAAAACCCCGCCCCGCAAACTAAGTAAATACCCGTTAAACTACCGGAACAGGCAGAGAATATCTGTCTGAATTTTTTTTGGAAAAAACGGTAAAATCGACCTATTTTTCATATATTTAACCTAAGGAATGCATTGATGTTTGAGAATCGTAATTATTGTGGAAAGCTGTCATCAGGTGATATCGGGAGTGAAGTACTTCTTGCCGGATGGATAGACAGGAAAAGAGACCTTGGCGGTATCGTTTTCCTTGAGCTGCGAGATGTTACCGGTATAGTACAGGTAGTATTTGACAGTTCCAGTATACCCGAAGAAACGCAACGTGCCGAGAAGGTGCGCAGTGAGTTTTGTGTAATGGTAAAAGGATCGGTGGTGAAGCGTACAGAAGACACGGTAAACCCCAACCTTACTACCGGTGATATCGAGATAAAGGCTGAACACCTGGAAGTGCTTGCTGAATCAGAAGTACCCCCTTTTCCCATTGATTCACAGGACAAGTTGAGCGAAGAGATACGACTGAGGTACCGATTTCTCGACTTGCGACGGGGCGAGATGCGTGATGCAGTAATCAACAGGCACAAGGTCATGCAGGTGACCCGGCAGTTTCTTTCCAGTCATAATTTTTATGAAATAGAAACCCCAATGCTGAACAAGTCCACACCCGAGGGGGCGCGTGATTTCCTGGTACCCAGTAGAATAAGCAGGGGTATGTTTTACGCCCTGCCGCAGTCGCCGCAGTTGTTCAAGCAGATTCTCATGGTGTCAGGATTCGACCGCTATTTTCAGATTGTCAAATGCTTCAGGGACGAAGATTTGCGAAATGACCGGCAGCCAGAATTTACCCAGGTTGACCTTGAGATGTCATTTGTTACCCCAGACATGGTAATGCGGGAAATCGAAGGACTTCTGGTTAAGATGGTAGGGGCCATTCAGGGCAGGGACATCCCCACACCTTTTCCCCGGATAACTTACGATGAAGCCATGAGCAGGTATGGCAAGGACGCCCCCGACACCAGGTTCGGACTTGAACTTACCGATTGCACCGATATTTTCGGTGAGTCTGGATTCAAGGTATTCCAATCCACCCTTGAAAACGGGGGTATCATCAAGGCCATGGTTGTTCCCGATGAAGGGAAAATATCCCGCAAGATGATAGATGATTACATTGAATACGTGAAAGCCTACCGGGCAATGGGGCTTCCCACGGTTCGTTATAATAACGGAAATTTTGAAACAGGTATATCCAAGTTTCTCAGCGAAGACGAGAAGAAGACACTGGTTGAAAGGCTTTCCCTTGAGGGGAACGTTCTGGTGATATTCTCCTGTGACCGCAAACAGGTTGTTAATGACGCATTGGGCAATCTACGTGAACATATAGCAGAACAGATGGAGATGGTGGACGGGGATGCCCTGAATTTCATATGGGTATATGATTTTCCACTACTTGAATATGATCATCAAGATGAACGGTATTATGCCATGCATCATCCATTCACCGCTCCAAAGCCTGATGATGTGGATAAACTCGACTCACTTTCACCCCAGAATGCTGAAAACATCAGGGCCCAGGCCTATGACGTGGTATTAAACGGCATGGAGATCGGGGGTGGTTCTATTCGTATCAATAAGATGGAAATGCAGCGAAAGATATTTAATATACTGGGAATCTCTGAAGAGGAAGCCCGGGTTAAATTTTCATTTCTTCTTGAGGCCCTTCAATATGGTGCTCCCCCCCATGGAGGGATAGCCCTGGGGCTTGACCGAATACTTATGCTTCTTCTAAAGAGAGAGTCTATTCGCGAGGTTATTCCATTTCCAAAGACCCAGAAAGGGCAGTGTCTCATGAGCAACGCTCCCTCACCGGTTGCGGCTGGACAGCTTAGAGACCTCTCGATCAAGGTGGTTGAGCCATAAATGACTGACGAGATGTTTGAAGTAGACGATGTGTCAATCTACAAGCGTATTTGTGGATCACAGGATAAGAATATTAAGGTCATTGAACAAATTCTTGATGTGAAGATTATCCCCAGGGGTACAACCCTGAAGATTGACGCCGAACAGGAAAAGAAAGAGCAGACCATGTCGCTGCTGCACCTGATGGGTGATTACCTTCACATGAAGGAATCCGGTTACGAGTTTGACGAGTTTGATATCAAGTACCTGGCGAATTCAATCGCCAGGGGGAAGAAGGTTGATACCGAAGAAATAAACAGGCTTAAAATAGTGGTTCCTGAAACGGGTAAGTCAATTATGCCCCGTACCATGAACCAGGCTGAATACATTTCATCCATTCAGCAAAGCCCTGTAACCATTGCCATAGGACCGGCCGGGACGGGAAAAACTTATCTTGCGGTGGCGGTTGCTGTAAAGTATCTTATTACGGGAAGGGTAGAACGAATAATACTAACAAGGCCTGCAGTTGAGGCCGGTGAAAACCTGGGTTATCTTCCTGGTGATTTTATACAGAAAGTAAACCCCTACCTGCGTCCGCTGTACGATGCCCTTTTTGACCTGCTGCCTTTTGAGCGGGTAAGCCGCCTGATAGAAAAGGGGACGATAGAGATTGCCCCACTGGCATACATGAGGGGACGAACCCTGAATAAAGCCTTCGTCATACTTGATGAAGCACAAAATACAACATCATCCCAGATGAAAATGTTCCTCACAAGACTTGGCAACAATTCTCGGATGGTGATCTCTGGAGATATAACACAGGTGGACCTTCAGAAACCCGGACATTCGGGATTACTGCAGGCCCGTAAAATACTAAAAAACGTAAAAGAGATTACCTTCATCGAGTTTAAAAAGGAGGATATCTGTCGTCATCCGATCGTAGAAAAAATAATAGCCGCCTACGAGCAACACGCCGGGTCGGATTGATATATCCAGATATACTATGCTGACAACATTTAAAATACTATCCCGTGGTATACGGTTTGCCTTCAAAAAACGAAGCATTCGTATGTCATTTGTGTATACCCTTGTAATTATCATTATTGCCACAGTGCTGCTGTCCCTGAACATGCGGGGATCAACCTATGAGTATAACATCGGTGATATAGCCAGGGAGGATATCCGTGTTCCCCGTGATATCGAATACCAGGTTAAATCTGAAACGGAGATGGAAAAGCGGCGTGTATCAGAGATGGTACCACTGGTTTTTGACAAGGATCAGTCAATTCTTGAAGATAAGCTGAAAGTAGTACGGGTTCTTTTTTCACATGTATCAAGGACATTAAAAGAAAATCCACCTTCGGGAACGGATGACAGGGCATTTCAGCTAATATCTTTAAAAAATGATCTTCCTGAATACCTGAAATATCCCGATCGTGTTCTATTCGCGCTCTTGCGATATAAAGATACAGAAAAACTTCACAAGATAACCAACCGTATCCTCATTTATGTATACGATATGGGCATACTTGAAGAACCGTATAAAAACCCTCTCAATCTGAATAATTCCAACGTAACCATTCGTACGGTAAACGCGTCAGGCACAAGCAGGGAGGTGTCAAAAAAGCTTAATGAGCTGAAGACCATCGACCAGGTGAAAAAAGATCTTTACGGCATTTGCTATTCCATTGCCCCAAACCTGCCAAAGGATGTGTTGTACGGAGTATACGTTGTGGTAAAGGGAACGCTTACCCCCAACCTTGATTTCAATAAGGAGGAAACCAGGCGGCGTATCAATGAAACGGTTAACTCGGTGAAACCCGTTGTTGGCAAGCTCAAGAAGGGACAGTCCATCGCAAGGGAAGGGGACACCATTACCACCGATATGCTTCGTAAGATTGAAGTTCTAAACAAGCATACGGCATATACTAATATTAATTATATCCTTGGAGTGCTGTTAGTACAGCTTGGATTTCTGCTGATCTTTGGCTATTTCCTCATTGCCTTCTATAACGATCTCATAGTCGACAACAAGATGCCTCTAATTATATTCACCCTCGTGCTTTTTTTCATGGCATATACCTTTATACTGGCCCAGTCTGAAGGATTGCTCTTTGGTGACCTTGTATTCGCGCTGCTTCTTCCCATACCTTTTATCACGATGATACTGGCTATTACCTATAATATACACATCGCGATGCTTATCGGGATATATATAATATTCTTTACCGCGATGATCACCCGTGGAGATTTTACTGCCATGGTGCTTGCCTTCAGTTCGGCACTTTCCGGTGTATTCGTAGTAGGAGATGTTGAGCGAAGAAATGACTTTTTAAGGGGCGGCTTCGTTATTGGATTGATAAATGCTTTTATTGTGATTTCAACCGGACTAATAGAGGAAAGGACTTTTCAGGACATTCTCAAAAATATCGAACTGGCATTCGGAAACGGCATCATCAACTCTATCCTTGTGCTTGGGATTTTTCCCGTATACGAAAGTATTTTCGGCATTACCACCAAGTTCAAGTTGTTAGAACTGTCAGACCTTAACGCACCGCTTTTCAAGCGAATGCTGATAAAAGCCCCTGGTACGTATAATCATTCGTTGATGGTTGCAACCATGTCGGAATCTGCATGCAGGGAAATCGGCGCTAATTCACTTATGGCACGGGTTGGCAGTTACTATCATGACATCGGAAAAATTGATGATGCCGCATTTTATATTGAAAACAAGGTAAGTGATCCGAGGGCTAAGACGCTGTCTCCATTCGAATATAGCAGCCTTATAATATCTCATGTTGAAAAAGGTGTTACACTGGCAAAAAAATACGGTCTTCCAGAACAGGTTATAGATTTTATTCGTGAACATCATGGTAAGACTACCATGACATTTTTTTACCACCAGGCACTGGAAGCCACGGATACTAACGGTGAAAATAGTATTCAGAAATCAGATTTTGAATACCCGGGTCCTCGCCCCAACAGCAGGGAAACCGCGGTTGTCATGCTGGCCGATTCTGTAGAAGCGGCATCACGTTCTTTGCATGAACCAACTCCAGCAAAACTGGAATCACTGGTTCGCCGGATTGTATACAACAAGCTGAATGAAAGTGAACTAGAGCACTCCGACCTCACCATGTCAGACTTGAATCGTATACAAAAGGCATTTTTGCAGGTATTATACGGTATATTCCATACGCGGATTCAATATCCAGACAGGCAGGACCTGGAAGATCTTGAAGACAGGGTGAAGCAGAAAAAAGATAATGGAGATTAATATATTTACAGAGGGGAACCTGTCCCTTCCGTATAAAGAAATTGATAAAGAATTCTGTAGTCAGGTTATCGAAAAGGTGCTTGCCGCAATGGACACCACCCATGTGGAGGTAAACTGTATATTCACAGATAACAGCACAATTCGGAATATTAACAGGGATTATAGAAAACTTGATTATCCCACCGATGTGATATCCTTTGCATACCGGGACAACCCTTTTCCAAGCATAGAAATGGAACAGGAGCCTCTTGGTGATATGTATATCTCGCTGGAAAAAGCCGGTGAGCAGGCATCAGAATTCAAGGTTACCCTCGCTGATGAACTCTGCCGCCTGTTAGTACACGGGCTGCTTCACCTGCTGGGATATGAACACGAGAATGTTGCTGATGAAGAAGCCCGGAAGATGCGGGAGACAGAAGACCGGTTGCTTGATATGCTTGAGATGTAAACCTACACACCCACCTTTTCCATTAGAGATGTCTGCAGGCTGTCTATCTTCTTTTGAAGAATATCGTGCATCTCATCCATACTTTTCCCTTCACCTTTACTGTTCACGCTGAAATAGAACTTGATTTTCGGCTCTGTGCCGGAAGGACGCATGGTCACCTTGGAACCGTCTTCAAGAAAATATTGCAGCACGTTGGACCTGGGTAGACTTTCAAGCTTCCTGGTAGCTCCCGTGGAAACATCAATAGTGCTACTCGCTTCTAAATCAGAGATCGATACTACCGGTACACCGTGTAACTCATGTGGCGGATTAGATCTGAATGATTTCATTATTGTCTGTATTTTCTCCATGCCCTCCATACCTTTAAGGGTCATTGACTTCAGTCCTTCAAGATAATACCCATATTTCGAATAAATCTCTTCTAAAAAATCATTCAATGAACGTCCCTGTTCGAGTAGCCAGTCTGTCATTTCGGCAAAAAAGTAACATGAGCTTATGGCGTCTTTGTCCCTCACGAATGTCACTGGAAGATACCCGTAGCTTTCCTCGCCACCAAAGATGAACCGGTGAGAACCTGTTTTGTCATACTCATGAATTTTTCTGGCAATCCACTTGAAGCCCGTGAGAACATTCTCTGTTGTAAGGTTGAAGTCTGCGGCAATTATTTCCTGTAGATCAGTGGTTACTATAGTTTTAACGATTACCCCGTTGTCTGGGAGATCTCCTGATTCTTTCAGCCTGCTAAGAATATAATATTCAAGCATCGTACCAATCTGGTTGCCGTTGATAAGTATATATTCACCATCATTGTCCCGGAAGGCTACGCCCATCCTGTCAGCGTCAGGGTCGGTTGCCAGTATAATGTCAGCATTTTTCTGCCGTCCAAGATTAAGAACCATTTCCATGGTAGGTCTTTCTTCCGGGTTTGGAGATTTTACCGTGGGGAAATTTCCATCAGGTTTTGCCTGCGCGTCTACCACATGGCAGTTGGTAAAACCAAAGTGGGCAAGAACTTCAGGAACCAGCCGGTAACCGGTGCCATGAAGAGGAGTGTATGCAATGGTAACATCGGACTGCTGTTTGTCCCGCATCGCGAATTTCTCAAGGTTCTGCAGGTAACTCTTTATAATGTCATCACCAATAGTGATTATTACACCTTCGTTAACAGCATCATTGTAATTTTTTTTTGTAATATCCAAAATCGATTGTATTTTATTAACTTCGTCAATTATTTCAGTATCCTGCGGTGATACCACCTGGGCCCCGTCCTCCCAGTATACCTTGTATCCGTTATATTCTGGTGGATTATGGCTGGCAGTTATGGTAATACCGGCCATGGTTTCCAGTTCACGAATGGCGAAAGAACAAAGGGGGACAGGCATGATATCATCAAAGATGTAAACCTTGATCCCGTTACCTGCAAAAATCGCGGCTGCCTCGCGGGCGAACTCATCAGACTTGATTCGTGAATCGCGGGCGATAACCACCCCCTGTGACTGTCCATTGTTTTGTTTTATATAATTTGCAAGCCCCTGTGTTGCCATACCCACAGTATATATATTCATCCGGTTGGTTCCGGCGCCGATAATTCCACGCAATCCACCCGTGCCGAATTCAAGTGTTCTGTAAAAGCGATCCGTGAGTTCTTTCTCGTTGCCCTCATCAAAGAGTTTCTTTATTTCGTTTCTTGTTTCTTCGTTGTATGGTGTCTCCATCCATTCTTCTGCTGTATTTCGAATCGCCTTGTCCATATCTGCTTCTCCTGTTAATGAAATTCTCTATCCGCATCATTAAAAATAATCAATACTGTATTCAACAATTTTTTGATGTTTCTGATATATTATACAATAAATTATGATTGCATCAAGCAGAATTGGATAACAAAATACCATGTGATGAAAAATGATAAAAACTTTTTAAATAATTCACGAGAGTTTATTTCTTCCGCAAGGCTTCTGCATAAGGGAGAAAGGGTTCTCCTGTCTCTTTCGGCTGGTAAGGATTCAATGGCATTGTTGCACCTGATGGGAACCCTTCGTGAAGAGTATTCACTTGATCTTGGTATATTCCATCTGAATCATAAGACGCGGGGAGCTGATTCAGACGAAGATGAAATATTCTTGAGGGAACGGGCAAAGGTTTTACATGTACCGCTGTATTGCAGACAATATGATTTTTTAGCGAAACAGCCCTCCGGCATGTCTTTTGAGGACTACGCACGTAAAATTCGTTACCAGTTATTGTCATCCATAGCTGCTGATGTGGGATTCACCCGCATATGCACCGCCCATAACAGTGATGACCAGGTGGAAACCATATTAATGCGTATCTTAACTGGTACTGGTTTTCATGGCCTTCGTGGTATTTCACCTTCACGGGACATGATTATACGTCCACTGCTGTGGGCAACTACCGAAGAGATATATTCATATCTTAAAGAAAACGGTATACAGTGGAGGGAGGACAGGTCAAATGCTGAGAATCATTACCTGCGAAATTTCATACGAAACAGGGTTTTACCTCTTGTCCAGTCACGATTTACCTCTTCAAGGAGTGCCATCCTGGCGCTGGGCGAAAATGCCTCAGAACAGCAGCAACTACTGAACCAGATGGTAGATAGTTGTTATCCAGACCTTGTTTGTGTAAAAGATGATGAGGTTATTATCCAATACGGACGCATTGGTGAGAACAGGCCGCTGTTTACCCATGTATGCGCCCGGCAGATACGCGAAAAGTTTCATCAATATGTAAGCAGGGGAATGCTTCTCGAGCTATACAGAAAGGCACATACCGCACGGGGACATGCAGAATTGTACAACGCGGATGGTATTTGCGTAATGAAAAGCCGTCACGGGGGTGAATGGGTACTGTTATTATCAAAAAATATTACGTATCAAGCCCCTGTTGAATGGGAATACCAGGTTTTTCCGGTACGTGACAATGTATATACTATCAGCGAGATTGCAATTGACCTGGATATACGGTTTGCAGGGTACAGTGATTTTAAAAGCAGGTCAAATAAACCGGGTTGCGTGTTTGTAAATGCAGGTGCCGGTGAAAATATCATGATACGAAACAGGAGAGATGGTGACAGGATAACACTAGAAAATGGAACAAGAAAGCTCAAGGAGTTATTTATTGACCTCAAACTGAGCCCGTTTGAGAAACAAGAAGTTCCCATTATTGTAATAGACGGGAAAATTGCCTGTTGCATGCTTTCAGTTACGGGAAAAAGTGACGACAGGGTAGCAAAACAATTTAAGGTTAAGAAGGATACAAAAAAAATACTTGCTATATGTACCATCCCTTCATAACTGTAATTGTACAGGGTTGTTATCTGCAAGAAAGGGTTAAATGCCATCCTTCCGGGATGCCCGCCGTTGTTAAATATATGACGCGACAGAGTTTATAAAAACCTTGTGTTTTCTATGTCAAAATTAAATAATTGTGTTACATTATAGTTTGTTACTGTAAAAACAGATAGATTATAACTGACCGCAGGAGTTAATTAATGAACAAAGCTGGTAAACAGATAGCGCTGATTCTGCTGATCATTGTGCTCGCTATTGCAATATTCAGGATGAATGATTTCAATAAACCGAAGATTGAGCAGCTGCAGTACAGCGATTTTATAAAAAAAGTATACGATGACAAAGTCAATTCGGTTACCATCGTGGATGGTAAGAAGATCAAGGGAACATACACAAAAGGTGACAAGGTATACTTTTTTGAGTCAATAATTCCCTACGATGATCCAGACCTGATGTCAATGCTGATCAAGAACAAGGTTGAAATAAAAGGTGAAGAAGCAGACGAAAATTTCTTTTTGAAGGGTATAGTAAATTTTCTTCCATGGCTCATCTTCTTCGGCCTTATCTGGTTTCTCATGATACGGCAGATACAGAATACCGGCAACAAGGCCATGTCTTTCGGAAAAAGCAAGGCAAAGCTGCAGTCTGAGACAAAGATCAAGGTTACCTTCGCGGATGTGGCAGGTGTGCAGGAAGCCAAGGAAGAATTGACAGAGGTTATCGATTTCCTGAAAGACCCCAAGAAATTCATAAATATCGGAGCCCGTATACCGAAGGGGGTTCTGTTGATGGGTACACCTGGTACGGGTAAAACTCTTCTTGCCAGGGCTATTGCCGGCGAAGCAGGTGTTCCGTTCTTTTCAATCAGTGGTTCTGATTTTGTTGAGATGTTTGTGGGTGTAGGTGCTTCAAGGGTAAGGGACCTTTTTGAGCAGGGAAAACGAAACGCCCCGTGCATAATATTCATCGATGAGATCGATGCCGTTGGAAGACTGAGAGGTGCCGGACTGGGGGGTGGACATGATGAAAGGGAACAGACACTCAACCAGTTGCTTGTGGAGATGGACGGTTTTGAAACTAATGAAGGTGTTATAATAGTGGCTGCCACCAACAGGCCTGATGTACTTGACCCGGCCTTGTTGCGACCAGGCAGGTTTGACCGCCAGGTTGTGGTTGATGTGCCTGATATCAAGGGAAGGGAAAAAATACTCGCGGTTCACAGTAGAAAGATTCCCCTGTCAAGGGAGGTGGATCTTAAAGTGATTGCCCGTGGTACTCCCGGTTTTACCGGCGCAGACCTGGCCAACCTGGTCAATGAAGGTGCCCTTCTTGCCGCAAGGAGAAACAAGAAGAGGGTGGGTATGGCCGAGATGGAAGATGCCAAGGACAAGGTTCTCATGGGGCCCGAACGGCGGTCAGTGCTCATATCCGATGATGAAAAACAGATTATAGCCTATCACGAATCTGGTCACGCAGTTGTTGGATACATGATGGGAAATGACCCGGTTCACAAGATAACCGTTATACCAAGGGGCAGGGCGCTGGGCATGACAATGCATTTACCAAAAGAAGAGAAACATCTGCATAACAGATCATACTGGAAGAATCAACTGGCCAGCCTTTACGGGGGACACGCAGCTGAAGAGATTAAATTTAATGATATAACAACCGGGGCAAGCAATGATATTGAGCGTGCAACGGATATAGCCCACCGAATGGTATGCGAATGGGGAATGAGTGAGAAAATGGGTGCCATGGCATTCGGCAAGAAAAATGAACAGATATTTCTGGGCAGGGAGATCAATCAGCACAGGGACTACAGCGAAACAACCGCTCAGAAGATTGATGAAGAAGTAAAAGAAATTATCCAGGAAGCCAGGGACAAAGCTATTAGCATTATCAGGGAAAAGAATGATGTATTTGAAAAGCTGGCAACCAATCTTATTGAAAGAGAAACCTTGAACGCTGAAGAAATTCAGCTTATAATGGATGGTGAGGAATTGCCACCTTTACTGGATAACGGTGATGATAAAACCGGAGAAGCAGGTAATGATACATCAAAAAATTCGGCTCAGGATAAAATTGCAGATGGTACCAAAGATGCCCGTTCAGGAGAAGACACTGTAAATGAGGACGATGCGGAATTGTTGCAATCCTGAGGTTCAATGGTTAGGTTATAATGATTGACGACGATCTTGACAGGTTGCTATCAGATATTGAAGAACAGAACGAGTATTCAAGTTCACGCGAAGCCACCAGGGAGTTTCAGCAGAAACAGGTACGCAGGCATGATAACGTTGTTCCCCCCGAAGAAAACGGTATTGATCAGAAAGAATCCTTTTTAAAAAGAATTGAAAGGATTGATTATGGCAATGCTTCTGCTTTTTACGAAAAAGGAATTACGGGGGCAATACGATATCATATCGACCAGTGTAACAGGTTTAAGGACGCGCTTACTTATTTTGATGCCCCGGAAGGTCTTCAGTCAGTACTAAGAAAATATAATTATACATTTGTCCGTTATCTTGAAAATGTTGAACGTCATTTTGACAAGTATGTAATAGAACTAAACAGGGACAATCTCCGAAAAAAAGCACAAAAGGATTTCCCGCTAATTTTTGAGGGATATGAAGAAGAGAATAAGATTAATTTTCTGCTTCTGAAAGAATTATTTGTGCATCTTCGTAATTATAACTCCCTGATTAAACGTGAATGGATTGAACTTGGAAAGAGTATTGGAGTAATAAATTTTGCCGATGGGGGCAAATCACTTTTTCAGCAGCTGGACAATATTGTAGCCGAGAGCGTTGGTTATTGCAAACAAACAGATATTTTCCTTCACGCGGTGTCTGCCATTCTTTCTCTTCCCGCAGATGATTTTGATATACTTGAAAGAGATATGAACAACCGGCTGGTATACCATGATTATTTTAATTACAGCCTGGAGAATATGTACTCTTTTGTTCCGGAAATCAGGGAAGATATTACTAAACAGGGACAAGTAGAAGAGTATCGAAAGGAACGTTCACCGGATCAAGATTCAGATAAATACGAAGAGAAACAGTTAGAAACCGGGATCAGCCAGGAAAAGCATCAGTACAATACAGATACAGATGTTGATGTAGAAGAAGATTTCGTTGAGCCAGGCGTGGAAAAACATTCAAGGACATCGGCTGTAAATTTTACCGTGAAAGGTACCCGTCACTGGAATACCCGTGAACCATATATTGTACACGTTGACCCGGAAAGACTTGGTGATGATTACAGGCAGCTGAAAGATGCATTTTATTTTACAATATCACCTCTTTCTGATGATGCCTTAAAAGGTGAGATACGGCGCAACCTGGTCAAATTTAAAAGTGGTAGTGATATTAATGTTGTATCAGGTTACGAGGAATTCCTATCGAGAAAAATATCATCCCTGTTTAATGATATCATGGATGAGTTTGCTATATCTAAAGAGAATCAAAGTCTTTTTTTCTATCATCTTGGTCCCGCAACAGTATATAACATTCTAATGGCTGAATTTAAAAATAATGGGTATGGTTCATGCTTCAAGTACGAGGAAGGAAACAGGATAAAAAGATTTCTTCCAACAGAATTCATCAAGGAAAATGTATTACTATGGTTTGAAAATAATATTAACAGCTTTGACCTGCAATTTGACAGTATTAATAATTTTGACACGATAAGAAAGATGGTGACAAGAAAATATTATTCTGAGATCGACCAGTTTAATAAGCGGGTGGACGAGGTTATACGACGTATGGATCCAGATACCCAGAAAAAGATAGATCGTAAAAAGTTTGTCAGGCAGAAGGCCCCATTACGGTTCTCGCCGATGCAGATGATAATTTATAACCGTTTTGTAGAAAAAACCGCCTTCAAGTAATTAATTCCCAACAACATTGCATATAACGATTCAATAGGAAATATATTACATGATACAAGTAAAGAAATACAAGGGTGATGAAAATTTTCAAACACTGTTAGTCGAAAATGGATGCAAAAAATCAATAGACTTTGCAAAGGCTGCCATACTTGGGGCGCAAACATCACCCGCGGCGTTTACAATTGATAATGTAATGCTCGAATTATTCAAAGATGCCCAAATTCCACATGCAGGCAATGAAATGTGGATACAGCTTGAGGCACTGTGGTATCAGCTGTATGCTGTTCAAAGATTTCCAGATTGCGCACACATTAAGCCAAATTTTATTGATAAAACACGTGATAATTATGTACAATATGTTCAGAACCAGATAGAAGCAGGAGATGAATACCTGAGATACCTGCATATAGGTAATATAGATGCCTTCAGGGATGACCCCAAAGTAGACAAGGTATATAAAATATTTTCAGGTAACCTTCACCTGTTGCGGACACTGAGCAAGAGTATGAATGAGAAATGGGATGACAATGAATTTGCCGCTGATAAATCGTTTCTAGAAAAACTTGAAAAATTTGTAAGGGTTATGTGGGACACGAAGATAACTCTCAAGGAAAAAGCAAAACAGAAGAAACTTGAAAAGAACAAAAATAAGTCTATAATTGAAAAAATTGAAGATGAATTTGGTCATAAATTGCAGCGTAATGATCCATGTCCCTGCGGCAGTGGCAAAAAATATAAGAACTGCTGTGGAAGCAATTAGCGGATGCTATTCTCACGATAAAATTGCAAGAATGTGTTTTGTTCGCAGTCCTTCAAGAATAGTAGCATACTTCTGATCACTTTTTACTGCTTCAAGGGCCAGTCGTAAATCACCTGCTTTAGCAACATGTAAAGTTGCTTCCTGGCGAGCCATGGTGATAAGATCGAAATCATTAACAACATCAGCGAATTCGAAGCTGCTTACATAACCATGTTGTCTTGTGCCTGTGAATTCACCGGCTCCACGGATTTTAAGGTCTTCTTCAGCGATAGCAAATCCGTCATCTGTTGAAGTGAGAATGTTGATTCGGGTTTTGTTTTCTTCCGGTAGATCATCAGGATATATGAGCACACAGAAAGATTGATGCGCACCCCTGCCAACCCGTCCGCGAAGCTGATGTAACTGTGACAGTCCGAATCGTTCAGCATGATGGACTACCATGATGCTGGCATTGGGAATGTCGACACCTACTTCTATTACCGTTGTTGATACGAGCAGGTGAATATCTTTATTGTGAAAATCACGCATTATCTTTTCTTTATCTTCTGCGGGCATTCTTCCATGAAGAAGGGCTATTTTTCTTGCGGGAAATATTTTGTTTTTAAGATGTTCATACGTGGCTTTCGCGGATTTCAAATCAACTTTTTCAGAATCTTCAATAAGAGGTAGAACATAGTAAACCTGTTGCCCCTTTGACATGTATTTCTCGAGTGAATTGTATACACCTTTCAGCCTTGATTCCGGAAATGACATTGTTTGTATGGTAAGCCTGTTTGCCGGTTTTTGCTTGATTATGGAGATATCCAGATCACCATATAATGTAAGAGAAAGAGACCTGGGAATGGGGGTCGCGGTCATTACAAGAAGATCAGGTGAAATACCCTTGGCACGTAACATGGCTCTCTGGTTCACACCGAAACGATGTTGTTCATCAATAATGATAAATCCAAGATTTTTAAAATCAACACCTTCCTGTATCAGTGCGTGTGTACCAATAATAATATTGACAGTACCATCACGAGTGGCGTTATATATACGCTCTTTTTCACCCGCAGAGGTGCTGCCGGTGAGTAGTTCTATTCTGATTTCATCGGGTATGAGATTGCGAAAATTGTTATAATGTTGAACTGCCAGAACCTCTGTGGGTGCCATAATTGCTACCTGTTGTTTTTGTCCAACCGTTGCAAGCGCTGCCGCCATGGCTACCACTGTTTTACCCGAGCCAACATCACCCTGCAGCATGCGGTTCATTGGACACGGAGAGGCAATATCCGCGTGTATCTCATCAATGGCTTTTTCCTGATCGTTTGTCAGGGTAAATGGCAAATTATCAATAAAATGTTTTATACACGTTGTATCAATCCGTGGTTTATCGTGCATATTCTCAAGTTTCGCGTATTCACGTGAAAGAAGGAGATAGTATTGAAGAAAGAACAGTTCGTTAAAGGAGAGACGTCTCCTGGCCTGCTCGGCAGCATCAAGAGAATCCGGGAAATGAACCTGCCATATAGCATCTTTTAACGACGGCATTTTTAGTCTTTCGAGCATTGATGTATCAAATGGTTCATGAATTTCATCAGCAGTGTCTGATAGTGCCTGAGAAATAATTCTTCGGAATCCACGCGAATCAAGACCTTTCATTTTTAGTTTTTCAGTAGATGGGTAAAGGGGTACGATGCGGCCTGTATTAATCGTAGAACTGTCATCACCATTGTCAATAAGGTCAAATTCAGGATGTACAATCTGCCTGGTTCGGAAATAGTCGATGCGGCCAGAAAAAACAACGGTATCTCCAGGGTTGAATATCTTCTGGAAATAGAACACACCACCAAAAAAAATACCCGCCAGACTGTCGGTACCATCACTTATCATTACCTGTAAGAACTTTTTTCTATTTCCCTGAACTGAAACGCTGGTGATCGTTCCCGTGATGGTTACTGTTTCGTTGACAAAGCAGTCCCTGATCTTTTTCCGCATTGACCAGTCGAGGTAACGTCTTGGAACATAGTATAGCAAATCCTCGATGTTTTCAATGCCTGTCTCATCTTTCAGAATATCAGCTTTTTTGGGGCCGATTCCTTTAAGATACTGCACACTGTCTTTCAGCAAATTATTCCTCTTCTTCGGCAATATACATAACAGAGTCCGGTATCTGCACATACCTGTTGTCAGAGGTGTAAAAATAGGTATAGCTTCTATTCTCTTTACCGGATGTTATCTTACGAACTTTAGTCCAGCGTTTAACGATTTTACCATCATAGCTGAATACTGTAATGGTCAGGTTCTGACCCGTAACAGTTTCAATCTGGCGTTTAACAATGTTTCGTTGTTCATAGGTAAAGAAATACCTGAAGTAGAGAAAAAGCCCCGCGATCAGAAGAATAACTGCGATAACGCCGGCAATCTTTAATTTATTACGCATGTGCACCTCCGATGATTCGATAAATGAAGTGTTAGTACTAACCATTTGGATTTTTGCTGTCAAGAATCAATTATAATATGAAACGGGTTGATGGAACATGAAAATTTAAAAAAAATAATATTGTTGACATATGTGTAATTAAGGATGAATAATTTGTTCTAAAGAATATAGAGATATTTTTATTAATGGAGGAAAGTATATGAAGTCATATCGTACATCGTATCTTAGAATAGCCATTGCCATACTGGTTGTTCTTGCGTTCAGTTTTACCCTGGCTTATGCAATAGGCCTGGGGCAGAAAGTCAGCAATGTACAGGTTCGGGATGCTGAAAATAATCCGGCCAAGATCCCGAATCTTGGCAACAAGGTGCTGAGTGTTTTCTACAATGACGCTGATGCCGCCGACCTTAACGATCCGCTTGCGGATGCATTGAAAGCGAAAAAGTTTAATGAAGCAAAATACCAGGGTATCGGTATTGCCAACCTTAAAGATTCCAAGGCGCCAAATTTTATCATTCGTAAAATTGTGCGGGGTAAGATCGAAAAGTATAATTCTACTATTTTAACAGATCCTGATCTAATTCTTGCAAAAGCATGGAATCTTGGCAACTGTAACAATACTTCTGTGGTAATCATTATTGGTAAAGATCGAAAAGTAAAATATGTGAAGAAGGGTGCCGTAAGAGGTGCTGAAATAAAGAAAGTGGTTGATATCGTTGATGTATTGATCGGCGCCAAATAATACCGATTGCATTATTAGGAAGTATTTATTATGCCCCGTTATTTGACAACGGGGCATATATTTTTTATATTGACAAATACAGTGTTATTACTAATGTTGCATAAAATTTAACAAAAAGGATGTGAAGTACTAATGCCTAGTCCTCTGGAAGTAGAAGTTCAGGATGGTGACTTGGAGCGAGCGTTTAAGAATCTCAAGAAGCGAATGGCTTTTGAGGGTATTTTCAAAGAATTAAAAAGAAGAAGATACTACGAAAAGCCCAGCCAGGAGAAAAAGCGCAAAAAGGAAGAAGCCGAAAGAAGAAGACTCAAGAAAATGAGACGATTCGAGGCTCAAAGCCGGCAGCGAAAACATGGTAGCGGCCGCCCCAGGCAGAGATATCAGTCATCTGACAGACCCTCAAGCGACAGGCCCACAAGTGAGAGACCCTCATCTGACAGGCCGCAAAGACCGCAGGGTACAGATACGCGAAGCAGTTCAACTGATAGCAGCAGCACCAGTTCTGAAAGTTGATGAACATTAGCACTATAAATTGAAATCTCAATTGACAAAAAATCCGGTATATGCCGGATTTTTTGTTATACTGAATATATATGAATAAAACAAACGCACATACACCACTGGCTGAGCGTAGAAGACCGCAAATAATGGAAGAATTTATCGGCCAGCAGCATCTTATGGCACCTGGCCGTATACTGCGATCCATCCTTGAGAAAAAGACAGCCATGTCAATGATTCTCTGGGGTGATCCGGGTACTGGAAAGACCACACTCGCAAGGATGATTGCCGCCTATTGCGACATGGAGCAGTATTTTCTAAGTGCCATCTCAGCCGGGGTGGGAGACGTACGCAAGGTTATCCAAAAGGGAAAGGAGAACCTTTCAGAAGGCCGACAAACACTCTTGTTTATCGATGAGATACACCGGTTTAACAAGGCACAACAGGACGCGGTGCTGGGAGCGGTTGAATCGGGCGATATAGTTCTCATCGGTGCCACCACGGAGAATCCGTCATTCAGCGTTATAAGCCCACTGCTTTCCCGAACACGTGTAGTTCGCCTGCATCCACTTACCGAGGAAGACCTGATGTCGGTACTCGAAAACGCACTGGTACATGATGATGAAATTAAAGACAAAAATATTACCTTTCAAGATGGGGTTAAAGATAAGCTTGTGCAGTTTGCCATGGGAGACGCAAGAAGGGTTTTGAATATTCTGGAAACAGCTATCTTCATAGCTGACGGTAAAACTATCAGTGAGCCTGTATTGATGGAAGCCTACAGGGAAAGTACCATCGCATATGACAGGGCTGGTGACAGGCATTATGATAACATCTCAGCTTTCATTAAGTCAATGAGAGGCTCTGACCCTGACGCGGCAGTATATTACATGGCAAAAATGCTGGTTGCAGGTGAAGATCCGGTGTTTATTGCCCGCAGAATGGTGATATTCGCGTCAGAAGACGTGGGTAACGCCGCGGTAAATGCCATTACAATGGCAATGACTACCTTTAACGCGGTAAAAAATATCGGCATGCCCGAGGCCGAGATAATACTTTCACAATGTGCTACCTTCCTTGCCTCGGCTCCCAAAAGCAACGCGTCATACCTTGCCATAAAGAAAGCGAAGCAGGTGGCAGCTGACACCGCTTACGAGATACCCCTGCATATTCGAAACGCACCCACCGGTCTCATGAAAAACATGGGTTATGGAAAAGGATATAAATATCCACATGATTTCGAAGGGCATTTTGTAAATGAGCAATACCTTCCTGACGAGATACGAAACATGGTATTTTATCATCCGGGTGTGGAAGGTGGTGACAGGGCAATAAAAGACAGGCTTAACAGGCTCTGGCCATGGAAATATAAAAACAAGGAGAACACCTAATGACCAACAATTTCCGGGAACAATTATTTAAGAAACTATTCACCCAGTCATTCGTATACAGGGACGATCCTCCCTTTACACTGGTATCGGGAAAGCAAAGTCCATATTATTTTGACTGCAAGGCAACAACACTTGACCCAGAAGGACTATTCCTGGTGGGGAAGGTGATGTTTGATGCCATAAGGGACGTAGAGGCAGACGCACTTGGTGGACTTACCCTGGGAGCTGACCCGATATCACTAGTAACCACCCTTGAAGCCTATCAGAACAGAAGGGCACTCAACCCTTTAATCGTTCGCAAGGAAGGGAAAAAACACGGTACACAAAAATGGATAGAAGGAAGTCTTGAAGGCGTAAAGAAAGTGATAGCAATTGATGATGTTATCACTACCGGCGGTTCAACCATAACTGCAATTGAACGGTTGCGTGAGTCAGGTCTTGATGTGGTAAAAGCAGCCGTGCTTATTGATCGTGAAGAGGGTGGACGTGAAAACATTGAGAAGCTGGGAATCGAGGTGATATCTCTTTTTACCAGAACGGATTTTGACAGGGCAAGAAAGTAGGGGAATTTATTTAATAAGGTAAAAAAAAAGGTGAGTGCATTTATCACTCACCTTTTTTTGTATCTGTAATGACAGATTAGAAATAATACATGATTCCCACGTTAAACTTCATTACAGACTGATCATCCTGTTCAGCAATATCAAGCCACGCGTAACGAAATTCAACGGTGAGCCACATCGGTCCGGTTATGGCAAAATCAAGACCGGCAAATCCTTCAAGACCGGCATCTGAATCCTCCAACTCATCTTGTGCACCAGTATCAAATTCGTAATAATTTAATGTTGGGCCAAAACCGAGGAAGGGTGCAATTGCCTTGCGGTCCATAAAATACCAGTACCAGTCAAGATGAATACCATACACGTCGATTTCTTCATCAGTATCTTCATTTTCAAGTTTGTAATAATCGAAACCTGGCTTGAAGCGTAATGACCTGAAAAGAAATGTGCCCGTGTCGAAGAACACACCAAAATTCCAGGTGTCATCTACACCAGCATCTTCAATATCACTGCGTACATTGACGTAGCCACCCTTGATTCCGATACCACCCTTGGCAAAAACTTCGCCGGCAGCGAATATTACAAGAAATGACAGCATTAAACACAATACGGACTTTTTCATGGGAAAACCTCCAAAATTTTAAACTGTGTAAGTAGATACAACAATTTGCTTACGAGCGTTATTGTGAGTAGAACAATGAAACAGAGAAATAGATTACTTAAATAATTTTATTTCATGATATGTAGATGTCAATTATTAAACGGAGTGTAATTGTTAAGAAATTGTAAAATTGTTATACAAAGAATACGCTACTCTAAAATCATACCTCGAAAATACACGTCAACCAGGTCGCTTATGGCCCGTTCAAGATCAATGTTTTCGTCAATAACCGCCCACTGGTAGAGAAGTTCCTTTACAGACCCGATAATTCCATGAGAAATCATCACCGGGTCAATTGTGGATATAATCCTGTTTTCATGCTGTGCCTTGCGCATGTAGCCTGTAGACATCTGAACGATCCTGTTGAAGAAGTCATTGATCCGGTAGGTGAGTCCCCTGTCCAGTCCCATCATTTCGCTGAGAAGCAGGCGGACAAACTGTTTCATCCTGGTATCAGCGATGAGTGCCCTGCTGACATTCATGTAGGTTTCCTTGATCTCTTCAACGGGGCGGGGAACCGAGATATCAAGTACCTTTAGTGACTCGTACAACATGGAAAAATATGACTCAATAATCTTATCAAGAACATCCTTTTTCCCTTCAAAATGAAGATAAAATGTACCCTTGGCCACACCGGCAGTGTTCACGATATCTTCGACAGAGGTTGAGTGGTATCCCTTCTCAGCGAAGATCTCCATAGCCACATCCATTAGCTGGGCCTGCCTTTTAAGTCCGTCACGTCTTTTTTGCCTGAGTTTGGGGGCCATGTAATACTATCTCCACGCGTAAAGTTAATGTTATATTAAAAACAGTATATGATTTTGTCAATCAATAGTATAGTTAAGAAGTGGCAGGATGAAATTCTACCTAACCGCGAATAATAACATTTTTCACCCGAAGATATAAGGGCTCAGGAGATATTTCGATGGCCATGTCGATATACCTTTTGGCAGAGGGGATATCACCCCCACGATAGGCGTATTTTGCCATTATGTAGTTCAGGCGGTGAAATTCCGGATCGCGTTTTGATGCCTTTTTTAAGACCTGAACTGCGTTGCCGTACTGTTTCTTCATGGCAAGAACCTCGGCAAGGGTAACGTAGGCATATATAAAATTCGGATTCAGGTCTATGGATTTTTCAATGCACGACTTTGCCTCGTCAAGTTTCCCCTGTTCCATCCAGGCCAGTGCCATCTCGTAAAGGTCTTCTGATTCTATGTAGTCGTATTCAGTTGCAGACATGAAGTTTTACCGTAATTGTGAGATATGTTATTAATTTATATCATGGAAGGTTTTTTGTCATAAAAAAATTATTGATAGCCTGGTGGAAGTGATTTGTTGAAGCGTATGCCGTTGTTTGAATGTATGGTGATTGTAGTGGCGTAGGCACGGTCAGAGAATGCTGAGAACCTGATACGGTACCACCCCGGCGTGAGTGTTTTTATGGGATCGGTATCGTTTCCACATATTCTGATTTCCCTCGATATATCCCAGTTGCTGCTGTAATTGCGGGCAAGGGGGGAATACTCAAGCTTTCGTTTCCCCGATGTAGTAAATGGTGTTACGTTAATTATCTTTTCAACTACATAAGCAGTGCGAAGATGGTGAGTGGTATCATCTTTCATATCGGAAAGAACTGATATCTTAATACATTGTTCTTTTTTCTTTATTGAAAAGAAAACCTGGTAGGTGAGGCCTCCGTCGATGCTGTTACTGCTTTTGTATGCGTTACTCATTATATCGCTGAAACTATCTACCTGAGAGTAAGTAATCTGCGATGATGCACAGGAAAGGAATAAAAATACCAGTAGTGCGGTAAAAGCAGCTGGAAGGATTTTCGATAACAGTTTGTCCATAAATAATACTTATTCAGTGTCCGGGTATCTTGCGCGTATTGAATTTATAATATCAGTACATTCAAAAAATACGTCAACAAGGTCGGGGTCGAATTTTTTACCAGAAAGGTCTTTAATCTCCTGCAATACCTGTTCCTCACCCCAGGGTTCCTTGTACACACGTTTGGATATAAGGGCGTCGTATACATCAGCAAGTGCAACAACCCTTCCGAAAATAGGAATTTCTTCACCTTTAAGGGGAAGTGCCTTATTACCATCTGCGGTTTTTTCCAACGGCATTCCGGTTACTATGTCAACATGGCCGGGATATCCGGTTCCATCCCAGTTCTCGTGATGGCGCAATGCTACTACAGAGGCAATATCGTCAAATTCAGATTGTTTATCCTTGAAAAGCCTGGCACCCAGGTATGTGTGTCCTTTTATAATTTCATATTCTTCATCGGTAAATTTAGCCGGTTTTTTCAGAATGAGATCAGATATGGCAACCTTGCCCACATCATGAAGCATGGCTGCCATTCGAAGGGTGTCCCTGTTCCTGTCTATTTCGTCTTTTGGAATATCGAGGTGATAGGCCCATCGCTCATATATTTCTACCGCGTATGACGCAACCCTGTTAACATGAGGGCCGGTCTCTTTGGGGTCTCTCAGTTCTGCCATGCTGATCATTCGAAGCAAAAGGGCCCTTGTCATCCTTGCCCGCTGCAGCACAATGCTTGCATTGTTGGCAAAATGGATGACATATGGTTCGTCACCACTGTCAAAGGCGACAATATTGCCATTTTCATCCCTGGCATTGATTATCTGTAATACCCCAATAATATCACCTGTTGTTGTTTTCATGGGGACAGTAAGCATTGAACGGGTTTTGTAATGAGAAATATCGTCGTAGGTAGAATCAAAGCCGTATGGGGCATCTTTGCTGATCTGGTATACATCGGGAATGTTCAACACATCGCCGGTTGATGCCACGTAACCGGATATTGATTCACGGTTAATCTTCATTTTGAAAGTAGTGTAAATGAGTTTTCGCCCGGGGGGAAGTTTTCGTTGAAGCGTATCATTTTGAGCGTGACTGAAATGTAACTCATCACCATCACGAATGAATAATGTACCGGCATCCGCGTTTACCACCATCCGGGATTCATATAAAATTCTTTCCAGCAGAAGATCAAGATCTTGTATTGTATTAAGTTCTGAACTTAATCGTATTATTTCTTCAAGCCGGGCGTTTTCGTTTTTCATTATTCTTAAGACTTATCCTCTTTGTGTATTTTTCTAACAAATATTAGTTATTATTATTCATAATCATATTTTAATAGGCTATACTTACATGTTTATGTAGAATACTATATATGAAATAGTTGTATAAATCAATATATTAAATTATCGATTGAAAATGTGTGAAATGAAAGAATCTTTTTAATGTAATTTTTGGATGATAATATATTTGCTTTTTTAAAAAAATTTCAAGAATAGTGATATAATAATTATGTACATTTGACAAATACTGTTATTTATATCTTTGCAAATGACAAGAATTTAACATAATGTAAAGCATGAAGGTGACGATATTAATACTAATGAAGTTAAAACGAAACGATTGCGATAAGGCACGATGAAAATAACAATATTCTATTTTGATCCCAACGTTAACAGGATGTTTGTAGAAAAGACAAACGAAGAAACCGGTGAAAAATCCGTAGTTTTGTCATCACCCTATAACTTTGTAATGAGGGACGAGATTGTTGCCAGGGTGGTTGAAGTAGATGATGCATCAGATGTTCAGTACAATCTTGATAGTGGATATACCTATAATAAAACTGAGAAGTTTAAACCATTCAAGGCCGGCGAAGGAATTCATTACGATGAATTCGCCGGATGTTATCGTGCCTCGGGTTACGGTTTTGTGATATTTGACAGGCAGACATCCAGGATTAAGCTTAAACCAGCACTGCAGGTCAGCAAAAACAAGGTTAAGGCCTATTTCATAGTGTTTCCAACCAAGTTTATGAAAATACCTTCTTACAGGGATATTGAAGATGAGCTGATGAGCAGGAATATTGTGGCAGTACGTGACAAGGATGAAATAGAAGAAGAACTTCAGCAGGTAAATCTTGAAAAACCGGCACTGCACAGAATCCTGGTTGGGAAGGGTAAGGATCCTGTTGATGGATACAAGGAGTATTATCTTCCGCTGTTAGAACTGCAAAAAAAAGCAGGTAAGTTACTTGAAGACGGAAGAATAGATTTCAAAGAAGTAGGTTCCATAATTGAAGTAAGTAAAAGCCAGGAAATATTACAAAAGATACCTGAGCAAAAACCAGAAGACGGGTATGATATATTTGTAGATCCCGCTCCCGCGGAGATGGTTGAAAAAAATGGCTACCAGCTTGGCAAAAATATAGTACCTTCTGATAGTGATGAAATGATATATGTCTCGGCTATTGATGGATGTCTTGATGTTGATAACCGGAAAATATCAGTTTTACCAATAGCCGTGATTAAAGGACACGTTGATTACGAGACAGGAAATATCGACTTCAACGGTTCAGTGCACATAATGGGATCCATTCTTCCGGGTTTTTCCGTAAAAGCCAAAGGTGACATTGTTGTAGAGAAGAATGTTGATGACGCAGTACTGGAAGCAGATGGTGATATTACAGTACACCTGGGTATTGGTGGTAAGGGTGATTGCGTAATACTATCAGGTGGGTCAGTACATACAAAGTATATAATAAATGCTAAAGTTGAAGCGGTTAATCTAATAGAGGCAGAAGATTCAATTATCAACAGCAGGGTAATAGCCAACGATGCCATACATGTAACCGCCAAGCACGGGAAGATCATAGGTGGTGAAACTATTGCAAGGCACGAAATAAAGGTAAACGTGGCAGGTTCCCCTCAGGAAACCATAACCGAGCTTACTACCGGCAGAAGTTTATTTGTGGAAAGGGAAATGGCATTGCTTAGAAAGGATCTTGATAAACTTAAGTCAGAAGTTGATGAAACATTAAAGAAGATAAAGAACAGTTTCGGTGAAGAGGTGTTTAAAAATCCGAAGGAATTCATTTCAATTCTTCCACCGGTAAAGAGAAAGAACTGTCTCATACTGCTGAAAGAGCTTTCAGAGGGGAATAAAAAACTCAAGGTTATGCTTCAGCAGAGACAGGTAATAGAAGAGAAGTATAAACTAGAACGTGATCCAACTATAACCATAAATGACCGGGTTTATCCCGGGACAGTTCTTTCCATCAAGAAAAGCAAGCGGAAGATAGAGAAAGAGATGTCAAACGCTAAATTCTTTGAAGATCCTGAAGAAAAAGTAATTCGTTTTTCTGCTGCCAATTGACACCCCCTGGTATTAAATATATAATTCATATAGTTGAATTTAATTTGACAAAATTTATCGCAGGTAAATAGTGTACAACACATATCACCTACAGGAGGAAACATATGGGAATGCCAGGTGTATGGGAACTGGTGATAATCTTCTTCATAGTACTGATAATCTTTGGTGCAGGAAAAATTCCAAAAATTGCCCGTGATATCGGTGGTGGAATCAAGGAATTCAAAAAATCAGTTACCGATGACGGGGACACAGGTTCCGAGAAGAAAGACTAATATACAATGATTACCAAAGAGGCTCAGAGAAACAGAGGTAGTATCTACAAAGATTAACGCAAAGACGCTAAGTACGCAAAGGGGGCAAAGAAAAGAGAAAAGAATATTATATTTTTAATAATATTCCCACTTTGCGATTCTCTGCGTTCTTAGCGACTTTGCGGTAAACATAAACTAATCCATTCTCTGTGTCTCTGAGCCTCTGTGGTTCTATTTAATTTTTACGGGATGAAAAAGTGCTGGTTCTTTCAGGAGCAAATAGCCTTCTTGCAAGACATATACTTCCCGTTGTAAGGGATACTTACAAGGTAGTAGCCTTTGATGATGATAAAGGAGCTATAGATGACGCGGATTTTATATGTCAACTTCTAGATGAATCCAACCCCTCAATATTCATAAACTGCACTGAATTTTCCCTGATGGAAGACTGTGAGTTTTACAGGGAAAAAGCATATTCCATCAATGGGTTTGCCCCGGGTATAGTCGCGGAAATATGCGCTGAAAGAGATATTTGGCTAATTCATTTCAGTACCCCTGCTGTTTTTTCAGGGGACAAGGATGCTTCATATTTAGAAAATGACACGCCACAACCATATACTGTATTTGGTGATTCCAAGCTGCTTGGCGAGAAAAAGATTGAACAAGCTGGATGCCGGCATCTTATTATCAGGGTGCCGGATGTATATGGAAGAAAGGATTCTTTCGTACATGCTTTTTTCAGGGATATGAAGCATGGGAAATCTATCGAAGTTATACATAACCACAGGAAAAATCCCACCTATGCCGATGATGTAGCCCATGTTCTGCAGATGCTGCTTGATAAAAACGCGGAAGGGCTTGTGCATATGTCCAACCCGGGTGAATGTACAATATATGAATTTTATAAAAAGGCCTATGATCTGTATGAAAAACAGGGTATTAAACATGTGGATTTCAATGTACAGGAGATCCCCTTTGAAGAATTTGTAACCCCTGTTGACTATCCTCTTAACAGTCTGCTTGAACCTGCCCGTTTGAAAGATGAGTTTTCATTTGTACCGGATACATGGGACATGGCACTTGAACGCTTCATGACAGAACATGCCCAGGAGTTGTCAGTGTAATAAAAAAAGCTTGCCAAATTTTTTTCCCTGCGGCAGTGTTACAAATTAGAAAAAGTTGTTATATTTGATATATTATTCAGTAATAATTATGTGAGTGATTATGCACAAGACACTGGACATACATAACATGGTGCTGGCAGTAATTTTTTCTGCTTTCGGCATACTGGTACCCATGCTCTTTCACCTGCTTGGACTTGGTTCAATATTTTTGCCCATGTTTCTTCCCCTTGCGGTGGGAGCGTTTTTTCTAAGTCCACTCAACGCGCTTTTGCTGGGAATATTTACACCGCTTGCGTCGGCAGTTTTAACTGGAATGCCCCCATTTTATCCTCCCATGGCATTGATCATGATGGCCGGGCTGGGGGTGTTTTGTGCTCTCATTTCCATATTGTCCCATCATACCAGTCTACCCCGCGTGGCTGTACTGGCTTTCGCGATTATCGCCGAACGCCTCGTTCTTCTGCTGTTTCTTGCTGTAGTGATGCCGACATTGAAAATATCATTTACCGCTTTCAGCCTGTACGAGTTACTAAAAGGCACGCCGGGTATTATCCTGATAATTGCAACAGTGCCCTTCCTTGTAAACCGGGTAAAACATGTAATTTCCCGCCGATCACTTCGATTGTTTGAACACTCACATGAAGGGAACAGTATTTATGAAAAATCACATTGATCATCACCTGGAAAGCAAGAACTCTTCAAAGACAGATTATTTCAGTGAAATAGGGCACGACTGGGACAACATCGTGGGAAATGATGATGAACGTGTTCGGGCCATAGGCGAAGTGTTTCATATGATTGATATGGCACAAAACAATACCGTGCTGGATGTTGGCTGCGGTAACGGTGTATTGATTCCCATCATCCAATCATATATCGGACAAAACGGAAAAATAATAGCGGTGGACGCTGCCGCCGGTATGATTGAAACCGCAAAAAAGAAGCACGAACATTTTGGCAACATTCAGTTTCGTGTTGATTCCATTGAAACTATAGACCTGCCAGAAAATCATGTGGACATTATACTCTGTTTCGCGGTATTCCCCCACATCGACCATAAAGAAGCCGCCCTTAAACGGTTTCATGAAATACTAAAAGCCGATGGAGCCCTCTACATATTTCACATGTCTGATACACGTTCACTGAATGATTTTCACGGTGCACTTGACGCCCCCGTAAGAGGTGATCTCATGCCTGAACGTGATGAGCTTGAAACCATGCTGAATAAGGCATTATTTACCATGGACAGCTACATAGACAAAGAAGGACTGAACTTCGTAAAAGCAATTCCAATGTCATGATATTGAAGTTAATAACCCTCCTGCTTTGCCTGCTGCACGTGGTGCTGCCGGTTGTCATAATACCCTTATGGATTATACTGAATATAGCGGCAATATCAATATTGTATATACTCTCAGAGCTTACATTCAGCCAGTTGATAAAACGAAATATACTGATCGTCTCTTTCGCCCTGATGCTGGCTTTCTTCCAGGTAGTATCTTCAGTAATTGCGGGCAAGCCCGTTGATCACGGGTTCATGGGTGTTACCTTCGCCAGGATATTTTTCGTGTACAACATGATTATGACTTCCGTGGCGTGGATGGGAACAAGCGGTTTTCTATGGCTGGTACATACAGTAAAATCAGAGCGAATACGGCTTTTTTTACTTCTCTTTTCACGAACGGTGCACATGTTCATAAAGCGTAACCGTCACATCATCTTTCAACTGCAGTCAAGAATTGACACCGGCAGCAGAAAGAAATACCTGGTTCCCCGTTATTACGTGCAAAATCTCGTTGCCGGAGAACTATATTCACTGCAGCATTATCAGGCAGGACTGATTTCCCGGATCCACGGAAATGTTTCGGTGCTGCGCCCTGACACAATCTCAAGACAGCACATCCCGGCAGCCCTGTGTATCATGTTGATAATGGTATCCGGCATCATCATGGTGTTTATATAGGAGCAATACGTGAATCCTGGAAATTATGACATATACGTACATGACCTTTCATACCGCTATCCTGACGGAAGACTGGCGCTGGATAGTGTTCATCTACAGGTAGCTCCATCATCAAGGCTGGTGCTGGCAGGTCCCAACGGAAGCGGTAAGTCAACACTGCTGCTTCACCTGAACGGTTTGCTGGATGGTCCGGGTGAGATCATCATTGCAGGTCTTCCCCGAACACGAAAAAATATGGGTGCCATACGAAAACGAATCGGTTACCTTTTCAGCCAGGTTGAATACCAGTTCATCATGCCCGATCTTTTAAATGACGTAATGCTCAGCGTGCCGGACGTGATTGCTGACCTGGAACAAAGGAAGCACATCGCAATGGGCTGGATTGAAAAACTTGGACTGGAACCCTATGCTGACAGGAGCCCCCTTGATCTCTCATCAGGGGAAATGAAGCGAGCAGCCCTGGCGGGAATACTTGCCCGCGAACCTGAAGTAATCTTGATGGACGAACCTTTGAGTAACCTTGACCGCAAAAGCAGCATGATGCTGATTGATATTTTGTCCTCACTAAAACAGACAATGGTGATCGCCACCCACAGGGAAATCATCGCCCATGAATGCGCTACCCACATTGCTTTCATGAGGGAAGGACGTGTGGACGAGGTTATGCCGGTAACCGATGCCCTGGCCACCCCGGCAGCTGACGAGGTATTGTTTTAACAAATACAACATGAATGTTTTTCAGGGTGATTCATTATTTGAAAAAAGCTTTCATTATTTTAACGTAAGATATAACCTGTGAAATTATGACCCCGGCTACCATAACGCATGATGACAATCTCGAATTTGCAACGGAACCCGTATATGAAGAAGCTGAAAAGCAATTAGTTGCGGGTGAAAACCAAAATGCACTTCCCCAACAGGTAAAAAAACGACTGCGAAAACTGGCAGAATCTTCACAGCTCTCCAAAAAACAGGTTTACAGGTTCATGGCATGGACAGAGCTTGATCTTCTTCGTAAAGATGATGAGCGGCTTGATATACGTAGACTTTTTGAAGCATACTGCGAGAAGGGAAGCAGGTTCTGGCTGGATCCCTCACCATGGCTGAAAGAGCTTGACCGTGTACTGGAGCTGTATGCGGGTAAAGGACCAGAACGGCAACGGGTGCTTTCACCATTTATCGATCTTCTTGTAGAATGTGCCCTCAATGATATAAATCCAACTTCTTTTCTTCAGTACATCATGCATCCACGCCTGGGCGTAGACAGTGACTGGCGCCAATGGACAGAGCGGCATCTGCAGCCGTTAACACTTATTTACGGGTTATTAAAAAAGCTGCGTGAACACCCACCCTTTGACAGGCCTGTACTTGGGAGTGGGGGTAATCAGCTTACAAGGGACGTGGTGCTTGTAAAGTACGGGGGAAAACCTCTTTCGTTTTATTCAGAAGTGGACCTGTCAAATCCAGTACTTGGAGAACGGTACCTTCACGCGTGGCAAGATCTCAACCTGGATAATGCATTCACCATCTTCTTCATGAAGGCCAATGTCCTTCATTTCATGTATTCTTTTTCGGGCAGAATAAGCTTTCAGCATTTAATAGCCATACTTGAACAGATGCCCCGCATAGAAGAAGGCTTCAGGGAGAATTTCCCCTCTGACTGGTTCGACATTAACGTTTCAGCCATTCCATTGAGCCTGTATGATTACGATATACAACGGTCCATATCACAGAGAAAAGACAGGGGATTCAAAAACACGGATTTCGTGAGGGAACTGAGGGCCTACATGAAGATCATCATCTCCCTGCTGCAGACAAGTGCGGGCATATACCTGTGCGGGTTTTTCGCCAAAAGACTTACTGCACTGAAAAACCCTGATATTGCTGATACCTTTGCCTCGCTGGTGGACGTTCTTCACGATAATGGCGGTAAACATATTTATACCTGGCACGTTCGCCAGCTTTTACGCAAAAAAAGAGAAGACCGTGCTGCCTACATACAGTACATAGTTGACAATGGGGGATCTGACCCCGAGTACCCGGCCCCGCGTGACGTCTTTACCGATGTGGATGAGGTTTACTACCATGAAAAGGATTCCGAGGATGTGCTTGGACAGCTGGGGATTACCATGGAAGACATCGCCCGGTCATCCAACAGGAACATTACCAGCCTGGACAGGAGAGAAGTTACGCCGGGAATGATACTGAACGGGTACATGTACCGTTACCCGGAAAAGAAGGAAGTGATAGGGGCTTTTATTGATGAAATATGTGCCGGAGAAGACAGGAACTGGACGCCGCAACGTATAGAAGAAATTGATTCACTGGGGCATGCCCTTCATTACCCCATTTTGAAACGTGTAATCAGGGGACTGGGCAGCCTGTTATTTACCGGTACAAAGTCGAGGTCGTTTACCGGACTTTACTGGAAGTACAGCATTGAAAGCAGTAAGTACTTCCGTGACGCCAGTGTTTCATTTAACCTTTCCTCCATTGATTCTTCAAAGTATTCATCCATTGATCATAAAATACGTCAACAGGTGCGAAAGCAGCTGGACTTGAAGACATTTCACCAGGTTTGGGAGTGCCTGATGGAAAATGGAACCAGTATAGACGGGCTTATCCGCCACATGAACCGGATGTCATCCGGGCTGATGGAACCAATACAGAAACAACAGGAAGAAATAATCGAGCTCACCCGTGACCCGGATGCCATTGATGAAAAATTACAAAAGAAAATCAGCAAAAAGGAAAAGTCCCTGGAGGTATTGCAGACACAAAAGGCAGAACTTGATGCCGTCATGGACCTTTTTGAGCAATCGCCGCAGGAGGACATGAAATTTCTCCTGGTCCTGGTAGTGGCAGGGGCAAAGGGTAAGACCGGTGATGAATTCACCAGGGAGCTGGCAGGATACATGGTGCGGCGGTATGGCTCTGACCCCTCTATTGCAGACCGGTTGTTTTATCTCAGGGAAGACGTGCCTATCGAACTGTTAACCTTCGAACAGGCGGGGTGGATCATCAACACGGTTGAGGCACTGGCACGGCATTTGAACAATGATGTAAACCGAATACTTGAGAAATACAGTGACAGGGAAGAAGAGATACTGGAAGTGACAGCTCCCTTTCTTGTGACACGGTCCAAACGCCTGGACGTGGACGCCCTGGATGCGGCCTTCAGGTACATGTTTTCGTATAACAAGATGACCGGCCTGCTGGCACAATGGCAGGAAATAATCGAGGAGAATAACCTGCAGGAGAAATCAAGGTTGGATTTCAGCATTTTCACCTCACGTACGCCACTGGATGCCTATTTTGGCGACATGGGGGGTATCTGCCTTTCGGCGCACCCGGAATTTTCACAACAGCCCGGTTTTATAAACTGCAGGCTGGTATCACACCAGGACCGGGCAATCGTTGGGATGGCGCTGTTATACCTCTCTCCGTTTACACTGCACGATTATGATCCCAATTCAAGGGGGTTCTGGCATGCTTTTGCCATAAACCCGCTTTCTTCACTACTTAACAGCCTTACGAAGAAGAACCAGCTGGCAATATACCTTCATTTTCGTACCCTCTTTGAAAAGGTCGCGGTACAAAGCGGGTACCCGGTTGTTCTTTCCGGCCTTACCACTATGGGTATCGTTTCAAATAACGATTACCTGGCAGGAAAAATCATTGCCCTTGAGAAAGACTGGGGTGCATTTGAAACACTACATGCAGTAGGACTTGACGTCTATTACGATGAAAGTGATTTTGCCCACGGCCTGGTGATCATTGATCCGGTAAGAAAACGTGGATTACATTACGAAAATGGGTAAAAAAACGGGTACCGTTTCCGGTACCCGCGGGAATGTATATTGGTAAAAGGGTTTGACTTAGAAGGTTGCAGAAACGCCCGCCAGCATGTGGAAACCCGGCATGGGGTATTCAAGAAATTCGTTACTTGGCGGTGTTTTATAGATAGCGTATGTTGCGTATTCCCTGTCTGTTATGTTGTTAAAATTAGCAAAAATCTTATAGTTTTCAAGGAATGAATATGCAATTTTCGCATTCAGGATGAAGTAATCATCAAGTTTCTTCTGTTCGACGGTACCAAAGAAGAAAGTTTTTTCTCCTTCATTAGCGTATACATCTTGAACAAATTCAGAATTTATATTTATCATTAAGCCACCGATTGAAACTGTAGCACCTGATAAGAGCTTATGTCGTGGTACATAGGGTAACTTTCTGTTACGGTATTCATTATCAATATACGAATAACCAGCATTTATTTTTAGTGTTTGAAAAGGTGTAATTACCAGTGATGCTTCAAGTCCATTGTAGTTAAAATCATCAGCATTCCTCCATTCAGTTACTGTTGGAGGTCCAGAAACAATCTCTTTTGTGAATTTGTTATTTGAGTATATCCTGTATCCAGTCAAACTGGCTGTCGCTATATCCTTAATTGACTGTTCTATACCAATTTCATATGATGTATACGTTTCAGGTTTTAGATCGGTGCCAGATTCATTTATGGTAGTGTCACCTGACATCCACTTGTTGTAGTACTGAATAATATCAGGCACCTTGAAGCCCCTGGCTGCCTGGAAATGTATTTTCGTGGTATCAAACGGGTTAACGATGGCGCCTCCCTGCCAAGCGCTGTAGCCGCCGTATTCAGAATTGTGGGTATACCGTCCACCGCCTGAGACGATAAAAAACCTGTCGAAAAAAGCCTGTTCAAGTAAGCCAAATCCTGATCCTTCTTTGATATACCTGTCATCGGTATAATCATCGCCGGTTACATTGTCATAAGATTTACCGCCGTAACGTCGTCCTTCGGCACCAAGGGTGATATTGGTACCGTCCAGGGGGGTAATGGTTTCCTTGAGCTTGGCACCATACATGCTGTCATAGGATTCGTACTTATCCCTGTCGTCATATGCAGGCTGTGTGCTGAGATGACGTCCCCAGTTGCCGTAGAGTTGCAGGGCCCCTTCCACTTTATTAAAAGTATTGCCAATCTGAACAACAGTTCCACCACGGGTGATGTCAAATACTTCAAGCTCGTCTGATGTTTCACCTTCAGCACCCGGATCATGTATTTCCATCTTCATGGCATAACTGTCCAGCCCAACATACCAGTGCTTATTGAATTCGTAGCCGAAATGGGAAGTTGCGTTATTACTCATGTATTCCGAGGTGAAAGTAGTACCGTTAATTTCCTGATCACGATGACCGTCTGTATACCTGAAATTGTAACTGACACCGTAATCGAAGTTACCGATCTTGCCGTAATGGGACACGTGATCATCAGTGGTGTTGTAAGAACCGTAGGAAGCAGATACATTGGTGTCATATCCTTCCTTTGATCTCCTCTTGGTGATCACGTTTATTATACCACCCATGGCGCTTGACCCGTACAGCACCGGCTGCGGCCCATGCAGCACCTCGATCTTTTCGATATTCTTCATGCTGAAGATGTCAGCAACCGGGTGATTGTTGATCATCATGGTAACGTCCATCCCGTTGATGAGAATTGGAACACCGGTGGTTGGTCCCGAGCCGGTCTGCGGGCTCCATCCTGACACACCAATACCGCGTATTGACATGGTGGCCGCTCCACTGTCGGCAACACCAAACCCCATGATACGGTTATTGGCCGTATAAAAACTGGGCACATTTTCACTGATCACGTTGATGAGATCGTTTTTAGAAGACTTCTCAACATCTTCTTTCTCAACAATAGAGGTAACCCCCGGCTTTTCCGAGGTATCCTTCACCAGTATCTCACCCAGTGTATAAACTGCAGGCTCATTGGATTTTTCATCACTGTCATCATTATCCTGTCCAAACACAACACCGCTTGAGTTTACAACCAGTAAAAACATGCACAAAAATAACAAAAATCTCTTCATAAATCCCCCTGAGAACATAATAAATTATATATAGCGCATAACAAGTAACACGAATATAACAATAGTAATATTACGCAAGCAAAAAACAAAACTAATTTATATTTTAATTTCCTTCTCTGTACCTCAGAGTCTGTGTGGTCACTATTTTCATTAAGCATCATGCACATAATTAACAATTCAGTTGAAAAAAATAATATTTGCAATATACTTGGTACTACTTCACCGTGATAAAAAATGAACCGGCCGACATGAAAGAAAAAAAATTTATAAAAAACTTCTCACTGGAAGAGGCAGAAACACTGTTTGGCGAGATGGGCGAAAAGCCCTATCGGGCGAAGCAGTTGTTTAACTGGCTTTATGAGCGGAACATCTCATCCTTTGACGAGATGACTAATTTTTCAAAGGACCTTCGGCGCAGGCTTTCAGAGGGCTTTGAGGTGTCCGCCCTGGAGCTTGAGGAGAGCATGACGTCCCCGTCCGACAGCACTACGAAGTATCTTTTTAAAACACGTGACGGGCATTACATTGAGTCTGTTCTGATACGAAATGACGGAACCGATGAGGGGAGACTTACCGTGTGCATTTCAAGCCAGGTGGGGTGCGCCATGGGATGCACGTTTTGCCAGACAGCGAAGATCGGTTTCAGGCGTAACCTGGAGGTGGCCGAGATTCTCGACCAGCTGTCGCAGGTTCGCCGGCAGTCGGGGCTTAAGAATAACAATATCGTGTTCATGGGGATGGGTGAACCATTTATGAACTACGACAACGTGCTGAAGGCGGCGGACATCATGAATTACACCTTCGGTTTTCATATTTCGGTGCGAAAGATCACCATATCCACCTGCGGGGTGCTTGACGGGATTGAACGATTTATTGACGAGAAGCGGCCTTACAACCTGGCTATATCACTGAACGATACGCTGCCGGAGAAACGGCAAATGCACATGCCCATTGAGAAGAAATACCCGGTGTGGAAGCTTATTGAACTGCTCAATAATAAATTTCCCGTGTCCCGCAACCGACTGACAATAGAATATGTAATGCGGAAGGACAATATATCGGATGAGGACGCAAAACGGCTGAAGACCATGTTCAGGTACAACAGGATAAAGCTGAACCTTATTCCGCTGAATACCGGTGATCATGCTATTGAGGTGCCCGTGCAGAAAGAAATTGATCATTTTGTAAAAATGCTTGAAATTATGAATATTCCCATTTCAATTAGAAAGAGCTCGGGAAGCGATATCGGGGGTGCCTGCGGGCAGCTTTCGGGAAGACGATACAAAACAGGACTGGCTGAAAACATATCATAATGGAAATACTACAACAGGTACTCTCATATATCAAATTTACAGTACAATGGATATTTCGCCACTGGGTACTGGTGTTCATTGTTATTCCCATGGTGTGCTCAATACTCCTTTCCAGTTACGTGGGTGTGGTATACCTGCAGTGGGCGGGTGACCGTGAAGCGGCCTTTGAACGGCTTTTCAGGTATAAGCGCCTGATAGACAGAACCGAAGAGCTGCGTGAAGGATACGTGTACAGCTACAGCGATATAGACCTGCAGGCGAAGGTAGTGGACATCCCTACCAGGATTTATGACCGGAACAACGAGATAATTGGCGAGTTCTTCGAACAGAAGCGTGAGATCGTACCATACTCGTATTTCCCGAAAGCGCTGGTTCGCGGGGTAATCTCAAGCGAGGACAGGGATTTTTACCAGCATCATGGTATCAGTTATCATGGTATATTCAGGGCTTTCCTGGTGAATCTTGCCAACCTGTCGGTTGTACAGGGGGGCAGCACCATCACCCAGCAGCTTGCCAAGGTGCTCTTTACCGACATGGAACGCAGTCTCAAGCGTAAGATTTACGAGGCTTTCTGCGCCTACGAGATTGAGCAGCGATATGACAAGCAGGATATTCTTTCAATGTATTTAAATCTCATATATTTCGGTAATGGTGCCTACGGTGTGGAGTCAACCGCGGAGATGTTTTTTGGTAAATCCATACGCCAGTGTAACGAAACTGAATGCGCCATGATAGTGGCAACCATCTCTAATCCCCGGGTATACTCACCCCTGTCAAACCTGGGCAATTCTATCAGGAAGACACGGCGGATAATGAAATCAATGGTTGACGCGGGGTATATTACCAAAAGCCGTGCTAATTACCAGTATAAACGATTTCTTGAAAAGTGGGACGTGAAATTCAACAAGGAAGATGAAGTTATAGAATCTCTGATCGGCAGCTTTGTATACAGTTCATATCGTGTAAACCGGGCCCCTTTCTTTAACGAGTACATTCGAAGAATACTCGTTGAAAAGTTCGGTGAGGACGTGGTGAAAAAAGGCGGATTGAGTGTGTATACCACCATTGACGCCGAGAAACAGGACATCGCGGTTGAAGCACTCCGGGCGGGAATACAGCGTCAGCGTGACTATCATGTAAAACGTTCAAAGAGGTACAAGAGTCCATCACGGGCGCTGAAAGAAATGGAAAAATCGGAAAATATTGAAGGGGCGCTGGTTGCGGTAAATCCATATACCGGCGAACTAATCTCTTACGTGGGGGGATATGATTTTACCGCCCGATCGCAGCTTGACCACGTGCAGCAGATCCGGAGACAGCCGGGATCGTCATTCAAGCCTATCGTGTATTGTGCCGCACTGCAGGAGCGGGTGATAACACCATCAACCGTGTTCATGGACAGAAAGAAGGTATTCAAGGGGGGGTATGCTCCTGAGAATTATGATAAGAAATATCTTGGCGAGGTTATAGTTCGTGAGGCATTGCGCCGATCTATCAACGTGGTTTCTGTAAAGGTGCTTGATCGTACCGGTTATTCCAGGATATTCTCAATTTTACAGAATGCCCTTGATATGTCCTCAGGTGAACTGAATGATCGTTTTGGCAAAACACTTTCAATGGCCCTTGGAACCTACGAGGTATCACCTATAGAAAACGCCATATTGCATTCGGTCATAGTTAACGGCGGTGAATTTATCAAACCATTCGGCATACGATACGTAAACGATTATAACGGTAACATAGTCTGGAACCAGGAAGAAGAAGTGATGCGTTATATTCGCGAAAAGCGAAAGGATATAGAGAAGATAATCGATCCCGTGGCCGGTGCCATCACCGTTTCCATGTTAAAAGGGGTGTTTGAAGAGAATGGTACCGCTTCATGGATACTGAAAAACTGGAAGCAGCCGGTAGAGGTAGCCGGGAAAACCGGTACCAGCACTAATTATAATGACGCGTGGTTCGTCGGGTATACTCCTGACCTGGTTACCGCGGTATGGATAGGAAATAACAAGGGTGCCATATCCCTGGGGCCGGGTCGGGCAGGTGGTGTGGTTTCGGCTCCGGTATGGGGACAGTACATAAGAGGTACCTATAGAAATAGTACACCCATGGCGTTTATTGTTCCCGATGAGGGGCTTACAAGGCAGACAATATGTCTTGACAGCGGTATGGTTCCCAGGGAGCAGGGGCTGTGTCCCCGGGTGGCTGAAGATGAATTGTTTTACATGGGGTCAGAGCCGGGTGAATACTGTCCACTTCATCTTCCGGTTCAGGAAGATACTGCAACCGGGAATGCCGATATCAACACAGGGGAGAACTGAAGTTATGAAAGAGAAGATATCACTGTATATATGCATTGTCTTCCTGGTTCTGTTTACCGCGTCTTTCAGGTGGCCTGCTGAAAACATTACGATAACATCAACTTTTGGTGAATCCAGGGGTAATCATTTTCATGACGGGATGGATGTTATATCATCTGACCGGAAGATATATCCGGTAGCTGATGGTGAACTGGTTTTTTTCTGGGATAAATCAGTGTTCCCCCTTGATGATTATCCCGGCCTGGGTAATTACAGGATTATACGTCATGATGATACACTGTATTCTTTATATGCCCATCTTGAGGATGATGTTCCTAAAAAATATACCTATTCCAGTGAGGATTTGCTGGGAATGATGGCAAACACGGGCAGATCATACGGGCGGCATCTACATTTTACATTGATAGAAAAAAAAACCGGAAAATCAGTGAATCCCATTAAAGTGCTGCCAGGGATAGACGATATCAAAGCTCCTGTAATCAACGGCATGTTTATCAGGGTTGAAGATCATTATTATTCAATCAGGGAGGGAAGCAACATACGGCTAACAAGGCATTACCCCCTGCTTATCGATATTATAGATTCAATAAAGGGATCAGAGAAATGCGGTGTCTATTCTCTTGATGTATCGGTAAATGATGAAAAAGTGTATTCTGTCACTTTTGATGCTATAGGAAATTCAAAAAATGGATTGACAATTTCAGGAAATATATTTCATAGTTTGTTTGACGAAAAGGGTTATTACAAGATACCAAAGGTATCGTACAGGGACGGGGTGAACACCGTGACGGTTTCAGCCCGTGATTTTTCTGGTCATACATCCACGAAAAAATATTCCTTTAACGTAAAACTAGAAATTTGATGCATGGCCCGGGGTTTCACAGCTGCATGTCTTCAAGGAGGAAGTGTTTTGGTTAAAAATCTTATTCCTTATTTCAGAAGAAAGAAGAATATAAAGCAATATGATATGGCCAGGGCCCTTAATGTGTCGCCTTCGTATCTGTGCAAGGTTGAAAGAGGAACACAGGAACCTACGGAACAATTTAAAAAAGCTTGTGCCAGGCATTTGAATATTCCCATTAAGCAGCTTTTCCCTGAGAAGATAGAGAATAAGAATGTTGAGAAAATAAACAACAGCTTCAAGAATAAACTCTGGAGTGTCAGAAAAGAAAAAAGTATTAAGCAATACGAACTTGCTAATATGCTTAACTGTTCTCCGTCATATCTTTCTAAAGTTGAAAAGGGTTTGCAGGAACCTACCGGTAGTTTTAAAAAAGCATGCGCGAAAATATTGAAAATAAGAGAATCAGAACTCTTTCCATAAGAACCGCACACCATACATGGATATTATAACCCTGAACATCATCTTTTTACTTGTATTCTTCATGCTGTCCGCCTATTTTTCGGGTACTGAAACCGCGTTGTTTTCTGTCAAAAAAACCGACCTGCACAGGTATGCCCTTTCCAGTGATTCACATGAGTATTATATTGCCTCACTAATGCGTTCTCCCCAGAATGTTCTTATAACGATCCTTATCGGCAACATGTTTGTGAATATTATCGTGTCGGCCCTGTCCACAAGCGTGCTGTTGTCCGTATGGCCAAACTATGGGCATATTATCGCTATTGCAGTTGTTACTCCCATCATTATAGTTCTTTGTGAAATTTCGCCAAAAGTTATAACCATCAACGATTACAAAAAGTATTCACGTAAATCTGTTCCCCTGTTGAGGATATTTCACACTCTATTTTACCCCTTGCGCGTGGTGCTGCTGGCCTTCACCAATGGCCTTATACGCGTTTTTAACCTGAAGCTGCAGGAGCGTGAAAGCGTTACAGAAGATGAATTGGCACAGGCAATAAAAGCCGGTGAGAAACATGGCATCATAAGTAACAGTGAGAGCGAGTTTATTCGAAATGTATTGCGATTCTCCAAGAAAGAAGCAGAGAATGTCATGATTCCCCGCAACAAGGCTGTGTTCATAAGCGTGGATGCTGATCTTGACGATGCAACAGCTATATTTCTTGAGAGCGGACAGGTTCGTGTGCCGGTTTACAAAGACGATCCTGATCATATTGTGGGAGTGCTTGATGCCAGGGATCTAATTCCCTATCGATATGGCATAAAGAAAGGAAAAAATATCAGCCGACTCATGCATTCAATAGATCATTATCCCGCGTCGAAAGAACTGGGGGAACTTCTTGCAGAATTTTTAACGAGACAAATCCAGATAGCCATAGTGGTGGATGAGTATGGTGGTACTGCCGGAGTGGTGTCCCTTCCATTGATTATATCAGAACTGCTTGGAAGGGAGAATATTCTATGGGAAGATTCACCAAGAAACGAGATAAGAAAACTTGATGAAAATATAACAATAATTCCCGGCGACATGCAGTTAGATGATTTTAATGACAAATTCAATGAAAAACTTTATAGCGAAGAAACCGAGACAGTGGCAGGATTTATAATAGAGACGCTGGGGCATTTTCCCCGCAGAAGGGAAACCATGGTGGCGGGGAATTATTTTCTTACCGTAAGAAATATTTCGCAAAACAGTATTAAATCCATAGAAATTAAAAACAAGAACTGAGTAAATGAGTACCGATCTTATAATTACATATAATATCCTTACATTTATCTGCATCCTGATGTCGGCATTTTTCTCAGGTTCAGAGACATCTCTTGTGTCGTCAAATCATATACTGATACAGAATCTTCATGAAAAGGGAAACATGCGGGCGGGACTTGCCAGGCGGATTCTTGAAAACCAGGAAGATGCCCTCAGCATGATATTGATTGGCAATAATATTTCCAATATCACGGCAACCGCGTTTATCACCTATCTTGCTACAAAAGCATACCTGCTGGATGAGACAGGTCTTTTAATCGTGACAGTAATACAAACACTTGTTTTTCTTGTGTTATGTGAAATTACTCCAAAGATCGTTGCCCGTTCGAAGGCTGAATCTTACCTGTTGTTATTTGTTCATCTACTTTCATTTTTCTTCTTTTTTTTGCGACCACTGGTGAGGTTATCATTATTATTTCCTAACCTGTTAAAACGTCGGTTAAAGATAGAAAAATCTTCTACATCAATCATCTCATCCAAGGATGAGATCGACGTTATGTTCAGGCTTGGACAGAAAGAAGGTATTATTGACGATAAGCATCATTTTTTCGTGAACGAGATACTGTCATTTAACAAGATAAAGGCAAGGGAGGTGATGACCCCCCTTATCGATGTGGTTTCAATCGAGAGAAGGCAGGGCATTCGGCAACTGGTAAAATCAATCGAAAAGACAAGATTTTCGAGAATTCCCGTGTATGAAGACAGGGTTGATAATATCATCGGGTATGTGCTGTACAAGGATCTTTTAAAAAAGACATCTGTACAATCTATAAACGAAATATTGAGACAACCGTATTTTATTCCAAATACCAAGAGAATATATGAACTGTTATCTGAAATGCGAGAGGTGGAAAAACCCCTGGTATTCGTGGTAAACGAACACGGGGCGGTTGAAGGGTTACTAACCGACGAGGATATCGCCGAGGAGATAGTGGGAGAGATTCAAACACGTGATCATCCCGAAGAGGAGCTGATCCGTGAAATATCACCAGGAAAGTACATCATACAGGGTGACCTGGATATCGAGTTCTTTCAAAGAAAATTCGGCATTTATATTCTCAAAGATGATTTTGAAACGGTAGCAGGGTTTGTTATATCCAGGTTGGGAAAAATCCCCCGTGAGGGGGACAAGTTTGAACATGAAGGGTTCGTTTTCCAGGTTAACGAAGCTACGGACAGATCGGTAGAAAAAGTTCTGCTGCAGCGGCCAGTCCGCAAGAAAAAACTGAAAGAAAAATAGCTATTAGTTCGAGATCATGGGCCCCAGGTTATCTTTTCCGGACAGGATGTGTACATGCAGGTGCCATATTACCTGCCCCGCGGCGGAACCATTATTTATGATTACCCGGTATCCATTATCCAGCTTCTCCTGGCTGGCAATATCTTTTACCGCCATAAAAATATCGCTGTAGATATGACTATTCTCCGGTGTGCTATCGTCAATGTTTTTCGTGTGTTCTTTATGCACAACAAGTATATGCACCGGGGCCTGCGGATTGATATCCCTGAATGCGTATACCCTGTCATTCTCGTATACCTTGTCTGATGGTGTTTCACCGTTTATAATATTGCAGAACAGGCAGCCCATATATCGACCTCATTTTTATGATATTGAATGTCATACTGGTATAATGTGTATTGTTGTGTTTTATTTTAAAAGGATATGTGCAGCCTGGTCAAGTAAAAATGGGTATTCCTGTTAGAAACAGTTTTGAATAGTGACGGGTAACGGGTAACGGGTGACGGGTGACGGGTTTAAAAAATGGATAGAGTTCAAGGTGCCAAGTAGAACATGATAACTATTGATGACATTAAGTATGTACTTTACGGGGTGGACGATGATGTTGACATGGTGCGGCGTTTTGTTTCGCATTTGAAGGACAGGGCAATACCATATTCCAATGAGAAAGAACTGGGAGAACTACTGGAAGGCTTAAAAAACAAGGGAGTCCTCTCCAAGGAGGTGCTGGTTTTAAAACCCTTCCTGGGGAGGTTTTTCCAGATGTGTCCGGGATCTCCAAATGTTGTATGCTGCAGGTACAGGTTATTGAACACGTGTTTCGACTGTTTATACAATTGTACCTACTGTTACCTGTTGTCATATTTGAATTTCTATGGCATTATGCAGTTTACAAATACCGGCAGGCTGCGTGAAGAACTGATGAATTTTATTGATTCGTCTGATAATAACATGGTGTATCGAATTGGAACAGGTGAATTTACCGATTCTCTTATGATGGACCATGTAACAGGGATCGGTAAAGAACTGGTAACACTGTGTGCTGAATATACCAACATCATGCTTGAATTAAAAACCAAGTCATCAAACGTGGATCATCTTTTAGAAGTAAAGAATAAAGGAAACGCGGTAATTGGATGGAGCATGAATACCCCGCGAAATATAGAGATGTACGAAGAAGGTACAGCAACTCTTCAAGAAAGAATTCATGCTGCCTCAAAGGCTGAAAAGGCGGGATATTTTCTTGCTTTCCATTTTGATCCGGTAATTCTTTACAAGGGGTGGAAAGAGGATTATGAAAAAGTAATTCATGATATAATGAATGCTGTTAGACCAGAACGTATTGCCTGGATATCACTCGGAGGGTTCCGCTTTCTTCCTGATTTCAGGGAGGTAATGCGGGTACATTTCCCCAGTGAAGCCATCACCTCGGAAGAAATGTTTCCGGGTATAGACGGCAAGTTGCGATATTTTAAACCGGAAAGACTTGACATGTATCTTTTTATGAAAGAAACCATCGAGAAATATACCAGCACACCTTTTGTGTATATGTGTATGGAAACACCTGAGATGTGGGAACGGGTATTTTCCAAAAGATATGAATCTTCTGAAGAACTTGAAATTGCCTTTAGCCGGCATTTAAAGAATACATTCTTCACATGATTTAAGGCGGGCCGGTAAAATAGTTGACCGTTTCCGGTAATGTTGTGAGTATCTGTTTGTTATTATGAATTATAATCAGCAAGGAGTACCGATTGGAACTACAAGATCCTAAAGAGATATTACGGGAGATGCAGACCCTCTACGAAAAGGTAAACGAACTGTATGATAGTTTACATATTACGGACAACAAGAAGCGTCTGCGCGAACTCGAACAGGAATCATATAAAACTGATTTCTGGTCTGACCAGGATTACAGTGCACGAGTTAGCCAGGAAATAAGCCGGCTGAAAAGAAAAATAGAGCCATGGGATGACCTGATACAGGAGATTGGTGAAACTGTTGAATTGCTTGAAATGGCTATAGATGAAAACGATTCTGAACTGGTGAGGGAAAGCACCAGGCGTTTTGATGAGTTTGAAAAACGCTTTGATCAGCTTGAAACCATTGAGTTACTTTCAGAAGAAGATGACCTGAAAAATGCTTTTCTGTCAGTACATCCCGGAGCGGGGGGTACGGAGTCGCAGGACTGGGCAAGCATGCTTTTGAGAATGTACATGCGATGGGCTGAAAAAAATGAGTATGAAGTGGAAGTAATAAGTTATATGCCCGGCGAAGAAGCGGGTATTAAGGATGTAACTATTCTATTGAAGGGTGAATATGCATTCGGTCTTCTTAAGGGTGAGGGTGGTATACACCGCCTGGTGCGGATATCCCCTTTCGATTCGAATAAACGTCGTCATACATCCTTCGCTTCAGTTGATGTAATACCAGAGGTTCCTGAAGACATAGATCTTGAAATAAATGAGAATGATCTGAAGATTGATACTTACAGGGCATCCGGTGCTGGTGGACAGCACGTAAACAAGACGGATTCCGCAGTTCGTATCACACATGAACCGACGGGTATCGTGGTGCAATGCCAGAATGAACGGTCCCAGCATAAAAACAAGGCATCGGCCATGAAGGTGCTCAAATCTAAGATATACGAAATGCGCAGAAAAGAACTGGAAGATGAAAAGCTGGAAAAGATGGGTGAGAGAAAAGATATCTCCTGGGGAAACCAGATCAGGTCATACGTGTTTCAGCCATATACCATGGTGAAAGACCATAGAACGAATATGGAAATTGGTTCCGTTGAACACGTAATGGAAGGGGATATCGACAGGTTCCTTTATGCCTACCTGAAAAGTCTGAAACAGTAGATCAGTCCAGCGGAACCTTTATAATACATTCTGTGCCATTGGTGTTATCTATGCGCATCGAACCGTTCATCTGTTCAGTGAGAAGATGAACCAGCTGCATGCCGAGGGTACTGTTGGATTGCATTATTTCATTATCTTGTATGCCGATTCCGTTGTCACGTACGCATATTTTTTTAAAGCCATTACCGTTGGATGATAATGATACTGTTATCTCTTCAGCACCGGTACTTTCGCCGAAGGCATGCTTGAGGGCGTTTGAGACAAGCTCGTTGATGATAAGCCCGCATGAAACAGCCTGGTCCAGTGTAAGATGTATTTTCTCTCCCGTAACCAGGATGTCAATATTAGTATTTCGTGAATATGCCTGTTTCAGTTCACTAACCAGTGAATGAATGTAACTGTTAAAATCAAGGGAAGCGATATTTTCAGAATGATATAATTTCTCATGCACCAGTGCCATTGACCGTATCCTGTTGTATATGGTGCTGAAGTACTTGTTTATATCCGGATTGTCAGTATTCCTGGCCTGTAAATTAAGCAGGCTGGTGATTATCTGGAAATTATTCTTTACCCGGTGGTGTATTTCTCTCAGCAATATCACCTTGTCATCAAGCGACTTTCTCAGGATTTCTTCAATCTTCTTCCGATCAGTAATATTTATGCCAGAGATGAGCACAGCACGTTGACCGGCATAATTAATAATGTCGGCCCTTAAGTCTACCCAGTGTGTCTCACCATTTTTGGTTAGTATTTTAAATTCATACTCGTTTTCGGGGTTTTCTCCACGCTGTCTTGCTATTCCTCGTTCTTTAACAAGTTCCCTGTGATCTGGATGCACGAAATCCCAGAAATTAATAATTTTTAGTTCTTCGAATGAATAACCGGTTATCTTTTCAGCGGCGGGATTGGCGTATTTAGCGTGATTTTCCTGGTATATCATTATAGCTACAGAAGTTGACACGGTGTATGTTCTGAATCGCTCTTCGCTTTCACGAAGACTGGTCTCGTTTTTCTTTCTTTCTGTAATATCCCTTGCTATACCCAGAATCTCTACTGGTTTTCCGTTTTTATAAAGAATTCTTGAGTTCACCTCCACTGGGAATTCTTTTCCTTCATTGGTTCGCATCATGACTTCATAAGTAGTAAAAGGTGCTCCCGTAAGCTTATCCTGCACCATCTGCCTGGCTGTATCAATAGAGTCATCAGTGAGGACTTCCCATACATTCATCGTCGACAATTCTTCTGCTGAATATCCTGTGAGTTCGCATGATTTTGCATTGAAATGTATTATATTTCCATCAAGATCGTGTCCGTACACTATATCGTTGATGTTATCCAGTATTTCAGTAAAATGGGAAGTGCATTCATGTAACCTGCTTTTGTGATTCTCAGCATCAATTATTGCACTGATCAGTGAGTGCAGGGTATACGTGGTTACTGGAAGATGAAGTAAATATGTAGAATCCATATTTTGTATTCTTTCGAAAAGCCCCGGGTATTCTTCACCGGTGGTGAAAACAATATGCCCTGTTATTTTCTGTCGCAGAACGGGGATTTCATTTTTCCAGTCAGCATCAATGGGGAGAATATAAATAGTCTTTTCATCTAAAGATGGTTTTATCTCGTCAAGGGCTGTTGTATCGTTAGTTTCCAGGGTTATGCCAGTGCTTTGTGAAACATGTGCCAGCGTATCAAGAAATGAGGCATTGGTGGCTATAGCTTTAATATGATAGGTTTCCATACTGTATATACTCCAGAGGTCGGCAACAATAGTGTCAAATTGTACTGACATAGTTAAATAGTGGTATTTTTCTATCAAGAATAATATTTTTATCAGCTTGAATATTGGGTGGTGGGGGTGTTTAATGGGTATAGTGATTTGGAACAAGTACTTGAGCCCGCACAGGTCATCATAAGATTGATCCTACCAAAAAGCCCTGCAACCATCCGCCGAAGGTGGATACAATATAAGGTCGTTTGTCCGAGACGACTACCACGAAGTGGGGGAGTCGAGTTTCGACCGTACACAGGCTCGGGGATGATGGAGCGCGAGGCCTTCGTAGGGTGCGCAGATCTGCGCACCCCGCATGAAGATCCCCTTCTTCCTCGCACGTTCAGTAACATGAAAGCATGAGTTTGTATCTGCTAATGCAGCAGGAAAGATGACTTATTTTATGACTAGAAGCAACTGAATGATTCACACTCTTTCCCGTGCCACAAGAAAACCCGTTAAGGAGGTTTTCTACGGCAAAAACCTCCTTAACAATCCACCGTGCCGCCGCTCAAACGCTGGGGGGCTGTCGCGCGAAACTCCTCGGGACCTGCATGCGCAGGATTCCTCGTCGAACAAGTCGCGCGCAGAGATGTCCGCCTCCGGGGGACGGGTTTGAGGGCTTTGTTTTATGATTGAATCTTTCTGTAATACCTGTAATATCTATCCTGGCAACGAGGTGAATCTTCAATATACTCTTCACACATTACTTCCCAATTCAAACTTAACTTTGCAAATTTGCTGCAATATAACTTGATGAGTAAACCAAACACAAAAAATACTTGCAATAATTGCATGCAATAGTATAAATAACATATGGATAATTATAATGAATTGAAAAAAAACTATACCATACACGGAAGAGCCGTGTCCAACCGATTTTTTGCGCAGGCGATGGAGATCAATTGTGCAGGAAACGGTGGAAGTGTCAGTGAACCGATAATAGAAAGGTACCGGCAGCTTGCCAGGGGATCATGGGGAATAGTATCACTTGAAGCGGTCTCGGTTACCCCGGAAAGCCTTGCCAGGCCAAATGGTCTTATAATTAACGAAAAGAACCTCGATGGCTTTAAGCGACTGGTAGACGACTTTCGCAAAGAAAATGAATCATCACTGCTTATTTTTCAGCTGACCCATTCCGGCAGGCAAAGCGGCAGTTTTTCACGCCGGGTAAAGATGTATGAAGATGAAGATGACAGCTGCCAGGTGCTTAGCACGGATGAATTATCACGAATTACAGATGAGTTTCACCATGCGGTAAGACTTGCAGCAATGGCGGGTGCCGACGGGGTTGACATCAAGGCATGTCACGGGTACCTGCTGGGAGAGATGCTGCGGCCTGCAAATACCCGTGAAGACGGATATGGCAATGACGCCATGGGACGTACCAGAATACTTCGTGAAATATTTCAAAAAGCATCACGTGACTATCCGCAATTAATTCTTGGATCGCGAATATCTATATACGAGGGCATCAGGGGTGGATGCGGTACTGATGGTCCTGATGAACTAATAGAGAATACAGTTGATATGATGGACAGTATCGCCTTATGCAAAGAATCGGGAGCCCATTACATAAACGTATCAGCGGGAATACCGGCAGTAACCCCCCACGTGACCAGGCCGGTAAAGAGTAACAGCTTTTTTCTCTACTATCATTTCAGGTATCAGAAGCTGGTAAAAGAACAGTTTCCGGGTTTAACGGTAATTGGTTCGGCATATTCATCTGCCCGCGAAGAAGGACCCATGCTTGCCGGTGAAAACCTCGGAAAAAACTACGTTGATCTCGTGGGATTTGGAAGGCAGAACCTGGCTGATCCACTGACCCCCCGCAAAATCATGAATGGCAATGCTGACCAGGTTAATTACTGTACCCTCTGCGGTGGATGCTCCAGGCTTTTAAAGAAACATGACCCGGTACATTGTATAGTATATGATAATGAGGACAGGAAATGAAAGAAGTGAACACACTTGAAGATATCGCAAAAATATGCAATGTTTCGGCAAGTACCGTTTCAAGGGTATTGAATAATGAACCCGGCATATCTGACGATACACGTGGACGGGTGCTTGATACAGCCAAACAATATAACTTTACCGTGCAGAAACGCAGGCGCCCTATCAGCAGAAGCATGGTAACCATAATCATTGCGGTTCCCGAACATTCGCAGCTTGCAGTAAACCCATTTTATGATATGGGAGAACTTGTTACAGCCATACACGGAGCCTTTGATACGGTAAAATGTCACCTGCAGGTGCAGACATTCGGCGATTTAGAAGAGCAGATAAAAACAGAAGCCATCGAAAGTGATGGAATTATATGTGCATTCGGTACGCTTTCTGAAGACACGTTACACGTACTGAGAAAAGGAAGGGTGCCTTACCTGTTTCTCAACCGAACATACGAAGGTGAAAACTATATATCATGTAACAATCTTCAGGGCATGTTGACACTTGGAACCTATCTATACAGCCAGGGCTACAAAAAAATTGGATATCTTGGCTGTTCCCATATACCGGTCAATGAAGACCGGTACAGGGGATACCTGCTGGCAGCGCATGAAAATACGGGTAGTTGTGATAAACTGCCGGTCTATACGGTTCAAGAAATCGAGGACATCAATCAAACTACCGCTGAATACTTTATTGAGAATGGCTGCGACGCGGTAGCCTGTTTCAACGATAATTTTGCAATACGCCTGATCGGAGAATTCCAGTCAGTTGGAATCAGTATCCCTGAAAACATGGGAATCACCGGTTTTGATGACTCGCCAATGCGCCGCATTTTCAGCCCGTCAATCACCACCATAAGTTTATCAACCTATGACATGGGTTTCCTGGGAGCCCGATGGCTGCTTGACAATATCACAAGAAAAGAAACAAGGGAATTGCGCCTTGAGGTGAACGGCAATTTCATCCCGGGTGATTCAGTGATACACAAAAGTAATAAGGAGAAACCGTGATGGAACCATCCCATGGATCAACACTGGCCGTGGTTACCGGGTCAACCTCGGGGATCGGCAAAGCCATTGCCCGGTCACTGGCAGAGAAGGGGCTAATCGTCATCCTTAATGGCCGCAGGGATATTTCAGAGATATCAGAATTGATGGGTGAACTGCGCAAATCTTCAGGTGATGAAAACATATGTCATTACGTGCAGGGGGACGTGGCAGATGACACTACCCACATGGCTATACATGAAAAGATTCAGCAGCTGGGAGGTAAGCTGAAAGTACTGGTGAATAATGCCGGCATGTCCACGAAAGACAGAAAGGACGTGCTGGAACTTGAACGGGATGATGTGACCCGCTTGTTTAATGTGAATTTAACCGGACCATTCATGCTCACCAGGCTGCTCTCTCCTGAACTTATGAACCATGAGTCCCCATCATACATAATCAACATATCCTCCCTGTCAGCCTATACCGTTTCAACCAATAGGGCGGACTATTGCATTTCGAAGGCGGGTATGTCTATGATGACGCAGGTGTTCGCTGCAAGGCTTGCAGAGCACAACGTGGGGGTGTACGAGATACGTCCGGGTATCATCAGAACCGCAATGACAGAAGGGGTGCTGGACAGGTATGAACACCTGGTAGATGAGGGACTCTTGCCAATACCACGAATTGGTGAACCAGGTGATATAGCCATAACTGTTATGGGAATCGTGGAAGGATATCATCCATATTCAACAGGTTCTGTGCTTAACGTGGACGGCGGATTCCACATAAGGAGATTATAACCGTGCGTGTATCCCATCTCACTATTGATGGACGAACCATACCGAAAATATCCTGCGAAGTTATCGTGGCAGGGTCAGGTACGGCTTCATTGAACGGGGCACTGCATTGTAAAAGGCTGGGAATTGAGGACGTGGTAATAGTAACCGACCGAATGGGAGCGGGCACGTCCGCCAATACCGGTTCAGATAAACAGACATACTACAGGCTCAACCCCGGGGGATGTTCTGGGGACAGTATAAGAGAAATGGCCTTTGATCTTTTCAGCGGGCAGTGTATGCATGGGGACATCGCACTTGTAGAGGCCGCCCTTTCTGAACGGGAATTTTTTCATCTTGTTGAGCTGGGGGTGGGGTTCCCCCATAATAAATACGGGGATTACGCTGGATATATAACCGACCACGATGAGAGGGGACGGGGAACATCAGCAGGCCCCCGCACATCCATAATGATGTATGAGAAACTGGCAGATGAGATCCGTCAACTTGGAATACCCGTCCTTGAAAAATATTTTATTATGGATATGATTGTAGATACCCCACCGGGTGAAGCACCTGTCTGCAAAGGGATTATTGCCATAGACAAATCAAGGAAAGACGATGCCGCAAGCGGACTGGTCTTGCTTCAAGCCCCGTATATTATATACGGAACAGGTGGGCCGGGTGCCCTCTTCAGGGATTCGGTATATCCGCATTCACAGGTTGGCGCCATGGGGCTGGCACTCAGGGGAGGGGCCAGGGCGCAGAATCTCACTGAAAACCAGTTCGGGATCGCCTCAACAAAAGTACGATGGAACCTTTCTGGAAGTTTTCAGCAGGTATTACCCCGATATATCTCCACCAGTGATGATGGTTCGGATGAACGTGAATTTCTGAACGGCTACTTCCCCGATGCAATGACACAACTTACGGCACAGTTTTTGAAGGGATACCAGTGGCCATTTGATGTGCGTAAAATATCGGGATACGGCTCATCACTGATAGACCTGCTGGTCTATTACCAGCAGAAAGTGAAGGGCAGACGGGTATTCATGGACTTTCGGCATAATCCTTCGATTGAAAACTTTACATTTACAATGCAACATCTTCCCCCCGTCGTAAGAGAATACCTGGAAAATTCAGGGGCACACGAAAACACCCCGGTAAAAAGACTTCGCCAGATGAACGAACCCGCATACCGGTTGTACTTCGAGAAGGGCATTGACCTGGCTGCAGAGCCACTGGAAATCGCCGTGTGTCATCAGCACATGAACGGCGGGCTTGTTGCTGATCACTGGTGGGAATCAAATGTAAAAAACTTTTTCCCGGTGGGTGAATGCTGTGGTACCCACGGTGTATACCGGCCTGGAGGAAGCGCCTTGAATTCCGGCCAGGTAGGCTCCCTCAGGGCTGCCCAGTGTATCGCCCGAAGAAGTAAAAGACAGGGTGAAATAAATAGCCATCGCAATGATGAAGAGTTGCTGCATAAAGGATTGCGTAAAAGGCTCAAATACCTGGATGGCCTGTATCAGGCTGGCGGTAAAGTTGATCCGCTACGTGAGCGGGAGGCCCTGCAGTCTCTCATGTCAGAGAATATGGGTATTTTCAGGGATCCAGAAATGATCAGGAACGCTGTAAATACATGCAAAGGGATGATGGAAGTGCACAGGTTTTCAGGAATAAGCGGCAGCAACCAGCTTATCATGTTTTTACAGAATGAAGACCTGCTTGTTACCGCCATGGCATTCCTTGTGTCCGCCTCCAATCTATTTGAAAAGATCACGGGGGGACGGGGTTCGTGGCTTGTGGGCTCGCTGGATGCATGGAAAGAAGAGATGAATCATTCATTTGCAAAATGGCTGGAAGATATACGGGGAGATGATTCACTTGGCGATTCTATCCAGGAGATCAGGACAGGCACAAACCTTGAATTCACATGCGGGATGGTAAATGCCCGTGCTGTTCCTGAATCGGAAATATGGTTTGAAGCAGTTTGGAAGCAATTCAGAGAGGATGAACATTTAAACAGGGAGGATTAGCAGGTGAATAAAATATTGTATGTTGCAACGGGAATTATACATCCCTCAATTCCCCTGATACGAAAAATTAAAAAAATGATTGAGCTCAACGATAATGTTGACATCACCCGGGTTCATTCGGTTGAAGGTTTGAAGAAATTATACCCGGGAACTTATGATGCCGTTGTGCTGTTCTTTCACCGGCAAAAGATTTCCGGGGAGGCACTGGATATGCTTACGAATTTCGTAGAACATGGAGGGGGATGCCTGGCCATTCACGCCGCATCTGCGTCTTTTAAAAAAGAGGCTGGTTACGAGAGATTTCTCGGCGGTAAATTTATTTCACATGATGTAATTCAGAATTTCACTGTTACACCGGATACATCATCTCCGATTTTTGGTAATGTTTCACCTTTTAACGTGACGGATGAATTATATATTCACCGGTTTAGCCGGGAAGTTACCGTGCATGCGGTGGCGGACAATAACGGAACCCCTGAACCCGTCATCTGGACAAAAACTCGTGGTAAGGGCCGAATCTGCTATTTCTCTCTGGGACATACATCAACATCTGCTGACCATTCGGCTTTCAAAGAGATCATCAGGCGAGGAATTACCTGGGTAATTCAATAATAAATGGAGGCATTATGATTGCGAAATTCAGAATTGGAATGATAGGATGCGGTGACATCTCAAGATATGTTGCACTGCTTGCCAGGATAAATCCGAAGATAAAGATCGTGGGATGTTCTGCTCTTCACGAGGAGAGTGTAATACAGTTCGCGAAAAAGTATAAAATACCCGAATGCTTTACAGATTATAGTGAACTGCTGAATAAAGTAGAAATGGACGCGGTGTACCTTGCAGTGCCCCATAACCTGCATTATCCCATGATCATGGATGCCCTTGACAGGGGCCTGCATGTTTTCTGTGAAAAACCTGTAAGCCATAACATGGACGAGGCGCTGGAAATCTGCAGGGTAGCCCGTGAGAAGGGATTGAAGGTGGGTATAAACTACCAGTACCGGTATGATCCTAAATGCTATACCATGGTAAACGCTGCCCGTGATGGACAGCTTGGAAATCTTTATTATGGCAGATGCAACCTGCCGTGGCACCGGGACAGTGATTATTTTGAAATAAGTCCATGGCATTGCACCATGGAAGAAGCAGGGGGCGGCACCCTCTTGACACAGGCAAGTCACATACTGGATCTGCTGTTGTGGTCATTTAACGGGAAAATGAAATCGGCGCAGGGCATGACAGGGCAGCGGGTGTTTACCGATGTTGAAATTGAAGATCTTGCCATGGGAATTATTGAAATGGAAGATGGAAGACTGGTTGAAGTGAGCAGTTCAATGATAGCGGTGCCATCAAGACCAGTACAAATAGAGGTATATGGTTCAAAGGGTACTGCCATATATACGGGTTTTGAATCAGAAAGAAAACTTAAGGTATATGGAACTAAAATAAAAAAGTCAAAACTGCCGGTACGGGGTATACACGCCCTGAGCCGCAGCATGGATGCATTCAGGCTGTGGATACAAAAGGACATTCCCTACCTGGTTCCAGTGGAACAGTCATTACCCGTACTGGCGGCCATATCAGCCATATACCAGTCGGCTGTATCAGGTCAAAAGGTTGAAGTTGATTCCCGTTACCTGGAATACATGAACTATGGATAATCTTCTTTACAGCATCAATGCTGTTGCACCTGTATTCCTGGTTGTCTTTGCCGGCAGGATTATGGCACGACTGGGGTTCATGGACGACACTTTCGTGATGAAGGCCAACGCAATTGTTTTTAATCTTGCCATGCCGGTTTTGGTTTTTTTAAAAATTTCGACGGCAGACTTTACACTGATATTTGATGCAAATGTCATACTCATGGTGTGCGGCCTTACATTCCTGGCATTCATTGTTGCCTGGGTAACAGCTGTTATCTTCATAAAAGAAGCCAGGAAACAGGGACCGTTCATCCAGGGAACCTTCAGAAGTAATACTGCCATTATCGGGCTGGCCCTGGCGATCAACCTGTTCAGTGAAAACGGGGTTACACTGGTGGTAATTTTGTTGGCATTTCTTATGCCATTGTATAACATATTATCCGTATTAGCGCTCACAATTCCCCTGAAAAAAGAAAATAACCTTACACCGGCCCACATTTTTATACAGGTTGTAACCAATCCATTGATAATCGCTGTCTTACTGGCTGTCCCATTTTCACTGCTTGAAATAAGTATAGAAGGAATTATCCATCGCACACTTTCATATGTAGCCCAGATGACCCTTCCCGTGGCATTGCTGTGTATCGGGGCTACCCTGGATTACAGCAGGATGAAACATACTTTCATCACCGCCCTTGGGGCATCGATTACAAAGATCATTATACTTCCTCTGATGGCAGTAACAGTATCCGTGCAGATGGGATTGCGTGGTGAAACACTGGGTGCGGTATTTCTTGTCTTTGCGTGTCCCACGGCAATCTCTTCGTTTATAATGGCAAAAGCCATGGATAACGATGGAGACCTTGCGGCGCAAATAGTTTTGCTTACCACTACCTTTTCATTGTTTACTATCGCCGGGGGAATCTTTGTTATGAAATTTTATGGTTTGATGTAATTGTATAAATTGCGACATGGAGAAATTTACCATGAAAGATAAGGAAAATAAAGAAGCAAATTATAATTATGATTTTTTTGAAACCACAAGTGTAACAGATTTTCAATTGAAGGATTACGGAAAACCACCCGCGGGTTACCCCGTGAAAGCTGTAACTGATTCGTATAGTGAAAAGCCCTTTTCAGGTAATTACGAACAGCGTAAAAAATCTCTTCTTCAGCACCTGCAAAAAAATCCAGCGAAAAAGTTTATAAAAGGATACTATACCGAACTTGCCAGGCTGTACAATAAAAAAGGTCCAGTACATAAGGGAGCCTTACACAGTGCCCTTGATTTTATAAATAAACGATATGATTGTTCTGACTTCGTGATGCTGGGTGTTGTACGTATACTCTACCAGTTTCGTGACAGTAAACTTCTCGATAAAAAATTTATTGGTGCAGCTGAAAAGACATTGCTGAACTTCAAGTACTGGCCCGATGAGCCCGGAATTGATTCTATGTGCACCTGGACAGAAAATCACCAGGTTATGTTTTCAGCCAACGAATACCTGGCGGGGCAGATGTTTCCGGACCAGGTATTTGCAAACTCAGGTATGACCGGGTACCAGAAGATGAGAGCGTCGCGTGAGAGACTTCTTACCTGGATGCGGTTGCGTTACCAGACTGGATTCAGTGAATGGCTGTCGCACGTGTATTACGATGAGGACATTACGGCACTTGTAAACCTGGTGGACTTCTGTGCTGATCCTGTTCTCGTACGGCAGGCTCAGATCATTCTTGATCTCATATTTTTGGATATGGCATTGAATTCGTACAAAGGGGTTTTTGGTTCAACCCATGGACGAAGCTATACCGGGGAAAAGAAAAGCGGGCTTGTGGAATCCACGACAGACACGGCGAAACTGCTGTTTGGTATGGGTGTCTTTTCAGGTATTGATAACATGAGCGCGGTAACTCTTGCCATAAGTTCAGGATACAGGTTGCCAGCGGTGATTGCACAAATAGCACATCATCACAATGAAGAACACATGATAAACAGGCAGCGTATGAGTTTCAGGATAAAAGACGCGAAAAAGTTTGGATTAGACAGCAAAGATCCCGATGACGCGATGGTACTTTTGAGCATGGAAGCATATGTACATCCCAAAACAATTCACACCGTGATGAAACTTTTTGACAGGTATAGATGGTGGGAAAGCAATTTTTTCAGCATGTTCAAGGCTAAAAAAGGATTGATACAGTTTCTCCGATACACGGGATTGCTGCCGATTCTTGCGAAAGTAATGGAAAAGGATTTCACAAGGAATACACGTGAAGAGGTTAATACCTATACCTTCAGGACTAAAGACTATATGATGAGCTCGGCAGTTGATTACAGGAAGGGGTACGGGGGTGACCAGCAGCATATCTGGCAGGCTACACTGTCGCCCGAAGCAGTTGTGTTTACTACTCACCCTGGTCATACTGAAAATACTTCAGCCGGATACTGGGTCGGATCAGGTACATTACCACGTGTTGCCCAGCATGAAAATGTTCTTATAGCGTGTTACAATAGCTCCCTTATGCCGGGTTTGTACATGACTAACAGGTTGTTCATAACACACGCCTGGTTTCCATCTGAAAAATTCGATGAAGTAATTGAGAAAGGCGGGTGGATTTTTGGAAGAAAAGGTGATGGATACATTGCACTCTATTCGGCCAATGGATACCGATGGCAGGATAAAGGTGAGGACGCCGGTAAAGAAGTTATTGCGCCGGGTAGAAAAAACACCTGGATATGTGAGTGCGGACGAAAGAAAGATCATGGAGCATTCAGTTCATTTGTAAAGTCAATAGCATCAAGCAGATTACGGGTTGTTGGAGGTAAAGTCACCTATGAATCTCCTTCAGCTGGAAACATTTCTTTTGGCTGGAAAGGCAGATTTAAGGTAAACGGTACCTCAATGGTACAACGTGATTACCCGAGATATGATAACCAGTATTGTTACGTAGAATACCCATCAACTAAAATTAAAATTGAAAAAGGAAGAAACGATCTTGAATTAGAACTGGAAAGAGGAATACGAAAATCAAGTTCGTATATATAAGTAACAGGGATGTATATACGAATAATACACCACATTATGATATTAAAATATTCTTGCAATTGTGATTTATTGTCCGATACTGTTAGTAAGAATATAATTCATGCGATAGAAAATAAAGAATCAGCATGTATAAAAAAATCAATTGTCGAATGCGGGATAATGAAAGTTAAAATCCGTCAGCTAATTGACGTGAAAGATCAGAATCCACAGTTTAGCTGCAGGGTTCTTGGTGAAATTACTGCAAAGGGTAGAAAATACCGTTATAATCAGGAATTGTATAAAGATGATTTGATATTCCTGGATAAAGCAGGCCTGCAGGAAGTAGAGATACTATATGATGAAATTGTGTACAGTTATCTCTCGTCAACTTTTCCAGTTGAATACAGGATACCGTATTCATCCATGGGATTCTATGATATTGACCGGCATCTTGAAGAACTTGATAATATCAGCGGATACACGAAACGTAAACGATTTCTATATCATATAGGCGAAATATATACTGATGATCCCTCATCATTGATACCTGCCAGGGTTGTCACCCATAATGAACCCATTGATTATAAAAAGTGGAACCAGGTTAAACGTAATATTTCAAAAAACAAAAAAATATTTTTTCGTAACTCAGAAAATGGTATAATTGTTTTTGTGAACCTTCAGCCTGCAGCTGATAATAATTTTGTTGGAAGGTTCAAGAAAAATACCGATCTTGTCACAACCCTGGTTTCAAGGAAGAGGGATTCGAATATTGAGATTGCACCTGATTTTATATCAACAGAAGATGTGATATCAGTTACAAATCCTGAAGATCTTCTGACGGTCTATGAGAAAACATGTGCGCGTCTTATCATCATCGGCGAGACATTGAATGATGATTATAAACGATCTTTACTCAGGGTTCGAGAATATGATAAATTTGCCCGTATGATGGTGGTTCCGTCAGTGGATCCACATAATATGGACCATCTTCTTATGCAGATAAAGATGGTATATAATTCTGACAGGTGGGCAGAATAAAATTTCCCATTGGAGCGAAAGAGTGAAAAAACCCAATAAGCGTTCTGTAATGAAGTACTTTGAGCCGGTTGATATGGGTAACGTTCTATCAAGGGAAATGTCAGATCTTGATCTTGACGGAAGTTTCGGGTATTTCGCCTTTCAGAAGAAGGACAATGTTCTTTTTCTTAACAGGTTAAAACCAGAAGATATTATGAACCTTTTAAGAAAGGTAGGATTAGTTGACCATTTGAATAAAATGGGATTCGAAGATATACAGGTCGATATAGATAGGGATGAAGCCCAGATAAACTATCTGAAAATCTATTACGAAGATAAAACTCCTGAAAATCTCCTGGTTGACCTGCGGGTTTCTGAATCACGGTTTGTTCCGGAGAAGCGGTTTTTTGAGGAGGATAACGATATTATTACCCTTGATATGGTTGTTATCGAATGGCTATCCGCGCAAAAACCGGAAAAGAAATTTGATCCCGACAAACCCCAGCTACCCGGTCAGAATAAACCAGGCCTTGGTAGTCTTAAATACATGATGGATATAATGTATCTTGTTGGTAAGGAAGTGGTTAAGGACGGCTTTATGGATGTTCCAGATCATTTCCATGGTGCGGTAATGTATTCAAAAAAATTCAAGTTCTTTAATCCATCTCACGAGGCAGTGCTGAAGGCCATGATGAGGGACCTGAAGGGATATTCACTTGCCGATCTTTCATGGGGGATGTTAACAAAAACAATTATTGACGAATCTACAGGTGAACCACAGGTGTATGATCCATCCGAACAGATATTTCCAGTATCAAGACGTATGAAAGAATATTTTAAATCAAAAAAATACCAGGAAAAATTTAAAAAGGTTTACAAGAAGAAAAAATACAAATTTAATTATGATTCAATGCTTGAACGAAGAAAAAAAATGCTCAATGAAAAAAAGACAGAAGAGCTATAGTTACTGTTCTTTTTTTTTGTACCATTCCAGTGTTACCTGCATACCCCTGATGTCGTTACGAATCGTTGATTTCAGACTTTCCATCTTTTCAACAATAATTTTATTTTGTTTATAGACAGACTCCATCAAGATGAATATGCTGGTTTGTGCATCATGTATGTTATTCCAAATGGTGATATTCTCTTCTTTGAAACGTTTTGAAAGCATGTCAATGTGAATACCGAGAATTGCAGCAAGTGCTTCTTTTGTTCTGCTTTCCTCGAATTTCAGTTCTGACAATGAATCAAATGTATCATTGTTTTCATCAACCAATGCTGTGATAGCATTGTGATTTTCTGTTTTAATGTAATATTGAAGTTGAAAGTTGCGGTGTTGGATATCATGAAGCAATTTATTTATTTGGGTCATGATATCCAATAATTGATGTAGAAGATTTCTTACGTCATCCCTCAATACTGAAACTGCCTTTACCGGTTGATTGGATTTTGTCAGACTTGGTTTCCTGTGCAGAAACTTTATCCCACGCGTCACGAAGCTCCTGTAGCATCTTAATGACACCGGTAATTAATTCGGGATCTTTTTGAATATTGGCTTCAAGAAGTTGTTTTTTGAAGAACATATAGAGGTTAAAAAGGTTCTGAGAAATCTGGCCACCATCATTCATGTTTAAGGAGAGTAATAACTCTGAAATAATATCCTGTGCTTTAATTATATTCGTGTTTACGATATCATAGGTTCTGGGTTCCATGTTTTCGATTGCAATGTTAAGGAACTTAATGGCACCGTCATACAGCATAACAATCAGTTTTCCCTGGTTTGCTGTGCCTATCTCTGTCTGTTTATACTGGTCATACGGATTTCTTTTGGGTATGGCCATCAACTCCCCCCTCGATTTTTTAAGTAACATTGAATAGTTGTATAACTAATATCGTACGAAAATATACTAAACTTTATCCTTAAAATCAAGTCCAGATACCTTCAATGCGGTGTAGAATCTCTTCGTATTTTTCCACAGTTTTACTTACGATATCATCGGGAAGTGGAGGAGGAGGCGAATTCTTATCCCAGCTGGTGGTTTCCAGGTAATCCCTGATGAATTGCTTGTCAAAGCTAAGTGGAGAAACACCGGGTTTGTAGTTGTCCGCATCCCAAAAACGGGAACTGTCCGGTGTAAGTACTTCGTCGATGAGCACAATTTCATTACCAAGAAAACCAAATTCAAGCTTGGTATCGGCCAGCACAATGCCTGATTCCAGAAGATGCTCCCTGGCGTAATCATAGATTTGCAGGGTAAGATGGGCAAGTTTTTCTGAAGTTTCAGATCCGATAGTCTTTTTCAAAAAATCAATGGATATATTTTCATCGTGCCCTGTTTCAGCCTTGGTTGCAGGTGTGAAGATTGGGGAAGGAAGTTCTTCTGCCAGCTGCAGCCCTTCCGGGAGCTCTATACCGCATATTTTACCGGTTTTTTGGTAATCCTTCCAGCCACTTCCAATAATATACCCACGGGCTACACACTCGAAATCAATACGTTTCGCCTTTCTTACCAGCACCGAGCGATCCTTCAGCATTTCAGGAAAATCACAAAAAGGTTTGGGAAAGTTGGAAAAATCAGTTTCAACAAGGTGATTTTTAGCAAATTCAATATGCTTAAACCAGAGATTGGATATCTTGTTGAGGATTATGCCCTTTCCAGGAATACCGTTGGGAAAAACGTGATCAAAGGCGGAAACCCTGTCAGTTGATACTATAATTAAATGTTCTCTGTCAACACGATAAACATCACGTACCTTGCCGCTGAACAATCTTCTTGCTCCCGGTATCTTTGTGCTGGTTACTGATTCCATTTAATATGCTCCTGGATATTAAATTTATACTACTTACGATGAAAGTTTCTTTATAAGTATTTCGTTAACCATCTGGGGATTGGCTTTTCCACGAGATTCTTTCATAACCTGGCCCACAAGAAATTTCAATGCCTTTTCCTTACCATTCCTGTAATCTTCAACGGACTGGGGATTGTTGTTAATCGCGTTATCCACCAGGCCTTCAATGGCACTAATATCGGTAACTTGCTCCAGGCCTTTTTCTTTTATAAGGCTTTCGGGATCCTTTCCTGTTGATATCATGTCTTCAAATACAGTCTTAGCAATTTTACCACTTATGGTATTGTTTTCTATAAGTTTTAACAAGGTGGCAAGTTTTTCCGGGGTTACTGGAAACTCATCGATTTTTTCAGAGTCAGAGATTTTCCCCATAAGTTCACTCATTATCCAGTTAGATGCTTTTTTAGGGTTCACGTTTTTGCTGATTACTGACTCGTAATAATTGGCAAGCTGGAAGGTTGATGTAAGAACCTCCGCGTCGTATTCAGGAATTTCATACTGTTGAATAAAGCGGTTACGCTTTTCAAAAGGAAGCTCAGGCATCTGATCCTTCATTTCCTGGATCATTTCATGGTTGATCTCCATCGGTGGAAGGTCGGGCTCAGGAAAATAACGGTAATCATGGGCTTCTTCTTTTGAACGCATGCTGTATGTAAGATTAGTATTGGCATCCCAGAGCCGTGTTTCCTGAACAATGCGTTCTCCTTCATCGAGCATGGCAGCCTGTCTCTTGATCTCGTAATCAATAGATAATTTAACTGCCCTGAAACTGTTCAGGTTCTTTATTTCAACCTTTTCGCCGAATTTTTTTACCCCCTTTTCACGAAGTGATATATTCACATCACAACGAAGGCTGCCTTCTTCCATGTTGCAGTCAGACACCTGGAGATATTTCAAAATGGCTTTCATATTCATAAGGTACTGGTATGCTTCTTCTGATGTGGTAATATCTGGTTCTGATACGATCTCAATAAGGGGAACACCGGTTCGATTAAAATCAACATAGGATACTTTTTTGTTGGGATCCTCAGAATGTATATTCTTACCCGCGTCTTCCTCCAGGTGCAGTCTCGTTATTCCAATTCTTGAGGGTCCTTTTTCTGTGGAAACATCAATGAAACCGTCGTAACATACAGGTTTATCATATTGTGATATCTGGTATGCTTTCGGAAGATCAGGGTAAAAGTAATTTTTTCTGTCAAACTTGCTGTATTCAGAAATATTACAGTTCAACGCAAGTCCCGCAAGAATGGCCTTTCGCAATACTTCACGGTTTAAAACCGGAAGGACACCGGGAAGTCCCAGGCATACCGGGCAAATATTAGTATTCGCGTCTGATCCAAATCGTGTAGAACAACCGCAAAATATTTTTGATTCAGTATTTAACTGGACATGAACCTCCAGTCCGATAACAGCCTCGTATTTCATGTATTTCCCCTGCAGGTTGGTAAAAAACTTTTGTAACGATTTACATATCTTTGTTTCCTATGGAATCAATGTATTTTTGTCAAGAACAATGGGCAATAATAAAACAAGCTGGACAGTATGAAGCGGCATTTTGTACTATTCTAATATATGATAAATGAAAAAAGAAAATATATCGCACTGGTATCCGGAATTTTACTCTCAGCCATGCTTGCAGGGCTTTGCGGTGGGCGTTTTCTGGGTCACGTGATGCTGCAGCAACTTGTGTTGCAGCAGTCATCCCTGTCCATTTTCATAGTGAGACCGGTGGCAGAATACAGGTATGTGATGAATTTGCTTTCAAGTGAAAGTGAACTTGACAGGCTTGCCGGTTATTATTCCCTTTCAGCTTATGGTATTGTAGACAACCGTTTTCTTGAAGAACGTTTTAAACGTGAAGGAGCTGAATATATAAAAAGAACAATAATATGGCTTATTTCTAAGGATATGCAAAAGCGAAATATACATTTCTTCAATGAGATTTATAAAACTGCATCACGTAATATTAAAGAACAAATTCTCAAGGCAATATACAGGTATGATGATAGTGAATTTAACAGCTTTATCGATAAAAACAATGTTTCAACTGAACTGATAGAGGGAATTGTCGGGCATGAATCTTTGTGAGAATTATACTTGACTATTATATACGGTAAACAGTAATTGAATCATCTTTAATTTAGCCATAATATCCAATCAAATGGACAGGGCAGTAGATTGAAAATAGGTATATTTGGAGGAACATTCAATCCCATCCATATGGGACATCTCATAAATGCGCAATATATTTGTGAAGAATTTGACCTGCACCAAATTTTGTTTATTCCCGCCAAGTATCCTGTCCACAAGCAACTGCAAAATGGAATATCAGCAAAAGACAGGATGGAAATGATAAGGCTGGCAATTGATGGTAATACCGTATTTAGTGTGTCGTCGATTGAACTGGATAGAGAAACACCCTCGTATTCAATTTATACAGCAAGGCAGTTAATACAGGACAATCCGGGTAATGAATATTACTTCATACTAGGGTATGACGCGTTCAATGATATTGAAACCTGGAAAGACTATGAAGAGCTGTTTGACCTGGTTAAATTTATCATAATGAAACGTCCCGGTGATAAACTTGACAGCAAGTTTAACAGGTTTATAAGTAAAATAATGTGCGGTAATAACCCGGTCATAGAAATAAGTTCATCTGATATTAGAAAAAGAATAAACGAAAAAAAAACTATACGATACCTTGTCCCAGAGAGCGTCAGGGATTATATTATGCGAAAGGAGTTGTATTCACGTTGAAAAGAAATGTGTTTATCGGCATTATTGCAGTGCTTCTTATTATATTGATTATTACGGGTGTTTATTTTTACCGCATACGTACCAGGAATGCCATAGAGGTGCTGGTACAAAAGAATAAGCTTATAAATATACTGGTAGCGGGTAATATTAACGATACCGAAGATACCAATCCCTTCTATAGCATAATCAGTATAAATCCTGAAAATGGAAATACCGGTATTACATTTATTCCACCTTCATACCTTGTAAGAACTGATGAGGATAAAAGTTCCAGGATTGATTCTATTGACTTTGAAGATGATCTTGATATTATCACTGATTCCATATATAGAGACATCCACTTGAAAATATCATTTTACATGCAGTTATACCAATCCGATGTACGCCGCATGGTAGATATTCTTGAAGGGGTAGACCTGTATATTCTTGACCAGGCTAAAAATCTAACAGGAACCTGTTATGGTATTAATTATCTTGATGGGAACAGGATAATTCATTATATTGTCAATTCACAGAACCAGTCAATTTATCAAAAGTATGACAGGATTCAGGATGTACTTCTAACATTTTTTTATAAGAAAGATACATATAGAAAATTTGTATCTACCCAGTTCGCATCAGAAATGTTAAGAAGTGTAAAAACAAATATATTACCCCAGGAAGCCCTGACTATAGTAGAAATACTTTATAAATCCGGTAACCTGCATACATCTGTGCTCCCCGGAAGGGTTGACGAGAATGGCGGGTATTACGTAGACCAGGTAACATACAAGATTTATGAAGAAAGTTTTCTTAAACCAATCGTGTTGAATGTTAACAATGAATCTTCAATAAAGGTAAAAATATTAAACGGTACTATGATATCCGGATTGGCGAAGAAAATGAGAAACATGCTTACCAGGGAAGGGCTGACTGTGGTTGAATTCGGTACATCGCCTTTCCCTCTAAATGAGAATACAGTCATTATAAATCAGAAGGGCAGTATAGAACAGGTGCGAAATGTCTCTTCAATTATTGGGGTAGATCGAATATACCATGTCATTGATACCAGTCAGCTGAATGATATACTGATAATCATAGGAAAGGATTTTGCTTTGTGAAGTCAACAACTCTGACAATTGATAATGTTATTGAATTATCACGTGGTTGCGCCAGGCTACTTGATGAAAAAAAGGCGAAGGACATAAAGCTTCTTGATCTGAGAGAAATCAATTCATACCTGGATTTTTTTATAATTTGTACGGGTAATTCATTGATCCATTGCAAGGCTCTTGCAAAAGAAGCCCAGGTATATTTTAAAAAAGCGGGTTTGAAAGAAAAGAATAAACCGAACATGATATCCCCGTGGATAGCCATTGATTATGATGAAATAGTTGTTCATATTTTCACCGAAGAAACCCGTACATATTATCAACTTGAAAAACTCTGGGCAGATGCGAAGATACTGGAGTATTAATGGATATCATAATGACAGATGAGTATTTTATCGTTGAGCAGATTATACGAAATATTAGTCATGAAATAAAAAACCCCCTTACTATTATGAAAGGATATACCCAGCTGCTGTCAAGCGGGGTGAATGATGCCGCTGTGGTACAAAAATCACAGAAAATGGTACTTGAGCAAATAGAACGGATCAATGAAACATTTGATCATTTATACTCCACATTTTCAATAGCGACAACGGGAAAGGATGAAGTCGATATAGTCGAGGTCATCAGTGATTATATACATAATTTGCCGGGTGAAACATCCAGCAGGGTTCAATTTTACACAGATTCAGAAATTTTCAGGGTGAATTGTGATAAAGAAAGATTTAACCGTTTGTTATATTGTATTGTTCAAGGTTTTGACTGGAAGAACAATCCTGACGTACAGCTTGACGTGGTGCTTGAAGAAAATGAAACAACAGATGTATCATTTAATTTCAGGAAAATTGATTTCAGCCAGATCCTGGAAAAGATATTCTATCTTCCATTTTCATCCACACAGTATTTTAATACAGGCACTGAATTATACGAAGTATACTGCATTACACATTCTCAGGGCTGGACATTTAAAGCATTTGTAGATCTGCCGGATTCGGTGTTTACTATAACATTAAATTAGTATTTATTACAATACATACTATTACATATTATTGGAAAACATGTTGGAAAACACATATGACATATTAATTGCAGATGACGAGGAAGGAGTAAGGGACTTCCTTAAAGATTTACTGAAAAATTCATTTAACGTACATACCATCGATCGTGGGGATACCATACTTGACAGGCTGAAGAATAAACCATGTGATATATTGATTCTTGACCTGCAGCTGCCGGGTATGAATGGAATAGAAGTTCTTCGTCGTGTTCGGGAAAACAAGATGGACATCGTTGTGGTTATCATAACCGCTTCGAATGATATTGAGACTGCCATTACCTCTATGAAACTGGGAGCCTACGATTACCTGGTAAAACCTTTTGATAATGACAAGCTGCTTGTTATATTAAAAAACATAGTAGAGAAGCTGGACCTGGAAAAAGAAGTTAACGAACTTCGTGAAAAGGTGGGTGTCAGTTTCCGGTTTAGAAATATTATTGGTAAATCATACAAAATGCAAAGGATCTTTGCAACCCTGGAGAGGGTGATCGATACCGACAGTACCATATTGATAATCGGTGACAGTGGTACAGGAAAAGAAATAATCGCAAAGGCTATACATTACAATAGTAACAGAAAGCAGTATCCATTTAAATCAATAGATTGCAGCACAATCCCCCAGGACCTTATCGGAAGTGAATTATTTGGTCATGAAAAAGGCGCATTTACCGGAGCAATAGCGAAAAAGATAGGTAAATTCGAGGTTGCAAGTAATGGCACACTTTTTCTCGATGAGATCAGCAACCTGTCTATTGATATGCAGGCAAAACTACTCAGGGTGTTGCAGGAGAAAGAATTCGAACGACTTGGTGGAAACCAGGTTATAAAAGTTGATACGCGAATTGTGGCAGCAAGCAACAGGGACTTACGCGAGATGGTTAAAGAGGGAACCTTCAGAGAAGACCTTTACTATCGGCTTAACGTTGTACCTGTATACCTTCCCCCATTGAAAGAGCGAAAAGAAGATATACCACTTTTTATTGATTTTTTTCTGGATAAGTTCAGTACGGAATTCGGACGGGAAATTACCCTTGATTTGAAGTCACGACTGTTTTTGTCTGATTATACATGGCCTGGGAATGTACGACAGATGGAAAACGTGGTTAAAAGGCTTGTGCTGCTGTCAACTGAAAAGATTATAGGCATTGATACCGTTAAAAGTGTTCTGGAGTTTGAAGAAGCAGGCAGCACTTTTGGTCTTACAGAACCAGGTATATCAACAGTTACAATTCAGGGTGAAGGCAGCATAAAAAGTCTTGAAGAAATGGAGAAAGAATATCTTGAAGAGGTATTAAAACATTTCAATTACAACATTTCCAATACAGCACGGGCGTTAAAAGTTTCCAGGAAAACAATGCATAACAAGTTGAAGAAATATAATATCGAAATAAGAAAAAAAATCGCCACATAAATCTTATAGTGTAATAGAAAAAGTATGATTTTTAAGTTGACATCTGGGAAATGTTATCAATATTAATATATATTTTTAATCTATGAGAAAAATCCATATATTCCTGATGTTTCCCCTCAGGGTGGTATATTACATGGAATGGATAGAGACTACCTTACGATCCTCGGACAACTGCGAGATAACACCCTTAGTGTAAACTAATTGAATGAACAGGTGTTACAACCTGGAAAATTATGCAAATTTAAAAATAGTGATAATATTAAAATCATGAAAAAATACGTAATTAAACATAAAATATTCCTTTTATCAAGTATAATCATCGTCTCATCTTTACTCGGGGGAATAATTCTTGGCAATGACATTGTTTCACATCCTGCCATACGTTCACATGACTGGCACATGGTTACAGAAAACGCAAACTTTAAAGCAAGATCGGGTCATACCTGTGTAACGTTTAAGAACAAGTTATGGGTAATTGGTGGCTGGGATGGTAAAAGAGCGCATAATGATGTCTGGTATTCCGATGAGGGCGTACATTGGAAAAAAAGGATAGAAAATGCACCTTTCAAGCCCCGTGCCGGGCATACCAGTGTTGTATATAAGGATAAATTATGGGTTATAGGCGGCCTTTGCTTTGATAAAAACAGGAATATTGATGATTTAAATGATGTCTGGATGACAGAAGATGGACAGAACTGGACCTGTGTAAGCAGTGCTACGCCATTCTCATCACGAGGTGGGCACTCTACAGTTGTATATAATAACAAGTTGTGGGTTATCGGTGGTATAGCTACAAGTTCTGATATCTGGAACACAACCGATGGGAAAAACTGGGTTCGCGTTACGAATGATGCTGCTTTCGGTTCGAGGGGGGGGCACGCAACAGTAGTTTTTCAGAATAAGTTATGGGTAATTGGTGGTATTTATGTTGATGACGAGAACAATTTTCATAGCTTGAGTGATGTATGGTATTCCGGTGATGGCAAAAACTGGACAATGGCCGTTGATGAGACCTCATTTTTTGCGGGTGGTGGTCACTCGGTTGTGACTTTTGCAGACGAGATATGGGTTATTGGCGGTTTTAGAAAGAGTGGCGCCATTAATCGTTCAACTGATGGTATACACTGGGATCAATTTGAAGAATTTGGTGATTTCGGAGAACGGGTATCCCATTCCTGCGTGGTTTTCGGAAATGATATCTGGATTATCGGTGGATATGATGGCTCTGGTCACAAAAATGATATATGGTATTTTAGTGACAATAAAGATGAAAACAAGTTATCAATGACAGACGTTGTAAAATAATGAGACTGGAAACACTTGAACGTATTAAGATCACTATAAAAAAAATATGGTTAACTATTTTAAAGGTTACCGTATTTTCTCATCTTGCGTTTTTCGTATTGATGGGATTTATAATGGTGTATCTCAATTATTATAACCCGCCGACTACCAGTCTTATGTTATACAGGGAATTTATATGCGGGCAGGATGTTAAACCGGTTGCATATGTCCCCCTTAACGATATACCTGATAATTTTGTAAAAATGGTAATTTCAACGGAAGATTACAAGTTTTACGAGCATCCCGGAATCGACATAGAAGCTATAAAACGCGCATACGTGATAAATATGAAAGTCGGGTACAGGATGTTCGGGGGCAGCACTATTACTCAACAGATTTCCAGAAGTCTGTTCCTTCTGCCCAAGAAAATACTTATTCGTAAATATTTAGAAGTTTTAATCGCATTGCAGATGGACGCCATGTTACCCAAAGATCGTATCATAGAGCTGTATCTCAATTATGCCGAATGGGGAAATGGTATTTTCGGCCTGTCACGGGCAGCAGAGTATCATTTTCAAAAAACAATAAAAACAATGAATATTGACCAGTCAGCACGATTAATAGCAATACTTGCTAATCCAATCGATTATTCGCCATATAATTTCATGGGGAAAAAGCTGCTTGCAAATCGTTATTTCATGATAAAGTTTCGCTATTATACATACATGAAGTTTCATGAAATGTGAATATATCACACTCCATTCATTGCCATCATGTCCTGTAATACTTCTATCTCTTCCTGGGGGAAGTTACCCAGCGATTTCAATTTTTCAAGTGTAACCAGCGCGAAGGTCCCCCTGGATTTTGCGCAAAGTTGATTGTCAGCATTATACATCCTTCCTTCAACTATGGCTTCCCTTTCATTTTTATGTTCGATTATCTCACCTTCAACACGTATGCTATTCTGTACATATACTGGTTTTAGAAAATCTACCGATATATTTTTAGTGAGAATGAACTTTCTCATAAGGTAAATGGTTGTCCAGCTCATGATTTCATCGAATAATGTACACAGTATCCCACCATGCGTGAGATTTACCCACCCGTGAAAATGCTGTTCAATGTCAACCCAGGAATAGACCATGTTGCCATCAGTATAGAATTCCATCTGTAACCCATGCTGATTACCCGGTCCGCATCCAAAACATGTATGGTCAGTTCTGTTGGGAATTTTTGTAAGTTGCTCTTTTTGAAGCTGTTCCATTGGTAATCTCCCGGTTTTTTTGATACATTAATTTGTAGTATAAATTTGTCAATGAATAGTGTGTTTTATATATATATAATATTCTTGACCATCATAAAATGTTGAATTACGTTTTACGATATAATAAAGGGAACCATAATTATGAATGAAAAACATACAGTCGATACCCGTGGCTATATGTGTCCAATCCCTGTTTCCATGGTGTCACGTAAAATGAACTCACTGGTGACAGGCGAGCATCTAACCGTGTTGGCAGATGACGCAGATTTTAAGAATGATATCAGCAGGTGGTGTTATGAAACTGGCAACCGGTTGATACACACGGGAAAAGAAGAAGGTACGCATGTTGTAGAAATACAAAGGGGAGAAGGGTTTCACGGTGAAACGATAATGGAAAGAATGAAGTTTTATGCCCTTGGTGTGAAACTTCATGTTGTCGCAATACTTCTGAAAATACTACCAGTTCGAAAAATAAATTACCTGGTGACATTTTCATCGATAAATGAAGGTATACGTGCAGATCAGTGGTTACAGTCAGATGTAAACGACATGAATGTATCATACACAATGCTGCCAGTTCCTGAGGAAATAACAGACCATTGCGGAGTGGTGTTTGGTTTTTCCGAACTTAAAAATGCTAAGAAGATGTATAATTATTTAAAAGAAAATAAATTTGTTGTTGAAGATATATACCAGAAAGATAAGCAGGAACAATTCGAAATAGTTACATAACACTGGATGCACTTTCCTGATAATGATAAATACAATAATAGCTACATGCTCATTCGGTTTAGAGTCCATTCTTTCCCACGAATTAAGGGCACTCGGGTATAACGATTTACAGGTAGAAAACGGTAAGGTGACCTTTACCGGGGATGATGAAGATGTGGCCAGGTGCAATATCTGGCTTCGAACTGCTGACAGGGTGCTAATACAGATGGCCCGTTTTACAGCAAAAGATTTTGAACAATTATTCCAGGGAACATTGAAAGTACCCTGGGAAGATATCATACCTGTCAATGGAGAGATGCATGTAACAGGTAAATCTGTAAAATCAACTCTTCACAGTGTTCCCGGCTGCCAGTCCATCGTCAAAAAGGCAGTTGTGGAAAGTATGAAAAGAAAACACAAGCAGGACTGGTTCGATGAGAATGGTCCTGTGTATAAAATAGAAGTAGCACTTCTGAAAGATGAGGTCACACTCACCATCGATACCAGTGGGCCTGGTTTGCATAAGAGGGGATATAGACGTGAAAGCGGTGAAGCACCACTTCGGGAAACACTTGCAGCAGCGCTGATTCTTATGAGCCGGTGGAATCCATCAAGGGTGTTAGCCGATCCCCTGGCAGGGTCAGGAACAATCGCAATAGAAGCTGCCATGATCGGACGAAACCAGGCACCAGGAATAAACCGTGAATTTTCTGCGGAAAGCTGGCCCCATGTGGATAAGAATAGCTGGGAAAAGGTCAGGGAAGAGGCCCGTCAATCCATAAATACATCTGAGTTTACAATATTCGCATCTGATCCCGATTGGAGTGTCTTTAAGATCGCCCGTGAAAATGCATTACTTGCGGGTGTGTCGGAATACATCACCTTTCAGAAAAAACCGGTAGAAGAGTTTGGCTCCAGAAATAAATACGGCTGCATAGTAACCAATCCACCTTATGGTGAAAGGATTGGTGAGAAAAGAGAAGTTGAATCACTTTATCGTACAATGGGAGAAGTGTTTTCGAAACTTGACACATGGTCATTTTTTATATTAACAGCGCATGAAGATTTTCAAAAGTATTTCGGGAAAAAAGCTGATAAAAATCGCAAACTGTACAATGGAAGGTTAAAGTGCTACCTTTACCAGTACCTTGGTCCGCTTCCCCCGAAACAATAACACATAACCTGTACTCTACGGGGAAACTTTTATATGACTCAGTCAACTGTTACACCACGGGGAAAAGATTGGCTTTTTTCCGAAGATACCGACCTGAAAAGAGATTTAGGTTTAATTGAAGCGGTATCCATTGTCATAAGCAGAATCATTGGTTCAGGTATATTCAGGACACCTGCCCCTATAATGGCACTTGTTGCATCAACCGCGTTATTCGGTACAGTATGGGTTATCGGGGCCATAATAACCCTGTTCGGTGCTGTCTGCTATGCAGAGCTGGTGGCCATGATGCCTAAATCAGGTGGTCCCTATGTATTTTTAAGGGAAGCCTATGGTCCACTTTGGACTTTTCTCAGGGGATGGGCCATGTTTTTTGTCTCAGAAACAGGGGCTATTGCCGCGGTATCACTTGTCTTTGCCGAATATTCAATTGAACTCTACATGATCGTTTCAGGTAATCATCTGAACGTATTTGTGACGAGGGCTACTGTAATTATTTTATCGCTGTTTGTCATATGGGTGCATACAGCAATAAATATGAGAGGTGTTCATTTAAGTGGTATAGTACAGGTAATAGTAAGCAGCGCAAAGGTAATAGCACTTGGACTTGTTATTGCAGTTTGTTTTACCGGTGGAGGAGGAAGCTGGTCTAATTTCACCACACCACTTTGGCCTGAAGAATTCAACTGGGGTACCATACTTGCTGTTGGCGCAGCATTAAGATACGCGTTCTTTGCCTATAGCGGATGGGAGGGTGCCACATATGTGGCAGAAGAGGTGAAAAATCCGCGAAAAAATCTTCCACTTTCATTGATAATTGGAATTCTTGGTGTGCTTCTATTGTATGCTGGTGCAAATGCCGCGTATATGTACCAATTGCCAATGGCCGAGTTCATGAATGCAGATCAGATTGCAGTTGACGCGGTTAAAATGGCCATTGGAGGAGTAGGTGGTATACTAATTTCCCTGGCAGTGATGCTTAACACCTTCGGTAATGTGAGCACCCAGATACTTGTCAAGGCACGAACATGGCAGGCCATGGCCAGGGATGGACTTTTCTTTAAAAGCTGTGCAAGGTTACATCCACGGTTTAAGACACCAAACAAGGCTCTTATGCTGCAGGGCTTATGGGCAACGGTGCTGTTAATATTTGCTTCGTTTGCCGCGAATTCTTACGAAGCGGTAATAGATTTTTTTACATTAACAGGCACCATTTTTAATCTTATGACTTTCGCATCTATATTTATTCTTAGAAAAAAATATCCTGCTGCGCCACGGCCTTTCAAGGCATGGTTCTATCCCTGGAGTGTGATAATAATTATCTTGCTGTATTCAATGTTCTTTATTATTACGCTGATTACAGCCTTATTACCATCTCTTCTGGGGATTTGTCTTACGGCAACCGGACTTTTGTACTATTACAGGAAAAATATATCTGCCCTGCTTAAGGGATTTATACGCAGTAAGGATTAAACACGGATTAAATGAAAAGATTTATACTGACAGTTATCTTGATTTTACAGGGAGTCATCGTGCAACCTCTCATTTCAGAAGAAATGGTGAAGGATGAACCTGTTCAGGATGTCCTTGTATTACGCCGCGATACCTGGCTGTTTATACCCCACGCCTATTACAAGCCGGAAACACAGGTGGCAGGTGGGGCCGTTTTCCTTTATACATTTCAGGACACCGTTATGTCCATACCTCCCATCAAGTTGCGTCCTTCTACAATGGCAGTTACTGCCACGTATACCCAGCGTGATCAGTTTATTTTCCAGGTGTTTCCTGAATTTTACCTGGCCCGTGACAAGTATCATATAAAAACCGACCTTGAATACATGAATTATCCAGACAGGTTTTATGGCATTGGTCCAGATACAAAAGAGAATGACTGGGAATCGTATACTGCGAAGATATTTTCATGGCGAAACAGGGCAGAAAGAGCACTTTGGAAAAGAATATATGCCGGCTTCATATACAACATGGATTATCGTGAGATGATTCATACAGAAGATGATTCGTTACTGGATGAAGGGGAAATATATGGAGATAATGGTGGACTGGTATCTGGAATAGGATTGTCACTGAATTATGATACGCGTGATGATACAATTTATACCCGGGATGGCACCTATGCGCAGCTTAAGGTAATAAATCATAATGAATACATTGGAAGTGATTTTGACTTTACAAGCGTGGTGCTGGACCTGCGGGTGTATGAACCATTCTGGTTCTCTCATGTGCTGGCATTGCAGGGTTTTATGAGTTACAATGGGGGAGAAGTCCCGTTTTACATGTTATCCCAGATGGGGGGACAGAAGATTATGCGTGGCCTTTTTGAAGGAAGATTTCGCGACAGGAATATGTTTGTAGGACAGGCCGAATACCGAATGCCTGTTATCTGGCGTTTTTCCGCCGTTGGATTCTGCAGTGCCGGTCAGGTGGCAAGATCATTCGATATGTTTAGCCATAAGAATATGGTGTATGCCTATGGAGGAGGGATTCGGTTCAAGCTAAAAGAAGAACAAGAACTTAACGCGAGGCTCGATTTTGGTTTCAGCAGAGATTTTTTCGGTGTATATGTTACAATTGGTGAAGCCTTCTAGCCTGTTAAAATTTTGATTATTTTCACAGCAAGGGTATACTATTATTTATTAAACGAAAAATCGGTTATAAGAAAAGAGGCAAGACGGGAAGATTTCCAATGAAAAAGCCTGTAGAAGTAAGTGTAAAAGATTTCGAAACAATCCTTGAGCAGTATCTTGATGCTGAATCAACTATAAACTACGCGTTAAAGATAGTGGGTCATCCTGGTGTTGGTAAATCGGCAGTAGTGAAACAAGTTGCGTTGAGAAAGAACTATTATTTCATAGATACCAGGCTTGCTTTCAAAGAAAACGTAGACCTGGGTGGTTACCCGGTACCTGATAATCATGAAAAAAGAATGATATATTACAGACCCAGGTTTATTCCCCCCGAAGATGTCCCTGAAAAGTATAATGGTATATTGTGGTTTCTAGACGAGGCTAACAGGGCCCATCCCACAGTAATCCAAACCCTGTTCCAGATTATTACCGAGCACATGTGCGGAGAACATGCTCTACCTGAAAAAACGTCGATTGTTCTGGCAGGAAACCTGGGAGAGCTTGATAATACAACAATTACTGATTTTGACGATTCAGCACTCGATGGAAGACTTGCCATCTTTCATCTGAAACCTTCAACTGACGAATGGCTTGAATGGGCTTATGCTACAGGTATTCATCCTGCTGTTACACGGTATATCACCCTTTTCCCGGAGAGATTATGGGATGAAAGAAACATCAACCCCAATCCACGGGGCTGGCACCAGGTTTCTGAAACATTGTTTCGATCATACCAGTTGACGACTGTCGAAGAATTTATTACCTACCTTGAATCAGATGAGCGCAGTGTACTGGAGAAAGTTATCATTTCACTGGTAGGAGAGATAGCCGGAAGTGATTTTACAGCACAATTCACTTCACCACGCTCGATTGGAACACATGATATACTTTCCGGTAACAATGAAAAGCTTGAGATGCTTAAATCTGATGATATATCAGCTGAAGATCTTCTATGGGCCCTTTCGGGTTCATTGGATTATCTTCGTGAAAAAAACATTCTGAAGCAGGGGCAGCTTAACCATGATGACCTGGTTGAATTAAAAAATGTTCTTACTTTTACCGGCTATGCACGTGCCGATGCCAGGATGTCCTTCTTCTACATTATGGTCAGAGATTGCGGTTTGTTTACCAGTGTTCCCGACGCGCTGCGATTAATTGAAGATGACGATACCCGGGAATTGTTGAAGGAGCGTTTTGGAAAGTTGCTGGAGGTGTAAGACAGTTTATGTCAGCGAACCTTCAACACCGAAGATTGGAAGATATACTGGAGCAACTCTGGAGAAGAAGCCGTTTTACTTCGTATTTTTATCAGTCCGTTCACCTGTCAGTTGAAATGTCCATACCAACCATCGCCCTCACCGTAGTACAGTCACGACTCACCTTATATTATAATCCGGAATTTATTGATGGGCTTAACGATGAGAAAATCATCGGTTTGCTTGTACATGAAATGATGCATGTAATGATGAATCACGATCACCGGGCACCTGGTGAACAGGATGCGGTACTTCGTAACAGGGCCCAGGACATGGTGGTAAATCATTTTATACGAACCCATGAGAAGACCTTCTTTTCTAAAAAAGGACAGTACCAGTGGGACATTCCAAGATTGATAATACCTGAAGAATTACCTGGTATACCCCGGCAATATTTTGAGGAAACCGGTGATGATGATCCTGCGTGGGAGGATGTATATGTATGGCTTCGGGACAGTCAGAACAGTGAATCAATCAATATCAATGGGACAACTGATAAGAGATCAGGTGCTCCGTCTGCAATAAATGTATCAATAAAAAGTGATAAATTTAAACCTGAGTTAACAGCTGAAAACGGGAACAGGGACAATGCGCCCAACAGGTCTGATGATGCCCCAGATTTCAGTGGTATACTTTTCCAGGATGACAGGGAAACTCCTCTACCAACCGGGATGCATCTTTTTCAGAAAAGCAATATGCAGCACAAAATCCACGCGAAGAGAACCCAGGTTATCCGCTTTGCAGAGAAGGATTATGACTGCTTGGAAGAACGTGTGTACCAGGATATTCAGGGTATAATCAAAAAAACTGAACCTGTGGATATTGAAGACTGGAAGAGGCGAATAAAGAGTATCGTTGATATGACTTCACAGTCAACAGAGTGGTATTATTCACATGGTCGATTTAACCGAAGGTATTTCGCAAGTGGAATATACGCCCCGGGGCGTGTTTTTGAAGAAAAGCAGGTTATCACGGTCGCAGTAGATGTATCTGCTTCGATGGTGATGAAGCCTGAGGAAATTGAAGAAGCATTCGGAGTTATAGAGGATCTTACTGGAAAATACCGGGTTAACCTTGTGTGTGTTGATGAGGATCTTTTCATTCCTGAGAAAGAGGGGGATCAGTTTGTCAGGTCAAGTAGAACGGATCAACCGTATTATTATAAACCAGGAGACTGGAAATATATAAGAAGCGGGAGCAGTGGTACAACTTTTTTTGAACCATTATTTAACAGCTATATGAAGGGCCACAGGGAAATGCTGCTGGTAATAACCGACGGGTATGTGTATGATTTAGACAGGCTTTCAAAATATTCTCAAACATTGTGGGTTATATCCGGACATAGACCAGAACCATTTGTGCAGCCTTTCGGAAGAACGGTAACCATTCGCACTATGCATACAGGGAGTGAAAGATGATGAAACCAATAAATATCAGTACAGACAGTGACAATAAAGATCATCATGATATTGAAAAGAAATCTGAATTACTCTGGGAAAAAGGTGCACAACGGGATATTGAAAACCCGGTAAAAGCTTCCAAAGATATATGTAATCTAGGTATACCCGTATATATATTATATGCCGGCAGGGATTGGGAATGGTTTGATTATGAACGAGGGCTGGAGAAACTTATTGAGCTGGGTGATGCTGAAGTAATTTATGATGCCGGCATGCACTGGCCTGAATTTAACTTTGAAAAGGGACTTACTGGATTAATTAAAACCGGTGACGCGGAATACGTTTTTAGGGCAGGGCGTTACTGGAAAGTATATAATTATGAAACTGGACTTGACGCCCTGGTGACATTGAAGTCACCAAAATACCTTTTCCTTGCAGGGCAGGAATGGCGATGGTTTGATTATTCAAAGGGTTTCTCGGCACTTATAGAAATTGCGAATCCTGAATTTATTTTTTATGCCGGTGCTCACTGGAAGGAATTTGATTTTAAAACTGCTATGAAGGTGTTGTTCCAATCAGGAGAACCTGAATATATTTTCAAGGCAGGAACTCTATGGAAACAGTTCAATTATGAAGAGGGTTGGAACATACTAGAGAAACGGGTTACTGAAGGGGCGTACTGGAGGGGAAGGGCTCTTTCTGAAGAGACATGGCGCAACAGTCTCCGTAAATATTGGGAAAAAATGACTAATTCAATTTGAAGATTAGTTAATTCTTAAATAGTTAAGTTCTTGACTTGTCAAATTGATAATTATAGTATTTGATCAAAGAATTAAATAATTGAGAATCCATTGGAGTAGTTTACAATGAGAAAAATATTTTTAATCGGAATGGTAATAACCTTCCTGTTATGTGTAATGCCGCTTATGGCTGACAAGTCTTCAGTAACTATTGATGCCCCTGATGCGGTAGAGAAAGGCCAGGTTATCACTATCATTATTAAAGTAACGCATGATGGCAATAATATCATGCATCACACTAACTGGGTATATGTAAAAGCAAATGGAGAACAAATTGCCAGGTGGGAATACACGTGGACCAACCTGCCTGAACAAGAAGTTTTCGAGAAAAAAGTTACCTATGCGGTAAAAGAATCATTAACCATTGAGGCAGAGGCAAATTGTAATATTCATGGTAGTGAGGGACTGGTAAGAAAAGAAGTACAGGTTAAATAGACAGGAGGTATCAGTATGACAATTTTCGGAATTTCTCCATTATTGATATCGGGCATCATCAACTTTCTTCTACTTCTCTTTCAGCTGCTTACTGGATTAAGAATTATTAAGGTATCATTTAGTCTTCATAAGAAGACAGGTGTTGTTCTATTTATTATAGCATCCATTCATGGTCTTGTTGGTATCTTCGTACTGTAAAAAAGATTATCAAGGTGGAAGGAATGAGGCATTCGCGTATAACCACAATTATAATGGTTGTTGTTGGGATTGTATTGTTGATGGGGCTAAAAACCTACTATGATGCTGGTGAATTTAAGCATATTGAATCCAGTTGTGATTGCAAGTGCACTGAAATATCAGGTATACCGGGACCTGAAGATATCGACATTGATTATCAATCAGGTATCGCATACATATCAAGTGATGACAGGGTATCGGTGCTGAAAGGCAATGCACTTCCTGGTGCTATTTACAGTTATGATTTGAAAAAATTCCGGATGCGAAAACTCACCAGTAATCTTCATTTCGATTTTCACCCACATGGTATTGATTTATATAAAACAGATGATAGCAGACAATTATTATTCGTTGTAAATCACCGTCGACAGGGGCACTATATTGAAATATTCGAGGTAAAGAAAAGAAAACTAATACACAGGGAATCAATCAGGGATGAACAGATGCTGACCTCGCCAAATGATATCGCTGTGGTAAATGAAAGAATGTTCTATGTGACAAATGATCATGGATATACTTCCAAATTTGGTAAAATGCTTGAGGAATACCTGCAAATTGGCGCATCGTATGTTCTTTTCTTCGATGGAAAAAAATTCAGAAAAGTGGCTGATAAACTGAAATATGCCAATGGCATACAAATGAACAAGGATGGGAGCCTGGTATATGTGGCGGCTCCCATTGCAAAATTAATACGGGTTTTCTCAAGGGACAATGAAACCAGCAATCTTACATTTACGCACGACATCCAAGTAAACAGTGGGGTAGATAATATTCACCTTGATCCCGAGGGAAAATTGTGGGCAGCATGTCATCCCAAGCTGCTCACATTCGTACGGCATTCAAAAGATCCTTCTATTTTATCCCCGTCACAGGTTATTGTCATCTCTTTCCGCGGCGTTGAGGATTATTCTTTATATGAAGTGTTTACTGATACAGGAGAGCTATTGTCCGGTTCAACAATCGCGGTGCCTTACGATAATATGTTTTTAGTTGGTTCTGTTTTTGATGATCACCTGCTTCGCTGTGAAAAATTAAAATAATCCCGGATGCACTACTTATGAAATTAAATATTCGATATGACTTGAATGATATGAAAGTTGTGTCGGTGAATGATATGATACACATGTCTTCCTGGTCACTGGCAACCGAATACATGGTAAAAGAAAAAGAGGTAGTATTCGATGGAGAACCGGTAGTAGCAAAAGATAAAAAAGGTTTTTCAGTGCTTATATGTACTGATGAAATATGTGGACTCAATTTGCAATTAGAACCTGTAGACGGAGGTTTGCGTTTAAGATGCATTGTTGAGAACCTTTCTGATTCTGTTATTAAAATGGAAAGAATTAGATTTACCCCGGGCAATATAAAAATTGGAGAGGAGAATAGAAGCAGCAGTTTTTATACTAATGGACACCAGTCATGGAGTGAAACCCGATCTTTCAAAAATGACCAGGAGGAAATGGTATCAATACTTCCATCCATGGTTACACTGCAGGACAATCCAAGAAACCTTCCTGCAAATGTAGCCGGGAATTTCACATCAGA
>Ga0272443_10000034_pt1 | contig 275326 bp, 263 predicted proteins | sample SSMAcet12_FD_193581 | JGI IMG/M metagenome (GOLD analysis project Ga0272443, IMG submission 193581) | Marine sediment archaeal communities from Little Sippewissett salt marsh, Falmouth, MA, United States - SSM-Acet-12 | ecosystem: Environmental > Aquatic > Marine > Wetlands > Sediment ... | reverse complement strand
TTATGATAATGTAAGAGAAGTGTATTATTGTAATCAAGTCATTAAGAAGTTAACGCTATGATACAAAAAAGTGTTACCCATGTGTCCGAACATGTGTTACCTATGTCCCCGGTCTATACAATCCCCCGGCGGGGGACAAAAAATACATATAAATGAAATTTTCAGGTGTTGACATTTAATATAATAAGTAAGGAGTCCCCCATGGGGGGATTTAGGGGGCTGATAGACTGATTATATCATGGGTCACATGAATGTAACCCGGAATTTAAATCACTCCCTTATCTCTGCGTCTCTGTGGTTTCATATTTCCCTTGCAAAATCTATTCGTTTTTGTATTGACGGGTGGCTGTACATAAACCACTCGATGAATGGATGGGGATTCCTGTCGGCGAGATTGATGTGGGCAAGCTTGTCCATTGCCGAGATGAAAGACCGGGTATCGGATGAAACCTCTATGGCAAACCTGTCAGCTTCCCTCTCGTAAGCCCTTGAAATTGCATTGGTGGCCGGCATGAGTAACAGGCTGAATATGGAAAGGTAAAAGAAAAGCACCGGGATGGCTGCAATATCGTCTGCGCTGGCGAATCCCATGGCCGTCCAGGTGTAATTATATACCTGTCCGCACAGGTAGAACAGGGCGAATATTACAACCCCGCTTATTATTATATTTTTTATTATGTGTCTCTTTTTATAGTGACCCAGCTCATGGGCGAATATCACAGTTATCTCTGGTGGTGTAAAGTTTTCGATCAGTGTGTCGCTGAGTATGATTCGTTTGCTTTTGCCAAGCCCGGTAAAACCGGCGTTGGCCTTTTTGGTTTCTTTGCTCATGTCGAAACTGTAGATACCCTTGAAGTCTATATTATGCCTGTCCAGCAGGTCAAGAAGGGGACGGCGTATGTCATCGTTTTCAAGGGGGCTGAACTTGTAAAATATTGGAAACAGGACTACAGGTGCCAGTCTTGCAAGCAGTACTGAGAATGCGAAGATAACGGCGCTGAAATACAGCCACCAGTTTTCTCCGGTGTATTGAATGAAGTAGAAGAATGCAAGGAGTATGGGTACACCGATGGCCAGTCCTACCACGAAGCCTTTCATTTTGTCCCACAGCCACTTCGTGAGGGTCTGGTTGGAGAGATTGTAGCGGTGTTCTATTATGTACCCGGCGTAGAAGTCCATGGGGATGCTTACCACCGAGTAAACAAGTCCGGCGGCAAACACGAAAAGAAGAAACTGCACCGCTGGAACGGCGGCGTAGATGGAAATATTCTGCAGCAGCCACGGCGATAATCCGCTGAATGCCAGTATGGTGATATATACCAGGCTGAGCACCATGTCGGCAATGCTAAGCCGAACTTTTATCCTGTTGTATTCTTTGGCATTGGCATCGGTTGTCATGAGGTTCTCCTTTCTATTCCGTTTACAGTATATGTGATGGCGTTACATGGTAACTGTCAATGCTTTTGTAAAATAGAACCTCAGGGGTGAAATATTATTTGTACTTGAAAAATATGTGTTATCTTTAGCAGGTAGACATTATTACCAATTAAATAACGAGGACTGATTAATGGAACGAGTACCGGGATTGAAACTTGGCATGGTTGGGCTGCCCCAGAGCGGGAAGAGGACGGTGTTCTCTCTTCTGACGGGTAGTGATTATAGCAGCCTGGCCGGAGAACATAAGAAAAACGTGCAGGGCGTGGCCAGCGTGCGGGACGGGCGGTTCAGTGAACTTGTGAAGATGCATAATCCGAAGAAGGTGACTCCTGCCCAGCTGAGCATGGAGCTATTGCCTGATCTTGATCCCCAGCGGATCAAGGACGGGGAGGTGTTCAGGGACATCGCCAACCTGAATGCCATCTGCATGGTGATACGGGCATTTGAGGACGACGCGGTTTATCACGTGAAAGGCAGTGTGGACGCCGGGCGTGACATGGACCTGCTCTACAGCGAGTTTGTTCTGCACGACCTGCTTTTCATCGAGAAGCGTCTTGCCCGTATTGAACAAAGTAAAAAGAAGGGGCGTGAAGAGGATCTTGACAAAGAGAAGAAACTGATGGAGCGCCTTGGTGCCCACCTGGAAAATGACCTGCCTCTCTCTACCTGCCAGATGGACCAGGACGAGTGGCGCATTATTTCGGGGTATCCTTTTATTACGCTGAAAGAACTTATCGTGTTGCTGAACGTGGGGGATAGTGAACTGTTGGACGATTCGCTGGAATCCAGCATCAGGGATAAGTACAGTGATCACGGGATAGAGGTGATGCGGGTTTCGGCGGCACTTGAAAGTGAAATCGCCTCACTTGACGACCCACAGGAGCGTGCAGTGTTCATGGAGGAATCGGGTATACAGGAGCCGGCTATTGACCTGCTTACCAGGAAGAGTATGAAGGCACTGGGGCTTGAGTCGTTCTTTACGGTGGGGGAGGACGAGGTGCGGCAGTGGCTTATTCCTGCCAATTGTCCCGCCCCCGAGGCGGCCAGCGTGATTCATTCGGACATTCAGCGTGGGTTTATCAGGGCTGAGGTGATGAAATACGATGACCTGGTGGGGCTTGGCAGTGAAGAGGCGGTCAAGGCTGCGGGGAAGTTTCTGACAGCCGGGAAGGATTATATTGTGCAGGACGGGGATGTTATTAGTTTTCGCTTTAATGTTTAGTTGAGCGTCCCTGTTCTGGGCATGTGACATTGGGACGTTCCCGTGTGGTAGATCATCTTAAATGCCTATCGCGGATGATACGTCCATGTACACCGCGATAGTCGGCGGCATCCTTGCCGCCTTCATTTAAGCTGATCTACCACACGGGAACTGTGTTGTAGGTGCCCTGGTTCTGGCATGTGACATATGGGCGTCCCTGTTGTGAATATCCGATTACGTGCCTGTGGCGGATGTTACATCCATGTACACCGCCACAGTCGGCGGTATCCGTGCCGCCTTCACGTAACCGGATATTCACAACAGGGACGGGTGCTGTGGGTGCTGGGTGTTAGCCTGAGATTGATGTGCTGATGTATCACACGGGAACTGGGCTGGTGGTGCTTTAGTCTTGGGCATTGAGTCTCTGGGGCTTTTATGGATGAAATAATTAGAAAAAATATACTGGAACTGTATGGCCGGGATGGGCTTTGTGATGATGTTGTAAAGCTCTTCAGGGAGGGCATTTACTTGTATTACCGGGAGTCTGGGCGGGTGCTGCCGTGGCGGGAGACGGATGATCCCTACAAAATCGCGGTTTCGGAGATCATGCTGCAGCAGACGCAGGTGGACAGGGTTGTGGGGAAGTACCTCGAGTTTGTGGAGCGGTTTCCGTCGTGGGAGGGGCTTGCGGGGGCCTCCCTGGAGGATGTGCTCTCGGCTTGGCAGGGGCTGGGGTATAACCGGCGGGGGAGGTTTTTGCGGGAGATGGCAGCGGCCGTTGTTGATGAATACGGGGGTGTGCTGCCCCCTGATGAGGATCTGCTGCTGAAACTTCCGGGGATCGGCAAGGCCACGGCGGCATCCATCAGGGCGTTTGCCTTTAACCTTCCTTCTATTTACATTGAGACCAACGTACGCACGGTGTTCTTCTACTTTTTCTTCATGGAGGGGGTGGACGGGGCTCTGACCCCAGTTTCTGACAAGGCTCTGACACCTGTTGTAGAGGCAACCCTTGACCGGGAAAACCCCCGCATGTGGTACAATGCCCTCATGGATTACGGTACCATGCTTAAAAAGAAGTACGGAAACCTGTCGGTGCGAAGCGCCCATTACCGGGGGCAGAGCCCTTTCAAGGGCTCAAACCGTGAAGTGCGGGGTAAGATCTTGCGGGTTTTGCTTGCGGACGGGGCCCTGACCCCCGGCCAGCTGGTGTCCATGACGGGGGAGTCCCGTGAGAGGATCAGGTATGGACTTGAGCAGCTGGTGGGGGAGGGGATGGTGGCGAAGTCGGATGGTAAGTATCATATTGGTGAGAACTGAATGGATTCACCGCGCAACGACTACCTTTTTGAACTTGTTGAGTATTACCTTGCCGTCGGAGGCCCGTTCGGCCTTGATGTGTATGTAGTATAACCCTACCCCAAGCTTACGTCGTGCCTTGTTGACGCCGCGCCATCCCTGGTCTTTTATGTTCTGACCGCCGCGGCGGAAGGCGTTGTCGATGATGGTTGCAACGGGTCGTCCCTTGATGTCGTATGCCGTAATGGTGACAAAGGCATCGTCGGTGAGGTAGTAGGAGGGGTAGCATACCGGGTTCTTGTCGGTGAGGACGTTGTTCAGGATGCGTACGGGCCATGGTTTGAAGTTGGGGGGATCAATAATGGAGAATGACCATTCATTGTTATTGTTAAGTGGAATAGGTAGTTCACTCATATCTAAATCAGAAAAAGAAGATGTGGCACCTTTGCGTGTTTCAACAACAAAGCGCACGGAGTTTCCTGCTTGAATAATAGGTGATGTGGTGGGTAAATAGGCTACCCAGTCATTTGGTGTTATCCTCAGTGCATTTGCTGATTCTAGATATGGCGGACTTGCAAAAGCGCCGGTATTTGCTGAAGAGCCGACAACAATATCTATATCACCCCCATCATGTGGATTGTCGGTGTACCAGACCCTTACAGTGTCAGGAGTTTCTTCCTCGGTTGTCACAATTCTCAGGGTGACCTTGATATTGGCTAGTTTGAGCTGTCGGCCTGCATACCCTGCAGGTGAGAGCTGTGAAGCAAATACATCATTGGTGATCTGGGTGGGGCCGTCGGATACTGTTGCTTCAATAGAGTAGGGTGTAGTTCTGAATGTTTCGTTTGCACCGGGAGCAGGTGTTTCATTGCCGAAAATATCAACAGCTGTTACATAATATTCATATTCTGTAAAAATATCCAGTCCTGTAATGGTTGTATACTTCTGTCCTCCGGGATTTGTAAAATGAAGGGCGGTATTGGTGCTTGGATATGGATTGTCTGTTACCGCTGCTGGTGGTGCATCCCGCAACAAAGTATCATCGTCCCCATCCCACTGATTCCAGGGTGGAGTTCCTGCTGTTTCACGTATATATAACCTGTACTCGTAAAAATCACCATCGGCGGAAGTCGTTCGTGTATCCATTGGATCCCAGTATATGGTGACTCCGGCAGCAGTGGCTGCCCCAGTGGTCGGGGGATTTAGTGCAACTCCACCATTTGGGGCATCGCTGTCATCCCACCAGGCAGTCTGATCAGCATAATATGCAACAGGGTAATTTACTGCATCACGAATTTGTGCATCGCCGGTTTGTGTGCCGTAACTGGAACCGGTTATGTTGGTAATTGTATACGTGTCACTTGCGGATTCTGATATCATGTCCGGGGCAGCTGACGGGATAACAACTGTTGAAGAATTAGAACCGTTATTTATTGTAATGGTAAAGGTGTTAGATCCATTACTAATGGTGAAATCAGTATTGCCCTGCATTCCTGTGCCGGCATTTTGCAGTTGTGCGTTTAATGTCATGGATGTACCCGGGACAAGTGTACTTCGCCAGTGGGTGTTTCCGTCATCCCTGCCTGCATTTGCGGGATTTGTTATTACCATGCCTGTCACCTGTACCCTGTCAAAGGTGCATGGCAGTGAATTTGATGAATCAAGTGTGGTGGTTGAAGCATCAGGATTATTAAGTATTACAGGGCATCGCCAGTAGGTGGTACCCAGTGCAAATATTGCAGGGCCAGGATCAACGGTAAATGAAATAGCAGGCAGGGCCCCTCCGTTAGGAAGTGTGGTGTTACTGTCAGATACACCGTCATTGTTAGTGTCCTGCCAGAGCTGTACTGCGCTTATATCAGCGGCAGGAACAGTATCAGTGGCGCCACCAATATTGTATGCTATATTACCTGTGACGTTAAAATTTGCAGCATGTGGATGAATCATGCCATCTGCTGCTTCTCCATCCTGGGCAAGGTTAAGAATTTTAACCCGGTTACAGAAACCGTAATTGTCTGTCGTTGATCCCGTACCAGAGGATGGTGCATCATCAAAGGCAGTTGCTGTGATTGTTCTTATTGCTGGATTTCCGTTACTTGGCAGACCGATGTCCCATGCGAAGGTGATCTGGAATGTGAGTACAAGAGTTGTTGTGCCAGATACATTTGTACCAGTAACAGCTGTTTCAATATCGGAAGATCCGAAATCTCCTGCCTGCAAATTGAAAGTACCAGGATTTCCAGCAACGGCTGGAGCAACCCATCTTGCAGTAATTATGTTACCACCCCCGAGTTCGATTTCCAGATCTACGTAGTCATAAAAATCACGGGTTGCTGCAGCAGGATCATTAATTGTAACCTCGAATTCATAAGCATAGGTTGCGTATAAACTGGATGCGAGGTAATAATCATCACCGGTGGATACAGTTGTTGGGCCATTACCAGGTGGTATGGATACAGAAACACCCGTAATAGCAGCATACGCACTTGTGAATGCGCTAATTATTAAAAATATTGTAATTATGATATGTAAATATATTTTTTTCATTTTAATCTAAATCTTGAGTATATATGGTAGTATAATACTAATCAAAAAGTGTAATATTTTGCTATTTATAAAGTATATTAATATTTACTTGTAATTTTGCAAGGATATTACTACGTTATATTACGTATAAAGACAAGTATAAAAGAGTTTAAAAAGTATCTAAAAATCATGAGTAATTTCAATAAATATATATTTATTTTCCTTATAATAGTTTCCGGTTCTATTACCGGTTGTACAAGTGATGCACCCACGGTTGACCCGCGTGCACTTACTGAAACAGCTGTTGTTGGGACTGTAGGTACCGATGCTCCGCAAATTTACGCGGTTTTCCCGGGGCGACTGACTTCACATACCGGGTCACCCGGAGCCATGACCGGGATAACCCCGGGTAATTACGGTACTGATATAACAATTGTATTTACCAGGGTAATGGATAATGCAAGCTTTCAGGGAGCATTAACCATTGAAGAGGGAGCGGTTACACTCACAAATGGTGGTGATTATACCGTTTCGACGACTGATGATCAAACATACAGTATTGACCTGGCTTCGGGCTTTTCAGCATCAACTACCTATACCATAACAATAGATGATACGGCATACCTGTCAGGGGATCCTGCAAATACCCTTGACTTTGCCAACCTGGAAGCACTTTATGCCGGGGCACTTACTGCTGCCACTTACGTGGAATTCCAGTTTATCACCGATGCGGTTACCTCAACAGCTGATATCACACAGCCAACTGTTACATTGACAAACCCTGCTAATGGTGCTGCCGGTGTCCCTGTAGATTTAAGTGCAAGCGCAAATGTTATTGAGATCGATTTTTCTGAGGCTGTTAATCCAACAACGGTTACAGGGTTGAGTATATACCTTGAAGATTCATTATCGAATCCGGTTTCCGGATCAGTTGGTATTTCAGATGGTACCAACCAGGTGTATTACTTTATGCCGGATGCTGACCTTGATTACGAGGAAACATATACATTGACTATCTCCCCAATTGGTAACCAGGTGCAGGATTACGCCGGCAACAACCTGAATTCCTCGCCAACCACTGTCAGTTTTAGTACGCCTGCATTTTCTACTATAACAGCTTCCCTGGTTTCTTTTTCCGTTGATTATGATTATACAGCTACGCCTCTCCAGGTTGCCGTGAACTGGACAACCGACGTGAATTCGGTAAAACACGTGGAGATCCAGGCGGCCGGCACCTTTACCGCTGCTGACAGCACTGTCCATGATAACGGTGCTTATCACCAGACAACACATACTGAAACAATTGCAGGCCTTGCGTATAACCAGGTGTACAGCTTCCGGGTACGCGTTGATTCTGACCCAGCCACCCTTACTGGCGGGCCATTTGATAATACATATACCTATAATGCTGTTATAAGAACGATACCAGATACTACCGAGGGGGCTACCGGGAACTATGAACTCGCAGTAAGTGCAGGCAGCGCCTCAGATATTTCATTTGCACAGGTAAACCAGGACCTGTCATACGTGGTATGGAATGAAGACGGTTCAGACATTTTAGGACAGTACCTTGATACTACCGGGATCACCCCCGATGTGTGGGACCTGTGGCCGAATACCGGTGCAAACACCGGGGTTAACGTTTTCAGCTCTGGAAATGCTGGTACAATTTCTACATTACTTGACGGAACAGACCTTATAGTAACACGGGAGGACGGCGGTTCCATATATGCTGCCAATATCTACAATAATGCAGGTACTATCGGCTGGTACTGGGGGGGGAGCCCGGGAACGGGGGTTACCGTATATTCTGGATCAGCCTCTGATGTGGATATGGCCGTGGTGTACAGCGGGTTTGTTACAGAAGTGACCGACGGGAGCCATACGGCTGAACTGGAGTATTTATTTGATGGGACTGCTCCATTTGGTTCAGTAAGTAATTCCGATATTGTGATAAATGAAACAGATTACATCCCACAAGTTACTGTATCAAGCGTGATAGATAACTCTCTTCTTGAATTGAGCGGTCAAATCATTACAGCTGGTAATCCCAATTATCGGATAGGAGAAAGTACCTTGCCTGCATCCGGGCAGATAGATGGTGGGGTAACACTGCCAACGACATTTTGGGATACTATAGACGTGGCAACTGGCGGTATAATGTATAATATTGATGATCAAACGACAAACTTTGGAGTTTGTTATATCACTGGTAAAACGCCAAATACGCCTCTTGGTTATAATACATATACAATTGATCGTGCAATAGTCCTGAATGTATCCGGGGATAACTATAATATATATTCATTAATAGTAAATGGTATAGTTGATACCAATATCCTCTATGATAATGGAATAGATTTCAGTACACTTGGTGGTGGTATTGCCGTAAATGACCTGGTTATTAACCTGGCAAACGGCGAAAGCGACAAGGTGTCAGGCATCTACGGCGGTTCTACAGAGGTTTTACAGCTGGCTGATGCAGGAAAATTCGTGTTTGACACTGATGCAGAGAATTACCAGGTGCTGCGGCTTACGGATCATACCAGTTTTATAACCAGCGGGCGATCCACATCAACCGGTGCCAGCACGGTAACACAGACAGGAAAAGACTTCATTGCAGACGGTGTGGCAATAGGAGATAGTATTTATAATATTGTGTCCAACAGGTATGCCCGTATAACAAACATAACCGGTGCCGGAAACGATACCCTTACCCTTTCAGAGCAGATATTCACCGGTGCAACACAATGCTATATTATTTTTACCTACAACGGGGTGGCATTCAGCTGGGCCGAGGCCGGTGAGGTAAGGGGTAAGATTATAAGTAACGTAGATGGATCCAGGATATTACCGGATGGGACCACAACCAGCTATTTTAATATAACTAATTCGGGTAGTACAGCCAGGAATTCATTTATTATTGATGACGGGGAAGGCAATGCAATAGTCATCTACGAACTGGATGCAGGCGGTGGTACATGGGATATCCGTACTAAAAAGATAAATGGGAATGGTTCTCTCCTCTGGGCTGATCCTGCTGACAACAGTACCGATGCAGGTATAGCCGTGGTTACTGCACAGACCCCTGTGGGAGCTGGTAACCTTATTAAAGAGACGATGACCGACGGTAATGGAGGTGCCTGGGTATTGTATGAAACCAGCGGATCTGTTGTAGGACTTGCGCATATAAATACGGCAGGGACAGTTGCAAACTATACAATAGCCAGCGCATCTAGCGGAGATATTGCCTCAGTCAATGCAAACCAGATAGTTCTTGTGTATGAAAGATACAGTGCAGGTAATCCGGGTGTGATTTATGCCAGGAAATACAATAATACCCCATCAGCTGTTATCGGTGCAACCCAGGTAAGTGTTGGAGCTGTTGCAGACACACAGATATATCCCCGTGTATCAGGTGACGGTAACGGTGGAGCCCTGGTATCATGGCTTGATTCACGTTACTATCCCTCTATCCATTACGTGCTGTATGCACAACATTTGAGTGCCGCATTCGGTAAGAATTACGCTGCCGATAAGTTCGTTGGTGTTCCTTACAAGGACACTCAAACCGATGATCCATACCTCATTGAACATGGGATACTCAGGTGGGATGATGATGCTGCTCTTCCAGATGAGGGTATATACCTCTGGATGGATGAACGAGGAGGGGCGGTAGATATCTATTTTCAGAATGTTGATAATTAAACCAATTATTACAACCATGTAAAATCATACAATAATGTATCACCCAACCTATCATTTATACTTGCCACCCCCCACCCCCTGCTATACTTTTAATACACCGTAAGCTGCCTGAATTTGCGGGCGACAATACACGTATAATATAAAGAAAGGAACATCATGAAAGATATAACCGACCAGTATGGCCTGTACAAGAAAGAATACGAGCACGATTCCTGCGGGATAGGTTTTGTGGCGCATATAAAGGGAGAGAAATCCCAGGACATAGTGAGCCGTGGACTTGAAGTGCTGCGGCGCATGGAGCACAGGGGAGCGGAAGGAGCCGATAACAAGACAGGTGACGGTTCCGGGATCATGGTGCAGCTACCCCACGACTTCTTCGCCGAAGAGGTAAAAGGACTTCCTGCAGCGGGAGAGTACGCCGTGGGCATGGTGTTTCTGCCGGTGCGGGAGGACGAGGCGGCGCATTGTGTAAAGGCACTGGAAGAGGTGATAGACAGGAAAGGCCTGAAGCTCATCGGCTGGAGGGACGTTCCCGTCGATAATTCAGATATCGGCAGTATCGCGAAGGGGTCAGAGCCCCTCGTCAGGCAGGTGTTCGTTGAAAAAACCGTTGATGGTGACGAGGCCTTTGAACGAAAACTTTACATGGTAAGAAAGACCGTGGAGCGTGAGATACGGGAATCTGACCTGAAAGAGAAGGATTACTTCTATATACTGTCCCTTTCAAGCCGCACCATGGTGTACAAGGGAATGCTTACCCCCTCGCAGGTAGGTGGGTACTATACAGAACTTGAAGATGAGCGTTTTAAGAGTGCCATAGCCCTGGTGCATTCCCGTTTCAGCACCAACACCTTCCCATCGTGGGACCTGGCACAGCCTTTCCGCATGCTGGCCCACAACGGGGAGATAAACACGGTGCAGGGAAACCGTTTCTGGATGCAGGCCCGGGAGTCAGCATTCAAGACAGACCTGTTTGGTGAAGATATACGCAAGATATTTCCCATCATCGAGCCGGGCAAAAGCGACTCGGCCTCCTTTGACAACGCGCTGGAAATGCTGGTTCGAACCGGGCGGTCGCTGCCCCATTCCCTCATGATGCTTATCCCCGAGTCATGGAACGAGAAGAACCCCATACCTGAAGACCTGAAATACTTTTATGAATATCATTCAACCTTCATGGAGCCCTGGGACGGGCCCGCATCAATGGTGTTCTGTGACGGCCGCTTTGTTGGCGGTACCCTTGACCGCAACGGCCTGCGTCCGTCACGCTACGTGGTGACCCATGATGACCTCATCGTCATGGGGTCAGAGGTGGGGGTGCAGACATTCTCCCCCGAGAAGGTTCGCGAGAAGGGAAGGCTTACCCCGGGCAAGTTGCTGCTGGTTGACACGGGGGAGGGCCGCATCATACCCGATGCAGAGATAAAGGATGTCATTTCTCACAGTAAGCCCTACCGGCAGTGGGTGGAAGACAACAGGGTGAACCTGTCTGACCTGAAGGGTGGACAGAGCCCGTCCCCGGATATCCCGGAGGAGGATCTGCATACCATGAACCTTGTGTTCGGCTACAGCAGGGAGGACATGGAAACCATACTGCTGCCCAAGGCCCGGGACGGGAAGGAACCAACCGGCTCCATGGGTACTGACACGCCTCTTGCCGTATTTTCGGACAAGCCGCAGCGGCTTTTCAACTATTTCAAGCAGAAGTTCGCCCAGGTGACCAACCCGGCAATTGACCCCATACGTGAAGAGCTGGTGATGACCCTTACCAGTTACATAGGAACGCAGGGGAACCTGCTGGAAGAGCGGCCCGAACACTGCAAGATGCTGAAGTTCAAGAACCCCATATTTGCTAATGATGACATGGAAAAGATACGAAACTGGAACAGCCCGGACTTCAGGTCACTTACGCTGCCCATGCTCTTCCCCGCAGGAGAGGGGCCTGAAGGCCTTGAGCCGGCGTTGCGAAAACTGTGCACGAAGGCCGAGAAGGGAGTTGATGACGGGTATAATTTCATAATACTTTCAGACAGGAACCAGGGCCCTGACATGGTGCCTATCCCGTCCCTCATGGCATGTGCCGCTGTCCATCATCACTTGATACGCAAGCAGAAAAGAACCCGCATCGGGCTTATCATCGAGACCGGGGAGGCCAGGGAAGTGATGCACTTTGCCCTGCTTTTCGGATTTGGAGCAGGTGCGGTAAACCCATACGGGGCATTTGCCAATATACGCAAGCTTTTCCGGGACAACCTGCTGCCACAGAAAATGAAAGTGTACGAAGCAGATGAGAATTACATGAACGCCCTGCATAAAGGTCTTTTAAAGGTGCTTTCCAAGATGGGAACGTCCACCCTGCGAAGTTACCGGGGTGCACAGATATTCGAAGCTATTGGTGTGGGGCAGGAACTCATGGAAAGTTGTTTTCCCGGTACCGAGTCACGCATAGGCGGTGTTGGTTTTTTAGAAGCAGGACGGGAGGCGCTGGCCCATCATAAAAAGGCGTATTCTGCCCGGCCGCGGTTGCTTGACTCGGAAGGAACCTACATGTACCGAAAGTACGGTGAACGGCATGCCTGGAACCCCGAGACTATACACCTCTTGCAGTGGGCCACCCGTACCGGTTCCTATACCAGGTTCAAAGAGTTCTCAGAGCTGGTGAACAGCCAGAACCGCAAACCCCACGTAATACGGGGGACATTTGACTTCAAGAAACAAAAACCCATACCAATAGACGAAGTGGAACCAGCCTCCGAGATCATGAAACGGTTTGCCACCGGCGCCATGTCATTTGGATCGCTGAGCATCGAGGCCCACGAAACGATGGCGGCTGCCATGAACCGGATCGGCGGCAAGAGCAACTCCGGCGAAGGGGGCGAAAAAACCGAACGGTATACCCCCAAACCCGACGGCACCCTGCTGCGCAGTGCCATCAAGCAGGTTGCTTCGGGGCGTTTTGGTGTGACCAGCAACTACCTGGTAAACGCCGACGAGCTTCAGATCAAGATCGCCCAGGGGGCCAAGCCCGGCGAGGGGGGGCAGCTTCCTGGCTTCAAGGTTGACAAGGTGATCGCGGGTACACGTCATTCAACGCCGGGGGTGACCCTGATTTCACCTCCCCCCCATCATGATATATATTCTATTGAAGACCTGGCACAGCTCATCTTCGACCTGAAAAATGCCAACCCCAATGCCCGTGTCAGCGTGAAGCTGGTATCCGAAAGCGGCGTAGGCACCGTGGCCGCGGGTGTTGCCAAGGCCCATGCCGACAACATAACCATAAGCGGCTACGACGGGGGGACGGGAGCAAGCCCAATAAGCTCCATCAAGCACGCGGGCCTGCCATGGGAGCTTGGCCTGGCAGAGACACACCAGACACTGCTGTTAAACGGGTTGAGGGGCAGGGTACGCATACAGACAGACGGGCAGCTGAAGACCGGGCGGGACGTGGTGCTTGCCGGTATGCTGGGAGCTGAGGAGTTCGGCTTCGGCACGGGGGCCCTCATCGTGCTGGGATGCGTGATGATGCGAAAATGTCACAAGAACACCTGTCCAGTGGGGGTTGCCACCCAGGATCCTGAGCTGCGCAAGCGTTTTAGCGGAAAACCGGAGTACCTGGTAAACTATTTCAGTTTTATCGCCGAGGAAGTGCGGGAGATAATGGCCGAAATCGGTGTGAAAACCTTTAACGAGCTTGTGGGCAGGACTGACCTGCTGGAGCAGCGGACCATGGAGCACTGGAAGGCACGGACCGTGGATACCTCAAAGATACTGGCGGTACCTACCGACATGTTCGGTGGAAACCGGTATTGCGTGGAGACACAGGTCCACAAGATAGACAACGTTCTGGACAGGTGGCTTATTGAGAATGCCAAAAACGGCCTGGAAAACAGGGAAAAAGTAGTGCTGGATCATGAGATACAGAACATCAACAGGACAGTGGGGGCCATGCTCTCGGGAGAGATATCACGCCGATATGGTGATGATGGCCTGCCTGATGATACCATACATTGTACATTCAGGGGAAGTGCCGGACAAAGCTTTGGTGCCTTTCTGCAGAAGGGGGTTACCTTCAGGCTGGAAGGAGACGCGAACGACTATTTCGGTAAGGGACTTTCAGGCGGGCGACTCATAGTGGTGCCCCCGGAAGGTTCAACATTCAAACCGGAAGATAATATTATTATAGGTAATACCGTATTATACGGAGCCACCGCCGGAGAGCTCTACGTGCGTGGCATGGCTGGTGAGCGGTTCTGCGTGCGAAACAGCGGGGCACATGCCGTGGTTGAAGGCACGGGTGACCACTGTGCAGAGTACATGACCGGCGGGCGCCTGGTGGTGCTTGGCAGGGTTGGACGTAATTTTGCTGCCGGTATGAGCGGCGGGATCGCCTACGTGTTGAACGCCCGGGGTGATTTTCAGTATTACTGTAATACCGGTATGGTTGAACTTTCACCACTGCTTGAACATGAAGACCAGGAATACGTCAAGGAGATGCTGAAGCGGCACGTGGAGTATACCGGCAGTACGCTGGCTGCCGAGATTCTACAGGACTGGTACCGGCACATGACACGGTTCATCCGTGTGCTGCCGTATGAATATAAGCGGGCTATGCAGGAGATAAAGCTTGAACAGATCGAAGAAGAATTACGGGACATTCGGGAAGAAGAACAGCTGGAGGTAGTGTCAGATGGGTGATCCTAAGGGCTTTTTGAAATTCGGGCGACAGGAGGGGGGATACCGTCCAGTCGAGGAAAGAATTCATGATTACGGTGAAGTGGAAAAGATGTTGCCCGACAGGGAACGCCGCCTGCAGGCTGCCCGATGCATGGACTGCGGGGTGCCTTTCTGTCACTGGGGATGCCCCATATCCAATATCATGCCCGAATGGCAGGACAAGATATACAGGGGGGACTGGAAGGCGGCATACGATATCCTGCGTGAGACCAGCAGTTTTCCCGAGTTTACCGGCCGGGTGTGTCCGGCTCCGTGCGAAGCGGCCTGTGTGCTTGCAATTAACGATGAGCCGGTTACCATCAGGCAGAACGAGCTTGCGGTGATCGAGAAGGCTTTTGAGCTTGGCCTGGTGAAGCCGGAGCCGCCTGAAACACGCAGTGGAAAAACGGTGGCGGTGATCGGCAGCGGTCCGGCTGGACTTGCGTGTGCCGACAGGCTGAACAGGTACGGGCACCAGGTAGTTGTGTTTGAGGCTGCCGAGAAGGCGGGGGGGTACCTGCGTTTCGGGATTCCCGACTTCAAGCTTGACAAGAGTATTGTAGACCGGCGTATCAACCTGATGGAAGAAGAAGGGGTGCAATTCAGGACGGGGGTCAGGGCCGGTGATGATATATCCACAAAAGAACTTCTCAAAGAGTTTGATGCCCTGTGTATTGCTATTGGTTCACGGGAGCCACGTGACCTTGATGTTGAAGGACGGAACCTGGAGGGAATATACTTCGCCATGGATTTCCTGGCGCAACAAAACCGTATTGTGCAGGGAGACCATATCAGCGACAATGATCTCATCAGTGCTCTTAATAAGAATGTGCTGGTGATCGGTGGGGGTGATACCGGGTCAGATTGCGTGGGTACTGCCAACAGGCAGGGTGCCCGCAGGATAACCCAGCTTGAGCTTCTGCCCAAACCCTCGACGGGCCGCAATGAAGAAGAACCATGGCCGCTGTGGCCCAGGGTGTTGAAAACTTCAAGTTCTCACGAAGAAGGATGCGAACGCATGTGGACGGTTCTTACGAAAAGATTTACCGGGAAAAACGGCAAGGTGTCAGGTGTAGAAGGGGTGGAAGTTGAGTGGCATCGTGAAGATGACGGCAGAATGGTTATGAAAGAGATACCTGGATCTGATTTTAAAATTAAGACTGATCTTGTGCTGCTTGCCATGGGTTTTATTCACCCCGTACATAAGGGGCTGCTGGGCCAACTTGATCTGACACTTGATGACAGGGGAAATGTTGCTATAGATGAATATATGATGACCAGCAGGAAAGGAATTTTTTCAGCCGGGGATGCCAGCAGGGGGGCATCACTGGTGGTCTGGGCAATCCAGGACGGGAAAGACGCGGCTGATGGTATTCATGAATATTTTTCCGAAGATTGATTTTTAATAATTTCAGAACCATTTTACATGTTCAATATCAAACACGTGAACGCGTTCTTTTAGTTCATGTGACGCTATCATGGTAAGTTCTGAAGTGATAAAAACAGCCTGGATATGAGGGTTCTTTTTTAACAGGTTGCTACCCTTTTCTGCCCCCATTACAAAGAGGGCAGTGGCCCAGGCGTCCGCCAGGACGGGGTCTTTAGTGATAACAGAGACCGAAATTAATCCTGATCTTGAGGGGAAACCCGTGCCTGGATCGATGATGTGATGATAGCGTTTCCCGTTGTGCATTCTGAATCTCTGGTAATCACCGCTTGTTGCTACTGAATCATCATCATGTAGTGACAGGGTTGCTGCCAGGTCGTTTTTCTTTCGGGGATGTTGTATCCCAATTTTCCATGTTTTTCCCAGTTTAGTACCAATTACCTGTATATCACCTCCGGCCTCAACTATCCCGCCGATAATATTCTTTTGTTTCAATGTATGCACTGCTTTTTTTATGGCGTATCCCTTCGCGATTCCTCCAAGACCGATTTGTGCATTATTTTTAAGGGTTATGGTCTTTTTTTCTGTGTTGAGAATAATATTCCTGTAATTAAACGATCTCATCCTGGAATCAATAATGGTTCTTGAGGGGGGTGAGAAGTTGTCCTTCTTGTAATTCCAAAGATCAGCAATGGACGCATAGGTTATATCAAAGTTTCCCCCGGTTTTCCTGGAAACGAGTAAGGCCTCGCAGATAAGTGCGAATGTTTCATCAGAAATTTTTACGGGGTCAGAGCCCGAATGGTTTAACCGGTGAATATCGCTATTGGTGTTATATGGACTCATCAGCTTCTCAATCCTGGCAATTTCATCAAAGGCAGTATCAAAAGCAGCATTTGCCTTTTCACTGGATGTTTGCTGCAGGGTAATGGTAACCAGGGTTCCCAGGAGAAATCGTGATTGGGTAAATATCTTCTCTTCTATGCACCCCGTGTTTAATACGCAAACAGCGGTTATCAATAGCAGAAGTTTACGCATATATGAGCCTCCCGGTAACATTATTCATGGAGATATATACCTCCATACGTATAAATTGCAATACTTTTAATTTGAACACTATTCATCAACAACGAAAAGCCGATTGTACAGGTATTAGTCTGCTCGGACTACTTTTTTATAAAAAACCGTCTGTCAGGTCGTTTTTTTTCTTGACCCTGTTTCATAGCCGTCATTATATTACATAAAAGATGAATTTATAGATATGTATTTCAGGGGAAAGGGGGAAGCTGATGAAAAAAATAATGGTAATATCTTCTTTGTTGATGATCGCAATGTTCATAATTCCCGCATTCTTGTTCGCGGGTGGAGATAACAATGCATGTGCCACAAGGTATCCCGTTGTTCTTGCTCATGGTATGGGGGCAACTGACGACATGTTTGGTGTTATTGATTACTGGTGGGGCATCGAAGGTGCCCTGGAAGATGAAGGTGCCAATGTCTATGTCTCAGCGGTAAACAGTATGGACAGTACAGCCAACAAGGCTGCACAGTTCAAGCAAAACTTTCTTTATTACCTTGCCGCTTCCGGTGCAAGCAAGGCTAATATCATTGGTCATTCTCATGGAACCATTTATACCCGGTATGCCATAACAAACCTGGGTCTTGGTTCAAAAGTTGCAAGCCATTCCAGTATTTGCGGCCCGCACAGGGGAAGCTCTGCTGCGGATGTGATTGTTGGTATACTTCCTGATGCAGGAGAATGGCTTGTCGGTGCAGCAACAGACGTAATATACTCTTTCTTACTGGGTGATTCAAATCCAAATTCACTTGCGAATGCCCGCGAGGTAACACGGCCTTATATGAATAACGTGTTTAATCCAAACACACCTAACATTTCTGGCATTTACTATCAGAGTGTTGCCACAAAGATCAAAACAATAACACCTGATATGGTGCTTGAGCCAACCTGGATACTTATCAATTTTTTCGAAGGTGCAAATGACGGGCTGGTTTCTGTTACGTCTGCAAAATGGGGTAATTTCCGTGGTGTAGAGAGCGGTGCATGGTGGTGTGGCGGTGTATCACATATCAACGCCATCAATCACTTCTTTGGCATAACCCCCGGCTTTGACGCTGAAGGCTGGTACGTGGATATGGTAGCTGACCTGAAGAACAGGGGATATTGATCCCAAACCGGAAATTTAGAATGTAATGAATGGGGAGATGCAGCAGTCTCCCCATTTTTATTATAATTTTATAAAAAAACCGGCTGAATGGTTTTTATTGCTTGACCGGTCTGCTTGAATGGGTTAGTTTGTTAACATACAAGATGTATTCATTTAAAAAAAGGGGCTCGCCATGAAAAAAGGAATAATTCTTATAATTTGCATATTCTTCATAGTTTCAGCAACAGGGGTTTTGTTTGCTGGTGGCGACAGCAACAAGTGTGATACGAGGTATCCGGTGGTGCTTGCCCATGGTATGGGTGCTACTGATGGGATGCTGGGTTTCTTTGAATACTGGTACGGCATCGAAGACGCACTTGAAGATGAAGGTGCCAACGTGTACGTGACAAGGGTAAATTGCATGGACAGCACCGAGAACAAGGGAGCACAGTTCAGGCAGGAGTTCCTTTATTACCTGGCAGCATCCGGTAAATCAAAGGCAAATGTAATAGGCCATTCTCATGGTACGGTATACACACGTTACGCCATAAGTAATCTTGGACTTGCTTCAAAAGTAGCCAGCCATACAAGTATATGCGGGCCCCATCGTGGCAGCGCGGTAGCCGATGTTATTATTGGTGTTGTTCCAGACAGTGCTGAATGGCTTGTGGGTGCAGCCCTTGACGTGGTGTACGGATTTATAATTGGCGATACCAACCCCAATAGCCTGGATAACGCGTACGCCGTTTCAAGGCCATATATGAAAAATACATTTAATCCGAATACCCCCAATGCCTCGGGTGTGTATTACCAGAGCTACGCCACAAAGATCAAGTACCTGACAGCAGACCTGGTGTTTCAGCCCACATGGCTGTTGCTGAACTTTTACGAGGGAGCCAATGACGGCCTGGTATCAGTGAACTCTGCCAAGTGGGGTAATTTTCGTGGCGTTGAGAGCGGTGCATGGTGGTGCGGCGGTGTTTCACATCTGAATGCAATAAATCACTTTTTTGGTATCACACCGGGTTTTGACGCGAAGGGCTGGTATGTTGATATCGTAAGTGGCCTTAAGGATCGTGGACTATAGAAAAAACCTTCTACAAAATATCCAAATATCGCATTGAGGGGGAGGAGAGATCTTCCCCCTTTTTTATTCTGTTGCCTGATTATACAACTTTTCTATTTCATTGATACGGACAGGTATTTGACTGAAGTTGTGGGCTGTCCATCTGCAGCCCGCGATCTCTTCCGCGGCATGCCCGAAGGCACATCCTATAAAAGGTATGTTGTTTTTTTCAGCGGCCTCACGGTCGGAATACCTGTCCCCCACCATTATGTAGTTGTTGTGTTTGCCGTATGTTGAAATGTAATGGGCAACAAGTTCATGTTTTCCATGTATCCCTTTTTCTTCAAGGGTGGTCCACGGAGAGAACAGGTGGGAAATTTCATGAGTTTCAAGTATGGCCTTAATGTAATCTCTCTGTCCGTTTGAGGCTACAAGCAGCCCGTAACCGGCATTGTGGAGTTGTCTAAGGGTTACAACCGCGTTGCTGAATATATGACCATCGCCGCTGCGTATGGCGTCACACAATGCCGCCGTGCAATAATCCATGAGCTGGTATTGCTGAGAGGTACTGATACCGGGGAAGAGGGTGGAGAAGATATATGCTGCCGGTTGACCCACCAGCTTCATTATTTCATCACCGGTTGGTAGTGATAATTCATTGCTGTAATTTTCAAGACACCAGTTTTGTATGCCTTCCCTGAAAGAAAGGGTTACAATAGAGGTAGAATCAAAAAGTGTTCCATCGATGTCAAGGGTGATAAAGGTCATCATCTTGTATCCTTACATAAGTATATGCCAGTTTTATATTTCTTCTAAGAAGACGCAATATTTTTTCACTGGTAATTGTCGGGAGTGTGATTAATCCTTGACGGGGTCCCTTCTTAACTGTTTAGATCGCATGAATTGTAATACTCATTCATCAGGTACAGGTTATTAACGTGAATACAACTGTTCGCATAGGCAGTCTCGAGTTGAAAAACCCAATTACCGTGGCCTCTGGTACGGCTGGATACGGTGAGGAGCTTTCAGGTTATTTTGATATATCCAAAATCGGCGCCCTGTTTACCAAAGGACTTTCCCTAAAGCCCCGGGCCGGGAACAAGGGCCCCCGCATAATTGAAACACCATCGGGTATGATGAATTCAATAGGTCTGGAAAACGTTGGAATAGAAGTATTTCTGGATGATAAGCTGCCGTTTCTTTTAGAGAAAGGGGTAGAGGTAATTCCCAATATAGCAGGTCATTCTGAAGAAGAAAACGTTGAACTGGCCCGTATCCTTTCAAATACCGGGGGCATTAACGCGGTAGAACTCAACGTGTCCTGTCCCAATGTGAAGGAAGGGGGAATGGCATTCGGGCAGGACTTGAAAATATTTACCCGACTGGTGGAAAAGGTACGAAAAGAAACAAAAGGGGTATTGATCATAAAACTTTCTCCCAATGTCACCGATGTGACCGCATTCGCGGCAGCCGCGAAAAGCTGCGGAGCTGACGCGGTATCGGCGGTAAACACCTTCCTGGGCATGAAGATTGATATCGGCACAAGGCGGCCTCATTTTAAGAACAGGGTTGCAGGTCTAAGCGGCCCGGCTATCAGGCCCATGGCAATACGAATCGTGTACCAGGTATTTGAGAAAGTAGAAATACCCATTATCGGAATAGGGGGCATCATGGAATTTGAGGATGTTCTTGAATTTATGATGGCAGGTGCCACGGCCATACAGGTGGGCACGGGAAACCTGGTGGATCCGTGTATGAGCGGCAGGTTCGTGGATCTGCTTCAGGAATATTGTGAAAAAGAGAAAATTGATACCATGGCTTCGCTTGTCGGCGCGGCCCACGCGTAAATACTACAGTACAGGTTACTATATGAAATACTGGAATAAAACATTACGGGATATGTCTGAGTACATACCGGGAGAGCAACCGGAAAACTTGAATGAGTTTACCAAGCTTAATACCAATGAAAATCCTTTTCCTCCGCCGGCTCCGGTGCTTGAGGCCATCGCGAAGCAGTGCAACGGAAACCTTCGCCGCTACCCGGGGCCCAGCGCGATGCCCGTTCGAAAGCTCTTTGCTGAAAAAAACGCCCTGGCCCCCGAAAACGTATTTGTTGCTAACGGGTCTGACGAGATATTTACACTGCTTTTCAGGGGATTCATCGAACCTGACGGGCTTGCCGCCTTTCCGTATCCGTCGTACTCGTTGTATTACACCATGGCCGAGGCAAATGGCATCTCCTATGATACAATCAACCTGGATGAATCACTTGATGTGAACTTTGACGCATTTCTTGAGAAGAAGTATGACATGATCATCATAGCAAATCCCAACAATCCCACCGGTAAAGGGGTGGACATTGACAGGATACAGTCATTTCTTTCCAGGTATGAAGGCTTGCTGGTTGTTGATGAAGCATACGTGGATTTCTATGGTGAAACAGCTATTGGTCTTGTGAAGCAATATGAAAATCTTGTTATCACCAGGTCGTTTTCCAAATCGTATTCTCTTGCGGGGCTTCGGGTAGGTCTGGCCATAGCTTCAAAAGATATTATTACCGGTTTTTTAAAGCTGAAAGATTCATATAATGTGGACAGGCTTGCAGAAGCCGGTGCGTATGCCGCCCTGCTTGAAGAAAAAGGGTTCAGGTATAATATTGAGATGCTTAGAAATAACAAGGAATACCTTGAAGACGCCCTTGCGGATGCGGGATTTGAGATAGTACCCTCAAAAGCGAATTTTCTTTTTGTGAAACATCCTGGGGTGGGATCAGAAGAAATATATACGAAGCTTAAAGAACGTAATATACTTGTGCGCTATTTCAACGGACCGGTGCAGTCTGAATATATCAGGATAACTGTCGGCACCATGATGGAAGTGAAACTGCTGATAAAAGAGATACGGGATATTACAGGAGCCGAATGATCTTGTTGTCCTGACCGGTGTATATACTTCGCACCATGCATTCATTGAAGGTGATTCGCCGATCATGATATTTTTTCAGGTCTGATGCGTCAATCCAGGCGGTTACAGATTCGCTCTTACCATCGGGTGTCCAGTAGAATCCAATCACCAGGCCGATAACGGGTTTTTCATCAAGAATAGGATAGATATTTCTGCTTCTGTCAAGAAGGGGCTGAAGTGTGTTACGTATTACTTTCAGCGCACGGTCTGTATATGAATCAGCAAGATAGGCGGGACTGTCATAGATGGTAAGATCATACCCCAGGTAGAGATGGTCCCTGTCCTTTGTCTTCTGATCATAATAAAATCCTACCGTCTTTTCTTTTACCTGGTGGGATTTTAAGCTGTTGACATCTTCTATGAGGTCGAGCATCAGTGAACGGTATTTTTTTTGGAGTTCAACCCCGCTGGTGGTATACCGGGATTCAGGCACAAGGTATTCTTCAGGTTCAAGGGTTACCTCACGGGTGGCGGCCTCTGACGGCCCGGTGGATGCCTGCTCATGTTCAGGTGTGATGCTGCATGAATTAATAAATACCATGCAAAGAAAAACTATTAACAGGGGAAATTGTATTTTCATCAATGAGTACCTTCAATAATCCGATATGATTTATAACCATATGATTTTACCGGGGAATGTCAAGAACTATGGCTTATAAAAATCGAGTTGCCATACCATGGGTGATTACTGTATGTATCATCCTCGTTGGATTATCATGCTCTTCGAATAAGAAGACATACCATATGAACAAGGACCGCCCATCAGTTGTAACCGGTCTTGAACGTTTTTTGGGGGGGGACATAAAAGATTATCACGGCAAAAACGTGGTACTGGTGACAAATCACAGCGGGGTTGATTATAATTTACAGCAGAACATCACCCTGTTAAGAAATAAAGGCATTGAAATTGCCTTCGTGCTTGTGCCTGAGCATGGACTTTACGGATATCGAAATGAGTATGACAGGCGCCTTTACAGCGTTGATAAGAAAAAGAACCTTATCATATACAACCTGCATAAGCTGGAAAAATCATCATTGAAAGGACTGCTGGGTGTTGCCGATGTAATTCTCTTTGATATCCAGGACATGGGAATGAGATGCTATACATACATCTCGGTGTTGAAATTTCTGATGGATACTATTAATGGAACGGGTATTGAACTGGTAGTGCTTGACAGGCCAAATCCCCTTGGCTTTTTAGAAATTGACGGCCCCTATCTTGACAATAAGTTTTACTCACGGCATATCAGTGCCTTTCCCTCAACCTTTCTTTACAGGATGACACCCGCAGAAGCAGCATTGTATTACAGGGGAGAATATTCAAAAAATGTAAAACTACGTGTTATCCGCATGAAAGGGTACAGCAAGGGACAGATGTATCATGAAACTGGTTTGCCATGGGTGCCCCCGTCACCTAATCTCCCAACCTATGAATCCTCCATAGTGTATTCTGCGGTTGTGCTTCTGGAGGGGGTAAACATCTCCCTTGGGAGGGGAACCACCAAACCCTTTGAGTACATGGGTGCCCCATGGATCAACGCGGAAATAATGAGCCGGGACCTGAACAAACTCTGCAATAACAACTTCAGGTTCAGGCCGGTATATTTCAAACCCACCTTTTCCAAGTACAAGGGCAGAAAATGCGCTGGCGTGCAGATATTTTACGTGGGGGGTTCGTTCAGCCCGGTAAAATTTTCGTATATACTCACAAGTTACCTGCATAAAGAATACCAGCAATTCAGGTGGGAGAAGTACCGCCGCATGTTTGATGTGGACTACCTGGTGGGTACCGATCATTACAGGAAATCTATTGAACTGGGCTGGTCATACGACGATTTCATGGAAATAGTGGGACATGATATGAAAGTTTTCAATAAGAAATCCGGCAGGTATTACCTCTACTGATTCTTTCCCCGTGCAAGCATTATCTGAAATTCGGAGGGTGGAAGAAACCGCCCGCCCGTGGTCCAGGCAATATGTGTGGCGGTTTTTCCAGGTATTTGCATGTCTTCCAGGTATTTTTTTCCCGGCCGGGTTGAAGATATTATGGTATATCCGTAAAGCCCCGCGGCCGCGGAGGGTTCTACCTGCATTCCTTCCGAGGTATGCAGCATGTACAGCATGCGATACAGTTCTTCGTCTGGCACCGTAATGCAGCCGGCTACAAGTTGTGCCACAAGCCTTCCGGCAAGCATTGAGGGGGCGGCAACCGCAAGACCATCAGCATCGGTTTTGTTGGACAGTCCCACGTTGTATACCGAGACAGGCCGGGTGAAACCAGTCAACAGGCCCAGCAATACACAGGGTGATTCCAGTGGTTCTACGAAGAAACAGTGAACAGCATCTCCGAATATCTGCTTGAGCCCGAAGGTTATCCCGGCGGGGGCACCTCCCACGCCGCAGGGCAGGTATACCAGCAACGGATGATGGGCATCAACGGTGATTCCCGCCTCTTTCATCTGGTTGCGCAGGCGTAATGCAGCAACGCTGTATCCCAGGAAAAGAAGCAGGGAGTGTTCGTCATCAACGAAATGCGTGTCAGGGTCTTTTGCCGCGGCTTCCCTGCCCAGTGTTACCGCTGTTGAGTAGTCTGAAGAGTGTTCTATTACTTCTACCCCGTGTGAACGCAGTAGCTGTTTTTTCCATTCTTTCGCGTCAGATGACATGTGCACCGTTGATTTAAAACCAATGGCGGTTGCGGTAATGCCGATGCTCAGCCCCAGGTTGCCGGTGCTTCCAACGGAGAATGTGTACTTTTGCAATACCCTTCGGGCATCGGGGTCTGCAAGGCGCGTACAGGGGTCAGAGCCTTTCAGTAAACCATTCTGTTGTGCTATCTGTTCCGTGACATGCAGAACTTCATACACTCCGCCACGGGCCTTCACTGAGCCTGCCACGGGGAGGGCGTGATCCTGTTTTATGTAGAGGGTGCCGTTGAACCGGGTGTTATACACTGTTTCCAGTGATTTCTGCATGGCAGGTGCAGGGGTTAGTGGTGATTCTATGATGCCCCCTGTTTCAACCAGTTCAGGAAACAGGCGTGCCAGGAGGGGGGCAAACCTGGTCAGCCTGTTGTCGGCATCCATGATGTCATCAATGCCGATGGGTGCAGGGGGCTCATGTACGGAGGGTACATGGGACGAATTGCCGGGAATCCATACCTGGGGTGTGCGTTTTCTCAGCTTGTCCAGTACGTGTTCTGTTGATGCCTGTTTTTCCATGGGCAGCGTGTGTCATGATGGAACCAGTGACGTCCCCCCCCTGTCGCCGGTTGCGTTGCCTTTCTCTATTGATAGTACCCCGTTAACAAAAAGGTATTCAATACCTGTTGCATACTGATGTGGTGCTTCATAGGTTGCCCTGTCAATGATATTCTCCGGGTCAAATATTGCGATATCGGCGAAATTATCCTCAACAAGTGATCCACGGTTCTTTATCCCGAATTTTTCAGCTGGCCGTGAGGTCATGGATTGTATGGCATGCTGCAGTTTCATGACTCCTTCTTCACGTACAAACCTGCCCAGTTTTCGGGGGAATGTTCCGTAGCACCGTGGATGGGGGTGGGTCATGTCTTTTGGGACGGTCCAGCCGTCTGAAGCGGTAAACACGTATTCATGGGGCATGATTTCCCGTACAACATCCATGTTCTGGGCAAAGAAGACTCCCATTGGGGCTGATTCATGGGATACCATTTGAGAATATGCCTTTTCAGGAGGCAGGTTCATTATTTCAGCGGCATGGGCCAGTGTCTTCCCTTCCATTGATTCGTTTTCAGGGAACATGGTTATCAGGATCTTTTCAGGCGGCAGGTATTCAAATACTTCGAGTATGGCTTTCTCAACTTCCTTTAGCCCCTTTTGGGTTCGGTATTGTTCTTTTACCCCTACGCTGGAAATGAGTTCTCCTGGAAGCAGAATGGCGATATGGGTGGAACCGGCGGCATAAGGGTACTGGTCGGCGGTAATATCAAGACCTTTGCGCCTTGCCTGTTCAATGCGTTCAAGAAGCATGCCTGCGTGAGTTGATCCTATTGGTTCGGCAATTTTCAGGTGTGATACCTGTACAGGTATGCCGGCTTCCATGCCGATGCGTATGGCTTCGTCGAGGGCATTGATGACACCTGCTTTCCCGTTTTTGTCCATGGTGCCTGATTCGTTTCGTATATGTGATGTATAGATGCCTCCCTTTCGGGCGATCACCCTGGCAAGGGCAATCAGCTCGGCGGTGTCTGATAAAAGACCGGGGGCGTATTCAAGGCCGGTTGACATCCCGATAGCACCCCTGTCCATGGCATCTTCTACATGATGTATCATCCTGTCCAGCTGTGCGGGGGATAGGGCTGAGGGTTGTGGATTGCCGAAGAGTTCCTGGCGAAGTATGCCATGTGGTACCAGGTGACTGACATTTGTGCCGTATCCAACGCTGTCCACCATGGAAAGCCATCTGCTTGGGTCTGAAAAACCGTATCCGCAGTTTCCGGTCACCACGGTAGTAACACCCTGGTAGATGTAATTGTAGTTTCCCTTCCAGCTGGGCATTAACCGTGACATGTGTCGCTGCAGTCCTGAACGTTTGAATGTCAGGTCACAGTGGGTGTGTACATCAATAAAGCCCGGTGTTACTGCTTTGCCGGTGGCGTTTACTACGCGGGTTGCCGTGCCTTCCACCTTGCCAATGGCGGTGATCCTGTTTCCCTTTATACCGATGTCAGTAATTACCGGTTTTTTGGAAGAACCGTTGTATACGGTACCTCCCCTGATTATTGTGTCATATGAGGTGTCTCTATCTTTACATGATATTAAAAGCGAAGGGAGTGTAGCAGTGGTTGCAATTGCTGCCCCGGCGACAGCTGATCGTAATAATAATTCACGACGTGTATGGCGAGCCGTCTCTTTTTTACGCATACATTTCTCCTGTGAATAGGTTCTCAGGAGAATACTACATAAATAAGACAATAAGTCAACAAAATGAATTTATGCTATCTGTTCTTTACGTAATGACGCGATGGGTACGGTGAGTAACGCGGTGGTATTGTTGGACGAAATTATGGTTACCGAGGTGTCAGGATTAAGCCCCAGGTTTGAGAGGAAACTGTCGATCTTGGCGTATCCCAGGCCGAAACCGGAATCACTGGTATCGATATTGTTTATGAAGAATTCGTATTCTTTTCCCTCGTCCCGGTATTGCCTGTATTCATCCCTCTTTTGATGTATGCGGTTGAGGTCGTGGGTTAATATGGGGGCGGTGTTTGTTACCTCGATATAGATAAAGTCAGGCTCGTACTGCATTTTAAGGATTATACGGATATTCTCATCTATCATTTTCTGCCTTATAGCCTGAAATTTTTCAATACCTTCAATCGAGTTCAAATCCTGACTGGAAAGTTTATGTCCATCCCGGTATGCTTTATTCTTTGTAGTGAGAAACTTGTTTTCCTGGTTGAGTATCTCCCGCACTCGAGAGGAAATGTCTTCTTTTTTTCGAATGATATCGGCCAGGGTATCGAACTGGGTTTTGTCTTTCAGAAGGTTATCAAGGTAATCCTCAATTTCCTGGTGGGATTTTTCCTGGTATTGCTGGGTGAACTGCCGGTATAGGGCGTCTTTTATGAGAAGGAACTTGTAATTTGCCTTAACAGCATTCTTGATCAATTCATCGGCACAAGCAAAGATGTCGTCCACATATGCACTGAGTCCCGCCTCGGTGAAGATGGTAGCTCCAAGGTTGAAAATTTTGTCGCGTGCACGAGTACTATAGCTTTGAATAATACCAGTTATCTTTTTCTTTTCATTCATAGTTTAATAGTTCATTTAGCAGGAAATTTGTTACCTTATGCAATGTTGCATGATAATAATGTAGCACACATATGATGTGTGACAAAAAAGAAATCCGATAGAGTGTAAAATGCTACTTGTTAAGGAAATCCATGAATTGCTGCAGTTTTTCAGGAAGGTTTCCCTCTTCATCAGAATATTTCTTAAAACGTCTCTGGTAGCCTGTCACCTCCCGGGTATGTACATTTTTAAACCTGTTGGCTATTTCATTATAGGCTGGCATGTTTTCAAGGCGTTCCCTTATATCTTTTTTAAAAGGAACCTGCTTGTAAAACATATCACGAACTACGCTGTTCAGCTTCATTATGCCGTCCTTCTCATAAAGCAGCCACATCATGTAATCGTCGGCGAACCGGTCCCTGTTGGTTCGTATACTTTTAAATCGCTCGGTTACCTTGTTCTTGGCTTCAAGGGACAGTTTAGGGTTCTTCTTGTAGGTGTTGATATAATCAAAATATAATCCCGTTAGACCACCATCTATTGGGTCAGCCCATAGCCCGCCCATAATGGTTCGGTTAAGCTCCCATCTGAAGGTGGCAAATGTATGTGCCAGGCTTTTTTTCAAATCTCCCATGAAAAATATGGGAACAGTGATGCGTCCCCTTGTTCGGCGGTTGGTTCCCACAAGCTCCTGCCATAACATGGTTTTTGTGCCGAATGAAGGTACCAGTATAAAATCAGGCACCACCTCTTCTTTGATGAGTTCCTTGTTGTCACCTATCATGGCAGAGACTTCCCGGTGAAATACCGAAAAATCAATGTCACGAAGATCGTTTATTATGGTTTCCAGGTTTTTCTTAGAAACATAAAAATTTGTCGGGTTTCCTTTCATGGAATAAGAGGTAAGAATTGGAAATGCCGATGCCGTTGAACCATAACAGATTGCCACGGTTTGTGAGACCCGGTGTCCAATCTCAAAGAAGACTTTTCGCAGGTTGGCGTCAAGTGCGGCATCTTTTTCCAGTTCTTTCTTTTTCTTGTGTCGTTCCTCTTCACGAAGATGTTGTTCGTAGGTAAGCCCCATCTCGGTTATGCTGGGAACTTCTTCTTCGTTATATATCCTGGTAAGAAATTCCCGTTCGTAATGAATGGGTAGTTCTGTTTTTTCCTGAAGTTTCAGTGATAACTGGTGCAGTTCCTGAAGTTGCTCTTCGTCAACAAGGTTTTCATCAAGGAATCCGAAATTAAGCATGAGTTTAACCGGTTGCGGTAATTGCGGTTCGGATTTTGCCCGCACAAATACCTTACCGAAGAGATCCCAGTAAAAACGTGATATATGGCGGCGTATTTTGCGGCCATCGCTTTCGGTGGACATGGGATCTTTCATGTTTCTGAATTCATTCAAGAGCTTAAGAAAGTTTTTCTGAAATTCCTTGTCAACCAGGCTGAATTCAAATATCTGGTGAATGGAGTTGTTATACAACGCGTTGATATTGGAGGGGGACACGGCGCCGGCTGCTGTTTTCGTTTCTTTCGATGTACCTGCTGCAGGGGCAGTTTCCTGTTTGCCCTGAAAAAAACCATGAAGTTTTTTAAAACCAGGATACATCTGTGATAATTTTTCACCAGAAATCTCTTCGTAAAATGAATGAACCTTAATGGCAAGTGCAACAAAATTTTTCAGAAATTCATCGCTTAACCTGCCGCTGGCCATCCATAGATCGTATTTCCCCTCATCCACAAGAAAGGTGGCCCAGCTTGATTCTGCGCCGAAGAGATAATTGAGTTCTTCGTCGATGGAGTTATGAATGTTCTCAATACGCTCCAGCACCTTCAAAAGGTTGTCAGTTACGCATGTGAAAATGTACGTGGGAATGGTGGGATCGGCATGTATCATGGCCCCCAGGAGCTTGTTGTCAAGGCCGATAAATTTTCTGAGGAAATTACACTGTTTTATATCAATGAGGCTTTCCATGGGAAGGCCTGGAAAAGAGTATTTTTTCTGCAATATATTGCTGTTGTCCTTTACCAGGAACTTTGAGTCAAACCGGGTGGGGAAATCACCACCATTTTCTTTATAAGTTTCATACAGCTTCTCAACCCTGGGGGCAACCTTCTCGGGGATCTCGTCACCTGATAGTTCACGGGAAATAAGGGCAATGTTGTCATTGATGCGTGACAGGTTTTGAAACAACAGTGTGTACTTTCTGGCATCTGCCATGGATAATTCAAGGCGCTTGAACACATGGGAAAGGATTATAATGGCAAATGAAGGATCAGACTGGGATATCTGGCGAAATCCCCCTTCTTTGAGGGGGTACTTACGTACCTGGCAGTCTTCCAGTGCCCGTATTGATTTGCTGTAGGGTTCGGTAAAGAGTATGCTGAGCCCGGAAATCAGGGATTTCCCTTTGATGACGCCCACACGTTTACTTTTTTGAAGGATTAATCCCTTATCAAGGCCGTCGAATTCTTCAGGAGCTGACAATATCTCCAGGGAGCCGCTCATGAGATAGTAAATATATTTCGGTTCTTCTCCCTGAATAATAAGAAGATCACCTTTTTTCAAGGTTTCCTGATTTGCACCATTGGTCATAACCGGATCCGTATACGTAATTTATTAGTTAATCAATAATATATATCGTTTATGATTAAGCGAGAGTTATTGTAGCGTAATAAATATGCATATTGCAAATATATTTTGTTATTGATCACTGTTTTTTATGCTGTTCAGGTATTCTTCCCATTCAACAGGGAGAAGATATTTTTTTTGTGCGTTACATTCCCTGCATGCAGGAACCAGGTTGATCCGTTCTGAGGTTCCACCCCGTGCCAGTGGTATTACATGATCCATTGTAAGGTCAGTGATATTGAACTGCCTGCCGCAATAATGGCATTTACCGGGGGAAATTTTTTTTCTCCACCATGCTGTGTGACGAAGATCCCTGGCCTTCTTTTTCTCCCGGGCAATAAAGACATTGTCATCGTGGAAATATCCCGGTTCGTGTATATTCTGTTTGTTTTTTATTCTTTTTCTGGACATAACTATAATGTAAAAGTGACCGAACTGTTTGTCAATTATTCTCCAGTGTTTTCAACTGGAAAATAATTCGCCTTCGTTGGGATGATATCCGTTGAGAAATGAACGGCTGTCCATGGATTTTTTTGTTTCAGGCTGAAGCTGGAGTATTTCGAGTGCTCCACAGCCGGTTCGCGCGATGAGCCGCTTTCCGGGAAATATATGAATTGATCCGGGAGTGGATGCTCCTGGTAATGTATCTTCAACCGGCATTGTGCGCCTGATTTTAATCTTTTTATCACGGAAGGTTGTCCATGCTGCAGGTTTCGGGTTTAATCCCCTTACAAGGTTGTGTATTTCTGTTGATGTACTGTTCCAATCTATCCTTGCGGTTTCGGTATTAATTTTACCGCAATATGTTGCCAGTGAATGGTCTTGTGGTTCAGGCGTAATAGTGTTATCCTGAATGCCCCCAATTGTTTTTAACAGCATAGCTGCACCCTTCGGCAATACCAGGTCATAGAGTTCACCTGCAGTCATATCCATGGGGATGTCGATACTTTCCTGCAGAAGAATGTCCCCCGCATCCAGTTCTTCGTTGATTCTCTGTACCGTGATCCCTGTTTTCTTTTCACCATTAATAAGTGCCCACTGTATGGGGGCTGCACCCCTGTAAAGAGGAAGCAAGGATGGATGCAGATTTATCGTGCCATATCGGGGCATGTCAAATAACAGCCTGGGAATAATCTTTCCATATGCCACTACTATAAAAAGATCACATTCAAATTCCTCCATTTGCTTATGCAGTGACGGATCTTTCAATGATTGAGGCTGAAGGAGGGGTATATTATGTGTAAGAGAAAGTTCTTTTACCGGTGATGGGGTCAGTTTTCTGCCCCTTCCAGCGGGTTTATCAGGTGATGTGATCACACATGATACTGTATATTCTTTAAGTATCTCATCAAGACAATACGCTGCGATCTGTGGTGTGCCAAAGAAGCCTGTTCTCATGAGACTTTTCTGTTCATCTTTTTGATCTTCTTCAACGTTGAAGTGAGTTCTTTGCGTTTATAATCTTCCAGGTGATCAATGAAAAGAATACCGTTTAGATGGTCCAGTTCATGCTGTACTACCCGTGCAAGCAGTCCGTCAGTCTGAAATTCGATTTCTTCGCCACCAGGTGCAAGGGCTTTAAGCTCTACTGCAGATGGACGTATCACGTTCTCTGATATGCCAGGCAAAGAGAGGCAGCCCTCCTCGTAAGGTTCGGTTTCATCGGAAACTGATGTAATAACCGGGTTAATAAGGGCAAGTGCGGGCCCCTCGTACATCCTGATATCTATGGTAACTAACTGCAGGGGAAGGTCCACCTGCGGTGCGGCCAGACCAATTCCGCTTTCCTTGCTCATTATATTGAACATGGAATCTATCAGATCAATTGTTTCCTGCGTTATATCGCTGACCTGGTCAGCTTTTTTTCTCAGGGTTTCATTCCCGTAATATACTAGTTTTCTCATGGCTAATTCCTTGATAATTATTTACCAGGTACAATATAACAATATACCAAAACATTAAGAGCTTTTCAAATTTGAAAGTACCTTTTTAAGAATTCCGTTTGCCGCAGATAGAGTCAAGGAAATTTTCTTCGTTAAGGATTCACCGCAGAGGATTCACCGCAAAGGCACTAATGGCGCAGTGACCGCAAAGAAAAGATTATGTAACCGCCCGCTTCGCTCGACGCCGTGCTGAGCGATGCCGAAGCATACACGCGGATGATTAGTGAATAGTGAGCCGGGAGAAGTGAACTGAGTTAAAAAAATTATGTAAATTGCAATTTCATAGATTAATATTATCATCCTTTCCTTTGCGTCCTTCGCGTACTTTGCGCCTTAGTGGTGAATCCTTAACAGAGATTCAGTAAAAAATGTATTGACATTGGAGAGGGACGGGCAATGAAATATATACTTTGTAATTGTTAATCACCGCGTTGTTGTCATTCCCTGCTGTGTATATGTTTGATTGTATTCCGGAATGTGGTGTGATATCATATTGTATAACATTTGCATTACACAGAATTGACATGTAAGGAGAATATCGTTGAAACTGAAGGGTGCACAGATAATTATTGAATCACTTCACAAGGAAGGCGTTGAAGTTATGTTCGGGTATCCCGGGGGCGTGGTTATACCCATTTTCCATTATCTCTTTGACGCGCCTTTCAGGTTTATTCTATCCCGGCATGAACAGGGAGCAGTGCATGCGGCGGATGGGTACGCAAGGGCTACCGGTAAACCCGGTGTTGTTATTGCCACCTCCGGTCCCGGTGCCACAAACCTGGTAACAGGTATAGCCACCGCGAACATGGATTCGATTCCTCTTGTGATCTTTACAGGACAGGTGTCAACAGAGACCATTGGTAATGATGCGTTTCAGGAAGCCGACGTAACCGGTATCACCAGGCCAATAACCAAGCATAATTACCTGGTTAATGATGTAAAAGATCTGCCCAGGGTGATAAAAGAAGCCTTTCATATTGCAACAACAGGAAGACCCGGGCCGGTGCTGATCGATGTTCCGGTGAACATATCCAACGCAGAGACTGAATTTGAATATCCTGACAGGGTTAATCTTAGAAGCTATAAGCCGGTATATGAAGGACATGCAGGCCAGATTAAAAAGGCGTGTAAACTTATCGAGCAGGCAAAACGACCGGTGGTATACGCCGGGGGCGGGGTGGTAATATCAAACGCCTTTGAAGAACTTCGTGAATTTATTAAAAAAACCGGCATACCCATTACCACCACGTTGCTTGGACTGGGCATATATCCGGAGACAGATCCTCTTTCTCTTGAAATGCTTGGCATGCACGGAACTTATTATGCGAATCATGCCGTTCATGAGTCAGATCTGCTCATCGCTATCGGTGCCCGGTTTGATGACCGGGTAACGGGGAAAATTACCGAGTTCATACCCGATGCGAAGGTAATTCACATTGATATAGATCCGGCATCGGTAAGCAAAAGTGTACAGGTAGATGTTCCCATAGTTGGTAATGCGAAGAATGTGCTAAAAGAAATGAATAAGATCGTGAACGCACCCAGTATTGATGAATGGATTTCTCACCTGGATAAAATGAAAAAAGAGAATCCTCTTACTTATGTGGACAGTGACGCAAGTATTAAACCTCAATACGTGGTCGAAAAAATCTATGAGCTTACAAAAGGTGATGCAATTATCTGTACCGAGGTTGGGCAGAACCAGATGTGGGCGGCACAGTTTTACAAGTACACCAATCCCAGAACTTTCATCTCTTCGGGTGGACTGGGCACCATGGGATTTGGTTTTCCCGCGGCAATCGGGGCACAGCTTGGCCGGCCTGACAAGCGTGTGATAGACATTGCCGGAGACGGTTCTATACAGATGAACATACAGGAAATGATCGTGGCAGTTCAGCACCGGCTGCCTGTTATTATAGCCATACTCAATAACGGTTTTCTGGGGATGGTGCGTCAATGGCAGCAGTTGTTTTATGATAAGCGGTATTCGCATACATGTATTAACTGTCAGCCCGATTTCGTAAAACTGGCCGAGGCCTATGGGGCGGTGGGTATCAGGATTGACAGGAAGGATGATGTGATTCCCGCCATAGAGAAAGCCCTCAGTATAACGGACACCCCCATACTGCTGGACTTTCATGTTGACAGGGAAGAGAATGTATACCCGATGGTTCCCGCGGGTAAGTCTGTAAAAGAAATAATAATGAGGGAGTTGGCATGAGTCAGCATGTAATATCCATACAGGTTGAAAACAAGTTTGGTGTTTTGGCCCGTGTCGCGGGCTTATTCTCGGCCAGGGGGTATAATATTGATTCGCTGGCAGTAAGTGAAACAGAGATAGAGGACGTATCTGTGATGACCGTGGTGGTGAGGGGTGATGACAGGATCATAGAACAGGTAAAAAAACAGTTGAACAAGCTGGTTGATATTATAAAGGTAACCGATCATTCACAGGTAAATTCAGTACAGAGGGAAGTGGTGCTTGCGAAAGTGCAGGCCACCCCGCAAAAAAGAGCCGAAGTATACCAGCTTGCTGAAATATTCAAGGCTGAAATTGTTGATATATCACTCAAAACCATGACCATCGAAGTAGTGGGAGAACCAGAAAGGGTGGAGAATTTTATTGAATTGCTGCGTCCCTACAGGATAAAGGAACTGATTCGAACCGGTCGTGTTTCAATGATAAAGGAATAATCATATTCAAATAACAATAAAAGTATAAGGGGTAGTATTATGGCAAAAATGTACTATGATAATGATGCTGATCTCAGTGTTCTCAATAACAGGAAGATCGCGGTTATAGGATACGGAAGCCAGGGACATTCGCAGGCACAGAATTTGAGGGACAGCGGCTTGAATGTACTGGTGTCAGAGCTTCCAGGAACGGAGAACTACAAACTGGCAGAATCACATAACTTCAAACCGGTGAGCGCACGTGAGGCAGCCGAAGAAGCTGATATCATCCAGATACTGGCGCAGGACCATGTGCAGGCAAAGCTTTATGAAAATGAAGTAAAACCTTTCATGAAATCCGGGAAAACGCTGGTGTTCTCTCACGGGTTTAACATTCATTTCGGACAGATCATTCCTCCCGAGGACGTGGACGTTGTTATGGTGGCACCCAAGGGACCCGGCCACCTGGTACGAAGCGAATATGAGAAAGGGGGAGGAGTTCCATGCCTTGTGGCTGTTGAGAATGACGCATCGGGACATGCCCTGGCAACCGCACTGGCTTATGCCAAGGGCATTGGCGCTACAAGGGGAGGCGTTATCGAAACTACCTTCCAGGAAGAGACTGAAACAGACCTGTTTGGTGAGCAGTGTGTATTATGCGGTGGAGCTTCTGAGCTGGTGAAAGCAGGTTATGATACACTTGTTGACGCTGGATACCAGCCGGAGATCGCTTACTTCGAATGTCTTCATGAATTAAAGCTTATTGTTGACCTTCTTTACCAGGGCGGCATCAATTACATGCGATATTCGGTTTCTGATACAGCTGAATACGGGGATTACAAGATCGGCAAGCGGATAATTACAGAGGAAACCCGCAAAGAAATGAAGAAGGTACTCTCAGAGATCCAGAGTGGTACATTCGCAAGGGATTGGATCCTTGAGAACCAGGCAGGACGTCCCGAGTTCCTGGCTGTTAAAAGAAAAGAACGAGAACATTCAGTTGAGCAGGTTGGACTTGAGCTGCGAAGAATGATGAAATGGATTAACGCAAAAGAAGTATAAGAGATACTTTCATTTGTAATATGATTAAAACCGGCAGGCTTTTCGTCTGCCGGTTTTATTATGTAAAAATTTGCAACCAAACGTCTTCACTCCTGTCATGATACATATACAAAATAAACCCGATCTGAATACATGGTGAGATTTGGCAATTATCTTGTCATACTGGACACAAACAACGTGAGAGGAGTGAGTCATGAAACATAAAGTATTACTGGTCTATCCCGAGATCCCCATTACCTACTGGAGCTTTAAATATTCCCTTGAATTTATAGGTAAAAAAACAATATTTCCCCCCCTTGGTCTTCTTACTGTTGCCGCCATGCTGCCAGAAGAATGGGAACTGAAACTTGTTGATCTGAATGCTGAAACACTTGATCCCGTTGACGTGGCTGATGCAGACATGGTTTTTCTTTCCGCCATGATGATACAGCAGGAATCCTTCAGGGAGGTTGTATCTCTTTGCCGTGAACATGGTATCACCGTGGTTGCGGGCGGCCCCTATGCCACGTCCTCACATCATGAGATAGACGGGGTTGATCATTTCATACTTAACGAGGCCGAGGTAACATTACCCCGGTTCATTGACGACCTTGAAAAAGATAAAGCCGTGCATATATACGAGGACGAGACCAGGCCTGATATCACGAAATCACCTGTTCCCCGTTTTGACCTGATTGACCCGGATGTATATTCAAGCATGCCCCTTCAGTTTTCAAGGGGATGCCCGTTTAATTGTGAGTTTTGTGATATTATTGAACTTTTTGGCAGGGTGCCCAGAACGAAAGATCCCGATCAGTTTGTGAAAGAGCTGGATACGCTGGTTTCTGTTGGGGATGTCAGGTCGGTGTTTATCGTTGATGATAATCTTATCGGCAACAAGAAACGGGTAAAGGATTTGCTGCGGGCAATTGTAGCGTGGCAGAAGGAGAATAACTACCCTGTATCTTTTCAGGCAGAGGCAAGTATAAACCTGGCCGATGATGAAGAGCTTCTTGACCTGATGGAGGAAGCTGCCTTTGACATGGTATTTGTGGGTATAGAAACTCCTGATGAAGAAACGTTAAAATCAACCCAGAAACTTCAGAATATCAGGGGAAACATGCTTGAAAATGTTGAAAAGATACAAAGGCGGGGAATTGAAGTTACTGCCGGATTTATCGTGGGCTTTGATTCTGACCCGGAGGATATATTTGATATGCAGATTGACTGGATACAGAGATCGGCCATAATACAGGCAATGGTAGGCCTTCTTGATGCCCTTCCCAATACCCAGCTTTATAGAAGACTTCAAAAAGAAGGACGGCTGCTGGGTGATTCTTCAGGGAATAACACCCATGATCTTGATCTGAACTTCATTCCGAAGATGCCTGTGTCGAAGGTGATTCCGGGATACCTGAGAGTTCTGTCTGAAATATATGAGCCTAAAAAATATTTCGAGCGGGCATTCGAGTTGTATAAAAGATTGCCCGGTAATAAAAAAGTATATCGTCCTTTTACCAGGAGAGAGGCCCGGGCACTGTTTCTTTCATTTTACAGGCAGTCTTTCTCTAAATACGGTCATCATTACCTGAGATTTTTGTGGAAATCATTGCGTTATGATGCCCGTCTTTTTTCAGAAGCCGTGGCAATGGCTATTAAGGGATATCATCTCTTCAAGATTACCGGTATGCTTCTGGAAGAAGATGTTAATATGTACATAGAGAACGCCGAAAAAGCATCCCCCGGCAGCTGGTCAAGGCGGGGTGCCGGTGCGCCTGGAAGTAAAAAAAAGGTGGCGCTGCAGGGGATGAAAGCATAATATGCATACTAAAGTATGTTGGCTCTTCATTATGATAGTGGAAAGGAGATAAAACGTATGGAATCTGTACCATCAGCAGCAGCGCAAATACTAATATCCATTATACCAATAGTCGGAATCGTGATGGGCAGTGTGGTTATCTTTTTTTTCCTTTTCTGGAACCACAGGGAAAAGATGTTAATGATTGAAAAGGGCATGGAGAAAAAAAACACGTTATTTGACGTGGAATCATTCAGCCTTCTGGCCGGGCTTCTGCTCTTTGGTATCGGCATAAGCATCACCACGCTTTTTGCCATTAAGGAAGGCGCCAGTTATAATTTACTGGGCGGATTGATACCCCTTTCAATCGGTTTGAGCCTCATCCTATATTTTATTATTACAAGGGTACAAAAAAGAAATAATGACCGTCGAGCAGGTAACGGATGAACAGGTTGTTACACGGGTATTGCGAGGCGACAGTGAAAGTTTCAGGATTATTGTGGAAAGGTATCAGCAGCATGTATACAATATCGGGATGAGATTCTTCCACAGGGAGGATGATGCCTATGATTTTGTACAGGAAGTGTTTTTAAAAGTGTTTAATAATCTTGGAACATACAGGCAGAAGGGTAAATTCAGAAGCTGGTTGCTGAAGCTGGCATATAATCATGGTATTAACATGATAAAATCCAGCAGGACAGAGCCGGAATTCGATGAATTTATGAAACCTTCGGATGCACCAACACCTGAGCGTCAGCATATTAAGGGTGAGATTGAAGGTCTCCTGTCAAAGGAAATGGAAAATCTCCCTGTAAAATACCGTGTGTGTCTTGACCTGTTCTTTTTCGCGGGGATGTCATTCAATGATATCAGCAATATTACGGATTTACCCGTGAATACAATAAAATCCCATGTTTTTCGGGCAAAGCGGCAACTCAGGGACGCGTTGCGGGGGACGATGGCGGAGGAGTATTATGAAATGTAACAAGGTAATGGAGAGATATTGCAGTCTTGACGCTGGCGAGAATGTACCTCTGGGTGTGCGTTTACATCTTCTCAGGTGTCCCCGTTGCAGCCGGGAAGTACAGTTACTTGACCAGGAACTATTACGAATAAAAGATGAATTCCCGTTCCAGATGGAACATGATGCAAGTGACGCCATTATGCGTCATGTATACCTGTCACCCGTTCATTACAGCAGGCATGTATCTTCTTTTAAATGGTTGTTCACGGGGATAATTCTTTTTGCGGGTATGATGCTGCTGCCTTTCAGCCAGTCTCTATCCTGGTTAAATGATTTCTATGGTGGAAGGTTGCTGTTTCCCCTTCATCTTATAATGGGATTCTTGATCTCAATATATGCCGTGATTATGGTGGGTTCGAATCTTGAAGAATTAAAAACATATGTAGATGATAAACTGGAAAAATATCTCTAGTGTGACTCTGCCCAGTTTTTTCCCCAGCCCATATCCACTACAATGGGTACATCAAGTTTCAGTGCGTGTTCCATTGCATCTTTTACCATTGATTCCATGATGTCCTTTTCGTCAACCGGCACTTCAAAGACAAGTTCATCATGTACCTGCATAATAAGTGCTGATGCAAGCTTCTGTTTCTTGATCTGTTCATGAATTCTGATCATGGCGATCTTGATCATGTCAGCCGAAGTGCCCTGTATGGGGGTGTTTATGGCTATACGCTCAGCTCCCTCCCTTCTGAACTGGATGTCTGCATTGATTTCAGGTACAGGTCTTTTCCTTCCCAGCAGGGTTTGTACAAATCCGGTTTCCCTGGCAAAAGCGATGGTGTCGTCAATATATTTTTTGAAGCCTGGATATGTTTCAAAGTAAATCTTGATAAATTCACGTGCCTCTTCCATGCTGATGTCCGCCTGTTGCGAAAGACCATAGGGGGACACCCCGTATATGGTGGCGAAGTTGATGATTTTTGCCTGCCGCCGCATCTCCGGCTGTATGCTGTCAATCGGGGTGTTGTATACCGATGCGGCTGTCTTGCTGTGTATATCAATTCCTTCCCTGAAAGCCGAAAGCATGGTTTCGTCCCCGGAAAGATGGGCGGCGAGACGCAACTCGATCTGTGAGTAATCCGCAGAAAGCATTACACAACCTTTAGCGGGAACAAATCCCTGCCGTATCTTTTTTCCCAGAATGTCCCGTATGGGTATGTTTTGCAGGTTGGGGTCTGATGATGACAACCTGCCGGTTGCGGTGGCAGCCTGGTTGTATGAAGTGTGAATGCGTCCTGTTGACTGGTTGACAAGTTTGGGCAGTGTGTCTATGTAGGTGCTTTTAAGTTTACTCAGTGTTCGGTAGGTGATAAGGTGCTCGATGATATCATGTTCCTTCCTGAGAGCTTCAAGTACCTGTATGTCTGTTGAGAAGCCCGTCTTGGTTTTTTTTACCGGCTTAAGGGCTAGTTTCTCAAAAAGTATACGGGCCAATTCACGGGTGGAATTTATGTTGAATATTTCTTCGGCAAGCTGGAAGATGTTTTCTTTTACCTCTTCAAGCATTTCCTCGTTTTCCTGCTGTATTATGGTGAAATGCTGATGGTCTATTTTCACCCCGTGCATTTCAACATGGGCAAGTACCATAACCAGCGGCATCTCCACCTCGTAGAACAGTGATTCAAGGTTCTCTTCCTTTAATTTTTTTTCCAGGACGCGGTAGAGCCTGAGGGTTATGTCGGCATCCTCTATTGCGTAGTCGGCAATATCCTCAAGTGAAACATCCGCCAGGGAAGCCGCTTTTTTGCCTGCACCTGCCAGAAGCTGCTTGTAGGTGGTAGTAGTATAGCCAAGGTAATCCATGGCAAGGTCATCAAGATTGTGTCGCCTTTCTGCAGGATTAAGAAGGTAGGATGCTATCATGGTATCAAAGTGGATGCCCGCCATGGTGATACCTTCACCGGCAAGCACGATGATATCGTATTTTATATTTTGTCCCACTTTACGCAGCAGGGGGTTTTCAAGAACGGGCTTCAGCTTTTCGATGATTTCGTGTTTTGGCAGAAGATCATCCTCAAAAAGTGTACCGGTGGGAAGGGGTATGTACCATCCTTTTTCCGGTTCTATGGAAATGGATATTCCAAGGAGGTCAGCTTCTACCGGGCGTTTTGATGTTGTTTCGGTGTCCACCGATATGATGGATGCCTTCTTGATCTCAGTGACAACATCTTCAAGCTGTTTTGAATTTCGAACCAGGATGTATTCACGGTCTTTTTTTTTATCGGTGGAGTCTGTGTTCTCTTCTCCGTCTTGAAGGGTGTCGGCTATGGTGTTCATCTCAAGATTGTTAAAATATTCACGTGCCTCCGCTGTTTTGATGTCGGGTGTTTCTGCCTTTTCAATGTCAACTGGTACATCAATGCCTGTTCGAATTGAGACGAGGTCTTTGCTGAGGTAAGCCATGTCCCTGTTTTCGGCAAGGTTTTCCCGCATTTTACCTTTAATGCTGTCAAGATTTTCATATATATTGTCAAGGGAACCGTATTCTTCTATGAGTTTCTGCGCTGTTTTGGCACCAACCCCCCGAACACCGGGGATGTTGTCCGAAGAGTCGCCAACCAGGGCCATGTAATCGATCACCTGCCCGGGGGTGATCCCAAGTTTTTCGGTTACGGCTTCTTCGTCATACATCTGGAAATCGCTGATGCCTTTCTTGCCGGCATATATCTTTACCCTGTCATTCACAAGCTGGTAGGCGTCCTTGTCGCCGGTGACGAGGATGACCTCGTATCCCGAGCCGGCATATTTATGTGCCATGGAACCCATGACGTCATCCGCCTCGTAGTTATCCACTATAACCTGAGGTATGCGCAGTACGGACAGCATGTGCTTTATCTCTTCTATCTGTGACCGGAGGTCATCAGGCATCTTTTCACGTTGTGCCTTGTATTCAGGATAAAGGTCGAACCTGAATGTTCTTTTCGGGGGATCGAAGGCAACAACAAGGTAATCGGGATGCTGGTCTTCCATGAGTTTCAGGAGCATCCGGGCAAAACCGTAGATGGCGGATACATTTTGACCGCTGCTGTTGGTGAGCGGATTATTGATAAAAGCGAAATACGCGCGGTAACAGAGGGCGTGTCCATCTATAACGAAAATACGCTTGTTCAAGGGTATACTCCTGTATCACGGGTTGGATTCTACTGTAGTAGTTATCAATGGTTGTTGTTTTTGGCAAGGATTAATTATTCCTGCATTTGAATCGTGTTAGGGGCTGATAGACTGGTTTCAGTGTATAATGGCGTTTCCGTAGTCGGAGTTCCTGGTATTTATAAGCAGGTTTCCCGTTATTCCGGGAACTTTCTGCTTTTCTGCGGATATTATGGTGGCGATACTGAAGGTGAGGGCATGATCACTGACCAGTACAAATCCATTCTTCTCAAGCATCCCCTTAATCGAGGGGGGATTGATAAAGGTGGCTATGGTTCTTGAGAGATACCTGTATGCCTTGTGCTGCCCGGAAATAATTCCCCCGATAAGGGGCAGGGCTATTCTCAGGTATATGTTGTAAAAGAACCGTACTATTTTATGTCTTGGCCTGGTCAGTTCCAGTATGCTGAATTTCCCTTCCGGTTTGAGCACACGTTTTGCTTCCTGGATGAAGTTTTCAAGATCGGGAATATTGCGTATGCCGAAGGATATGGTTACCGCGTCGAAGGTGTCGGTTTTGAAGGGGAGGTGGGCGGCGTCGGCGGCTATGGCCTCGGTAATGGCCTGGTTGCGTATTCCTGTTTTCAGCATGTTCATTGAAAAATCAAGGGATGTCACTTTACCGCCATGTTCGTCTATGACCCTTGAAAGATCACCGGTTCCGCAGCAGATATCAAGTATCCTCTTACCTTTTACGTCCCCCAGCATGGTGATTAGTTTTTTTCGCCAGCGTATATCAATGCCCATCGAGAGCACCCGGTTGATGAAATCGTAGGTGGGTACAATTGAATCGAACATTCCCTGTATGAACTTTTTCCTGGGAATGGATTCTTTGCCGTTTACCTGATAATACCCCAGTGAATTCAATGGTAGCTCCTTATAACCCGGTAAAGGGAATCGCGTTGAACCGGTGTTCTGCCCGCGTTTTTGATTATCTGCACCATCTGCTGAAGAGTGGTTTCTGTCTGAATTCCGGTGGCTTTTACCACCACCTCTTCGGTCAGAATACCACCCATGTCGTTGGCCCCCATGGTGAGGGCAACCTGGGCCAGATCAAGACCCTCGGTTAGCCATCCTGCCTGAATATACTGTATGTTGTCGAGAAAAATTCTGGCGATTGCAACAATTTTCAGGTAGTCCATACCCGTTGCGGGAATCACCTCTTCCATGCGGGTGCCGTGGGGTGAAAAAGACCAGGGAATAAATGCCTTCAGAATACCGGTTTCATCCTGCGTCTGGCGGATGACGGCAAGGTGCTGTATGCGTTCCTGGGGGGTTTCACCCATCCCGTACGTCATGGTGGCGGTTGAATGCATGCCGTTGCGTTGTAAGGCTCTCATCACTTCCTGCCATTGGGCGGTTGTCATCTTGTTGGGGCTTACCTTTTGGCGGATGCGGTCTACAAGGAGGTCAGAAGCTCCCGGCATGGAATCAAGTCCCGCTTCTTTTAATGCAGATATTACCCGGTGGAAGGTCATATTGGCATTTAGTGCAATGTTAACTACTTCGGCTGGTGAGAATGAATGCAGGTATATTTCCGGGTAGCGCTTTTTTATGATTCGTAATAGACTGGTATAGGTGTCAAGGGTATAATGGGGGTGCAGTCCCCCCTGCAGCATAACCTGGGTGCCGCCGGCTGCAACCAGCTCTTCCACTTTTCGCAGTATCTCATCGATGGACAACTCGTATGGTGCAACTATTCCTCCCCTGGCGTGATAGGCACAGAACAGGCAGCCTGCCTGGCAGATGTTGGTATAGTTGATGATGCGGTCAAGGACAAACCCCACTTCAGGGCCGGGTGTTGCCAGTTTTCGGCGATAATCGGCTGCCCTGCCCAGTTCAATCAGGTTCCAGTCAAAGAGGGTGACCGCTTCTTCGGGGGTGAGCCGTTGGTTACTGTATATTTTTTTTGTCAGTTCATTCATGTAGTAATCCGCTGCGTAATCAGGATGTTTTCATACTGTAAGTATAGCACGTTATTTATCAAGGAAATTACAAAGGTGAGGGGTGTGGGGCTGTTGAGATAAGTAAATGTATGATGGCGCATTCGGGAATGTTGGGGAAAACTACCAGATTCGTCATTCAAAATGAAACTTTTAATATCATACGGCTTTAAATGTATGAAACCGCCCGCTTTGCTCGATAAACGCGGATTAACAAGGATTGTCGTGAATATTTGAAAACTGATACTATCATCTGTGTTCATCTGCGTTTATCTGCGGTTAAAAAAATAAAGTAATTGTTATATACTATATATTGTCAATATGATATGATTACAATCATCTGTATCGTTATCGACAGGGATCGGGGATATGTATGAAAAAGCTTTTACTCGTTGAAGATGAAGCCATAATCGCCATGGACCAGTCTGCAAAGCTTGAAAAAAACGGTTATCACGTGGTGGTGGCTTATGATGGTGAGAGTGCGGTGGACATTATCCGGGAAGATCCCGGTATTGATCTTATCCTCATGGATATAGACCTGGGACTTGGTATGGATGGCCCTGATGTGGCCAGGGCAATACTGGAAATGCGTGATATCCCAATTGTGTTTCTCACTTCCCACTCTAGCAGTGACATGGTTGCAAAGGTGCGTGAGATTACCAGGTATGGGTATGTCATTAAGAATTCAGGTGATTTTGTCCTCCTGTCATCCATCGAAATGGCGTTTCAGCTTTTTGATGCCCATAAAAAAATTGCAGAAAGTGAAGAGCGTTTTCGCAGCTACGTGGAGAACGCCAGTGATATTATCTATACCTTAACCGAAGATGGAACCTTCGTATACCTGTCCCCAAACTGTGAAGATTTCGTGGGGTATCTCCCGTCAGAGGTGATAAATAATTCTTTCGCCCGTTATATTCATCCTGATGATATTGAGAGCTGTGTGAAATCCCTTTCAGAAGTGAAAAAAGCCGGTGAATCAGATAAAAGTCTTTCCTACAGGGTGCGGCACCGGGATGGCAGTTGGAGAATTCATTCGTCGAAGCTGTCAGTTATCAATGACCCATTGGATGATGCTGTATACGTGGGAATTGCACGCGATATAACCGATCGGGTAAACATGGAAAATCAGCTGCGGCGTGCCCAGCAAGTGGCACATATGGGAAGCTGGGAATTTGATCTGAACATGAGTATTGTGCACGCGTCAGAAGAGGCCCGAAGAGTTTACGGGTTGGGAAACGGAGAATTGACCATCCGTGATGTTCAGGAAATCGCACTCACCGAATACCGGGAGATGCTGGACAACCGCATGAATGACCTTATCGCGGGAAAGAATAACTATGATGTTCAGTTCAAGATACAACGACAGGGTGATAATGTCATTCGTGACATTCATTCACTTGCGGAATACGACCCCGGGACGAATGTAGTTACCGGTATCATTCAGGACATTACCGAGAGGAAAAAAATAGAGGATTCCCTGAGGGAAAGCGAGGAGTTGTACCGGCTGCTTGCGGAAACTGATCCTGATATTATCTGCACACATGATCTATCCGGTAATTTACTCTACATGAACCAGGCGGCAGCTGCATTGACAGGGTACCATGTGAATGAAACAAGCAGTGTAAATCTCAGGCAGTTTATCCCGGATGACCAGCTGCCGGGGCTGATGGAGCGGATGGATAAGCGGTTAGATCAATACCATGGTGTGCATAATTATGAAACAGAGATTATAAACGCAAACGGGGATCGGGTGCCGGTTGATATAAATTCGGTAGCGATAATGAAAGACAACCGGGTTGATTCAATATTGATCGTGGCCAGGGATATCAGTCATCGCAAGCATATCGAGGAGGAGCTGGAAAAAAGCAGGGAAGAGTACAGGGTGCTGTATGACAGCATTACCGATGCCATACTGGTTGCTGATACTGACAGGCGAATTTTCAGCTGTAATCAGTCATTTGCTGATCTTTTCGGTTATTCTGCCGAAGAGATTGTGGGGCAGAAAACATCTTTCGTGTATGCTGATGAACGGCAATTCGAGGAACTGGGTAAAATGATCCGGGAGAGACAGGATTCGCAGGAGATCGTGTATACTATTGATTACCGAAAAAAAAACGGTGATGTTTTTCCCGGTGAAACCTGGGTATATATGCTCAAGGACAGTGATGGTGCTGGCATCGGGTTTATAGGAATGATTCGGGATGTTACCGAGCGGGTCGAAGCTGAAGCGAAGATAAAAAAACTCCTGGAGGAGAAGGAGATTTTTCTGAAGGAGGTTCACCATCGTATCAAAAATAACATGACTACTATTTCCTCACTGCTGGCACTGCAGGCCGAAACCCTTGATGATAGCCGGGCCGCTGATGCCCTGCATGACGCGCGGGGAAGGCTGCAGGGGATGCTGCACCTTTATGATAAGCTGTACCGGTCCGGTGAGTATACATCCATCAATGTGCGGCAATACTTTAACGATCTTTTTGCTGATGTATCGCTGTATACCGCGCGTGAATCGGGGCTGCGCATTATGGCAGAGGTGGATGACATTTACCTTGATTCGAACTTTATGGTGCCACTTGGGATTATTGTTAATGAACTTGTGCACAATGCCTCCAAGTATGCCTATCCTGGAAGGGATGAAGGTGATATCCATGTTACTCTTGAAGAATCCGGCCCTGAACACATTCAGCTTACCGTCAGTGATGATGGTGTGGGTATGCCTGTTGAGCTTGATATACATGATCCTGCTACTTTTGGAATGAACCTGGTAAATATTCTGACCCGACAGCTTGGCGGAGAGGTAACGCTGCTGCGTGATAATGGAACAACCTTTTCAATTCTCATTCCCCGGTGAAATGTGCCGGAGAATAACCTGCGCACTTGACTTTTCTCGATTTTTGGTGAATACTTATATAAATATCCGCTATTGTAATAACCTGATTATTGTTAACCGATATTATATATTGCAGGAGGAAAAAGATGAAAAAATATTTTCTGTTAACTGCTATTATTTTTCTTATGATGTTAGTTATGCTGTGCTGTGGGAAAAGTAGCGGGTTTAAGGTGACACAGGAATGGACAACAGATGCGGTGCTTGATGTGCCCGAGTCTATTAAATACAATGCCATGAAAAACGAGATTTACGTGTCAAATATTAATGGAAAACCACTGGAGAAGAACGGAAAGGGGTATATCGCTAAACTGGCCCTTGATGGTAAGATCGTCGAAAAAAAATGGATTACGGGATTTAACGCTCCAAAAGGAATGGGCATTGTAGATGATACACTTTACGTAACAGATATTGACAGGGTGCACGTAATTGATATCAATAAAGGAAAGATTGTGAAAACATTTAATGCCCCGAAGGCAGAATTTTTAAATGATATTGATATTGATGCGTCGGGTACAGTATATATTTCGGATATGAGTACTGCGGATATTTATGTTTTGAAAGATAATACGCTTTCTGTATGGTTGAAATTGGGGTATCAAAGTCCTAATGGCCTGTATGTTTCAAACGGAAGACTGCTTGTGGGGACCTCAAGCGGCATCGTGGCAGTTAATACAAGAACAAAAGAAGTTACCCCCCTTGAGCCCCATGACAGGAGTATAGACGGCCTCAAGCCCCTTGGTAAGAACAGCTATATTGTGAGTGACTGGGATGGAAAGGTTGAGATAATTGGTAAAAACCCCCAGGTTCTTGTTGATAAATCTGACGAAAAAGTAAATGCGGCGGATTTTGAGTTTATTTCAGGTATGAAGCTGCTTCTGGTTCCCACTTTTTTTGATAATCGGGTTGTTGCATACCTGCTGAAAGAATAGATAGTATTATTTTAAGTGAAAGGATGAATATATGAGACTGTTCGCAGTTTGTGTGCTGGTATGTACATGTTTGCAGGTTATGCCTGGTGCTGTATTTGCCGAGAAAAAGTCAACAAAACATATTAACAGGGGGATTGCCCTTTATAATAGTGAAAACTATCTGCAGGCTGGTGTTGAATTCAGAAAAGGACTTGAAGCCATCACCGACCCGGGCAACAGGCTTGAGACAGTCAAGCTTTTAAATATGATGACCACGATGTTTACATCCGCCGAAGAAATTGTTCTCTACAGGAAATGGCAGTCAGCGATAAAGGGCGGTGATTACGATGATGCCATTGAACATGCCGCGAAAGCACTGGAACTGAATCCAAGGAACGTGCTATTTTATTACAGCCTGGCATACGCATGGATGAAGGAGGGGGATAACCAGAAGGCCATTCACTACCTTGAGGAAGGGAGAAAGATATATCCCGCGTATTACCCCATCATGGTAAGACTTATGATACTGTACCATGTCACCGGTCAGCATGAGGGTACGCGGGAGATGCTTTATGACTATGCCTTTTTTCTTGGCCTGCAGGAAAGGGCCCTGCAGTAGCTAATTTTTTGACTTAAATCCCCGCGGGTTCTTTTTCATTTCGCTTCTGAATTCAGCCATTTTTTTCTTCAGATTTTCAGCCACCTCCGGATGGGTGTTGATCACGTTATATGATTCACCGGGATCTCTCTGTATATCATACAGTAACGGCCACCTGTCCCCCATCTGTTCGGCTCCCAGTGAATTTGGGATTGATGCCGCGTCAAGGGGGATGGGCCAGACATAACGGTTCATTTTATCGAAATACTTCCACCTGCCCGACCTGATCCCTTCAAGGCGGTCATAATGGAAGAAATAGAGGGCGTCATGGGGTGATCGTGTACTTTTTCCGGTAAGCTGCCTGTTGATATTTTTCCCGTCTACTATCCTGTCTTTGGGCAATCCTACTCCCGCCAGGGAGAGCAGGGTGGGGTAGATATCAATGTTCATTACAACCGCTGGATTCTCTTTTCCCCGTGGGATGCGTCCCGGCCACTTGGCGATAAAGGGGACCCTGAAGCCTCCCTCGTAGCTCTGACCCTTCCGGCCTCGAAGATTGCCTGCACTGCCCTCGTACCAGGGACCGTTGTCGCTGGTGAATATTACCAGGGTGTTTTTCTCAAGCCCGTTCTTTTTCAGGCATTTCATCACTTCTCCAACACTCCAGTCGATCTCTTCGACCACGTCACCGAATTTTCCTGCCTTTGACTTTTTCTCAAACCCACTGGAAGGGTGCAGCGGCTGATGGGGGAAGGTATGGGCCATGTACAGGAAGAATGGCTCATCAGAAGATCTTTCTATGAATTTTACCGCTTCGCGGGTGTACATGGCGGTGAGTTTTTCCTGTTTTTCCCCAAGGCCCAGGTTCGGGTCAATTTCTGTTTTATTGCGGTACAGGGGAAAGGGGAGCATGTCATTGCTGTAGGGCACCCCGAAATAATAATCGAAACCGTGATTCAGGGGGCTGTATTTGGGATCAGTGCTGTAGTCACCCAGATGCCATTTCCCCATCATGCCGGTGCGATACCCGGCTATCTTCAGTCCCTCTGCCAGGGTTATCTCTGCGGCGTTAATACCCCGACCCACGTAGTCTTCACGTATGTCCATCACCCCGAGACTTTTCAGCCAGCCGCCGAAATTACGGGCCATTCTTCTGCCAAGTGGTTCGTCTTCGGGATAGGTGTTGCCGATGATCCCTGTTCGTATGGGGTACCTGCCGGTAAGAAGTCCCGCCCGTGAGGGGGCGCATACGGCGTTACATGCGTGATACTCGGTAAAACGTGTTCCCTCCCTGGCAAGCCTGTCAATATTGGGTGTGCGGATAACGGTATTGCCGAAACAGCCCACGTCGCCATAGCCCAGGTCGTCGCAGTAGATGAGTACCACGTTGGGCCGCGGGGCCCGTTTGTTTATTACTTCAAGAGGATGCTTTTCAGCACCTTCGGGATAATCACCTATGAGTTCTGTTATATCGTTTACCTTTAGCAGATTGTAAAACCCGGCCCCCACCAGGGCCGCCGCGCCGACACCGGCACCAATACCGATAGTCCTTCGTAAAAATCTGCGCCGTGAAATATTTTCTTCGCCCATTGGTTTTCCCCCACCATTTTTTTCATTACATATGATGGGGATTATATACACGTGAATTGTTGTATGTCAATTTTAAAATATTCACCGCAAAGGCGCGAAGAGCGCGAAGTGCGCAAAGAGTTGATTTCTTTATTTATGTTTTATTAGAGAAGTATATTAGTTCAATCTATCCAATTTTTAAGTTAAAGAATATATATGTCTTATGGGTAGGATATACGTATCGACTGCCTGCAATAACTATATATTAATAATAACCTAACAACCATTCACCACCTGAAATAAAGAGAGGGACGAACATGTATTGAACCAACTCTCTGCTCCCTTTGCGTTCTTTGCGCCTTTGCGGTGAATCCGTTAGACGTCAACGGAGATGTACTTAAGGTTTTTAACTTTTGGCAGCAGGTCCATTTCTCCGGCTATGAAGAGGTAGAAGGCCAGGGCGTTTTTCAGTTCTTCGGTGAAGTTGAATTTCAGCAGTGAATAGTAGGTATCCACGTCGTAGGTGATGTCGGGGTAGAGATTTTGTGCTTTCTGTATCAGGGATTTTCTGTCTGTTTTAAGGCATTCCAGTGACCTGTAGTATGAGCCTACTACCTGCTTTATCTCATCGTGATACCTGTCAATTTGTGATTCGCGAAGGGCGAATACGGCAAATACCACGGGAAATCCTGATTTGCGTAGCCACAGGTCACCCAGGTCGTAGATATAGGGGACCGGTTCTTTGGATGGAAGCATGGCATCATTGCCGATAACCAGTGCGGCATCCACGTCTTCAAGGGTGGGGTTGGGACTGGTTGGCAGAAATATGGGATTGATGCCGTAATAGTTTTTCAGCAGCACCTTTAAAAGTACCACCGATGTGCGGGACGCCGATGAGAGGCCCAGGCGTTTCCCCCCGAGGTCTTCGATGGGATACCTGCTTTTTAAAACCACCGACCGAACGTAGCCGATGGAGCTGAGGCAGAAATCAGGGAGCAGCACAACGTCATCTTCCATGTCGGCGTAGGCGGCTGCGGATATGGGACTCATGGTAAGGGTGCCCTCTGCAAGCATGCTGTTGAGGCCGCTTGGGATGTCGGGCACCACCTGTATCCCTTCGAGGGGTTGTTTCTCGAACATGTGATAATAGAATGGATAGCAGTTCATGTAGTTGATATAACCAAGTTCCATCAGCTTTCCTCCCGCCTGATTGGGGTATAGGCGGCAGTGGTGCGCACCGGGGTCATGCCTGCATTTTCGATGAGTCTTAACAGGTGGTCTTCAGAACCGTAATCAGCTGTTCGGGCACCGGCAGCATGTACCACCTTCTCGTAATGATAGGTGGCCCCGATGTCGTCCACCCCGAAGCCCAGAAGCACCTGGGCCATTTTCTCACCCAGGTACATCCACAGGGCCTTGAGGTGGGGCACGTTGTGAAGAAATATCCTGCTGGTGGCATATATTCGTATAATGTCGTATCCGGTTAAAGAGCGGTTTTTGGCGTGTATCCCTGTGTTCTCCTCGTGAAAGGGGAGGGGGACAAAAGTCTTAAATCCGCCGGTTTTATCCTGGGTGTTTCTGATCTGTGAAAGATGATCAACGATGTGCTGACTGGTTTCAAGGTGGTTAAAGAGCATTGTGGCGTTGGTCTTCAGTCCCAGTGAATGCGCCATCTCCATCACCTCAAGCCAGCGTTCTCCAGGTATCTTTTTCGGGGCAATTCTGCTGCGCACCGCGGGCTCGAATATCTCAGCACCGCCGCCGGGAAGTGCTCCCAGGCCGGCATCCATAAGCCTTGTGAACACCTCTTCAAGAGGTATGTTGTTGAGACGGGCAAAATAATCGTATTCAACTGCCGTAAAGGCCACGATGTGCAGGTTGGGATCTGCCTTTTTGATAGTGCGCAGCATCTCTTCGAAGTAGTCAATCTTCAGCTCAGGGTTGAGTCCCCCCACGATGTGCACCTCGTCGATGCCCATGGCCACCGCCGCGGCTACCTTCTCGCCCACCTGCTCGATGCTCATCACGTAGGCGTTCTGTGCGCCGGCATCACATGAGAAGGCGCAGAGGGGACATCTCAGTTCACAGACGTTAGTGTAGTTCAGGTTCATGTTCACGCCGTAAAAGACGCGGGAACCGTGCAGTTTTTCCCGCATGTAATTTGCGATGGTGCCAAGGTCGAGTATACTGCCGGTTTCCAGCATGTACAGGGCATCATCGGTGCTTACCGGTATGCCTGTTTCTACTTTTTCCGCCACCTGGCGAAGCCGTGTGTCCTCGATCATATCCCGCATTATGCAATCAGTCCTGTCCCCATGGTTTAAAATAGGTGTGGGGTATATCCAGTGTATGTAGTATTTTTCCAATAATAAAGTTTATTATATCATCAACGGTTTCGGGAAACGAATAAAAGGCCGGCACGGGGGGGACAAGTATGGCGCCAGCCAGCAGCACAGCCCGCATGTTTTCAACGTGAATGAGGCTCAGGGGAGTTTCACGGGGGACAAGCACGCACTTCTTACGCTCCTTCAGGGCAACATCGCATGCCCGGTGCAAAAGGCTGTCGGCGTACCCGTGGGCCACCGACGCAAGGCTTTTCATGGAACAGGGAACGATCACTACCGCCTCAACGTTTCCGGTACCGCTTGCCGGTGGTGCGCTGTACTGGCTGTTATGGTATTCTTTCAGTCGGGACAGGTCACCCGCGATACCCCGTTCTTTCAGCAGGGAGGCTACTCGTTTGCCGGCAGCGGCGTCCTTCCCCATCTCGTGGGCAATTACCTCCCACCCGGCATCGGTTACCACCACCGCAACCTCACGCCCCGCTTCAAGGAGTGATTCGATAAGCCTGATGCCCAGTATGACACCGCTGGCCCCTGTTATGCCTACTACTATCATATGTTTATTGTATCACGTGTTAATAATGCTTCAGAAATAACGGCGGTTTATTTTTACCGCGAAGGCGCAAAGGGCGCAGAGTTCGCAAAGGGGAAAAGCCACCCGCTTCGCTTGATAGACACAGATGAACACGGATAAGGATATAGTATTTTTGTACTTTGATACACATTACTTTAATCTGTGAAAATCTGTGTGTATCTGTGGCGAATCCTTTAATTCTTGTTATACTGTCATGCTGATTATATCCATAACACATCAATAAACGTCCCCAGAAACAGCACCGGTGATATGAACATGTTTACCCTGAAAAACTCACGTACTGAGGCGGACAGATCGTCGTTACGTGCAAGGCGCTGCTGGTGAAAGAAAATGAGCATGACGCAGCCTGCTGCAACCCAGTAGGCAATGCCCCTGGTGGTGAGGATTCCGGCGGTAACCAGTGCTGCCGATGCCAGCACGTATGCACCTGCCGAAAAAAGCAGGGCGCCCCTTTCACCAAACTTTGCCGGTATGGAATAAAGTCCCGCTTCACTGTCGAAATCTTTGTCCTGCAGGGCGTAGACGATATCCAGGCCCCCGATCCAGGTCATGATGGCAAAGCCAAGCACGAATGGTACGAAGTGGAACTCACCCGTCACCGCCAGGTATCCGCCGATGGGGGCGGCGGCCTCAACGAAGCCCAGGTAGAAATGGGAGCTTGCGCTGAAGCGCTTAAACCATGAATAGCTGAAAAGCAGTGCAATGGCCGCGAAGGAAAGGTAAAAGCAGAGCTCATTCAGCATGAAGGACGAGAAGACCAGGAGGGCGCTTGAAGCCAATGCCACCGTCCACACCTGTGCCCTGGTCACCTCACCCCGGGGGAGCAGCCGGTCACTGGTGCGGGGATTGGCGGCGTCGATCTCGGCATCTATGAGGCGGTTAAAGGACATGCCTGCCGTGCGTGCCCCGATCATGGCAAGGGTGACCCACACCCAGGTAAGCACTGTCCCCCCGCCGGCGAAAAGTACCCCCAGGTAGGCGAAGGGCAGGGCGAAAAATGTTTGCTCGATAAGTACAAGTTTTGAAAATTTCTTAAAGTCCATATTCCTTCCACCGTTTGTTCACAAGTTCAATTATTTCACCCGACATGACGATCTCCTCCGGCCATTCACGTCCCATACCTTCTTCCCGGGTTTTGCGGGTGGCGTCAATGCCCATCTTTCCCCCGAAGTTCTGAAATGGTGCGGAGTGGTCGAGGGCATCAAGGGGACCCTCGGATATGAGCAGGTCACGCCGGGGATCAACGTTGTTTAAGAGTTTCCACACCACCGTGCTGTTGTCTGAGAGGTCTATGTCGGCGTCAAAGACGATGATGTACTTGGTTGAGGACATCTGTCCCAGGCCCCACAGGGCGTTCATCACCTTCTTGGCCTGCCCGGGGTGTTCTTTTTTTATGGATACCAGTGCGCAGTTGTGGAACACCCCTTCAATGGGGAGGTTCATATCCACGATCTCCGGCACCACCATTTTCAGCAGGGGCAGAAAGAGCCGCTCGGTGGCCTTGGCCATGTAGCAGTCCTCCATGGGAGGCTTGCCCACAATAGTTGTGGGATACACCGGCTTATTCCGCGTGGTAATACAGGTGACATGAAAAACGGGATAGGTGTCGGCTGCAGAATAAAATCCGGTATGGTCGCCAAATGGCCCCTCTATCGTTTCGTCACCGGGATCAACGTATCCTTCTATGATATATTCCGACTCAGCAGGTACCATGAGATCACAGGTCTTCGCCTTCACCATGGGGATGGACCGTGACTCGAGGAAGCCGGCAAAGAGCATCTCGTCGATGTCAGGCGGCAGGGGGGCGGTCGATGCGTAGGTGACCGCCGGGGGTCCGCCAAGTGCCACCGCCACCGGCATGCGGGTGCCCTGTTCCTTGTGTTTGCGGTAATGACGTGCCCCGTCCTTATTGTACTGCCAGTGCATACCCGTGGAGGTGTTATCAAATTTCTGCATCCGGTACATGCCGCAATTCTGTATGCCGGTGTCAGGGTCCTTCGTGAACACCAGGGGCAGGGTGATGTAGGGGCCCCCGTCATCGGGCCAGCAGGTGATGATGGGCAGCCGGTCAAGCATGGGGCCGTCAGTGTAGATCTTCTCCTGGCAGGTGGCGCTTTTTACCGTCCTGGGCATGTAGTCACCCACCTCCTTCAGGGTGAGCAGCATCTTTACCTTCTCGCCCAGGGTTTTTGGGGGCTGCATCTTGATCAGTTTCTCAATGCGTGCGGCGATGTCATCCAGTGAATCGCAGTACAGGGCCATCTGCATTCGCTCAAATGTACCGTAGGCGTTTATCAGCAGGGGGTGCTCTGACCCATTTACATTCTCAAAGAGAAGGGCGGGACCATACTGTTTACTCACAAGGTCGGTGATTCGTGTGATCTCCAGGTACGGGTCTACCTCCGCCGTGATGCGCTTCAGTTCTCCCGCCTTTTCAAGGGCGGTTATGAATTGCTGCATGTCTTTATATGGCATTATATGGTTATTATCTCCACGTTATTTAGCGGTTTCTACAATGGTAGCGTGAGGGGGGTATTTTTCAAGAATAATAATTTCCTCACGCGGAGGCGCGGGGAACACGGAGAGAGAAGCAGTGACGGGAAACGGGTAACGGGTGACGGGGTCGTATGATGGTACGGCAGATGTTACTTGAATACTTAACCCGTCACTCGTCACCCGTTACTTATTTCGCGTGCGATAACCATTCGCTGCACCTCTGAGGTGCCCTCGTAGATGGTGGTGACTCGGGCATCCCTGTAGAGACGCTCTATCTTGTATTCCCTGATGTAGCCGTACCCACCGAATACCTGCAAGGCACGATATGCCGACCTGTTGAGTGCCTCGGTTGCATAGAGCTTGGCGATGGAAGCCTCCCTGGTGAAATGTATTTTCAGGTCTTTGAGTGAAGCAGCTTCCCATACCAGCAGGGACGAGGCTTCCAGTTCAACGGCCATGTCAGCGATCATGTTCTGAATGGACTGGTGTTTGGCTATGGGCTTGCCAAACTGTTTGCGCTCCGCGGCGTACTCCACAGCCTCGTGCAGGCAGGCCCTGGTCATGCCGGTGGCCTGCGATGCTATGCCGATGCGTCCGCTGTCAAGAGCGTTGAGGGCGATCTTCAGGCCCATGCCTGGTTTGCCCAGCATGCGGTCTTTGGGTACGGCACAGTCCTCGAAAAAGACTTCAACAGTGTCTGAGGCCCTGAGTCCCATTTTATCTTCTTTCTTTCCAATCACAAGACCGGGAGTGCCGGCGGTTACCAGGAATGCGGAGAGACCGTTTTTTCCCGGTGCCGTTCTGGCCATCACGATGAACAGGCCGGCATACGTACCGTTGGTGATAAACTGTTTGGAACCGTTCAGCACGTAGGTATTCCCCTTCTTCGTGGCCGTGGTTTTCATCTCGCCGGGGTCAGAGCCTGCCCCCGGTTCGGTGAGGGCGAAGGCCCCAACGTGTTCTCCTGATGCCAGCGGGAAAAGCAATTCTCTTTTCTGTTCTTCGGTGCCGAAGTTAAGAATGGGTTCAGTTACCAGGTTGGTCACGCTCAGGGTAACGGCTACCGATGCACAGGCATAGGCCAGCTCCTGCAATGCCAGCGAATAGCTTACCGCTCCCGCCTCGGAGCCCCCGTACTGGGCAGGCACCATCATGCCGAAAAGGCCGAGGCTGCCCAGTCTCTGTATTATCTCTGCGGGGTATTCCCCCTTCATGTTGTATTCCTGCGCGTATGGCTCGATCTCGCTTTTGGCGAACTCATGGGCCATGTCACGAATCATCAGCTGCTCATCAGTGAGTGTATGTTTCATGGTGTATATCCTATGGGGTATAGATGACGTCAATAAATACGGCTTTTTTTGTTCCCGGGTTTTTCAGGGAGTGCCGCTTGGAAGAGTCAAAGTGCAGGGTCTCTCCCTTCTTAATCATGTGGGATTTGCTGCCTACCCTGACCTCAATCTCACCCTGAAGCATGTGGATGACCTCTTCACCCTCGTGCTGGTATTTAACTTTTGGATGTTCCGATTTTGGAGGAATGGTTACCCGGAAGGTTCTCAGGTGACTGTCTTTGGGTCCGGGTGCAAGCACCTCGTACTGGTAGGATTCCTCGCGAAGGACAAAATCCTTTTTTCTCTGTTCTTTCCGCTTTTTCTCTTTTTCTGACTGAAACAGCAGGTCGGGATCAAAGGTGAGCACCCTGGATATTTTCAGGATATCTGCCACCGGGAGAAAGTCTTTTCCTTCTTCAATGGCTTTCAGATGGGCTGCCTTCAGGCCGGTTTTTTCAGCAAGCTCATCGATGGTCATATTCTGCCTTGCCCGCAGGTCTGCCAGTTTCTGGCCAAGTGGTTGTTGTGAATTATCTTTTGTTTTCATATCGCATCCATGCCGGGTAGTTTTATTTCTTTGTTATGTTATTACAACATGTGGGTTGTTATGGCAAGTTAATTTTGATTGATGTGCAGTATACGAGGTAGAGGATCTACCGTATGATCTCACGCTGGCGGACCTTGTTCTGCGGTATCTTCACTATGCCATCAACGGTTATCATGGTGAAGTTTTCATCGATTGAGACGATGGCGCCGGAGTAGGTTTTGCCGTTGTACAGCTGTATCACCTCAAGCCTGGGGTAGTCTTTTCTCATCTGGCCAAGGGTGTCATACTTTGCCGGGGCTGAAACGTCCGCGGGTTTTTTATCATCGGGGATTTCTTTTTGTGCCGGATTTGCAGGTTTTTCAGACGGCGCGGTAACTGTTTCTACCGGTTCGGATTTCTGTTCCGGCGCAGGTGTCAGTGATGCATTGTAGGTGTAGTAGCCGATGGCTGTTAGTATGAGTATGATGGCGATGAGTACTGGGCGTATGTTCTCTGGTTTTGGTGGGATCATTTTTGTTCTTCCATTCGTTGTATTTATTCCGCTTTTTACTGGTCAAAAAAGGTAAGTTTTTTCTATGTATGCAGGGAGAATTTAAGCGGAGAGGGGAGGTTGTCAATCATATAAAAGTTTTCACCGGGATGCATGTTATTTGCCACTGCTTTACAGTATCTGCGAAGACTATTGCAGATATTTATAAATCAAGGTGGGACTTTGAATTATTTTTCAAGTGGATCAAACAGAATTTGAAGATAAAGACGTTTATTAGAATATCAGAGAATGCAGTGAAAATCCAGATATGGACAGCGGTGAAAAATTATACAAATTACTCTTGAATTTCACATACAATTATATTATCCTGCACAGACTTTAAAACTTATGAGTCATGATTCCCGCCATCTGGTGATATTCAGAAGTTCAGGAGGCACTGGTTCCTGGTATGGTATATGTGATTGCTTTAAGTATTATAGGACTCCTCCTGTTCATTACTATTATTGGCATTGTAAGAAAACCCGCCCCCTCAGCCCGGATTCCCGTGGATGGTCAGGCCTTCCCTGAAGGCTTTCTATGGTCCACCGGAGAAGATCCTTACCAGCATGAAGGTCACAACTATAACAACGACTGGTATCTCTGGGAAAAACAAACACCTTCCCCTGTGAAAAATGGTGACAGGTGCGGCCCCTGTATTGATTTTTATAACCTCTACGAGGAGGACTTTCAAAACGCGGCCAATGACGGTCAGAACGCCCACCGTATAGGGGTAGAGTGGAGCAGGATTGAGCCCGAACCGGAAAAATATGAAGAAGAAGCCCTGGCTCACTACAGGAATATGCTCACCAGCATGCGTGAGAAGGGCTTCACTGTCTTTTTAAACCTGTGGCACTTCACTTTGCCAGTCTGGGCCTCCCGGAGGGGAGGTTGGGAAGACCAATACGTGTTCAGCCGCTGGGAGGCCCTGGTTCGTCGCTGCGCGGAAGAATTCGGCCCACTGGTTGATTACTGGAGTACCATGATTGACGCACAGATATATGCCCTGGCCGGGTATGCGGCAGGAGACATACCCCCATGTGTGAAGGACATCAAACGGGCGGTGAAGGTCTACCGAAGGCTTATGGATGCTCATGCGTCAGCTTACCGCATCATCAAACAATACGCGGCATTGCCAGAGGGAAGCCTGCATCCCTCCCCCAGGGTTGGGATGATCTACTTCTTCTTTTACTACGAACCCCGGGGGTTTCTTCTTGATCGGTACATCTGCCGCGCCATGGACAATATCTTTAATTGGAACATGCTGGATGCACTCCATACCGGGGAGGTGAACATTTCTGTCCCCCTGGGGCCGTCAATAAAGGAACATGACCAATCCCTTAAAGGGACACTTGACTGGCTTGGTATTAATTACTACACCAGGCAGATGATATCCATTAATCCCTTCAAACCGGGATTCATCGAATACAAGAACCTGACCATCTATCCTTCCACGGACATGGGCTGGGAGATCTATCCAGAAGGCCTCTACCGGATCACCCGTGAGGCGGCACGCCGCTATCCCGGGGTGCCGCTTTTCATCGCGGAATCCGGCCTTGACGATGAGATGGACAGGATACGGCCGAAGTACATTTTAGATCACCTTGCCTGGACGCATCGACTTGTCCAGGAAGGATTTCCCGTTTTTGGTTTTACCTACTGGAGTCTTACCGATAACTGGGAATGGGCCGAGGGTTTCGAGCCGAAATTCGGGCTCTATGCCGTTGACCGAAACACCATGGAACGGCGGCCACGAAATTCGGCCCGCCTCTTCAGGTTTATTGCGAAGCACAACAGGCTCCCGTCCGAAGAAGAACTGAAAGGCGGTGCCTTTGATTATGTAAATTATTAAGGCAGCGCATCATGCCGCATCTATTAGAGGAGATATGAATATGACCGGGTTATCACTCAAGAAAAAAATTGCCTACGGAACAGGGGGGCTTGCCCTGAACTTCATCAATCTCCTCATAAGCCAGTGGCTTTTGCGGCTGTACGTTCCAAGTCTATCCGGGGCCCTGGTTCCACCTGTCCTGTTCTCAGCCATTTTTATCCTTGGCAGGGTGGTGGACGGGGTGTTGGACCCCTTAGTTGGCTATCTCTCGGACCACACCCGGTCACGGTGGGGCCGCCGTATCCCCTTTATTGCCGTTTCCCTTCTGCCTACCGCCATCGTCACCTTCTTCTTGTGGGTTCCGCCGGTACCGGGAGAACAGAATATCTGGAACGCGGTGGCATTACTGGTGCTGGTTCAGGGATACTTCATATTCTGGACCCTGCTTGCCAATCCCTACATGAGTCTTATCCCACAGCTTTCTCCATTGAACAAGGACAGGGTGGACATTACAACCATCCAGGCACTCTTTATCATGGCCGGTACCCTGGTCTCGGCCTTTATCGGGAATATCAAGACATCTTTTGGATGGACCGGCCTTGGCTTTACTGCCTGTATGGTGACACTTATAGCCTTCCTGCCAACCCTGATATTCATCAGGGAAAAACCGACCCTGGACCTGGAACGTGAAGAAGGCTACCTGAAACCGAAGGCGATTTTTGCATGGTTTTCAGACACGTTGAAAAACCGCCCTTTTCGCCACCTCCTGGCTGCAACCACCCTGTTCTGGTTTACCCTTAACATGGTCATTATTCTGATCCCATACTGGGTGGAGCGCATTATAGGAAAAACAGACGCGGAAGTGGTGCTGGTTATGATCCCATTCCTGGTTTCTAACATCGTTTTCTTTTTTGTCTTTAATTTCATTTCAAAACGTACCGGAAAAAGGCCGGTCTTTCTTTTCACCCTGCTGGGCTCGGCCCTGGCGCTGCTCGTTTTCCTGGGAGCCGGGAAGGTTCCGGTTGAACCGCTCATGTTTACGCAAATAGTCATGGCCCTCTTCGGTATTCCATCAGCGGGCTTCATGATGCTCCCTTATGCCCTGCTGGCTGACGTTGTTGACTATGATGAGTCAAAGACAGGCAGGCGTCGGGAGGCCATTTACTACGGGGTGCAGACAATTTTCCAGAAAGTGGCCATCGGAATATCAGTAGCAGTGGCTTCCATCCTGATGTTTGTGGGTGGGGATGGGTTTGCCACAGAATTGGGACTCAAACTGGTGGTAGGAATCTCTTCTCTTTTTGCCTTTATATCCTACCTGGCTTTCAGGGGTTACGATCTTAAAGACGTAAAATGATTTGTAATCCAACATGAAAACCGTCTGTCGAAGCAGATAGAACATTTTTATCCTTCCCCGTCATCGATGGCTTTTTCTTCATGTGGCTGCTCTTCACCGGATACCTGCGGCAGGTAATCCTGGAATGTCTCGCCGTAGATGTCCCAAACTGTGACGAATATGGCGGCGGTGATGGGGCCTATGATGAAGCCCATTACCCCGAACATGCTGATGCCGCCCAGCGTGCTGAGGAGAATGAACAGGTCGTGCATCTTGGTGTCCCTGCCCACAAGGCGGGGGCGCAGAAAATTGTCCATGCTGCCCACAACAAGGGCACAGAATATGGTAAGCCCTGCCGCCTTTAGGTATGCTCCCGATACAGCAAGGATAATGGCGGCGGGCACCCATATGAGGCCCGAACCGATGAGTGGTATGATAGAGAGTACTGCCATTATGGTGCCCCAGAAGGCAGCCCCCTTTATGCCCACCACCCAGAAGGCAAGTCCTGCCAGCGCTCCCTGCAGTATCCCGATCACCAGTGATCCCTTGATGGTGGCCCTGGTGACAGAGGTGAATTTTTCAAGCATGCGGCGTTCGTCCCTGTCCTCAAGGGGAAGGTAGTAGAGTATTTTATTAAGAAGCTTTTTCCCGTCCTTTATAAAAAAGAACATGATGTATATGAATATAAAGAACACAAACATGAAGTTCACCGTGGACAGGGTAGCATCTGACAGAGAATTTACCAGCCAGTTGCTGACACCGCTCACCGCTTCTCCCGCTTTCTGTATTATGGTTTCCTTGTAAGGCTGTATGGTTTCGTAAAAGGGAAGGTCTCGTAGCAACGTGCTGGTCTGTCCCCCGGGGCCCAGGTTTTGCTGTATCCAGGGGGTCACCGAGGAGCCCACCTTTATGGCCTGTGCGGTTATGATGCCTGCAAGACCCGCAAGGGGCAGCAGAAACACCAGGAAAATGATGAGAAGGGTGGTGAAAGAGGCGAGGTTTTCACGTCCTTTAAACAGGCTTTTAAGCCGCATGAACAGGGGCTGTGTCATGGCGGAAAAAATGCCTGCCAGGAATATGGCCATTAGAAACTGCCTGATCATTGCCAGAAACAACACGGAAATGATTATCACAACCGAGAGCAGCACCATTTTGTTCACGCGAAACTGTTTCATAGGAAATCTCCTTTATCCTGGTGGGGTTACTATACATGCTGGCTGCCTGAATGGCAACCCCAAAAAGGTTGCCGCAGATTGCTGCCCGGTCAGCTATTTTTGGCGGGCGAAGTATTCTTTCATCTCTTCAAGCTCATCCCATCGCAGGTAGAGTTTTTCCAGTTCAGCTTCAAGACCTTCAAGCTCTTCTTTCAAATGGGGAACCCTGTGAGATTCATTTTTATATAGTTCAGGATCTCCCAGCAAGGTGAAGACCTCATCCTTTTTGATCTCGGTTTTTTCTATAATACCGGGGATATCCTGCAGCTCGTGTTCCTCCTTGAAGGTGAGCTTCGTTTTTTCACGGGGTTTTTTTTCCCTTGTCTTTTTCTCCCTGGCAGGTTTTGTTTCCGGTTCAAGCCGGGCCTTCCACTCATCGTACCCGCCGGCACCTTCCACAATATATCCCTTTCCGGTGAAGCCAAGGGTGGTGGTAACCACGTTGTTGAGAAACTCCCGGTCGTGGCTTACCAGGAGGAGTGTTCCTTCGAAGTTCAGAAGAAGTTCTTCAAGAAGCTCCATGGTTTCAAGATCGAGGTCGTTAGTTGGTTCATCAAGTATGAGAAGGTTGGCAGGCCTTGTGAAAAGCTTTGCAAGAAGCAGGCGGTTCTTCTCACCGCCGGAAAGGGCACTTACGGGCTGGGCGGCACGATCGGGGGTGAACAGGAAATCCTGGAGGTAACCGATGACGTGTTTTGTCCCCCCGTTAAAATCTATAAATTCTTTACCGTTGGCGATGTTTTCTTTAACGGATTTGTCCATGTCGAGCTGGTCACGCAACTGGTCGAAGTAGGCAATCTCAAGGTTGGTGCCGGTACGCACCTTACCCTGCCGGGGACTTAATTTGCCAAGGAGTAATTTCACAAGGGTGCTCTTCCCGCAACCGTTGGGTCCGATAATGCCCACCCGGTCACCCCGCAGTATAGTGGTGGAGAAATTATTCACCACTGGAACTTCATCGTAGGAAAAACTGATGCTGGTGGCTTCCATCACCAGCTTACCGGAGAGGCTGCTTTCCTGTATATCCATGTTGACGGTGCCGGGGGCTTCCCTTCGCTGTGCCCTTTCTTCACGCATTTTTTTCAGTGCTCGCACTCTTCCCTCGTTGCGGGTTCGCCGGGCCTTGATGCCCTTTCGAATCCATTCTTCTTCGCGGGCAAGCTTCTTGTCGAAGTTGCTGTTCTGCTGCTCCCGGGCGTCAAGCCAGGCATCTTTTCGCTCAAGAAAGGTGAGGTAATCACAGCTCCAGTCAAAGAGCATGCCCCGGTCAAGTTCAACGATGCGGTTGGCAACCCGCTGTAAAAACTTTCTGTCGTGGGTAACAAAAAGGATGGTCTTTTCATAGCGAACAAGAAAGTTTTCCAGCCACTGAATGGCGTCCAGGTCAAGGTGGTTGGTCGGTTCATCAAGAAGTAGAATGTCGGGATCATTCACCAGGGCACGCCCCAGGAGAACCCTGCGTTTCATGCCTGCCGAGAGGGTGGCGGTTTCAGCATCCCCGTTAACCCCCAGCATTGAGAGGGTTCTTTCTGTCTGCAGGTGCTTATGCTGTTCATCGTGCTGATCGTCAAGTACGGGAACGTGTCCCCCCGCGATAACATCGTATATGGAACCGGTCATGTGTTCGGGAACCTCCTGTGAAAGAAGGGCCGTTTTAATATGGGTATCTTTCAGAATTGTCCCCGAATCAGGTTCCATGTCACCATTGATTATTTTCATGAGACACGATTTACCCGTGCCGTTTCGTCCCAGCAGGGCAATCTTGTCGCCATCGTTGATCTGCAGGTTGCTGCCCTCAAGCAGGGCTGGGCCGCCAAAGGCCAGGTGTATGTTTTGCAGGTTGATAAGTGTCATTTGGGTATCCGGGTATGTTGAAATATTCGCATGATGAGTGCACGGCCGTTGAACCGTTTGTACACAGCAAAGCGCAAAAGCATATTATTTCAAGTATATTTCCGGGTGTGTGCCCCAGGCATGCATGGGAAAAATACTTGAAATATCGTCAGCCTTGATGATAATATAAGGGGTACACATGTTCTACAATATTATTAAAGGAGATATACTTATGAAGAAAGCAGCCTTAGCATTAGTCATGTTGTTGTCCTTCGTGCTGGTATCCTGCGGACAGGACAGTTCTGAGACGAAGAGCAAAAAAGCTGAGAAAAAGGATGAAGAGATCACGGTTGAGAAGTACGTGAACTATTACAAGGAAGCAGATGCCCTGATGATGGAAAAATACTGGCCAAAGCTGAAGGGTAAGTCATATAGCGAGGCAAAAGACCTGTATGCACAGTACAAGAAAGAAAATAAGGCACTTTTAGAAAAATATAATGTTGAAGATGTTACCGATTTTCATTCTTTTTTCAGATCTAACTTCAGTAAAGTCAGTGAATATCGAAAGAATGATCCTGATTATAAGAAATACCCTGAAATGCAGGCCGCCAAGGAGCAGCTTGCCGGTTATGCCATGAAAGAGGCGGCAGGGGAATAGTTAAACGATTGTTTATGGGCGGCTGTTATGGCCGCCTGTTTATTTCCAGTAAAAATTATACTTATATCAACCCCATGATCACCACGGGCTGTTTTTGTTTATCAAGAAATGCCAGGAGCTTTTGTATTGTTTCATCCGACACGGCGATACATCCCGCAGTAGGTTTCCCCGGTGCTCTCCACACGTGAATAAAGATGGCGCTTCCCTTTCCTTTTACCACCGGGTCCATGTTGTACTCGACAACGATGCCGTAGCGGTAGAGATGGTCCTTCCGCTTCATTTTTTCATGTGAGTACTTTCCGGGCGGGCCGGTTATCCAACGGTTGTAACGGGGTGACCGGGGATCGTCGATCCAGTAATCATTTTCGGTTGCCTGCCGGTAGTCAAGGCCGGTGTCGCATGAAGTGCCGTACCCGAAGGCATATGCGATTTCAAAAATGCCGGAGGGGGTCTTCCCGTCCCCCTCTCGCTTCTGTTCCGGTGGGGCAAAGCCGTTGCGGCCGTTGGTTGCGGGCACCCCGTCAATGACCGTGTGCCAGGTGGAGTTCCGTTTTTTCAGTGCGTACAACCGCGACCGGGTATCGGTGTTCTTTCCCGGAAGCACGATGACCAGCTGTGTAGAATGGGGAAAGGTGCGGTTGAGGTGATAAATGTAGCGCTGTATGTCTTCCCTGCTGTCAGCACCGGCACTAATTGAAACAAGGCAGGAGGTAATAACAATTGTGCACAGAACATGGATGGTTCTTTTCATGTGATGGTTGCCTTCAGTATTCCTGGTTCTCGAGGATGTACCATGAGTTGCCCCGCTTTACCAGCTTGTAACGTTCACGTGCACTCTCGGTGATCTGCCTGCCGTTGCGTTTCACCACGAATTTCAGCACGTAGGTGTCGTACATGGTTGCCGTGTTGTCCTGTATGCTGATGCTGACGTTCTTCAGCTTGTACCTGAAGTTGTCGTACTTTTTGAAGGTAACGGTCTCCCGGTACTTGCGAATACTTGATATGCCCTTGAGGTCATAGGAACTGCACCAGAAGCGGGCATCCTCGTCAATGTAGGTGAGGTAGGCTTCTATGTCCTTGTTGCTGTAGGCGTCGAACATGGTGGTCACGGTTTTCAGTACCAGCTTCTTTTCTTCTTCGGGATTGTATTCTGGTGCTATTGTGCTTTTAATGCGTGTCTTTGCCGGTTCCTGGTACTTGCCCGACATCTTCTTTATCATGTTGTCGCAGAACCGTTGGGTGCAGAAATCAAGGTCGCTGATATTCCAGGTGTACTCGTTGTGGCCGAAGGAGGCTACCCCCTTTTCAGCGTCGATGAGCCTGCCGCTTATAACGTACTTGGATCCGATTCTTGATACGGTGCCTGCCAGTATTTTATTTGCAGACAGTAGCTTCCCAATCTTGACCGCGTCCTTATCATCAACCAGGCCTGTCATCTGGATCTCGTGCTGGTTCATTATCTCTTTCATCTTAGATCGGTCAACGATGGTGTAATCGCTGTTGGTGACGGCGGTTCGTACCCACTCGGTCACCATCATGGATATGTCCTTCGATACTCCCCTTGCGCTGAAATCTGCTACCAGCATGCGGATCTCGCCCGCATTCAGGTGTGGATTCAAAACGGCTGAAAGAAGAACTGCTGCCAGGAATGGGACTAATCTCTTCAACATGAAATACCCCTTCAATCATCAAATCATTTGGGCATAAGTTATTAGGACGCAGAATGTCCGTCAAGGAACATTCATGGCTCTGGTCATATATTAATAGATGCAATAATGGGCGCCAATAGTAAATATTTCTTCTAATATAATAGCCATCATCGATTAATATGTGTTGACTTATTATGTCTCATTGTTTATATTTGTCTGTCCCGTGTATTGTCTCAGCGCCTGCCGACAGGGATGAATATGCTAAAGGAGAATCAAACGATGAAAAAGACACTGGCAGTAATGTGCAGTTTGCTGTTGATTATGGTATGTATACCTGTATTTGCCGCAGATGGAGGTACGCTTGAGGACGGCGATTTCGGGTTTTCTTTCTATACCGGTTTTCCCTATCTTACTGATTTTTCATGGGGTAATTACGGTACTCTCGGCAGGTATTATGGTATTGGTGCTGAATACCATCCTGTTGCTTCTTTGTCCATAGAACCCGGGTTCTTCTTCAGCAAGACGGAAAGTGAAGATGAAGACATGTTTGGTACCAACGGCACTGACGAGGAAGACACTTTAATGGTGGGAGGAATGTTGAGTGCATTTTACTATGGGGATATGGGCGGTGGTCTGTATTACTATGCCGGTCCCCGTTTTGAATTCTTTCGTTATGAAAATGATGAAAAAGCCGGTGACGGCAGCAAGGATTCTATAAAAAGAAATGACCAGATATTATCACTGGTTTTCGGGTTGAAATACTTGTTCAACGAACATGTGGGTATTTTCGGCGACATGGGTTTTGGATGGTATTCTTCTGTATCAAAGAATGAAAGCTGGGATGCCTCAGGTGCCAGGGACGGGGAAAGTGAAGAGAGGACAAATTCCTTTATTCTCTCCCGTACACTTCTTGGTGTTGTCTTTTATTTTTAAACTTATTCTACCTGTCAGGGTACACCGCAGCTGAAGGGCGGCCGGACAAGTAGTCGCCCTTCTGTTTTAGTGTGCCTGAGACAAGATACTACCACGGGCTGGCATGCAGTTCAATTTACAGTGTACATTGGATCACTGTTTCATCTCATCTAGGATACTACCGAAATGGCTGTACAGCAGAAAATGCCCTGCATCCTTTAACTCTACCAGGTTCACCGTGGGAAAAAGTTCCCTGATAACCGGGTTCCAGCCCGGAGGTACCAGCCTGTCACTTTCGCCTGTCCACCAGGTGAGGGGACGGGTCATTTCCGCCGGGTCAAACCCCCACGGGCTTGCGAACACCCGGTACTCTTCCACCATACCCCGTGGCTGCCGCATGGCCTGGATGAACATCTCAACGTAATACTGCCGGTCAATATCTTTCATCATTGTTTCATGTGCTGATGCGGCAGCCATGCTTTTCACAAGTCGCATAAAAAGCCCCGGTGCAAGCCCTATGGCCATCCTGGTAAAGTAAAAGACAAGTGAAGCAAGGCGGGGGACGTGCATGCTTAAGAATACCAGCAGGGTATCCATGGGGTTAAGCTCCGGCATCATGCGGGGGTGGTCCGCGGGAATGCACCCGGCGATCACGCCAACCTTCTCCACCCGATGGGGCAGGGCGTATCCCAGGGCGATGGCGTACTGCCCGCCCATAGACCACCCGGTGACAGAGAACTTTTTAATGCCCAGGTGATCGCATACCGCGGACACGTCATCAGCCCAGTTGCGCAGGGTGCGTTGGGGCATCGGGTCAGAGAAGGCTACTCCCGGCCGGTCAATAGCGATAATTTTTATACCGTGTTTTCGGGCGGTTTCAGATTCACGGGCAATGTCCAGACGGCAGACCAAACCGCCATGACAGTGCAGTACCGGATAGCCATTCATATCGCCAAATAGTGAATAACTCAACCGGCGGCCTGAAGGTAGTTCAAGAAAGAAGTGGTCACCATACAACCCGTCATAATAAAAAGGATTACGGCCCATCAGGTTATATCAGTATCGATTGAGTTTATCAGTTCCTTCAGATTGGCTGCCATTTTTGAAAGCTCTTCGGTGCTTGAAAGTGTTTCTTCAGCACCGGCGGAGTTTGCCAGTGAAAGCTCATTTATCGAGCTCACTGTGTCAACGATTTCATCGGTGGCAACTTTGTGTTCCCGGATTGCCGACTTGATCTCTTCTGTCTTTTCCTGGGCCTCTTCGGTTTTCTGGTTGATTAGCTGGTTGGCTTTAAGCTGCGATTCCATGCGCGAAGCTATTGTTCGCATGAACTCGAAATTATCAGTTATTCCCTCGGTGATACTTTTAATGGTTTCAACGGTTCCGCTCACATGACTTTTTCCGTCGGCTATGTCATTTTCATTGGCACCGATAAGCTCACCGATGTTCTTCACGCTCTCAGATGTTCGATCGGCCAGTTTTGATATCTCATCTGCCACAACCGCGAAACCCCTGCCCGCGTCGCCCGCCCTGGCCGCCTCAATGGCCGCGTTCAGTGACAGCAGGTTTATCTGGTCTGAAATATCGTTGATAATGTTGATGATACCGGTGATCTCGCTGGAGCTGTTTTCAATGTTGGTCATACTCCGGTTCATTAGTTCGAGTGTTTTATTGCTGTTTTGAGCGGAATCCATGATGGCCTGCACCTTCTCGTACATGGCTTCAACTTCGCTTTTCATGGCGATTATGGCTTCGGTGAACTCCTGCATCTTTCCCATCAGGAAGTTCATTGTACTGCTTTGCAGGTCAGTACTGGCAGAGATGTTTTCAATTCCCGCTGACATCTCTTCCATTGAAGCGGTGATCTCTTCAACCGACGTTGCCTGGCTTTGGGCATTGTCCGAGAACTGGGTGGCGGTAGATGACAGTTCACTGGATGACGAGGCAAGTGATTCTGAAAGGTTTTGCGCGTTGTTCAGCAGCTTAACAATTACACCAGTTTTCTCACTGTTCTTTTCCATCTCTTCTGACATAGTTCTCATTGATGAAATTATATTGCGCAGTATAAGGTAACACTGAATGAGTATAAACAATGTTAAAGCCACATGGGTGCCTATCATTCTTCTGGCTGATTCTCCATCAATCATGTCGTTCAATAGAACAGCCCCCGCACCCTGTAAGATGGTGAGAATTCCAACTATAACGATGGTGAGACGGGTTCCCAGAAGGGCAGCTGAGATGATAAAAAGGTATGGTATTATAATGCTGATAAACAGAGACAGTTCTGTCTCATGTGTGCCCAGGAACATGGGGAGAGCCATGGCAAGGGTGGCACCCACGGCCAGAAGGTTGGCGGCTGCGTAATATTTTCCCTTTCTGAGAAAAACAAGTCCACCCAGGCCTATTATGATCAGGCTTGCCCGCGAAAAGAATTCAACTGATTGAATGCTGTATACCGACAGGGCTGTCATAATTGTGGTGGTCAGTATAAGTACGACGCATATGATCATAACGAAATAGAGATATGTCTTTGACTTGCGCTGAACAACAATTGAGCTTGCAGCGTAGTGTCCAATAAAATAGTTTTCAATCGTTTTAAACATGAAGACCACCTGTATATGTTATCTATTTATGTAAGTACATCAATTATCTAAAAAATAGTTAAATACAAAAATTAACAGTCTGTCAAGACTAATAATATATTATCAATTATAAGATTATATGCCAGTGAGAAATAATGATTGCATCATGACCTGACCTGGTGCATTATTCACGGGTTTGATCATTCTACTGGTAACGGCAGGTTGTGATGGGTTTCATGAATATACTGCTTCCTCTTATCGGGGGGTTTGGCCTTTTCCTTCTGGGTATGATTCTGATGACAGATTCATTGAAGACCCTTGCGGGAAACAGGCTGAAAGAGATACTGGGTACCTTCACCGGTGGTTCGGTGTCTGCTATCACTTCGGGTGCGGTAGTAACCACCATGGTGCAGGCTTCTGCTGCCACGGCACTTGCTACCATAGGGTTTGTAAGCGCCGGCCTTATCACCCTGCCGCAGGCCATCGGCATTATATTCGGAGCCAACCTTGGCACAACCAGCACCGCATGGCTGGTGGCGGTACTGGGATTTAAGTACAGTATTGCGTATATGTCATTCCCACTGGTGGGACTGGGGGCCATGCTGCGTCTCATGTATGGAGGACGCAGGGCGGCGCTGGGTACGGTACTGGCCGGATTCGGATTGCTCTTCATCGGCATACACACCATGCAGCAGGGGATGGACGGCCTGGCAGCTAATATTGACCTGTCCATGTACGCTGGTGAATCGCTGGTAAACCGGCTCTTGCTGGTGATCGTGGGCATCGTTATGACGGTACTTATGCAGTCGTCAAGTGCCGCCATTGCCACCACGCTGATTGCCCTGCATTCGGGTACCATTTCCATGGACCAGGGGGCGGCAATGGTGATCGGTCAGAACATTGGCACCACCGTAACCGTAGCCTTCGCCGGTATAGGTGCCACCACCACTGCAAGGCGCACTGTACTTGCCCACGTGCTTTTTAACCTTGTAACGGGAATCGCAGCCTTTTTCGTGCTCCCCCTGCTTGTAGGTTTTGTACACCTTGTAGACAGGTGGCTTACCATCAACAACAACGAGATGCTGCTTGCACTTTTTCATACCTTTTTCAACCTGCTGGGTGTGGTTTTACTCTTTCCATTCATTCCGGGGTTTGCCCGGCTGCTTGAACGTATCGTACCCGAAAGGGGCTCGGTGCTAACAAGAAACCTTGACGATTCCATTGTTGAGGTGCCGGCAGTTGCCGTTGAAACAGCCCGTCGAACAGTAAATGGAATAGCCGTCGAGATCATTAACGGGGTGCAGGTGCTGCTGGAAGAGAAAGGGCGGCAGGAATGGGCAGTCAGGATACTTCGGGAGGCTGACCACGCCCTGCTTAGAACACGGCAGTTTATGAGCAATATTAAATCGGGACCGGATACAGACCGGGTGCATCGTGAACATATATCGGTGTTGCACGCCATTGATCATCTTGACCGGCTTATTGACGCCTGCTGGGAATCAGAGTCGCTGCGTATTTTAAAACATGTGGATCACTTTACCAGCATCGCTAATCATTTTGAACAGGAGTTGAACGTGTCCATGAAATGCCTGCAGGGCATTCCCGGCGATATTACTATTGAAATGATACAGGAAGCATCCATCTCTATAGCGCATATAAGAAAGCAGCAGCGTGAGGATGTACTTGACCGGACAGCTAAAGGACAACTGGAAACAGACGACGCTCTCAGGCAGATGGAAGCAGTACGCTGGATAGACCGGATGGGGTATCACCTGTGGCGAACGGTGTTTCACCTGGTGACACCTGGCGAACAGGGATATTGATCAGTAATCCTTGCCCCGTTTTGGTTCAACATCGCTAACCCTTGCTTCGATAAGTCCAATATCATATGATGCCCCGCATTCAGGGCAGATGAATATTATACGAAACCCGTTTTCTTCTTTGAAAAATGAACAATGAAATCCCCTGGTGTACCCACAGTTGGGACATACCCTGAATTCGTCCATATTGTACTACCTCCATTGATGATACATGCTTATGTCATTGACCTTTACATGATACACCACAGAGGCTCAGAGGTACAGAGAAAGAATAGTATATTTTTACCGCAAAGGCGCTAAGTACGCTAAGGGCGCAAAGAAAATGCGTATTTATTCATGAAGAACAAGGGGCTTAAGCCCCTTGTTCTATATAATTCCGTCTTTGCGATTCTCTGCGTACTTTGCGCCTTTGCGGTGATCCTTGAAGATAACTCAGAACTTACGCTCACCGAACATGCCTATCATCTTGATGATGATCAGTGAGACAGCCAGGATGATTAAATGTAAAAGTATGATTAACCAGAGGCTCCATCCCCACCAGACAGGGGCGTTCACCAGTATCATGCTGGCCACGATGATGGGTACCACCACCACGTTCATAAGGCCTATTTCGAGGGCCACCGGCGTGCGGAACTCGGGGTCGATAACTCGCAGCAGTACAAGACCGGTGGACACCGTTCCCGTACAGGTGCCGAATATGGCCATGGTGCGTTCGAAGTTCAGCTTATCAATGCGTCTTCCAAGGTACAGGATTGATATCACGGTAAAAAAAGCTGCCACAACCGACATTACGGTTATGGGGACGATGTATTTTATTACCACGACAAACTGTACAGCCATGATTGTGGCAACCAGCAGGTAGTCAACTGCCCACCCGGTGATACGTCTCTGTACACCGGGGTCGATCATATGCATGATACCAAGTTTCTTCATGATCATGCGGACACCTATGGCAATGAAAAGACCGAAAAAGAAAAAGAAGCCGAACAGCGACTTCGAGATGTTGGGAGAGGTGACCTTCACAAGGGCGATCGAGAAGAACCAGCCCAGCACGTAAATAAGACCGATAAGTCCCATCTGGAAGGCCAGTGTTTCCACGTTGCCCGAGTGCATGGTGAGGTTTCCGGCTTTTTCCTGTTCTTCTCCCTTTGAAATAATACCGGAAAGTATATCACCGGGTATGGCCCGTGCCTTTTCAACCGGCAGTCCTTTCTTTATACCCCATCGTACTATAGGTATACCTACAAAGAAGGCGATGAGAAAGCCGATGGCGGCAAAGGTTACCCCGATAGTGGCGGCACCGTCAAATCCATGGGCCTCCCAGGTCTTGCCGAATGATAGGGCCTGTCCCGGACCCTCGGTAAATCCCAGCGGCAGAAAGAGTCCAAACGTAGGAAAGAGATCTGTTCCCAGCCAGGCGAACATGTAGACCAGCAGGCAGCCGATGATGGCCTGCACCGAGATGGATACACCTTCAATCATGGCCATCCATGTGGCACCTTTTAATATGGAACGGGTTTTTTCTTTACTTTCATTCTCGTTACCGCTGTGGGTAAGGCCGATAGAGATAAATGAAATAATGAAGAGATGATAGGCGAAGGTCTCAAACATCTCCGGTTTGAATGGAAGAATCCCGGTGTTGAGAACGATCATGCCAATTGCCCCACCGGTGATGCAGCTTGGGATAAGAAAGGTCTGGAAGAACTTGACCTTTGCACGTAAAAGAATACCGATGAGAAGAAAAATGGACATACTGCCAAATGCCAGAAAGGGATCAAAAGGAAAAGGGGTATCCATGCGAATCCTCCAGGTTTTATGTATGTCTACATATTTGTTTATTTTTACAGCTAAGCATATTTAGCCGTGTATGTAAAATCTTTTTTACAGTTCCAGCAGCTGTCCCCCGCATACGTTGATGGCCTGGCCGGTGATGTAGGATGAACTTTCAGATGCCAGGAATACTGCCAGGTCGGCCACCTGGTGGGGAGTGCCAAGGTATCCCAGGGGCACCTCCTTGCATTTCTCCTGCTGTCGTTCTTCCGGTGAGCATTCAAATATTTCAGCTTCAAGATCAAAACGCCATTTCTGCAAACCGGTCATAATGAGGCCGGGACACAGGGCGTTTACCCGTACCCCAACACCCCCGAGTTCTTTTGCCATGACCCTGGTAAGCATGATAACTCCCGCCTTGGCCACGGCGTAGGCACCGTTAAGCGGCAGCGGTGACTTACCAGCCTTGGAGGCGTTATTGATGATGCTGACCGGTTTGCCGAACATGAGGGGCAGCACGGCTTTTGTTACCCTGAAGGTTCCGTGCAGGCTTACCTCGATGGTTTTCAGCCATGCCGCCTCGTCGTAATCATGTATGGGGCTGGGCACGCCAACTGATACCCCGGCGTTATTGAAGAGGATATCAACCCGCTCGAATTCACCTTTCACGTCCTCAACCATTTTTGATATTGAATTGTTGTCGGTAACGTCAAGTGCCAGCGGCAGCACTTGTACCCTGTAGGCTGCCGTAAGCTTTGACGCAAGGTCTTGGAGGCTTTCCATGGTGCCCTGTTTCACCCCTGCCTCGGTTTGCGACTCCCTGCACAGGTCGGTGAGTATGACGTGTACGCCGTTCTCGGCCAGTTTGCGGGCGGTGGCAAAGCCTATGCCGTCCTCAAGTCCTGCCCCGGTTAGAAGTGCTGTTTTTCCTTCAAGGTCAGTGTACATGTTACGCCTCCCCTGTTTTGCTATTCGATCTTGTAGCCGCTCACCATGGCAAGGGCCATGGCCCCCGGACCCATAACTTCCGGGTCGGTCATCACGTTCACGCATGCGGGTTTGCCTGACGCAAATGCTGCGTCCAGTGCGGGAACGATATCTCCAGGTTTTTCAACCCGTATACCGAATCCACCCATGCACTCCACGAACTGGTGGTATTGGATATCTCCGATCTCGGTTCCCTCGTCCATGGGCTTGCCAAGCTTGATCTTCTGGCTGTGGCGTATCATCCCCCATCCCTGGTCATTGTTGATGACGATCACTACAGGGATCTTCTTGCGTATGGCGGTCTCGAATTCCATGAAGTTGAAGCCAACGGAACCGTCGCCGATAATATTTAAAACCCGCTTGTCCGGGTACATCATCTTCGCGGCAATGGCAAAGGGTATGCCAACCCCCAGGCAGCCGTAAATGCCTGATTCAAGGTACTGTCCTTCTTTAACGGCGGTGCGGGCCATGGCCATCCATACCTGTGTGTCACCGCCATCGGCAACCAGGATATCGTCCTCCCCGTTCATGTAGGCGTTCACCTCGGCTGCCAGCCTGTAGGGATGAATGGGGACGCTGTCGCTTTTTGCGTTGACGTCCCCCATGGCCTTCGACTCTGCTTCTGCTTTCTTAAGCTCGTCCACCCAGGAGGAGTAGCCCTTGCCGGGTTTTGCCTTTCCGGTGTCCAGCAGTTCAAGGCATTCCTGCAGCAGGGCCTGCACGTCGCTCATGATGGGTAGATCAATGGTGCGGTTGCGTCCCAGTTCGGCGGGGTCTATGTCCACCTGCGCAAATTTCGCGTCGGGGTTGAAAAGCTGGCCGCTGCCGTAGTACATGCATATGCGGTTTCCAAGCAGCACGAAAAGGTCGGCATTGTTCATGGCGTGTGCGCAGGCACCGTACCGTATGATGAGGGATGCCTCGAAGCAGAGTTCGTGGGTATCGGGAACCAGCCCCCGTCCCTGCAGGGCAGTGAAGACGGGCACCCCGGTCTTTTCCATGAACTGCAGGAGTTCCTTTCCGGCATCGGAGTAGTAGGCGCCGCTGCCGGCGAAGATGACGGGCCGCTTCGCCTTTTTCAGCATCTCAAGCAGCTGTACCGCCTTTCCCCGGTCAACGATCCTCGTTTCGGGGGTGGTAGACATCTGGCGGACCTCGGAACGTTCAACCATGGCATTCTGCACGTCAACCGGCAGTTCCAGGTACACCGGGCCCGGCTTGCCGCTTATGCAGGTGCGGTAGGCCATGTCCACGAACTCCTTGATGCGCTCGGGCTTATGACAGACGAAGGCCTTCTTCACCATGGGCTCGATAACCGGCAGCTGTATCATGTCCTGCAGGTCAAGCTTCTCGCAGGCATTCAGCCCCACCACGCCGGCGATCAGCAGCAGTGGTGAGTTGGCAAGGCGGGCATTGGCGATGGGGGTGAGGGCATTGGTGAAACCGGGCCCCGCCGTCACCATGGCCACCCCGGGTTTGCGGGACAGGCGTCCCCATGCCTCGGCCATGAATACCGCCGCCTGCTCGTGGCGGGTTGCCAGCATGTGTACTCCCTTCTCCTGCAGTCCCTGGTGCAGGGGGTAGGTGTGCCCACCGGAGATGAAGAAAACGTGGTCTACGCCCCGTTCAGTCAGCGCCTCCGCTGCAAGGTGTCCGGCGTTTACCAGTTGTTGTGATTTCAGTGCTGTTGTCATGAGTGCCTCCCGGTATTTGTGTAGTACTGGGCAATGGCGGGAGTTGTTGGGCAGTATGCATATTGTCGACTGTATACCATACGCATACTAAATACCATTCATTATTTAGTCAAGAAAATTATGGGTGTAGAGGATTACCGCTAAGGCGCAGAGCACGCAAAGGGCGCAGAGAGCGGTTCAATACATGATAAATTTACTTTTTATCCAGGGTTTGGAATTGTTGTTGAGTTTAAATTATTATAGATTTTTTTTACAGGCCAGCCCGTGCGCATATCTCATCCATAAGTCATCTACATATTCTCTATTCAGATAAACCTGGTTAGATTGATTTTATATACTATCCTGAAAAGACATATAGTAACAAATAAACTCTCTGCGCCTCTTTGCGCCCTTTGCGCCCTTTGCGTCTTAGCGGTTACCCCTAACAGGGTAAAAATTCTTGACACCACGCCTACATCGGTTATTGTATAATGTATATTGTCGACAATTCAAACATCCAGGCATCATATCACGAATAACAGCACCCAGGAGGACATCATGGTTCACTTCCTCGTGCATGGAAAGAATGACAACGTGGCGGTTGCAGTGCAGAATGTTCGTGCGGGCACCGGCGGCCTGTGCCGCAACATGGAAACAGGCGAAGAGACCAGGGTGGACGCCGCAATGGACATCCCCCTTGGCCACAAGGTGGCGCTGGCCCCGTTCAAGGTTGATGACGGTATTATAAAGTACAATCACGATATCGGCAGGGTGGTGGCCCCCATTAAGGCCGGGGAACATGTGCACGTGCATAACGTGAAGACACGGCGCTGGTAAAAGGAGAGCACAATGAAACCATTTACATTCATGGGATACAAGCGTGATAACGGCAGGGTGGGGGTACGCAACCACGTGCTCATATTGCCCCTTGATGATATCTCCAATGCCGCAAGCGAGGCGGTGGCCTCCAACATAAAGGGGACCATGGCCATACCCCATCCATACGGCCGGCTGCAGTTCGGTGAAGACCTTGAGCTGTTCTTCCGCACCATCATCGGCACCGGAAGAAATCCCAACGTGGCGGCGGTGGTGGTGATCGGTATCGAACCCGGCTGGACACAGCGGGTTGTGGACGGTATCGCCGAAACCGGCAAGCCGGTCGCAGGCTTTTCCATAGAACGCAACGGTGACCTGAAAACCATAGAGGCCGCCTCCAGGAAGGCCATGGAGTACGTGCAATACGCAAGCGAGCTGCAGAAAATCCGGTGCACCGCCGATCAGCTCTACGTGTCCATCAAGTGCGGTGAGTCAGATACCACTTCCGGGCTGGCTGCCAATCCAACAGTGGGTGACGCGGTGACCAAACTGGTAAAGATGGGAGGGACGGTGTCCTTCGGCGAAACCTCCGAGATCACCGGCGCCGAGATGGCGGTAAAGGAACGTGCCGCCACCCCGGAGGTGGGCGAGGAGTTTTACCGTACCTGGAGCGCCTATAACGATTTCATAAATGCCCACAAGACCGACGACCTTTCCGATTCACAGCCCACGAAGGGGAACATCGCCGGCGGCCTTACCACCATCGAGGAGAAGGCCTTCGGCAACATACAGAAGATAGGTGATGAGCTTTCCTACGTGGGGGTGCTCAAACCTGCCGAAGAACCCCGGGGCAAAGGGCTCTGGTTCATGGACACCTCCTCGGCAGCGGCAGAGGCGGTCACCCTGTGGATGGCATCGGGGGCGGTGATACACCTGTTCCCCACCGGGCAGGGGAACGTCATCGGCAATCCCGTCACCCCCGTTATCAAGCTTTCGGGAAATCCCATCACCTGCGATACCATGAGCGAGCATATTGATCTTGATGTTCGGGCAATACTCCAGGGAGAGATGACATTTGACCAGGCGGGAGACGCCCTGCTTGAAATGATACAACGCACCGCAAACGGCCGAAATACCGCCGCCGAGGCACTGGGCCACCGGGAGTTCGTGCTGACAAAGCTATACAGGAGCGCGTAAGGGGGAATGGATGACCGGTAAAGTGCTGGTGTTTGAACCCGAACGATGTGTGGGTTGCCGCATATGCGAGCAGTGGTGCAGCATTACCCATTACGGGGAGATCAGCCCCTCCCTCAGCTGCATCACCATCACCCGTGACCATGCCCTCCAGCGGGATAACGGCATCATATGCCGCCAGTGTCCTGACGCACCGTGTATAGAATCCTGCAAGTTCGACGCACTCACCCGTGACCAGTCCACCGGTGCCATCCTGGTGGATGCCGACAAATGCGTGGGCTGCCGCATGTGCATACGGGCCTGCCCCCATGGCGCACCCAAAATGCATCCCACTGAGAAAAGGGTGATCATCTGCGATCTCTGCGGCGGTTCACCCGCATGTGTGGCCCACTGTCCTGAACAGGCGATACAGTACCTTGAAATACACAAGACCGAGCGCCCATATCGCTCGGCAGTACATAACAGTCAAAAGGGGGGTGCAGGACGTGAAGACTGAGATGAGCGGCATAACCGGCAAAATACTGCGGGTAGACCTGGCTGCCCTAACAGCCTGTACCGTGCCCACCCCGGTTGAAGCCATGCAGAAGTTCGCAGGCGGCAGGGGACTTGGCGCGCATTTCCTGTGGAAAGAGGTAGACCCCGGCTCTGACCCCCTTGGCCCGCAGAACAGGCTCATCTTCATGACAGGACCCCTTACCGGCACCCTTATGCCCGGCAGCAACAAGGTGAATGTCACCTTCAAGTCCCCCCTCACCGGCACCTATTCGTACTCCCTGTGCGGCGGCCACTGGGGACCAGAGCTGAAATTCGCAGGCTATGACGGTCTCATCATAGAAGGGCAATCCAGTGAACCCGTATATATCTGGATTGACGATGACGCCGTGGAGATACGGCCGGCTGACTTTTTGTGGGGAAAGAGTATACCTGAAACCGAGGGCCTTATTAAGGAAGACGTGGGCGGGGACGGGCAGGTACACGCGGCGGTGATAGGGCCGGCCGGTGAGAACCTGAACCGCATGGCATGCATCACCGCCGACTGGTACCGCGAGTTCGGCCGGGGGGGCTGCGGGGCGGTGATGGGCAGCAAGAAGCTGAAGGGCATTGCCCTGCGGGGTACAGGCTCCATAAAGGTACATGACCCTGAAGCACTCATGGCCCACGCGGAGAAATTGTACGGCTTTTTAAAGGAGCACCCGAAGCTGCGTGACCGGCGCAACTTCGGTACCGCCGAGCTGGTGGAGGGAATAAACGGGAACGGCCTGCTGGGCACAAGGAACTTCACCGGTAATTGCTTCCAGGATGCATGGCGTCTTGCAGGGCCGAAGATGCGGGAGGACATCGTGGTGGGAGATGCATCCTGCTACGGCTGCCCGGTAGCATGCGGCAAGCGAAGCCTTGTCCGCTCGGAGAAGTACGGGGAGGTGCTTGTTGAAGGCCCCGAGTTTGAGACCATCGCGCTGCTGGGGGCCAACTGCGGGGTGAGCGACTGGGACGCCCTGCTGAAGGCAACCTGGATATGTGATTCCACGGGGATGGACACCATGAACGCGGGGGGCTGCGTGGCACTGGCCATGGAATGTTACGAGAAGGGCATCATAACGAAGGATGACACCGGCGGTATAGACCTTCGCTTCGGCAACGGGGAGGCACTGGTGGCAGTGCTCCGGATGATGGCAACCCGTGAGGGGATTGGCAATATACTTGCTGACGGCATACGGCCGGCAGCTGAACATTTCGGGGTACCGGAGCTAGGCATCCATTCAAAGGGACAGGGATTTGCCGCCTATGACCCCCGGGGGGCGAAGGGAATGGCCCTTACCTATGCTACTTCACCCAAGGGGGCCCATCACATGGTGGCCACCACCTTCGGCGGGGAGATCGCCGCGGGCAACAGGCTCAGTATAGAGGGTAAGGGGGAGCTGCAGCGTACCCACCAGTTCAGCATGGCCATTGTGGATTCGCTGCTTTTGTGCTCAACCATGAGGCCGGGTATCGGCCTGAAAGACATGGCACTGGGGTACACCCTGGTAACCGGGCGCACCATGACTGACGGTGAATTGCAGCGAATAGCCGAGCGGGTGGTGAACCTTGAGCGTATGTACAACGTGCGCATGGGATATTCCCGCGCCCAGGATACCCTGCCGGAGCGTATATTGAGAGAGGGGACACCTGGCGGGCCAAGCCAGGGATCAACGGTAGACCTTGACAGTATGCTTGACCAGTTCTACCGCGTCATGGGATGGGACGAAAATGGCATCCCCACACGTGAGAAGCTTGACGAACTGGGGCTTTTAGAGGAATAAGTACCTTATGAAAAAGGTTCTGCGCCGGCAGGACAGTGGAGCGAAGAGATGCTTGAGAAGAAGATAAAGGAACTTGAATTCAGGCCCAGCGTGCTGGGTGACCAGGTGGCGGACATCATTGCCCAGGCCATCATGGATAACGAGCTTGAAGGCGGGCAGAAACTCATCGAGGCCGAGATCCAGAAGCAGTTCGGGGTAAGCCGTTCACCCATACGGGAGGCCTTCCGCACACTTGAAAAGAAGGGGCTGGTTGACATTATCCCCCGGCGGGGCACCTTCGTACGGAAGGTGACGGCAGATGATATCCGCAAGACTTATCCCATAAGGGCGGTTCTTGAAGGGCTGGCAGCACGGCAGGCCCATGCCCGTATCGGCATTGAAGACATTTCCAGGATGGAAACTGCCCTGTCTTCCATGGAAGAATGCTTTAACAAAAATGATATGCAGAATTACTGGAAACAGCACCTGGTATTCCACGAGATATTCATACATGTCTCCGGCAACGACGTGCTCATAGATATTCTTTCCAATATCAGGATGAGCACCCACCGCTTTACTTTTTCCAGGCAGTACTACCAGTATCATTTCAGGGAGAACATGGACGTGCACCGGGAAATCTTCAGCCTGTTCGCAGACAGGGGCTCTGACCCCTCCGGGCTGGAAGACCTGGTGAAAAGCCACATCGAGGAGTCATCGGAGAAGTTTATAGGCTACCTGGAATGAATAGAACCACAGAGGCTCAGAGGTGGTATCTGAAAAGATTACCGCAAAGTCGCTAAGTTCGCTAAGGGCACGAAGAAAAGAGTATTTATTCATGAAGAACAAGGGGCTTAAGCCCCTTGTTCTATGTAATTCCGTCTTTGCGTTTATAATATATTGACATCTTCAGCCCAACGGGATATTTATATATCATGAATGCAGAAGAGAACACATATCAACCGCCGGAGTTTCCAACCGAGGTTACCTTCAAGGTGATCTGTAAAAACAATGATGGAATGCGCGACGCAATTCAAGAGAAATGCGAAAATTATAAGATACACGCGGATATCGATTACCGGGAAAGTAAAAAGGGAACCTTCGTTTCATATACTGTCTCGGGGCATTTTCCCGATGAGCAGACCCTGCAAGGCCTCTGCAACGACATCGCAACCATCAACGGGGTGATGTCCATATTCTAATGCATTGGCTACCACTGTGCCATGCCGGCGATGGCGCCGGTGCTCCATGCAAATTGCAGGTTGAAACCTCCGCTGTCACCGTCGATGTCCAATAGTTCACCGGTTATGTGTACCCCCGGGGCCTTTTTCGATTCCATGGTTGCGGGGTTGATCTCGTTTACGTCAACTCCCCCGGCAGCCACCACCGCCTCGGTAAAGGGTCGGGGTTTTCCGGGTTCAAGACTGCATGCCAAAAATGCGTCGGCCACCTTCTCCCGTTCAGCTTTCCCCACCTCTGCCACCTTCTTTTCATGATCAATACCGGCCATCGAAAGAAACACTTCGGGCATGCGGTTATGCATGATGCCGATAAGGCTCAATGAGAGGGGCTTTTTCCCGTCCTGCAGGAGAAGCTGAAGTGTATTCATGAACTCATCCCGGTTCATGTATGGGAAGATGTTTAGCATGATAGCCACGTCCCTGCCTTCAAGTACCCCCTGGTTGACGCTGCGGGAGATGGCCAGGGATGCCGGGCCCGAGATACCGTATTTAGTAAACAGCACCTCGCCGGTGGCTTCGTTAACGGTTTTCCCGTCCACCAGCACTTCGAGGGTGCAGTCCCACCGTATGCCCTGCAGCCGGTGCAGGGCCTTTGCCGGTATGCTCAGCGGCAGAATAGCGGGGAAGGGGTCGTACACGGTATGTCCCAGGGATGCCGCAAGCTGGTAGCCGTCCCGAGAGGCCCCCACCGGGCCGAAAGCACAGCTGCCGCATGCCAGTATGACGCGGTCAACATGATGTTCTTCTTTTCCGGCGGTAACAATGGTAATACCGTTACCCTTCGCTGAGGGGAGGACGTGATCGGCACGGCGATGCAGATGGGTGGTCACCCCCCGCCTTTCAAGCTCGTACTCCAGCAGGCGCATCACCGTGAGTGCCTGCAGCGAGGCGGGAAACAGTTTGCCGTCTTCCTCCTCCGTGAAGGGGAGACCGATAGACTGAAAAAAGTCAACGGTATCCTGCAGGCCAAAGCGGCCGAATACGTTGTTCACGAACCGTGGGTTGTGCCCGTGATAGCGGGAAGGGTGAAGGTTCCGGTTGGATATGTTACAGCGGCCATTACCGGTCACCAGTATCTTGCGCCCGGTTTTCTTCTGCTTCTCAAACAGGTGCACCCGGTTACCTTCCTTCTCGGCCGCCAGACAGGCCGCCATAAGCCCCGACGCCCCCCCGCCAATCACCGCGATGTCTTTCATGGTCTCACCTCAACGATCATAGTAATGCAAGAATGCATGAAAAGGGTGTGATGTTGCAAGTACATTCCTTGTTCTGTAAGGATTAACCGCAGAGGCTCAGAGGTACAGAGAAAGGATTTTTATATCTCTATTTATGATGTATTATAGAATTATGGTTAGCGGTTAAACCTTTCAGGTATCAAGATGTGCAACCAGGCAACCATATACCCTCTCTGTAACTCTGCGCCTCTGTGGTGAATCCTTTCCAGGTAACTCCGCTTGACAAAATGATAAATACGGCGTACACAGTTATTTCGGGTTAGTCCATTATTTATTTAACAGGAACTGTTGTCATGGAAATACTGAAACGATTGTACACTTATACCTGCTGGCTTTTTATCGGCGTTGACACCGCATTCTGGGGAACCATCTCACTGGCATCCATCGTGGTGAGCCCGGGGGGGAAGGTGGCCCATTTCTGCATGCGCAGCTGGTCAAAGTCAATACTGGCTTTTTGCGGCATCAGGTACGACGTGGAAGGGCTGGAGCACATCAGTCGTGATCACGTGCAGATATTCGCCTCCAATCACCAGAGCTTCTTTGACGTGTGGCTGTTGTCGGCATTCATACCCGTAAAATTCGGTTGGACAGCCAAGAAAGAGCTTTTCTGGATACCCTTCATGGGCTGGCACATGAAATTAAACGGCTACATCGCAATCGACAGGGGAAACAGGAAACGGGCGATGGAGAGCATGAAAGAAGCAGCAGAGAAAATTCGAAAAGGAAACCCCATAGCCATATTCCCCGAGGGAACAAGAAGCCGCACGGGAGAGCTCCAGGATTTCAAGAAAGGACTTTTCTACCTCTGCATCGAAACCGGGGTGCCGGTTATTCCCATATATATACATGGCACCTACCAGAGACTGAAACCGGACACGGGTTTTATCAGCCCCGGACGGGTGCAGGTAAAAGTGGGCGAAGAGATGCCCACATCAGGGTATACCCGTGACGACATCGACCAGATCATGACCGACCTGCATAAACGACTGGAAGACATGCGCAACGAAATGCTAAAAACTCACGGCGAAGCGGAATGATTTATCACCACCCCTGTACCTCTGTGGTGAGAAAAAAAATACTTTGAATTTTTTGCGCCTGCTGTACATATGGAATAAATTCTGACTAACGAGAGGAGCAGTGATGGAAGATCTGAAGAAGGCCTATAAGACAGTTATGGATGATCATTTTCCCGAAACCATGACCATACGGTTCGGTGACCAGGAACTTGTATACAAAAAGAGAACGTGGAAGATGGAAGAAGACGGCACCCTCATCGAGAAGGGGCTGCGCTACGGCGAGAACCCCGGGCAGGAAGCTGCCATGTACCAGCTGGTAAACGGCAACCTTGTACTGGGTGACTGTTCGTTCATTGAACCCGGAAATTCCTTAACCAGTGCCATCGATGAAGACATGATGCTGCAGTTTGGCAAGCACCCGGGAAAGATTAACCTTACTGATATAGACAACTCGCTGAACATATTAAAATACCTGATGGACAAACCTGCGGCGGTGGTAGTGAAGCACAATAACCCATGCGGGGTGGCATACGGGAAAAGTATTGCCGATGCCTATAACAGTGCCTTTCGTGCCGACCGTATCGCTGCTTTTGGCGGCTGTGTTGCCCTCAACCGCCCCATCGACAAAGAGACTGCCGAACTTATTGCCGGACAATACCTTGAAGTGGTGGTGGCACCCGCCTACGAGGATGGGGTGATGGATATACTGGGAAAAAAGAAAAACCTGAGAATCGTTGAGATTGCCCGCATAGACCGGCTTGAAAAGATGAAGCACTCTCGATTCGTAGATTTCAAATCACTGATGGACGGGGGGCTAATCGTGCAGCAGTCGCCGCTGAATATCATCAATACTAAGGACGACCTGAAACCGGCAGTTACCACCTACAAGGATAAAGAATATAAAATCGACAGGCTTCCCACCGAAAAAGAGTACGAGGATATGCTTTTCGGCTGGTTTGTTGAACAGGGGGTTACCTCTAACTCGGTAATATATGTGAAGGACGGGGTTACTGTTGGTATCGGTACCGGTGAACAGGACAGGGTAGGCGTTGCCCGCATCGCGGTGCAGAAGGCTTATTCAAAGTATGCTGATCTTCTCTGCTTTGACCGGCATGGTGTGTCATATGATGAACTTGCCCTTGCGGTAAGCAAGGGTGACCGGAAGCAGGGTGACCTGGAAGAAATCGACAGGGAAACCCGGGATGCGAAGGGTGGACTTAACGGTTCATGCATGGTATCAGATGCCTTCTTTCCTTTCAGGGACGGGGTTGACGTAGGTATAAAAGAAGGTGTAACATCGATAATACAACCCGGTGGTTCAATGCGTGATTTCGAGTCCATTGAGGCGTGTAACGAGGCCAATCCGAAGGTGTCAATGGTATACACCGGGCAGCGGGCGTTCAAGCATTAAGAGGAAGATTGCATGGCGATAACCGACAGCATTTCCGTATCGACAAAAGGGCGGCGTGATGTGCTTGATATCACGCCTGACCTTTCTGCTATTGTGAAAAAGCATGGGGTGGAAAGCGGTATCGTGGTGGTGTTCGTGCCGGGGTCTACGGCCGCACTTACCACCATAGAATATGAACCGGGGCTGAAGAAGGACATCGATGTGTACCTGGACAGGCTGTTCCCCTACGGTGAACCATATCATCATCACGAAACATGGCATGACGATAACGGCTCATCACACCTGCAGGCTGCCATGCTGGGTCCTTCAATTACCATTCCGGTGGTTGACGGGAACCTGACACTGGGAACCTGGCAGCAGGTTGTGCTTATTGATTGTGATACACGCCCCAGAAACCGGCAGCTGGTTGTGCAGATGCTGATGTGAGTTTATCTCTGACGCTTTTGTTCGTATTCTTTCAGGTATTCATCAATTAGTCCGCCACCGGCCGAAGATGATGGGGCTTCCTCCCGAACCGGTTTCATTCTTCTTGAGAAAAAATCACCTGCTGCCCGTATCGGTGCCTTTATGGCAGATGCGATTATTTCCACAACGTTTCTAAAAAATTCCAGTATTGATTTTATGATGGATGTCCGTCCCCCCCGGGCACCTGTCCTCATGTTACGAACCTTTCCACCAGGTGCTGATGATGATGCTGAAGCGGTGCCGGCAGACGGCTTCACCGTACCGGAAGCCTTTGATCCACCATAGATGGCGGGTATTGGATTGTACACATTGGGGTTGTAGGCTTTTGCAGGTGAGAAGGGACGTTCACCGGATGATCTTTGCCAGAAAAATATCCTGATGCGTGATTCCGTGGCCTTGTCAATTACCAGTAATATTATGTAGAACAGGTAGAGAAAGAGGTTCTGGAATATGGCGAAAAAATGCAGCCAGATGTCAATAAATGCCCAGAATACGTCCACCCATATCTTGATAAAGTCCCATATTTTATAGAAGAAGTTGAAAAAATTATCAACGGTATGTACCCAGAATTGCTTTACAAGGCTGTAATTCATTTGTGTATCTCCTGTAAAATGCGAATAGTTATATTCTATAATTGTGCTAATAATATGTACTCAATATCTATCCAGTCAACCATATTTAAAAAAATTACATATTTGTGCCTTTGTGGTTGAAATACAGGATGCCCGGTAATGAGCTGAAATGTGTGTATACTAGAAGTCGATTTCCTGTGAGGGGATCCGCAGCTCGTCAGGGTCAAGACCGGAGGCTTCCCCCTCGAAGACTGGTTCTTCGGCTGGTCGTTCAGGTGCCGGTATCTCTTCAGGCACGGGTTGAGCCTGCTCCCTGGTTTCTGGAGCTTTTTTAGACGGCCTTTCTTCCGTATCATCACCGGTATCAATCTGGTCTCTTGACTTGAAATACTTCGCCTTCGCGGTGAGTTGCGAGGGGTTTTCTATAATGGTCTCGCCGAACTGGAAATGAAGGTTTGAGTCTTCCAGCAGCCGGTCCATGGTACTTCCCATGCGGGCAGTGGAATAACCAAGCATGGTGAAAAGCTCATTGATGCCGAAGTTTAAACGAACCGCGTCTGTACTTTTCAGTGATACGGCGTTTTCCAGCAGCTTATTCTCGAGAAAGGCGTAAATCTGGGTGATGGGTTTCTCATATAATCTTGACTCGATACGAATGAAGGTGAACCATATACGTTGACTGAGTGCCTTAAAGATAACATGTATTATCGAAGGTGATTTTTTCAGCACATCAGGAAGTGTTTCTTTTCGTATGGGTAGCAACGTGGTTTTGCCCCAGCAGATGGCCGAAGCGTTTCGGGTCATATCAGAGATGAGGGCCATCTCGCCGAAGATGTCTCCTTCGCGAAGAATGGAAAGCATAACCTCGGAGTCTTCGCTCATCTTTACGATTTTGACTTTTCCCTCTTTTATTATGTACATCTCGTCCCCGGGTTCGTCCTCACAGAATATCATCTGCTTGTCCATGTAAATCCTGTAAGGCCCCTGTTGTATGGGTTCGGGTATGGAGCGTTCACCAGAACGTTCAATCTTTTCAAGAAATTCGTGGGCCTCATCGGCATATAATGATCCCGGGAACAATTCAAGGTAGCGCCAGAGTACATGCCTGGCGTGATTGTAACGGCTCTCGGTAAAGTAGAACTCTCCTGTTCTGAATAACGTTTCCTCTTCTGACCTCACGTCCCTTGCACCGTCAAGAAGTGAAACCACCAGTTCATTGTATGCCCGAAGCTGGTTGGAAAATGTGTTGAGAATTTTCATGGCGATGTGGGGTTGTGCCTGTAAAAGCGTGATAAACTGCTGCCGCTTTACCCTGTCTACGGTCACATCGGCGGCGGCTACAGCGCTTTCGATACGTGGACGGTTGGAGAGAGAGGATATAACGCCGAATACTTCACCCTGGTTGATGGTGCTTTTAATACGGGGAACATTACTGTTGTAATTTGTAAGCTGGATAACCCCATTTTCTACTATAAAAATATCATCAACATCCTCGTCTCCCTCGATGTAGATATAGGCTCCCTTGTTGAAATTGCTTTTCTTTATCATGGGCAGCCGCTGTTATTACATCCAGTAGACCTGCATGGCGTTTTTCAGGCCATTGCTGATCTCTTCACCTGCCAGTATTTTCACCAGTTCCAGTCCAAATGGGATAGCGCATCCCGGCCCTTTTCCTGTTATCACGGTGCCGTCTACTACTACCGGCTCGTCAACTATGATTGCTCCTTCAAGCTGATCCTCGTTACCCGGGAAACATGTTGCCCTGCGGTCATATAGAATGCCCGCGTGTCCAAGAACGATTGGAGCCGCGCATATGGCTCCCACGTACCCGCCCTTGGAGTAGATATGTTTTACGAAGCTGTTCACGGTGTCATTGTTTTTCAGATGTTCGCTTCCCGGCATCCCGCCGGGAAGAACGATGCAGTTGAAGTCTACCGGCTTCAGGCTTTCAAGGGATTTGTCCGCGGTAATGAGAATGTTATGTGATCCTTTTACCGGGTTATTCTGTATGTATGCCGTGGTGACATCAAGATTTGCCCTTCTCAGCACATCAATGATGGAAACGGCTTCAATTTCCTCGAGGCCCTCGGCCAAAGGAACAATTATTTTCATGGGTGCCTCCTGAAGTAAGTAAAAGAAGTATTCGCCGTATGTTCGATACTAAACATACTGTATTTTTAAGGGTAAAGTCAAGATAATAACATATCTACTGTGCGCTGAGACATGATAGCAGGCTTTCTGCTGCCTTTTGTGCGATTTCGTCCATCATTTTCATTTGTTCACCGTTAAAATTTGAAAGCACCCAGTCGGCAACAGTCATGTGTGGATTGTCCGGGCGTCCTACCCCGATACGTACACGGTAAAAATCCGCGCTTCCGGTTTCCTGTATAATTGACCTGAGGCCGTTCTGGCCCTTATGTCCTCCCCCGAATTTATCCCGTACTTCTCCAAAAGGAAGTTCGATCTCATCGTGTAACACCACCAGGTCCTGGTGAGACAGGTGGTAATGCTGCATGGCCTGGTTTACCGCCATGCCGCTGTTGTTCATGTATGTCTGTGGGAAATACATTATTACCCTGAATCCATCAATATTTCCTTCACCGGTTAAGGAAGAATGCTGTTTTTTCTTTACCCGGATGCCGTATTTTTCAGCAAGGGTTTCACCTGTTATCATGCCGGCGTTGTGGCGATTTTTTTTATATTTTCTTCCCGGGTTGCCGAGACAAACTATTATTTTCAATGATTCTTCCTTATAATGTGCTGTATCAGGATTCGAGGTTTCTTCTGGCTTCTTCAACAGAACTGAATATGGAGAGATGCTTATCCAGCTCGGTGAGGTTAAAAAGATTTCTGATATCATTGTTGCAGTTAACTATTGTAAGCCTGAGTGATTTTGCGTTTGCCTTCTGGTTCGACGCCAGGAGAAAACTCAGGGCCGCGCTGCATATGAAGGAAAGTTCGCAAAAATCCAGAATTACATCTCTTCCTTCGTCAAGGCATTGATCTACCTGTTGTTCAATATTTTTTATGTATTCAATTGTAAGAGAACCTTCAATTTTTACAAGACTATATCCATTAATTTTAGTGGTGGAAATCTTCATTCTTTTTTCTCCATGGTCCCCTGTACGTTCATTATGAATGATAGCGTGATTTTAATTACCATGAACGGGATGTCAAGAAAAATAGGAAACGATATATTCATTATGTGTACTTAAATACAAATAAATATATACATATACCACCAAAATAATAGTACAATAAATATGTTGACAATTGATATACCCTGTCACACTGTGTTTTCAATATTTAGGATGTATGAAGGAACGCTGCATGAGGGCGGCAAGAATAGTATCACCGGCACGAATTGAAATAACAGATGATCCGATTCCGGATTGTCCTGATGGTGCTGTGCGCGTAAAACTGAAGAAAGCTGCCATATGCGGATCTGACCTGCCGTATTTTTCTGTTTCTTATAAACCGGCATCGTATCCTTTTCCAGCGGGTTTTCCGGGACATGAATGTCTTGGAGTAATAGAGGCATCTCGTTCCTCACAGTGGAAAGAAGGCGACCTGGTTATGTATTATCCTACCGGCCTTGACGCGTACAAGGAATATCATGTAAATGATCCGGCAAGGGTGCAGAAGCTGCCGGAAAACTCTAACCTGGATCTGAATGTGTTGTTGATGACCCAGCTCCTCGGGGCGGTGGCCCATTGCGTGTTCAGAATCGACAGCCCTTACAATAAAAACGTGGTGATACTGGGACAGGGGCCCGTTGGTCAGCTGTTCACGTCCCTGATCAAAAATGCCGGGGCACGATCGGTTATTACCGTTGATCCCCTGGATACCAGGCTGAATATTTCCAGGCAGATGGGGGCCAGTCACATTGTAAACCCTTCTACTGAAAACGTTGCAGAACGGGTGAAGGAAATCACATCAGGGAACATGGCTGACATTGTTATCGAGGCCTTCGGGCAGAACGTTGATGTTATAAACAGCTCTTTTGATCTTGCCAGGCATAATGGCCAGGTAGCCTTTTTCGGTATCTGTCTTGACGAATCACCTGGTCTTAACTTTAATGTGTTTTTTCGAAAAGAACTGAGAATGATAGCATCCGTAGGGCCTGATCTTACCATGGATTACCCTTACGCCCTTGATATGATATTGAAAGGCGCCGTTGACGTCAGGCCGATGCTGACTCATGATATGCCATTTGAAGATATTCAGAAAGGATTTGATATGGCAGTGGCACGGGAAGATGACGCGGTAAAGATTGTATTGAGTTTTTAATAAAGGATACCTGTTATGCCAAGAGCTCGAATTCTGGGATTATTTGCATGCGTGATATCAGCGGCCTTGCTGGCCGTTTTCGGATATTACGCTTATATACTTAACGACGCATATTCCATTTCCAATTTTCAGAAGATTGCCGCTGAAACATATTACGCGGTTGCAGTTCCCGTTGGCATGGTAACCATAGGGATCCTGTCAACAGGCTTCTGGGTTGGAATGACTATATTAACAATAAAGGTGGCACCGCCAATGCCTGAAATAGTAGAAAAAAAAGACAATTCAAAATTTAAAGCATTTTTACTCTGCCTGGTAACTGCTGCCCTCGCAGGGCTGTTTATATACGGTGTTATTCAGCAGTATTACCTGGCAATAGCAATCCCCGCGACGATAATTACACTTGTCCTCCTGGGGATGGTGTTCTGGGTTGGAGTTGCTATAATTACCGCGAGGTCAACCCTTCATAAAGAGAAGTAGTGCTCACCGATGAGGGTTCTTTTTCTATGTTATCGAGGCAACCCCTACTGTGGAGGACAGGGAATATACCTGTATCACCTCACGCGGGAGCTTGCGAAACAGGGGGTTGAAATTGATGTCCTGGTGGGACCGCCATACCCGGATCCCATGGAAGAATGGGCCGATGTGTACAAACTGGAGAACCTTCACCTCTGGTCAACGCGGACATCACATATCCCGTATGAAAATCTAATGAAGCTGTTTTCCCCCTGGCATTTTTTAGAGTATGTGGCGACCCGGTTTCACATATTTCCGGAAATGGAAACGTTCAGCATGAAATCTTTTTTTTACTTGAAAAAGCTTTTAAAGAAGAAAAAATATGATCTAATACACGATGTACAATGCCTCGGGTGGGGGTTGCTACCGATGAAGGGGTATGGTATACCTATAGTGACAACGGTGCATCACCCCCTCACCAGGGACAGAAACGCCGATTTTCTCATCGATACAACCATGTGGGAGAAAGCATGTACCATTCTCTTTTATCCTTTAACCATGCAGAGAAAAGTGATTAACCGTCTGCATCGTGTTATTACTTCTTCACGGGAAGGGCTGCATGAACTGAAGCAGGCATTCGGCCTGTCCCCTGAAAAAGTATCTGTTGTATATAATGGTATGGATGTTGAGCTTTTCAGAAATACAGGTGAACCCAGAAAGCACAGGTCCCTTCTTTTTGTGGGAAACACCGAAGACCACAAAAAGGGTATGAGATATCTTTTTGAAGCTCTTGCCATGCTGCCGGAGGATGTCACCCTCACAATAGTAGACGAGGGACCTCCAAAAAGGTTGACGGCCTGGAAGATGATTGAAAGGCTGAAACTGCAACACAGGGTGCATTTTACCGGGAAGGTGGATCTCGACCAATTGGTGCATCATTACAGCACCTGTACCATACTGGTCATGTCGTCCTTATACGAGGGATTTGGTCTTCCCGCTGCAGAAGCCATGTCATGTGAAACACCTGTCGTGGCAACAACCGCGGGAGCATTGCCCGAGGTTGTAGGTGACGCGGGGATACTGGTCCCATCGGAAAATCCGGAAGCATTGAAAGATGCCATCAATACGCTGCTGAATAATGCCCCGTTGCGTGAAGAGCTGGGCAAAAAAGGACGCAGGAGGGCGGTTGATATGTTCGCCTGGCCGGTGGCTGCCCAAAACACGCTGGCGGTGTATAAAGACGTGGTGGCGTCATACAGGAGTTCATTATGAAAATATGCCTCATGAGCTACAGGGGTAATCCTTATTGCGGCGGACAGGGAATCTACCTGATGTATCTTGCCCGTGAACTGGTCAGGCTTGGCCACGAGGTGCACGCCATCGTGGGTCCCCCTTACCCCTTTCCCATCGAAGGGGTTACCTATCATTTTGTGAGTAATCATAATTACTTTAATGTGAAAGATTTTGTAAAACCAGATAAGCCCTTTGCAACCTTTAAACCCTTGAACTTTTACGAGTACGTTGCCTCTCGATTTGGAATATTCCCCGAGATCGAAACATTTTCTATCAGGGCCTATGAAAAACTGAAAGAACTGTCACGTACCCATACGTTTGATATTATACATGATAACCAGTGCCTGGGATATGGGTTTCTTCTTATAAAAAAACTTGGTATACCCTTTATTTCCACCATCCATCACCCACTCTCAATCGACAGGACAACCTGGTTTGAGTATCCATCCAGCTTTTACCTGAAAATGAAAAGGGTGTTGTATTACCCCCTTCTTATGCAGCGTTTCGTATCAAAAAGAATGGACTTGATCGTTACCGTATCTCATGATTCAGCCAGGGAGATAACAAAGGCTTTCGGAGTCCCGTTGAGTAAGCAGCGGGTAGTGTATAACGGTATGGATTCAGATATTTTTTATCCCATGAACGGGAAATACCATAAAAAAGAGAAGAATAGCCTGATTTTTGTTGGCAATGTCGAAGACCGCAAGAAAGGGGTTATGTACCTGCTCAAAGCGTTAACCCTTACAAGAAATGACGTGAAGCTGACCATTGTAGACGGCGGGGCACCTAACAGGAATTTTGTTCCACGATGGATAGACAAGTTCGGTCTTAATGATAAGATTACCTTTACCGGTAAAATAACAATGGACCGCCTGATCTCGTTGTATTCCAAAACGCAAATTGCCCTTAGTCCTTCACTATATGAAGGGTTTGGTTTCCCCGCGGCAGAGGCCATGGCATGTGAACTGCCGGTAATTGCTGCAACCGGTGGAGCATTGCCCGAGGTTATCGGGGAACACATGAAAACAGGATATCTTGTTCCTCCCAGGGATCCACAGGCTCTGGCCGATGCGATTGATTTTTTAATCGAAAACCCGAAATTGCGTGAAAAGATGGGTAAAGAAGCCAGGAAACGGGTATTGCACACCTTTACCTGGGAAAACGCCGGTCGGGAAATGGAAGCAGTATACCGGGAGGCCATAGATGCTCACAGTTGATTTTGATACATTAAACCTTCAGGAAGGGCATTTGATACTTGATGCCGGCTGCGGGGGGGGACGTCATTCCTTTGAATGCATCTCACGTGGTGCACATGTCTGGAGTATGGACATGGACATGGATTCGGTACGAAGGGCACGATATACCCTGGCGTATATGAAAGAGAAGGGACAGGCGCATAAAAGTGGAAGATATCTGGTACAACTTGGTGATGCATTGCAGCTTCCATTCAGGGACAACACCTTTGACAGGGTTATATGTGCCGAGGTTATGGAACATGTGGATGATGATTATCGCGCGTGCAGCGAACTTGCCCGGGTGGTTAAGCCGGGAGGGGTAATTGCAATAACTGTTCCCACGTTTATCACGGAGATGGTGTATGATGTGCTTACATACGAGTATTTTACTTCTCCGGGTGGCCACGTAAGAAAATATATCCCCCGAAAGCTGGCTTCAATCATGGACAGCAACGGGCTTGACGTATATGCCGTTGATTTTAAACACTCGTTTCATACCATTTACTGGATTATCAGGAGCGTAGTAGGCCTTCACCTGAACAATCATCCGGTATCGAAAGGGTATCATTCATTTCTTGTGAAGACTATGGATTCAAGACTAATGGAAAAGGTAGAGAACTTTTTTGATAATTTTTTCCCCAAGAGTATCATACTCTATGCCGTAAAACGGTAGATGCGAAGAAAAATATTTAATATATTACAACACTGGAGCAGCATTTGAGATTACGAGAACTACAAGGTGCCCTTGAAGAAACACTTTTCGTGGGACAGGCATTCAAACTTGGTGTATTTAACCAGCTTTACCATGAACCCGGTACCGCTGATGAACTTGCCCAAAACATGGGATTTGACAGGCGGGCAACCTGGGTGATGCTTGAAGCCCTGGTTGAGATGGGGTATATAACAAAAAAAGGCGAAGAGTATTCTGTTCCGGACGAGATTGTCACTCGCCTGGTGGAAGAAGGGGGGGATGAGTACGAAGGGGACTTCTGGAAATTCCTTCTGTACCTGGTAAATCCATGGAGAACATTGTCTCACGTGTTAACTCATGGCGAACCTGACCCGACAAGTTACAGTGATCTTGACATGAAAGACTTTATACGGGGAATGGATTCCCCATGGAAAAAGAAGATCGCACCTGAAGTGGTGAATGTGTGCCTTGAATATTATCCAGGTGCAACTACAGTGGCAGACATCGGCGGTGCTCCCGGCACCATTGCACGGGAGTTCTCGCGAAAAAACATTCACACCATAATATATGATCTGCCTGAATCACTTGAAGTCATGGAGATGGAATTATCAGGGATTGAAAATGTCTCATTACAGAAAGGGGACGCAACCGTGTTCCTCCCCGAAGGTCCATACGATATTGCCTTTCTGGGTAATATCTGCCATGGCCAGTCTCCAGAGGATAATCAGAAGATAATCACCATGTGTCATCAGAACCTGGATGAAAACGGTATTATCGCCATTTTTGACAATATCAGGGGAGAGAGTTACCTTGGCGCCACGCTGGCCCTGCACATGTTAACCCAGAGTAAAAGGGGGAACATCTATACCCGGGATGAATATATTCAGTGGCTTGATACTGCAGGTTTCAGGGACGTTGAGGTACGTTCTCTTTCTGATCCCGCCTGGCAGGTAATAATCGCTTTTAAATAATTGATTCAAGTGTGTCCGCAAGAACATGTCCGAATATCCTGATATTTTTTACGATATCCCTGTCGTGCACATGTTCGGGGGTGTCACTTACGTATTTCAGCAGGTGGCAGGTGATGCCGAATTTCTTACAGGTGTGGGCCACCGCTGCCCCTTCCATGTCAATCAGCTGGGCATATGCTGACAGGTTCTGCCGTTGAATGGGGTCAATTGCCGGTATATTGCAGGTGGCCAGTGTGGCAGTCTTCATTGTATGTATGGGATCGGTTGTATACTGGAATGGTTTCCCGCTTTTGAGATGGGGCCTGTCGTAATCGATTACACTGGATATGCAATAGATGGTTCCAAGTGGATGTTCCATTCCCAGTGCACCTGCCGCACCCCCGTTTATAACAGTATCACAGGGGTTTGTTGAAAGGGCCCAGCTTGCTGCTATTGCAGCGTTAATTTTTCCGATACCTGAAATAACCAGTCGCAGGTTCCCGCCGGTATATAATGAGAATGGATCAGCAGTTTCTTTGACCAGTGAAAAACGTTCTATAAGGTGACCTGCCTCAATGATTGTGGCAGCAATGATCAGTTTTTTGTCAGAATGTTTTTGCATCGAGCCATTTCCTCAAGGGCAGTAACGGCCTTTTGCCCGGTTTCTCCCAATGAAAGGGTAAACTCATTCACGTACAGGTTGATATGCTCACGGATGACGCTGTCGTCCATCTCCTGTGCCAGTGACGCAACGTAATCACGCGAGGCGTCGGGGTTGTTATACGCGTATTCAATTGACTGGCGTATGTGGGTTTCAACTTTCTCCTTGTAGCCAATGATGCTGGTATCATTTTTTATGGCTATACAGCCAAGAGGTATGGGCAGACCTGTTTCAGTTTCCCACCATTTTCCAAGGTCTACGATTTCTGTACACCCATAGGATGGATATACGAAACGCCCCTCGTGAATGATCACCCCCGCGTCAAACTTGCCCGAGCGAATTCCCGGCAGTATCTCGTCAAAACGGACAATATAAAGATCTGTTATGCCGGGGTGCCAGAGCTTCAGAAGAAGGTGTGCGGTAGTATACCGGCCGGGAATGGCAACACGCTTGTTATGCAGCGATTTCATTGGTGAAGATGCAACAACCAGGGGGCCGCAGCCATATCCGAGGGCGGCACCTGAATCCAGAATGGTATATGATGATCGAAGATAAAGATAGGCATGAAATGACAGCTTGCTAATGCAATGTGTACCCTTCATGGCCCTGTGGTTGAGGTCTTCCACGTCGCTTATACGGGGTAAATATTTTAGAGGATCAACATCAACATGCCCGTGCAGCATGGCATGAAATATAAATGTATCGTTAGGGCATGATGAAAAAGCGATATCCAGCTCGGGCATTACTACATACCAGCAGCGCTTGTTTCACTGTCAGCGGTATTGTTTCTAAAGTGCTCCAGTGTTTGAGAGGTTAATGGTACAGAGAGAGAGGCGACAGTTGACGAATCAAACCGTGAAATAAAAAAACTTGACTCGGGTATACCCAGGCTTTTGATGATCATGGATATCAACACCAGGCCAAGGCCGGCTCCTTCCTTGTTGGGATCATCCTCTGTCATGAGAAAATAATCTGTAATGTCTTCACATTCTCTTGCATCGTGCAGCTTTTTCTGAACAGTTTGAAGTTCCATATCGGTCATGGGGACAGGGTTGTGAACTTCTACGGTAAAATCGTTATTATCGAGATGAAAAATTACTTCAGCACGAATGTCTTTTTGACGTGCTATCCTTTCAAAATTCTTTGCTTCCTGGTGACTCATCTCAAGCCTGAACATCTCAAGGGCCTTCTGATAATCAATAATAGAACCAGGATCATTGCTGGGGGTATAATTCTCAAAAAAGATATTTTTATAATTGGCTTTTACCGCGTTGACCAGCAGTTCTTTTATACATGTATACAATGGGGATAGTAATTCAGTACAGCTATGCTGATGTAAAACCATCTGCAGTATTCGCTGGGTTCGCTGCTCAATCTTGGTGCCCACGGAGTAGGCATGTAGACGTATTTTTCTATTATTCTGTATAGCCTGTGCAAGATCCATTTTTATCCATCATGTACTGTTGTTGTAGTATACTGGCATTCTTATAATAAACATATATCCGCGTTCGTCAATAAGAAATCTTATTTTTTCGTAACATTGTTACAGTTGCAGGGTGACTTGTCCGGTGTTCCGTCAATATTCCGGCAATAAATATTATAACTACCCTCGGCAGTACGTTGTTTCATTAAGGAATGCCATTGCTCAAGGCCATTATCACGAAGTAATAACAGGTTTTGAATTGTGATATGACGGTAGTGAGCGTATTGTTCACCCTGATGGTAGTTCGCAAACTTCTTCAACCGATCACAGGGGAATAATTCACATTGATAACAGAATTCTTTGCCGCCGATTTTCACGCAACAATCATATATTTCACAATTATTGTGACGTATGTCAGTTCTGCAGCCTGTACAGGTTTGAAGGTCCTTGAAGCAGGGGCAGGCTCCACAGTAAATTCCGCATGGTGCGGCAGTATTCAGCAAGTCAGTTACTCGTGTCATGATGTAAATTGTATCACTAAAAAAATAGATCTCATCAGAAAAAAGTGCTTTCTATGTTTTAGTATTACATGTAATAGTGCATATACAAAAAGAAGACTAATTATTCAGGAGTGTAATTATGCGTTTTAAGAAAGTGCTGATGGGATGTATACTGTTAATATTTACCGCAAGCATCCCGGGTATGCTTATTGCTGAAGATGTTACATGGTATTCCTTTAATGAAGGATTTAAAATAGCCAGTCAAAAGGAGAAACCCGTAATTATCGATTTTTACGCGGACTGGTGTATGTGGTGCAAGGTGATGGAAGAGAAGACATTCACTGAACCCCGGGTTCAAAAAAAACTGGCACGTGATTACGTGGCTATTCGTATCGATATGCAGAAAAATGAGTCCATAGTCTATGATGGTAAGACATATGCCCCACAGCAGTTTGCAGGAATGCTGGGAGTAGAAGGATTGCCAACTATCGTTTTCATGGATAAAAATGGTAAATTCGTCACAAGAATTCCCGGTTTTGTGAAAGCTGATATATTTAATGTGCTCTTGAACTATATGAAGGAAGAATGTTACAAGAAGCAGGTAACATTTAAGGAGTACATGAAAGATAAAGATTGTAAGAAATAACTCACGGTAATAACCCCTGCATGACAGGGGTTGTGATAACGTTTAAAGTGACGATTGCCAGTGGGTTGAAGTATGCCTGTTCGGGTTGTTTTTGATAATGGATCTGTATGTATCATGGAGTTCGTCAAGCCAGCCGGCTTCAGGATTAAGCTTCCTCTTGAAGATTTTGCCCATGAGTGACGGATCCTTTGCCTGGTGATATTTAAGAATAATTTCATCTCCCATAATGCCCACGATCTCGATTTTCCCGGTTTTGTGTGACATTATATACTTGAAACGTTTCGCGTGGCCATCCAGCTGGCTTTTCGCCTTCTCGACTATGGAATACCCTTCAGCTATTGGTACCTGGAAATGGCTTTTTACCCGTTTAACCGGTCTGCACTGAAAAACATAATATGGATTAATACCATTGCGAACAAGATTCCTCATAAGGGACGCAAGAATATTTGGTTTGTCATTAACTCCCCTGAATAATACTGTTTGATTGTTTATCACAATACCGCATTTTTTTAGTATTTCCACGGCAAGTTCAGATGCAGGTGTAAATTCATTTGGATGATTAAAATGGGTGACCACGTATATCTGTTTGTGATGGCGGGTAAAATGTGAAAAAATATCCTGTAATTCCCTGTCCTCGATAATTCTCTGAGGAAAAACAACCGGAATACGGCTGCCGAACCGTATGTAATCAAGATGATCAATTGTTGCAAGTTCTTCAAGAAATACCTTCAATGTATCTGTGGGAAGAATAAGGGAGTCTCCACCGGTGATAAGAACATTGGTGATTTCTTTATGCTGACGTATATATGATACTGCATCGAGGAAGGTAGATATTACCTCCCTGTTTGGCAGACCAACCATGCGCTTGCGGAAACAAAAACGGCAGTAAGCCGCGCACCTGTTGGTGGATATTAATAATGCGGTAGACCCGTACTTGTGTTGTAAACCAGGCATGACGGTATTGCTTGCTTCTCCGCTGGTATCGTAAGATCCCTCCATTTGTAATTCATTAATTGATGGGACGATCATCTTGCGGAGAGGATCGTGCGGGTTATGCGGATCTATTAGTGAAAGGTAATACCTGGTTATACTCATCGGATGCTGTTCTATAACCATTGATAAAGCCGTTTCTTCAGCTTCGTTGATTGTGATGAACTGTTTCAGTTCGTTCAGGGTGGCTACATTATTCTTAATTTCTTCAAGCCAGTTCATGGCACACCTCTTGCATTGGAATGTATATATGTAAAAATCTTTATTATATTCAAAGAACATGACACGTTCATGACCTGCGCATATCGCAATGAGCAGATTTCTCCACCACCGGAGTTATTATTCCTCATGTGAGTCAGGTTCAGGTTGAGCAACAATGTTCGTTTACCGCATACTAGCGGTATGATCTTAACTGTACCATACGTAAAGCAGGAACGAGTTGGGGGAAAGTGTGTAATTTATATAAAAATCTTATACACTCCCTCTCACCCGGAATACGTCTTGCGGGGTAAAGCCTTATGAAAATAAATGATATTGACCTAACTCAACACATTTCACTCATCACAAGGTAAAGGGCTTCTTCCCTAAGAATACCAATATAGGGTATTCTTGTCCTCAGTACAAGAAATTTATTAAAAAAAAGTAAATAAAAACACCAGTAAAATAAATAAAAAATACATTATCATAATACCAGTATTTTTATTATACTACAAATACAAAATTATGTTCATATTGCTTCAGAGAAATTTTCACCCAGCATTGACTGCACCAGGCCTGCAAGTTCGTCTGATAGTGCATTGATTGTTCGGGCGGCTTGTGCCACATCGTTCATGATGTCATTCAATTCCTGTGCTGATTCGGTAACGTACAGTATTGTCTTGCTGGACTCATCATTGGCAACCTTTTGTTCATTTGTGGATATATCTATCGTGTGAGTTGAATCATATATTTTTTCATTGAGATTGGTTATGATTTTTATTGAGTTGTTTACATCAATGATAAGGTCCCCAGTGCCGGCAATCTCTTTAGTGATGTTCAAAACCGCGTTGTTGAGGTCGTTAATCATGTTGGATGTCCTGTCAATGTAGCCACTGCTGCTTTTGATCAGTTCCTGGTTATTGTGTATAAGCTTTTCTATTTCTTTCGAATTTTGCGTGGTAGCCTCTGCCAGCTTGGATATTTCATCTGCCACAACTGCAAATCCCCTTCCTGATTCTCCAGCACGGGCAGCTTCTATGGAAGCATTCAGCGAGAGGAGGTTAACCTGGTCGGCAATATCATTGATGATGCCGATAAACTTCGACATGTTGCTTCCGGTTTCGTTCAGTACCAAAAACTGTTCCCTGGTTGTACCCATCAATTCAGATGACTGGTGAGAAGACTCACTTATTGAATCGATGGCGGATTGTATTTTACTCGAGCTGTGGGTGATCTTTTCGAACACCTTTTGCAAATCCATCACTGATTCGTTGGCTATCTGCATTTCCTCGAAAAGTGACCTGGCAGTTGTGGTAATGGATTCAGCGTTGCTTGATAACTCTTCAACCGATGCTGATATTTCTTCCAGGGATGATGCCTGTTTCTGTGAGAGCTGGTTAACCTTTACCGATACTTCCTCCTGGCCCGTAGCCTTGGATTTCAGTATTTTCACAGAGTTGTTCACTGCTTTTGCTATATCAGACAGGTCCTGGTAATTCTTTTCAGCTTCTTCACCCTTGGAGATAGCAATCTCCATTATGGCGCGGGTTGCCCGTGCCCCCGCAGCAGCACCTATGCCAACCCATACGTAAATAAGGAACCTGACGCCGAGAATACTGCCCACAGGACCCTCGGGAACAAGGTGTGGTCTTAGTATGAATAATGATACCTGTGATAACACTACCAGCATGAAGGTGAAAAGTGATATTCGTACATTAAAGTAAAATACGCTTAATACCAGTATTATGTAATGAGCCGCAAAAAGTTCACGGGAACCATGAATAACATACTGGAAGATGAACAGTGATAGCATAACACCTGTTATTACCACGTAACTGGAGGCAGGGTGGGCTTTGAGCCTTCGGGCGGCAAGCCATGTAAGGAAAATAAGCATGCTGACACTTGTGAATTCGATAAGAATATCTGAAATAGTAAGATAATCCGAACCGGTGCCTGTTAACAGGATTGCGGCTGTGGCAATATTGGCAAGTACGGTTATACTTATGAAAGCCAGTATCAATCGTTTGTGATTGTTCAGCATCACATTGATGAAAATTTCATTTTCACCAAGGGACTTACTGTTTTGTGCTTTGTTGAAAAATGGAAGTTTCATAGAATACCTCGCCATCCCTAAGCATAAATTGCATGAATTTATGCTTGAGAAACGTAATATTTCAAAAGGAATACCCGTAAATATGATCAACATATGTAAGTGAACATTCCATATAAATTAGCATAATTTGTCACCTAAAATTTATGTTATTCTCTTGACAAATTATATGACTCGTGGAGATGTTGTGTAATCTTTAGTTGGACAGGTGCAGATGACATTCTCACGCGAACACATGGGATATTTTATTGCCTTTATGCTCATAGGTGGTATACTTGGTTCTGCACTGGGAACCCTGCTGGTGAAATTGATACCTTCAATCTCAATTATCACCAGTACGTTAACCGGTCCAATCGGGTTTAACCTTGAGATCATAACATTCAGCGTTAAGCTCAATATTTCCGCCATAGCAGGTATTATTGGCGGTATAGTAATATTCAGGAAACTGTAATAGTTTTTTCGCCGCTCCTGCGGCTATCAAGTGTACCAGCCATATAAGGCCGGTGCATATACAAGTAAATCGGTGGTTCACCGGTTGCCTCCTACCAGCAGGATTTGTGATGAGTAACTTGAATTATTCTGAGGGGCATGGTAACGCTGACGTACTGGCTGGCCGTTGGTTGCCGGACATGAGTGCTTCCGATTTACATGTTTTGATAAATTACGATGTATATCTATCAAGATGAGGGGGTACCTTAATTGTCAGTAATATCAATGAAAGCCTTATTAGAATCCGGTGTCCATTTCGGGCATCAAACCCGCAGATGGAATCCCAAAATGTCGCAGTTCATTTTTACCGCGCGTAACGGGATACACATTATTGACCTTCAGAAAACCATGCAGCGTTTGAAGGTAGCTTATAGTGAAATGAAACAGATTGCCGAAAACGGTGGAAAGGTACTGTTTGTTGGAACCAAGAAACAGGCCCAGAATTCTGTGAAGGAATTTGCCGAAAAGTGCGGTATGTACTATGTTTCAGAACGCTGGCTGGGTGGTTTCCTTACCAACTTTAAGACCGTATCGCGTTCTATTGATCGTTTGAAAGAAATCGAGAAGATGAATGAAACGGGTAACTGGGATGCCGAAACAAAGAAAGAAATCCTCGAATTAACCAGGGAACTTGAAAAGAAGAAGAAAATTCTTGACGGTATCAAGGACCTGAACAGGCTTCCCGACGCGTTGTTTATAATAGATCCGAAAAGAGAATCTATCGCCGTAAACGAGGCCCACAAGCTGAATATACCTATCTTTGCCGTTGTAGATACCAACTGTAATCCTGATGAAATCGATTATCCCATACCAGGCAACGATGATGCAATCAGGGCCATCGCTCTTTTCCTTGACGTCATGTCACGGGCTATAATTGAAGGACAGTCAGCAGGCCAGGTGAGTGTGGAAGACGAACTTGAAGAAGAGGCAGCCGAGGCCGAAAGTACCGAAGAGTCAACCGAAGAAGTTGAAGAATCTTCTGAAACAGTTGAAGAAGCACCGGAAGAAGAAGCGAAGACAGAACCTAAAGCAGAAACTAAAGAAGATACTGTATCATCTGCCAGTGATGATGCTGATATTGATGAGTCCGAAACGGACGAGAAAGAATAAGACTGGAAAAATTTGTAAGATTTAGCAATAAGGAGAGATCAAGTGGCAGAAATAACAAGCGCAATGATAAAGGAACTACGGGACAAGACCCAGGCGGGTATGATGGACTGCAAGAAGGCCCTGCAGGAAACTGGTGGAGACATGGATAAAGCGGTGGATTTCCTTCGAAAGAAGGGTATGGCATCTGCTGGAAAGAAAATGGGAAGATCTGCCAGTGAAGGAATTGTCGCTACTTATATTCATAGCAATAACAAGTTAGGTGTACTGCTTGAATTGAATTGTGAGACTGACTTTGTAGCGAGAAATGAAGACTTCCAGAACCTGGCAAAAGAGCTTTGTATGCAGGTCGCAGCTGCGAACCCGTTATATGTGACTCCTGAAGACGTTCCACAGGAAGTAATTGCAAAGGAAAAAGAGATATACAAGGAACAGATGCAGGATTCGGGAAAACCGGAAAATGTAATTGATAAAATTGTTGAAGGAAAGATCAACAAGTATTATACAGAAGTGTGTCTCCTTGAACAGGAATATATTAAGGATCCTAAGGTTGTAATAAAAGACCTTATTAAAGACAAGATAGCAACCTATGGTGAAAATATTGGTGTAGGACGATTTACCCGCTACCAGATAGGCGAATAAGAATGGAATCTGATCCTGTAAATAATACGCAACTGCATTACCGGAGAGCACTTGTGAAACTCTCCGGTGAAGCACTTGCCGGTGTGAACAAGATCGGGATAGATCCCGTAGTGGTAAATCATATTGCAGGAGAAGTGAAAGAAGCATACCAGCTTGGGGCACAGATTACCCTTGTTATTGGCGGTGGAAATATATTTAGAGGTGTTACCGGTACCGAACTTGGTATTGAGCGTTCCACCGGGGATTACATGGGTATGCTTGGAACTGTTATCAATGCCCTGGCAGTGCAAAGTGTTCTTGAAAATATGTCAGTACCAACGCGGGTGATGACCGCGATTGAGATGCGCTCCGTGGCCGAACCATATATACGCCGCCGCGCCCTTCGGCATCTTGAGAAAGGCAGGGTTGTTATCTTTTCTGCCGGTACAGGGAATCCATTTTTTACAACAGATACTGCCGCAAGTCTCAGGGCAATAGAGACTGAAGCAGAGGTTGTTTTAAAGGCTACAAAAGTAAGCGGTGTATATAACAGTGATCCTGAAAAATTTGCTGATGCCAAAAAAATTGATTCCATTTCTTATATTGATGTGATAAAAAGACAGCTGGCCATTATGGACTATGCTGCCATATCACTTTGCATGGAGAATAACCTGCCGCTGGTCGTATTTAACCTTTTTGACAGTGGTTCACTGAAAAAGATTCTTATGGGTGAGCGTGTAGGTACGTTGATTTCTTGATCTTACGAGGGGGAATAGTATGGTTAATGATATATTGAAAGATGTAGAAGCCCGAATGCAGAAAAGTATAAAGACTCTTGAAAAGGACTTTGCGTCAATACGAACAGGAAGAGCGAATCCATCAATATTTGACGGTATAAAAGTTGAAGTGTATGGCACAGAGATGCCCCTGAACCAGGTTGCTACCATATCATGCCCGGAACCACGACTTGTAGTTATTCAGCCATGGGACAAATCAAATCTTGGTTCAATTGAGAAATCCATTCTCAAGTCCGATCTTTCATTGAATCCCAATAATGACGGTTCACTCATAAGAATTCAAATCCCAGATTTGACCGAAGAACGACGAAAAGAATACGTGAAAATGGCCCGACAAAAGGCAGAAGACTGCAGGGTAGCCCTTCGTAACGTTCGCAGGGATGGTAATGATATGATAAAAGACCTGGAAAAGAACAAGGAGATATCAGAGGACGAAGCGAAGTCTGCAACCGATGAGATTCAAAAGATAACCGATAAGTACGTAAACGATGTACAGCAGATGACCGACAACAAGGAAAAAGAGATACTTAATATCTAAAACGATACTTTAATGTTCAAACGTGATTATTCCCGCAAAATTGATTATTCGAGGGTACCTGAACACGTTGCCATAATAATGGATGGCAACGGGCGCTGGGCTCAAAAACGAAAACTTCCAAGAATCGAGGGACACCGTCGAGGTTCCGAAACAGTGGAAAACCTGATGGATGCGGCTGTTTCTCTTAATATAAAGGTTGTGTCACTATACGCCTTTTCAACAGAGAACTGGAGGCGACCTGAAGATGAAGTAAAGGGCCTGTGGCAATTGTTACAGTACTTTTTTGAGTCAAAACTTCCCCTGTTGAAAGAAAAGAATATTCAGGTACGACATTCAGGTAATTTACAAGCCCTGCCACCCGGGGCAAGAAAGGTTATTAAAGAAGCAGTAAGGGAAACGAAGAATAATGACAGTATTATACTCAATTTCTGTTTGAATTATGGTGGCCGAGAAGAAATTATAACGGCAGCAGAAAAATGGGCTGGCAAACGAACGAATACCGAATCGCTGGATAGTAAGACTTTCGAAAAATATCTTTATACACATGGGTTACCCGGTGTGGATCTTTTAATACGAACCAGCGGTGAGTACAGGATCAGCAATTTCCTTCTCTGGCAGATAGCTTATGCAGAACTGGTCTTTATGGAAGTGTTATGGCCCGATTTTACTCCCTGGCATCTTTACAAGGCAGTATATATGTACCAGAAAAGAGAAAGGAGATTTGGCGGTTTATGAATGATATAAAAAAGTCCACAATAAAGAGGATCCTTAGTGCCGTTATTGCCCTGCCGGTGTATGCCTTTATTATAGTAACTGATATAGTCCAATCTACACCAATACTGTTTGTCAGTATTCTCATTTCACTGGTGATGTTGTATGAATTTTACCAGATATGTGAGAGTGATCGTGGACACAAGGCGTTTATAAAAACAGGGTTGCTTGCGGGCCTGGTTATCAATGTTCTCATGTACATGTTTGCCTATGGTAATATATATGGATATAACAGGTTTATAGACAATTTTGACGCAAGGGCCGTATTCGCGGTTTTGACAATCCTTGTTAGTGTCATATTTTTTATTCAGATATTCAAGCGTCCCATCGATGGGGGGATATATTCCATATCCATAACAATATCAGGACTGGTTTTTCTTGTAATTCCATTTTCTCATATTATTTTAATGAAGTCGCTTGCAGATGGTTTTATCTATATAATAGTGTTACACGCGGTTATTATGCTGAATGATACAGGTGCTTATTTTGGCGGAGTACTTTTTGGTAAGCATAAGACAAAGTTTCCCGTTTCGCCAAACAAGTCGTGGGAGGGATATTTCTCCGGCATGCTGTTCAGTATAATATCAATGATGATAATAACCCAGGTAATTGAAGTTTTTTTCGCAAAACATCTTTTTTCAATGGTTGAGTCTGCTGTTCTGGGTGTGGGTTTGAGTATATTTGGCCATGTAGGTGATCTTGCCGAATCCGCAATTAAGCGGGACGGTGCTATCAAAGACTCGGGATCCATTATCCCCGGTCATGGCGGGATGTGGGATGTGTTCGATTCCCTCGTATTTACTTTCCCGATATTCTATTACTATCTCCTGCTAAAAGGAGTGGCATAAAACTGCCCGTTAATATGGCATCTACTGTTACAATTCTCGGTTCAACAGGGTCCATAGGCGTATCAACCCTGCGGGTTATTGAGGCATTCCCGGATTCTTTTACTGTATATGGACTCTCATGCAACAAGAGGCTTGATATCCTGAAAAAACAGATCGCGTTATTTAAGCCCGCAGTTGTGGCAGTCAGCGATGGTGAAACAGTACTTTCAAGTCAATATGATCAATTGGTACGGGAATATCCTGAAATACGTTTTTTAACCGGTGATGAAGGAATCGAAGAGCTGGCATCACAGGCAGTAGATATACTGGTATCCGCCATCGTTGGTGCGGCCGGGCTGAAGCCAACAATGGCTGCCATGGATTGTGTCAAGCGTATTGCCATTGCGAATAAGGAAACGCTGGTTATGGCGGGAACTATTGTAATGGACACGGCAAGACGCAGGGGAGTTGAACTCTTACCGATAGATAGTGAACACAATGCCATATTTTCACTTATGCAGAATCGAAAACCAGGGGACATAAAGAAGATTATCATAACCGCTTCAGGTGGAAGCCTGAGAGATTTTCCACTGGATAAACTGGATGATGTTACTCCGGATGAGGCCCTGCAGCATCCAACATGGAGCATGGGGGATAAGATAACTATAGATTCCGCAACCCTTATGAACAAGGGACTGGAGGTGATCGAAGCGCATCACCTGTTTGATATACCATTTGATGCGATTGACGTGGTTATCCATCCTGAAAGTGTTGTGCATGGTATGATTGAACTTGTGGATGGATCAGTCATGTCACATATGAGCATAACTGATATGGCGCTGCCCATTATTAACGCGCTAACGTATCCCAACCATCTGTGTCATGATTTTGGAAGTCTTGATATTGAGAAGCTTGGTTCCCTTACATTTAAAAAATATGAGCCGGAACGGTATCCTGCCCTGGAGCTTTGTTACCGGGCGGGAATAACCGGGGGTACAATGCCTGCTGTTCTCAATGCTGCCAACGAGGAAGCGGTATACGCGTTTTTAGATGGTAATACAGGTTTTACGGATATCGTAAAAATTGTTGCTACAATTACAGAAAATCACCAGGTTGTAAGTGATCCGGATTTGGAGCAGATATATGCTGCTGACTGGTGGGCACGACAACAGGTCAAGGAATATTTAAGAGGTAAATAATGGTAACTATTACATACATACTGGCCGCTGTAATCCTTCTGGGATTATGTATATTCGTTCACGAGTTAGGGCACCTCCTTGGCGGAAGGATGGTAGGCATAAAGGCTGAAGTTTTTTCAATAGGGTATGGTAAAGGAATAATAAAGAAAAAATGGGGAGATACAACCTACCAGTTAACCCTTATTCCCTTTGGGGGATATTGCAAATTTTATGGCGAAGACCCATCGGATGACCGCGAGGGAAAAGAATATGAATTTCTATCCGCCCATCCCCTGAAGCGGGTGGTGACAGTTGTTATGGGGCCGCTGTTTAATCTATTTTTTGGTGTATTTTTGTTTTTCATCATGAATATATCGGGCTACTCGGTAGAAACGAACAGGATTTATATACCTGAATATTTTAAGTCGGGTGAATATGTATCACCGGCTTACCAGGCTGGTTTGAAAACCGGGGACATCATTACCGAAATAAATAATGAAACAGTGAGCAGTTTCAGTGATGTACAGAGCAAAGTAGTTTTTTCAGACGGAAAGCCTCTTTCGATACAGTATCAGCGTGGTGATCTGCAGCAAACGGCAAAAGTAACCCCGAAAAAATATTCTGAAAAGGGATATTATACCGTGGGAGTGATGCCATATGGTAAGCGGGTGCTGATAGCCAATGTGCTGGATGGATATCCCGCAGAACAGGCAGGCCTGGAAAAACTTGATGAGATACAGTCAGTAGAAGGCAAACAGTTTGAGACACCACAGGAATTTACTGAATATATAAGAAAAAAAGCCGGAACACCACTTGAATTTACAGTAATTCGAAGTGGTAATGAAAAGAAGGTACAGGTAACCCCGCAGCAGAGAGAAGTATTGAAAATTGAGAAATTCACGGATACGCGTTTCCCCGGTGAGACATATGAGATTGCACTTGATAAGCTTGACCTGATAAAATCATCGATAAATGATGGAAATGTTAAAATTAATGGCAAACGAATACAGTCCTTTTCACAGTTTGTTTTAATAGTTAAAAGAAGTGGAAACAGGGTGCTCACAATAAAAACGCCGGGTGGTACATATAAAGGGAATGTTACTTTTGAAAAATATGGATTCGTCGGAATAGAAACGGCTATTGCTCCTGAAATGGTAAATATTGAATACGGTTTTGCCGGGTCAGTTACAAAAGCACTTATAGACCCATTTGAGTTCATCGCGTTGAATGTACAGGGAATCGGCATGATGTTTTCCGGTGAACTGGATGTGCGAAGAAATCTGTCGGGTCCCATTAGAATTGCGAAGATTGCTGGTGACACTGCATACTACCGGGGGGTTGAGGCGTTTATACTGCTGATGGCTAAAATATCCATAATCCTCATGGTGATGAACCTGCTGCCAATACCAATGGTAGATGGCAGTTATATAGTGTTCTTTTTATACGAAGCTATTAAGGGGCGGCCTCTGAATGAAAAGATCATGGAGAAAATACAGCTGATAGGTTTTGCGTTTCTAATAATGCTGGGTGTGTTTATCATCTTCAATGACCTTTCGTTTTTACCATTTTTTCAAAAATTCTTTAATTGAAATATTCATTTCTCCCTGCATTCGTGGAAGGAGAAATGCATAGACATAAGATTCGAATACCTTGTAACTTAATACCATGGTAAACAACAAAAGACAATCCCGGCAGGTTCGTGCAGGTTCCCTTGCAATAGGTGGCGGCGCACCCGTGTCATTGCAATCCATGACGACCTGTCCTCTTGAAGATATTGCCGCAACTATCACGCAGATTCATTCCCTTGAAGAAGCGGGAGCACAGATGGTTCGCCTGGCGGTACGAACTGAAGATCACGTGGTACATCTCAGGGAAATTCGTCAACATATATCTCTTCCCCTGTGCGCGGATATACATTTCAATCATCGTATTGCACTGGGAGCAATCGATGCGGGAATTGACAAGATAAGGCTTAACCCTGGCAATATTGGTGAACGCTGGAAAGTTGAAGAAGTAGTGAGGGCAGCCAGAGAACATGATGTGCCAATTCGAATTGGTGTAAATGGTGGATCACTTGATAGTAAGAAGTATCCTAAAGTCAACCCGCAGTCTCTTACAGAATCGGCCATGGATCACGTAAAGATACTTGAAGATCTTCATTTTAATGACATTGTTATCTCAATCAAATCATCGAATATACTGCAGACAATACAGGCCAACAGGTTACTGGCTGACCTGGTGGAGTATCCCATTCATATAGGCCTAACTGAAGCCGGTTATGGGCTTAACTGCATTGTGCAAAGCAGCGTAGCTATAGGTTCGCTCCTTCTTGAAGGTATTGGTGACACACTCAGGGTATCCATGACAGGTGATCCCGTGGAAGAGATCATTGTAGGCAGAAAGATACTAGAGGCCGCGGGATTGCGCAGGGCTCCCATACATGTTATTTCCTGTCCGACCTGCGGGAGAACAGATCCGGATATCGATCTTTTAGAACTGGCAAAAAAAACTGACCAGGTACTTACCAGCCGATTCCATGATAGAATTGAAGCTTCAGGCGGAACTATCACGGTTGCCGTTATGGGATGTGAAGTCAATGGTCCCGGTGAGGCTGCCCATGCTGATCTGGGAATAGCTGGGGGACGGGGAGGGCAGATGCTGCTTTTCGCCGGGGGTGAAAAGCTGCGCAAAGTAGATGTCCGAAATGCCGTTGAGGAGATGGCTGACGAGCTTGAAGTCATGCTTGAAAAATTGCTGTGATGCTTTATACTCAGGACAGGGCTAAATGATGAAGAAATGATGGAGGCGCGAACGTGGCTATACAGTATTCATTCCCGGAAGGGTTTTTGTGGGGCAGTGGCAGTTCGGCATTCCAGGTAGAAGGGGAATGCAGAAATCATGACTTCTATGACTGGGCATTACAGGGTAATATTAAGGACGGAACAAATCCTGTAGATGCCGTTCATTTCTGGAAATATTTTAAAAAAGACATCGGCCTGATGAAAAAAATGAACCATTCAACCGCACGAATTGGGCTGGAATGGGCCAGGATAGAACCTGACAAATGGGCCTACGATGACAGTGTGCTGGATCATTACAGGGAAATATTAAAGGAAATGAAAGCACAGGATATCTCGCCAATGGTTACACTGCATCATTTCTCAAATCCGATGTGGCTTGCCAGGCAGGGTGGATGGACTTCTTTGAAGGTTGTAAAGTATTACGTACGTTTTGTAAAAAAAGCCGTGCGATATCTTGGCGACCTCGTTGATGTCTGGATAACCATTAATGAACCATCCGTGTATGCTACCGCTGCATATCTTTTCGGTGAATTTCCTCCCGGGAAAAAAAGTGTGGGAAAAACATTCAGGGTAATGAAGAATATGGCAGATGCACATGTAGCCGCGTATCATGAAATACATGAAATTTATACGCAAAAGTTATGGGGAACTCCGAAGGTTGGTATAGCCAAGCACCTGCGCACATTCGATCCATATAACACAAAAAACCCTCTTGATCATCTTTCTGCACGTTTGGCAAAAAGGTATTTTAATGATTATTTTCTTAAAAGGGTTAACAAAAAGTCAAATACGCTGGATATATTCGGACTTAATTATTATTCAGGTGACCTGGTAAAATTTCCATTGAAACTGCTTGGGCGGAAAAACCTTCCAAAAAACAAGCTGGGGTGGGACATCTATCCCAAGGGGCTTTACCGGATACTTGATGAATATTATTTCAGGTACGGTTGTCCTGTGTATATAACTGAAAACGGAACCTGTGATGAACATGATGAATTAAGGCCGTCATTTATTCTTGATCATGTGTACCAGTTGCACCGTGCCATGGAACACGGTGTTGACATAGCCGGTTATTATCACTGGTCTACCCTGGATAATTTTGAGCTGGTTGACGGTCTTATGTCCAGGTTTGGACTAGTGTACGTAGACCATGAACATCCAGAAAGAAAAAGAACGTTAAAGACCAGTGGGAAAATGTACGGAGATATCGTCGGGTCTAATGGTATAACTGAAAAGATAGTCAAAGACTATGTGCCGGAATGGAGGCCATGATTTCTGATATATTAAACACTGAACTTTTTATCGATGTGCAGCCAGGGACTTATCAAACAGGCATTTCGCGGGACGTAGCAGATGGTATAATAAAGAACCTTGATTCTACATTGAAGCCTGAATACATATACCATGCAACTCCCCATCATGCTGTTGAAATTGAAGAATTCCACATGAGTCCCTATCCTGTTACGCCCGCTCAATTCAGGCAATTCATCGAGAACACGGGGTATCAAACAGAGGCAGAAGTGGAAGGCTGGGGATGGACCTGGGATAATGGATGGACAAAAAAAGAAAATCTCACCTGGAAGGAACCCTTTGGGAATACATCTGACAGGATATATACTGAATTGGCAGAAAACGTCCCGGTATTGCAGGTAAGTTGTAATGACGCGCGGGCTTTTTGCAACTGGCTTCAGAAAGAAACCGGAATCGGGTTCAGGCTTCCATTGGAACATGAATGGGAAGTGTTTGCGTATTCTGTGGGTGTGCCTGGCATGAATGATCCTGTTGCGCTTGATCCCATCAACCCTCCCGGTACAACTCTTGATTTTATCGAGATGCTTGCTGCGCAGATTACGGACAGGGCATTAATATATCCCGGACTGGTATGGGAGTGGACTGATTCCTGGTTTGACGCCTACCCGGGTGCCGATGATCATGATGAATATGGTACCACTTACAAGGTATTACGAGGTGGATCGTTAATGAGTACACCCATCCAAAAGGCCAGGGGGTACAGGTTCAGGCGCTGTCCCACAGCCAGGAGTCCCTTTTACGGCTTCAGGGTGGTGTACTGATTATTATTCATCAATGATCGCGACTACCCTGGCCGGGGCGGCACTGCCGTCTTTAATCTTAAGAGGAAAACAGGCTATTTTGAATCCACTTGAGGGTACTTCCCCCAGGTTCACCAGCCGTTCCATGTGGGAGTAGGGCAGGTCAACCTGGTGTGCCTGCCAGAATATACCTTTTTCGTCTTTTTCCAGGGCTTGCTGCGCCTGTACATTTAGTGGAACATCCCAGCCCCAGGCATCGATACCCATAACCCGGACACCCTGCTCAAAAAGCCACCGTGTGGCTTCGGCCGTAACCCCGCAACCCTTGAAGATGTAGTCAGGCTGACCGTAAAACCGGTCACGTCCGGTGTATATTAATACAATATCCATGGGCTTTATAGAATAGTTTATTCTTTCAAGTTCTTTTTCTATATCCCTGACCGTAACCGGGTCTCCCTCGTCCTTGTGGGTCATATCCAGCTTCACCCCGTCACCAAAAAACCACTCAAGGGGGAGCTCGTCAATGGTCTGTGCCCTTGTGCCGCCAATTTCGCTGTTATAATGCCAGGGCGCATCAACATGGGTGGCGTCATGGGTACCAAGTTTTGTTATGGTTTCAGTGGCCCACCCTTCATCATTTCGAAAAAGGCGTCTTGGCACATTAAGTAGTGTCTCTACCTGCTTCGCGCCATCTTCATGGCTGTGATAGTCAACCTGTATCTTAAGAAAATCAGGGGTTGCATCAGGACTGTTCTCAATAGTAGAAGAAAGATCTATTATCTTCATTGGGCTCCTCCATGTATTCACCACAGAGGTACAGAGGTTAAAGGATTACCGCAAAGGCGCGAAGTACGCGAAGGGCGCAAAGAAAAAGAAAAGGATATTATATTTTATAAATAATTATTTTCTCTTTGCGCTTCTCTGGCGCCCTTTGCGCCTTTGCGATAAAAAATTATATAATCCTTTCTCTGTAACTCTGTGACTCTGTGGTGAGAATAAAAAAGAATAAGTATTCTTATCATGGGAATGGATGTGGTGCAAGAAAATTTATGGGGGGATCAGGACTGTTTCTGTATGCCTTTGCCAATGATGACTTTCATGAACTCACGGAAGTCGTTGTCGTCACGGCCTATTGTATTATGGACGCCAAATTTTTTGAATTGCAGCATGCCTTCTGTTACCGATGACAGGAAGAAGGCAACTGTATGAGGATCAAGATCACGAAAGGTGCCTTCACTTACCCCTTCCCTGAAAACCTCTGCCATCATATCAAGAAGTTCGCCGGTTCTTCGGGTTATTTCATTCTTTCCGGGATCGGGATCTTCGGTGTCGAGAAACTCACCCTTGTATTCCATCAGGATGTTATAATAATCACGGTACTCATTATAGAAGGTGAGATACGAGTCAAAGGTTGAAATAAGCTTTTTGGGGGAGGTTTCCCTTGCGTCAATACCTTCCTTAAAAAGCCTGTTCAATATATTCAGTGCTTCATGGCAAATGGTTTCGTATATTTCCCGCTTGTTTTTGAAATGGAAGTACACGGCCCCGGTGGTCAATTTTGCTTTTGACGCAATGGTTCTCATCGAAATGCCGTTATAGCCGTACTGCAGAAAGAGTTTCCGTGCGGTATCAAGTATTTCCTGTCGGTTGTTTTTTCTCATCACTTCTTCATTAATATAGTTATCAATTTGTAAAAGATTAACATAACAACGGTATGTTCCGGGTCAATATGTTTTTTACTGAACCGGGTATAAATATTTAATAATTTATCATATTTATACGTACTGTTTTTCATAAAGCCTTGAATGAACAGGGTTCACGGTGTACAATTAATAATAATGGTACTGCTATTAATTTAAAGGAAATATAACATTGATAGACAATAGTAATATACAAATGGATCTGAATATTATTCTCGCTGCCGTGGAACAGAGTCCAAGTATTGTGATGATTACTGATACTGACGGGAATATAGAGTACGTAAACCCGCATTTTACCATGATAACCGGCTATACCCGGGAAGAAGTCCTTGGAAGAAATCCTTCCTTCCTGAAGTCAGGTACCATGCAAAGGGATATCTATGCCGAGTTGTGGTCTTCGTTAAGGCAGGGAAAATCCTGGCATGGTGAACTCTGTAACAGGAAAAAGAATGGGAAAATATACTGGGAGTCTGCGGCTTTCAGTGCCATTAAAAATGAAAGCGGCAAGGTGCTGCATTATATGAAAGTGGCCGAGGATATTACTGAAAGAAAAAGATCACTTGAGGCACTTCAGAGTTCATACGAGTTCCTTGAAATTATCATGAATTCTGCCATAGATACCATATTCGTGCTGGATTTACGAGGTGATATTATAATGGCAAACAGCAGGGCCGAAGAACTGACAGGCTATACCGTGGGAGAGCTGATAGGAATGAGCTCTTCACAACTGATACCGAATGCCGAGTTTGATGGTGTTAATGAGTATTTTTCTTCACAAAAGGACAGGTCGGGATCAGTTGAGCAAAGAACAACCCTGTTAAGAAAGGATGCTGCTGAGAGAACAATCAAGTACAGGCTTGTGCCCCTTATTCAGCATAACAGGTTGCGTGGTATCATTGGCACCGCAGAGGATATAACAGAGCAGAGCCTGGCCGAAGGAGAATTAAGAAAACTTATCCAGGCTGTTGAACAGAGTCCCGCCACCGTAGTTATTACTGATACGGAAGGGAATATTGAGTATGTGAATCCCAAGTTTACCCAGCTGACCGGTTATGAATTTCATGATGTTATAGGTAAGAATCCAAGGATAATGAAATCAGGATCACAACCAAATGAATTTTACAAAGAGCTCTGGGAGACAATAACAGATGGTCGGGAGTGGAGGGGTGAATTCCACAATCTGAAAAAAGACGGGGGAGCCTTCTGGGAATTTTCTTCAATTTCTCCTGTGAAAAATGAAAAAGGGGTGATAACCCATTACGTGGCAGTAAAAGAGGATATAACCGAAAGAAAACAGGCTGAAGACGCACTTATTGAAAGTGAGAATCGTCTTCGAGTAAGAAATGATATTATTGAAAATGATCTGAAAAACGCCCAGACAATTCAAAAGGCACTGCTTCCCAAAAAAGTCCCCCGAAAGGACGGCTTCCTGGTGCAGTATCGTTATATTCCCCTGGACGCGGTTGGAGGTGATTTTTTTACTTTTCATGATATAGGTCCGGATTCTTTCAGTGTATTTATTGGTGATGTCACAGGACATGGTGTTTCAGCAGCGCTGTTTACTGCGCTTTTGAAATTTACAACACAGAAAATGGACGAAGGACTCTATACATCCCCCGCAGACTATGTACTGCATATTAACAATGAACTGCTTGGTATAATGTCAGGCTATTTTATCACCGCATTGTATGCCATCTTTAGTCGTGATATCCTTTCAGGTAAGACGAAAATATCCTTCGCCCGTGGCGGTCATCCATACCCGGTGCTATTGAAAAAGAATGACAATTCTATCGAAATGCTTAAATCAAAAGGTACAATTCTTGGAATGTTTAAGGATCTGGTTATACATGAAAAATCTGTAGAACTCGAAAAAGGGGACAGGGTATACCTTTTTACTGATGGTATTATTGAGGTATATGATAGAAAAAAGGAGATGCTTGGCCTTGAAGGGCTTTCAGAAATAATACAAAGCACGGCCGGTGAAACCCTTTCTGATTCCATTGAATCAATGCTGAAAAAGGTTGAAGAATTTCAGGGTATACCAGCTTTTGAGGATGATATGGCAATTATCGGGGTGGAAGTAACATGAGTACAGCTATGCCGAATGGTATTTCAACACGGCATATTCAAACCCGTCAACAAGCACACGGAAAGAAGCAGCGTTAATGTTTTCAGAAACCGCGTAAACCTTCCATACATCATTGCCGTTGGTGAATAGAATGGTTACTTCAACCTCGGTGCTGGTGCCCCTTTTTGCGTCCATTATGTTGGCTCGATAATCTACCAGCGCCACACTTTCGATTTCCGGGAAAAGGGGAATAAGGCCTTTTTTCAGCACCTTGGCAAGCGCGTCTACAGGGCCATTACCGGTTGACGCCTCGTGAATCTCCCGTCCGTTAGCCTCTATCTGTACCGTTGCTTCGGGGTCTATCCCATTATCGATTAACCGGTAATTGTCAATAATTTGAAATGGCGGTTCATATGTTTTCAGTGCCCGGGCAATAGCAAGTTCCCGGGTGGCATCTTGAATTTCAAAGTTCAGCATTGATTGTCTCCATGAGAATCTGGATTAGTTTTTATTCTTCTTCTTCTTCGCCTTCACCGTATTCATAGTCCATAGTTAAAGTATGAGATATTGAAGTATCAAGACCTGTAATCGATTCTTCCTTTAACTTGTTGTTATCCTTGTAAATTTTAATGCTTGCAGATGTTGCACCTATATTAGTGGTAACACTGATTTCCAGGTAATCAACATCCTCTATTTCTTCTTCATACTGTCCTATGTTGAATGAATCAAGTTCAGCATCATCAATCCCAAAATGCTTTATTTTGTCACCATTTTTAAGATAATAACCGCTGAATCCTTTTGAATGAACAATTACCAGAAGTTTTATACTGCTTCCCTCATCACTACATGTTGTGAATGAGCTAATAGCAATCAGGATAGTTATTAATATCGCAAGGTGCTTTGTTCCATTCATTTTCCCATGGCCTGATTATATAAAATTCAAAGTAATCATATGATATAGTAAGATATGCCTCCATATCCGGAAGTGTCAAGAAATTAACAACTTATTGAGGAGTTTAAAACAATTCAAAATTTGTTCTTGTTCAAAAAATAAAAGCTGGTATATAGTAAAAATTCACAATGAGGTTTTAATAAAAAAAATCGGGTGAATTATAATGCACGAACTGGTACACGCATTCAAACACGCTCTCATGATTACATCATTCGTGTTTGTGATGATGCTCATGATCGAGTATATCAACGTCATAACAAGTGGCACATGGCAGCAGCGAATGGCCGAAAAGCCATGGGGGCAATACCTGCTGGCGGTGCTACTGGGCGCCACACCGGGGTGCCTGGGGGCCTTCATGGTGGTTGCCATGTACAGCCATCGGGTTGTGTCTCTGGGAGCGCTTGTCGCTGCCATGATCGTTACAAGTGGCGACGAAGCATTTGTGATGTTTGCCATGATACCGGAAACCGCTTTCATCATAATGGGGATAATGATTCCCATCGGATTGTTAGCAGGTTTCCTTGTTGATAAAATATTTGCCTCCCGAAAGTCAGCATGCCTTTTAGATTGTGATGGCCTGCAGATCCATCCACCCCATCATTGCGACTGTTTTCCCAGGGGGAAAATATTGCAGCACTGGAAAAACCTTTCATTATCACGGGCATCACTTGTGCTGGTGATGATAGTTCTCGTGATCATGGTTGTCAATGGAACCATCGGGCCCAAAGAATGGAACTGGGTACGCTACACGCTTATGGTTGCCATCGGTATTGCCCTGTTTATCGTGTCAACAGTGCCGGATCATTTTCTCGAGGAGCATCTATGGGAACACGTGGTAAAGCGCCACGTACCCCGCATTTTTCTGTGGACATTCGCTGCCCTGCTGATCATACATATATTAATTGAACAAATGGATATTGAACCCCTTATCCAGGACAACTCGTATTTTGTTCTCTTCTTGTCCGCGTTGATCGGTATTATACCCGAATCCGGTCCTCACCTCGCGTTTGTTACCATGTATTCAAAGGGTCTTATCCCCATATCCATATTGCTTACAAGCTCTATAGTGCAGGACGGGCACGGTATGATACCGCTGCTTGCACATTCACGTAAGGACTTTTTCCTGGTAAAAACTATAAATTTGATAGCAGGCCTGCTGGTTGGTATAGTGTTGATGCTGATGGGATATTAATAGAAGGAGACATCCTATGACAAAAATTCTGGTTACCGGGGGGGCCGGGTATATCGGTTCCCATGTTGTTCATCTGCTGGCCAGGAGAAACTTTGTACCCATTGTGTATGATAATTTCTCCACCGGGTTTCGTGATTTCGTAGAGGAGTTTGATATTATAGAGGGTGATATTGGTGACTATCAGCATGTTAGCGAGGTGCTGAAAAGTTATGATATAGCCTGCGTGATGAACTTCGCTTCTTATATTGCTGTAGGTGAATCAGTAAATAAACCCTTGATGTATTATGACAATAATGTGGCAAAAACATTCACCATGTTCCGGGCAATGCTTGATGCCGATTTGAAAAGATTTATTTTTTCATCGTCTGCCGCAGTGTACGGTACGCCTGAAGAAGTACCGATCAGTGAAGACAGCAGGCTGCATCCTGAAAGTCCTTATGGCAAAACAAAGTATTTTATTGAAGAAGTGCTGCGCGACCTGGACGTATCTGACCAGTTCAAATCGGTAAGCTTACGGTATTTTAACGCCGCGGGGGCCGACTTTTCCGGGCAGATGGGAGAAGGACATGTCCCGGAAACCCACCTGATCCCCCTGGTAATACGGGCGGTACTGGACCCCGAGTATACCATAACCATATTTGGTGCTGATTATGACACTGAAGACGGTACATGCGTCCGTGATTATATACACGTGAACGACCTGGCAATGGCACACATACTGGCACTTGAGAACCTCCTGGAAACACCGGAAACACGGGTATATAACCTGGGTAACGGGCTGGGTTTTTCTGTAAAAGAAGTTATCGATTCGGTAAAAAGAGTAACAGGGAAAGATCTTTCGGTGAAAGAGGGAGAACGACGTCCGGGAGATCCTGCCGTCCTGGTTGCGTCGTCCCGCAGGGCACGTGAAGAACTGGGATGGGATCCACAGTACCCTGAAATTGATGAGATAGTCAGGTCAGCATGGAACTGGGAATCACAGCAACGAAGAAGGGGATACTGATAAATCAAATCTACCGGTTTTTTTGCTTGATTCATGATGAGCATGCACTAAGTTGAGTTATTCATGTAATACAATAAAACAAAATAAACCAGAGGTCGACCTGTATGAATCTTCATTCACTTTTTTGTCCCAGCTCAATAGCTATAGTCGGCGCCAGTGATACCCTGTTTAAGTGGGGTGCGTATATCATGAGCAACATCCTTGACGGGGGATTTACCGGCAAAGTGTACCCGGTATCTGTTTCAAAATCCATCGTCTTTGGCAGGGAAGCGTATAAGTCCGTAAGAGATATAGAGGATAAGGTAGACCTCGTGTTTATCACTACTCCGGCCCAGACAGTGATGGCAGTTCTGGAAGATTGCAGGGATTCCGGGGTGAAGAACGTGGTAATGGTGACATCGGGGTTCAGTGAAACGGGGGAGGACGGGGCCCGGATGGAGAAAGAGGTGGAACGATTCGCCATTGAAAACGGTATGCACATCGTTGGCCCAAATACCATGGGGATCGTCAATACCCATTGCTGCTTATATGCCACAGGTTCAATTGTACGACCGGTGCGGGGAGGCATTTCCATTGTTGCCCAGAGTGGCAACCTTGGGAACCAGATAATGGAATGGGCTGAGCAGGAAAAGATCGGCATTGCCAAATTCGTGGGCTCGGGTAACGAGGGGGTATTGAAGGTTGAGGACTACCTCGAGTATTTCATGGATGACGAGGACACCAGCGTGGTGTTGATGTATATAGAAGGGATTGACGACGGAAAACGATTCATGGATGTGGCTTCCCGGGTGACTGCCAAAAAACCGGTGATCGCTCTTAAGGCGGGTAGAACGCAAAGCGGAAGCCAGGCTGCCCAGTCTCATACCGGCGCCATGTCAGGGTCGCATGTAATCTTTGAAAGTGTTATGAAACAGACAGGTATTGTAATCGCACGGACACCATCAGAACTTCTCACCCTTTCAGCGGCCTTTGACAGTTTCCCGGTACCGGATGATAACAGGGTTGGTATAATTACCCTCGGCGGGGGATGGGGAGTGGTAACAGCCGATGAGTGTGAAGAACGGGATCTCTCCATCCCCCCGCTTCCTGACGATGTGATGGAAAAACTGGACAAGCGGTTGCCTCCTTTCTGGAGCAAGGCAAATCCGGTTGACCTGGTTGGTCAGCCCGATATTGTTTTATTCGAAGAGTCAATAGAGTATATGGCAGCGTCAGATTCCTTTGATGCCATAATCACACTTGGTATGGTGGGTTCAAAACAATTCGCATTGAGAGCGGCAGAAGCAGCCATGAACCTGGGTAATCTCAGCAAAGGAGAGTACCAGAAGTTCAAGGATAATCTTGATCAATACCAGATGGATTTTCTTGATAAGATTATCCTGATCACTGAAAAATACGGGAAACCTATTCTTCCCGTGTCACTTGCGAAAACTGATTACGATGAGATGGTTCACCAGTTAAAAGGCAGTAAGTACAAGCTTGTTATATACGGGTCGCCTGAAGAGGCGGTGCTGTGTCTTCAGAAGATGTATCACTATTCACGGTATCTGGCCAAAAGGAGAAATTAAAAATGCGTGAAATAATTATGACAGCAGTGGAGAGAGGACAAGAGGCGCTTTCTGAATATGAGTCAAAGAGGGTTGTTGAGACTGCAGGTGTTATCGTTTCAGGTAACAGGCTGGCAACCAGCAGGGATGAAGCGGTTCAAATGGCCGCAACGTCAGGATATCCGGTGGCATTGAAAGGCTGTTCGCCCGCTCTGACGCATAAAACCGAGATGGGGATGGTGAAGCTTAAATTGAAGACTCCTGAAGAAGTTGCTGAAGCGTATGATGAGATAACATCAAAGGGGGTTGAGCTTGACGGGGTGATAGTACAGGAATGGGTGGAAGGTGATAATCGTGAATTTGTAATTGGCATGACAAGAGACCCCCAGTTCGGCCCCTGCGTGATGTTCGGTCTTGGTGGTATTTTTACTGAAGCATTGAAGGACGTATCATTTCGTGTGGCACCGTTGACAGAAGTGGATGCCATGGAAATGATTGACGAAATAAGAACCCAGAAACTACTGGGTGAATTCAGGGGAAGTCCAGCTGTTGATAAAAAAAAGCTGGTAGATGCTATAATAGGAATTGGAAATCTTTCAAGCGAATATGAACAGATCGCAGAAATTGATATAAATCCACTTATTATAGAGAAGAGTAACCCGGTTGCTGTAGACGCACTTGTCATTCTGAAAAAATGAAGAGATAAATCTTTTTTGATTTGACGAATTGTGTTATTTACATTTAAATTTAGTATCAATGATGGAACTATGGCTGGTTTTATAACCAGCCATTTGTGTGTGATAGATTAAGGTTTTTGTATCCTGCGCTAATTGGTCCTTTTTTCAAAAAAATTCTTCAAAAATAGTAACAAAGGTAATATAGTGCAGTACCGGAACTAATTGATAGTACCAGTTAAACTTATTGTGTGAGATGGAGTAAATTGAAATGACAACGAAGCTAAAGCATAAGAAGGTAGGAATTCTATTTTCAGGCGGGCCTGCACCAAGTGCCAATACGGTAATCTCATCCACTGCCCTGAATTTTCTAGATCACGGGGTGCCGGTAATCGGGTTCTACCGCGGTTATGAATTTATGCAGGATTTTAATATTAACTATCCAAAGCTTAAGAAAGGAACTCATTATACAGAAATTAATTACGAAATTACCCAGGTAAGAAACGAGCGGGGAATATTTTTAAGGACTTCACGGGCTAACCCTGGGAAAGGGATTAATACAATTGATGAGTTAAAAGATACGGGAAAAAACAGCCGGTTAAAAAATATTATTGATGCATGTGAATACCTGAATATTGGTGCCCTTGTTTCAATCGGTGGTGATGATACTTTGAAAACAGCTAACTTTCTGCATATACTCGGGTTTCCGATTATACATATACCCAAAACAATCGATAATGATTATTTCGGAATTCCCTGGACATTTGGTTACTGGACGGCTGTTGATGCCGCACAGAAAAATATGCTGAATCTGAAAGCAGATGCCCAGGCTACTGACAGCTTTTTTATAGTTGAGCTAATGGGAAGAAAAGCGGGATGGATAACCTACGCCGCGGGTATTGCGGCTGAGGCTATAATGATGGTTGCTGCCGAGGATATACCCGGAGATACACTTGATATTGATCAGCTGGTAGAAGACATTACAAATACAATTATCGCAAGGGAGAACAATCGAAGGCCGTACGGGGTAATTGCCGTATCAGAAGGAATTGTTGATAAGCTTCCTGATGAAATGAAACCCACTGAAACCGATAAGCATGGCAATATCCTGTATCGTGAAGCGCAAATATCACGAATACTGGCAGAAAGGGTAAAAGCCCTGTACATGGAGAAAACCGGTCTTGAAGTGAAAGTTACCCCGAAACAGATAGGCTACGAGACCAGGTCATCCCCTCCCATAAGTTTTGATGTGGTTCTCGGAAGTATGCTTGGCTATGGAGCCTACAAGTTTTATTCTGAGGATACTTTCGGAATCATGGTATCGGTAACAGATAATTTTGACCTGAAGGCGGTTCCATTCAGTGAACTTATCGATTCAGATACGTTGAAAACAAAGCTTCGGGATGTTCCCAAGGGAAGTGATTTTTATACACTAAAGGAGCGTCTCTCTTACAGAAAATCCTGGGAGTAATGATAAAATGAGGATCAACACTGCAGAACCAGGAAAGCGCATGCTGCTTTTCATAATTGTATGTTCTATCCTGGTATACATGTCCCCCTCTTGTACTACAAAAGCGGATAACCCGGAAAGGGTTATAATGCGGTATCTTCATGAAGATGCACCCGAAAAACTGAAGGAATACCTCACCCCGGGTTCTCAAAAGATGCTTACAGAAATTCAGAAAAAAACAGGGGTAGTAAGTCCCCTGGCTCTCATTACAGCCCATCACTCACCGGATGCTGAATTTATCATTACCGATGAAAAGACACGTCCCGGCAATTCAAAAATTACGTTACAGTGTGTAGAACATCCAAACGAGAACGCAAGAGGGTTTACTGTCTCATATGAACTGGTTAATCAATCAGGTGAATGGAAAGTAGATCTTACTGGTGAATTGCAGCCCATCCTTTCAGAATAGTGAAATTCCAAGGTTTAATATGATGTCGTCACGAAGTTCAAGGGCCTGTTCATTGTCAGGGTCTATGGTAATCAGGTTAAGGCAGGCGATATACGCCATGAAAAGGTCACCCCTTTCATAGTAAAGATTGATGAGGTTAAAATGTACCTCTATGAGTGATGGATCACATTTTAATGCCCGGGTATAAAAATAAAGGGCCCGGTCATGATCACATTCTTCCCAGTATACTCCGGCAAGATTAGCAAGTGTGATTGCATGATTCGGGTATTTTTTCTCGGCTGCCAGCAGTATGTTCTTGGAGAATTTCAGTTTCCCCATCTCGCAGAGGGTGATACCCATTCCGTTGAGAAGATCAGGGTCGTTACCCTGGATTCTAAATCCGATGCTGAAAAGCTGAAAGGCTCTTCTGTATTCACCCTGTTCAACTGCATCGTAGCCAAATTCTATAAGGGTTTCATTGTCCACATCCGGTTGACCGGTGAACTCATTGCTGAGGATGCATTTAAGCTTGTTCTGATAATACAGATTGTCTTTCATGTGTTACGCACCACACCTGATGCTATGGCATTATTACATCTAACAGTATACATGGAGTATTGCAAAGTAGATATAAATTGTCAATAGTATTTGATAAAAAAACCCGGAACTGCCGCTTTAATGCCCATGAAAAAATCATATTGACATTTATTTTTTATCTAAATATCAATTGTAGCAGAAAAACAATTATTTTAAATGATAATGATGAAAAAATAAAAAATTTTTATTATTACCTCTGTAATTACGTATTAATAAGTGAACCTTTCAATTAATCAAAATTTTTGAATCCAAGGAGTAGTAACATGAAACGATGGACAATACTGATGGTAGTTCTTTTCGCCCTGTTGATTCTGGGATGTAAAAGTGATTCCGATATCCTTGCTTCGTATGGAAATGGAACAATTACAAGAGGTGAATTCCATAACTGGATTGATGCAAAACAATGGGCCAGGGAATCAATACTTAAGAACAAGAAACAGCAGAAGGACAAGCTTACCATGATGGCAATTGAAAAAATTGCTATTCAGAAGGCGAAGGATGAAGGATTTGATACATCACCTGATTTTCAGGCTGTTGCAGAAATGGCTACAGAGTCCCAGTTAATGAAACTGCTGTATACCAAAGAGATAAAAGATAAAGCCAATTTCGAAGAACCTGCCATAAAGATACGGCACATATTTCTGAAGGTGCGTGATTTTAAAATACAGAATGGCAAACGGATACCACTGGCAGGGAAGGAGCTTACACAGGCATTCTCCAGGGCAAAAGAAAAAGCTACTATGATAATTGAAGAACTTGAAAAGGGTGGTGATTTTGGTAAACTTGCTGAAAAGTATTCTGATGATTTTTCTAAGAAGAAAGGTGGAGATATCGGATACGTTGTCCGGGACATGTTATTACCTGAATATGCAGATGCCGCGTTTAAACTTCAAGAAGAACAATTCACAAAAGAACCCGTGGTAACCGCCAGGGGGCTGTATATTGTCAAGGTGGACGAAAAGGATGTAATTACACCAGAAAACATTGATGATATAATTGAGGACAAGGTACAGGTGAAACGGCTTAAAAATCGTTTGTATCGTAAAACAGCGCAGAAGTATCTTGATGACCTGACAAATAAAGATGATGTCGAATTTAATGAAAAAAACGTAACCAGCAGGAACAAAGATGCTGTTGTTTTCAAAGTAGGAGAGAAAGTATATACTGTTGCAGATATGGAAAAACGAATAGAAATGTATAACAAGCGTTTTAAACAAAGGCTGCAGCGTGCTGGCAAAGACAGAATTGATGCTACTGATGAGAAGAAAGTTGCCATAGCAAATAATACCTTCAAGTTTGAGTTGCTGAAGCGGGAAGCAGTGAAGAAGGGTATTGTGGATGATCCGGATTATATTGAAAACGTGAAAAATCGACAGGATTTGCTGCTGGCAAGAGAGTACATGAACCATATAGGGTCAAAGGGTGTTACTGTCACCCCGAAGGAGCTGATGGACGAGTACAACAACAATAAAAATGAGCGCTATTACACAATAGTGAAAGCCAATGGAAAAAGAACCAAAAATGTTGAACCCTTCTCAAAGGTAAAGGGCAGAATAGAAGCCCTGATTAAGAGGAAAAAGCAGGCAGAAAACATCAGGAAGTGGCGAGAGCAAATACTTGAGGAATACAAGTTGAATATAAATGAATCCGAACTGGAAGGGGAGTAACCCTCTGGTTCGGATAATATATATTAATGAACATTGGGAATGGCGGGCAGAAATCCATCTTCATCAACTATTGATTTTTGCTCGCCTTCAATTGAGATGGAGTCAAATGATTCTATTTCAAGGCCAAGTTCTTTTGCAGACTGGATATAGAAGAAAAGTACATTGTGTATCCGCCGGATAGCTTCACCCCTGTCAGCTCCGTAACAGCTGATATCGAGTTCGGGACAGTTCGCGATAAACTCATTGTTTTGCGCCACTAGTTTCACTGATAGTTTCATTATATACCCTGGAAACATATTTTTGAGTAGATTATCATCTGCACAATTAATATCGACAACTTGACTGATCCACTTAATAACCAGGAGGATTAATTGTTGGGGGTTAGACGAAACAACAAAGATAAAATCGTATACTGGTGAGGTAAATTAGAATGCCATAATTATACTATATATTGGCAAGTATAAAATGATAATAAATAAATGCATACATACACGGATAGTTAAATATAAATTAATATGAACACAAACTAAATAAATATAGCATGATTTCGATAATGCCAAAAATTTTTTTAAAAATTTGCGTACTTATTTTGTTGACAAAAAACCTTATCGTGTTTGTATGGAAATCGAATTTGAGGATGTGATACAGTCTCTTGGCAAAGAAAAATTATTCGAGACTTATACTCGCGTATTCAACAATCGGCATACAGCTTGCCGCAATCCTTTTGCTTTTTCTGTTTGGAGGGCACTGGCTGGATGAACGATACGGGTCAAGTCCCTGGTTTGTTTTACTGGGTACTGTGATAGGAATGGGCGTCGGGTTTTATAACCTTATGAAAAGTCTATCTGAGCTGGACAGGATGATTAAGAAAAGCTCAGAGGACGATCAGGACGACCAGGCTGGAAACAACGATAGAAGGAAGTGGATGTAAGTTTTACTGGCATTGCTTCTTTATATAATAATGACGAGGTGAACCGGGCTATGATTCATCTTCTACAGGGATTCCAGACATTTATTGGTTCAGGCGGCGGTCATGGTGAAAAGGAATCGATGTATGACATCGTAATGCATCACCTCACCGACCATGTGTTACATAGTGGCTTTATAGGTAAAATAAATGAGCTGTATCTTCACGACAAGTTGTTCGGCATCTTTGATATGCGGATCACGAAATGGGTTATTATGTTGTGGATCAGTGCATTTCTCTGTCTTGTTATTTTCATTCCAGTTGCAAGAAAGATTAAAAAAAACGCGTACGGTTCAAAGTCACGATGGGTTAATCTCTGGGAGGTTCTCATCGCGTTCGTGCATGATGAAATAGTAGAACCGAACTTTGATCATCATTACGTGAAAAAGGCGATGCCGTATTTTCTAAGCATTTTCTTTTTCGTCCTTTTCGCAAATATCTGGGGACTGATTCCCGGAATGGCAACTGCAACAGGAAACCTTGCTGTTACCGGTGGACTCGCATTGCTTACTTTAATTGGTATGATAGGCATAGGCATGATAAAGCAGGGGCCCATTGGATACTGGACAGGGCTTGTCCCCAAAGGTGTTCCGGGTTTTGTTATACCGCTTATGTTTCCCATAGAGTTGATTGGTTTGATGATTAAGCCATTTGCGTTGACTGTTCGTCTTTTTGCCAATATGACAGCGGGACACGTTGTAATCATAATATTTATATATCTTGTTATGATGTTTCAGAATTACTGGGTGGGGATTGGCTCGGTGGCGGGTTCTCTTATGATATACCTTCTCGAGCTTCTTGTGGCCTTTATCCAGGCATACATCTTTGCCGTTCTATCAGCTATGTTTATTGGAGACTCAATGCATTCGCATTAGGCTGAGTCTTTTCAATAGAGAAGTACTGTTGTACAAATGTACACGATTACGTAACTAAATTATTTATTACAAATACGTAGGAGGAGTCAATGGAATACTTAGGCCTTTCTTACCTAGCAGCAGGTTTCGGAGCTGGCTTAATAGTTTTTGGTGCAGCTCTCGGTATCGGTAAGCTTGCAACTGGCGCACTTGAGGGTATGGCACGACAGCCTGAACTTAGTGGTGACCTGAGAACAGCGATGATTATTGCTGCTGCTCTGATCGAGGGTTTTACTTTCTTCGCTCTCGTTGTTACGTTTATGCTGGCGACTAAAGCTCCAATTGAAATGCCAACTCAGAAAGTTGAGCAGCCGACAGCTGAGCAGGCAGAATAATAATTTTAATGGACAGGTAGTTCACTATGGAAGTTTTGAAAGAAGGCTTACTTAAGGTTGATCCTGGTTTACTTTTGTGGACCATAATAACCTTTATTGTACTCTTGCTGATTCTGTGGAAAGCCGCGTGGAAGCCGATAGTAGAAGCTCTTGATGCGCGATCAGAAAAAATTCGCGGAGACATCGAAGCTGCTGAAAAATCTCGTCTTGAAGCTGAGAAACTTTTCGAAGAGCACAGGCAGATGATGGACAAAGCGAAAGATGACGCGCAGCAGGTAATTGCGGATGGAAAGAACGACGCGGAGAAGCTGAAGAATTCCATAGTTGAGAAAGCGAATCAGGAAGCTAAAGATATGGTTGAGCGAGCCAGGAAAGAGATCACACTGGCTAAAGATAAGGCGTTAACTGAGATTCAGGCTGAGGTTGTTACATTAACAACTGAGATTGCTTCAAAAGTGATTTCAAAAAATCTTAATCCTGATGATCAAAAAGCCCTTGTTGAAGAAGCATTGGAAAAATTAAGGACAGTTCAGTAATCCTGAACTGTCCTTAATAAACACTTTATCGAAAAGGGATAGTAAAGTGGCATCTAGTGAAGTAAGTAATGTCTATGCGGGTGCATTACTGGATCTTGCCCAGGAAAAGGGTATTGTTTCCAGGGTAGAAGAGGAAATATCATTTGTGGCTGAACTTGCCAAAAGTGATAAAGATCTGATGTTGTACCTTAATTCCCCTGGAATTTCCGGTGAATCCAAGAAGGCATTTATTGACAAAGTATTTTCCGGTGAGCTATCTGAAATTATTGTAAATTTTTTGAAAATTTTAATTGATAATGATCGGCAGGACGAGATCCCTTCCATAGATGAATCAATGGTGGATCTTATTGATGATATCAATAACAGGCAGCGTGTAAGTATTACCACAAGCAGTAAGCTTGATGATAAATTAAAGAAAAAAATTGTCAAGGCAATGGAAGAGAAGCTTAACAAAAGCATAATTATTGATGAGATCGTGGATGAGTCAATTCTGGGTGGTATTGTAATAAAGATTGATGATCTTGTTATAGATGGATCCCTTGTAAAGGATTTGAAGAACATGAGGGAAAAACTTATAAATAGTAAAGTCAGGAGTGAAGTGGCTTATGAAGATTAAAACAGAAGAAATCAAGTCAATCATAAGGCAGGAGATTGAAGGATATAAATCGGAGCTGGATGTCAGCGAAACCGGTACTGTTATCGAGGTAGGTGATGGTATAGCACGCCTCTATGGGCTTGAAAATGCCATGGCTGGTGAAATGCTCGAGTTTGAAAATGGTGCTCATGGCCTGGTGTTCAACCTTGAAGAAAATACGATCGGTGCGGTTATTCTTGGTGATTTCCTGACAATTGAAGAAGGTCATACAGTTAAAAGACTTAACAGGGTTCTCGCAGTTCCTGTTGGTGAAGAGCTTCTTGGCCGGGTAGTTAATCCTCTTGGTGTACCGATTGATGGGAAGGGGCCAATAAATAGTGATAAGATGCGTCCAGTTGAGATCATTGCGCCGGGTATTGCCGACAGACAGCCTGTTAAAGAGCCTCTTCAGACTGGTCTTAAGTCAATAGACGCGATGACTCCTATTGGAAGAGGCCAGAGGGAGCTTATTATTGGTGACAGAAAAACCGGTAAAACTGCGATCGCTGTTGATGCCATAATAAATCAGAAAAATACTGATGTAGTATGTATTTACGTTGCCATAGGGCAGAAAGCATCGACCGTTGCTGGTGTTGTTGAGAAACTTGAGCAACACGGTGCAATGGATTACACAATTGTTGTAGCGGCCAATGCATCAGATCCTGCGCCTCTGCAGTATATTGCACCGTACGCGGGTTGTGCCATGGGTGAATATTTTATGTTTGAGAAGCATGGTCACGCACTCTGCGTGTATGATGACCTTTCAAAACAGGCAAACTCGTACAGGGAGCTGTCACTGCTTATGCGACGTCCTCCAGGACGTGAAGCATACCCGGGCGATATTTTTTACTGCCATTCGAGACTGCTTGAGCGTGCATGTAAAATGTCAGATGATCTTGGCGCGGGTTCTTTGACCGCATTGCCAATTATCGAAACCCAGGAAGGTGAAGTTTCCGCATATATCCCGACCAACGTTATTTCTATTACTGATGGTCAGATATATCTGCAGCCGAACCTTTTTGCATCAGGTTTACGTCCCGCGGTTGATGTTGGTATATCAGTTTCACGAGTTGGTGGAAACGCGCAGATAAAGGCAATGAAAAAGTTTGCCGGATCTCTACGACTTGACCTGGCCCAGTACAGGGAGCTTGAAGCATTCGCACAGCTTGGTACTGAACTTGACGCGTCAACACAGAAACAGTTAGACAGGGGTGAGAGGCTTTACGAGATCCTCAAACAGAAACAATATGAACCCATGCTGGTAGAAGAGCAGGTCGCCATAATTTACGCAGGTACCCAGGGATTTCTTGATAAAGTTGCTGTTGAAGATATTAAAGAGTTCGAAGCTGAGTTTCTTAAATATATGAGAGATTCACACGGCGATCTGCTTGAAGAAATATCTTCATCCGGTGTTATGAAAAATGAGGAAAAGTTCAGCAAGGTTACCGCTGATTATGTGCAGGATTTCTTATCAAGAAAGAGTGCGGCCGGCGCAAGTGCCTGATGGTACAAGGGTTACGAGGTTATCCAATACTAAACGAGGGTTGTAACAGTGGCTACACAACGTGATATTAAAAAAAGGATACAGTCGGTAAAAAGTACCCAGAAGATTACCAGGACCATGGAAATGGTATCTACTTCTAAGATGAAGAAGATGCAGAACAGGCTTTCACGGTCCATGCCATATAACAACAAGTTGAATAAGATAATCGAGAATTTGCGGCAAACTGGTGTTGAAGATGTTTTCGATCCGCTACTGCAGGAACGACCTAATCCAAGCAGAATTCTCGTACTTCTTATTGCTGGGAACAGGGGTTTGTGTGGAGGTTACAATACAAACGTCATCGACAAAGCGCTTGAGATAAAAAATCAGCTTACCATTGAAGAAGGTAAAGAAGTATTGCTGTATGTCATCGGCAAAAAGGCAAATAGCTATTTGAAATTTGTTGGTGAGACAATGTACAAATATTCAGACAATATGGAAGATGATTTAACTTTCAGCGACGCGGCAGATCTTGGTAACGAGCTCATTAATCTCTTTGTTACCGGTGAAGTTGATGAAGTGTACATCTCATATACTCACATTATTAGTAAAGCTACGCAGGCAGCCACAACTGAACGGCTTCTTCCATTGAAACCCGAAACCGGGAATATTGAAGAGACGGCAGAAGAATTTAATGTGGAATATATCTTTGAACCGAATCCATACAAAATATTCTCTTCATTGTTACCTTTATACGTAAAAATGAAGATTTATCTCAGTATACTGGAATCGGCTTTTTCAGAACAGTTTGCCCGCAGGGTAGCTATGAAGAACGCAACAGATGCTGCTACCGAAATGATTCGTGACCTGACAGTAAGTTACAACAGGGTTCGTCAGGCAAAGATCACTACGGAAATCACGGAAATCGTTGGTGGAGCTGCAGCATTAGAATAGTAAGTGCAACAATGAACTATATGATTTTATCTATTCTTTATTAAGGAGTTAGGTATGGCTGAAAATATAGGAAATGTCGTTCAGGTTATAGGATCAACACTTGATGCTGAATTTCCAAATGAGTTACCACAAATTTATAACGCACTTGAAATTGATTTTGAGGTTATGGGTGAGAAGCATCACCTTGTATGTGAAGTGCAGATGCACCTTGGTGGAAACCAGGTAAGGGCTGTTGCGCTTGGCTCAACTGATGGTATTAAACGTGGTGCAAAGATTAAAGATAATGGTGCGCCAATATCAGTGCCAGTTGGTGAAGGAACGCTGGGAAGGGTTTTTAACCTTCTTGGAGAACCTGTTGATAAACTGGACGAAGAGCTGAAAGTTGACGAATACAGGCCCATTCACAGACCTGCACCGAAATTTGAAAACCTGCAGCCGCAGGATGAGATCTTTGAAACTGGTATAAAGGTTATAGATCTTATTGAACCATACATTAAAGGTGGAAAGACCGGATTGTTCGGTGGTGCCGGTGTAGGTAAAACAGTTGTTATCATGGAACTTATCAATAATGTTGCGCAGCAGCATGGTGGTTTCTCAGTTTTTGCAGGGGTTGGAGAGAGAACCCGTGAAGGTAACGACCTCTGGCTGGAGATGAAAGAATCAGGTGTTATAAACAAGGCATGTCTTGTGTATGGTCAGATGAATGAGCCGCCTGGATCACGATTGAGAGTTGCACTTAGTGCACTTACAATATGCGAATATTTCAGGGATATGTCAGGAAGAGATGTTCTCCTGTTCATTGATAATATATTCCGATTCTCACAGGCTGGTATGGAAGTTTCAGCGTTGTTGGGACGAATGCCATCAGCTGTTGGATATCAGCCAACACTTGCTACAGAAATGGGGCAGTTGCAGGAAAGGATCACATCGACGAAGCAGGGATCAATTACTTCTGTACAGGCTATTTATGTTCCTGCTGATGACTTGACAGACCCGGCACCTGCAACAGCTTTTATTCACCTTGACGCAAGTACTGTTCTTTCCCGTCAGATTGCTGAAAAAGGAATTTATCCAGCTGTTGATCCACTTGAGTCATCATCGAGAATTCTGGCTCCCGAAATTGTGGGTGAAGAACATTATAATGTGGCGATGGAAGTTAAAAGAATACTGCAGAGATATAAGGATTTGCAGGACATTATTGCAATTCTTGGTATGGATGAATTGTCCGAGGAAGATAAGCTACTGGTGCAAAGGGCCAGAAAGATAGAACGATTTCTTTCCCAGCCATTCTTTGTCGCCGAACAGTTCACAGGCTTTCCAGGAAAGTATGTAAAACTTGAAGAAACAGTAAAGAGTTTTAAAGGCCTTATTGAGGGTGAATATGATGAGCTTCCTGAGCAGGCCTTCTATATGGTTGGTACAATTGAAGAAGCAGTAGAAAAGGCAAAAAAACTCTCAGGTGAGTAAGGGTTTTCATTATGGCTATGAAATTAAATTGCAGTGTTTTAACTCCAGATAGACTGATCTATGAAGGACAGGTGGATTTTGCGGTTGTAGAAGCATTTGATGGAGAAATGGGTTTTCTATTCAACCACGCACCACTTATTTCTGAACTTGGAACTGGTGAAATTCGTCTTCGTACTGGAGATAAAGCTGATTATTTCTTCGTGGATGGTGGATTTGTTGAAGTAAAGAATAATGATTTGATAATTCTTGCTGAAACTGCGCAAAAAAGAGACGAGTTGCAGGTTGAGCAGTTAGAATCACAGATCACTCAGTTAACAACTTCAGAAAAACCAGAGACATGGGAAGACAGGATAAAAGTTGATCTTGAATTAAAAAAATTGAAAGCCCGGTTAAAAGTTGCTTCAAAATAAAGAATAAGATCATAAGTAATAAAAAAAGGATGTCCATGGACATCCTTTTTTTTTGATATTAAAGGTTCATTACAGGCTTGATAGTTACCGATATATAAAAGGAAATAGTATTTATGGTATGATAATCTATACAAATGATCAGTGTTATGGTAGATGAATTGAAATAATGTGTATATATTGGTAAATAGAGTACTTTCGTATTGTTGACGAATTTTATAATTGATTAATATTGATACAATTCATACCATTTGGCTGAGATAAAAGTTATGGGCGATAAAAAACAGGAAAATACATACGGAATAGAACTGGAAGAAGTATCAGAATTCCCGGAGAAGGTTTCGATTTCAGAGGAGACAGATCCTCTTGAAACCGAAGAAATTCTTGAAGATATGCCTGATGCGACATTTGAAGAGATTACTGATCTTGAAGAGAAGGCCAGTAGTAACGTTGAAATTGCAGATGGTTATCTTGAAGAAACCTCCAGTGAAGATGAAGTTGATATTTTAGACCTTACTTCTGAAATCGATCAATTAAGTGATATCGTGGATAACCAGGAAAAGACCACTGAAACTCAACGGTTCACAGACAAAGAAGTTAACAAAACAGGGCCAGAAAAGCAATACAAGGGTGATACATCTGGCAGTCACGCTGAAGATCATGATTCTGAAGGGATGTATTTTGATGAAGAGAAGGATGAATTTATAATAGAAGACTTACCAGAAACAAGCCTGGGAGAAATTGAGTATGATGATAGCATATCACCGACAGCAGTGAGTTCGCAGAAAGAACATAAAGTAGAAGAAAAAGTTGATAAGGACAAGTTAACTATAGATATTCCTGAAGAATTTAGAAACAAGCTATATGAGAATATGGAGATAGATAATTTTGATTCAATCGATCTTAACGAGGCTGAAGAAATAGCAAATGAGGACATTCTCTTTTTAAACGAAGACGACCTTGTGGAAGAGCTTGAAGACTTTGAATTAACTCCTCTTGAGAAGAATGAATCTTCCGCAGGTAAAACCATTGAGACTTCCAAAAAGGAATCATTGGGAATAGAGGATGTTAATCAAGAAATAGAAAGAGAAAACGAAGTTCATGATGGAACTGATCTTATTCAAGAAACAGTGGTAGAAGAGCCTGTAACGGAAGAAAATATTACAAATGAACAGGAAGATAACAAAGAAGAATTGTCTTCAACAGAGCCGAATGAACCGTTAAAAGAAGCACAAGAAGCAGTAAAATCTGAGGAATATGATGAGGTAGCAGGATTAGGTAGTGAGGAAATATATCCTGTTGAAACAGAATTACCAGATGAAATTTCGGAGACAGGTATAACAGATGAGGAAATGGAGTATGGTAAAGGTTCTTTTCAGCAATCCGAATATAATGTTACTCTAGAGACTCCTGGTGTAGTGGAAAAAATTCCCCATGGGCTGGAAATGACAGGTGGTTCAGCAGATCAATTTAAGATTGTTGATGATGAGATGGTGGACCGTGAATATGATGAAACTGTTTCTGTTTTTGAAGAAGATTCTCTTGATCGGATATCTTCAGGTATTATTGAGGTAATTGAAGGGGAAGCAAAGATATTGCAAGAAGCAGATCCGACCAGGGATGAAGAAAAAATAGCTCACATTATGAAAGGAACTCTTCCAACTTTTGAAGATCTTCTGATTGACTTTGAAGAGGAATTCAAGTTTAAAGATGATGATGTTATCTTTATCGATAATGCATTTATGGCAGATGACTACGATAAATACCTGCATGAGATTGATGAATACTATGAACAGAAGAAAAAGAAAGGAATTACACCAGCGGTGGAATTACTTGGATTAACTCGAGATGAGCTGAATTTTTTCGAGGGTTCAATTTTTGAGAAAGAGTATGAAAGTGTTAATGTTGCTGATCAGTTCGGTGTTGAGCAAGTTGGTATGGATCAGGCAGGAGAAGATTTTGATATAGTTAAGGACATTAGTTATTTTATCGCAGATCCTCAAAGCCTGTCAGAGAGAGAAAAAAAGAGTATCGAAGAAGATGTAGAATCTGAAGGAGCTGTTGTTTTTGAAGAAAATGTTGACGATATAGTGTCACGATTAAAAACGATGGATCCGAATTATTCGAAAGATGATGAAATAATAGCTGAAACGAAAAAAGAAAAAAAGACAGCTCCAGAGACTGATGTAGTTTCTGAAAAGGCAGAAAAACCGGTACCCGCGAAAGATCAAACCTATGATATTAGCGACAAGGTTGTTATTCTTGACAATAAAGACGACCTTAATCGTTTTGTTGATACAATGCCAGTGGAGAAGCAGGAAAATATAAGGAAACTAATGGAATACCTGGATAATCTTTTCGAGAAACTGCCAGAAGATGTTATAAAGAATTTTGCGAATTCTGAATATTTTGATCTCTACGTAAAAGTATTAAATGATCTGGGAATATGAGAAATGGGATTACTTGAAAAAGCACTTCAGTTTAAACAGGAAATCAACAAGAAGGGAAAGGAAACCTTGATTGACCGAATTGAGGGGCCTGCTGATACTGAATTTGAGAAATCACGACCCGAACCAGAAGATGATGATATTTTTTCACTTCCTGAAGAAAATGGATCACCTGCGGATACATTAACAGTGCAAAGGCAAAGTCATGATGAAGAAATACTTAAAAATAAAGAAGATAAGAAAAGTTCTGAAGATGAACCAGCCGGTGAGAAATTATTGATGGAAGAAGGTCCCCTGGGAAGTGAAGATGAACCTGAACCGGAATATATTAAACAAACAGAAAATACTGTACCGCGTCCTAAAGAAACTAAAGATGACGAAGTAAATGAAAATATTGAAACAAATATAGAAAATGATGGAGAACCAATCTATACCGGGAAACCAGATAAGAAGTTTCAGGATTTTCTTATTCTTTATGAAATTGGAAAGGAGATTATTAAAGCCAGAACGCTTGGTGAGCTGTATGATGTTATACTTTTTTCAATAATGGGGCAAATAGGTGCATCATCATCTTCAATACTGATTATTGATTCAAATGATACAACAGTTTTTAAAATTGCCGAATCACGTGGCATTACAATAAAAAATAAAAAAATCAGTTTCAGTCGCGACACCGGAATAATGAACAAGATCATATCTTCACGTGGAATCATTGATATAGAAGAATTCAGTAATAAACAGGAATACCAGGATGAATATTATCAGTTTATTTCAATTGATGCTCGCCTAGTATGTCCAATGCGTTATGATGGCCAGGTATATGGAACAATAGTGCTTGGAGATAAAATAACTATTGGTGATTATACTGACGAAGAAAAAGATTTCATCAGGTCAGTATCAGAAATTGCGGCTATTGCGTTTGAGAAGGTTCACACTATTTACATGATGGAAAATGATATTGATAATTACAGAAATGAAATGAGTTATTTCTCTCATGTAAGAGAATTGCAGGATGAGTTGAGAAGATATAGCTCACTGTCCCATTATTGTGAAACAGTACAGAACGAACTATCAGAACTTGGTGTCATGAGTTACGCGGTATTTATTGAAGATTATGTATATGATCGATATAAGCTAGTAACAGTTGAAGAAGAAGATTTACTATCCCTTGGGGAAGATGATTTTTTCATAAATAAGAATAGCCCATTCTCATCCCTTGTAGCTGATATTTCTGATAGTACCATAATTGATGAGTTTGACAGGATGAAATCAGTTAAAGATGCCTTTGGTGATAACAGAATTAAAAAAATGACACTTTTCTGGTTGTTCCCAATGAAAATTGGTGAGAATCTTGTTGGCTTCGTGGCAGTATTTAAGTTGCATGATTATTCCGACAAGGAAAAACTTTTCAAACGTATCAGTGCAACATCAAATCTACTTATGCTCAACTATCTTGGAATGGAATCCCAAGAGCACCGGTATGATCAATATGTCGATGTTGTTCTTCCGGTGTATAAACGTATTGAAATGGAAATAAATAACGCTTCAAGATTGAATATCCCTGTTACGGTAATACTTTTTTCGTTAAAAAATTTCAAAAGGTACTTGAATTCGTTCGGAAATCAAAAAACAGATGAGCTTCTCCGGTATCTTGAATCAACAATCATGCAAAGGCTGTCTGACACAGACTTTACCGTTCGAATAGATAGAAATAAATTCTTGCTGGTTTTGCCGGGTAAAAATAAAAAATATGCTGTTCCACTGGCTAATACAATCAGAAACGAGATGGTTCAGAATTTCAGCACCAGGGAATTGCAATTGTTAATAACTTTTCTCATGGCTGAATTTCCAGAAGATGGTGACAACCTGTATTCACTCCTTGACGCTATTGATTAATTACGTGTTGATTACCTGTTAAGTAATAATCCAGGATCAATGGGTTTTTCGTACTTTCTTACCTCGAAGTGCAAATGAGGTCCAGTGGTTCTTCCAGTGTTTCCTGAAATAGCGATCTTCTGTCCGGTTGAAACTGTGTCACCCTTTTTGACCATGATTTTATTCAGGTGACCATAATAGGTGCAATAATTACGGCTATGCTTGACAATAACCAGTTTCCCGTAACCACCACTGTAACCAGAAAAAATGACTTTACCGTTTCTTGCAGCGCTCACACGTGTTCCGATTGGGCAGGCAATATCGATTCCACTATGAAATCTTTTATCATGCTGAATCGGATCTCTTCTCACACCAAATCCAGATGTTTTTCTTCCACTGTTAACAGGTGATGCGAATGCCGTACCAAGAAATAATGAGCGATCTAGACTGGAAAGTTTACCACACGGTATAAATACAGCTGGCTTTGCGTCGTTATCCATTTTGTTAACAATCTTAAGAACTTCAGGCGATCCTTTGAATTTACTGGCTATGTCATCCAGGGATTCACTGTTTTTCTTTTTATAAATTATACCACGCATATTTGGTATATATATGGTCATACCAGGGGCTATATCCCGTGGGGTTGCAAGATTGTTGGAAGTAATAAGTGTATCCATATCCAAAGAGGTCTTAGCCAGGATAGTCCAAAATGTATCGTCCTGTTTTACCCTGTATTTAAAAAAGCGTAGTTGCGGAACCTGGTCGGGGCTTCGTCCACTCTTAATTACATATAGTGAAGTTCGAACATCCTGGCGAATGCTTTTCAACTCAGGACTGTTGCGTTCAAGTGAGTTTAAAACAGGAAGCATGTTTTCAGACCAGGCAGATGACCAGGCCGCCATGAATAAGGCGATAGTAATCGCGAATATATGTAATGTAAAAAATTGTTTAGCCATCATATTTTGCATACTACGTATAAGTAATAGAGTTATATTTAATATCGGAAAAACTGGTATATTAATGAATGATTATGTTTTTTTGTGACATAATTCACTCAAGTTTTTATAACTATGTATCTTATTTTTGGCTTGCATTATTTTTAAATTATCATAGCCTTATGCATAAGCGGAATAATTCAGTAATAATGCTGGAGTTACATAATTAATAATGGATGAGAAAAAGAAAAAAGCAAGGCAGATTGTTAAATCAATAAAAGCCCTTGAAGGTGTTATGAAAACATCAGGGGATCCCTCCCAACGTGCACGAGTAAAAAAAGACATGGAATCATTGCGTAACATGTTAAAAGACATGTATCCAGATGTATCGGTGAAAGATCTTGAAGAAGCAATTGCTACAGATGACCTGTTGGCAGAACCCTCAAGGGAAGAGATGCTCTCTGGATATAAGTATATTAAGGTTGTTCCGGTAGAAAAAATATCACCTTACAGGGATGATGAAGAAATAAATATTGCCGCAAGTTTAATGAAATATTTTGAAGACAGGATATGGGGAGTGATTTCAGATCAGCATTCCAAACTTGATTTTTCAAATTCTGCTGAAAGGGACGTGTTGTATAGGAAACTTGATGAATGTAACAGGGCTTTTAAAATATTTTACCAGACTCTTGATGACCTGGAAAGGACAAAATCAGGTGAATACGTTAGCCAGTTGAATCTTATGCGGGTAAAGCAGGGCAGAATATTTCTTATCGAGATCCATGCATTTTTCAGTGCGGTAAAAGATTTTATTACCGATGTTATTGCGGATAGTGAATTTGGCGGTACAATGGTTCTTAATTCTGATGAAATTATCGTGTATTCTGATTATGAGAAGTACAGAACCTTTGATGGATGGAACGTGCTTGACGCGTTGAAATACATGAAAGGTTTTGTTGATGAAGCAAAACAGGTTATAGTGGTCCCTGATATAAAAAATTATAAGTAATATCCAGGAAGAATCATAGAATTGATTTGACAAGCTTCAGATTCAATACTATATAGTGTTGTTAGAATGATGAATTTTATAAGCGATAAGGTGTAAAAATGGCATTAGCGAAAACCGGTGGAGATGTAGCAAACAATGTAATTGGAGAAAGTTCATATTTTACCGGAAGGTTCCTCATAAACGGTTCTTTGAGAATTGATGGTAGATTTGAGGGAAAGTACCTGCAGGCAGATCAACTATATATCGGCCCGAATGGGAAAATAAGAACAAATATTAATGCTGTTTCAGTCATCATTGAGGGCATGGTGATAGGAAATATAAATGCGTCAAACAGGGTTCTGCTCATGCCCACCGCGAAAATACTGGGTGATATTAAAACTCCTGAACTAATAATCCAAAATGGTGTTATACTGGAAGGTCGCTGTACCATTGCCAATGATCTGAAATCTTCAGCAAAAGATCTTATAGACGCTGAATACGAGAAGAACAAGCTTGTGCCAGAGGAGTTCCTTGCGGAATCATAAACAAGTTGTAGCTATCACCATGGGGGATCCTGCTGGTGTGGGTCCTGAAATCGCATTAAAAACCCTTGCAAAACTTCATGAATCAAGCCTGCCCTTTATTCCAGTATTGATTGGATCATTAGAAGTATTGAAGCTGTATAACGATGATAAATTTGGCACATATACCATAACTGATCCGGAAAACCTGCATACCCGGCTTAATACTACGGATTCTCACATTATCTGCAATGTGCCTTACTCAGGAAAGCTGCCTGTTCCAGGCAGGGGAAATGTGGACACAGGTCGTGACTCACTGCGATATGTGAATACTGCCCTCGAATTATGGAAAAGTGGGATAATCGACTGCATGGTAACTGGGCCTGTAAACAAGTCGCTGATTGAAAGAAGTGGTGTCCCATTCACGGGGCATACGGAATATATAGCAGACTATATCGGTGAAGATAACCCCTCCATGCTCATGTTTTCGCAGAAGTACAGGGTACTGCTTGTGACCACACACATACCAGTTTCACGTGTGAAAGATGAAGTTACAATTGAGAAAATTCAACGTGCAATCGAAACCGGTCACCATGCTATTTCAAAAATTGAAGGAAGACCTGCAAGTATGGCTATATGCGGACTTGATCCGCATTGTGGCGACAGGGGTGCAATTGGTGAATTTGATAGCAGGGTAACAACACCCCTGGTTGAAAAAATGAAACAAATGGATATGAATATATCAGGTCCTTACGCGGCAGATACACTGTTTATGCCGGGGAAATGGGAACAGTATGATTGTGTTGTGGCAATGTATCATGACCAGGGGTTGATACCATTCAAGGTTCTGGCTTTTGAGAATGGAGTGAATGTAACACTGGGACTTTCAATTGTAAGAACTTCGGTAGATCATGGAACAGCTTTTGATATAGCAGGGAAAAACATGGCTGGATATTCAAGCATGTTTGAAGCGGTACACCTTGCATATTTACTTCTTACGGGTAAGTGATCATTTTGCTTTTCTAATTATATTCTGTTACTCGATTAGTGTACATAGACGTTTTGATAACTTGAGGGCAAGATCATTCATGTTATCCCCCTGGATGTTTATGAAATGAATGTATTTTGCCTTGTTCACCGGTTTTATTATTACAAGAACTGAAAGATATCCCTTCTCCCTTGTTTGTTGAATACTGCCGCTTGATGTTTCCGTGTCAATGCTGAATCTTTCTATGCCGGAAGAATATGAAAAAATTACAATTTTTATTTTTTGATTGGCTTTCACTGCTTTTTCTTTGAGGGGCATTTGACATTTTTTAATTATTGTTTCCCTGTATTGTTCGAGGCCATGGGGAACAACGAAAAGTATCCCGGATGTAAATTGATTGTAAGGTTTTTTTTCAGTTGTTGAGCATGCAGCCAGGCTGCAAATCAGGATCATGATTTCAAGTATCTGTACTTTCATTTTTGCCGTTGAATGTAAATTATGTTGGAATAATAACAAGTAAAATACAAATGTAAAAAAGAATACTGATTATATTTGAATAGATTTAATACGAATGTCAACAGAAAATAGGAGTCATTTGGTAACTAAAGAATGACGATATGTAAATATAAGAAAGACAGGGCCAGTAATTATAAAGAAAATGGATTGATTTTTACCCATATTACAGTAATAAATTGTAATAGAGTAACTGATGTGAATATTTTAGTTATGTTGAGTTGAATTATGGAGAAAACACTTCTGGAAACATCAATATTTTTATTTATCTCTATCTGGGGGTTTACTATACTTTTCTTGTGGTTCAGGCCCCGAATAGAAATATTCTGGAAAATCATTGCTACTGTTATATATGCATTTTATGTATGGTTCTTTTACAAGGAAATAATGACCGGTTATGAATTATTTACCGGGGCGTATTTTGATGTAACAATGAGATTTTTAAAGGAATTTATAACCCTTATTTTCATGAACCTGTTTTTTCTCTGGCCACTCGCGCTTATTATTATTTTCTACAAGTCAAGTGATCTTGGTGCTGAAAAGCTTTTAAAGTTTATGTGCATACTTACCCTGGTTTTATGGATAGTATTCGTCGTGTATGTATTTTACCAGAAAGGTATAGATGAGTTTCTTTTTGAAAACCTTAAGAAAATGCTTCCCGATGTGTAAAATAGTACAGGTTATTTGCGTTTTTTGCATTCTGTGCATTTTCGTTACTACGGGAGAGAGTCAAAATAAGAACGCGTCCTGGTATTATAATAAAGGTGCCAGTGAGGCGGTGAAAGGGAACCTGGAAGAGGCAATCAGGTTTTTTGAAAAATCACTGGGAAGAAATTCGTATTACACGCTTGCACATTACGGGATTGGTAAAGCATATTTATACACCGGGAATATCAATGAAGCAATTACTCATCTGCAAAAAGCTGCAGATTATGACAGGCGTTTCGCTCCTTCCTTCTTTTATCTTGGTATGGCATACCTTTTCGATAAAAGATATAATGCTGCAGTTCAAGCTTTCAAAAATTCGATAACATTGGACCCTTCAATGGTTGAGGCATTGTATAATATCGGTGTGGTATATGATAAAACAGGTAGAAGTATAAAGGCACGTATTTATTATGAAAAATATTTATATGAGCGCGAGAAGAAAGATTCGCACATTCTTTTTTAATTACTTAATATCTTGTTCATCATTGATAAGTGAAAAATACTGCAGAACTCCTGAAACTTTGAAAAGAGCTTTTATTGATGGATTAACATGAAGAAAAAAAAGTGAGGTTTCTTTTTCTTTAAGTTCATTTTGTATCTTAATAAATGTGCCAAGGGTAAAACTATTTATGTAGGTAACTTTTTCCAGGTTGATTACTACATTCTTTTCAGTTGAGATGTTTTTATTTATAAATGCTTCAAGTTCTTCAGCATTTTCCCTGTTAATATCTTCGTTAATATCAAAGATAAGACTTTTTTTCTTTTCCCTCAGTTGTATATTCATGAACTGCTCCTGTGATGCCTGTGATAATAAATATGGTGAGCGTATTCACGCTCACCATATAAATAATTCTTTCTGTAAACTGGTTTAATCAACTGTCCTGATCATAGTTTCAGGAGGTATAACGTCAACATATACAGAAAGAAGTTTAACAGCTGATGTGTTCCCAACCTTATCGACAGATTTGGCTTCGATTAGATGTTCACCGTTTTTGGAAAACTGGATGGGAGCTGTGTATTTTACAAAGTTACCCTTTCCATCAAGCCTGACCAGGAGATCAGCAACACCGGATTCGGTGTCATTTGCTGTTACTTCATATGTGTAATCTACGGAAGCAACTTTCTTTCCATCTTTGTCTATGAATTCTTTATCAGCCTTAATTTCAACTACTGGTGCGGTATTGTCAACGTAAATGGCAACCGAATCGCCTTCCAGTTCCTGGAGGTTACCGTTTTCGTCCAATACTTTAAGTGAATATTTTTCTGTAGTATTGAGTACGTTATCCTTAGCTTTTAGTTTTAACGATGAATCACCGGTTGAGTCAAATGCGAATGGAGCCACATACTCGTTGTAGGTGTTTCCATCAAATGAATATTCCACCTGTTTTACACCTGCAGCATTATCTTTGGCGTCAACGGAAAAAGAAAATGCCTGTGACGCGTAATACTTTTCGCCTGATTTCACAACAGGCTGTGATGCGGTGACTGATACTTCCGGTGCTGTGTTATCAACCACGACCTTGAAGTATTTCATGTCTTCCTTGTTGCCAACCCGGTCAACACCGTAATAGCTGATGTTATGCTTGCCTTCTTCTGTGAGTCGGAAAGGAGATTCGTAGACCATCTCTTCATCACCATTAATCTTATACATAACCTTGTCAGCAAGAAGATTGTCCTTTACAGAAAGTTCAAACATGACCTTGGAATTAACATAATGATTTAGTCCATCAAAATGCGAAGCTGCTTTTTCAGCATCGGTTGCAATGACTTCTTCTTTTGTAAGCTCTGCTGATTCAGGACTTTCTGTATCAGGAGTTACTGCTGCGTCCTCCATCGTTTCTTCTGTTTCTGCAGGCTCTTCCTGGGAAAATGATACAGTGGAAAAAGCCAGTGCAATGAAACAACAAAGAGAAAGAATAAAAATTCTCTTTAACATATATAACCTCCGGGGTTTATTTAATTTTATTGCGGATTCTGTGTGGGAACAGAAATGCACACATTGGTATTTTACTTATGATACTAAACAAGGCAGCGTTTTGTCAATTCGATTTTTACCGTACTTCTACGCAATAGAGATTATTTTTCAAGAAAGACTTCAGCGTAATTTTGAAATACCCGTACTATCTCCCTGTAATGATATTTTGAACCTGGATATGAAGCATTATCCTCGATTCTAAAGGTATTGGAGAATTCTTTATCAGTGACTGAAACAAGGTAATACGGGTTCTTTGAACCGGGCTGGTAGTAGCCAGTAAGACGCCATATTCCTTTTTTATTCATAATCTTAATGAAATCAGTGTATTCCTCACGGGATAGTGATGCCTTGCGCTTAAGATCAGGAATATTGCTGGAAGCGATGTAATAGTTCTCATTTTCCCTGTATACTTCGATTGACCACTGGCTGTAATAAAATGGCAGTGGATGATAAGAGATAATGCACCTGTAGTCGGCAGCAGAGAGGATATCTGTAAGAAGAAGAATGATTACGCAGAAAAGGTACCTGGTTAACCGCTGTGTGAGCATGAATATAGTTCCCGTAATTTTTCTGATGGTATGTGTGAATACGGTGATAGAAAGAAGAGACTTAATGCCGTAACGATGATAGTATGATTGATGGTACCCTCAGATATCATTTCAAGTGCTTCATGTTGAGAAACGGTAATAACATCGATATCCTCGGCCATGTCAAGAGACTGGTCGGCGATTTTCCGTGAATTTAGTGCAAGGTAGAAGTATATGTGGTTAGACATAATGGCGGGGTTGGCAGAAAGTTTTTTCATAAGGATCATTTTACCTGCCTGGAAACCGGTTTCTTCAAGTAATTCTCTTTGCGCGGATATTTCAGGTAATTCTTCATCATTCATCAGTCCGGCTACGGTTTCAATTGTTATCTCATCGGTACCCAGCCGATGCTGTTTTACGAGAACCAGACTTTCATCGTGGGTAAGAACTACGATATTGATCCAGTCTGGATTGTTCAGGACATAGAAATCATGTGTTACATCTTTTTCAGGGTGATAGCAGCGCAGATCGTCGATGGAAAATATGCGCCTGTTAAAGAGCTCCCTGCGTTCCTGTATGTCCCATTTTTTCATGTTAAGCCCCGATATATTCTTGTGATCAGGCGACAATACACCCTGAATAATGAGGGGTCAAGAAATTAACGGTAAATAGTATTTGACCAACTTCTGGAGTATGCGTAAAGTATTGCCCATTATAAAGCCGGTGTTATACTAATGATATCTCGCGCGTGGTGTCCATAATGAAGAAAATAAGAATAATTTCATCAATTTTCCTGGCCGGATATCTTTGCCTGCCAGGGTATACCATGCCTGGATTAAAGGTAGTGGCAAACTTCTCCACGTCAGTGAAAGATCAAACCCCGGAAGTGAAAAAAAATATAGCAATAGCCTGTGACAGGCTTGACGGCTTTGTGCTGCAAGCGGGATCGATGCTCTCGTTTAATGGAATTGTTGGCGAAGGCTCTGCGGCCAACGGGTTCGCCAATGGGAACGTATTATACAGGGACGAGGTTGTTCTTGAGCCGGGTGGAGGACTGTGCCAGGTTTCATCAACATTGTTTAATGCCATGCTTATGGCAGGGTGTGCAATCGTGGAGCGTCACAGGCATTACCAGCCGGTTACCTATGTTCCCCTGGGCCTGGATGCCACAATCAAGTATGGGAAGAAGGATTTGCGCATCAGGAATTCCCATGACCAGCCACTATATATCAGCGCAGTGATGAATAACAGCAGCCTTGCAATTACTATACGGGCGGCCACTCCCCTGAAATATACATACGAACTGGTGACAGAAGAAGAGGATGTGCCCCTTCCTCTTGATTCAGATGACGCAATACGCCCCGGCATGTCGGTATACGTGTATAGAAACAAGATGAAAAACGATAAAGTTATTGAGTCCTTTCTCATGTACAAGGATTACTATCCGCCGGTTCGATTGCGATGATACGTTCAGTTGCACAGGTATTGATTATTGTTACGCTAATGGTGGTGACAATTTCTACTGTATGCCTCCCGGTGATGTCGCAGCCAGGTGACGACCTGGAAAGCTGGAGTACAATCAGGGGGTCAACTGAAGAGAAATGTTTGTTTCACTGGCTCAGGCAAAAGGGTGCCGGATACCTGCGGGGTCAAGTTGGTAATGAACATTTTTTGTGCACCCTTCCAGATTTTTATGGCAGGTTCGGGCTTTTTATTACACTGGTATATAATGGCAGGGTTAGAGGCTGTTACGGCGCCTTTCATCATGCAACTGATAACGCTGAAAGTGTTCTGGGTGATTATTTAAAAGGAGCATTGACACGGGACAATCGGCACAGGCCGCTGGAGGCCCATGAGTTTGAAAAAAGCAGTATTATACTGACAGTGGCATCAGGTCTGTACCCGGTTGCTTCAATTGAAACTCTTGATACAAGCCGTTTCGGTATAAAGGCTCATTGCGGGGATGGCAGCATTCTTGTCATTGTCCCCTCCGAAATTAAAAGCATAGAGTATTTGAAAAAGATACTTTCGCCATACGATGTTGTGCAGCTGTTCGCGTTCAGGTGTGTTACCCTCAGGGCAGAACCGTAACGCGCCACCAAACATATGAAGGAGTAAACAAATGAAGAAGGTTATTGTATGTATAACTCTCATGCTGCTGGTGATTACGGGGTGCACTACCACCGGGAAAAAGCACATGGAGGACGGAACAGTTGTATATACCGGTCCTGACGATAAAAAACTGCAAAAAGAATACGTGGTGAAAGGACGGGTGCTGGATGCACAGAATAAAGACGCAGTTGCAGGGGCCACGGTGGAGCTGAAGAACGCACAGATGGGAGTGGGCTACTACCTTGAAAAAACAGATAGCGGCGGTTATTTCAAAATTGACAACTTTATTCCGCAGGTACGATATATAATTGAAGTGGTAGCAGACGGCTACGTCACATATAAAACTACCGAAAAAGTGGAAGCCGGAAAGCGAACTATCTACTTACAGAAAGAAGGTATTCTTACGGGTGTAGTTCGGGGCGGTGACGATAAACCGGTACAAGGGGTGCAGGTAAAGCTGCAGCAGACCTCTTCAGGGTATGGACAGGGTAACAAACCCTTTATACAGTCAACAGCTGATGATGGCAGTTACAGTTTTAACAAGCTTCCCGCGGGAGGTTACCTGGCAACCTTCAGTAAACCGGGATATATTACCGAAACTGCCCGTATCAAGTATATTAAGAATGGTGAAACCTTTACCCTCCCCATGGTGGTATATGAACCGGCTTCCATATCCGGTACAATCAGTATTAAGGGACTAAACGCCCCTGCCATAAACGTGGACGTTCAGGCGGTTGGCAGGGTAACCTACTCGGCCAGTACCTTCCATGATGGAACATATGTACTTGAAGACCTGAAGCCAGGCAATTACAAGCTGCGCATATATCACCGGGGTTTTGATACCATGGAAACCTCTTCCTTCAAGATAACAGAAGGTGAGAAAAAGAAAGATTTTGATTACGAGGTAACCCCGAAAGATCCTGCCTTAAGCGTCTACTCATACAGGTATACCTTTGTGCCGGGTAATAAACTTTCATTCAACCTGCGCACCTTTCGCCTTGAATCGGTAAAAGTGCGGGTATACCAGGTGCCGCTGAATACATTTTTGCAGGGGCACGTTGATCCGGATACCATCAATCCGGCAAAAGAGAAATTCAAGGTGTTCACAGAATGGAGTGAACCCATTCACAATTTCAAACCCTACGAATGGCGCTACCAGTCACTGGAATTGAAAGACCAGCTTCCAACCGGGGGCTATTGCATTGAAGTTGAGGGTGCAGGTAAAATGATCAGCCGTAAGTTCTTCTCTGTTACATCGGTGGGAGTGGTGGCGAAGCGGTCGCAATATTCCATGTTTACCTATGTGACCCATCTTGCAGAAAACAAACCCATCAAGGGTGCATCGGTGGTGGTATTTGACTCAACACCCGAGAAGAAACAGTACAGGTATTCTACACATCCCTACAAGCCCCCCAAACGGATAGAAGACCTGCCCGTTAAGATATTAAAGAAAGGGCAGACTGACAGCAACGGTGTATTTACCTACAGGATGAAATCCAGGAAACATTATACTGTGCTGGTTATAGGAGAAGACGGCAGCTACGCCCTGTGCAGCACCGGGTCGCCATCAGCCTTCGACCGTGAGAAGAACAAGTATTTCATCTATACTGACAGGCCGGTATACAGGGCGGGTGACACGGTGTTTTACAAGGTGGTTGGCAAGGAGAGAAAGCGAAGATTTATGCCGTTAAACGGGCAGAAACTGCATTACAGGATAATCAACAGGGATTTTAACAGTACGGTGGAAGAGGGCCAGCTCACCCTTGACCAGTGGGGAACCTGGCATGGTAAGATAGTGATGGCAGCAGATGCACGGCTTGGTGAATATGACATACGGGTTGGTCCCACGAAGGAAAACCTGTATGCCGCCGGGCGTTACTACATGGAGCAATACCGCAAACCGGAATTTAAAATAGACATTACCCCTTCAAAACCCTACTTCACCAACGGTGATACCGTTGAATTCAAGGTTGAGACGAAATACTTTTTTGGTGCACCGCTGAAAAACGGGCTGGTGAGGTATCGCTTTTATGAAACCAGGATGCGTGATACCGATACCACCTACTGGTGGGAAGAGGATTATCCGTCACGTGAATCATACAACCGTATACGACTGGAAGGTGAGAAATATCTCAACGATGAAGGGGTTGCCGTATTGCGCTTTGACAGTGGTAACTACCCCTATGATCGTAAGATCACCCTCGAGGCAACCGTGATGGACAAGTCTAATATCAGCATTACTTCGAGCAACTCGGTTAAGGTTGGCCGGGGGGAATATTATATCAAGATAAACCCTGATCAGAATTTTTACGCGGATAATGAGAAAAAGAAAATTGAGATTCAAACCCTGTCCCATACGGGAGATCCCATTCGCGCCGGGGTAAACCTGGATCTTTACCGTTACGTGTGGAAACCCCTGCAGCGTGTATACGTGCATGAAAAGCGTCCGCTGTTTTCAAAGAAGATCACTACTGACAGGAAAGGCCGGGCGACGATAGAACTGCCCAAAAAGTTTTCATACTACGGTGAGTTTGACCTGGTTGCTGAAAGCACCGACCGTTACAACAACAAGATCAACGCCAACAGGATCATCTGGATATACAGCAGGCAGGGTGGAGAGATAAAGTCAAAGTTGAAAAACCTTGAACTTACTGTGGACAAGACAAGCTTGAAAGAACCCGGTAAGATCACCTGCCTGGTGAAAAGCAGGTTCACCGACTCCTACGTGTGCCTGACACTTGAGGGGCGTGACGTGTATCACTCAAAAGTGGTAAAAATGAAGGGAAATATCACACCGGTGACATTTGATGTAAAACCTGAATACGCACCAAATTTTTACCTTACCGCAACCATGCAGAGAAAACGGGCCCTGTATACCAGCAGGGTTGATATTGAACTTCCGGTTGCAGAAACCGGTCTTTCCATTGAGATGAAAAATGATAAAAAGGTATATAAGCCAGGAGAAAAGGCAACGGTACATATCAAGGTGACAGATAAGAAAGGAAACCCCCTTGAAGCCGACCTGTCCCTTGCCGCTGTTGACGAGGCCATATACCAGATACGGCCTGATCATACGCCGAAAATGCAGGATTTCTTCTATACAAAGATATCAAACTGGGTACTGACAAGCTACTCCTATCCCATACATATTCTTGCCGGAGCCGCTAAAGAGGGAAAGGTAAAGATCAGGGAGAAGTTTGAAGATACCGCCTTTTGGAAAGGGAAGATAAGAACCGATGCCGCCGGTAAGGCTTCGGTCACCTTCACATTACCCGACAACCTTACCGTCTGGAGGCTTACCGCCAGGGGGCATGACCGTGAGGGACGGGTTGGAGAAGATAAATCTGAATTCCAGGTAACACAAGACCTGATCGCCCGAATCGGACGCCCGCGGTTTGCAGTTGAAGGTGATACCATGGGTATCATCGGTATCGTCAACAGCAATACCAAACGGGGGTTGAAAGAGGTTACCACCACCATGAAGATCAACGGGAAGAAGGCTGTGGCCGATAACCCGGTGAAGATCAGCCTGCCGGGATTCGGGTCTTCCAGGGAATATTATACAACCACTATTCCGGATGACAGGAAAAAGCTCACCATGGAATATACCGCAATTGCGGATGCGTCAGCAAGCGACGCGCTGCGCCTCTATGTGCCCGTAGAACGGCGGGGGGTACGCTACAAGCTGTACGGAACGGGAGACATGGCAAATAACAGCAAGATTGTTATACAGCCGTTGAAAGACAGCACTGATTTTGATTTCGTTCCCGAGTCGGTTACCATACAGGTGAATCCCTCACCGGTAATACAGATGCTTCGGGCCACAGAATTTCTCATGCAATATCCCTATGGCTGTATCGAACAGACCATAAACAGGTTTCTGCCGGCAATGGCGGTGTACAGGCTTGCCCAGGGGCAGGGATACGGGGCATTGCTTTCAGAGAAATCCATAAAGGAGCTGCATGCCAAGGTTGATTCGGGGATATCACGGCTGCAGCAGCTGCAGAACAGTGACGGTTCGTGGGGATGGTGGTATGGCGACCGTGGTAATGGCTTTGTAACCGGTTACGTGTTGAGTGGTTTTATGCTGGCACAGAAGAACGGGTATGCCATAAATAAAAATACCATTGATAAGGGTGTATCCGCCGTTGCCAGGATGCTGAAATACCGGCAGGTATCACATGACGCGATGGCCTACCTGTTGTACGTGTATGCCCTTCATGGAAAATGGGATCACAGGGCCTACCAGTATTGCACAGACAAGCTTGCAATGAACCCCTACCAGCTGGCATACATGGTGCGTGCCCTGGCAAAGGCTGACAGCATAAAAGAACTGAAAAGTGAAAGAAAACAGCAGCTTAGAAAGGATTTAAAGAAGTTCCTGGCCGCGTTAAAAGAGAAACAGGAACTTGACGGACGGGGGATCTACTGGCCCAGCGTGGGATCACAGCAATGGGGATGGCCGGGAGGACGTGCTGAGATTACCGCACACGTGCTCTCAGCCCTCGTTGAAACGGGTGACACTACTTCACTGGTGTCAAGAGCGGTGCGTTCGTTGACTAAAAGAGGAAAGGGTGGTGCGTGGAACTCTACCAAGGAAACCGCCACGGTTATATTTGCCCTGGGTGATTATATTGAAAGCATCGGTGCCGCACCGAAAACCAGCGGAAAGGTTGCCTTCACCCTTGACGGAAAGAAGCTGACCGAATTTACCTATGATCTGAGTGGTGAGGTTGACATGAAGAACTTTACCAGGACACTGCCCCTTGAAGGGGGAAGAACGGTTCCCGACTTTACGGTGGAAGCCGCGGGGGATACCGGCAGGGATCTCAGCTACGAGGTGGTGATCAACGGTACACTGAAATTCAAAGATGCCGGTGTGCTGTCACTCTTTAAATCCGAAAAACGAAGCGTGAATGCCCTGTCCAATGGAATACAGATTGCCCGTTCATTCTCGTACGTAACCAGGGTGAAGGACATTCATCATAACGAGTACCTTGTTCCACAGAATATCGATGATAAGAGAGAATTGAAAATAGGTGATGAACTGCTGGTGAAGGTGAGGTTCGTGGCCAGTGATGATTTTGAATACCTGGTGCTTGAAGATTACCTTCCGGCTGGTTTTGAGGTGGTGGATAAAAACGCTTACGACGGTTATCAGCCGTACGTGAATGCCGAACGATGGGATAACAGGATGGTGTTTTTCTTCAACAGCCTGGAGAAGGGAAAATACTACGAGATCGCCTACATAATCCGGGCAGAGCTTCCGGGCACCTTCAGTGTGAAACCATCCAGGATGGAGTGCATGTATGAACCAACCATACAGGGATGGGCGCCGCCGGGTTCCATCGAAATTGAGAAGAAGGAATAATCCCGGCATTATAACAACCGCCATTGTACTGCTGTGGCTCATCTTCCCGGTGGGCCTTTACGCTGCCGGGGAGAGGGTGCCGGTGCAGGTGCTCTCCAGGCATTACCGCCTCATCCGGGAGCGGGGTAACGGCGGGGTGTTGTTCACCTTCCCGGCAAAAAGTACACTGCATAACGATGGTTCGGGGAGCAGCATTCCCGTCCGTCAGTTGCTTCTGGAATACCATGAAGGGTGGCACGTAACGATGGACGGCGTGACCGTTTCACTCCCCGTACGCTTCAGGGTTCGGGCCGCCAATGGGAATGATGTATGTACACTGCAGCTTGAAGACCAGAAGCGTACCTACCCGCTGCCCATTGACCTTACCGTGAAAAAAGGAAACGATCCCGTTACGGTGATAACCGAGAATGCCAGGCGGTACGCCACCGACAGTGCGTACGCCGAGTACGGCAAAAGGGGAGCGAAGTACCGTGAGGCCCTGGCCGCGCTGGCACACGTGATACTTGCACGGACACGCTGCATTACAGACAATCACCCGGGGCATGAATACAGGTTCTGTGATCTTACCCATTGCCAGGTGTACAGGGGCAGGACGGGAATGCCGGACCTCTTGATCGGTGACCGGTGGTTCATTGACCACGGGGCATTGCCGGGGCCGCTGCTGTTCCACTCACGGTGCGGCGGGCATACCATGGACATGGGTGTGTTCGGGGCGGAGAAGCCGGGCTTTGCCGGGGTGAAGGACATCCTGTACAGGACGGGCAGGGTGCTCTGCGTGAACGGTGAGACTGACTGGGAGCGGGTGCTTGATGCGGGGCAGGTGGAAAATATTCTGCGTGATGCGGGGCTTTCACGTCCTGCAGTTAATGTTAAATATGATGCAGGGGTACCGGCGGTGATGCTGCAGAAGGATGACGGTTGGCTCAGGATGGCGCCGGAAACCTTCAGGCTGAAGATAAACAGGGTGAAGGGCTGGAATTTTATCAGGAGCAACAACTACCGGCTCCAGATGATGGAGGGGGCTGACGGGCCGGTGCTTCGTTTCAGTGGAAAGGGGCTTGGTCATAACGTGGGGCTTTGCCAGCACGGGGCGCTGGCACTGGCGGAGGCCGGCTATTCACGCTACGAGATACTGGAACACTATTACCGGGGGGTCCCCCTGGCCGGGCCGGGTGATGGCAGGGGGCTGTCACCATACCTGGCATTTATGGAATTTGACATGCGTACCGGGAAGGTGAGGCACGAGAGCCACCCGGGACTTTCGGGGCGGTGGGTGCCGCCGGGGTCACTGTGGAAGATCATGGTGACGGTGTACCTGCTGTCAGAGCGGCAGGACCTGGTGCAGGGCTACCTCTTTACCTGCAGGGGGAACCGGCATGACGAGGATGACCTGCCTGACAGGTGCTGGCTCCCGGAGGGCCACGGTGAGATGACCCTTTTTCCGGCGGTGTCCAACTCGTGCAACATGTTCTTTGCCTCCCTTGCCAGGAAGATCTCTTATGATGATTTCAACCGGTTTTACGCCTCTTTCTGCAGGCGGCTGGGGCTGCTGCATTACTTTCCTGTTATAAAGAAGAAAAGGGACTGGGCCCGGCGCTGCGCGGGGCTTGATTTCCAGGTAAGCCTGCGGGTAGAAGACCTGGTGAAGGTGGCCATGCTGGTGAGCGGGGAGAGTAGTGAAAACGAGGAAGTGAACCGGTTAAGACGGGAGATGAACCCGGAAGGGCTTGCCATGCTGCGGCGGGCCCTTGCCCAGACCTTTACCATGGGGACGGCGGCCCTGCCGGTACATCCTGCGGGGCCCCGGTGTAACTGGGAGCCCCCGGTCCTGTTGACGGGGAAGATGGAACAGCGGCCTGTTGATGCCGGCCTGTGGGGAAAGACCTCCACCGTCATCGATGGTACCAACCTTCCCCTGGGCTACGGGATGTTTTTGGGGGGCAGGGATGACCGGGGGGTTCTGGTGATACTGCGAAAGGGCAACGGCCACCTGGCCGCGCAGTGGGGGCGGTTGATCCTTGATGGCAGGCTGGGTGAATGAGTGGTTTTTGGGAAAGCCCCCTAAATCCCCCCGAGGGGGACTTGAGAACTTGTTGTATGGGCGTGCATTCGCTAACTTGAAAAGATAACAGGTGCATGGAAAATATGTTATAAATTTTACAGGTAAAGCCGGGTTGAAGGTACCAAAAGTTCACTATTAGAATAAAGACAGGAAGTCCCCCGTGGGGGGATTTAGGGGGCCCGTTGAGCAGCATATTACTATGATGCTAATTTATAAGTATACCAAAAAAATTGTGGTGAAGTTATGAAAAAGATTCTGCGTAATATATTCTTCATTATAATGATATATATACCCTGCAGTGGGTATGCCGCCTTCATGTTCCATCCTGAACTGGACTGGAAGTCTATTAAGACAGAGCATTTCTGGATACATTATCACCGGGGGCTTGAAGACCATGCCCGGCGGCTGGTTCCCATCGCGGAGAAGGTGCACCGGCAGCTGGTGCAGGCCACCGGGTGGGATCCCTACTGGCGTACCGACGTGGTGCTGGTAGATAACACCGATCAGCCCAACGGGTTTACCATACCGGTGCCCTATAACCGGGTGCAGCTTTTTATCGTTCGCCCCGAAGCTGACAGTTCTATTGGTAATTACGATGACTGGATGGAGCTGGTGTTCATTCACGAGTACAGCCACGTGTTCAATCTTGATATTATTGACGGTATTCCCGAAGCCACAAGGTATACCCTGGGCCGGGTGTGTTTTCCCAACATGTTCCTTCCAATGTGGAACCTGGAGGGGTACCCGGTGTACCGGGAGTCGCTGGAGTATCCATACGGGCGGGTGAACAGCAATTATACTGACATGGTAATGCGGACCGAGATTGAAAGGAACTCACTGAAGTCAATAAACCTGGCCTCGTATTTCCCCAGGGAGTGGCCGGGGGGAATGGTATCCTACCTCTACGGGGGGCTTTTCGTGGACTACCTGCAGGAGACCCAGAAGGATGGGCGGTTCGAGGATGTGTTCAGGGAGAACGCCGACAACGTGCTTCCCTGGCTGGTACAGAAAAATGCCCGTGACGTGTACGGCAGGTCGTTTTACGCCCTCTGGGAGCAGTGGCAGCAGGAGGCGGTGCGCCGGTACACCAGGCAGGCAGACCAGATCAGGGCGAAGGAAGTGACGGAAACACGGGTGCTGACCGAAAGCGGGTATTTCACCACCATGCCCCGCTTCAGCAATGACGGACAGAGTATCTACTACACCAGGATGACCAATTACAATATTCCAGCACTGATGCGCGTTTCGCTGAATACGGGTGAAAAAGAGAAGCTTGCCAGCATCCACATGCCATCATGGCTCAGCGTGGCGGGTAACGGCAGGGTACTGCTGGCCGACCTGGAATACTATAAAACCTACTTCATGTACAACGACGTGTTCACCTATGACCATGGCTATGACCGTCAAACATGCGGTATGCGGGTCCAGTCAATAGATCCTTTCCCTGACGGCACGATGGCATGCGTGCGGATAGAGGACGACCGCTACAGCCTGCTTGTGCTTGGAAAGGACTACTCGACTTTGCGGGTGCTCATTGAGAAAACTCCCCTGCAAATTTCGGGGGTGCGGGTGTCTCCCGGCGGGAAGACAATAGTGTTCTCGTCCAGGGACGCAAAGGGGTACAGCCATATCTTCCTTTATACTATGCAGAATAACAGCATACGGCAGCTGACAAAGGGGACGTACATCTGTATGCATGCTGACTGGTACCCGGATGGTTCGAAGGTGGTCTTTGTATCAGACCGGGACGGGGTGTACAATCTCTACAATATCGACGTAAATACCGGGGAGGTGCAGAAGCTCACGAATGTTACCGGGGGGTTGTTCTGGCCTGACGTGTCACCGGACGGCTCACGTATCGCTGTTGCTTCCTACGACAGTGACGGCTTCAACGTGGGCATTATTTCGCACCCGGTTGAGGGTGACGCGGCGGGTATACTTCAATCAGAACCGGCCGACGGGTATTTCCAGGCAGCCGCCCTGTACAGCGACCAGGACAGGTTCGGCGGAAAGTCCGGGGGTTACAACCCCCTCTATTCGCTGGTAAACCCCGCCTGGCTGCCGGTGCTCTACTCCGAGGAAATATATCCTGACGGCTATGACAGCTGGTACGGGTTCTATACCATGGGGGCGGACACCCTCTACCGGCACTTCTACTCGGTGTACGGGGCGGCATCGGTCACGCAGAAGCGGGCAGACGTGTCCCTGCAGTATACCTACGCCGGGCTGTACCCTGATCTCACGGTGCTCTACAGTGACAATTCCCTTTTCTACGGGGAGGACACCTTCCCGTGGGAGGAAGAACATTCAGAGAACCTGAAGCGTGAACTTGAACGCACCATTGAAGGGGGGATATCAATTCCCTGCGTGCAGTTCTACAACCAGCACTTTATGAGCCTGTCATTCAGCCGTGAGGTGACCTGGACGGACATCTACTACAGCGGTGCTGGCGTATTCGACTACCGGGATGTGTTGGCTGGTTTTCACGGGGGATACTCTTTTAGCAGCACCACCTCCTACGCCTACTCGGTAAGCCGGGAAGACGGGGTAGAGTTCATGGTTATCGGTGACTGGTATACAGACAGGGTGGGGTCGGACGTGAATTACGGGAAGGTGCGGGGTGAACTTGCATGGTACCTTACGGGTATATGGCGCAACAACGTCATCATGCTGTGGGGACGGGGAGGGGCCTCCTTCAACAATCCTGACTACCTTGACCCCTACAACCTGGGACGGTTCGAGAAGGGGAAGACCGGCGCCGCGGAAACCGATGAAGACCGGTACGGTATGCGGGGATACGCGGCGGACAAGTTCTACGGAGACAGGCTTGCAGTTGGTGCCCTGGAATACCGGCTGCCCCTGCTGCAGCTTGACCTGGGGTACGGCACCCTGCCGGTTATGCTGCGTGATGTGTGGGTGGTACCATTCGTGGAATACGGCAACGTGTGGAAAGGCAGCACCGGCCTTGCTGATTTCAAAACGTCCGTGGGAGGTGAACTGCATACCCGCATCACCCTGGGCTTCGGCTATGACATCAGCGGTTTCGCGGGGGTTGCCCACGGCTTTGATGAGTTCGGGGAGACACAGGTCTACTTCGGCGTTGCCGGCATGTACGAGGGGGCCGCGGCAGGCAGGCAACCGCGGGGGTTGTTGTAGTTTTTACCGCAAAGGCGCAAAGGATGCAGAGATTCGCTAAGATATTTATAATTATTCCTTTGCGTCTTTCTCCATACCTTAGCGACTTTGCGTTAATCTTATAACCGTTTAAAAAAGAAAGAATTAAATAATTCCCGGAACAAAATAGTGTTTGTCCTGTCCAATAGACAGGAATATATTAAGAGAATTCAAAAACCTTCACACATATACCGGGGGCGGATATGAAACGGTCGTTATTAATTGCAGTAATGTTTCTTGCCGTTGTCAGCTTTGTGCATATCCATGATGGGCACACCCAGTCAAAATATACCATCGCGGTGCTTGACTTTAAGGACGTTACCGGCGATTCGGCGCTGTCCTACCTGAGCGTGGCGGTGCCCGAGCTGATCGCCACAAACCTTGCCCAGAGCGGTAAAATGGTGGTACTGGAGCGTGAGCGGGTGAAAAAGATACTTGAAGAGAAGGGGCTCACCGCCGCGGGGGTAACCGAGGGTGATGTCAACGAAATAGGAAAGCTCCTGGCGGCAAAGCAGCTGCTCACAGGATCGGTGGCCAGGACGGGGGAGAACCTGCGTATCGACGTGCGCCTGATCGACGTGAATTCCGGTAAGATCATGGCGGCTGACAAGCAGCGAAGCCCTGATATAGATGGAGTCATTGACGCGGTGGATATCATATCCGGAAGGATGGTGAAATCAATGACCGGCAGTTACGTAGATTTTTCCGGTGACGTGGAACCTGACAGGCCCGTAGTGAATACCGGGCTGGTAACACTGGAGATGCAGGCGCAGAACAGGTATATCAGTAAAAACAACAGCGGAAATTTTTACCTGCGAACAGGGTTTCTTGCGGGGAAAGCTAAACGAGCTGAAAAAAGACTGCCGCTGAATATATCTGTAGTGCTCGATCGAAGCGGCTCCATGTCTGATAAAGGTAAACTAGACTATGCCAGGGATGCCATGAAATTTCTTGTGCGCAACCTTGAGTCAGCTGACATCTTGTCCATCGTAACCTATGATGACGTTGTTGACGTGGTACTTGAGCCGGAAGTTGTGTCAGATAAGAATAAAATATACAAAATTATTGATGCCATAGAACCGGGAGGTGGAACAAACCTGAGCGGTGGCATGCTGGAAGGCTGCAACCAGGTAAAGAAAAAACTCAAAAGCAACCAGGTGAACAGGGTATTGCTGATATCTGACGGGCTGGCAAACGTGGGGGTAACAGAACCCCGCCAGATTCAGCAGTTTGCCAGGCAGAGATCAGGTGAAGGGATTACCATATCAACATTCGGCGTTGGGCAGTATTTCAATGAGAAATTGATGACCGGTATTGCCGAATATGGCAGTGCCTTTTATTACTACATTGACAGGGCGGATAAGATTCCTGAAATATTCTCCAATGAACTGGAAGGGCTGCTTGCAGTGGTGGCACAGAATTGCAGCATTGAGATACAACCCGAATATGGTACACGGGTTGAAAAGGTATATGGATATACTGCAAGTGATACAGGTGATGGAGTTATCATTAAAATGGGTGACGTGGTCTCAGAAGAAAAAAAACTAGCCCTGATTGCACTTATACCCTCCGGGCAGTCCATCAGCACTGGTGTGCTTGCAACGGTTGTATATACCTATGATGAAACGGTAAAGGGTGAAGGCAGGATAAGCTCAAGTAGAAAGGTATCAGTTGTATCTACGGCTGACAGTAAACTGGTGTCACGGAATATTAATCCACTGGTAATGAAGGACGTCAAGATGTTCGTATCCTCTTCCATGATGGAGGAAACAATGGACCTGGTTGATAAGGGCCGGGTTGATGATGCAAAGGCGAAAATCCAGGAAAACCTTGAGGTGGTTCGTGATGGACTTTCACAGTACAAATCACGGGAGATGAAGCGGCAGGTGCTTAATATAGTTGAATACCAGTCACGGCTGGAAAGGGCTTCAGAAGAGAAGGATCTGAACGCCGCCTCGGAGTCTTACCAGATGATGCAGAAGGATTCAAGAAGTAAGCAGTATAACCTGCGCAAGAGGAAGTAAAAGGGGCAGGGACAGAAGAAAAAAACGACGGATTGATCTTGACCCGGTATACCATAGCCATTGCATTCACCTGGGAGAGGATAATCGGGGAACGGTTTTCATCCTCCCTTTATTATTATGTTTAAATAGCAGCAGTACAGTCATTTTTTCTTGCAAGTGTATCCTGCTTAAGTATAGTGTACCAGCTGAATATTAAAAAGCTGGAGATAGTGTTGGTTAACGCTGGAACATTATACGATAATATTAACAGTGCCCTTATCGATGAGCGGCTGGGTGCCATACAAAGAAATATTACCCGTAATCTTCCTTATATTCATACGTGGGGGGGACTTGGCCCGGTAGTGCAACGCTTTTCCGGGAAACATGTTATCGTATGCGGCGCGGGTCCTTCCCTTGAAGACAGCATGAATGAGTTGAAAAAATACTATCAGCGGAAAGAACTTGTGATACTAGCCGTGGATATGGCCTTGAAACCCTTATTGAAAGCGGGAATAACCCCATCCTTTGTGATATCCTGTGAATCTACGCCGGTTCCCTTTTTTTATGGTGTTTCCACCGAAAAGATACAACTTCTGGCATTCAGCGGTATGTCAAATATTAACGTCCGCCAGTGGAAAGGAAGTATGAGTTTTTATAACTGGCTGCTGCACAGTGAGCCCTTCAATGAATTGTGGAAGCAGGCAGGAGAAGAGCTTGGATACGTTGCTACCGCAAGTATCGTTACCACCCAGGCAGTGTCCCTGGTGCTTGGATGTAATATACAGTCATTGATTCTCGCGGGTAATGATCTGGCATTTGATAAAAGGTACTATACGGCCGGAAACATGGCAATGGAGCAGACAGCTTTGCGGCAGTGCCGCACGATCCCTGCTGAAACAGATGAATATATGCGCATACTTCGAAAACGTCATTATATGATTAACAGGCGCAGCAGGCAATGGTATACTGATCATCAGTTTCTGGCTGCCAGGCAATGGCTTGACGAGTTGTTTTCAAAAGTTAACGTGCCGGTATATGACTGCAGTTTGCCCGGGTGCAGTGAAAAATCTGTTAATAAAAGAACAATGAAGGAAATCATAAATGAACTATTGCCTTCGAGAAAAAAAAGGAGAACATAAAGATATGATAGTATTGCACAAGATAAATGGTGACGAATTTGTAATGAATTCAAATCATATCGAGGTGATTGAAAAAAAACCCGATACAACGATTACCCTGACAAATGATCGTAAATATATCGTGAAAGAAACCATTGATGAAGTACTTGAAAAAGTAAGGAATTATCACCGATTGTTACTTACCCCGTAAGCTGTTTCACGGGGGCATTTATTACTGAATTATTTTATGAAAATTACCGAAACACTACTATAGGATACTGTATATGAGAATATTCAACCGCTTGGAGTCATATATATGGATATAGCAACCATTGGTGGGTTAATTGCTGGTTTCACATTTATAATTCTTGGGATAATGTTTGCCAAGGGTAATCCGCTCATGTTCTGGGATCCCGCGTCTATTATGATTACGATTGGGGGTTCATTTTCAGCCATTCTGGTCTCGAATCCACTTGCAAAGGTGCTGGGAGCGTGGAAAGTTGCCCGGTTTGCTTTTTTTGCCCCGCGCATTAACCCCAATGAAATGATAATTACCCTTGTATCCTTTTCCGAGAAGGCAAGACGTGAAGGTCTTCTCGCACTTGAAGATGACCTTGACGAGCTTGATGATGACTTTCTTCGCAAGGGTATACAGCTGGTTGTGGATGGTACAGACCCGGAACTAGTGCGGCGAATCATGGAAACCGAACTTGAGAATATAATATCCCGTCATGACGCCCAGCGTAAATTATTTGAGGACTGGGCATTATTCGCCCCAGCCTTTGGTATGATCGGAACCCTGATAGGTCTTATCCTGATGCTTGTAAATATTGAAGACAAATCGGCTATCGGGCCTGGTATGTCCGCTGCTCTTATCACTACCCTTTATGGTGCCATTCTGGCAAACCTCGTAATGCAGCCGGTTGCAAATAAGCTTGAGCTGAGAGGTAATGAAGAGGTGCTCTTGAAACTTATTATGATTGAGGGTACATTATCCATACAGTCAGGTGATAACCCGAGAATTGTTAAAGATAAGCTTATATCTTTCCTTGAGCCTGCAGAACGGGAGGCAATCACCAGCGAGGTGGGAGATTAATGAAGAAAAAGGAAAAGAAACAAAAGGCGGGTTCACCGGCGTGGATGACCACGTACGGTGATATGACAACCCTCCTTCTGACTTTTTTCATATTGATGTTTAATATTGCCGATATCAGTGGAAAAGACTTTTACCTGGTGCTTTCGTCGTTTCGGGGATCTCTGGGGATGTTTGAAGGTGGATATTCACTTTCAGCCGGTCGTTTGGAAGAACTGGGACAGAATATGCAGAACCTGCCTTCAAGTGAGCAGGGACGTGCCCTTGCAAGAAGCCTGAAGCGGGCACTTGAAGCGTTTAAACCTGAGATCAAGGCAAAAAAAGTGCGGGTGCAGGATGATGAACGGGGACTGGTAATTACCCTGTCGGGGGACGCGTATTTCGACCCGGGAAGCGCGGAGTTGAAAGATGAGGTAAAGCCGGTACTGGACAAGGTTGGGGCAATCATAAAAAGCATAGATAACTATACCAGGATTGAAGGACATACGGACAACAGGCCAGTGGCACCAAGGGGCCTGGAAGAAGGGTATGATAATAACTGGGAACTCTCATCAGCCCGTTCTGTGAAGGTGGTTGAGTACCTGGTTGAAGAGGAAAATGTAGAGCCCAAACAGCTCTCATCGGTGGCTTTTGGTGAACACAGGCCAATAGATGATAATAATACACCCGAGGGCAGGGCATATAACCGGAGGGTGGATATTGTAATACTTCGTGACAGGGGAATGCCCAGGCAGACGTCGCCGAAAATTTCAAGACCGCTGCCCGATGAAGAATGGAGATAGGAGTTTTTTCAGGAATGCGGTTTAGTGACATAATCATAAATTAATTGACATTTGATTTTATTATATTATGATGTCAATTAATTGCTTAAATTAATTGACTTGAAGGTTACCTTGAGATAGCTTGGGCGATTGTCGCTTTTTTAGTGATGCCGGATGTCACGTGTGCTTTATGGACCGGTTTTGAAAATAAATTTTCAGCAGGGATGAATAGCTGTAATTATTATTTGAAGGTGAACGTATGGGTGACGAAGAACGAGTCAATGTTGATGATATCGAAGAGGAGGAGTCTGAGGGGTTAGCGCAAGCGCCGTCATCGTCAGATGCTTCCAGGGTTATAAAGCTGCTCCTGTATATTGCCGGGGCCATATTGCTGGTATTCATTGTGATAGGTATTTCGTACCTGGTGACAAAATACGTACAGGAACAACGGTATGAGCGGGAACAGGATATTGTTCTTGCGCCGCCGCCGGCACCGCTTTCTCACTTTGATTTGCCATCGTTTTCGGTTACAACCAAGGATGCCGAGCCGCATTTTGCAAAGCTTACGGTATCTCTTGGGTACGAAGAGAATGTTGCGTTAAACGCTGAACTGGTACAGAGAACACCCCAGATTCAGCATATAATCAATATTGTGCTGCGTGGGAAGAAATATGAAGATATGGATTCCGTTGAAGACACGGTGAACCTGTCAGAGGAAATAAAAGCGCATATTAATACAATATTGATTTCCGGGAAGGTTAAGGAGGTTTATTTCCGGGAATTTGTAGTTAACTAGAATTATTTTTATTATCTTGTCAGTATAAGGCAGGAAATCACGCCTTGAAGACTGATTGTTCGGAGGAATTACATGGGTGACGGATCACTGTCCCAGGACGAAATAGATGCTCTATTACAGGGAGCTGACGACATGCTGTCGGGGTCTGGTGCGGCCCCTTCCGCGGAAGCTACACCTTCAAGCGGGCCCCTTTCACCGGTAGCCCGTGATAATATCGCGGATCTCTTTAGCGGGGCAATGGCTTCGGTTTCACCTGCATTGTCCGGATACCTGGGTAAAAACATTACCATATCCAATGCCATGGTAGAGGTGAAGACAGCTGATGCACTGAGATCAGAGCATAATAAGCAGTACGTGCAAATTGCCATGAATTTCACCGGTGGTGTTACCGGTTCGAACCTGATTGTGTTCTCGATGAACGATGCCGGTGTTATTTCGTCTCTCATGATGGGAGATGATTCGGGTACTCCTCCATCCGAACTTACCGATGCCCATCAGAGTACCCTGCAGGAGTTTGTCAGCCAGATGCTTTCATCCACTGCAACACATATCAGTGAAAATATGGGACGCTCAATCAATACCACGGTGCCTGAGCTTTCAGTAGCGGGAAACGGACAGGATCTGTCATTACCCCAGGGTAACGAGCTTGTAAGGATTACCTATAATCTGAATATTGAGGGGCTGGTAAATTCCCGTTTGTATCATGTCATGGATCTCGGCCTGGCCCGTGAACTGGCAGGATCTTCAGGTGGAGCCGGGGGAGGTGGGGGCGGAGAACAGATGCAGCAGATGCAGGAACCTTCACAGCAGAGAGGACCGCAGGTAGGCATCAGTCCTGTGAAATTTCCACCCCTGGGTGAAGGGATGCCCGCGGCAGCATCGGGCAATATAAATTTACTTCTTGATGTCCCGATGACCCTTACTGTTGAACTGGGACGTACAAGACAGCTTGTGAAAGATATTCTCGGACTTGGAGAGGGTTCCATTATAGAGCTGGACAAGCTTGCCGGTGAACCGGTTGACCTGCTTGTAAATGGAAAGCTTATTGCCAAGGGCGAGGTTGTTGTCATTGATGAAAACTTCGGTGTGCGTGTAACAGACATCGTAAGTCCGGCAGAGCGGTTAAATAAGATACAGGTGTAACGATACCGTAGATGAGAAAGGTATATTCAATTGTAATAGTCATTTTGTTTTGCGGGACATTTGCGTTATGTCCCATTAAGACATGTAACCAATTTCTTTCTGTTTCAGGCGGTGTATATGCTGCTGACAAGACCAGTAAGCCTGAAACCGGTAAAAAGAAAGAAAAGAAAACATCGGATGAAACAGATATTACCGGCAAGAAAAATACCGGAGAAGCAGAAGAGAAGGGGCTTTACGATTACGAGGAGCCTTCAACTGAAGAGCAGTCCTATGGGTGGCTGATATTTAAGACTATTCTGATTCTTGGCACCCTGGTTGCCGGGTTTTACTTCTTTTTCCATTATGTGACCAAAAAGGCTGGAATACAGACTGTAGGGCAAAATGTTATGCAGGTACTATCTGTAGTACCCGTGGGACAGAATAAATTTCTCCAGGTCGTAGATATGGCGGGTAAGATCCTGGTGCTGGGAGTATCAGACAATAACATTAATCTTATTACCGAGATACACGATAAGGACGAGATCGACAGGATTCGCCTGCTGAGTTCCAGGTCTGCCCCATCTGCCCCGGGAGGCTTCCAGGAATTTGTGACAAACCAGATCGGCAGGGTTTTTGACCGTGTTAGGGGCACGGGGAATGATGCGCAATACGTGAGAGATCATGATTATGAAAAAGATTCGATGCAGTATCTCAATAGTCACAGATCACGTCTCAGGAAGTTAAATGGTGATGAAACGGATAATTAAATATAGCGCTGCGGCGGTTATTCTTATTACGGTGCTGCTGGCCGCTGGTCAATTGTTTGCCCAGGACGCGGGTGGCGTCCGCATGCCTATACCCAAAATTGCATTTGATATTGAAGAGGCATCATCGCCGAAAGATGTTGCCCTCAGCCTGCAAATATTATTTTTACTGACCATATTGACCCTTGCACCTTCTATAATTATGATGATGACAGCCTTTACCAGGGTGGTCATCGTCCTTGACTTTGTGAAAAGGGCACTGTCCCTGCAGCAGATGCCGCCTACACAGGTAATCGTGGGGCTTGCCATATTTCTCACAGTATTTATTATGGCTCCCACCTTTAACGAGGTGAACAATACGGCCCTGCAGCCCTATCTCAACGGTAAAATCAGTAATGAGCAGTTTTTCGAGCGGGGTATGAAACCCATGCGTACATTCATGTTCAAACAGACGCGAAAGAAGGATATCGCACTTTTTATCGAACTTGCCAAGCTGGAGAAACCAGATACACAGGAGGACGTACCCTCCTACTGCCTTATACCGGCGTTTATGATCAGTGAGTTGAAAAAGGCATTCGAGATTGGTGTATACCTGTTTATTCCTTTCATTGTTATAGATATGATTGTTGCCAGTGCATTGATGGCAATGGGGATGATCATGCTTCCACCGGTTATGATTTCGCTACCCTTCAAAATTATACTGTTTATACTGGTGGATGGCTGGAATCTGCTTACGTATGAACTGGTACGCTCATTTGTGCAGTAGTTCGTATATTTTGAAATCAGGGATAATATTATGACAGATATTACTGTTATTAAAATAATGCGTGAAGCGTTGATGGTGGCCATGGTAGTGTCTGCCCCCATCCTTGGCATTGGTATGCTTGTGGGGCTGATCGTATCAATTTTTCAGACCACCACGTCAATACAGGAGCAGACACTGACATTCGTTCCTAAGATACTGGCTATCTTTGCAGCCTTTATTTTCTTTGCTTCGTGGATGATGCATACCTTAATCAATTATACGAAGGGCGTGTTCATGATGATCTCAAAGATTGGTGCCGGGTAACATGCAGTATTTTGTTCTACAATTCCAGATATTCTTTCTTATCATGGTGCGCCTGGCAGCCATGTTCATGGTGGCCCCGTTTTTTTCAAGCGGGGTTATCCCTTTGAGGATCAAGGGTGTTGTGGCGTTTCTTTTAACACTTGTTATGTTTCCTATTGTGTCATCGATGGGGTATGAGCCCACAACCAATATGGGGTTGTTTGCGGTTATGGTGACACAGGAGATTATCATCGGTTTGTTTATTGGATTCCTGGTGGCTGTTATATTTTCAGCATTCCAGCTGGCAGGACAATTCTTTTCGGTACAGATAGGTTTTGGGATTAACGAGGTTATTGATCCACTGGCACAGGTGTCCATTCCACTGATAGGACAGTTTAAAAACCTGATCGCTCTCTTGCTTTTCCTGGCAATGAACGGGCATCATGTATTGATACGGGCAATCTATCGTTCCTATGAACTTGCGCCCGCTTTCTCCCTTAAGGGGGCTTCGTCTGAAGGATTTATGAAATTCCTTATGTACGCATTCAGCGGTATGTTTGTAATCGCGCTAAAAATAGCACTACCAGTGGTAGCCATTATTTTTCTTATTACCATCAGCCTTGGTATCCTGGCAAAAGCGGCTCCACAGATGAACATTATGATGCTGGGTTTTCCATTTAAGATCGCCGTAGCTTTTGGGATGCTGGTCATGGTTACCCCACTGGTGGTAAGAATTATGAATGTATCAATCGAGAGAACTTTTAAATTTATTAGTACAGTGGTGCATCAATGGCCTGTATAAAGTCTGTAAGCGAGGTATGTGTGTTTTCACATGGAGAAGGGGACTTGAATACCTTTGAATATGACATAATACTGGAATATCCCGAATACCGGCTTCCAGGAGGTATGACCTTTGACCTGCAGCTCTTTTCCGCGGAAGAGGAAGGCCGTACTGAAGAACCAACCGAGAAAAAAATTCGGGAAGCCCGTGAAAAGGGACAAACCGCCAAGACAGAAGAACTCACACAGGCAATTACGGTTATATTCGGATTCATGGTAATATTTTTCCTGGGAGGCTGGATTCTCGAGACAATAATAAAGATGACAATTTTCTACCTGTCATCCTTCTCTCATTTCACACTGACAAAACAGAGTATATTCAATGAATTTATAGCGGTTGCGAGTGAATCGGGTAAGATATTATTGCCGATTTTTGTAACCGCTTTCGTGGCGGCATTCGTGGGAAACGTGGTTCAGGTTGGTTTCCAGTTTTCGTCTCATCCATTGAAACTTGACTTTTCAAAGATAAAATTTGACCCGGCCACGATTATGAAGAAGGTACTTTTTTCAAAACAGGTTGCCATGAACCTGTTCAAGTCATTGTTCAAGGTGCTTGCTATTGGGATTGTATGTTATCTGGTTATCTCAAGTGATTATGAAGTTATTATCAATTCACCGGATATTGGTATCAGCATGGCCTTGAAAGCAGTGTCCATTACGGGATTAAAAATAATAATATGGTCGGCTGTTCTTCTGCTGGTGTTGTCCATACCTGATTATTATTTTCAGAAACAGGAATTTATGGAGTCATTGAAAATGACCAAGCAGGAAACAAAAGAAGAGATGAAAGAAACCCTTGGTGATCCGCAGGTAAAAGCCAGGCTCCAGGAAATGCAACGTGCGCTGGTAATGAAGAACATGATCCAGGAAGTGCCAAAGGCAGATGTGGTAGTTACAAATCCTACTCATTACGCCATAGCTCTCAAGTATGACAGGGCTGCTATGGACGCACCGGTGATAATTGCCAAGGGGGCTGACAGTATGGCCCTTCGAATCCGTGAGATTGCTAAAGAGAATGAAATTATGCTGATTGAAAACAGGTATCTTGCAAGGGAGATGTATAACAGGCTGGAAATTGGTGACATGATACCGGAAGATCTTTTTTACGCGGTTTCCCTTGTGTACGCTGAGTTGTATAAAAAACAGGGTTTCAAGGAAGCCATATGAGGTTGAAGCAGGGGATATAGGCTATGGCAGAAGGGAAAATGAAATCCAATCTTTCGCAAGATTTACAATGGATGCAGAAGTCTGATGTCTTGATGGGCCTTGGTGTTATTGCGGTGGTAACCATGCTGATAATACCATTGCCTACGTTTCTTCTGGACTTCCTCATGGCACTCAGCGTTATGATTGGTATTCTTACACTACTGGTGGTAATGTTTGTTGCCAGGTCATTTGATTTTTCCGTGTTTCCTTCCTTGTTGCTTGTGACCACCGTGTTCAGGCTTGCCCTGAATGTATCCTCTACACGGCTGATTCTACTGGAGGGGTCTGCATTTGATGGAAAGATTGTTCGTACATTCGGAGAGTTTGTAGTAGGGGGAAATTACGTTGTTGGTTTTATAATATTTATTATACTAGTGGCAGTTCAGTTTATAGTTATCACAAAGGGTGCAACAAGAACCGCTGAAGTCGCAGCCCGGTTTACCCTGGATGCAATGCCCGCGAAGCTGATGAGTATCGACTCTGACCTTTCAAACGGTATTCTTACAGAAGAAGAAGGGTTGAAACAGAGAAAGGAAGTTCGAAAGGAGTCGGATTTCTACGGGGCCATGGATGGTGCATCAAAATTTGTTCAGGGTGATGTAAAAGTTGGCATCGTTATCACCATTATAAATATTATCGGTGGTTTTATTGTAGGAATGGTAATGCGGGGAGAAAGTTTTCAAGGTGCCCTTGAGACATATACCCTCTTGAGTATTGGTGATGGACTTGTGGCACAGATACCCTCTCTTTTGATAACAACCGCCACAGGTATTATCGTTACCCGTGCAGTATCAGATGATAATCTTGGCACCGACCTGTCCAACCAGCTTGGTTCGCAACCCAGGGCGCTTTTTCTCACCGCGGGAGCACTGGGAGCCTCGGTTCTTATCCCGGGATTTCCCAAGATTTCAGTTTTGCTCATATCCATATCACTGGCCGCGCTGGGATATGTACTGATGCAGACGAAAGAAGAGGAAGAAGAAAAATCACGCATGGAAGAGAAAGAAGCGTCACTGCGTGAGCATAAGCCCGAATCTGTGCTGCCATTGATACAGGTTGATCCACTGGAGCTTGAGATCGGTTACAGCCTGATCCCCCTTGCCGATCCTGACCAGGGGGGTACCCTACTGGAAAGAATTACCAATATCAGGAGAAGAAGTGCCCTCGAGATGGGCCTGATTGTTCCACCCATCCGTATACGTGATAACATGGAACTGGGCCCTCAGGAATATTCACTGTTGATAAAAGGCGTAGAGGTTGGACGGGGAACCCTGCAGGTGGGGAACCTCATGGCAATGGACCCCGGAACCGTTGAAGAAAAGATCGAAGGCCAGGAATTTATTGAACCTGTTTTCAACCTGAAGGCTATATGGATTGATACTGAAACCCGGGACATGGCAGAGAGGAAAGGATATACCGTCGTTGATTGTCCCACTATTATCGCCACACACCTTACTGAACTTATCAAGAGACACGCCGATGAAATACTGGGCAGGCAGGAAGTGCAGCAGCTCATAGATAATATTAAGAATGATTATCCGGCAGTAGTGAACGAATTGATCGGTGAGAAAAAGATGACACTTGGGGAAATACAGAAGGTGTTACAATCACTGCTTCGTGAAAGGGTCTCAATCCGCAACATGGTAACCATTATGGAAACTCTGGCAAGTTACGCGGATTACACGAAGGATATCGGGTTGTTAGCTGAATACGTACGTGTCGCGCTGGCCAGGCAGATATGCCGTGAATACGTGGATACTGACAAGGTTCTATCGGTTATTACCGTCGATCCTGAGATCGAGAATACTATTAGAAATTCTATCCATGATGACCCAATTGAAGGTCGTGTAGTGGGGCTTGATCCGGATACACATTCGAGAGTCTTGAAATCTTTGCTTGAGGCATACACCGAAGCAAGAAACGCGGGGTTTCTCCCGGTGTACCTGGTATCTCCGCAGATACGCAGTGTCACTTTTACACTGCTGGAAAGAGAAGTACCTGAGCCGGTAGTGTTTTCGTATAATGAAATTGTACCTGACATACAGGTGAACATAGTGGCAACAGCATTGTTGTCGAAACAAAGTGCGTGATGAAATATTTTACAAAACGAGGAGAACGGTGTTATGAGATACGTTAAGATAAGGGCAAAAACCTATAACGAGGCAATGATGAACTTGAAGATGGAGCATGGTGACGATGCCATACCCATCAGTCACAAGAACGTAAAAGACGGGGGACTGTTCAATACCAGTCTTTTCGCCAGGGATATTGTTGAGTTGACTGCCGCCATACCCGAACGAAAAAACGTGCCGAGGATAAAACCGGCACAGAAAACGGGATTTGATATTACTGTTGGCGATAATGCAACAGCTGGAAGGCAGGCAGGAACCCAGAAAGAGTTTTCTGGTGAACAGGAAGCAGCGCAGAGCAGCAGCGCTGAAATTTTGAATTCCAGTATAGCCAAAAAGGCAGCGCAGATGACAAGTGGGACTGAAAAGGATAAATCTTCCCAACCGGTACAAGGGGGTAATGGTGAAAAAGACAGGCAGTCATTTGAAAAACTGGAAAAAGAATTCCATGAGCTTAAAAGTATGCTAAACACTCTGCTGGATCAAAAAGAAACAAAAAGTCATCCACAGGAAAAGCAGGATAACGAAAATGATGCGGTTATGCAGCATTTTCGGGAGATGCTTAAAAATAATGATTTTAATGATGATGAATGCCAGGAGATGCTTGGAAAGGTTAAACGTTCAGTAAGCAGTGAGGATATGAAGGATAAGTATAAAATTGAAAAAAGTCTGCGTGATCTGCTTAAAAGCAAGATTGTGGTGAGCGGTCCCATTGAAAAGGGCAAGAAGAAAAAAGTGCTGATGTTCATAGGCCCTACGGGAGTGGGTAAGACAACAACTATGGCCAAGCTTGGAGCCATATACGCTCTGCGTGAAGGGGTTAAAGTTTCTTTTATAACCATAGATAATTACCGGATAGCGGCAACGGAGCAGTTGAAAAAGTACGCGGAAATAATGAAAATTCCAATTCACGTGGTGATTGATCATAATTCTTTTAAAGAAGTGCTGGAAAATGAACCAGCAGATATTATAATGGTAGATACTTCCGGAAGAAGTCACAGAAGCGAATTGAAGATTTCAGAGATCAAGGCGTTCGCTGATGCGTCAGGACACGAAATACAGAAAGTGCTTTGTGTGAGCGCTAATACCAAGAAGGTTGACTTGATGGATGTATTTCGTTCTTATGAAAAAATTAATATTGACAGTGTAATAATCACGAAAGTTGATGAAACAACTTTCATTGGGAATGTAATAGATGTTGCCGATAAGTATAATAAGCCAATAGCATATTATACAAATGGGCAGGAAGTTCCCAATGATATATCTGTAGCCAACAGCGACTCAATTGTGGATATGGTTATTGGAAAAACTGCTTCATGAGGGGAGGTGGAATTTGGATCAGGCAGCTAATCTCCGCAAACTGGTCATAGAGAACAGCAACACGGCCAGTAAAACCAAAACGATTGCCATTACCAGCGGGAAGGGTGGTGTTGGCAAAACGAGTTTTGCGGTAAGTTTTTCGATCGCGCTTTCACAGCGCGGGAAGTCGGTAACCCTTCTTGATGCAGACCTGGGTCTTGCAAATATCAATGTTGTTCTGGGGATAATTCCCAAGTACAACCTGTATCACGTTATTAAAGGTAAAAAAAAGCTGAAAGATATTATTATAGACGTGCCGGAAGGTATAAAGATCATCGCGGGTGCTTCTGGTTTTCACCAACTGGCAAATCTTGATATTAAACAGAGAGAAGAATTTATTAAGGCACTTTCTGAGCTGGGGTCAGATGATTTTATGGTGGTAGATACCGGTGCTGGCATTTCTCAGAACGTGCTGAGTTTTCTCGTAGCATCAGACGAGGTGATCGTTATTACAACCCCGGAGCCCACCGCTATTACAGACGCGTATGGTACAATAAAAGCCATCGCGGCCAATGCACCAGATAAAACTGTAAAACTCGTTGTCAACCGGGTGCAAAGCGTGTCCGAGGGAAAACGGGTCGCTCAGCGTGTCATCAATATTGCCGGACAATTTCTGAATATTAAGGTAGAGAATCTTGGCTTTATATTTGAGGACATGTATGTCTCCAAGTCAATACGTAATCAAAAGCCATTTATCGCAAGTTATCCCAAGTGCAGAGCATCAAGTTGCGTGGATATTATTGCTGACAGGCTGACCCATTCCGAGACAGAGGACATGAAAGGAAGCGGAATGATGAATTTTTTCAAGCGACTTTTCAGACCCGAAGAGGAGGAAGGATTATAAGTATTTATTGGTATAATAGCAGGAAAACGAGCTATATTTCGTTATAAATGATGAATTTAGACTGTATAAGGTAAATACTACTTGATTTATGATAACGGTGTAGTATTCTTACTAATAAGCAGTTCTGGAAGATAACGTGGTCATGATGATGGATTTGAAAAGTATTCCAGTTGAAGTTCGGTCGGCACTGATTATGGGGCTGACGGCGTTGCTGGTGACATTTATCGTTAGCCTTCTTGCTGGGAACAGCCCCGTATTGATAGTAGGCCGTACATTCACTATGACATTCATATTCGCGGTAATTGGCCTGGCTGCCATGCTCATACTTAAGCAGTTCGTTCCAGAGGTGTACAATATTTTCGCGGGAGGCATTAAAACAGAGACGGTTCCCGATGAACCTGAGGATGCCGTGCTTGATTCCGGAATGCCAGAGCAGACGTCAAGTGACAGTACCTCTGAAAAACTTGCAACAGGTGCAGAAACGGGCTCTTTTACAGAAGGGGAGCAATCTACCGAACCGGAAATGACACAATCAGGAAGTGATGCACATGAGGAAGCCTTTACTCCACTTGATAAGGATGATTACCCAAGGGCTGACACTGGCCAGGATACAAGGTCCAGCCAGATGGGGAAACATATAATACTTGATGATAAAAAAGTGAAGTATGAACCAAAGGTGATGGCCGAGGCTATACGAACTATTATGGGCAGAGATAAGGAATAATATAAAAAAGGTTTTATATGAACAACAAAAAGTTCGAGGCATTCGATAAGATAGACGAAGAAGAACTCTGGAAAAAATTCGTCAAAACCCAGGAACAGGATATCCGGGACTATTTTGTTATTAAATATGCTCCCCTGGTGAAGTATGTTGCGGGTAAAGTTTCGATGGGTATGCCCCAGAATATTGAATTTGACGACCTGGTATCATACGGTGTGTTCGGTCTTATTGATGCAATAACTAAATTTGACCCCGACAGGGGCATCAAGTTCAAAACATATGCCATGACACGTATCCGGGGGGCTATTTTTGATGAGTTACGGTCAATTGACTGGATTCCCAGGTCAATACGACAAAAGGCCAAGCAGATAGAACAGGTTATATCCGAGTTGGAGAATAAACTTGGCAGAACAGTTGAAGACGAAGAAATTGCCCGTGAACTGGGAGTTTCAAATGATGAATTTCAGTCACTGTTGAACAAGTTAAGTGGTACGGCGATATTGTCCCTAAATGATATTTGGTACATGGGGGATGACAAAGACGAACTTTCCATCATGGAAACACTTGAGGCACCAGACAGCATGAATCCTGACGTTTTGATAGAAAAAGAAGAGATAAGGGATTATATTGTAGAAGCTATTAAGAAACTGCCTGATAAGGAAAAGAAGGTGATAGTTCTCTATTATTACGAAGACCTTACACTGAAAGAGATAGGGGAAGTACTTGAGGTGACAGAAAGCAGGGTATCGCAGTTGCATACAAAGGCAATCATGAGACTTAGAGGGCGTCTTGGAAGGATCAAATCAAATATTGTCGGTTAGTAAATGAAGAATTTAAAAGACCTGCTTACAACTATTGAAGATGAAGAATCCACAGAAGATGAAGTCGAGGTATATGCTGATTCAGTCCGCCAGGCACTGGAACTTGCTGCAGATGAACTACATCTCGATATCTCCGAACTGGACTATGAAATAATTGAAAAAGGAACTAAGGGGCTGCTGGGCATGGGCAGGCAGCCTTACAAGGTCTTAATTAAACCCGCCAGAATTCAGTATGATGAAGATGACATTAGTGAAATTGAGCAAAAACTTGGAAAAATTTCTGACGTTGACCTGGAACTTCGAAGCGCTGACAAGGACAAACATGGCAAGTCCTCCATACGGGTTACAAAGACAGGAGTCTGGCTAAAAGTTACCCCGCCAAAAGGTGACGGTAAAAAGGTTGATGTCAACGATGTGACCACCACACTTTATTCCATGCGACTGAACAGCGTGGACATGGCAAAGGTAGAAAAGGAAGTTAAAAAAGCATCGGGTAAACCTGTAAAGATTGGTGAATGGGTTCCCAATCCAGAATTTGACAGCACCATGTCGGTAGAAATCACAGAAGATGAAATGAAAGCGGTCGTTCATTTCAGTCCACCCCGCTTTTCGGGGAGACATATGGACATGGATGATATACTGGAATCGCTGAAATCAAATGGCGTAGTAACCGGGATCAAGGAAGAAAAGATTGCCGAGTACCTGGAGAACATGGATTACAGCCAGCCATTGATCGCTGCTGAAGGTGTTCGTCCACGGCATGGACACGATGCATATATTGATTACAAGGTACGTATAGACAAGTCTGATGTTACCTTCGAGGAAGATGAAAAGGGGCAAGTGAATTTCAGGGATCTTGATCTTCTTGAGAATGTTGTTGTAGGCCAGGTGCTGGCAGTTAAGGTTCCTGCCGAAGAGGGTGTTCCCGGAAGAACGGTGACCAACCGGATAATCCCGGCACGGTCAGGTAAGGATACGCAGATTAAACATGGCAAAGGAACTATCCTGTCAGAAGATGGTACTGAACTTACCGCCGAGATAAATGGACAGGTTGTCTATCAAAGCGGGAAAATTAGTGTAGAACCGGTATATTACGTAAAAGGTGATGTATCCCTTGAAACAGGAAATATTGTATTTCTCGGATCGGTTGTTGTTTCCGGCAGCGTGATGGATAATTTTACTGTGAAAGCTGCCGGAAATATTGAGGTGAAGGGTTCGGTTCAGAAAGCGTTTCTCGAGGCCGAAGGGGATGTTATCATTCGCCAGGGAATCATGGGTCGCGAAGAAGCCAGGATCGAATCAACCGGCGGATCCATATATGCCAAGTTTATACAGACAGCAAACGTGATTGCCGAGAAAGATATAATTGTTGCAGAAGGTATTATGCATTCACACGCTGATGCTGGTGAAAGAATTCTTTGTCATGGCAGACGGGCCCGTATTGTTGGTGGTGTGTTACGGGCAGGTGAAGAGGTTAACGCCAGGTATATAGGTTCTGATTCCTTCACCAGAACGGAGATTCGGGTTGGCATGAATCCAAAGGTTTTGCAGCAGCTTTCAGACCTGGAAGAGAATAAAACATCTGTAAGCAAAGAATATGAAAAAGTAAAAAAGGATGTAACAACCCTTACTCATCAAAAAACAACCGCAGGCGGCAAGCTACCCAAGGAAAGGGAAGAAATGCTTAATAAACTTCTCGGTCAGAAACAGAAAATGGAGATGCGCCTTAATGAGCTGAATCTTGAACTGGAAGAACTGAAAGCTTATCTGGGAATGCTGGAACACAAGGGCAAAGTAAATGCGGAAAAGACAGCATTTCCAGGAGTTGAAATATTTATAAAAGATAAAAGGTTTAATGTCAAAGATCCATATAATAATATTAAGTTTATGCTGGAAGCAGGTGAAATTCGATTATCAGAGTACGAAGCTCCTGACATGGAAGATATGCAGCAACACATAAGAACGGTGAGACGACGACGTTAAATAAAATGACATGGTGATGCTATGTCTGTAAAACCTATTGACCTGCAAGTCCATATCGCACAAATAACTGAAGTTGCCCGGGGTGAGCAAGCTCGCCAATCCGCGTTGCTGGAGCAACAACATGTTCTTGAAAAAGAAGCGAAAGATAAAACAAATTTACAGAAGGAACGTGTTGAAGAGAACAAGAGATCTGAAAACGAACCTATAAGAGATAATGAAAAAGAATCAGGAAGAGGAAAGAAAGGCTGGCACAAACGAAAAAAAAGTGATACTGGCACCCTTGAGGGTGATACTCAAAAAGCACATACAGATGATACCATTGGCAGGATTATTGATATTCGAAAGTAAATGAACTACAGCAATTATTGATCTAGTCGAGCAGACCGTTTGATGAACCATGGAGCATAAAAAGTGGAGGAACTTAAGACGCTATGCAATTGTTTATCCTGATAGTAATAAACATAGCACTGGGAACTGTGTTCTACCTTGTAATCAGCTTGAAACTGGAAAAGAGCGCTTCAGAATACAGGGAAAAGAAATTTCGCAGGGAAATGGACGAAGTTATCAGGGAATTTAATAATACTGCTGAAAGAAATATATCTCTTCTTGAGAATAAGATTAATGTAATGAAAAAACTACTGAGAGAAAGCGGACAGATATCTTCTATCGATATTACTCTCGGTGATGAAAAAAATGAACGCACACCTGATACATTTAATGAGAACCCACATGATAATAGACATGCTGATCCTGAAAAAACCCCTGTGAAAACAAACGGGAAATCCATAAATGATATACTGCATGAGACATGGTATTCGGTAAAAAATATTCTGGTAGACCTTAAAGAGAAATTTCCCAAAAATACTGCAAACAGAAAAGACAGAAAAGAATTAAGTGAAAAAACCAGTATTGATGGAACCGGGGCACTGCAGAAAGGAAACTCGCTTGAAATAACTATTGAGAAAGATTTCACTTCTTTAAACCTTTCTACAAATGTTGATACAGATAAAAATGAAGAAATGGAAACAGTAAAAGAAGATGCGACAACGGTGTATGATGAAAACCTGGAAGAAATGTTCAGTGGTGCAGAAGATAAATACGGACTGGTGGCTGACCTGTATAAACAGGGATATCCTCTTGATATTCTTGCTAAATCATCTGGAATTCCACTTGGTGAATTGAAGTTGATCTTAAACCTTTCGTCTTCACTGTAAAGAATGCAGTTACGTAATTTATTTGACCCGTTAAAACCTGGAGTAAGAATAAATGATCGATTTTAACAGTATCAAAAGATTAACAGAAGATGAATTCAGAAATTTTGCCAGGCTTATATATGAAGAAAGTGGGATATTTCTCAAAGACGCCAAGATAACCCTGTTGTCAAACAGGCTGAGGAAAAGGCTTAAGGCGTTGAACCTTGATGAATTCGCCCAGTATTATGATTATATAACATCGCTTAAAGACAAAACAAAAGAACTTGAAGCATTGTTAGATGTTGTGTCTACCAATGAAACATATTTTTTCAGAAATGAAAGGCAGTTTGAAGCACTGGCAAAATATTGTTTTCCTGATATTGTAAAGAAAAAGCAAAAAAAAAGATTGCGGATATGGAGTGCCGGCTGTTCAACAGGTGAAGAACCTTATACCATGGCGATATGCGTACGAGAAAATATGCATCTTTTCCCGGACTGGGATATACAAATAGTAGCAACTGATATTGCACCATCGGTTCTTGAGTTCGCCAGGGATGGTCATTATTCAGGTAGAAGGATAGAAAAGGTATCAGCTCCACTATTGAAAAAATATTTTACCCAGAACAGGGATAATCCTGAAGTGTACACAGTAAATGACAACCTGAAAAATCTCGTTGCATTTTCTTATCTCAACCTGTTTAAAAGTAAATTTCCAGATGATCTTGATATCATTTTTTGCCGAAATGTGATGATATATTTTGACAGGCAGCATCAGAAGGAACTTGTCGGGAATTTTTACAAGGTATTGAATCCTGGCGGTTATCTTTTCATAGGGCATTCTGAAACATTACATTCGCTTTCTGAGGATTTCAGTTACATGAAAATTCTTGATTCGCCGGTCTACATTCCAAAGGAGAAGTAGTATGGATTTTAAGCTGATTACAGTTGCTATTGCTGATTACAAGGTTGCAAAGAAACCAGATATTTTGAGAACTATTCTTGGTTCATGTATTGGCATATGTATATTCGATCCGAAAAATGGAGTTGGTGGCCTGGCGCATATTATGCTTCCAAATCAAACAGCGGAGGCAGTAAATCTGAAGAAATATGCTGAAACGGCAATTCCAATGATGATTGATGATATGGTATCCGAAGGCGCAGATAAGAAGCAGCTCAAGGCGAAGATTGTGGGTGGTGCTACCATGTTTAAAATGGCCAGTGATTCCTTTATCGGGTCGATAGGTTTGAATAATACAAAAAGAGTTCGGGAAGTGCTGGAAGAAAATGGTATTAAAATTATCGCAGAAGATGTTGGTGGTGATTATGGCCGAACAATAGATTTTTATATTGAAAGCGGGCAGGTACGAATTAAATCTCTTGGAAAAGAAGAGAAATCTATTTAGGACTGGTAAATATTGATGTTGAGTATGACTGGATTCGGATCTGTCGAAAAAAGTACAGATCAGTTTACATTTTCCATAGAATTAAAATCATTGAATTCAAAATTTCTTGAGATCTATACAAACCTTCCAAGAATATTACGAAATGATGAGACTGTACTGACACAAACATTAAAAGAACGTTTTGACAGAGGTAAGCTTGAACTATCTATTGATATATACGAATGGAATGTAGCACGGCCAATACACATTGATGGTGAAATGCTGAAAAGATATTACAGTGAGATAACATCAGCCGCGTCTTCAATGAAAATTGATGCCGATGTTTCTCTTGACACGATAATCACACTTGAAGGGGTGGTTCAGCGTGAACGATCCATATTATCAGAAAAATCAAGAGATGATATCTATGCATCACTTGAAAAAGTTATCCAAAAAACTATTGAAATGCGAACAAAAGAGGGAAAGGCCATTAAAAAGGATATTCAGCATTCGCTGGCTGTAATATCTGATGATGTGAAGAAAGTGTCAAAGATGGCAGGAGATATCGCAAAAAATCAATATACCCGCCTTCAGTCAACATTAGAATCACTGGCAAACGCAAGGGTTGATGAGTCAAGGCTGTATACTGAAGCAGCTATACTGGCTGACAAGCAGGATATAAATGAAGAGATTTCAAGATTGCAGGACCATATAAAAAAGTTTAAAAGCCTGATGGCTGAGCCTGGCCAGGTAGGTAAGCAGCTTGATTTCCTGGCGCAGGAGATGTTTAGGGAAATTAACACCATGGGTGCAAAATCAAGCAGTTCGCAAATATCACACCTTGTGGTGGAAATGAAAAATCAAATAGATAAGATTAGAGAACAATGTAGAAATGTGGTATAATATATGAAAACATCATTAATTAATATTGGTTTTGGCAATGCAGTGGTTGCAGAACGTGTTATTGCGGTTATTACCCCCATGTCAGCTTCAGGAAAAAGGCTGAGAGAAGAAGCAAAAGATAATAATATGTTGATTGATGCAACTCATGGAAGAAAGACCAGGGCAATAATTGTCATGGATAGCAACCATGTCATACTCTCGGCAATGCAGCCGGAAACACTTTCGCACAGACTTACCAGTAATGAAAGTTGATACTGTTTCAATAGTGATCTCTGCGCCGTCCGGAACTGGCAAGACTACTCTTATATACAAGTTGCTGGACAGGATTGACCATCTATCTTTTGTAACGTCCACCACTACCCGGGATAAAAGAACAAGTGAGGAAGAAGGGAAAAACTACTATTACGTGTCGAAAAATAAATTTCAGCAAATGGTCGATGACGGAGAATTCCTGGAGTGGGCAATAGTTCACGATAACAGTTATGGAACAACAAAAAAAGAAGTTGACAGAATTCGAGATGCCGGGAGAATTCCAGTTTTTGATGTTGATGTACAGGGTGCTCGAAATTTAAAATCGATCATGGGTGGGGCAACATTTATTTTCATTATTCCACCAACTTTTGAAGCATTAAAAAAACGATTAAAAAATAGAGCTACAGATTCAGAGCAGCAAATTGCTACCAGGCTTGAAAATGCCATAACTGAACTGAAAGAATATACAATGTATGATTATATTGTAGTAAATGATAAAATTGATTCTGCGTTATCAGATTTAGAATCAATTATCCGCTCACAGATGTTGAGAAAAAATTTCATGGAAGAAAAAGTTAGACTTATATTGGAGAATAATAATGATCATCCCACTGGATAAATTGATCGCATATGACAAAAACAGGTACAAGTTAACCTGCGCCTCAATGAAGGCAGTAGATAAACTGGGTAATATCAGGGAATATCCAGAATCAGAAGAGGATAAGAATTGGAAGATAGTTTCAAATATTCTCGACCTGGTATTGAATGACAAGATTCAGTACTATGAGCCTGAAGAGGTATCCATAGAAGAACCTGAAGTAGAATCTAAAGCAGAATGAGGTAGCCAGGTATCAAGGCAGTAATACTTGCAGGTCCAACGGCGATAGGCAAGACAGACCTATCAATTTCACTGGCCGGCGGCCAATTCCAGATAATTTCAGCTGACTCCGTGCAGGTATACAGGTATATGGATATAGGCAGTGGGAAACCATCCCATGCACAGCGTAAAAAAGTTATCCATTACTGCATTGATATTACAGACCCGGATTACCGGTTCACCGCTGGAGATTTTTGCAGGGAAGCGGAAGAAGCATGTTATTCCATAAAGAGTTCCGGTAAAATTCCATTATTCGTTGGTGGTACCGGAATGTATATAGATGCTTTCTTCGATGGTCTTTCAAATATTCCACCAATTGACACCGCGATAAGAGATCAACTTCAGAAAAGATTGAGTATTGAAGGTACGGAAGCACTGTACAGGGAACTAGAAGAATATGATGCTGCCTGGTCCGACCGCATACACCATAATGACAGGCAACGCATACTGAGAGGTCTGGAAGTTTTTTTAAGTACGGGCAGCCCGATTTCTTCTTTTCATGAGGGGAAGATTGGCAATTATTCTGATGAAACACTATACGTGGGATTGTACTGTGACAGGGCAGAACTTAAAAATCGAATAAATGACCGTGTTGATCAGATGATGAAAGAAGGATTTCTCAAAGAGGTGGAAAAATTAAGGCAAATGGGATATGGACCGGGTTTAAAATCCATGAAATCTCTTGGATATGCGCAGTTGCATGCTTACATGGATGGTGAATGCAGCCTGGATGAATCAGTTGCAAATATAAAAATTGAAACTGCCAGATACGCGAAGCGGCAGATGACCTGGTTTAGAAGAAATAAAAGAATAAAATGGTTTAATAAAAATCATGTTGAAAAGCTCAAGGAAATGGTGTATAATTGGGTAGAATAAATATTTATTTTTTTAAGTATCAGTTGCGATTAATTGTAGCATATGTAATTATATAGTATTGGTATCAAATCAGGTGTTTACTGTTTAAAGATTAGTTTTATTGTCACACGAGAAGTATTATAATAAAAAAAGGTACAATACATACCACGAGGTTTTAAAATGCCAAAACAAACAAAAAATTTGCAGGACAGCTTTTTAAATGCTGTAAGAAAAGAAAAAATAGAGATAACAATTTATCTAATGAATGGTGTTCCAATAAAAGGAAAGGTGGTAAGTTTTGATAACTTTACCATCCTGATAGAAGTTGATAAAAAGCAGAATCTAATTTATAAACATGCCGTCTCCACCTTGATGCCGGTGAAGCCAGTGCAGTACAAAGAAGAAGAGAATAATGGATAATTATTAAAAATATGGTTAACCTGATGAAACAACTGTTAAAAATATTATTTTTCGTATTAATTATTTCAGCAGCAGGTTATTTCATATATAGTAGTGTAGTAATAATAAATGAAGGAAATATCGGCATTGCAGAAGATACCGATGATCGGGTTGTTATACAGGTTCTTAAGCCGGGAGTAAATATTATATGGAGATCGATAATACCCTGTCGGGTTGATGTATTGAGGTTGCCGGTAAAGGGATCTTCTTTTTTCGATGTTACAATAGATATTCCCCCTCTCGGTTCACTTGACAGCAGGTATTATTCAATCAATGTGCCAGTTGATTTTAATTACCGGTTGCAACCGGATAGCCTTTCTTTTGATCCAGGTGAATTAAAGAAGGGGAAGCAATTTATAAAACATACGGTTGAAAAAATTACAGCAGGTGAAATAAATAAGGAATTTTCCCGTTATTTAAGTCCATCCTATAACAGGGTAATATTATTACGGCAGCAAAACGACCTGATTAAATCAGCATTTGCGAATATTAAGGAAAAATGTGATTCGCTTGGTATCCTAATTACAGAACTAAATGTATCAGGTAATATCAGTTTTCCTGATAATGCTGCGTATTACGAGGGTTTACGTTATTATAACGAACTCAGGCAAATGGAAAGAAATAACAGCAAAGAGTTGATTCAGCTTAAAAATGATTTGAAGAAAAAAGATCTATCCCGTGATAAGTATATAGACAAGTTGGAACGAATATCAACACTAGTAAAAGGTAACCCGGACCTTTTAAAATTTATTTATATTGACAAACTGGGTGGTAACGTGAAAGTTATCTTATCATCTGAAAAAACAGGTGTTCCCTTCGGATTATCACTTGAAGAGATCAAGGATGAGCAAAAAACTACCGGGGACATTGATAATCTCCGCTGAGTAGCAATAAAAATCCGGAAAATATTGAATCATTGATATAAGGAGTCGAATTATGCCTTGTGGTAAGAAAAAGAAAAGAAGAAAAATCGCGAATCACAAGCGGAAAAAAAGAAGAAGAAAGAACAGACATAAAAAGAAATAATTTTATGTCAATACAGGTTTCATGTGTGTATGCAAAAGAGATTGGTATTCATGTGGGTGAAACCAGTCTCTTTTGTATTTCATAACAGGTGAATAATTATGCGAAGAAATGTACCACAACCCAGTGGTAATCAGCAGGTTGGCAAAAGATATTACTGGAAAAGAAGGCCGTCAGAAATCAGGGGGTACCATAGAACACTGTACCTCAATGCTGAAAATGGTGATTACCTTCGTGTAGATTATAATCTGAAAGATAAAAGGATTCGGCTCTACATCGAAGATAGTGATGAAGGGGGGAATCCCTATTATTCTGTTATAAGTAATGGCCGGGTTACAGCAGAGCGTAACGCAACAACAGGCCGGGGGTATAATTTATCAGACAAGTTCAGAAGACGAGCTGATATTTTCTCTACAATACCGAACCGTGAAGTTATTCGATTGATTAATAAGAAGTACGGTATCGGTGAATCCAGTGAAGATTTGCAAAAGCGTGAATCACAACGCAAGAAGGAACTGGAACAGACCCGTAAACGGTATTTCCGTACTGATGACACTCCATCATACAGTTCAAGGAGTAAAGCAGCATCCAGGCCGCAGGTGGGATTTACTGATTTTAAAGATGTTGCTATAAGTTCAATCCTCACGGGAGGAATGTATTTTCTCACTTTTGATCTTATCAAAACGGGAATTGTAGCGGCGTTTTGCGGAATAATAATGGGGATGCTTGATATTTTTATTAGAAACAGGCAGACCATATTTGTTAAGTTATTTATATTTCTCATTGCCGGACTTATACTATATGTATACGGATATTATATCCTGTAATCAACAACCATTTGCTGTTTCCAGTCAGCTTGCCCTTGTCTTTGCAACAAAAGAAATGCTATGGGGAAAAAGACGGGTGATACTATTTTATACTTGAAAAGAATGACATCATGGATATACTTGTGCTAGTGTTACGTACTAATCAATTTTACGGAAGTCGGGTTAACCAGAAATGGAAAAAACAGTTCAAAATGTAAACTCCATGCAGGTAGTATGTTTTAATATCGGCACGGAAGAGTATGGTGTTGAAATTCTGAAAGTACAGGAAATTCTTAAGCTGCCCAAGATAACCCGGTTGCCGAAATCCGCACATTATATTATGGGTGTTATTGATTTACGTGGCAAGGTCATACCAATAGTGGACTTAAGCAAGCGGTTTGGTATTAAAGAAGATGCATCGGCCGAAGGAAAAAGGGCTATAGTCGTTGATATCAGGGGTAGAAGAGTGGGGCTTGCGATTGACGCGGTTAGCCATGTAATAAAACTTGAATCTAAAGAAGTTGAGCCGCCACCGCCTATTGTAAAGGGTATATCGGGAAGATATATTATTGGTATTGGTAAATTGAAAGAGTCTTTTGTTATTATACTTGATATCGACCAGATATTTTCTTCAGAAGAATTAAGCCTGTTATAAAGGGTTTTTTTTGAAGTATTCCTGCTGGGCAAGATAAAAAACTTTTTTTAATGATATGCCGTGCGTCTCAGCAAATATTCTACAATCCTCATATTCAGGATGTACCGTAAGAAGTCCATTAGTATCTTTCCCCTTCTTGATGCGAATAATTTTACCCTTAAGCGTGATGGTTGTGAATTCTCTTGCGGCTTTTTCACGATACATTCTGTGTATACGCAACCCAAGAGTTGTGGTTTCGGCATACAGTAGCTGGCGTATTATATTCAGCAAATCGGCGGTAACCAGTATTGTAACCAGAAAACCCGGTCGTCCCTTTTTCATGAGAATCTGGGTGCAGTATGCGTCAAGGGCCCCCGCATCAATACACTTTTCCATGATATATGGGATCAGCTGTGGATTGATGTCGTCAATATTACATTCAACTTGTAATACCAGTTCACCCGCACCTGCATATTCACTTAAGAGGAAAGCGCGCGTGCAGCTTAAAAAACCATAATCCCTGGTTCCGAAACCTGTGCCATTTGATTCAATTGTTGATAAAGGTAATATAGCGCACTGCTCTCCAATGGTTGTAAGAATTGCCGCAGCGGAGGGTGTTACCAGTTCTCCATGTTTGCTGGTGAAAACTGCTTCAAATCCTCTTGAGATCAATACCGTGGCAGGTGAGGGAACTGGAATCTCACCATGGGAAGCGGTAATGGTTCCAGTTCCGAAATTAAACGTATTAAAATAAACATTATCAATATTCAATATTTCAATAGCCAGGCAAAACGCGGTGATATCTACGATACTGTCGATAGCCCCTGTTTCGTGAAAGTGAATATCAGATATATCAATATCATGCACAGCTGCTTCTGCCCGGGCAAGTGTTTCAAAAATACCTGCAATTCTACCGGTAGTGCTCTCGTTATACCCTGCATTTCTGATAATACTTAATATTTCAGACAGGTTTCGGTGAGTATGATCTATTTTACAGGAAACCCCTGCAGAAATACCAGCAAGGCTGTTTCGAATTACCCTCTTGGGATTTATTTCCCATCCCTGTAGTTGTAGTTTTTTCAGTTTCTCAAACAGGAGATCAGTATCAAGCCCGAGGTCGATGAGTGCTCCAAGCAGCATGTCTCCTGACGCACCAAGCTGTATGTCGATATACAAGGATCTCATGATTGCTTTCCATCAATGGAGAAACTGCGAATTATTTTAAATGCCAGGCTTGCTGCACCGAACCCGTTGTCAATATTCACCACAGCGATTCCAGGTGCACATGAATTAAGCATACCCAGTAAAGCGGTTATTCCCCCAAATGATGTGCCATACCCTACCGACGTGGGAACGGCTATTACCGGGCATTGAACCATGCCTGATATTACAGAAGCCAGGGCTCCTTCCATGCCTGCAATGACTATTATTAGTTTAGATTCGTTCAATGCTTCGAAATGGTGAAGAACCCTGTGTATTCCAGCCACCCCGATGTCGGTGACAAGGATGGATTGTAATCCCAGCATTGTGAGGGTTTCCCTGGTCTCTTCGGCTACGGGGATATCAGCGGTTCCCGCTGTAACGATTGTTACCCGGTGATTGAGGGGCTTAATTGTATTAATAGTACAGGTTATAACTTTCCCTGATGAATTGTAACGGGACATGGGTAAGTGTTCTTTTACGGCGCTAAACATTTCTTCAGAAGCCCTTGTTGCAAGGAGGTTGGTACCTCTTTCGGTAATGTTCTTTGCGATCAATGCCACCTGTTCTGTGGTTTTCCCTTCGCAGTATATTACCTCGGGGAATCCTGTACGTAAACTTCTGTGATGATCAATTTTTGCGAATGCGAGATCCTCAAAAGGCAGTCGATGCAGTATCTTCAGCATTTCATCGTCTGATAAATCGTTGTTTTTGTAACGATGCAGCAGGTTTACTATTGTTTCTTTGTCCATATCAATACGCGGCAATTAATATTGTTTCGATTTCATCTTTAGTCAACTGTCTCGGGGCATTATTAATAAAGGGATAGGACATCGCAATTTCCGCAGCTTTTGAAAAAGAATTCTTTGATATTTCAAATTGAGATAATCGTTGCGGTATTTCAACATCTGATTCTAGTTTTCTCACACCTTCAACCGCCTTAATGGCAGCCTCGATGACAGTGATATCTTTAACATTCTCGTCCATAACCTTTGACATCTGTACATACTTACCCGGTGATGCGGTAAGATTATATTCCATAACATGGGGCAGCATTAATGCCATGGCTGTTTCTACACGAAGTGATGTGATTGACGAGAGTGCCAGCGATATTGCCAGGGAAAGTGAAAGTTCGGATACGGTAAACGCGATGCCAGCCATTATTGAGGCGTATGCAAGATTAAGGTGGTGCTGTTCGTTATCGGGTTCCCTTAATGCCAGTGGGAGATTCTTGAAAGTCAGGTCAATGGCCCTGAGCGCAAAGGAATTAATGATCCCGTTATTCGTTGTAGAGATGACAGACTCGGTGGCCATGGAAAGTGTACTTATGCCGTATTGTGTCATCATTTCCACGGGGGTTTTCAGAAATATCTTTGAATCGATCGCAGTGGCGCTGGGGTAAAGGTATGGATGATTATATACCCTGTTAATATCCTCCTGGATATCAGCAAGGTATAAATAAGGTATTATTTCAAAACCAAAGAGAGGGCAGACTGGTATTGTTACCAGGTTCACAGGTTTCTGTACATCAGGGTAGCCGAAAAGATCTTCGCAAAAAAGGTGATTATTTATAAGCAGTGAAACCGCCTTGGCGCTGTTGATGGAATGGATACCTCCAAACCCTATTATTACATCACATCTTGTCTTCCTTGCAAAATATACTGCCGAATCGATGTAATCGGTATTGGGGTCGGGGGGAATTTCATCAAAAATAATACATCCGATTTTTTTATCAATACATCGCTTTGATATAAAATCAATGGTATCCTGAAAATGGATAAAATCAGTGGTATTGGTTATTATCAAGGCCCTGGAGCCATAGGTACTGACGATATCACCGATATCGCTCAGAATGTTATTTCTGACATATATTTTTGTTGGAACGTTAAAATCAGGGACTATGCCGTTATTCAAGGTTAACCCCAGTAGTCAGGATATAAAAAAAGCGGAACATAAGGTATCCGCTTTTTGATTTTCCAGCAAAAGGTTTCTCACAAAGGGTGAAAATATTATCGAAGCAGTTGCGTTGCGATTTTTTCAGCAACCATTTCAAGTACCTTATTATCATCAAATTTATCGTAGGTACCCTCGGCAATCCTTGCCTTAATATCACGAACTTTCTCAGCCCGTACATCTGGAGTATCTTTTACAATCTGGGATATCTTTGCCTGTTCTGCGGCACTTTTTGCTTCAGAAGATATCTGAACAGAGTCGGATTTATCTATTGACTTGTTCCTGGAAACATGTTTGGTGTTCTTTGTATCAACTATATTGTTGATATTTCCAATCTTGTCAATTACCATAGTTTTTAACCCTTTGTTAATCTATTATAATTATCGGATATTTTTGTCAATTCTTTAATTGAACTTACCTTTTGTACTCATTATATGTAAAAAAATGATAAATATCAAGGAATTAATTGTCATTTCTGTTGTTGATGGCAATTGCAAATTCACCTTTTTTGGTGATAGAATCAATGTTTTCAAGTATGTCCGCTGCCCTGCCTGATATGGTCTCTTCGTACATCTTTGTAAGCTCTCGTCCCACTAACAGTTCTGCGTGAGGATATATATCGTTAATTGCGGTAAGAAGTTTGTCAATCCTGTGTGGTGATTCGTATACTACTATTATTCCGTTTAATTCTTTGTATTTCAGCAGTTCCTTTTTTCTTTTCCCCTCCTTTTTGCTTAAAAAACCGGCGAAAATAATTTCTTTACCCGGAAAACCGGATATAGAAATAAGGGTACTCAACGCAGATGGTCCCGGCAGGGGAATTATGGGAATGTTTTCCTTTCGGGCAGCCCCAACCAGTACAGCCCCGGGGTCGGACACTCCCGGCGTGCCAGAATCTGTCATGTATGCCGCGTTTTTCCCCGCATTCATTTCCTGCACAGCCCTTTCAATCCTGGCTGCCGTGGTATGGGCGTGAATAGCATAAGCGGGAAGGTTAATATCATAATGCCTGAGCAGCTTGCTGGTTTGCCGTGTGTCCTCACATAACACAATATCTATTTCTTCCCTGAGTATGCGAAGGGCACGCAACGTGATATCCTCAAGGTTCCCAATCGGGGTGGCGATGACATACAGGCTTCCCGGTGACATTATATAGTGTGCTCCTTTGTATTGGCTTTACGCTGTTTCCAGGGCTTGAATACTGATATCCATATCACGACCAGCAGAAGTGTTACCTGCAATATGCCGAATATTGCATTCATTTGCTGATTATATAAGAATTGCGGGTTGGTAAAGGCTTCCCCGCGAAGTTTATCCGCTATAGCAACATTCCCATTCAGCCAGGGTCCAAGGAAGAAAGTTCCAAACAGCACCTGTAACATGGTCAATATCCACTTGACGGTGATCCATCTGTGACGAAAGAATCCCCATTTCGTCCATATCCCATACACGATGCCGATAAAAACACTGCCAAGGGCACCCGGAATTATAATGAAATCATCAATTATCTTCATGCTGAGGTTCACACCGTACAGTTCATCACCGGTAGAAGGGTGTGCAAGCCAGAAAACCAGAACCAGGCTGATACCCCCGCCCACCCACATACTGACCAGTATGAGATGTATTACTTTAAGCCAGTCAATGCCGGTGCTGCCAGACTTTTTCATAACGTGTAATCCCTGTTGATTGAAAGTGTTGTTATTGTCAGGGCGGTCCTGCTGGATGTCAATAGAAATCAGATATAATTTTTACTTGTCTTGCGCTGGCGATATGCTACTGTTGTCTCACAAAATCTGTAGTATTACATGTTATTTTGTTTCAATATATATCAAAATGGAGAAAAATCATGGCTAGAATTTTTAACTTTTCCGCGGGTCCATCAACATTACCTGTTGATACTCTTGAAGAAGCATCCAGGCAGCTGGTAGATTATCATGATTCCGGTATGTCTCTCATAGAGATGAGCCATCGTGGAAAACTATACGATGAAGTACATCATGATACTATGACACTTGCCAGGGAGATCCTGGATATCCCGGATGATTTCCAAATACTGTTTCTGCAGGGTGGTGCCACCATGCAGTTTGGCATGGTTCCAATGGCGTTATTGAAAGAAGGTCAGACAGCTGATTATATTCTTACTGGTTCCTGGGCGAAGAAAGCCTATAGTGATGGCACACTTATTGGTAAAGTAAATGTGCCATGGGACGGTAAAGAAGGAAGCTATACCAAAATTCCCGCCCAGGATGAACTTACCCTTACACCTGGTGCGGCATACGTACACCTGTGTTCAAACGAGACAATTGGTGGCATCCAGTGGCCGTATTTCCCTGATACCGGGGAGGTACCCCTGATTTGTGATATGTCCTCTGATATCATGTCCCGTCCTCTGCCCTGGGACAAGATCGACATGGTATACGCCGGCACACAGAAAAACCTGGCCCCTGCCGGTATGGCATTTATTGTAATGCGAAAATCGTTGATTGAAAAAGCACGAACGGATCTTCCCGCCTATCTTCGATACAATCAGCATGCCGAGAGTGATTCACTGTATAATACACCCCCGTCATTTACTGTGTGGATGACAAACCTGACACTTAAATGGATCAAATCCATTGGCGGCATGAAAGAAATTGAAAAGCGGAGAGATGAGAAGGCATCCATGTTGTATGGTGCCATTGAGAACAGCGATGGGTATTATCGTAATCCAGTTGATGCTGGCAGCAGGTCGAAGATGAATGTTGTATGGCGATTGCCAGACGAGGATCTTGAAAAGAAATTTATCGCGGAAGCGGACAAGGCAGGACTCAGCGGACTCAAAGGTCACCGTTCTGTGGGAGGTTGCCGGGCTTCAATTTATAACCCGATGCCGGTTGAAGGGGTGAAGGCCCTCGTTGATTTCATGAATGACTTTATGAAGGCAAACGGGTAATTGATATGGATGCCCTGAGGATCAGAGAACTCACCAAAAGGCTTTTGGATGTAGTGACGGACAAAAGTCTTGATGATGAAGAGAAGAAGATGCTCAGGGCATTTATGATACGGCTGGTATCACGAAAACCCGTACAAATTCCAGGAGAGGCTGAACCGGTTATAAGGGAGATGGAAGAGGAGTTCGCGGCAGGCAAGGATGAGATGGTAGATGAACTCTTGATCGGAGAGCTGCTCAAGCGTGAAGGGCTGGCAACTGCTGATGACATCGACAAGGCTGTTCGCAAGCAGGAAAGACTTCGAAAAAATAATCAACACCGGCTGCTGGCACAGATACTTGAGGATATGGATGTAATCACCACGGAACAATTGAATTCGTTTATTTACAGGTATTATTTCAAGGGAGAGACGAAGTGAGTACAGGATCAGAATGCAATTTGAACAATGACACCGGGGATATAAATGGCGAATATCGTCCCTGGGGCTATTATGAAATTCTTGATGACAAAGAAGATCACAAGGTAAAACGTATTACTGTATATCCCGGGAAACGTCTCAGCCTGCAGCGTCATCAAAGAAGGCAGGAACACTGGTATTTTATAAGTGGTGAAGGAGTTGTGACACTGGATGGGGTAGAAGTTGCGGTTCAGGCGGGCAAATCAGTTGATATAAATTTTTCCACCGTTCATCGTGTGAGTAATACCGGATCTGATGACCTGAGGTTTATAGAAGTGCAGCGTGGTGATTATTTTGGAGAGGACGATATAGAGCGACTTGAAGACGATTTTGGCAGATCGTAGACTTTCATGAAAAAAACACGAAAAACTAAATATAAATCGGAAAGCCAGTACCTTGTTCCTGACCTGGAACGAATATTTAATAAATATATTATACGACGGGGAGATGTTGAATTTACCCGTTACATGGATATGCTGAATGGCCATGTACCTTTTGCGTCGGCCATCCATTCTATTGTTCTGTCTCATTTTAATGCCGAAAGGGCATTAAAAGAACTGAAATCGGTGTATTATTATCAGCGTTTTGATGGGGCAGTGCCGTTGATGATGAAAACAGCTAAACGTGTTACCACCGGTGCCCGTTTCTTCAATCTTATCTTTCGGGGCATGTTCGATGATTCCGGTATATCTCATCTTATCGGTCCCCCCATGGGATTATACGCCATAGCCAGGCTGTCATCACAGGATGAATTATCCCACAGCTTGAAAGATCTTTTACCCTTTGCGCAGAGAGAGATGTATTTTCTCGAACAGATCAGGGAGTTGTGGGGAGAAGGACTGCCTGTTATTATTCATCCTTTTGAATCAGGTTTCTTTCAGTCACAACTTTACGATGAAGTTCTTGATATAGAAGTGAAGGGGAAGATGGGTTTTTCCCGGCAGATGTTACGCATACGAAAACTTTTACAGGTGAACGAAAACGTGGAGTGGGGAAATATACCGTCTATACGTGATATGCCCTTCAGGTTTATAGATCCTTATTTCTGCTCGGTATATCTTGCCGGTCTTCATGCCCTGAAAAAAAGCTGTCTTGAAATTGACCAACCCATGAAGGATCATCTTAAACGTAAAATCAATGCTATAACTTCCAGCGTGGAAGAACGCCTGTGGTCTGACGAATACGAGTGTTATTTGCCCCAGTATTTCCAAGACGGGTGGAGACCGGTGCGGTCGATCACTATCTCTTCAATATTAATGCTTTTTTCAGGATTGATAGACAAGAAACGTGCAGAGCAGATGGTGTCACGATATCTTATGCCCGGCTATGGTTTCTGGCAGAAGCTGCCCCTGAGCGGCAGCCTGATCGACGACAAATATGACAGTCAGCTTGGCCGTCACCGGGGGTGCACGGTTAATATTGTATATAACTGGATGATATATCATGGCCTGATAACCTATGGCTATACCGACCTTGCAGAGCAACTCAGAAAGGCAACAATGGAGCTTGTGGAAACATCAGGATTTTTCGCATGGTATGATATTGAATCGGGCAGGGGAATTGGTTCACCACAGAGTACACTTTCCGGGATTGTTCTTGATTTTTAAAAATTCTTGTAACATGAAAGGTTTTTTCTATACGTACCAGTAATATACCCCGTACGTACATGTGAAATTAAATGCTAATTATTATTATTGATTAAAACAGCCACCAAAGGAGGGTATTGGGAACTCATGATAAATGTAAAAAATCTTACAAAAAATTACGGTGATGTGTGTGCCGTTGGTGATATCTCGTTTGCAATCCGCAAGGGGGAGATCACCGGACTGCTTGGTCCAAATGGTGCAGGTAAAACAACAACACTTCGCATTCTAACCGGTTTCCTGAAAGCAACAGAAGGAAACGTGGTTATTGGTAAGTACAATGTTGAAGAAAATCCATTGCAGGTAAAAGAGATGATTGGCTACCTGCCCGAGTCTGCCCCACTGTACGGGGATATGATGGTATATGACTATCTTGAATTCATTAAAAGAATACGTGAAGTTGAAGATGAACACCGGGTACGTGAAATTGCTGACCTGTGCGGACTACAGGGGGTAATGCATAAAAACATAAACGAATTATCCAAGGGGTACAAGCAGCGTGTGGGACTGGCCCATGCCATGATTCATAATCCTGACATACTTATTCTTGATGAACCAACAAGTGGCCTGGACCCTAACCAGATTATCGAGATACGAAATCTCATCAGGGAGATCGGTAAGGAAAAAACAGTTATCCTTTCTACACATATTTTGCCCGAAGTTGAAGCGACTTGTGATCGGGTTATCATTATAGACAGGGGAAACATCGTTGCCGATGACAGCACCGCCCAGCTTCGGTCTTCAGCCGGAAAGGACATCACCATACTTCTTGAATTGTCCGGCGCCACATTTGACGAGATTAATAATGTGCTTCGGGAAATGGATGGGGTGAAAATGGTTACCCGGACCGGTGACAGGGACGATCACATCGCAATGTCACTGGTAACCGATGGGGAAAAAGACCTGCGGCCGGATGTATTTACAATTATAAAGGACAGGGGTTGGACCCTGTATGAGATGAGCCGTGAATATCGCAGCCTTGAGCATGTGTTTAGAGACCTGACCAGAGGAGGAGTTGATGGAACGATATAAAGGTGCGTTAACCATAACGGCGAAGGAGTTGCGAACATATTTTTCAACACCTATTGCCTATATAGTTATTACAGTGTTTCTGGCCATAACCGGGTGGTTGTTTTTTTCTACTTTTTTTCTGTATGGACAGGCGGAGATGAGGGGATTTTTTGAACTGCTGCCACTTGCATTTTCCTTCGTAGTGCCCGCGGTAACTATGCGATTATTCTCCGAAGAAAAGAATACCGGGTCTTTTGAAATAATGATGACCCTTCCGGTTAGTACTGTGGAAGTCCTGTCGGGGAAAATTCTTGCGGGTACCCTTTTTACAGTAATAATGATACTACCCACGATTGTATATGCCATATCAATAGGTTTTGTTGGTGATATTGATCCAGGCCCCGTTGTTGGAGGTTATTTTGGCGCTATTCTTCTGGGTGCGGCTTTTTCGGCCATCGGGGTGTTTTCGTCTTCATTAACGAAAAACCAGATAGTGGCATTTATTATAGGATTTGCCATCTGCCTGCTATTGACATTGATAGGAAAATTTTTATTTTTCCTCCCGGCAGGAATGGTCAACGTGATCGAGTATATCGGTGCGGAATATCACTTTATGAATATCGCAAGAGGTGTTATTGATTTGCAGGATATCGTATACTTTCTGTCCGTAATGGCTGTGGCCGGTATCGCAACCCACTACGTGCTTGAGGAGAGGAGATGATGATGGATAGAATTAAAGAATGGATAGCAAAATCGGTCCAGTGGTTGAAAGACGAATTTTCCTCCAAAGAGTATAATTATGTTATGTACATAGTCATTATAGTGATGCTTAACCTTGTAATTGCCACAATGAATTTCAGGGCCGATATTACCCGCAATAATGTGTATTCACTTTCAAAGGTGAGCAGGGAAGTGGTCTCAACCCTTGAAGAGCCGCTTATCGTAAAGGTGTTTTTCAGTGAGAACCTGCCTGCCCCTTATAATGGAGTAAGCAGGTATCTTGGTGACCTGCTTGAAGAGTATGACAATTACGGCAACAGGAACTTCCGTTACGAATTTATTGACGTTGAAGAGAACAAGGATACGGCATCTGATTTTGGTATTTATCCCGTACAGATCCGTGAACTTGAAGATGACCAGGTCAAATTTCGCAACGCCTACATGGGAGTTGCCATGGTGCATGGTGATCTTATAGAGAAGGTAGATTCAATTACCGAACCGGAAGGACTTGAATACCGGTTGACCACATTGATGAAAAAAATGAACGGGAAGATCGATGCCCTTCTCGAGCTAGACAACCAGATACAAGTGACACTGTATACAAGCAGTAATATGCCAATACCCGGGATGCAGAATTTGAAAGAACGGGTTTACCAGGAAGTGCAGAAATGTGACCTGCGTAACTACAATAAACTCGAGTTTCGCTATGTTGATACGGTTAGTGACACAAAGGCCCTTAATATGGCGGATGTATACGGCCTTCCCATGCTGGAGTGGAAAAGATTTACCACCATGGATGGTTCTACCATACCTGCTGGCAGGGGAATGGTGGGACTTGTTGTGGAATATGATAACCGGTTTGAAACCGTGCAGGTGCTTTCACGAAACCTGGGAGGACAATATGCCATTGGTAATCTTGAGGGTCTTGAAGACAGGATAAACGGGGCTGTTGACAGCCTGATAAGCGTGAATCCCAGGGTAGGATATATCGTTGGACATGGTGAAAGTAACCTGAAAGATGAACGTAACGGGGCTAAACAACTGAAAGAGATGCTTTCAGACATGTATGAGCTCATCGAGATTGACCTGGAAAAGGGTGATATACCACAGGATATCAGCACTATTATCATTAATGGTCCAAAAGACACGTTTTCTGATGAATCCCTTTTTAAAATTGATCAATACCTGATGAGTGGCCGAAATGCCTTAATACTTGTGGATTCATTCCTGGAAATCCAGCAGGGTGGGAATCCCATGATGCGGCAGCAGCAACCGGTAGTAGTGCCGCTTACTACGGGTATTAACAGTCTTCTTTCCAGTTACGGGGTGAAGGTTAATCGCGATATCGTAATGGATACCCGTTGTTTTGAAACACAACAGCGTGGGCTGGGTGAATTGAAGCTGTATTTTGCTCCTCTTATTAACGATGAAGGGCTCAGCGACAAAAGCGATATTACCGCCTTTTTGAAGCGCCTGGTATTTCTCAAGGGGTCTTCCCTTACGGTTTTGGAAGATGTACTTAAAGAGAATGATATTGAGTACACTGTCCTTGTGAAATCATCAGATGAAAGCTGGCTTCAGAAGGGACGTATCAGTTTTATGCCATTTGGCGTGCGTCCACCCGACAGGTCTCAGATGAAGAGTTTCAACCTGGCAGTATTGCTTGAAGGTGAATTTTCAAGTCATTTCACCGGTGAAAACGCACCGGATACAACGGGTATACAGCAGGGGAAAATCACCGGCGGCATTATTAAAAAAGCTGCCAAACCAGCCCGGATAGTTGTTGCCGGGTCATCAGAAATAGCAGGGAGAAACACCATTGATCCAGAGGGGAAAAGGCCCAATTCAATATTCATGCATAACGTGGTGGATTATCTCAGTGGAAACTACAATATACCCGAAATGCGCAGCAAGGGGCTTTCATTCAATCCAATCGAAGATACAGGAGATGTCACACGGCTTATACTGAAACTGGTAAATATTGCGGGGCTCCCCCTGCTGGTGATTCTTTTAGGATTTATAAACTGGCGGGTTCGAACTATCAGGAAAAAACGAATTGCACAGCAGTTTAAAGAGGGGGGCGATTATAATGAATAAAAAAACACTTTTCAGCCTGATCATAATTGCGGTTCTGGCTCTTTACCTGGTAATAGCAAATAACCAGGGAAGCCAGCCGGTGGTTGACCTTGCTGAATTTGAAAACGGCCTGGATGAGATCATCGTCAGCAGGCAGAACTCTGACATTAAGATATACAGGCATGATGGTGACTGGGTCATCAACGAACAAAAGTTTCCGGCAGACGCAGGCCAGGTTTCAACTATGGAGAAGAAGTTGAAGGAGTTGAACGTTACTGATCTTATATCACGCAAGAAGCATTACCAGAGATACGAACTGGAAGCTGATACCGCATTGCACGTGATTGCCAGAAAGGATGGGAAAACAGTTCGTGATTTCTATGTTGGGAAGAAGAGCCCCACTTACCAGCAGACATATATCAGGTTCCCCGACAAGGAGGGTATCTACCTGGCATCAGGGACACTTGATACTGATTTTGATAAGAAGCTTGATAATCTGCGGGACAAAGAAATACTGAAAATCGAGAAGAATGCCATAGAGTCAATACGGCTTACCTACAGGGGAAAAACACTGAATTTCAACAAGGTGAAAGTTGAAAAAAAGGTGGATGATGCAGAAGAGGATACCGAGACAACAAAAGATGATAAGGAAAAAGACAGCGGGAAGAAGTCGGTAAGTCAGGACAAGTGGATATGCACAGAATATCCCACAGCTGCACTTGACAACGACAAGGTAACACAGCTGGTGACCGCCTTTGATCCACTCAGGGCAAAATCTTTTCCGGACATGAAGAAGAAAGAGGTACAAGGGATGATGAGCCGGGTACAGTTGAAGGCATACGGCAGAACCATAACGGTTACCGTACACCGGAAATTTGATGATGTAAGCTACCTTGCTACTTCGTCAGAATCAGATTATCCCTTTGTGATAGATGAATTTCGGGCGAAGAAACTTTTTAAAACAATAGGGGACATGAAAAAATAATACATGAAAACCGGAATTCTGGCAACTATCGGCCCAGCGTCAATTGACCGGATACAGGATATGTACCGGGCGGGTCTGGGTGGTGTGCGTATCAACAGCTCACACGGCTCGCCTGACCTTCACTACCAGGTAATTGAAAGTACTCGAAGGTATATGCCGGAGGGGTACGTGGTGTATGATATTAAAGGTCCGAAGATCAGGCTTGGAGACCTGCCCGACCTTTTGCATATCAAGTCTGGCATGAGCCTTACCCTTAGAACGGATATATACCCTGTAGAGGGGGAGCAGTATCCCTCAACAGATGACCCTGATTCAGGCATACCCGTTACCTATCATGATCTGCACAGGTACGTACAAACGGGTCACCGGCTGTACGTGGATGACGGGTATATCGGGCTGGAGATAACCAGTGTGGATGGCCCCCTGATACACTGCAGGGTACTCTATGGTGATGCCCTTCGATCAAGAAAGGGATTGAATCATCCTGATACGGTTGTAGGATACCCCTATACCATGGAAGAGGATCTGCCTAACCTGGAATTTGCCATCAGAAATAATGTTGACTACATTGCGGATTCTTTTACACGGGACGTGGATGACGTGAGGGAACTCAGGGAGCGTCTTGAGGGAACCGGTATACGGATCATATCCAAGATTGAAAATCCCGAGGGGGTACAGCAGTTCGATAAAATCCTGGCAGAAACAGACGCGGTTATGATCGCCAGGGGAGACCTTGGAGTGGAAATGGATCCATGGGAACTTCCCGAACTGCAGAAAGTAATGATAGAGAAATGTAACGCCGCTGCAAAACCGGTAATTACCGCCACGCAGATGCTGGAGTCCATGATTGAAAACCCGCGGCCAAGCAGGGCGGATATCAGTGATATCGCAAACGCGGTTTATGATGGAACGGACGTGGTTATGCTCTCCGGGGAAACGTCCATCGGACGTTTCCCGGTGGAATGCGTACAAGTAATGCGAAAAACTGCTGAGGCGATAGAAAAAACAGAACGCTACAGGAATAAAAAAAAGCGTATCAATTCATTGTAATTCAACTAACTCCTTGCAGATCTTTTCTTTTTCCCTTTCTGTTTCTTCTCCATTGCCAGTTCGATTACCCTGTAGGCACCATCATAGGTGCCGATCGTTTTATGTTTCATTATACTTTCACAATACATGGTGAGCAGGTCACTATCATTCAACATCAGGTCAAGGGCCTGGATGGTGAGGGGGATATTCTCACATTCTATTGTGCCGTCCCCCAGCTCTGCTCCCCGTATGGCCCCCCATGCTTCGTGTCCCCCAACCCGTTGTATGAAAAGGCGTGGAACGGGGTAGTAGGCAAGCTCGCTGGGTTTTGTTATTAATACGTCACAGGCCCGAATAAGAAGGTTGGTTGAATAAATGGCCGCAAATATATTGTCATTCAGGAAGGCGTGCAGACCGGTGACGTTACTGTTCAGAGCCTTTGCTGCAAAACGCCTCGTGTCGTCCCAGTCGAAATGAGTTGTTATCTCTGATTCATACCCTCTGAGTTCTTTTTCGATTATCTTCCAGACGTTTTCATGATCCCCCATGTTGAGAAACAGTGTCACACTACCGTCTTTTATCATGGGAAGGAGATGGCGGATAACAGACAGAAAGATATCCTCCTGTGCCCCCGCACCCCCGATTGAAAGAAGAACCCTTCGGGTCTTTTTACCCTGTATTCTTTTAAGGCGGGCCTTGCAGTCCTTCTCAATATTTTTGACAAGTTCATGATCAACATAATGGCCGGTGTAGTGAATATCAGTTGCTGGCATGGGAGCGAGAATATCACGTTTTTTGTCCATGTGCTTCAGTGTGCGGTAACCCATGTAGGCTGACGGCGACTGTATTGTGTGAATGGCCCCTTCTGATAAATGCAGGCCAAGCGGCCAGTTGTCCGGAATCATGTTGACAACCTGTTTCATACCTGCATGAACAGCCGCCTGGGATGCCCACGCGTGTGTTGCAACGAAAGGCAGGTTTTTTGGCAGGTCCCCGTAAATATCTGACATTAGTTCAGTCATCTTCTGATCGGATGCATTGAAATCAAGTTTTTTGAACCCTTCTGCGGTGAGAGGCTCCCAGTAAAACCTGTTAAACAGCGAAAATTTTTGTGACAACCGTGATCCCAGCGAATACAGCTTCTCAAGATGCTGTATTATTTTTTTACCCGTGGTATCAAAGGAGAGCAGGTCAAACCAGTAGGGGGTTATGCCCATGGAATGTGCCGCGGAGGCGGCTGCCATGGCGATACGATAATGTCCGAATCCCATTCGAATGGTGCCAAGTGCTACCGCGTTATCAGCCCTGATGTTCTTTCCTGTTTCTGAAACAACAATATTTTCTACCCCAAGTGGGGGTCCTATAACCCGGTTCTTTTCAGCTTTCAATGGATACGAGGCATCAGGATCGTGATTAAATTTTTTCTCAAATTTCTTTTTCTGTTTCAAAGCCTTCTTGTATGCTGACGAGGATATGGAATTACCGAATATCGTAGAAGTCCTGTCATTTGTATCACTCATTATGTACTCCTTGTATCTATTAAAAAATACCTTATTATAGTATATTCTGCATATATATGAATATCATGAAAATGTCAATAACGCATTAAAATTTTGGCTCATTCCGGAATGATGAGAAAAAGGGGAGCTTATAATATCATACGGCTCTAAATAGATGAAACCGCCCTCTTAACTTGATAAACGCAGATTAACACAGATGATTTTTTATAATTGTCTTATAAAACTGAACGGGGGTTCGCAAAGCGGCACGGAATCTAATAACAGCTTTTTCTATAAGATTTCAGCATTCACAGGAATCACAAGTATGTAATAAAAAAATCAATTTTTTCTATTGACAGAACCATGATGTGATGTAATTAAGGTAGTCGGTTTTAAAGATGCCCAGGTGGTGGAATCTGGTAGACACGCATGGTTGAGGGCCATGTGGGAGAAATCCTGTGCGGGTTCAATTCCCGCCCTGGGCAATAACACCATATCCCGCGTATGCGGGTTTTTTTATGATCAGAAAAAAAACCACCCGGTACTAATTATGTCTCTAATACAGGCCGATAATAAAAATACGAGGTGACGATGGATTAATGTCGGAATCGACTTTAATTTTCTTGACGCATGTTCATCCTGGTAGAGTGTGAAAGTATACATCGGCATTCGGCAATACTACGTGATGGAGGATAACATGTTACATTATACTATGAAAACAAATGAAGAGCTCATAGCAAAGCATTGTCCCAGGTGCAACTCCCTGGTAATGGCATCGGTTGTGAGAACATTGAACGGTGAACGTTACAAGTATTCTGATCTGCACTGTTCTTCCTGCCAGTGGAAAAGTCCACTTTCTCAGATAAAAAATTCTTGAAAAATATTGTCATAGATTTAATGAGTACCTATACATGCTTTTAAAAGACTCTGGTAAAGGGTCTTTTTTATATATCCTATTTCTTCCCAGGATCTGGCAAAAGTAATTTATTATTCTTGCACATGTGTATAGTACCCCGGTTATTACCGTGTAGTTATGTATAACAGAAAAAATAACGGTTTAATGACACGGGGTTATATATATTATAGATATACAAAAAGAAGAGGTGATCCGAATGGCCTTAGAACAGACGCTGGTACTTGTAAAACCTGACGGGCTGAAGAAGTCCCTTACGGGGAATATTCTTTCCAGGTTGTCAGAAGCAAAGCTGGTAATTATTGGTGCGAAGGTAGTAAACGTATCAAGAGATCTGGCTGAAACGCATTACGAACATCTTCAGGGCAGACCTTTTTTTGAAGAACTTATCCAGTACATTATGGGGGATCTTCACAATACACATCGTGTAGCCGCTTTCGTATACCAGGGAGAGGATGCAATTCAAAAAATCAGGGACATCGTGGGTGATACCAATCCTGAGAATGCCAACCCGGTCAGCATCAGGGGTGCGTATGGCAGAATAACCACATCGGGCGTTTTCGAAAACGTGGTGCACGCGTCATCAAGCTCTGAAGATGCTGAAAAAGAAATCAAACTATGGTTCGGCCCTGATGAGATCGTTGAAGAAATATATCCCAGCAGGGAAGTAATGCGCACCGAGGTTCGGATGCGTGAATGGGTATAGTTGACAATACCCCAGATTAATAAAAAAGAGGTAATTATATGAATATAATACTGCTTGGCCCACCAGGCGCGGGTAAGGGTACCGTGTCGGAATTGCTGGTTAAAGAGTATGGAATTCCCCAGATATCAACAGGAGATATTCTGCGCGGTGCGGTGCAGCAGGGTACCGATGTGGGTAAAGAAGCTGAGGCGTACATGAATGCCGGCAAACTGGTGCCTGACGAGGTTATCATGAAAATAATGGAAAAACGTCTGCAGGATGACGATTGCAGGAAAGGATTCATACTGGATGGGTTTCCCCGTACTATACCGCAAGCCGAACAACTGGATAATCTCCTTGACAGGTTGGGGCTTGACCTTGATGCCGTTGTAAACCTGGAAGTTCCCGAGGATATTATCGTCAGGAGACTAACAAGCCGTCGTACCTGTTCGAATTCAGATTGCCAGGCAATTTACAACATGATCTCAAAGCCACCAAAAAAAGAGGGAGTGTGTGACAAATGCGGGAGTACACTTATACAGCGTGATGACGAGACAGAAGAAGCTATCAATGAACGGTTACGTACATATCATGAGCAAACTGAGCCGCTGATACAGTTCTATTCATCACGGGACTGTTTTCTCTCCGTACCATCCCTGGACGCGAAAACAGTAGTTGAAGAAATATCCGGCAGAGTGGCTGAATAAAAAAATACTTTACAAATAGCAGCAGAACGGGAATATCAATATCACGTCAACAGGAGAGATGCCTGAGCGGTCGAAAGGGGCGGTCTCGAAAACCGTTGAGGGTTTTGCCCTCCGAGGGTTCGAATCCCTCTCTCTCCGATTCCGGCCCTGTTGACTTACGAAGTACCCTGTAAAAAAGGGGCTAGAAAGTAAATGGAGAGGTGTCTGAGAGGCCGAAAGAGCACGGTTGGAAACCGTGTGTAGCGCAAGCTACCGGGGGTTCGAATCCCCCCCTCTCCGCATTAAAAATTAAGACGTAATAACTGGGCGATCCCGTTAATAATATGACATACCAGATAATAGCCAGGAAATGGCGTCCCAAAACATTTGATGAAGTGGTCTACCAGGACCATATATCAACAACCCTGCAGAACAGTATTCGGCAGGAAAGGATTTCTCACGCCTACCTGTTCGCCGGACCCCGGGGGGTGGGAAAAACAACCATGGCCAGGATACTGGCACGTGCATTGAATTGCAAGGAAGGTCCGACACCTTCACCATGTGGTGTATGCGAAAATTGTATTGAAATACGTGATGGCATGGCCTTTGACGTGGTTGAGATTGACGGAGCGTCGAATACCGGTGTGGATAATATACGGGAACTTCGTGAAAACGTGAATTCTGCGCCGTTGAAAGCCCGCTACAAGGTGTACATTATCGATGAAGTACATATGCTGTCCAAATCAGCTTTTAACGCCTTGTTGAAAACCCTTGAAGAACCACCGTCACATGTTGTGTTCATTTTTGCCACAACCGAGATTCACCAGATTCCTGATACCATTCTTTCAAGATGTCAGAAATATTTTTTTAAAAAGATTTCAATTGGGGCCATCGTTGATCACCTGAAATTAATTATATCAAGTGAAGATTATTCCATAGACTCTTCCGCACTGTATCCCATTGCAAGGTCTTCGGGCGGATCCATGCGGGATGCCCAGTCAATACTGGACCAGGTGCTTTCTTTTTCAGATGGTTCTATAAAGGAAGAAGATATTCTTTCTTTGCTTGGACTGGTTCCTCTTGAAAGTTATTGTTCACTGCTGCAGTATATACATGAAAGTGATGCCCTTTCGGTGCTTGGTGAGATTGAACGGGTGTTTACCGTCGGCATGGATATCCCTCATTATATTTCGGGTTTTTCCGAGGTTGCCAGGGCCCTTCGGTTGATCCATCATGGGGTTGATGTTAATTCTCTCATGGGGTATTCGCAGGAAGAGTACTCTTTGCTGCAAAGGACACTGGAACTATACCAGGATGAAGAATTGAGCATAATTTTTAAAATGCTTACCGAGCTGCAGCATGAACTACGATACGCGGTAAACGAACAGGTCCTGGTAGAGATGTTTCTCCTGGATATCATCGCTGCCATAAAGAATCCCACTCTTGCTGAAATTATACAGAAAATTGAAGATTTCAGTGGAAGTGAAACAAACCCGGTTGCCCTGCATGGGGATGATAAAAAAAAAAGAACACCGAAAAATGAACATCCCGTAAGTGAAAGGACAAATCAGGATGACGCAGAGAAAGGTGATGCTGATCCTGCCTTCGTTATGAGCCAGTGGGAAGACCTGCTGGGTACAATTAAAGAAGAGAAATCCTACCTTTTCTTCAAACTTGCAAATGCCCGGGTTTTGTTTAACAACGGGACTCTCAGTATACAGTTTAGCGGCAAGGGTGATAATGATTACTATCGCAGAATGCTTGACAACAGGGATATCAATTTCATAAAGGATGAACTCGGGAAGAGGATACGGCGAAATATTGCGATAAAGGTGCAGGCAGGGGACAGGTCAAAAGATGCTGACGCGGAACCCGTGATGGAGGATTCTCCCCCACCTGAAGCCATAATGCTTCGTGATACCGAGGTACTTGAGAAACCCACCAACCCAATGGTTGATAAAATAGTTACTATTTTTGAAGGTGAAATTGTTGATAAAGGAGAAAATGAATAATGCTTAAAGGAATGGGCGATCTTGGGAACATAATGAAGCTGCAGCGGGAATTTAAAAGCATGCAGAAAAAATTAAAAAAAATGGAAACATCTGCGGAAAGCGGGGACGGTTACGTGAGAGTTGTGGTGAACGGCGAATACAAGATAGTAGATATTACAATTGATCCTGCTTTTCTCAAAGAAGGGGACGCGAAGAAACTTGAAAAAAGTATTCTGGCCACAATAAATGATGCCATAGAAAAGAGCAAGGAATACGCTGCTGATGAGATGTCAAAGCTAACCGGCGGTATGAATATCCCGGGCCTGACTGACATGCTTAAATAAGGATATAAATGGAATCGTCTTCAAGGTATCTTGATTCCCTGATACGGGAATTTTCAAGGCTTCCGGGTATCGGCAGCAAAAGTGCAACCCGGCTGGCTTTTCATATACTTAAAATGCCGGTCGACCAGGTGGACAGGCTTTCCGAAGCCATCGTTGAATTAAAGCGTAATATACGGTCATGTTCCATGTGTGGAGGTATTTCCGATGATACCTTGTGCAGAGTGTGTAACAGTCCCGACAGGGATAACGAGATTCTCTGCGTGGTTGAAGAGCCGGAAGATATGATCAGTATTGAACGTACGGGGGCCTTTCGCGGCTTGTATCATGTACTGGGAGGGGTAATAGCCCCGCTGGATGGTATCGGCCCAGAGGACCTGAGAATTAATGAACTGGTTCAACGATGCAATGATCAATTAGTAAAAGAGGTTATCCTTGCCACAAATCCCACCGTTGAAGGGGATGCTACCAGCCTGTACGTGGCACGTATTTTGAAACCCATGAATATCAGGGTTATGAGAATTGCTCACGGGTTACCAGTGGGATCAGACCTGGAATTTGCCGACGGGCCCACCCTGGCAAAATCCCTTTCGGGCAGGGTGGAGATGTGATGCAATTCGCTATCTTTTCTTACCTTCAAGGGTAAGCACTACCGGGATGCCTTTCCAGTTAAGCTTTTCCTGCAAAGTCTTCTCAATGAATCTCTTCACGTCCCTTTTAAACAGGTCGGGGTTGTTTACAAATAGTTTAATATGCGGGGGAACTGTATCCACCTGGGTGGCATAGTATATTTTAAGGGTATCTCCAAGAAGGGGCATAGCGTGTGATCGCTGTATCTGCTCAAGCATCTTGTTGAGTTTTGCTGTTTCGATTCGTTTCTCGGCTCGTTCGTGTAGATCGCACGCGGTTTCAAGAAGCTTGTGTATTCGCGTCTTGTTAGAGGCAGAGATTGATATAATGGGAAAATCCGCTGCCCGGTAATACTTGAAGATCAGGCGATCCTTGAACTTATCGAATGTTTTATCGTCCTTTTCAACGGCGTCCCACTTGTTTATGGCGATGATGGTGGGTCTGTGTGCCTTGATTATCTCGTCTGAAATTTTTTTATCTGTTTCAGTAATACCCATGGTGGCATCCAGAAGATGTATGGCAACATCGCATCGTTTTATTGAATCAATAGTTCTTGTCAGTGAGTAATATTCAACACTGTCCTGTATCTTTCGCTTTCTTCTCATTCCAGCAGTGTCAATTATCCGTATATTTTGCCCCTTGAATTTGAATATTTCATCAACCGAATCACGGGTAGTGCCGGGGATATCTGAGACAACAGCGCGGTCATATCCGATGAAGGCATTAAGAAGGGTTGATTTTCCCGAGTTTGGTCTGCCCACAATGGCAATGTCGTGATCCGACAGAATTTCTTCGGGGTTTTTTTGGGGCAGAAAAGAGATAATCTTGTCCATCATAAGGGGTAGATTTTTCTTTCTCAGCGCTGAAATTGGAATAAATTCGGAAATGCCCAGCTCGTAAAAATTAACGAGATTATCCATGTCCTCCGGGTGGTCCATCTTGTTGACTGCTATCACGGCGGGTACATTCAATTTTCGTACAAGTTGTACAAGGTCAGCATCGAATGATCGGGGTGCCGGGGTTTCAAGCAACAGCAGAATTAAATCAGATTGCTGAAGATGGCGCCTGGCATTTTCCAGGATGTTCTCGGACAGCTCAGATTCCTTCGCAAGATCAAGCCCTGGCGTGTCCTTGATTTCAAAAGAATAGTCCTTGTAGGACACCCTGAATGATAATATATCCCGGGTTAAACCGGGATGCTCATCCACGATTGCCCGTTTTTCGTTAATTATCGCGTTAAAGAGTGTGGATTTCCCCACGTTTTGTCTCCCCACGATACTGACTGATGGAATTCCCCTGGTCATACATTATTCCTGTAAAGCGCGTAATTGTACTATGGTATACAAAAGAAATATATTCTATTGTGGTCAGTGAATGATTACAACGTGATTTTCCGCAAGTAAAAAATATCCATTGTAATGCGGGGGATAGTTTTTTATATTATTGTGAATATATACATGAAAATTTGAAAAAGTATTGCATTTTACGTTTTTTTCTGAATTATTATTAATGTATAATCGATATTGATAATAGTATATTGTATATATTAATGTATAAAAAAGATGAGCTCGTTAAGGAAAATTGTTTTGGCAGAATTCAAGCAGAGAAAAGAAAGAAACTATGAGGATATCAGGACACTTGATGACATTCTCAATCTTCTAAAAGACGAGCAATTTAAGAATCGGCTTAGTCTTAAATATACCCTTGATAAAACCGGGGTAGAAATTAACGAGATCCTTGATGATAAATCAGTTATGCTGGTTACTGATGTTGGGTACGAGCCCACAAATGACCGAATAATCATTTACGGACTTCTGGACAGGTATGTTGAAATTGATCTCGATGTTGAAGAGGTTCTGGGCCCCGGCTATTTTAAGTGCAGGGTGGTATCGGCACGTAAAGCGAAAAAGGGCCGCCGGGACTTGCGTTTTAAGGTGAGTCCCGATAAAGTTGTGGCAACAAACTTTAAGCTGTCAAAACATACTATCGAACTTTCCAGCTTCAGAATCCCCACCAGTATCAAGGTTATACTTGATCAGTTTGAATCACAGATATCCGGGAAAGCTGACCTGGTTAAGGTAGATATACTCGAGACGAAAGACCCTGTGTTCAGCGCGATAAGAAAGACGGGAAACACGTTGTATATTGAAGATTCAGGAAATCCTGAATCATTGATGCCGATGAACGAAGAATTTCTGGACATTAAAGAAGTGCTGGGTGAAGAAACAGAACGGTATAGAAAGCGTATGGTGGAACGTGGATATAAATCCATAATCATTTCACCTGTTTTATATATTACCGAAGACGAGCGTTCCATACCCTTTGCCTTCATACAGATGGTTTCAAAAAGTGATATACTCACACTTGACAAGGTGCTTGAAGTAAAGGATCTTTCTTTCAAACTCGTTGACATGATAAGGGATGCCAACACCATGCTTGTGTCTACTCATCAGCAGATAATCGATATAAGCAAGGGTGGGGTAAAGATCAGGATAACCGATGAGAACCTGAAAAAGTACCTTGTCAAAACAAAAGGATTCGTATTTGATATTGTATTTAAACTGCAGGCTCCAATTACCATATACGGTGAAATTAAATTTACTTATTATGATGATGAAGGAAATCTTTTTGCCGGTGTAGATTTCGCGGGTAATTCTTCACGAAAAGATGAGATGAAGCGTTTTTATTCTGTCATCCAGCCCATGGAAGTTGAATATAAAAGTAAGTTGCTCAGGGAAATGAAACAAAGAAGGCAGCAGGGATGATTATCATCAGGTTTCTTTTTTCTTCTTCTTTAAATCCTTAACAATTTCAGCATCGGATTTTCTCGCGTATACAGGTACCACCCGTGAGTAATCATCATATTTATTCGGGTGCGTTGCGTAGAGGTTTTCCAGCAACCTAATTGCCGCGTCACCTGATGGAGTGAAACCAGGCAGGTGTATCAAGTCGGGCCTGGCCAGCAACCCTCTCTCCATAAATTTTTCGATGCCATTGCCTATTGTATACAGTGGGCAATTCGCTGGCACAGCGTTCAGTAATTCTTCTACGTGGTAATCTCCCGGTTTTATCACCTCTTCAGGAACGGCTGTGGTCTCGGCGGCGCGGTAGGCGGCACCGAAAACTCTTTCCTTTTTCGCGTCAAAGGCAACAATTATGACGGCTTCAGCGGGCACCCTGGCGGATGCCGCATACAGCAGGGGTGAATGAATACCTACCAGGGGGACGGACAAAACCTGGGCAAGCATTCTGGCGGTTGTGACTGCAATACGAATTCCGGTGAATGAACCCGGCCCGATGCCCACTCCCAGAAGTTCTAATGACTGGGTCTGAATGCCAAGTTTCTGCAATGCGTTCTGAATCGAATCAAATAGTGTTATTGAATGGGATACACCGGCATTACGACCCATGTCTGCTGTCTTTCCAGTCATGCCTGCAGCTACCAGCTCATATGATGTTGCTGTATCAATTATCAGGGTATTCAATGGTTATCTCTCTTCTATCAGGATCCAGGTATGTTATGTATATGTGTATCGCCTGTAATGGTAACCGGTTGCCTGCCCTTTCGGCCCATTCAATTACCGATACGCCACCATTCTCCCAGTATTCTTCGAAAAAAAGCTGATCAAATTCAATATCATCCTCAATGCGATACAGGTCAAAATGGTAGAAGGGAATCTTCGCATCGTATTCTTCAAGAAGGGTGAACGTAGGACTGGTGATGTCTTCTTCGATACCCATTCCCTTCGCAATACCTTTTGCTATTATCGTTTTGCCGGTACCAAGATCACCATACAGGGCAAATACGTCACCGGAATGCGCATTGGCTCCAAGTGTTTCAGCAAATGCGAAAGTCTCATCAGGCGAGTATGTGGTGAATGTACGTGAGTGTTTCATTGTATACCGCATTATTATGCAAGTTGGCGCGATTCAAGGCGATTCATAAATTTTTGCATGTGTTCAGGTATGTCAATAGAAAATTCCATTTTTTCTGCAGTCGAAGGATGGGTGAACGCCAGTTTCAGAGCACCCAGGCACAGGTAATCTACCCTGTGTTTTGAAGACTTTTTCGAGTAAATGGGATCACCAACTATGGGCAGTCCCAGTGAGGCGCAGTGCACACGAATCTGGTGGGTTCGACCTGTGTGAATAATAAGTTTCAGCCTTGAAAAAACGCCGGATGGTGTATGCCATATCTTGAGAAGATCATATTCTGTGACCGCTTCTTTCCCTGTTTGCAGCGTGGTCATTTTGTGGCCGTACCTGGGGTGGCGGCCAATGGGACTGTCGATGACTCCATGCTGGTGGTGGGGTTTCCCGCTGATAATTGCAGTGTATTCCTTGTATACCTTCCTCTCGGCGAAGGCGCGGGTTAAATGCTGGTGGGCATTGTCATTTTTCGCCACAACCATTAGTCCCTCGGTGTCTTTGTCAAGCCGGTGCACTATGCCCGGCCGGGCTACACCACCGATAGAAGACAGGTCTTTCAGATGGTATAAAAGGGCATTAACAAGTGTGTGATCCCAGTTCCCGTTTCCCGGATGCACAACCATCCCGGCAGGCTTGTGGATAACCGCGATGTGGCTGTCCTGGTATATAATATCCAGTGGTATATTCTCGGGCTGCAGATCCAGTTCTTCGGGCTCAGGGATATTGATGATGACCTGGTCGTCTGTTTTAACCCTGTAGTTCTGCTTGACTTGATGTCCGTTGACTGTAATATTTCCATTCCTGATAAGTTTCTGTATGTAGCTCCTTGACATGGAAAGTTCAAGGGCCTCGGCGAGGAATATATCAATTCTCTCGTTACTGTTGTTTTCGGGGACGTATACCGTTGTTGTTTCGTTCATATCCAGTATTCTTAAAAAAGTTCTTTTCAGCAGCAGCAGTCACTTTTAGAATACGTTAAGATTGCTGAGCTGATTATGTATATATATTATGTGAAATATTGGCTCATGATCACGTGATGGCACCGGGCAGTCAAACAGTATTTGGATGGATATAAAAGAATGATGAAAATTGAATTGATTAACGGGATATTACATCACATAAGGTCACGAATACATCTGTACGGTTCTTACCTCCAGGTCTGGTATTATATCGAGATTCTCTACTTAATGGGGATATTTCTTGTAGTATATGGTAAAGGCATGGCATTTACCTGGGGAATACTATGCGCCGTACTTCTTTCAATTCATATTATACGCTTTTATTTTAAAAATGAAACCAGCAGACGCATTCAGCTTCTACTTATGGATTTACACGTGCCCTATGCTGTTTCACTTTCCCTGGCCTTATTCTGGGGAGATGGTAAGGGTCATCCTGTTGAAATAGCAATTTCCATGATCCGTTTCCTGGTAATAGTCATTGAGCTTTTTATGATATGGATGCTGACGGACGAAAAGATTAAAAATGACTTTGACGGTTTCAGTCAAAAAATGATGCATTAAGATATCGTAGTTGTAATACTTAAAAATGATGATTATTTCTGTTATAATAGAACGAGGAGGAAGGTTATGTTTGAAATAAATGAAGCGCAACTCAGTGATATTGACAGGGTTGTTGAGATGCGGATGGAAATGCTGTATGAAGTGGGTAAAATTGCTCAGAAAGGTGGCACAGAAAAGCTACGGGCGCGAACACGGGATTTTTTTATAAAGAAATTTCAGACAGGGGAATTCAAGGTTCTCATGGCAGTTACGGATGGGAAAATTGTTGCCACATCTGGCATACAGTTCCTGGAGAGGCCTCCAATCTATGAAAATATTGACGGCATTGAAGCCCATATCATGAATGTATATACCCTCCCGGAGCACAGGGGTGAAGGTATTGCCACGGCATTATTAAATAATATCATCACCCAGGCCAGGGACAAGAAGGCGGGAAGAATCCTTCTGCACGCAATCGGGAAAGATCAGAGTATTTATGAAAAACTGGGATTCAAATCAACGCAGAATGAAATGGAGCTTAACCTGAGCTGAATCATTATCCGAATAATCTTAACCGGGCAATTTGGAATCCATCAACTTGTTACCGATCTGTCCCAATATCACTTCACACAGAATACATGCTATACTCATGGCCAGTATGAACGGATATGTAGACACGGTGATATGCTGAGTGAAAGTATACACCGCCATCAGTATTGAAAGGACAAGTAGTAACGAGCCTGTTATAATTTTCCTTTTCAGGGCAATGGTGGTTAATGACTTGAACCTGGTTTTGCCGTCTATCAGGCCGGCAGCGATTGATGGCAAAACGGTGAGCGGTAAAAGGTATATCAGTACCGTTGCTGTTGATATAAGCATGTCACCGAACCTGCAGGTAAGCAGTATGCCGCCGATGATGAGAACTGGAAGAATACTTGCAAATGCCTGGGGGAAATGTACTGTTATGGGATGAAGGTGCAAATCAAGTATGAACCTTCTCTTTTCAGATAATTTCTCTTTGTATGGTTCAAAAGCTGTTTTAGGCACTCCGCATGCGGGGCAGACCTCGCCCAGCTTTTCTTCTCTCATTATATATCCGCATGCCTTGCAATAAACCTCTTTTCTCATGTGTACTCCCTCTTTCTTGTATAATGTATTTTTTAATTCCAATAATAATCAATGTATGTTAGAATTCTACATTGTAACATAGAATTCTGCAAGATGTTTTTCAATACAGGTGATCGTTGCTGTATAAATTTATGTAAATATGAATTGCAAGAGGTGTTGATAAAAAATGGGCATTCCACTTTTAAATGATATCCTGATAATTTTTGTACTTTCTGTTGTGGTACTTTTCGTATGTCAACGTTTAAAGGTGCCAGTGATAGTTGGTTTTTTGCTTACCGGGGTGATTGCCGGTCCTTATGGCCTGAGGCTTGTTACATCCATTCACGATGTTGAAGTTCTTGCCGAGGTGGGTGTAATACTATTGCTGTTCACCATAGGCATAGAGTTCTCCCTTGAGAAGCTGTTGAAGATCAAGAAATCTGTTTTTATTGGCGGCAGTGTGCAGGTTGGGGTTTCAATTGCCGTATTTACAGCAATTGCAATGATGCTTGATATGAGTGTGGAGAACGCCGTATTCGGGGGGTTCCTTGTCTCACTCAGCAGTACTGCAATTGTTCTAAAAGTATTACAGGAGAGAGCAGAGATTGAAAGTCCACATGGCAGAAATACACTGGCCATACTGATTTTTCAGGATATTATTGTTGTTCCCATGATACTTTTCACCCCAATGCTTGGAGGGGTAGCAGGTAACGTTACACATGAACTGCTGCTTCTATTTGTGAAGGCAATCGGCGTGGTGTTGCTTGTCATAGTGCTGGCGCGGGTGGTAGTACCGAAAATGCTTTTTGAGATCGCAAGGACACGAAGTTCTGAACTTTTTCTGTTGAGTATTGTTACACTGTGTCTTGTGGTGGCCTGGATAACATCCAGCCTCGGACTTTCCCTCGCCCTGGGTGCCTTTATGGCGGGACTTGTTATATCCGAATCAGAGTATAGTAACCAGGCCTTCAGCTCAATATTACCATTCAAGGACGTATTTACAAGTTTTTTCTTTGTGTCAATCGGCATGCTGCTGAATACGGCCTATCTCGTTGATAATATTGGACTTGTTCTGTTGATAGTAATGGGTATTCTTCTTGGAAAAATGCTGATTGCCGGTACCGCCACTTACCTGCTTGGTTACCCCCTCAGGGTGGCAGCCCTTGTGGGCCTATCGTTGAACCAGGTGGGTGAGTTCTCATTTATTCTGTCAAAATTCGGCATTGAACATGGCCTGCTCATGGAATCACAGTACCAGTTATTTCTCTCGGTTTCGGTGCTGACAATGGCGGCAACCCCGTTTATCATTGCCGCTGCACCACGTATTAGTGATATTATTATACGCATTCCTCTGCCGGATCAGCTTTTCGGGGACAGTAAAAAAGAGTTCACTTCTGACAACATGAAACAACTGTCCGACCATCTTATCATTGTAGGATACGGTATAAATGGCAAGAATGTTTCAAAGGCTGCCAGCCTGGCCGGTGTGCCATATATGATCATTGAAATGAACCCGGAAACCGTGAGGAGAGAGCGGAAAAACGGTGAGAATATATATTACGGTGATGCGTCAAGGGATGAAGTATTGCGCCATGCGTATGTTGAAAAGGCGAGGATAGTGGTTGTAGCAATTGCCGATCCATCGGCTACCCGCAGAATCACCGAAGTTAGCAAAAGATTGAACCCTGCTGCACATATCATTGTCAGAACGCGTTTTTTGCAGGACATGAAAGAACTATACGGGCTTGGTGCAGACGAGGTGATACCCGAAGAGTTTGAAACATCCATCGAAATATTTGTACGGGTGCTGCATGGGTATAATATCCCGCAGGATGATATATTCAGGTTTGTGTCTGAAGTGCGTTCTGATGGCTATGGCATGTTCAGGTCCCTGATGGCCGAATCGGGGAGAATACCCTCCATGGATCTTCAGCTTCCCAGTGTGGATGTATCAACTGTTCGCGTATGCGAGGGATCAAGCATCAGGGGAAAGTCTATTGCCCAGGTAGAACTGCGAAAAAGATATGGTGTGACGGTGATCGCAATAAAAAGAGACAGCGGTATGATCGCCAATCCCCCCGCAGATGAAATTCTGAAGCTTGATGACCTTCTATATATTGTGGGAGGAAGGGATAAAATTGCCGGTTCAATGTCATTGTTCTCAAATATGACGGGTGAAGATGGATCATGTGCTATATAAATTGTGTTATTTCTTTAAGGTATTGTTGAAACTACTGAAGTAATTCAGTATATTGTTAAACTGCGAATAACAGGAGGTCAACAATGCTTGAGCATATACTATATACCCTCTACATAATCATCATATCAATAATCATGGTGACAACGGTGCAGTCGGTGGGTGATGAAATAAAGAATAAAAAAGAATATGATACGGCAATTTTTGCCGGCGGTTGCTTCTGGTGCATGGAATCTCCCTTTGAAAAATACGACGGGGTAGGTGAGGTTATTTCGGGTTATATCGGGGGCGAGAAAAAGAATCCTACATACGAGGAAGTGTCTTCAGGAGCAACAGGACATGTTGAAGCAGTTAAAGTTCTTTATGATCCGAAAAAGATCTCGTATGAAACATTACTTGATGTTTTCTGGAGACAAATTGATCCTACTGATCCACGTGGACAATTCGTTGACAGGGGGGAGCAGTATACCACCGCGATTTTCTACCTGAACGAGAAACAGAAGAAGCTTGCAGAGAAATCGAAGAAGGCACTTGAGAAGTCTGGCAGGTTTTCAAAGCCTGTTGTTACCCCAATCCGAAAAGCGGGAACCTTCTATCCGGCTGAGGATTATCACCAGGATTACTACAAAGAAAACCCCATCCGTTACAAGTTCTACCGGTATAACTCCGGAAGGGACCAGTTCCTGGAGGATACCTGGGGTGAAGACAGGGATGTACATCCTGAAAGTCCCAGCGGTAAGTATAAAAAGCCGCCGGAAGGGAAGATAAAGGAGATGCTCACACCATTGCAGTACAAGGTCACCCGTGAAGAGGGAACTGAAGCACCCTTTAAAAATAAGTACTGGGATAACAAGCGTGAAGGTATTTACGTGGACATTGTAAGCGGTGAACCTCTTTTCAGTTCAAGGGATAAGTACAGGTCGGGTACCGGTTGGCCAAGCTTTACCAGGCCAATAGATGAAAAGTATATCGTGGAGAAAGAAGACCGCAAGCTTTTCATGGTGCGCACAGAGGTGAGAAGCAGGTATGGTGATTCTCACCTGGGTCATGTGTTCAACGACGGTCCTGAACCAACCGGCCTGCGATATTGTATGAATTCAGCAGCCATGCGATTTATTCCCATTGAGAAGATGGAAGAAGAGGGATATGGGGACTACCTGAAGTATTTTGATAAAAAGTAGATTACTGAACATGGTCATCGTAAAGAGCATATGTCTCACTTGAAGCAGCAGGCAATATGTATTAGTAATTGACATAATTGCAAATATGCAGTATACAATTTGAAACTATTGTGGCTGGCCGATATGGTAACACCTGTACCTTGAAAAAGGATGGCCCCGTTGATATTGTATTTCATCTTATTCGCATCCACCCTGTCACTGCTTTTTGCATTGATGCATTTGCTTGTTCGTAAAAGACGTGTGGAAAATACCAACCTTTCTGTCCTGTTATTTTGCATCAGCCTGGTGCTTTTCCAGGGATGGTGTATTTTGACAGGTATAATGTATACAATGCCATATTTACTGGCATTTCACCTGACAATGGTATACCTGGTGGGACCTTTCGCTTTTTTCGCCTATCACCTGGTGGTGCTTCCTCCCGAGACGCTGCCTGAACATCGCAGTATGTATTTTTACCCGGTGTTGCCTGCATTCGTGGTGGATGTTATATACGTATTATTGCCTGATACAAGAAAAATTGAAATTCTCAATGCTTTTCTGGACGAGAGCGGGGGCGGGAGTCTTCTCGGTGTCAGGCTGCTCTTTGTTGCTGCCGGTGTTTTCGTTGCGTATTACCTGCTGAACCTTCTTAGAATATTTGCCCGAAGCAGGGTCAGTCATTCTGCCGGGACATTACTCCTCATCAATTCGATGTTCGTGCTGTTCACCCTGCTTGCGGCGGAGAGTGCTATCATCGGCTATGTGCTTCCGTCAATGACCCTTATCATGTATGGTATGCTTGGAATCGGAATGCTTTTCGTGGGTTCGTGCCTTGTGGGAATACGCTATCCCAGGCTTATGCAGTTACTTATTGTGGAAGCGGCAAAACAGCACGACAGTGACAGGATACTGGATGGTTTGAATGTTGATGAAATTATGGCCAGGCTTGCCGCACTCATGAAAGAAGAGAAGCTGTATCTTGATGATCAGCTATCATTACAGAAACTGGCCGCCTGCCTGGATATTACATCACATCAGCTTTCAAGGATTCTTAATACACGGCTTGATATGAATTATAATACGTATGTGAACACATTCCGAATACAGGAGGCTATGGATATGCTTCTGCATGATCCCGCACGTTCAGTATTGTCAATCGCCTATGACGCTGGTTTTAATTCGAAGTCTGCCTTTTATGACGCATTTTCCCGGGTTAATGGCTGTTCACCCGTAGAGTTTCGTAAGATTACCCTGGGCGGGAAAATCTCTTAAAAAATCTTCCGGAATCGCGATTCCGGTCGACCGCATGATATATAATACAACAAAACAATTAAAAGGTATACATATGGAGGTTGCCGGGGATGAAGAAACTGAATGGGAAAAATGTTCTGGTTACAGGGGCGGCAAGCGGCATAGGACGGCTGATGTCTCTCTACTTCGCTGATGAAGGTGCGAACCTGGCCATCGTGGACATCAATGAAACACAGCTGAATGATACGTGCAAAGAGGTTGAATCAAGGGGTGTGAAATGCGTGACGTTTGTATGCGATATTAGCAACCTGGAAAAGGTCAAAAAAACCGTTCAGGCTGTTACAAAAAAACTTGGGAGCATCGATGTATTGATCAATAACGCGGGGATTGTCAGGGGTAAGAAATTCGTAGACCTGTCAATAGATGAAATGCGGAAAACCATGGAGGTTAATTACTGGGGACATATCTATTTTACCAAGATGGTACTCCCACAGATGATTGAACGGGGGTATGGTAATATCGTGAATATTGCCTCTTCTGCCGGTCTTCTTGGAATGCCGGTGTTGTCAGATTACAGCGCAAGCAAATTCGCCGATGTGGGAACATCGGAGTCACTTAGACGAGAATTAAAAAATGACGGGTATAAAAACATCCATATAACCTGTGTGTGTCCCTATATAATTGATACGGGTATGTTCGAAGGGTTTAAGCCGTTTTTGTTGAATCCATTTGTGAAGGCGGATAAGGCTGCAAGGGCAATAGTAAAGGCTGTAAAGAGGAATAAACCTTATGTGTATCTTCCCTATGGCAGTATAAAGATGATGACGGTACTCAAGCTAATGCCAGCCCGTTTATTTGATTCAATTCTGAACGTGGCAGGTGCCGGACGGGCCATGGATTCATTTAAGGGCAGAGATTAATAGTTCATAGATATTTTACTGTACCATATGACAGATTATGTAGCTGACGTAATTAATATTTTTTCAATCGCAAATACACAAAATTAAGTGAAAAGTGAGAAGTGAAGTGTATCACTATTCATTAATTATCTGTGTTAATCTGTGTGTATCGAGCGAAGCGGGCGGTTTCATGTTTTTATAATTTCTGAAGAATGCGGGGTTGGATGGTACAATTATCCTATGCTGTGAAGAGTGGGGGACAATTGTGAGTGATTATGAATTTATTGAATACGATTTCGATGACCCGTCATTCCTGGAGCGTTATATTGGGCTGCCACTGTTACGGTTGATCGGGGAGCGTGTCTATTACAGGCCATTTCTCAACAAGATATCTTTCGATGAAGAAGACCATGTACTTGACTTCGGATGTGGTGCAGGTGAGAGTACACGGTCCATTCTGAATATGCTTGGAGATGGAGGACAGGTTACCGGGGTCGACACTTCTGCGTTCTGGCTGGAACATGCCAGGAAAAGACTGAAGGACAGGGAAAATGTTACCCTGGTACATGCTGATATCAGGGAAACCGTACAGAATAATGACCAGTTTGATAAGGCGGTAATCATCTTCGTGCTTCATGATATCCATCCGCTTGACCGTCCTGCAATTATTGAGAGTATTGTGAAATCAGTTAAGCCAGGGGGGCAGTGCTGTGTATATGAGCCGAGTAGGTTTACACACGGTATTGACCCCGAAGAGGTTCGAAAAATTATGACTGACGCAGGTTTGAAAGAGACACTAATCTGGCAAAAGGATAATAAGTGGTTCCAGGGAATATATACGAAGGGGCGGGAATAACACCCGGCCCCGGTGTTAATACCCGCCCCCTGTGTTCTATGCTTCTACAATGGCCTCTTCAGCCGGTTTTACCGAGGCAAGCAATATACCCCCGATTATAAAAAGTACTACGATGCTGAGAATTCCCCAGCGTGAATGTCCGGTGAGTGCACCAATGAGGCCCATGAGGGCTGGGCCCATTATGGCAGCGAACTTGCCGAAAACATTGTAAAAACCGAAGAACTCTGAAGATTTCTCTCTTGGTATGAGCTTACCGAAATACGAACGGCTCAGTGCCTGTATCCCACCCTGTGAGGTTGCCACCAGGAATGCCAGCACCCAGAATGTAATTACCTTCATGGATTGGGTAGGCATTACCGGCAGCAGGAAGGCGATAAACGTGATAAGGGTATATACGCTAATGCCCGCATAGAGCATAACTTTTGTTGAAAACCGTTCGGCCAGCATACCAAAAAGCAGTGCAAATGGAAACGCGATAACCTGTATCATCAGGATAGCCAGAATGAGCATGGTAACCCCAAGTCCCACATCCCTGCCATAGGCGGTTGCCATACTGATGATAGTACTTACCCCGTCAATATAGAAAAAGTATGCCAGAAGGAAGAGGAAGGCCTGCTTATACTGACGGATTTCCCTGAAGGTTTTCAAAAGTCTTCTGAACCCTGCCTTTACCGGGTCAATTTCTTTTTCCACGTAATAGTGCTGGGTAACGTTTTTCAGCATGGGAAGGGTGAACAGCATCCACCACACTGCAACTACTACGAAACCGATCTTGGCATGAAGTTCCGGGATATTATCCTGTCCCGGTTCACGTCCAAGAAAAATGAGTGCCATAACGATAATGAAAGGAATAACGCTGCCGATGTATCCCCAGCCGTAACCGAAGGTGGAGACCCTGTCCATTCGCTTGTGTTCTGCCACGTCTACCAGGAAGGCATCGTAGAATAGATTGGCACCCGACCATCCTACCCGGGCGATTACAAAAAGTACGATGCACCACATCCAGTCCCCTTCGCTAATGAAGGTAAGCAGGAGGGTGAAGATAAGTCCGGTGAAGAAAAAGAATGAAAAGAACTTTTTCTTGTATCCCTGCATATCGGCGAAGGTGCCAAGTACGGGCGCAAGCAGTGCCAGTATGAGGGAAGCGGTTGAATTGGCGAATCCCCAGTTGGCGGTTGAAATGGCGTTGTCTACCCCCGCTGACGCGATGTCCTTGAAAAAGATCGGCATAATGGTAGTAACCATCACCAGCACAAAGGCCGAATTTGCCACGTCATACAGCATCCAGCTTTTTTCCGGTTTAGTGAATTTAGAGGGTTTCATCTTTTCTAATTTCATGGTTTTCCCCTTCAATATTGGTAATATTTCGATCAGAGTATATATTGTCAGGGTAAATACTGCATGCATTTTTTAAATTTTTTATGAATATATTGTACGAAATAAATGAAACCACAGAGGTACAGAGGAAGGATTTGTATATTTTTACCGCAAAGGCGCAAAGGACGCAGAGAAACGCAAAGATAATTAGTATAGAACAAGGGGCTTAAGCCCCTTGTTCTTAATGAATAACATTATGACCTCTTTGCGCCCTTTGCGTACTTCGCGTCTTCGCGGTGATCTTTTAACGAGATACAAACCATGATACCGGGCGGCGTATGCTTACCGGGTCCGGGTACTCGTCTACGTAACCCACACGGAGAAGCAATTGTACTGTCTTGTCGTTTCCAAGCTTCTCCTGTACGTTGTCCATGCAGGGTTTCTCTTCAAGTGCCTGGCTCATTGGGTGTATGGCAATGTTGTGTTCACGGATTTTCAGGCACATCTGTTCGTATTGCCGACCGGTTTGGATGAGTTGTGCAACTGAGTTACCGTTGTTCCTGATCACTATCCAGCCTGCTCCTTCATTCGTCTGTTCAACAGCCTTTTTCACGCTGGTCTCCCTGAATCCTTTTTCCATTACCTTTTCACGGTTGAAGAAATGTTTTACAAACCAGCCGGCGATCCCGGTGATACCCATGCTTTCCGGAGTAAGACCATAGCGATGTTCTTTAGCCTCTTCGTCTGACCAGTGTATAAATTCTGATAATTCTTTTTGCGCGGGGTCGCGGTATACCTGGATCCTGTTCGCTTCAATAGTTTCATTTTTGATGAATTCAGATTCATTGCTTCCGCGAAGGTAGTATGTAAGGTTGTTTCCCAGGTGGTTGCCTATAGCAGACATGTCGCTACCTGTGATAACTTCTGGCTTCATGCCTGAACGCACAGTCCTTCTCGATTTTATGTCACTGGTAAAATCCTTACCGGCACTGGTTTTTGCCAATTTTACTTCAGCAACCCTGGTGTCTGTAAGTTTTCGGGCCAAAATATTTACCGAAGCTGAATACCCCCTGGATTCTGCCGCCTGTACCAGGTTTTCGATAAAGGCTCCCATGGATATCATGGTTTCCCTGTTGGTGGGGTCAACAGCTGGCAGATATCTTTCCGGGTTAATATCTATGATGAAATGGCCCTGTCCTGTAACTTTCACTTTCCAGGGCTGGGCATTGTGCCCGCTGGGGGCCAGTGATGCCAGGTATAGTATTTCTTCTTCAACACTGTCAAGCCCCTGTATATCTTTCCGGGGAGGTATATCCTCTTCAAGCTCCTGCCTGGTGAGGGCCATTATCCTTCCCGGCAACCCTGCCATTGCCATGGCTGCTACTCCTGCCCCTGCGTACTGTAAAAACTGTCTCCTGCATGGTTTCATGCTGTCCTCCTTTTAAGCGGCCCTGCTTAGAGTAAATACTCTATATTTTAGTATAGAGTATTTACTCTAATTTTCAATAAAAAATTTACTTTTTTGATTTTTTATAGCAAATGGTGCAGAAATATCAGGCACAGATGGACACGGCAAATTAGCCGGAGGTGCATATATTTTTTTTCTTGCATCTTAGAGCTTTTACTCTATCCTGACATTGTTTTGCTATTAATGGAGATGAATGTGAGCACAAAGGACAGGATAATCGACACCGCAATAGAACTCTTCAACGGGCACGGTGCACACAGCACCACAACCAACCATATTGCAGAGGCTATGGGAATAAGCCCCGGAAACCTGTATTATCATTTCAGCAACAAGGAGGAGATCATACGGCACATATTCAAACGTATCGTAGTTGATTTCGATGCGGTATGGATAATGCAGGAGGGACATGTCCCGGGTCTATCTGATGTGCTGCATGTGTTCATGGAGACATCAAATCTTTACTACAAGTACAGTTTTTTTTACCTGGAACTTGCTTCTCTTCTTGCCCGCGATGCGGAATTGAAGGATGCCTACAAGAAAAATCATGACCAGCGTTTCAGGCAGCAGGAGGATTTTTTTTCATTGCTCATCCAGCAGGGCTTTATGCGTAACATGGAGTCAAGGGATGAGTTGTTTGCCCATATAACCAATGGCTGGATTATAAGCGATTTTTGGCTCACCTACCTCTATTCATCGGGACGTGAGATTACCCTCGAAAACATTCGTCAAAACATTTACCAGGTTATCTTCATGGTACGCCCCCTTCTTACTGACGATGCCCGTGCCAGAATAGACGAGGCCATGAAGGATTTGAATATTTTCACCGCAAAGGCGCAAAGTACGCGAAGAACGCAAAGAAAAGAAAAAGAATAAAATTATTTTATATTAATTATTCCTTCTCTGAGCCCCTTGCGCCCTTGCGATAAAAAATATAAAAATCCTTCCTCTGTACCTCTGCACCCCTGTGGTAAATCCTTAAAAATTTATCCGGTTTAATAATTGACAGAAGAAATTTAACAGATAAAGATTAGCAAAACCAACAAGGAGGAACCCGTGCGAAAATATAACCTCTTTCACGCTATATTTATGTCATTTTTTTCCAAGGATTTCTACCGTGATGTAGCCCGCAACTGGTACGGGCTTTCCATAGTATTTCTTCTCATCCTGGTGTTGATAACAGGTATTCCACTGCTGCTTGAGATGAACGCTGGTATTAACCAGTTCGTGCAGCAGTCATCCACGCAGGTAGTGCAGCAGATGCCCAGGGTGACCATTAAAAACGGCAAACTATCAACACCGCAGAATCGTCCTTACCTTATTACAATGGAAGCTGATGGTGAACAGGAAAAAATAATAATCGATACCACCGGAAAATATACATCCATTGAACAGACCGGTGCTCGAATACTTGTCACCAGTACACAGGTCTACATGAAAAAGAATGACAACGAAACACGGGTGTATACCCTTGAAAACGTGGAAAATCTTGAATTTGGCCAGGAGGATGTTACATACTGGATAAACCTCTTTGCCAAATGGTTCATGATCTTTTTTGCCCCCTTCATGCTTGCGGGTATCTTTTTGTTCAGGTTTTTGCAGGTGCTTTTATATACGGTATTCGGTCTGGTCATGAAGGCGGTGTTGAACTCGAAGCTTAATTACGGGGCTCTTCTCAGTCTAACGGCAATGTCTCTTGCGCCGGTTATCCTCATCAATTTCATTCTGGATATATCGGGGAGCGGAGTTTCCCTGCCCTGGTACGTTAATTTTCTCATCGCCATGGGATATCTTTTCTTCGGCATTAAATCAGAAAAGGATGTTACCGGTGACCCGGCCGAACCGGGTAACCTTCCCGGCAGGGCATATGGTGAATAAAAAGGAGAACAGGTGAAGAAAATGCGACCACATATTACTGCCATACTGCGACAGGTGCTGTACATCGCCCCAATGCTCTGGATACTTGAACTCTTTCAGAACTGGGTATACCACGGGGTTACCGGTAACTGGGGCTGGGTGTATCCCGGTTCTCAATATCACTGGTTTTCTTTCCAGACCCTGGGCAACTGGGCCATGTCGGTGATTGTATTTTATATATTGTACGCTGCTGTGTTACGGCCGCGAAAGGCACACTGGCTGATTAAGATCCTGGTAGTTGCATTAACCGGCTTTATCCTGGAATGGGTAAACGGGTACCTGTATCTTGCCCTTACAGGCGAATACCTGTTCCTGTGGGAACGGTCTGCCTTCAGGTTTATTGACTATATTGCCTTGCCTATGTGGATAGTGAACGGGGTGGTGTACCACATCATGAGTACGGTGCTGGTGAACCTTCATATAGAGAAAGAGTAATACAAGTAGTTATGTGATTCTCCATAATTGTCCCGTCATGAATAAAGTGAATATGTAAATTTCTCCAACTTTACATATTAAAATATTATTAAAAATATTTAGTGATATAGTAATATTAATTATATAATAGTATATATACTAATGTGTCCTGACATACAGATATTTAACTGGAGTGGACGATGAAAAGTTTATTTACCGGGATTAACTCGTTCTTTCTCAAGAATGTTGATGAAGGTAACTTCGTCCTCTATAAAAAAGCGCAGTTTTTGTATATCATGGATTTAATCTTCATCCTTCTTATGCTGGTGCTGTCTTTCTCTGCGTTGTCAGCGGGGCATGATCGTTTTTTAAGTATAATCAAACCTTCGGTGCCGGTTGTTACCGCGGCTATTACAAGTATTCTACTGGTTAGAAGGGGAAGGGTTATCGCTGGTGCCAATGTTATGGGGATCATTTCATGCATTATTGCCATTGCAGGTTTCATGGTGCGCCCGGTACATATTGCCGGTGTTTCAATGGGTTACTTCATGTTCGTTGATACGGCATTTGCCACGTTGTTCTGTTCATACCTGATTTCTTCTCTGATCATTACATCTTTCGTTGTGGCTCACATGATATACTATTTTATTATGGCCCTTCCCAACGCTGAAGGCCTTTTTTCCGAGGTTGCCCGTACAACCATGGTTGATGGAGTGGTTACACTTCTCATGGTGTTTTCTATCTGCATGGCAATTGAAAGATTTCTGAACGCTGCTATATCAAAGGCCGAGTCAGAATCCGGGAGAAACCGGGAACAGGTGAAGCGAATACGATCCCTCATGGATACCATACGGGACACGTCGCAGCGACTGAACCTGTCCATTGATAACAATGTTGCCGTGATCAACCAGTTCTCTGATAACGCCCAGTCGCAGGCGGCTACAGTGGAAGAACTCTCTTCCACTATTGAAGAGATCTCTGCCAATGCGGTAAGTGTTGGATATGTCAGTAAAGAGCAAAACCAGTCCATACATGATCTTATCGCAAGCATCGAACGCATGTCTGCTTCTGCTGAGAAGATGAACAGCTACGGGGGAGAACTGGCAGCACAGTTCGGATCTTTGATCGAATTAACCAAAACCGGCGAGCAAGCTTCATCTTCTCTGGAGGATATTAACAGCAAGATATCTGAAAATTCCGGTGAGATTCTCAAGGTTGTAGAAATAATCGGACAGTTCTTTGACCAGATCAACCTGCTGTCGTTGAACGCCACCATTGAAGCTGCCAGGGCGGGTGAGTTCGGCAGGGGATTTGCGGTAGTTGCAGAAGAAATCGGGAAACTATCTGATAACTCATCCCAGGAGCTGAAGCAGATTGCCGAGATTATCGGGAAAAACAGTAACGACGTGGAGCGGGGAAGCCAGATTATCGCCGACATGATACGTTTTATTTCCATGCTTCTTGACAGTATCAATCGTATACAGGAACAGTCAACAATTGCATTCAGCGAGATAGAAGCCCTTGAATCTATTAAGGGGGAAATGAACAGCAGGACTGACGTGGTGAAACAGAAATCCGAGCAGATCGAAATATCCATGAATGAGCAGGAAAAGGCAATGGATGATATTCTGCAGTCCATAGAACAGACCAACAGGGCCGTGCAGCAGAACGCCCAGAATACCGATGTACTCAGGGAAAACGCCGATGCCCTGAAGGAGCTCTCCGCCGGGCTAATGGAAGGGTTCAGCCAGACAGAGAAAGACTGATTATCTCGATTTACTCCCCGTAATATGGTAGTACACGCAGAAAAATTTACTGTACATATTTCCTTCCAGGAATAACATTACTGTTATTATGAAACCAGGTGATCATATTAACGAGAACAGCAATGACACTACCGCTGAGAGCAATCTCTCCCCACGGAAGAAATTTCTACATTCAAAAATTCAATATTATAGAAACGTGCTGAGAAAACAGGACGAAGAACTGTTGCGCAAGATCCAGAAAATACCTGACAACTGGGAAGAATTCGATAAGAAGAAAACCCATCATGGGATCAGTATAACTGATTTTGACAAGCAAAGGCTTTCTGAAATAAAAAAATTCAAGTCACAGCAATTAAAGTTTGAAAGCCTGTATATCAACCACATTATGAATATCGAAAATACCCTTCTGCAATGCCTGGCCCATGAAGATTTACCAGAAAATGAATTAGATGAAGCCAGCGAATCAGTTGAGATCGTGCTGGCCGATATTGATAAAAATATTGATGATTTTAAACACCTGCTTCTTGCCATGGCAAAGAGGGCGGTAAGTGACCTCTATTACCTGGTGATCGCATATACCAAGTTCTTCAAGAAAGATTCTTTTGATTTTGGTCCGGATATCAAGTCATTTTTCCTGGAACTCATAGATGTGTTTCTGAATTACAGGCAGGACCTTGAGCTACTGAATGAAGTTCAAAAATACAACCAGCTGCTTGAGCCATATTTTGTAGCCAGTTCTAACCGCCTGGGGTGGAAAATTGATGAATTCAAATTGAAGAAAATGCTGGAAGAAGGTGACGAGAAAAAGAAGTTCCCTTTCATGGAACTCCGTTCGACGGTATCACAGGCCTTTCGGTATAAACAGAAAATGAAGAAAAATTATGAATTTATTCAATATTACTACAACGAGACAGACGGTAAGATGTTCAGGTTCAATTTTATCAGCCAGTCACTGGCAGAGAAGCTGAACAACGGTGAGATTACCCCGCAGATGTATGAGCTCTACTGCAAAATGCGAGATGATTTTCGTGAGGTTAAACGGGATTTTAATTTTACAGGACTGTATGATTTCGGCTACCAGACAATGTCCTATACAGAATTACTTGATTTCGTGTTCAAGGCGGGGAAGATCATAGAGTTTTACTACCTGCGTTCATATAACTACGAGGGGCTGCAGAAATTCCGAAACGATATCGTGTACTATGTAGAAGAAGAGTTTTATAGAATTCACCCGGAGATAAACAGGACAATGTAGACCCGTGTAAATGGAGGGATCATGAAGATTGCCATTATCGGTTCAGGTGTTTCAGGACTTACCGCCGCGGCGTACCTTTCAGGCGAAGGGCACGAGGTGACGGTTTTCGAACAGAACCCGGATGTTGGGGGCGTTACCTCGGGTATGCAGCGTGACGGTTTTCGCTGGGACATGGGACAGCTTATACTCGAGGGGTTCGCGCCCGGTGAACAGGTGGGTATGATCATTGATGAGCTTGGTATACGTGACCGGCTGCAGCTTAGCAGGCAGGACCGGGTATACGTCTTCCCCGATTTTCGAATAGAAAAGCCAGAAGAATACGGCGGCACCTGGTGGAGAAAAGAAGAACTGCAAAAGTTTTTCCCCGAAGATAAGAAAGGGCTCAATCGATATTACCGGTATTACGTCCGCTTCATGGAACTGATTACCATGGCCCGCAGGGCCGAGCGTTCAGCCGGCGTAAGGGCATTGTGGTTTAAACTGCGATTATTCATGAAGCTGGTTCCCTTCATCCCGAAAATAAAATGGAACGCCGACCAGATGATGAAGCATTTCTTCGGTTCAGAAAAACTCCAGGCGGCATTTATCTCCATACTTGCAGATTTTACCGTACGTCCCAGCCAGTTTCCCGGTCTTGGCGTGGCGGCGGTGAACCCCGAACCGGCATTCGACAAGAGGGTACCGTTGAAGGTTTCCTCAAGTGGTTACCAGCCCAGCTACCAGTTTGTGGAGGGGGGCTGCCGTTCCATCGTGGATGCCCTCGTCTGGCTCATTAGCAAAAATGGCGGGGCAATTCGCACCGGTGTCACTGTGGAAAAGATAGAGATCGTAAATAACAGGGTGAAGGGTGTAGTGCTTTCCGATGGCAGCCTGCACGCAGCCGACGTTGTCATGGCAAGCGGGGGGGCAAAAGAGACCTTCTTCAATCTTGCAGGACGTGAACACTTTCCCGCAGACTTCGTTAGAGCCATAGAATCCGTTCCCCTCATGGAATCAATATTCATGGTGCACATCGGTATCGATTTTGATCCCACACCCTGGCAGAAAAGCGGCGTAACCTATTACTACCGCACCTATGATATCGAAAAGGGAGTTGATGATATCATGCAGGGACATTACCACCAGGGAGAGGACGGGCTTCTCATCTGCATACCTTCATTGTATTCACCGGACATGTCTCCGGAGGGGAAACACGCGGTAACCGTCTATACCATCGCACCGGATAGCCTGCGGGGACAAAGCTGGGATGACCACAGGGAAGCATATGCAGACAGGCTGCTTCAGATCGCCGAAGAGTACGTGCCCGGCCTCAGGGAACACACCCTGGTACGGGAGATCCTTACACCTGATGACTTTAAGAAGATCACCCACCTTGAGCATCATGCCTTCGGCGGGTGCGCGCCGGTAATGGGCAGAAAGGGGGCGCTGCATCAAACCCCGGTGGATGGGCTGTATTTCATGGGTGCCCAGAGCGAGAGTGGGGCGGGCATCAATAACGTGATGGAAGGTGCATGGCGGGCGGTACGGCTGGTGAGAAAATACGCGGGCAGGTAAACCTGGCTGAAGTGATAACAGCTTACTACACCCTGCAATCTTCTATGATGGACAATGCTTTTTTCTTCAGGGCCAGTGCCAGGTCGTCCTTCTCGTATAATTCATTTTCGATGGCATCCAGCACGTCATAGTACAGGTCCCAGCCCTGTCTTTCCCTCGCAACATGCTCTTTCAGCGGATTTGCACCGCTGCCGAATTCACGCAACAGGGGAAGCAGCCTTGCGGCACCCTGCTGTAAAAAAACAACTCCCTCGCCAGGGTTCTTTGAGTCAAGGAGGGCCAGGGCCTTTAATGCCAGGCGCATGCATATCACGGTAAAAGGCATGCGGGACACGAATGAGCCCGTGAAAGGATCAATCACGTCCTTCACCTTTTCTACGCTCCAGGGCAGCGCCCTGCAGTAATGGGTGAACAGAAGAATCCGTTCGTAGTCACCGATCATCTTGCCGATTTTGGCCGCCTTTATCGCCTCCCCGGCAAATGCTTCTTTGTCGTGGCGCATAAAAAAACCGTCCCTGTGAAGGTAGCGCAGAAATCCCTCGTCCTCATCGTTGAACAGGGTGGAGAGTATATATGCCTGGTCTTCTGCCCGGGCGATAAAGCCAGGGGTGAATGGACGGTACTTCCTTAAGGAATCAACCAGTATTCCGTTGGTGCCGCCGGTGACATGTATTCGCTGGATGCAGGAAGATTCACCGTCAGGCCCCCCCTGGCCGGTGTAGCGGGTCATCATCTCTGCTTCAGTTGAAAGGGCCTGCGGCAGGGGGCTGTAGAAAAAGAGGCTTTCCCCGTAGCTGTCAACCGAAGGGAAGGAAACGTCGGGGGTAAATAGTCCATTCCCAATGTCTTTTTCGTTCACCAGCGCCCCGGCAATAAGCCCAAGGTGTACCCGGTTACCATTTGTGTCGATGCCGTCGGCCCCCCAAAGGGGTGTTGCAAGATGCTGAAATGCCGAGCGGTTCGTTTCAGCCACCATCTGCTCCTGCGGGAATACCTGGTCAAGATCGATTTTGAAGGTGCCACGGGTTTGGGGTTCTACCAGTACCTGCCAGAAGGCGGTGATGGCCTTGAGAAAACTGTAATGCCTGCCGTATTTCCCGTCCACCCCGAAAACTTCGATCAGCATCTCGGTATCATCAGTACCCAGCATTTCACGGCAGGCCGGCAACAACACTTCATCAAGTATGCGGCGGGTATCGTCTTCGGTGAATACGTAGACCGTTAGACGTTTCAGGTTCGCGTGCTTTTGCAGCTCATCCTGCAGGTAGTGCCGTGCAACCCGGTGCAGTCCCTCGTGGGTTACCGACACCGAGAGCAGGCAGGTCGCGGGAGTTGCCGGGTCTTTCATGCCAGCCTTCTCTTCAAAGGCCAGGCCCTCTTCCAGTCCTTTCAGCCCGTAGATCACCTCGTTGTGTTCCGGCGGGGTTCCCAGCTGAACCGGGTGATCGTACCAGTACCGCTGCTGTTCTTCCATTATCTGGGGCACAACTGCCTTTATGGATTCAGACAGGCCCAGGCTGTCCGGGTCAGTTCCGGCGGCCGGCACAGTAAGCAGGGCGTTTGAGGTGAAGATGATTTCACTGGCCGGGTTTGTCACGGGATGTTTATTCTCCCGGGTAATGGTGACTTCACGTTTCTTTCGCAGTCTGGATATTTCGCTGTCCTTATCGCCGGGATCAAAATCGGCTTCGGGAAAGAAAAGCCTGCGAAACAGTCGGGCAGCCCGGTCGGCCACGTATTCGCCGGAGGTTATTTCGGTGTGCAGTTGGGCCATGGTGTGCGCAAAGTCGTGATCTTCGTCAAGGCGGCATCTTACTTCTTGCAGCACAAGTGAGATGCCGGTAGTAAAAAAATCTTCAACAACACTCCACTCTGCAGGACGTGAAGGCTTCGCATCAGAACCACCCCCCGCATGTGTATGCCCACCCAGCCCGTCCAGAAAGGAAACCACGCAGTCTAGCCCCCGTTTCAGGTCTTTGTGAGGTGAAAGCTTCTCACGGGCAGCGTCAAGATCCATCCCCATGAGGGTTTTGTCCCTGGCCAGGGCCGAAATTATATCTTGAAACAGGGTGTTGTTATTCACGGCTGCCTCCAGGATGTAAGGGTAGGTGTACCCTGAAGTATGCAGTATATAGCCGCCGTGTCAACGGAAAAAGCTACAGGTAGGGGGCAAGGCCTTCTTCAAGACATTCATAGGGGGCAAGTGACTGCAGGTTTTTTGGTGAATTATTGATGCCAGGTTCACCGTGGTTAAATTGCCGGATAATGTACTGACATTCCCTGCCGGTCAGTTCCCTGTCCTCAAGTACGGGATACTTTTCCAGTACCAGGCGGTAGCCTGTTTGAAGCTGGATCTCCCTGAACAGGTTCTGGTAGGATACAGACTGCAGCATTACGGGGTTATAGTAGGTAACCCGTAAAGGCAGGTTTTCGGGCACACTCTCAATCAGCGATGGATGGATGTAGAGCCGTTCCCGTGATTTATTCAGCTGGTAAAGAATATCCGTATCTGCCGTGCTCAGTGATGACATGAAATTTTCAAGGATCTCAACCGGTGCATGCATGTAGAGGGCCCTGATATATCCTGTTACTGTTGGAGATTCATATGATCCCAGGATATGGGGGGCAAGATGTTTTCGCCATGCTGCAGCCTGGTACCTGTTCTTATAGGGGAATGAACAGTAATTTACCGGCAGGGGCAGTTGCTGTTTTTCAGCGTAATCAAGTATTTCAAGGGCGGTTATCTCGGATTCAAGCACGGTCAGGCTCTGCCCCCGTATAAAGGTATACCCCCGCGCCACCAGGTTGTCCCTGTTATGGGGTGTGCATCTGATCTGGTGCAGGTTAAGATGATGTACTCCCCTGTGTGCCATTACCGGGAGAAGGTTCTGAAGCAGGTCCCGGTCTTCGGGTATGGCGGGTATTTCAACGGTTACCGTTTCAATGATTCCCGATGCCATTTCAACGGCGGCAAGGCCGTAGTCAAATGCACTGATATCAAATCGTATCTCGTTAAGCCCTGCCGCGGCTAACTGCCGCAGTTTTTCCACCGTGGCCAGCTTGCCGTTTGAGTACATCCACAGGTGCATTTCAGGAAATGAGGCGCGCACATTTTTTAAATATTCCAGCGTCCTGTCGAATGTCAGTAAGGGTTCTCCGCCGCTGATACTCACTCCCCTGAATCCAAACTCCTCCACGTAGGATACGTAGTCAGATGCCTTTTCAAAGACAAGGGTATTGGTCATGGGCTGATCTTTGCTGTTTTGCGGGGATGGACAGTAAAAACAACTGGCATTACAGATACCATTGATAAAAAGGCACGACCATGTACCCTCCGTACATGATCTGCAGCCGGGAGAAAGTGCTCCGTAATGAGGCTTTGTCCCACCGCATGAAATGGATATGTGTTTGTTCATGCCGGAAAGCAGGTGTTCCCTTCTCTTTTGTGCCCGGGAAGCGGTTGCGGGGTCAATTAATTTCATGCCCGGGTAAGGTTCCGCGAGTTTATTTTCCACTGTCAACTCCTGTGGTAATTCGTGGTGACATTGAAGCCCGTATAAAATCTATGCGGAAACTGAAATACTCAAGACCCAGGGAAAAGCATTGTTGATTGGACACAGCCTTGAACTCAGAACAGGGTTCATGGATTAAACAAGCTAATGACCGGTGGAGATTCCCCTGCCTGTTCAACCTGGTTGATACGGAATTCAAGGTTTTCGTGTCCCTTTGCAATACTATACTATAATATGTGAATTATAACGAAAAGATAGCACAGCCAGGAAAATACAATACAAATACTGTTGCTTTTAAAAAAAATATGGTATAATGCAGCATTAATTAATAACCCGGAGGAAACGGGCCATGCTGGTAAATGGGTTACTGTTACTGGTTGGATTCGTATTTTTATTGAAAGGGGCTGACCTCTTTGTTGAAGCAGCATCATCACTGGCCAGGAAAATGCGGGTATCCGAGATAGCCATCGGGTTAACGGTGGTTTCATTTGGTACATCGGCACCTGAGTTACTGGTTAACGTGATGGCAAGCGTGCAGGGGAGCAGCAGCCTTGTGCTTTCAAATGTAATTGGCAGTAATATCTTTAATATACTGTTGATACTTGGTGTGTCCGGTTTAATCTATCCCCTGGTGGTACAGAAGAATGCAGTATGGAAAGAGATCCCTTTCTCCCTGCTGGCGGTAGTGATGTTGTTTACCAGCGTAACAATGATATGCTCACTGCCGGGTGAAGGACTTACCATATCCAGGCTTGAGGGTATGGTATTTCTTGCTATATTTGTCGCGTTCCTTTTGTACGTATACAGGATATCCGGTATTGATGCCTCTATTGATGTACCTGTTGAACACATGTCTACATTAAAAATCATACTTTTCCTGCTTGCTGGAATACTGGGCCTGGTGATAGGAGGCAGGCTTGTTGTTACCGGTGCTGTTGCCCTTTCCTCGGCACTTGGTATCAGCCAGCGTATAATCGGACTTACCGTAGTGTCAGCAGGTACTTCACTTCCTGAGCTGGCCACTTCAGCAGTGGCAGCCTACAGGCAGAAAAGTGACATGGCGGTAGGCAATGTTATCGGGTCAAACATATTTAACATATTATTCATCCTTGGCATAAGTGCCATAATTCAGCCAGTGGAATATGACCGGGCATTTAACGTGGAGATGATCATACTGGGTGTTGCCACCCTCTTTCTTTTTGTCGCCATGTTTACCGGCAGGAAAAGAAAGCTGGATCGCTGGGAAGCTTTAATCATGTTGCTGGTGTTTTTTATGTACCTGGTTTACCTGGTTTCTGGGTAGGGTATACCTGATAATTTTATAGTGATAACCATTAATTACCTGTTGACGGAATATGGCATAATAGAAAAAATGTGCTATTATTAGTATAAAGAATGTTTTGATGATGAAATATATATTACATGGTGGAAGTCTCAGTTATTAATTATATAAAGTGTAATTATAACCTCTTTTTTTATATATGGAAGTAACAAGATACAATAAAAAACATGTAATAAATCTCCCCTGTTATGTTAATAAGAATACAATGTGAGTAAGAGAGTACAATATGAAGTTTGAAGAATTTAACCTTGACCAAAACCTGTTGAAGGGGATTACCGAAGCAGGATATTCGGAATGCCTTCCGGTGCAGGTTGAAACATTAACCCATACCCTGAAGGGAAAAGAAGTGGCAGTGCAGTCGCAAACCGGTACTGGAAAAACAGCAGCCTTCCTTATCTCCATATTCCAGGATTTTATCACGGATGAAAATACTAAAAACAGGCGGGCAATGATTATTGTACCAACCAGGGAGCTGGCGGTTCAGATCGAAGATGAAGCGAAGCTTTTGGCCAAACATATCGACATATCCATTGGAAGCTTTTATGGCGGTGTGGGATATGTTCAGCAGGAAAAAATGCTCAGAAACGGGGTAAATATTATCATAGGTACCCCCGGCAGAATAATAGACTTCAACGAATCGGGTAAACTTGATTTCAAGATGCTGGATACCCTGGTGATCGATGAAGCCGACCGCCTCTTTGATATGGGTTTTTACCCGGATATCAGTAAGATAGTAAAAAGAATGGGCAAAAAGGAAGACCGGAGGATTATGCTTTTCAGTGCCACCCTCAGTGACAGGGTGCGGCATCTTGCGGGACAGTACATGAACGATCCGGTAGAGATCGAGATTGAGTCCCAGAAGATGACGGTGGACAATATATCCCAAAAGCTCTATCATGTTGGGAGCGATGAAAAGATAAACCTGCTGTTAGGTATTCTGCACAGGGAGAAGCCCAGGAACGCCCTTATCTTTACCAACACCAAGCGAATGGCAGTTGAACTTTCAGACCGGCTGTATAACAACGGCTATCAGAGCCAGTATATTATAGGCGACCTGCCGCAGAAAAAGAGGCTGCAGGTAATCGAAGGGTTGAAAAACGGTACCATCCGTTACCTGGTTGCCACCGACGTGGCTGCCCGTGGGCTTCATGTCGACGACCTGGAACTTGTAGTGAATTATGATTTACCCGAAGATTGTGAGAACTATGTTCACCGTATCGGGAGGACGGCCAGGGCCGGTAAATCGGGTAATGCAATAAGCCTTGTCTGTGAACGGTTCGTATTCGGACTGGAATCCATTCAGTCCTTTATTGACATGGATATACCAGTGCAGGCACCTGATGAAGACCTTTTTATCAAGGATCAAAGCAGGGGCAAAAGACGGCCTTCTGAAGTTGATCGTCCACGATTCGAGAATAAAAGAAGTTCAGGACGAACAGCCGGAGGGCGTTCGGGAAGACCCGCACGTTCCCCTGAAAGAACAGAGAGAACTGCGCAGCGTTCTGCAAAGAGTGGACCACGGCGGCCGGAAAGAACAGGCCAGCAGGCAGAGAGAAAGCCTGTCGAAAAAAGGCAGAGACCAGCGCAAAAACCAGCTCCGGTGCATGCCCAGCAACCTGCCGCGCGAAAACATAAACAAGCCGCGCCGGAAACCATTGCCAGGAACGAAGCTCCTCAAAGAGTTTCACAGGTGCCGCCTCGTCCCTCCAGGAAGAGAGAGGCAGAACAGAAGAAGAAATTTTCGCTAAGAAAAATACTGCCCGGCAGCAAGAAAAAAAATCTTGATGAACGACTCGAGATCTACCGAAAGAAATATGGAGAAGATTTCAAGGTGGTGTATGATTCTTCGAAAGATAAAAAGTGGTATGAATCGGCACCAGTAATTGGTAAAATTTTTAAGGGAGAATAGCAGACAGGTTATGGAGATTCTGCCCCTTCTGAAAAAAGCGGATATTTTTTCCCAGATGCGCCGGCCGGAACTTGAGATAATTGCCCGTTACAGCACTTTCAGGTCTTATAATGAAGGTGATGAGATTTTTACCGAGGGTGCATCAGGTGAAGAACTGTATGTTGTGGCCGAGGGAAGGGTGCTCATCACCCGTACAACCGAAGACAATGAACAGCGTGATATCGCGGTGTTTCTTCCTGGTGAGAGTTTTGGTGAACTGAACCTGTTTGAAAACAAGCCCAGAAATGCCAATGCCATCGCAGAAAAAGAGACCACGCTGCTGGTTTTCCCGATGGAAGGAGAAACCTTTACCGATATACTCGCCCGCCATGAAGACGTGTGCGCCAGGATGCTCTACAAGCTGCTTGCCATGATCTCGGGAAGGATTCGCCAGACAAATACCCTCATATCAGACAAGGCCGGTTGGGTTGACGACCTGAAGAACCAGATTTACACCGATAAGCTTACCGGTGTTTTTAACAGAACATTCCTCGAAGAAGAGTTTCCCGTACGAATGTTTGATATGCCCGGTGTCTCCCTGGTGATGATCAAGCCTGATGATTTTAAAAAGATCAATGATACCTGGGGGCATGAGGCTGGAGACGAAGTATTACGAATAATGGGAAACCTGCTGAAAGATTTTATTCAAACTGACGATATAGCCGTGCGTTACAGGGGGGATGAATTCGCGTTGATTCTTCCCGGAAAAGATGCTGACGTGGCGAAAGAGAGAGCCTCTGCTCTGCTGAACAAAATTCGACTGATGGAGCTTGACCATGTTACCGGTGGTGAAAAGCTGAATATCACCGCCAGCCTTGGTATTGAGTCATATCCAGGATCAGCAGGTAATGCCGAAGAACTCGTTAAAACCGCGTATGAACGCATGTGGAAGGTTCGGGAAGACGGGGGCAACGACGTTTTATGAAAGACCTGAATGAATTTTTAAAAACAGTGGCCATACTGGAGCCCTTGACCGAAGATGAAATCGGACAGTTCGCCAATTCGCTTAAAGAGAGAAATATTCGTAATGGCGAAGTGCTTTTCAACCAGGGTGACAGGGGTGAAACATTGTACATAGTTCGTGAAGGGGAGATAGCCGGCATCATTGAACTTACTGACGGCAGCCGGCGTGATGTTGCCCGGTTCAGCGTGGGTGATTTTTTTGGTGACATGGCAATATTTGAAAACGATGTCAGGTCGGCTACCTGCGTTGCATGCACCGATTCCATACTTTTAGAATTACATAAAAGTGATTTCTTTCATCTGATTGAAGAAAATCCGGCTATAGCCATAAAAATAATGTACCGCATGTTGAATATAACTACAGGTCGATTGCAGAATACCGGCCAGTTCCTGTCTGAAATGATACGATGGGGTAATGATGCCAGGAAAAGGGCCATCACCGACGAGTTCACCGGGGTGTACAACAGGCGTTTTCTTGAAGAATCCATGGGGCCGCTTTTCGCCGAATCGGTTCGCAAAAAGACTCCAATCTCCCTAGTCATGATTGATCTTGATCACTTCCGGGAAATAAACGAAACATACGGGCATGACATGGGTGATTTCCTGATACTTGAACTGGTAACCGTATGTAAAAAAAACCTGCGGGAAAATGATATTATCGCCCGCTATGGTGGTGACGAGTTCTCCATAATATTTCCCGGTACCGGCAGGGAAGAGGCGGTGGCCCTGGCGGAAAAGATGAGATCTGACGCGGCAGGGCTTGATATCCTGGAAAAAAAGGAAGGAGCAATTAACCGGGTTACCCTGAGCATGGGGGTTGCTGCCTATCCTGATGGTTCAGGCAGCCTGTCAGAATTGAAATCGAAAGCTGATGAATCCCTCTACCGTGCCAAGGAAGAGGGACGGGACAGGGTTGTTTTTGCCGATTGAGATATTCTTATTTCTTGAATCCTTCCCAGTAATTTTTTGCTCCCCTGTGCATGAAACTTCCCACAATCAGCTTGCCATCGTTCTTGAAATTGCCGTAAAAATACTGGGTGAAATAGGTATTAGCACCAACCCGCTGCAGGTCTTTCCTGTTGGTCACTGAACGTATGAAACTTATTTTCCCATTATAAATCCTTACCCGTTTCAGGGGTTCATATACCCCCTTTGCCCAGTTAGGGAAGCGGAACCCTCCGTATAACCGTCCCTTTTTTACAGCCAGGTACAGGTAACCCTTGTGTCCGGTAACATTGACCCGGTATGTACCCAGGTATTCAGGGGGAATGTCGGTGGCAATTTCTTCGTCTTCATCTTCAAACACGAACTCTATCAACGAAATGTCTTTCAGGCTGATCAGGGAAATGGAATAATCTTCATCTTCTGATGAGAAGGCTGACTTTCTGGTTGAATGAATACTGTCACCTTTCATACAGAGTACGGTGGAACCAATTAAAACCATGTGTTTGGCATTATAGAAATTCCCTTCAATTTTTTTGATAACCCCCCTGTATGAGGTGGTCATTGTAATTACGGTTGCGCATATGAGCAGCAGTATAAGTGTGACAGCAATGGTAATACTGATTATTTTCAATTTCATTTTTTATACCATTATTTTTTAAATTAAATTTCTTTTTCAGGCTACAGGTGTTTGACGGAAATGGCAAGACAAAAAATAGTTGCGATTTTTTACTGATAGCATACACAATATAAAAAATGCAGAGGTTGCCATAATGCTTACAAGAATCCGTTCGTTCATCTTCCCTGAGAGGGAAGGATATACACTGACATATATTGAAGAACTGCATTACCAGTGCAGGCGGGTGCTTTTGCCGGCATCAATTATATGTATCGTAGCCTGGATTCCGTATATATCAGTTGATTCCATACTGTTTCCCGGTGAACCTCTTATCGTGAAACTGCGGTATGGACTGACAGTTGTGGCACTGATGATATTCATATTACAGTTTGTTCCCCTTCTGAAAGAAAAAAGTATGTACCTGCTTGCGGCACTGGGGTTTTATCTTCTTGTAGCCACCGGTCTTATCACCGGAATATCAGGTGCAGACCCGGTATATATGGGTGGATATCTCTTTATACTGGTGGTGCCCGTCATTGCCCCTATACAGAGAAACTTGCTGTGGACTATCGTGCTTGCATCTCTGCTGGTTTTTTTTGCAAGTGGTTTCTCAAGTAACATGGAATTCACCACTATTCGTGACCAGTACAAGCTTAACGACCTGATAGCGACCACTATGTTCTCGCTGGTATTTATTTATGTTCTTGACCGCATACGGTACAGGAACTGGAAACAGTCACTGCAGGTGGGCCAACAGAAAGTTCAGCTGCAGGAGGACAGTTCACGTATCAGCACCATCGTGGAAAGAGCAAAGGAGGTAACCCGTAACGTGGCAGAAGCCACGGGTATACTTAATAACATGTCAGGGCGGGTTAACGATACCGTGTCAAATCAGTCGGTTCATTTTACTGAAACAAGGGATGCAGGACAGCGGGTTATACATTCTTTTGAGTCACTTCGTGAAACAACCAGGGCACAGCTTGACACCAATAGCCGCGCACGGGATTTAAGCCAGCAGATACGAAACGATCTTTCGGGAACGGCCAGTCACAGTGTGAAGGCAAGCAGTGATGCGGTGCGGGTGAAGGAACTGTCCGATGAGTGCGATAATAAGCTTACTGCGGCAATGGAAGTGGTCAAAAAGTTAATGGATGAATCTGCCCGCATTGAAGAGATATCAAGCACCATTAATGATATTGCCGATCAGACCAGCCTTCTGTCCCTTAACGCTTCTATAGAATCCGCCCGGGCGGGTGAGCACGGAAGGGGGTTTTCAGTGGTGGCCGAAGAAATATCCAAACTCGCCGAAAGAAGTATTAATTCGGCCCGTGAAATCAGCGGTATAGTGGGAAACTCCGTGGAACAGATAAATATTTCTTCACTGCAGATGAAAGAAACATCTGATTCGCTGAGAGAGATCGTAAGTTTTCTGGAGGGAAACCGGCAATTCCTGGTTGAATTTGAATCGCTGGTTCGCTCTCAGGATGATGACATGAAGGAGTTGATACAGCATTTTGAAGGGATGATCAACTATTCTGAATCGGTTAATTCTCTCATAGAAAAGAATACCCTGGAGATATCCCACTCACAGGAGGTTATGGAACATATAGAAGATTTCTACCAGAACCTCCTGGAGATGGCCGCAAGCCTGATGGAAATCTCAGAAAATCTTGCAAGCCATATAGAAAACCTGGATGCCACACTTGCCGAATAGGTGAAAATGTGGATTTTAGCTGATGGACGATATATCCCGAATGGCCTTGAGGATGTGTTCGGATATCTCTGCCACGGTGGCATCGGTGAGACTTGATATTTCTATTATGCCGGTGCAGCTTCGTGATAACATGAGGTTCAGACCCCCATCATCACCGTGGCGCCTGAAGTCTGTTCTTATGCCGATCACCGGAATGCCCCGTGCGACCGCATACCCCATCTCCCATGCGGTACCGGAATCTGCATCAGTACCGTCAAGAATAGCGATGAGTACCGACGCGCCACGAATTCCATCAATGCATTTTTCATAGATATCAGTGGGATCTGATAATCCGTTACACTCATCCTGGGGCAGAAAGACGCTCAGTGTCCCGGTTCGAAGATGAGATGCCAGCTCATTGTTGAAATTACGTTCGGCAGTAGAAAAGAGGGGGCCTGCCACGTAAATCCAGGTTTCGTTGTTCATATGTAGTATGCTCCACTCAGGGTCATTTCATTTCCGGGAAAGGTATAATTGTACAATTACCCATGCTTCCCGTGGTTTTATTATATGGTAATCTCAGTTTGTGTGTAAAGGTCATATTCCAGGTTTCTTTGCCCTGTCCATGATTACGGGCTGCCACCCGTACTTTTCTACTTCCATGTTCCAGTTCCAGTATCCATGATTCAATTCCGCTGATGATGTCTTTCCGTATGGCGGCTACCTCAAGAAAAAGAGTATCACGGTATCTGAATGGACGGTTCACTTTTCCGTTAAAATAGACTGGAAGATGTGAATGGCCTGATATCCATATGTCTACGTGATACTCTTTCAGCACCTCCGCGAATCGGTCTGATCGGGCGATACGCATGGTGGGAAAGGCGGAGCTGAGAAGTCCGCTTTGCTTGAGACAGGCGTGGGTGACGGTAATGATAATCTTGTCCTGGTTATTGATCACCAGGGATTTCCACCACTGAAATGTATCATCAGATATTTCCTGCATGGGGGTTCGTTTTTCGTCGGACATCATTATGAAGAGTATGTTGCCATACCGTGAGGCATAATGCAGGGGCTTGCCGATATTTTTTTTGAAGGCTTCAAGGTGGCGCGCCTCGTGATTACCGGCAATCTCCAGCCAGCATGGGGTCTTCAGTTTTTTCCTGGTTTCAAGAAATGCCTGGTAATAGAAGGTGGCCTCTTTCTTGGCATATACAATATCACCGGGGACAAGGCCGATGTCTAACCGGTTATAGGCGGCGGCCATGTCATCAACTGCCACCCGGTAGTATTTCAGTTCATCCGTGTTTTCCGGCTGCAGGTCTGAATGACACCATATTCGCGTCAGGTTGCCGTGTGACGTGTTAATGACTACTTTTTTATCAGTCCCCCCACAGGACAGTATCAGAACTGAAATCAGAAAAAGGGTAAGTCCACGTGATTTCCATCCTGCCGCTGCTAAAAAACATATACCCAAAAACAGTGATATGAGTGAGGCAAGCCATACACTTATGAAATCATGAACACGGGCGTTTCCGGGATCATCAGGGGTATACAGCACCTCAACTATGTCACCCTTATCATAAGGTGCGGGGTTGGCGGCGTGGGTGGATTGAAAGGTTATGGTAGTTCCCTCTTCGGTGGTGAATTTAATTACCGGCGCGTAAAGAACCCCGCCTGAGCTTTCAATGTCGGCAGGAGTATCCACAAGGGCGATAACCTCACCGGGAGCCGTATGGGCGTCTTCTATAAAATTTTCGGTTGTCATGTAGAAATATACCGATGCGGCTACAAGCAGTATTCCTGCTGCAATAAGTATCAGTGGGATTTTTTTCTTTTGCTGTTTCATTATTTTTTTTCCGGATCGGGGAATTGCGGTTTTTCGCTATTCAGGAAGGCGGTAATTCCATGGTAACATTCTCCCGAGGTGATAAGGCTGGTTGCCTCGTCCGTTTCTACCTGAAGGGCGTGGCCCTGGGGAAGGTCGGCTGCCTTCCTGATAACGCTGAGGGCGTGTCGCACCGCAAGGGGCCCATTTTCGGCGATTTGCTTTGCCAGCTGCATGGCCTCTTCAAGTACCTTGCCGGGCTTGCTTATCCTGTTTGCCATACCCATGGATGCGGCTTCACGGGCATCTATTTCCCTGGCGGTGAGTATGAGGTCTGCTGCCCTGCTGGCCCCGATCAGCCTGCTCAGTGCTACCCCCCCGCCCCAGTCGGGCATAAGGCCAAGGCGGGTTTCCGAAAAACAGAACATCGCAGCGGGGTCAATTACCCTGAGATCGCACCGTGCGGCAAGTTCGGCACCCCCACCGTAGGCACTGCCGTTAATGGCCGCGATAACCGGAACAGGCAGAAAAACGAAATTATCAACCGCGGTTCTTATCCTGCCAATGAGGGCTTCAACAGGTCTTCGCTGATGGTTTTGTACTGCCTCAACCAGCCGGGACACCTGTGGATTCTCCGGGTTTACGTCAAACCCGGCGCTGAAGGCGTTACCGGCCCCGGTTACTATCACCACACGTGGAGAGTTCTTTTTTAACTTTGTGGTGACATCCTCAAAAGCGTCCCACATCTTCTCATCGAAGGCATTTTTTTTATGGGGCCGGTTCAGGGTGACAACCGCTATATGCCCCCTGTATTCAAGTTCTATCGAGTGATTTTCCATGATAATATTATCCGGGTTTATGAGATGAACTTGTTTTCAAAGGTTTCGCTGTATGCGAATTCTTTCAATTCTTTTCGTGGAGGTCCCTGCTTTGCGGTGACAGCCGGCTCTCCAAGGGGCAGTATCACTACCGGTGTATATCCGTTCGGTATTTTCAGAAGTTCAGCACATTTATTTTGGTTAAATAAACCTACTATCACTGTGCCAAGGCCCATCTCGTGGGCTTTCAGGCAGAAATTCTGTGTTGCCAGGCCAAGATCAAACATGTACCAGTTGGAAAGGGGGGTTGCTTCTTTACCTTCTTTACAGCCGGCAACACCTTCTTTTGCGCACGCAACTATCAAAACACTGGCAGCAAGGGAGCATTTGCGTGCAGGGTTGGTTTCCGAATAGGTTTCCACAAGCTTTTCTTTGAGGGAGGGATCACGTACAATGACGAATTCCCATACCTGGGTATTGGCCCATGACGGGGCCCATCGGGCTGCTTCAAGCAGCTCGCGAATCTCTTCATCGGCAACTTTTTTCTCTGTGAATTTTCTGATACTTCTTCTTGTAAGAATAGCTTCGTTCAGTTCCATTACAAATCTCCTTTATCAATATAATAACAGGTACAGGGTAACCCAGGATACAGGATATGCAATAAAAATTTTACTCGAATATTAACTGTTGGGGTGATATAAGTAGCAATAAATTTGACGTTTGGGGAGTGATACATGGCTGAAAGAGTAGCTACTATAAAACTGGCCTCATGGATTGGGATAACAGGTAACGCGCTGCTTGCCCTGCTGAAAATAATCGCCGGACTTATTTCGGGAAGCCTCGCGGTTGTGGCTGATGGTATTGACAGTGCTACCGATGTTCTCGGTTCAGTTGTTACCCTCTTTACCGCTGTTATAATCAACCAGCCTCCTGATCCGGAGCATCCTTTCGGCCACAGCAGGGCCGAGACGCTGGCTACCGCCATACTTGCCTTTATTATCTTTTTTGCCGGCGCACAGCTTATGATGACTACGGTAGGAAATTTCATGAAAGGTGAGACTCCCACTATACCTTCAATTCTGGGCGTGTATGTAATTATTATATCAATAGTGGGAAAAATGCTGCTTGCTATCTCGCAGTATTATTTGGGAAAGAAGGCGTCAAGCCCAATGATCATTGCAAACGCGAAAAACATGCAGAATGATATACTTGTTTCCACGGGTGTTCTTGCAGGACTCGGGTTTACCATTTATTTCAAGCTTCCCATCCTTGACCCGATAATCGCCACCATCATAAGCATCCTGATAATGAAAACAGCGGTGCAGGTGTACATGGATACAAACAGGGAGCTGATGGGAGGAGGAATAAGCGCTGAAATCTATAATCATATAAATAATGTGGTTCGGGAGACAAGGGGGGCGGCAAATCCCCATCGCATGCGGGTTCGTAAAATGGGAGAATACTATTTCATAGATATTGACATTGAGGTTGAAGAGCACCTGCAAGTGAAAGAAGCCCATGCAATTGCGGTTGCCGTAGAAGACGGCATCAGGAAACGCATCCCCAACGTCTACGATATAATGGTACATATAGAGCCTGAAGGTAACCTTGAAGAGATGGAAAAGTTCGGACTTTCCCCTGATGATGTGGATAAGCTATAACGGGGAATAACGGATTACATGCGAAAACCCACGGCAGCGCTCATTTCAATACTCCCTTCTTCCAAATTGCACGTTGCATCTATACCAACAGCAGGTATGGCGATCTTTTTCAGGTAGAGCCTGAATCCGCCGCCGGGACCGTAAAAGTACGTGGTGATGCTTTCTGTTCTGCTGTACATGCCGTTTTCCCAGTATCCCTGCACGGTGATGGTTCCCCATGAAAGGTAGAGCCATGGAATTTCGTAGGCGATAAACCCTCCCGCATAGGTATCTGCAGGTATTTGCTCGGGAGGCAGCGCCCTGAAGCCGGGTTTTCCACCTATTCGTTCTTCAAAGGCATCGGGCATGTCGCCGGTGCCCGCGTGTCCGTAGAATTTGACAAGATGATCTGAAAATCCCCCGAAAGAATACACCAGGCGGGACTCCACGCTGTCATATTCAGTGCCGGTTGATCCAAGGGGTATACCGTGGGTATAATCGGTTCTCAGGTATAACCCGTGAAGAAAGGTTCCGGTGTGACGCATTGTATCAATCCGCAGGGATAATCCCTGTCCCAACGACCTGGCGTCTGGTATGTCATCTTTTGTCGTATTAACACGATTATATACATCCGTATTATTATAATTGCCGGTTAAGGATACTGTAAGCACATTAAAAAACTGGTAACCCAGGGAATACGCGGCTTTTTGCAGGCGGGCATCGTACCTTTCATACACATTTCCTTCTGCATCGGCGTTTTCGTAGCGGTAATCGCTTATCTCTGTAAATATACTACCGGTATAATTTGACGAACCGATGTGTGGGGCGATAATGCCGAGATTGGTTTTCCAGCCGTAAGTGGAGTAGATGCCGCCAACGAATAATTTCTTGTTGAGGCCAAGCATGTTCATGTCCATAAGGTAAAAACCAGCCATGCTGTTATTGCTGTTTGAGGCGGCAAATGGCATGGGGATCAGTGTCCATTTTTCCCGGGCGTGGATATTGATGATGGCGTGATTTTCGGAAATAACAGTCTCAATTGTAACCTCACTGAAAAGTCCTGACTTCATCATACGGTTTTTACATGCCACGGGGTTAAACTCTGAAAGCCTGTCCCCTGGCCGTATCCCGCAGAGATGTTCGATGAGTGAGTCTTTGCTTCGTTTTAGACCGGTTACATTAATACGTGTTATAACCGGGTCGACAGGTATGGTTGATTGTATGGATGTTTCAACTGGCGTATTTTTGCCCGGTTCGGTTTCAGCGTATAGCTGATGGGGCAGAAATAATGCAGCACACATGATGCTTACAGCAATAAAGAAGAATGCTGATAATGGTTTTGTGTAAATAATTCGCATGGTTCTGGCAAATCTCCTTTCTGTCAGTATAGCGAACTATTCATTTTAATTCCGAAAACTCCCGCGATTTTTGCTGTTAATCCCTTCATATCTTCGGCGATATGATAAAAAGAAGGCACAAGAACCAGTGTTATGATGGTGGCAAATATCAGCCCATAGCCGAAGGCAAGTGCCAGGGGAGCAACATGATAGTTTTTCTCTCCAATCCCGTAAATACTTGGCATGAGTCCCAGAACAGTGGTGCCCGTGGTAAGGATGACAGGGCGAAGTCTCAGCATTGATCCTTTCACAACCGCATCAACCATGTTCTTCCCCTGGTCTCTTTGGATGTTAATGAACTCAACCAGTGTGACGGTATTGCTGACGATGACACCTGAAAGACTGAAAAGGGCAAGGGCTGTCATAAAGCTCATTGGCTCACCATGGGCGAATAGTGCGAATATAACCCCCACAAGGGAAAAGGGGATGGCACTCATTACCACGAAGGGTATGAGCATTGAACCGAAGAAAGCAGCCAGTACAATATATATAACGAGCAGGGCTACCTGGAAAAGGCTTCCAAGTTCAGCCATGCTCTCGCTGGTTTCTTCATGTTCTCCGCCGTAGGATACATTATACCCGGGGTACTTCGATTCGAGGTCAGCGAATTCCTGCTGCAGGTTGTTGTTGATCTTTACCGAGGTTGTCTTCTCGGTATCAACGTTTGCCTGCACCTGTATAACCCGCTTGTAATCCAGGCGGTTGATCTGCGCATATCCGGGTGACTTGTTCACATGGGTGACAGCACCAAGGGGGATAAGACCTCCCCTGTTATTGGAGATCTTCACCTCGTTCAGGCTTTTCATGCGTTTTCTTGCCATGTCGGTAAACCTTACCCTGATGCCGATCTCCTCTTCACCTTCCCGGATACTTGATGCTTCAACCCCTTCGAAAGATGCGTGTATGGCCTGGGCGATGTCTTTTACAGAAACCCCCGTTCTCCCGGCGGTCAATTCATTGACACGGTAACGGTATTCGGTCTTTCCCCTTTCAAAATCAGTTGAGATGTCATAGACCCCTTCAAGAGTTTTCAGGTGATCAGTATAGTAACTGGCGATCTCCAGCATGGTGTCAAAGTCTTCTCCCCTGATCTCCACGTTTACCGGCTTGCCTACGGGGGGACCCGACTCGTCAACCTCAACCTTGATATCAAGCTCTGTTGAAAGTTTTCCTCTTTCCCTGGATTGGTCTATCTTCTGTCGCAGTTCGTCAGCGATATCGGCTGCAACGCGTTCCCTGTCCCTCTCCGGAGTCAGGTAAAGGAAGAGGGTGGACTTGTGTGTACCATCACCAGGCTTTGGATCCAGGCCGAATGGTACCTCGGTTCCCACCCTTGCGTGCAATGCTTCCAGCTCGCCAGCAGGCAGTTCAAGAATGGAACTTTCAATAACTTTCATCTGTTGCAGGTTGTACTCGAGGTTTCTGCTGTTGGGTAGATACGTCTTTATTTCGATTTTCTCTGATCCGCCGCCAGGTGAAAAAACGAACCCTATCACCGGGATCAATGACACCGATATTACCAGCAATACAACGAGGATGGAAATGGTAATATAGCGATGCCTGAGTGCAATTCTCAGAAATGACATGTACCCCAGCTGAACCCTGCTGAAAAAACCGGAGGCAAGTTCATCGTCCTGCTCATCCTTTCCACTTTTATTGTCTCGATGGGGAGTATCTGAATGAAACATGTTCAGGTATGATGGAAGAAAGAACAGGGCAACAAACCAGGATGCAGCAAGTGAGATCATCACTACCAGTGGTATGAATTTTATGAACTTACCCATAATACCGGTGAGTATGAGCAGCGGCATAAATGCTGCTGAAATACACAGGAAGGTGACGGTAACCGGCCATACAACCTCGTTCACCCCCTTGAGTATGGCTTCACGGCGGGGCAGCCCCTTTTCCAGGTAACGGTGGGCATTTTCGGACACAACGATTCCGAAATCAACGATCATACCCAGCACCATGATCATTCCGAAGAGGCTAATAACATTTATGGTCACGTCCAGTGCCTGCATCCCGATAAAGGCGATGAGAAAAACCAGTGGAATGGACGCGGTCATCAGGGTGGACATTCTCCACCCGAGAAATATGAAGAGTATTAGTGCCAGCAGGGCAAAACCGGTAACGGCATTGGTGAGCACGGAGTTTATGTTGTTCCTTGTGTACTCACTGGTATCGTTATACATGTCTATGACCACTGACTGATCATGACCGTTGTGAAAGCCGGTTATACCCGCCTTTAATTTGTCTGCAAGGTCTATCTCGTCGGCGCTTCTCTTTTTCCATATCTTGAAAATTACAGCCTGCTGTCCCTGGTAACGCTCGTAAATATCGGGTTCCTCGAATGTGTCAGTAACACTGGCCACGTCCTTTATCCTGGCTGCAAAACCCACATCGTTTGCCATAATCACGGTATTGCGAACTTCATTTACGTTTCGGTATTGCCCCTTGGTTCTTAACACATACTCGTTCCTGCCTATGCGCAGTGATCCACCAGGGAGGTCGATGTTCCTGTTTGCAAGCACACCGATAACGTTGTTCATGCCTATCCTGTATTTTTCCAGGGCATCGGGGTTTACTTCTACCAGGTATTCACGATCGTAAAAGCCCAGGTCTTCCACTTCGGCTACACCATCAAATTCATAAATGGAATCTTCCAGCTGGTCAGCAACAGCCCGCACTTTGGAGTAGGGGACAGTCTCATCCTTCCCGTGTATGGCACAGTATAGTACCTCGGTCTTATCAGTGGTTATTTCTTCAACAAGGGGCGTTTCTACGTTTTCAGGAAGGTCTTCAACCAGGTCAACCGCGTCCTTGATATCCTGCACCACCTGGTCCTTGTCAGGCGCGTGCTCGTCAATATAGACGGCGATAACGGATACGTTCTCGATATTATAGGAACGTACCTTGTCCAGCCCGTCCACCTCTTTCAATTTTTTCTCGATGGGGATGGTAACCAGGTTCTCAAGCTCGTCAGGGGCACCGCCGGGATAAATGGTTTTGATGCTTACCATGTCAAAGCTGACTTCCGGGTATGCTTCACGGTTAAGGCTGAATATGGCGGTTATACCGATAACGGTGATAAGCGCCACTGTCAGGTTGATGAGGAGTTTTTTCTCAATCAGGTACTTGATTATTGTGATCATTGTGTGACGTCTCCAGGGTGATCATTACTTGTTTCATAGATTCTATTTCTGTAAAAATATTATATGAACATATCATAAAGCGGTATTTCAAGAAGTAACCATACTACCGGTTGCATTCTGTTTCCATCACTTTTTTTACCATCCTGGATATTTCGATATACACAATATTCTGGAAAGGGAAAAAAGGGGTGCCCATGACACATCAAGCAGTCTGTATACGTTTGCTATAACCGGAGTTGGAATAGAACCTGGCTTATTTCCTAAAAAATGGCATACAGCCCCAGCTGTATAAGTATCAGCAGGGTGGCCCAGATACGCAGGTCCCGCCATCTACTGTTGTCAGGAGCTCCCTGGAATATGAAATTACGTGGCAATATCCATGCCATCACCAGTATACCGCCGAAGATTACTGCGGCACCGATCTTTGCTGTCCACAGCGGCAGTGAATGTATGAGATCAATCATGGCTAAGCACCTCCGGTACAGTTTTTGAGTAGGTAAGGTTTACCAGCTCCTGTTCGGTTTTGGGGGTGGTGAAACTGCTGATTATAACGAGGGATGCAACCGATATAATGAAACTCCAGAAGGCGATATACAGCATATTGATGTTCCAGCCCCCTGCCGCCTGGGCGGCTGTTGTAAAACCAAGGCTTGTAAGCAGGGATGGCAGTCCCATTATAAGGGAGGAGGTAACGCCGATTACCAGGCTGTAGAGTCCCGCTTTGGGCGTCATCTTTTTGCTGAGTATGCCAAGCAGTATGAGTGCAAGCATGGGCCCCTGGAACAATGACAGGGTGAACTGTACGAACACGTAAATCCCTTCAAATTTCGCTGTCAGCGGTGCGCAAAAGATGCCGATGACAAGCACCATGAAGGTGAATATCTTGCCAAGTTTCAGGTCGCGAAGCTCGTGTACCCCCCTGCCGGCCAGCACCCCGATGATGTCACGGGTTATCATTACCGACGCGGAATTCATGGTTGAGTCGATTGAAGACTGCAGGGCGGCAATGAAGGCCACGAACATGAGGCCGGAAAGCCCAACCGGCAGTATATTCTTGATGACCCAGGGGAGGGCCTGGTCCTGGTTGTCCAGTCCACCCTGCACCATGGTGAGGGCAAGGAGTCCGGGCAGCACAATAAGGAAGGGGACGAATGTCTTGGCTATGGCGGCAAGCATCATGGAAGCCCGCCCGTCCCACTCACTTCGTGCCCCCAGGGTTCTCTGCAAGATGGCCTGGTTGGTGCACCAGTAGGCTGGTGAGAGCACCATTCCCAGCCCCAGGATAACCCCGGGCCAGGGGAAGAACTCGTGGTCTGCGGGGAGAAATGCCTTCAGGTGTGACGGGTGTTCTGCCTGTATGGTGGCGATGAAATGGTCGAGGCCCCCTGCTTCACTTATGCCAAGCACCGCCACCGCGATGGCGCCGGTGAACATGATGACAAGCTGTATGGAGTCGGTGATGGCCACCGCCCCCAGGCCCCCGGAGATGGTATAAAAACCCACAACGGCTGCGGTTACCAGTATGCTGAAATATACAGGCCACCCCAGGTAGGTTTTCAGCATAAGGGCGGTTGCCCAGAGAAATACCCCCACGATAATAATGGAAAAGAGGGTAAGAATTACCGCTGATATTACCCGTACCGCATCGCTGTAGCGTCTGCCCAGGTATTCGGGAATGGAGAAGACCCCCGCCCGCCAGTAAAATGGAATAAAGATGAATGCGGATAATATCATGGCGGGGATGGCGCCGATCCATTCGAAGTTTGCCTGGGCGATGCCGATACGGTAGGCGCCGCCTGCAGCCCCCACGTAATCGTTAGACCCGATATTGGTGCCGATAATGGACATACCGATGATCCACCAGGGGAGTGAGCGGCCTGCCAGGAAGTAATCACTTGATGTCTTGATCCGTTTACTGAAGAAATAGCCGAAAACGGTTATCCCTGCCATGTAGGCGATAATAAGACTGACATCAACCCAGTGTATACTGGTTTCAGTAAAGGCAAAAAAGTTTTCAAACATGGCATCCTCTGTTGTTACGGGAAATTATGAATGCGATATTCAGTATAAAGCAGTATTAAATCGATGTCGAGGTAATGTCAAATGGATTATTTGAGTGAGAAGTGAGAGGTGAACAGTGAACAGTTTATTACAGGAATATGCTTCTGATCACTGCTCACTCTTCACTTCTCACTCAAACTACATATTATCTGCTACAGCCTGGCCGAATTCTGAGCACTTCAGCAGTGTGGCGCCTTCCAGTTGTCTTTCCAGGTCGTAGGTGACCGTTTTGTTGCTTATGGTTTTCTCAAGGGCGCTGATGAGGGTGTCGGCGGCTTCTGTCCATCCCAGAAAGCGCAGCATCATCTCGCCTGAGAGTACCAGGGAGCTGGGATTCACCTTGTCCTGGCCGGCATACTTGGGAGCGGTGCCGTGGGTTGCTTCGAAGACCGCTTCGTTGTCGCCGATGTTGGCACCAGGGGCCATACCAAGACCTCCTACCTGGGCTGCAAGCGCGTCTGAGATATAATCGCCGTTCAGGTTGGGTGTGGCGATAACTTCAAATTCAGTTGGCCTGAGCAGCACCATCTGGAAAATGGCATCGGCGATCCTGTCCTTGATGACGATTTTGCCCTCGGGTTGTTTGCCGTCATACTTTTCCCATAATTCATCTTCGGTGATGGTTTTGTCGGCGAATTCTTCTTTTGCCAGCTGGTAGCCCCAGTCCCGAAAGGCACCCTCGGTGAATTTCATAATGTTTCCCTTGTGCATAAGGGTTACACTTTTACGGTTATTGTCGATGGCATATTCAATGGCCCTGCGGACGATGTTTTTTGTATTGGTGATGCTGATGGGTTTTACCCCGATGCCGGTATCATCAGTAAGGGAGCATCCCATCTGGCTGTTCAGAAAGTCTTTTACTTTCTTTGCCTCGTCGGTTCCCTGCTGCCATTCAATACCTGCGTAGAGGTCTTCCATGTTTTCCCTGAATATCACCATGTCTACCAGTTCGGGTTTTTTCAGTGGGCTTGGCACTCCCTTCATGTAGCGCACGGGCCGCACGCATGAGTATAGTTTTAACTGATGCCTGAGGGCAACGTTAATGCTGCGGATACCGCCGCCAACAGGGGTGGTAAGGGGACCCTTGATGGCAACCTTGTATTCTTTTATCATTTCAACGGTTTCTTCGGGAAGCCATTTGCCGTTCTGGTTGTATGACTTTTCTCCGGCTAGAATTTCTTTCCATTCGATCTTCCTCTTTCCGCCGTAGGTTTTTTCAACCGCGGCATCAAGAACCAGCCTGGTGGCCTTCCATATATCCGGACCGGTGCCGTCCCCCTCTATAAAGAGAAGAATGGGATTGTCGGGTGTGGTTATTTTACCGTTTTCGTACGTTACTTTTTCTGCGCTCATTGTGTACTCTCTTATATGTTCATTAATATTGTGTTCATTTAGCATAATTAAAAGCAGTAATGAAAAAAAAACGGGTAAGTGATTATCTGTCAAGGTAAATACTGGTTTAAGATGAGCAAAAGTTTTGTAATTCTTATAATGTTTGTTCCCCCTGCGGTTTTCCTTGTTGACGTTTTTAGTATTTTAAGTTATACTGTAGTATACACAAAAAACGAGGAGAAATCATACTATGAAAGACTGTACCATTATCGGCGCGGGCCCCGCGGGGATGAGTGCCGCAATTTATGCCATACGTGCAGGACTTGACGTGCAGGTCCTGGAGAAAATATCACCGGGTGGTCAGGTGATGATGACATACGAGATTGAGAATTATCCCGGATTCGTTGATCCCATCGAGGGCTGGCAGCTTGCCAGTAACATGGAGAACCAGGCACGAAGGCTGGGTGTAGAAATTGAAAGCGCCGAGGTGAGCAGGGTGCTCAAGACTAAAGACTACTTTGAGATAGCCACTACCGACGGCAGGATGCTTGATACCAGGACGGTTATATCAGCTACCGGGGCTTCATTGAAGCGACTGGGGGTTCCGGGAGAAAGCGAGTATACCGGGAAAGGGGTCTCATACTGTGCTACCTGTGACGCTGCTTTTTTCAAAGACAGGGTGACCGCCGTTGTTGGGGGTGGAAGCACGGCCCTTGAAGAGGCACTGTATCTCACCCGTTTCGCGTCGAAGGTATACCTGCTTCATCGTCGCGACCAGTTTCGGGGACAGAAGATTTTACAGGACAGGGTGCTTTCTGAAGAAAAGATAGTGCCGGTATATGATACCATGGTGACGTCCATCAATGGCGCCGAAAAGGTATCTTCGTTAAGTATATACAACAGGAAAAAAGGGGAAAAAGAAGAGCTGGATGTGGACGGGGTATTTATTTTCGTGGGATATATCCCAAATACCGGCTATCTCCCATCAGATGTGCTCGCTGAGAATGGTGAAGTTATTGTGGATATTCAGATGCGCACCTCCGTAGAAGGGCTGTACGCGGCGGGAGACCTGCGCAAGGCTTCACGACGGCAGGTGGTAATGGCGGCGGCCGACGGGGCTACAGCTGCAATCAACGCCTACGAACACGTTACAAACCTGGGATGGTAATTAGAAATTTTTGTGCATAAAACGGTGAAGGGCGGAGAAAAACTTTTCCCTGAGGTCTTCTATTCTTAATGGATTAACTGACATGAATTCGTAGCTGAAGTCCTTTTCATTAATAAAAAGTGACCTGGAGATTGATACCCGAAGCATGGGGATATCCCCCCTGCCGTATTTTCCCAGGATAAAGCGGTTTCTTCGGGGTTCACCCGTAATTGCCCTGCCGGCGGCGGTGGTGTCCTCGTCCCTGAAACTTTTTACAAGTTCATTTGTGAGGTCTTCTGATAAATTTTCAGAACAGGTGCGTACCGTTTTATCCCGTGTTTCCACCCTGTCCTCAACAATGATGAGGGGACGTGGTTTGCCCGCATCGATGGCATTGGCCGGGGCAACAGGCATCATTGTGTGACATTCCAGCAGAATAGCGGGTTCCCCGGTTTTAATGATTTTATCGATAGTTGCGTGGAAGGGGAAATAATAGCGTTTCAGCATTGAGGCCAGGGCTATCTCGTCGGGGAAGCAGTTCTCCCTGAACACGTCCTTTCCGCCTGAGGTGTGTACCTTGATCACCCCGTCATCAGAAACGGGGGGCATGCTGTAGGCCGGCCTGTCAAGGTCGATGAAAAGTCTTGAAACCTGTGAATCAATAAATCCCAGTGTTTCACCCGACAGGTTGAATATCTCGTTTGCACTGGTGTCAGCTTCCATGAAACAATCAAACTGGTTAAGAGTGGAGTAATCCGCCATCTCTTCGGGTACCTGGTATCCCCCGTGGGGTATTATTATAAAAGCCGGTATCTTCATAGTTTACAAGCAGATGCTGGTTATAGCTGACAGGTTAGATTCTTTATATCCATCATGCTGACAAAATTAATATTGACGGGATTGTAAGTAAAGCGTTAATTTCCATTATGCTTTTAAGTACATGCAACAATTGAGGAGTGCTGGATATAATGAAACCATACAAGATTGACAAAACAGGGGAAGATATACTGGAAATTCTTTATTATGACGCCACGGCGACCCCCGATGAGATTGCCCGGCAGTTGAATATTACATCACAGAAAGTTCAAAAGTACATAAAGAAGTTTGAAGAAGACCGTATAATCCTCAGGTATAAAACACAGATCAACTGGCAGCGAATTAAGCAGCACGAGGTACGTGCACTTATCGAGGTTAAGGTTGTCCCCGAAAGGGGGGTGGGGTTTGATTCAATCGCGGAGGCTATATACAAGTTTCCCGATGTTACCTCGGTGTACCTGCTGTCCGGTGGATACGATCTCTTAGTGCAGGTTGAAGGACCCACCTTGAAGGACGTGGCACTTTTTGTTTCAGAAAAACTTGCCGTGCTGAAAAACGTGCAGTCAACGGTAACCCATTTTCTTCTGAAGAAATATAAAGAAGATGGTGATATCCTGGTGGAGCAGGCTGATTCAAAGCGACTTCCGTTCAGTTTCTGATTATTGTGTCACTGTTGAATACAATATACAGCAGGATGTATTCTCATTATGGACCACAGGGCTGGTGGCCGGGGGATACACCCTTCGAGATAACGGTAGGGGCCATTCTTACCCAGAACGTGGCGTGGGTTAACGTATCAAAGGCTATTGACAACCTGAAAACAGAAAAACTGGTCACCCCGAAAAAACTGGCCGATGCCGACCCGGATATTATAAAAGTACTCATCAGGCCGGCGGGGTATTATAATCAGAAAGCGCAAACCCTGAAAGATTTTCTCACCTGGTTTTCCAGGTACCGTTACAGCTTTTCCATGCTGCAGAAACGGGGTACCGATGAATTGCGAAGAGAGCTGATTATGATCAAGCGAATCGGACCGGAAACAGCCGATTCTATATTACTCTACGCCCTGGAGAGAAAACTCTTCGTTGTGGACGCATATACAAAACGTATCTTCAGCCGTGTGGGTGTGCTGAATGGTGATGAAGGGTATCAACAGGTGCAGGAGTTCTTTCATCGTGATTTTACAGGTGAAATACGGGAGTATAACGAATACCATGCCCTTATTGTCGCCCATGGAAAGGACGTATGTAAAAAGAACCCCCTCTGTGATCAATGCTGCATAAAAAATCTCTGTTTACAAAAGGGGCTCTCCGGTTGATTTACTTCATGCTAAGAACCGAGCACATCTGGCCTATCCTGTTGGTTGCCGTATGAGGGTTGTAACGGTCGATTCTCCATTTTCCGTCAACGATAAAATTATACCTGTATTTGCCATCGGTGATTCGCTTTTTCAGGCGCCAGATCCCATCAGGATCTTTCTTCAATAGATCATTTTCCGGATTCCACTTATTGAAGTCGCCAACCAGGGATACAATGGAAGCCCCGGGGGCGTACAGGCGAAATTCCACGATGTTTTTTCTTTTGTTTATAATCCTGTAGGTGAGATGTGTTCCTTCAGGTTTCATAGTGTTTCGCAGTATTGATATGTATGAACCCGCCCCGTCGTCCGATTTATGAACATTCAGGGGATCGGCTATCCATATGCCGTCGGCGCATAATTTATACCGTATCTTTTCATCACTGTCGGTACTTTCGATGAGATAATACCACACCCCGTGATCGCCCTGTTCCATTTTAACAGATGTCCAGTTATTGAAATCACCTGATATAGATACTGAAGAAGCCTGCCGGTTTTTATAGGTTATTAGGGTTCCCCTTACCATTACAGTTTTCTGATTGTCTTTTGAAAACTTCATCATGGATACCTGTCGGGGAGATGAAGCTTCTTTCAGGAAACGCAGTGAATAGTATGTTCCTGATTCATTGGAGCCGTCACCCGGAAGGGAGAATGATAACAGGCAAAGCCCGATACAGGCTGCGCACACGTGTTTGGCGAATTTCATGCAGTGACCCCTGGTCTGTAATTATAGAAAATAGATTTCATTGTTATATGTTATATGTCGATATTTGTAATGAAAATATTAAGTAAATACCAGGGAGTTAACGTGTATTCTTCGTGCGGGTGAAGAAAAAAACTGGTTGATTTTTTATGAAAAATATAGTGCGTTAATTATGTCCCTTTTGTATATGTCTGTTTATTCCAGTGTTATATTGATAATTAAGAAAAAATGAGGCATGTGACCGGTCAGATGGCAGAAAACGGTGAACAAATAGAATACTCCCCCGAAGAGCTTGAAGAGATTCAGCGAATAACTGAAGCGGTGCCTGAAACACTGGGTACTCTCAAATCCATGCGGCAACAGGCTTCCGGTATACAGCAGCCTGCTTCCGGGTCTGATGAATCCCCGCGATTCGAAGAAGAATCCCTGCCACGGGAAGAAGAATTCGTACCACAGGAAGATGCCTTCCAATTTGCCGAGGACATCTCAGGTAGGCCTGAATACCAGGAAGATACCGGATCCCTGCCATCCGAAGAAGAACCTGTTGAGGATATTACCGGCCTGATCCATGAGATTGAGCCCGAAGAAGAGCCTGTGCAGCCCGAAGAAGATGTTTTTCAGCCAGATGACGAAGCTGTTCTGCCCGAAGAGGAATTATTTCAGTCTGAACCTGAAGAAGATATTTCGCGAATTTCTGATGAAGAGCCCTTTTCCGAAGAGCCCGAAGGGTTTTCCTTCGAAGAAGAACCCGGCACCGGGGCAGAAAGGGCCAGGTCACCTCTTGAGGAGCTGGGTGCTCTTACCGAGGGTGAACCGGAGTCCGTGGATGAGCAGGATATTCCCAGGGACATAATGGACGAAGAGCCTGCCTTCCCCGATTTCGAAGAAACTGCCCGGGAACCTTTGGCGGAACCCGGTGGTGTTGAACTGGAAGACGCCGAAACGGATATCCCCGACCTGTCAGATATATCCGCAGAAGAGATGGGAGAGATGGCCGAGGCATCAGAAAGTGATCTCCCCGATATAGACATAGAAGACCTGTCAGATGAAGCCGCAGAGGCGGCAGACGAGATTCCCGAAGAATTGCCCGAAGAAACTCCTCCATCTGCCGAGATGGAGTCTATGCTTGAGGGCGTTGAAGCTCCGGATATAGAAGACCTTGGTGAGGGTGGCATCTCACCAGCCGATGAAATACAGGAAGTCCAGAGTGAAGAACCTCTGCCGGGTTTTGAAGATGAACCCCTTGGTGATTTAGGCTCGATGGACGATATCGACCGCGTGGTGGATGAGGAGCCCCTGCCCGAAGAACCTGATATTGGAGAGATTGAACCCCTTGACGAGGGCGAAGGCCCTGCGCTGATGATGGAGGAAGGTGTAGAGCTTTCCGACCAGGAATTGAAGAAGATGAAAAAGGCTCTTTTCCTGTATCATCCTTCTCTAAGAAAAGCAATAAAGAATACCATACTTAACGACCGGCTGCCGCCGCAGGAAACAAGGCAGCTGGTTGACCTGATTATCGGGGGGAAGCCAGAGGATAATGTCCGGCGATTTCTTGAGAAGAAACTGGGTATTTCAATAGACATCTCTGAAGAGGAAGAGCCTTCCCGTCGAGTTCTCACCTCACGTCCTGAATACAGCAGGGAGGGTATGGAGCGCCAGAAGAGGGTATTGAGAAATACAAAAATTGCAGGTATTGCCGCCCTCATCGCGTTTCTTTTTACCATTATTGGATACCAGTATGTGTATAAACCGGTTATGGCCAAACGCTACATTGAAAAGGGTGTGGCACTTATCAGGGAGCCGGGAGACCCGGTCAGCAAAAAAATACAGGATTATAAAAAAGCTGAAGATCATTTTGCCAGCGTTGATGAAGATTATCGCAGTGATTATCTCTATGGATATAATGCCTATGCCAGGGCGTATTTCTTTAAAAAGGAATATGACAGGTCATACCGGAAACTTGCAAAGGCATATGAAATTGATACAACCGATGTAGAGACGTTAAATAACGTGGGCTATTTCTTTTCACGGGTGCCCGAGAACTATTATAAAAAGATACGCAAGAACGCCGTTACAACCTTCTACCCTGAAGATAAAAAACCATCACCCGATATATCGCAGCTTGATATCTCCATTGATATGTATAACCGGGTGCTGGCCCTGGATAAAGATAATATTAGTGCCATGTACGGTATTGGAAATGCCTACATGTACCAGGGTGAGTACCTGAAGTCTCGCCATTATTTCGAGAATATTCTGAAGGTAGAACCGGATTCAGCCATTGGTTATTCAGGATTGCTGAATCTTTTCGTGGAACGGGACAACCTTCCCGAGGTGCTTTCCATACATACAGACCTGAGGGCAAAAAATATGATGGATGAAATTCCACCCCCTCTTCTCGGAAAGCTTGCAAGCTTTTACATGAGCAAACAGAGAACCGAAGATACTAACGTAAGAATTGATTACGGTATCCAGTCAAAAAGGCTGAAGGACAGGGATGACAACCTGTATCCCGCGGTTCGCAATGTGCTGGATGCCATGCGGGATCAAGATCCCGACTATCCGCCGCTCTACCTGCACAGCGCCAAACTTGCCAGGGCAAAAAACAACCTGAAGATGATGGAGCGGCTGCTTAAAGAGGCAGTTGAACAGGCAGAAGACCAGGGGGACGAGTATTTCGGTGCACTTCATATGCTTGGTGAATATTATTACTCCATCAACGAGCCGGTTGAATCATACCGCTATCTCAACAGGGCCCTGGCGGCATACCAGTCGCCCGCGTCGTTTACCGAAGAGGATTTTTACTACGAGACAGAATCAATTGGTAATACCTATGCCCATCTTGGCCATATTTTTTACTATTTCTTCGAGAAAGTTAAGTTCAGGTTTGGTGATGATTTCAGTGAAGAAAACCTTGAAACCCAGGCAGACGCTATGGCCAACCTTGAGATAGCAAGAAAGAAATATGAAACAGCCCTTGCTGAAGATTATTCTACTCCTGAATTGTATTATAACCTGGGCAGGATATACTACGTGCAGGGTAATTACGAGAAAGCCCTTGAAGAATGGCTGCATCTTTACGAGGATGTTATTTCCAACCCCGAAGTCATGTTTTCACTGGGTAACGCCTTCTATCATTTAAACAAGCTTGAAGCAAGCAAGGGTGAATACCTGAAGCTGATAACCGTATTTGAAAATAAAGCTGAAGGCATACAAAAGGTCTTTACCGAGCGTGATGATCATGTCACAATTTTCCAGTCACTTTCCTCGGCATACAACAACCTTGGTGCCATTTACCAGCTGCAGGGAGATGAAAGCAAGAGCAGCATCTCTTACTGGAAAGCCATCGAATACGCAACCAGGCTGAACAGGGAGAACGAGTTTGCCCGGGTAAACATGGCCCGCTCATTTAAGCCAAGAAAGGAACCCATCATGCCCATCCTGGATGAGAACATTCCCTACAGCCTTGACCATTTTAGAAAGACAATGCAGTAACTCACCGTAACTTGAAGGTATTCGTCCCCAACCTTGACTGTTTTTATTAATTCGGAGCCGTACGTTCGTTATGCTTGTCCCGCATCCACTTTGGGGAGCTTCCCCAGCAGCCCCGGTTTTCCCGGCGGGCTTCCTCTTCGGCATCAAGCCATCTGGACAGGCAGGGTTCCGGCGGTGAGCCGTACTTTCGCCATAGTACCGAGTACCCCGAGCGGATCATCAACTCCTCTATGGAGGTATCGTTGAACAGCACGACGGCCAATAGCCGCCCGTAACGGTCAAACCCGATGGTGCCCCCCGGGTTTACCAGGGTGACCCTGTGGCCGGGCTTCAGGTGCTTTTTCAACAGCGCGGTTGCACGCCGTCCTTCGGGCATGGCCCTGTCATGCCTGTTGTTATGCACCTCGGGGGTATCAATGTACATTACACGTACTTTCTTGTCGGTGTAGGGGGTTCCCTGTATGGTGCCGTTCACGGTGATGGTATCCCCGTCAATCACACGGTTTACCGTGGTTTCAACCTGTCCCAGGGAAGAGTTGTTGTAGAGAAACCATCCAGCGGTAACCAGCGCCGCCATTGAAAGCAGTATTCCGCGTTTCATGTGGGTACCTCTTTTGTGTTATAATGAAAAGCTGTATCAAGATATTTTCTACAGTAATAAAAGTGGTGTAAATCGTTTTTTGTCTCGCTGTTGATCCTTCGGTGGTGACTTCTACGACCCCTGTGCCCCCGTGGTAACCAGAAAACAAATTGACATCTACTCATTTCACGTCATTATTAGATGAAACAAGGAGAAATCCATGAAACTGAAAAAGATCTTCGCTGGAATAGTTATAACCTTTATTGTCCTGATAATAGCTGTTGGAATAATTTTTACCAGGAAGCTGCAGTATTATCCGCCTTTAACCATGAATGCGGTTGCCAATGACGCGAAACGAATGGCCATATACGGCCTTGAAGATCAAACCACACCTGAGGATTTCGGATTTACGAATTATGAGGATGTAACCTACTACACGTCTCCCGACATGACCCTGAAAGGCTGGTATATCACGGCACCCAAGAATACTTCGAAATGCTATTGCCTGTATCACGGACGAAGCGCCAACCGCATGAAGGGACTTATCTACCTGCGCCTTATAAAGGACCTTAACCTGGATAAAACCTTCAACATTTTCATACCTGACCTGAGAAACTCCGGAGAGTCGTCGGAGGGCATAACCGCCCTGGGGTATTACGTTGCCGATGATATCTATAATTCACTTCGCTACTTAAAAGAAGAGAAGGGTAACAACCGGTTCATTTTACATGGCTTCTCAATGGGGGCGCTGGGTATAACCATTGCTCTTAAGAGATATGAGCAGGAACTGAATGACATAAAGATAAGCCACGTTATTTTAGACAGCCCCGTGTCCAATGCCAGGAAGGTGATGCGCTACGAGGTGATGCAGCGAATGGGACTGCCCGGCATCGTTGCCTTTATCGGTATTACCGCACTTGACACGAAGCTGGGATTTTCTCTGGATTCCATGAAACTGAGCGAAACCCTGAAGGATACTGACATTCCCACCCTCATCATGTCGGCAAGGGACGACGACAAGGTGCCCAATGCATTACTTGAACCCGAGACATCCGGCCTGCCGGGATCGGTGGTGAAGGTACTGCATTTTGATTCTGGTAATCATTCAAGGCTTTATCTGCAAGAGAAGGGGAGGTACACCAGGAGTATCGCGTCGTTTATTAAAAAGTGAGTATACATGACATCCCAAAAATTTCCTTGTAATTCTCAACCGGATATAGCCATTATGTCGCCTGAAAGAGAATTAACCTGAAAAATCCTGTCGAAAATATAACCGGAGCATCATGAGCAGTAATGAAGCACTGACCACTGAGGATCTATTCAGCTGGTCGCCTGAAGAAAACATGTCCCACGACGAAGTGCGGGTACATGGAGAAGAGAAGGTGTTACCCCTGCTTGAGCGGGGCGAGGTCTATGAAAATCCCCACTTTCATCTGAAAACCGAGGCGTATGTGCTTGAGCTGGCCTACGCCTATAACAAGATACTGTCCCTTTCCAATTCACGCACCAGGATACTGGCACACCAGGTGGAAAGCACCCACCGAATCGTTAATGCGCTCAATTACAGGTTTTTGATAGCCGATGAAGTTGGGCTTGGCAAGACCATCGAAGCGGGGCTGGTGATAAAAGAGCTATGCTATCGCTACGGGTATGAAAAAATATTGATAGTATGCCCGGCGTCCCTGCAGATGCAGTGGCAGCACGAGATGCAAAACAAGTTCAACGAAAATTTTTCCATAATAGACCGCCGCGAGTTAACCCGGCTTGAACGAACGGCCGCTGAAGAGGGAAAAGAAAATCCATGGGAATACGCACAGAAGTCCATATGCAGCATGGACTTTATAAAGAACGAGAACTTCAGGGAGCATCTTCAGCATGTACAGTGGGACGCGGTAATAGTGGACGAAGCACATCGCCTGCGCAGGGACGGAAACAAATCCACCAAGGCTTACGTTGTGGCAGAGATACTGGCAAAAAACAGCAAATCGCTGCTTTTTCTATCGGCCACCCCCTTTCGTGGAAAGATTGAAGAACTCTATTTTCTCATAAGACTTCTTGATAAAAATTTGCTGGGTCCCTATAACAGTTTTTACAACAGGTATTGCGTGCCCGAGGCAGACCTCTCGGATCTCAGGGAAAAACTTTCAAGTATCGTAATACGGCGAACCAAGAAAGATGTTGGCGGGTTTACCGGCAGAATGGCAAGAACCATCCGGTTTGAATTGTATCCCGGTGAAAGGGCACTATATGACGCCACCACTGAATACGTGGTTACAGAATTCAACAGGGCCCTGCAATGTGAGAACAGGGCTGTCGGGTTTGTGATGACGGTATTTCAGAAGCTGCTTGATTCATCATCATTTGCCCTGTTATCGGCCCTCAAAAAGCGCGCCATACACATACAATCCATGATAGACAGGATGCTCACCGGTGACTATCACCTGGACAGCGACGGGCGTCTCGAGATGAATGAACCCGAGCTGCTGGATGTCCCTGAAGAGATACCTGAAGAGATGTCAGACGTTACCATGCAGAAAACCCTTGAAGAGTTTCAGGAAGAGCTTGCCACCATAAAAAGGCTGGTAAACCTGGCTGGTACAATTGAAAAGAACAAGAAGGGAGAAAAACTGCGAAGCCTGGTGAAAAACCTGAAAAAGCGGGGAGAAAAGAAGTTTCTGGTGTTTACACAGTTTCGCACAACGCAGGATTACCTTTACCATCTGCTCTCGGATTACTCGGTTGATGTCTTTCATGGATCAATGAACCGTGATGAAAAAGAAAACGCCATACTGCGATTCAAGGGAGAAACCGAGATACTTATCTGCACCGAGGCAGGAGGTGAGGGCCGCAACATGCAGTTCTGCAATATACTCATTAATTATGATCTACCCTGGTCGCCATTAAAAATAGAACAGAGAATAGGACGGGTGCATCGTTTCGGACAGCCCAGGGACGTTACCATCTACAATTTCTCCACAAAAGACACGGTTGCCGAGCGTGTACTTGAAGTGCTTGCCACAAAGCTCAGGCTTTTCGAAGAATCACTGGGGGCACCCGATGTGATACTGGGTGACATGGAGGACGAAGCAAAGCTGAACAGCATTTTCATGGAATTTGCCGGCGGAAGGAAAAAGCAGAAACACGTTGAAAAAGAGCTCGACAGCTATCTTGATAATGCCCGGAAAAGCTACGAGAAACTTTCTGATCTCACGGTAACCCGTCACATGGATTTCAACTATGATGAGTATTACCGCATCACCCTGCGCGAGCGTGAATTCTCGAATAACCGTATTGAACGGTTTGTATCACAAGCCCAGTCATGCGGCAGCGAAAAACCGGGAATCAATCATATGCTTGGCAAAAAACATCCCGTCAATGGCCTGTATCCCGTAAAGTGCTATCCCGATGGAACCACTTTCACCCGGCGGTATGGCACATTTGACAGTGAGCTTGCCCTTGAAAACGAGAATCTCGACTTCCTGGCCTTCGGTCACCCCGTTGTAGATCACTGTATCTCGTCATGCCGAAGTGATGCGCATAACGGACTTACCGGCATCAAGGTGATACCCCACCAGTTTGCCATACAGGGAGTAATCTTTAATTTCCTGGTGAAATACCGGGGTGCCGAAGAAACGGGCGAACTGCTTCCGGTGTTTGTCCCCATCGGAAAAGATATCAGAAGCACACAGCGGGAAGAGATAGAAGAAATCTTTATTGATCATCCCGGCTTAAAAGAAATACAGGGGGGGGACGTGAAAGCTGTACAAGAACTACTTCCCGTCAACGTACATGACCTCTACCGGAAGGCAAAAGATATACTGGAAGAAAAACTGGCCATACGAATACATGACATGAAAGATACACTTGACTTACGCGTTGATCCGGAAATAGAGAAAATACATGAATCCTTCGACCGGGAGATAGCCGAGCTTGAAGAGAAGCTTGAATGGCAGCGCTGCCAGATGAAATGGTATGACAGGGATATGCGCAGCGCCATTACCAGGACATCCAACAAGATCGAGTCACAAAAAAAAGAAAAAGCATCTTTGCTGAACAGGTACAGGCGGTATTGCAACATACAGGTATCCCGCTACCTGGTGAGTGGGGGAGTCCTTGTCTGTGTACCCGGTCAGGATGTATGAAGGATTTTGCTTATCTCTTTTTTCTCGTCGTCTGAGAGGTCGACAAATTCGATTCCCATTCCTGCTTTGTTTTCGGTGTCTTCGTCTTCCCGAATCCAGCGAACTTTTCCCTTCAGGTTTCTGGGTTCTTTTCCGGGAGTGTAGAGTCGAATGTCAACTTCCTGGCCTTTTTTACCAGGAACCGGGGTTGATATGAAAAGACCACCTTCGCTTATATCCCGGGCGGTGCTGAATATCATTCCGTCTTCAGAATGTAATTCAGATTTCAGTTCTTTTTTTTCCCTTGCAAATTTTCTTTTATCGCCCATGATGACTCCCTGTTTTTGGTTTAGAATTTGTAGCTAATAGTATAATAATCAGTAAAATAAAAGACAATATATTTTTTAGTAATACACTTGTTTTCTTTAACGTATATCATTACACTCTTTCTGGATTCTTGATAATGAAATATTGACATTTATAGTTACAATCTATGAAATTGTATTTACATATTTTTTTAACCGCAGATACACGCAGATGAACACGGATAATTAGTGAAAACTATAAAACTTAAGACTCTTCATAAATACCCAATTAGTAACACGCGGAGGCGCTGAGGAAGGCACGGAACTCTCCGCGTTCCCCGCGCCTCCGCGTGATATCAGTTCAGTAAAGATGAAGGGTAATGAGTTATATGGTATTCATCATCAAACATTCACGATAATCCGCGTTCATCTGCGTGTATCGAGCAAAGCGGGCGGTTCCATATATTTAGAGTCGTATGATAATACAAGCCCTTCTTTGGATGGGTAATAATAATTTAAAGTCATAAAATTATGTATGATAGTTTTTACAAACATTTCAAAATGAGCTTATCATTATATGGGTGATATGGAACTTCAACGAAAATATATATTGTACCTGTACAGAAAAGTGTTATTCCCTTTCTGCGGGCTTTCTGCCGGTGTTCGCCTGCGGTTTGTGCATTCACTTAAACCGGGTGACAGGCTGCTTGTATACCCGGTTGGCGGCATACTTGAGGTGATTCGCCGGCCACGGTCTGTGGCAACACTTGCCGAGATTGTAAAGAATGAAAGCCGGGGGCATTACTCTGCCATTCAGCTTAAGGGTATATCGAGAGTTCGTATCGAAAAAAGACGGATGATCACAAACGGGTATTACCGTGAAATTGAAGAAAGCAGCGTCACACAAAATGATACGGTCTGTGACCTTCTTCGAAAAAAAGCCCAGGAACTTATATTCTTGATAAATGTGGATGAATCTGATAAGTTGATACACCTGTTGAACTTCATATCCGATCTGCATCAACTTACTGACTTTGTGGCAAATTATTTTGTGCTGCAGTATGAGAGGCGGTACAGTCTTTTAAATGAGACTGATGTTATGAAACGTGCCCATGACCTGTTATCCGCCCTCGATGAACTGATTGATGAGGTACAACAAAGGCATAAAAAGGAGAATGTATGAAGAAAAAAGAAGTTAATGACGGTGTACTCTATACCATCGCATGGTCACCGTTATATAAGTATGATAAGTATTCAATTACCAAGATTATTCCAGAACTGCCGGGTATCGTGTTGCTGATGGAAAATGTTCCACGTAATCAGCCCAGGAAACTGCTCTATTTCAGCTGCTGGAGGGACGGTCTTCGAATCGGGTTAAAGAACCTGATGGACCCTATCTTTACACGCCATCCCGCCCTGTCCTCCAGGCTGCAGGGAAGAGATCTTTATTACATGTATACCGTTGTGGATACAACACCCCGCGACATGCAGGATATACTCTGGTGGCTAATACAGACATATAAACCCGAACTGAACGATAATGAGAATTACACCGATTCGCAGAGATTCACCAACATATCTGTACGTGAAGAAGATCTTCCCCCGGATGCCGTAGTTGAACGGCTTTCTTCTATCGGAAGATAACCCTCAGTTGTCTCCTGATAATTTTAGCTGATCTATGGTGTATATGTGGTCTACTTTCTGTTTAATGGCAATGAATTCGAGTATGTACTTAAACCGGCACGCTGCGTCAAGTGGAGAGGAATGCTGGTTTTCTGAACGGGCGAGGTATTGCTGGATACGCTTTACGTTCAGGGTTCGTTTTTCCGGATCAAGAATCCACGAATCATTTCTAAACATTATAAAGGTATCGTAAATCGTGTTAATTATTTCGTCTGCTTCAACCAGGTAGGCCAGGTAGAGGTTCGTATCCGAATTGTGCATGTTTCTTGAAAAATGTTTTAGAAGGGGAAACAATATATCGGGATAAAGATGATCATTTAACAGTTCCCGTATCTTCGATTCAAGTTCTTTATCATGCATTCGCTTGGAAGGGTAGGCGTCATGAATAATGTGAGGGATGCCCGTAGAAACCTTGAAGTATATGAAATCAAGAAAGCGGTCAAGATAATCCTTGCGGTGAATATCAAGTTCAAAAAACTCACCTTCAAGAATATCCTGGGCGATAAGCTCGGGATCTTTGTCCTCCCTGAGAAGACTCTCAAGATTTAAAGATTTACTTTTAAAATCCTTTCTGACATCTGTATTCTCGTCCATATAAATCCTTTTCTCTGCGCCCTTCGCGTACTTAGCGCCTTCGCGGTAATTCTTTTAACAATCCCCCTCTGTTTCCCTGTACCTCTGTGGTAAAAAAAATCAGAACCGGGTTTCCACAGACATGCGAAGGGTGTTGTAATAATCCTTATCGGTGTTGTACTCATGTACACTCCGCACCCCGGTGATAAGGGAATACTGGTAGAATGACAGTTCAATGAAACCGAAAAAGGCCGCCCTGAACATGTCACCATCAGTGTATCCATCATATATTAAATATATAAGCCCCGCGTTTGTAAAGAAAGAAAGCAGTCCCATACCGATATTTCCCGTGTAAAAATGACCAAACCCTGGCATTACCAGTGAGCCAAGGAAGGCAGCCAGGGGACTTTTACGCGGCCTGTTTACCTGTTCCATGATATTCTTTTCAAGGGTGAGGGCTTCTTCCCTGTAACGGGTTTGTGGATATTTTTCAAGAAATTCATGAATACCATCAAGGGCTTTCTGTTGATCATTCATCATGGCCAGGGCATGGCAGGCGTAAAGTTGTGATATCTCGCTGTAGGATCCATCGGGGTAGATGTACATGTACTCCTGTATAGTCCTGTAGGCAAAGAAGGGTGAACCTGATTTGAGCCGCATTGCCCCGAGAAAGTATAATGCTTTCTCTCCCTCCCCGGTGTCCCGGGCGGCGTTATAACATTCTGCCATTACCTGTGTTGCCTGGTAGTAATTGTCCCCAAGGTAATAGGCCTTGCCCATCATTAGCATGCTCTCGTAATACTCGTTTCCCCTCGGGTAGAGATATTGATAGCGTATGATCTCGGTAACCGCGTGATAATACTGCCTGTTCTCTATATGACGTTCTGCCTGCTGCAGAAGTGGATGTGAATCAGCAGCAAAGGCCCTGTTTGCAGGGTAGGGCATAACGATGATGGCTGTTACAGCCAGTAGCAGGTGTAGTAGTATTCTCATGGGAAAAAAAGCTCCCTTTTCAGGTGATCATCCGGATTATAGGCGGGGATAAACTGCCTGCGAAATGTTTCTTTCCACCTGTAATGTGCATCTCTATTGTATCGCAATGCCGAGTTATAGGCACCATACACATTGCCGGCGTATGTGACGGCAAGAAAAAATCCTAACGTGGCACCAGCTGCCATATGGTCGTTTTTCAGAAGATAGTAGGTTCCGCTTCCCAGAAGGGCCACTGCTGTCAGGCTGAGCAGGGCGTCGCTATACCTTTTTACCCGTGCCTGGCCAAGTCCGGGCACTGCTGCCGAGAAGAGGGCGGTGACAGCGGGTGATACCTGCTGATGCTGAATATCCATGAGAGATGAACGAAGCTGGCTTGTCCTTTTGTCCCCCCCCATAATATTTTCTGCCTGTTTTATTTCTTCAAGGGCGCCGGTGTAATCGGATGCGTCAACCTGGATTTCGAGGCGCCTGACAAACAGCCTGTCACTGTGTTCGGGTGATAGTTCGGCGTAATTATACTGTTTAAGTGCTGAAATGGCTTTGCTGTACTCATGCTGCCACCGGTAAGATTGTGAAACCAGGATGGAATGGTGGAGTTGCCCCCGGGCCGCTGTGGATTTTTGCAGTGTGTAAATTGCCGATGAATACTGGTAACCCCGGTAATAGTTTATCGCGATAAAATAATCATATGGCGCCCGGTCATCGGGGGCAGTCCACTGTACCAGCCTTTCGGTTTCTGCGATACACTGAAAATAATTGCCCTCATTGTACAGGAGTGAGATGAGTTTTTTCTGGCCGGTAATAAGGGTGCCGGCATTCAGGGGCAGGCAGAATGGCGCAATGAAAAGACAGGCGGTTGCCAGGAATACTATCATGTTGAAAATGCCGTTGAATATACGCATATTTGCTAATCACCTTTGAGTGTGCGGGGGAGTGGGTCTTTTCCGGGAGGTGAATAGGGGTTGCACCTTATTATCCGGTCTCCCGCCATGAAGCCGCCGATTAACAGGCCGTAGTGTTCTACCGCCTGCCGGCCGTAGGCACTGCAGGTTGGATTGAACCTGCAGTTGGGACCGTCCTGCGGAGAGACGACTTTCTGAAAAAACCTGATCATGAAGTAACCCGCGGCGGTTGGGGCGTTATATACCGGGCGCACCCGGTGCCGGTGTGTATGTGGTTTACTGTGATTCTCATCACCTACGGACACGTCCGCCTCCCATGGAATGAATCCCGCTTCTGCGTGTATTCCCGGAAGCAGCAGAAGACTGATGAACAGCATACATGACAGGTGTGATTTTATATTCTGGTATTTCATGTGATCATATGTGGTATGTGGATAGTATTTTCGCAAGTTAATTTTGGTTTGACAGGGGAAAGTTTTGGATTAGTTATTAGTGAATAGTGCGAACCATAAAACTTAAGACTCTTCATCAATACTAAACTGCTATCACGCGGAGTCGCAGAGGCGCGGAGGAAGGGTACGGAACTCTCCGCGTGCCCCGCGCCTCCGCGTGATACTATTATTAAGGTTTTCAGGATTTCGAAAATTCCATTTCATGTATTTAAAGCCCCATGATAGTATAAATTATTAGTTTGAAAAGTAAGGAGTGGACTTGTGAAAAAAGTTGCGTTGCCGGTGATGGCGTTTATTCTCGGGATAGTGCTGACCCACCTGTGCTGGACGCGGCACCTGTCTGCCGTGTATGAAGACCTGTCGGTGTACATTGACAGTGTATACGCGGTGCAGCGAACGATCATTGAGGGGGTGCCCATTTATGATGATTTCGTGAAACCGGGTTTTGAATCTGAACTTCGAAAATACCTGTTTCCCCGGCACATACAGGCAGCCAGGAGCCTGGGGGTGGGCCCCGTGGCGGACATGGATCAATGTAACAAACTTGTTGAAAAAGGCGCCCTGGTGAGTATTGATGGTGAAGATCTGCCCTATTACTTTTACGGTGTAAAAAAAGAACACCGGTATCTTACCCCCGGCGCGGCACGGGGACTTGACATCATTGCAAGTACATTCAGAGAAGTGCAGAAGGAGCACGGTATAAACGCACCCATCAAGTTCGCCCTGTCATCGGCCCTGCGGCCGGTGTCATACCAGGGAGAATTGCGGGGCACCAACATGAACGCCGTGGCAGAATCCACCCATAGTTTCGGGGTTAGCGTTGATCTGTTCTTCGATGATTTTTATGTGGTGTTTCCCGAAGCAGAAGGTGAGGGTGTGCTGGCAAATATTGTGTCCAGGATTAGAAGCAGGTTGGGATACCTGGCAGGTGATGCCCTTCGGCGGCAGGGGAAGACCCTGCTGGCTATGACCGTTCACCGGCTGCAGAAGGAAGGGGTGATATACGTCACCCTTGAACGAAACCAGCGCTGTTTTCACATCACGGTGGTAAATCTGAAAAAACCTGTTAAGTAGTCAGCCTGCTTATTGCTTACTCTTATCCCATGTATATACGTTTTTGTACTTTTACCGTCGACTTGGGGAAACGCCCGTAATGATGCCCGGGCCAGATGATGGTATCATCAGGCAGCGTGAGAATTTTTTCTGTTATGGATTTCATTATTTCTTTATATGATCCGCCCCCAAGGTCGGTTCGCCCCATTCCCTCGGTGAAAAGGGTGTCACCGGTGAATACATGACCCGGGGTGTACAGGCATATACCGCCGGGGGTGTGGCCGGGGGTATGAATCACCTTGAGTGATACCGAGCCCGCCTTGATGGTGTCACCATCCTGCAGCATCCTCATGGGTTTTGGTGATCCCTTGCCCTTGTTTACCCGTGAAAGCACACGGGTAGATATACTTTTAAGCATTTTGGCGTCTTTTTCATGTATGCACAGGGCCGCGCCGGTTTCCCGAATGATCCGGTCATTGCCCGAGGTGTGATCAAAATGGCCATGGGTATTGACAAGGCAGGTGATATCGCAGTTATGTTTCTTAACCGCGTCGAAAATTATATCATGATCACCGGCAGGATCGATCAGTATGCCCTCACCGGTTTTTTCATCTGCCACCAGGTAGCAGAAAACCGCCATGCCCGTTACCATCATTTGTTCTAAGATCATCTAGAGTACTCTCCATCGTTTGTATTCCTGTCATTACAGGCGTCAGCATGGCTATTTTCAAGTATTTTCCATTTATCTGCGGTTATAAAAAATTATTTTCAATTCCCAATAATCCGGAAAAACCCAAAAATTATGATAGTTTTCACCCATATTCCCCAATAAGCCGGATATTTTAATTAGTTGACAAAGCCCCCTGTTGTGCTACTGTTTAGGAAAACATGCGAGGATATCGTATTGGCCAAACATACTGGAAAATATATACTTTTTAAACTAATACCCACTAGATTTTTGTCCCGGATATTCGGGTATGTTACCCGGGTTCGACCACCCCGAAAGATGTTACAGGCCATTATACGATGGTATTGCAGGTCGTACGGGGTTAACACCGATGAAATCAATTACCCTGAAAATGGTTTTTCTACATTTAATGAGTTTTTTACACGAACACTTCTTCCCGGGACCCATGCAATCGATCCCGACCCCAAAAGCATCGTGTCGCCGGTTGACGGCAGGGTTGACCAGTTCGGCAGCGTATCAGGGGAAATTCTTCTGCAGGCCAAGGGTATAGACTATTCACTGAAAGACCTGCTGCCGGAAGGCAGGCATGTGAAGTTCATTGACGGTAACTTTATCACCCTGTATCTCTCACCGGCCGATTATCACCGCATTCACTCACCGGTTTCCGGAACGGTTGACGCCTACCAGGTGATTCCCGGGGCGCTGTATACCGTGCAGGAATGGCTGGTGCGGCGAATGCCGGGGCTTTTCTCTATTAATGAGCGGCTTGTGAGTTATATACATACTGGTAAAGGTAAGGTTGCCGTGTGCAAGGTAGGCGCGTTGAATGTTGGAAGAATATCACTCAGCTACGCGGATGTGTTGTCTAACCGTTCCATGCTGCGAAAGTTCAGGGAACATGAATATACAGAAGGTATGGGGCCGGTTCTTGCCAGGGGTGATGAACTGGGAATATTTCATCTCGGATCCACGGTGATAGTACTTTTCGAAAAAGGAATGATGGATATTACCGGAATTACATCCGGACAGAAAATACGCATGGGTGAGGTAATGGGCCGTTACAGGTAGAATATTTGCTTGAAATTCTTTTAATTTTCATTATGTTTACAACACCTTCAAAGCACGAGGTGTATGTGTTATGAAAACCAACAACGTCAAAGAGAGACAGATTTACAAACAGATAGAATACTGGCAACGGCAGAAACCCCAGCCTGTTGCCACTGAGCCCGTTGACAAAGAGAACCAGTTCCCTTTCATAACAATATCCCGTGAATATGGATGCGGCGGATACGAGGTGGCAGAAGTTGTTGTTAGTGAATTGAACCACGTGTATAAACAGCATCCCATATGGGGTGCCTATGATAAACAGATACTGGACAGAATATCACAGGACATGGGAATCACCGAAGCACTGGCCGAAACCCTCACGGGATCAGCCCGGCGCAAGATGACCGAACTATTCCAGACCAGCTTCAGCAAGTTTCCCCCACAGGTAGCGGTATATCGTAAACTTGCCGAAGTGGTTCGCATGCTTGCTATAAACGGCCACGTGGTAATTGTAGGACGGGCAGGGAACGCCATAACCAGGGATATGCCCTACGGTATGCATGTGAGGGTGGTGGCTCCCCTGGAATGGAAAATTGAACGCCTGGTGCAGTTGAACAACATAGCAAAGAAAGACGCGAAAGAACTTATAAGCACGAAAACAGAAGACAGGGAGGGGTTTCTCAGGGAATTTGTTAATTTTGACCCGCGTAATTCACATAATTACGACCTGGTTATAAATAATTCAGATTACTCTATAGAGAATACGGCCATGCTGATTATTGAAGCATTAAAATTGAAAGGGATATTTAACCCTGCAAGTATCGCCTAGACCTGGTAATTATGCCCACAGAAAATGCTAATGTGCAGAAATACACGGTTGAAGGGGGAAGCCTCTCGTTTAATTTCGATAAGGCTGTACTTACCTGCATGGAAGAGTTGCCCCTTCCCAGGAAGAAATGGGTGAAAAAACTCAACCAGGTGCAGGCAATAGGAAATATACTGGAAGACGATAAGCGCTACTATATTTCATGCGTGGGAGATGACATTTACGGAAGTTTTCTGGCCATATACAAGGACAACGGTTCAACCGCCTGGTATATACCCGGAAAGTCATTCATGCAGGTGCTGTACGGGGGCTACCTGTACCTGATCTTCGTAAATGAAGAATCAGAATATTATCTCATCAAGGTTGAATGCAAAGAAGGGAAACCATTGTGGCATCACCTTGTAGAAGAAGATCTTTACTTCTATCATTTCACTGAACGCCATATCATTCTTCACTATACCTCGGGTCGGCGGGAACTCATAGCCCCTTCCAACGGTGAATCGCGGGTGGCGTTTCGCTGATTTTCTTCTAAAAGAAACTTTCTGCCAAACCGATACGTGTAGTAGAGGTTCTATCCGTGCATTGACAGATCTTCGCTTACAGTGTGATTAAGAATACGAGCTACGAGGTAAGAACATGAAACATTCCGGTGTACCAACAGAAGCGGCATCAATATACAATCACGCCCTGTCATTATCAACCAGCGGAGAGTATAACACCGCGTTGAATGAATATATGAAGGCAATTGAAATACATCCAACTTTTATTGAAGCATATAATAACATGGGGGAGATCTATTCACGCCTGGGACAGCGGGATCTTGCCATACGCAATTACCAGAAGGCCCTGAAGATAGAACGAAACCACCGGGTTCTGTTGAATATTGGTGTTGAATACTATAACACCGGGGACAACGAGAAGGCCCTCAAGTTTTTTACCGAATCCATTGAGCTTAAAAAAAACTTTCTTGAAGGCAATTTTTACACGGGAATGGCATGGTTCAACCTGAAGGATTACAAGAAGGCCGAGAAATATTTCAACGTGGTGACGGGGCATGAAAAGAAACACCTGAAAGCGAATTACCTGCTTGCCTACATTTACTACGAATGGAAGAAATACGCTAAAACAATAGAATGCCTGGACAGGATACGAGATATCGCCGATGACACGGTCTTCTTGAACCGGTATTACGGGTTCTGCTATTATCACCTTGGTGATTTCGATAAGGCTGTTTCTTACCTTACGGTAGCACTCGAATCAAGCCCCAGGTATTCAAAATTCAAGAATTACCTTAAGAGTCTTACGTATGAAAACAAGTTAAAAGAGATTGGGGATATAGAAGGCAAGATACAGGAGATGGAAGAAAAAATGATGGATTCAAAGCCATCATTGAGGGAGTACACCCATCTCAGTATGCTGTATATTTTTAAAGGGGAATACCAGAAGGCCGAATCCCTGCTGCAGGGTGTGGCTGTATAAAAAAAAGCCATCCCGTCTGCCAGGGGATGGCTTTTTTGTACTTCGGAATCTGCCTGTGCCGATTTACATCAGCAACTGCATCCGTCACTCTCTCCGCTGCATCCTGAACAACCATCAGCCGCGGCAAATTTTGGTTCATCGTTTACTTCAACCACCTTGATGTTAAAATGCAGTGTTTTTCCCGCAAGTGGGTGATTCATGTCAAGAAATATCTCCGAGTCGGTTACCTCTTTAATTAATGCCGGTACCTGCGCGCCGTTATCAAGCTGAACACCGATTGTCATACCAACCTGGGGCTCAAACTGCTGACGAACTTCTTCAATTGGAAAAGTATATATGAGTTTCTCGTCATATTCCCCGTAGGCTTCTTCGGGGGGAATGACCAGGTCTTTCTCTTCTTCAACCTTCATACCCATTATACCATTATCCAGTCCCGGTATAACCATGCCTGATCCGGCTTTAAATTCGAAGGGTTGTTCCTGTGTGCTGCTGTCAAAAACCTGTCCGTCGTCAAATTTTCCGGTATACTGGATGGCAACGTATTTTCCTTCTTCTACCATATTGAATGTTCTCCTTCTTTAATCTCGTTTTCAGGCACAAAAAATACAAACGTAACAGAATAATTTCTGTTTCTGTGTCGATTATATTCAGATAAACCCGATTATTACAGTGTTCATGAGGGCAGAAGCAACTATAATATAACACTGTGTACATTCTAAATTAGCAAAATATGACGTCAATATCAATTTTTTATTGGTACATGAGAATTACTGGGAGTGATTTAAATTCTGGGTATATACATGTGACCCATGATATAATCAGTCTATCAGCCCCCTATATCCCCCCAAGGGGGACTCCTGACTCATTATATTAAATATCAACACCTGAATATTTCATTTATATGTATTTTTTGTCCCCCGTGGGGGGATATAGGGGGCCTCGTAGTGTACGTTCGCATGACAAAGAGGAATGTGCCCTTC